>OBIC01000001.1_pt1 | contig 511410 bp, 477 predicted proteins | sample 1519831 | NCBI WGS metagenome assembly OBIC01 (sample SAMN03019805, study PRJEB22545) | beach sand metagenome | biome: beach; feature: sea beach; material: beach sand | place: USA: Municipal Pensacola Beach, FL | collected 2010-10-20 | depth 40-45 cm m
GGGCGGAAACCTCCGACATGCTGGCGGTGGACCTGGCAAAGGCCTTCGAGGGCTGCGGCGTCGCCGCGATCATCGCCACGGATATTGGCCGGGACGGGCTGAAAACCGGGGTAAATGTCGAGTTTACCGCCGAACTGGCCTCAGCCGTCTCCATTCCGGTGATCGCCAGCGGCGGCGTGGCGAGCGTCGCGGACATCACTGCCCTGCGTGCGGCAGAGGCCGAGCGTCCCGTGGCCGGCTGCATTCTCGGGCGGGCGCTATATGATGGTGACATCGACCCGGCACTGGCCGTCGCGGCGGCGCGCGACTGATCGCCAGATTGGCCTATCCTGCTGTCTCTCTGCGGGAAATGGTTGATTTCGGCGGATCACCCTCTAGCGTCGAAACCGGTAGGGGCGGGGAGACCCGACGCGGTGTACGAGCTATTGGTCAACCTTGTCCACGCCTCGCTGAGAGTCGTGAGCGTCACATTGAACTGGCTGGTCGAGGCCATGGCCTGGACTGCCGCACGGATCGGCGCCGCCCTGTCGGAGGCCTATGCCAATGGCGTGCGCGGCTGGACCAAGCTGATCCTGCTCACCGCCGCGGGCGGCACGATAGCCGTTTCCGTCTTCGTCGCCTTCTGCCTGCCGCTCATCTCGCATGCCTATGACGACCGGGTGATGGATTTCTATTCCGGGCTAGACGAGCGCGCCCGCGCCATCGGTATCACCGACAGCGAGGGCCGGTTCATCGGCACCACAGACCGCATGGTCAATGGCGATGTTTTCGTCTCGCTGGAAGCGGTGTCGGTGGGCGGCAACCTGGTCTTTCCTGACCACCAGACGCTCTATGTCGACACCCCGCCGCGCCATTATATCGATTGCCTGTTCTGGCATGAGGACCGTCATGCTGGGGCCTGGTACCGCAACCCGGCTGGCGTGGATGTCATCTCCACTGCGAAGATCCCCTTCGACACGGTCAGCCGTTCGATCCGCCATGGTGGACCGGCCATCGGTTCGGGCGGTTCGACCTTGCCGATGCAGATCGCCCGCTCCATGCGCAAATGGGCCTCCGATGCTGATGAGAGCCCCCTCGACAAGATCGGGCGCAAACTGGTCGAGTGGCGTGACGCCCCGGTAATCCAGCGCCAGCGTGGCGGCCCGCGCGCGCAGGACTGGCAGCGCTGGGCCGCCATGCACATGCCGCATCTGGGCGCGACGCGGGCCAATGAGTTTCTCGGGGTCGAAGGCGCGGCGCTCACCCTGTTCGGCCAGCGCGCCGAGGATTTGAGCCCGGCGCGGCAATACCTGCTTGCGGCAGCGGTGAAATACCCGATCCCGGTCACCACAGCCGGCGATTCCCGACAGAGCCGGCGGGTCGAACGCGCGCGCATCTGTGCCGATATCCTGCTTGCTCACGACCCGGCGCTCTATGCCAGCGTCAATGCCGAACTGGACGAGCTCGCGGCCACGCGCCTCATCCCGCAGCCGGACGCCGATCTCTGGCCCCTGCTCGACACGGCACGCCACTATGCCTCCACGCCAGAGCGTTTGGGCGCGAACATTGCCGGGTCGGTGCGCACGGCGATTACCGCAGACCTGCAGGACCGGTTCGGCGGCTATTTCCGCCGCCATGTCGCCGAGGTCCGCACGACGGTGGATATCGTCGAGAACGCAGCCTTCTCCGAACGGGTGACCACCGCGCTCTCGGCGCTGGAAAATGCTGGCTCAGCCGGCATCGATATCCACAATTACAGCTTCTTTCCCGAAGGCCCGCTGGAGGGCATCGGCGCGCTGGTTGTGATCGCCAATGGCGATGGCGAAGTGATCCGCTTCTTCAACAACCGCTCCGAGAGCACGTTTTACGGCTCGCTCGCCCGGCGCACGCTGGAAGACGGCGTGATGACCGCCGGATATGATCCGGAACAGGAGCAGCGCGAGATCGCCTCCACTGGGAAGATCCTTGCGGCCCTCGCCATCGCCGAGACCGGCGCGGACGATGCCAATCGCGGCTATGACAATTCCTGCATTTCCCACCGGGCGGAATTTCGCCGGCGCTGTTATTGCGAGGATGGCTGGTGCGGGGATGATCGTCATTTCGTGCGTGCCGACCAGGTGTTCGGGGCTTCGCTGAATGCGCCGATCACGCGCCGGCTGATCCAGCTCGATATCGGCCCGCGCCTGCGCGAGCTGACCCGGCTCAACGGCTTGATCATTCCGCCCGCCCATGCCCGCAACGGGATCGAGCAGAATATCGTGCTCGGCCAGGTGGCGGCTCGCCCTCTGCGCGTGATGATGACGCCGGCGCTTGCGCTCGACTATGCCCTTGGCGGGACGGGCGACGATATCCCGGTGCCGTCGGTCATTTCCGCCTATCGGCTGGTGGATCCCGAGACTGGCGACACCCACTGGATCGACCGTAGCGATCCGGACCTCATTGCCGAAACCGGCATTGCCCCGCGCGTCTCCTTTGGTCTCAGCCAGAGCGAGACCGGCCAGGACTATCTCTCCACAGTGCTCTCGGCGCCGGCCTGCAACAGCGAAGGCACCCTGCACGGGCTCACCGAGTGGTGCCCGGGCAAGGGCCGGACCGAGGCGCTGGTGGTCAAGACTGGCACGAAAGGCCTGCCGAATCTGGGGGTGGGCGCGCCGGACAATTATGACTGGTGGGTGACCGGCGCGGTGGCTTTCCCGGGAGGGGAACGCTACTCCTTCCTCATTCTCGTCGGGTCCGGGGACCCCAACAAACTCTTTGCTTCGGAAGGTGCCGGCTCCCTTGCGCCGATTGTGGACCTGGCACTCGAAACAGCGCGGGCCGATCGCGATGCCCAGCGCCTGAAAAGGATTGCGGATGTCGGACAAGACTGATCAGGAAACTCCCGACCATGGCTGGTTTGGCCCCGGCGGCGTGCGCGGCACGCTGAACCGCCTGTTGCCCGAGCCGGAGCAGGTGCGGGCCGAATGGCCGGTCTATATCTTCCTCGTCCTGTCCTGGTTTTCCACCACGGCGGGCCTTGTCGGCCTGATCAAGGGCGAGCGCGAGGGCTGGTTCCTGAGCACATGGCTGATCATCGGCTTCCTCATCTTCGGCGCGACGCTGATGATGAAGCGTTTCCTGGACGCGATCTTCCTGTCGGACACCTGGCGCATGCGCGGCGTGGCGGTGATCGGCTATCTCTTCCTGATGGGCGTTTCGATCTTTTTCGGCTTCGCCTTCTACTGGGGACAGATCGAGGCGCGCCAGCAGACCTTCGGCGATGCCATCGAGGCGATCGAGGCCAATAGTGACGAGCTTAACCGCCGCAAGACCCAGCTTGAAGAGATCGATGCGGCTTATCAGACGCTCGCGGCCATCTCCGAGCAGAAATATGATGAGGAACTCAGTGTTGGGTTCACGTGCGAACGGACAAGCTTTGGCGGGCCGGGCGATGGTCCGCGCCGCGAGTTCCGGCGTCAGGAATGCACCCGCTTCAAGGGCTATGCCGCCCAGATCGGATCGCGGATCGCCCTGATTGAAACCGGCGACCGGGTGATTGTCGATCCGGCGATGACTCAGTGCGGCGTGAATGCCCCGCCGCCGCCGGCTCCGATTGTGGAGGCGCCCGATCCCGATCTCGACCTCACCGATCCGCAGGAAGCGGCGACCGACATCACCGAAATCCCGCCGGAGGAGCTGCCGACAACCGCCAGCCTGAACGCGCTCAACCAGGCGCTGATCCGCATCCGCGATCTGGAGGCCAGTACCGGTGGCAGCCGCGAGGACCGCGACCTGCGCCAGCGCGAGTTCGACCGCGTCAACGCCATGCTGCGCCAGTTCCGCAACCGCTTCACCACGCTGATCGACGGCCCGCTGGTGCGGGGGCGCATCCCGGATCTGCGCCTGGATGCGAGCGAATATGAAGACCAGTCCTTCACCCGTACGGGGCCGAGCTCCACCGGGGCGGTCAGCAGCTTCCGCTGCTATGATCCGGAATTCTCCCGCCGGCTGGACGATACCGCCGACACGCTGGAACGCCTCACCGCGTCGCCGATCCGCCTGCAGGATCTCGTCGCCAAGGACGGCGCCAAGGCAACGCGCGAGGCTTTCCGCCGCCTCTGGGGCACGCTGACCAGCGTCTTTGTGAGCGACCGGCGCTCAACCATCTCGCCCGAGCGCCGCGAAACCGAGCTGCGCGCCGAGATCCGCCGGGCCCTCGCCGAGGAAGCCGACGGCGCCAATAATGATGAGCTGCTACGCGAGCTGAACCAGCAGCTTGAGGATGTACTCTCCACCAAGGCAGAGTCGCGCGTCATGCGGGCCAATGACTATCCTCCGCTGCTGATCGCTTCGATTGTCGACCTGATGATCCTGCTGGCCACCGTGATGACGCCGCGCGTGCGCCGCAGTCTGTTCAGCCGGGCCAAGAGCCGGCAGGCCCTGTTTGCCGACCAGGACGTCATGTCGCCGATTCTGCGGGCCGACATGATCGCGAAGGCCAATGCCGGCGTGGCGAGCTACCGCCTGCATGACGAGTACAGCGTGATGATGAACGGGGAGCGGTTCATGGTGCTCTCGACCGAGCTTCCGCGTCGGGAGGACTTTGCCACCGAGGAAGAGTTCGAAGCGCGCCTGGCTGATGACAAGGCGATGCGCCTGATGGTCGAGGCCAATGCGCTGGAGGGCATCGGTCGTCGCCAGCGATTCGTCGCAGGGGCGAGCGCGGCCAGGATCCGCTCGCTTCTGCGGGCCAAGGGCAGCCAGCTCGCCAACCGGCACGGCAAGTATGAGCTCTGGTCGATGCCCAAGGCTTATTGGCGGGAACTGACCGATGATGCCATGGTGCAGGCCAGCCGGAAGGACGATCCGGAGCGCGGCGAGGGCGCGCCGGATGACGAGGGCAATTCCTAACGAACCGACGGGATCTCTTAACGGGCCATTTACCGGCTGGCGAAATAGTGACGCCAAGCTCGATGAGGTCCCCCATGGCTGTGAACCAGAATGTGTCGCGTCGCTCCAACCTGCTCGATGGCATTGCCAAGCTGTGCCATCTTGCCCGCGAGGGCGAGGCGATCCGCGGTGCGCGCGTCAGCCTGATCTGCCGCAACCCGCTCAGCCCGTCTGCCCAGACGGTCTGGTCGGTGCTCGCCCCGCTTCAGGAAGCCGGCGTGAATGTCTATGCCGTGTTCGCCAGTCTCGACCGCAAGCAGGGCGGCGAGCACGCGATTGAGCAATACTCCAATATCTTCGGCTCCGAAGCTGCCGAGGCGCATCTGCGCCTGCTCGACAGCCGCCTGACCCGCAAGGTGCACGAGCAGGTCATCGTCAGCGAGGCCGGTGTCTGGCTGGGCGATATTGTTGGCTCGGGCGCGGGTGCGGAAATCGCCGGGGGCCAGTATGTCGACTTTGCCGACGGCCTGCGCGGGGTTGACCATGCCGAGGCCGCCCGGCGCGGCTTTGCCGCAGCCTTCCGCACGGCGCGCACGCTTGAGAAATCCGGCCAGTGGTTCGCCACGGCCAGCTTGGGCCGCGCCCTCAGCGCCGCCAAGAACGCAGTTGTTCCCGAAGCCGCCTGAGGCTTCACTCCTCCCAGGGACGGAAAGCGGAGCCTTCCCCCGGGCTCCGCTTTCTTTTTGTCTGCTGGTGATGGGCGTGAGGTAAAGAAAAGGCCGCCCCGTTTCCGAGGCGGCCACGCTTGAGCGCAGGTCTCTTGTCTAGTTGCCGAGACCCTCGAAGGTCTTCGTGACGGAGATCTTGAAGGTCCGTCCGAAGGGATTGTGGGTGTAGGGATCGTAGTTCGTGTCGAAGTTCACAAACGGCGGATCCTCGTCGAAGACATTGACCACCGACAGGCCGAGATCGATCTGCCAGGGCAGTTCGACATTGTAGAAGAGGTCGAGCGTGGTCATGGAATCGATCCCGTCCGCGCCGAGGCTGGGATCGATGGCCAGGGTGGTCGGATTGATCGAGCCGCGCTCATCATCATAGCTGTCGGTATGGCGCACCACCGCGCGGAAATTGTGCGGACCGGCGGCCAGATTGGCAAAGAGGTTCGCTTTCCATTGCGGCAGCGAGCGGGAGAAGTTCGACCGGTTGAACTGGTCGACCCGATCACCGCCGGGATCAGAGTCCCTTCGATGAAGAAGTCGTCCACATCATACTCGATAATGTAGGTCAGTTCTCCGCCAAGTGAGAAATCCCCGCCGGCAATGGAGTTCTCCCAGAGGTTTTCCACGCGCAGATCTATGCCCGAGGTCTTGATGTCGGGACCGTTGACGATGTTGGTCGTCACACGGGCCAGATTGTCGCCTGGTGTGCTGGAAAATCCGAGCGCTGATCCGTCAAAGACGATCCTGTCGACAATCGGAGCAAGGTTGTCCGCGCTGGGATCACGCCCTTCAGCTGCTGCCGCAGCGACCTCCGCATTAATAGAGGCCAGAGCCGCATTCACGATCGAGGCCTGGTCTTCCACGATGATCGGATCGGAGAAGTCGAAATTATAGTAGTCGATCGAAGCATTGAAGCCGCCCACCTGGTAGAGCGCGCCGACATTGAAGCTGAACGCGCTTTCCGGCGAGAGGGACGGGTTGCCGAACTGGTCCACCGCCTTGAAGGCCGAGGCCGGGGCGACGAATTGCAGCGTGGTGACATTGCCTGAAAGCTGGTTCAGCGTCGGGCCCTTGAACGAGGTCTGGGCCGAGCCGCGGAACGAGAGCGCATCGGTGGCCTGCCACTTGGCCGCAACCTTCGGGTCGAAGGTCGAGCCGACATCGCCGCCATAATCCTCGTAGCGCATGGCCACCTGGACATCGAGGTCCTCAAACAGCGGGATCTGTAGCTCGCCGAAGGCAGCATAGATCGTCTGGTCGAGATCGGTAGGCGTGAAACCGGCGAGGAAGGAGTAGGGGCCTGTGCCGCCCGGTCCCGGGGTCACTTCGAGATTGGTCAGGTCGTTCGGCGTGAGGGTGTAGGTCTCCTGGCGAACCTGGACACCGGCCGCCCAGCCAACCGCACCACCGGCCGCCTGCACGCTGGATTCCCCCGACAGCACGCCGTCGAACACCAGGAGACTGGTCTCGGCGGAGGTGAACTGACCGTCGGTCAGCCAGTCGGCCAGCGTGACGGTGTTCTCAAGCCCCGGCACATAGGAGGGGTTGGCTTCCCCGGTGACCGCATTGGCCGGGATGGCGTTGGAGAAGGGATTGTACCATTCGCAGGCGCCCTGGCCGGCGACCAGCGTACCGGCATAGCCGGCCGCGAAAGGCTGGGTGCCAGTTGCTGGGTCGTTGCCGGTGACCGGATCGGTACACACGCCATATCCGTTCAGCGCGGCGGTGAAGCCGAGAATGTAGGTGTCATTGGTGTTGCGGTCGGCCTGGGCCTCGGAATAGCCGAGGCTGGTCGACCAGTTTATGCCATTGGAGAAGCTGCCATCCAGCTCGCCGGCAAGACGCAGGGTCTCGTGGGTGCGGAAGCCTTCCTGCGCGCCGCCGGTGCCCGGATAGCCGCCAAAGCCGAAGCTGCGGCCAATGAACAGCGCGGCAATCGTGCCGGCCGGGAAGTCGCCCGGATTGTCCGCCATGTATTGCTGGAAGCCGGGATTGCTGGCGGGCACCACCTGGGTCGCCAGTTCCTGCGGGGGATAGGAGGGCGAGGTTTTCCAGGACGGCACATCAGTCTTGCCGTAGAGCGCCTCGATATGCAGCCCGATGCCATTGGCGAAGTCGCGATTGTATTCGGTGAAGATCTGGAAGCGCTCTTCTTCTTCCACCAGATTGTCGAACTGGGTGAAGTTGAAGAAGCACTGATCGTTGACCGGGTTCACGATGCCGCCGACCTGGGTACAGCCCGCTTCGCGGTTCAGTGCGCCGATCGGTCCGATAATCGGCGCGCCGGTATCGGGATTGATGCCTGTCACTCCCAGCGCGACATAGCGGCCCGGATTGGACAATGAGGAATACCCACCGACAGGGGCATCGGTGATGCTCTGCACGCCCCAGTCCTTCTCGATCAGGCCGACCTCGCTGCGGAACTGGTAGCCGCCGGAAATGATCCAGTTCCAATTGTCGCCCTGGAGGCCGTAGGCGGCCGAGACGTCATAGTCGCCGTCGGAGCCATCGAATTGCTGGAAGCTGCTGGAGAGTTCCAGGCCGTCGAGATCGTCGCGGGTGATGAAGTTCACGACCCCGGCAATCGCATCGGAGCCATAGAGCGCGGCCGCGCCATCCTTGAGCACCTCGATCCGGCCGATGGCGGCAGCCGGGATCATGTTGGTATCGACGAAGAGCTGGGCCTGCTCGCCCACCGAATAGGGCGAGAAGGTCTGGCGCTTGCCGTTGAGCAGGACCAGCGTCCGGCCCGGGCCAAGTCCGCGCAGGTTGACGTTCGAGGTGCCTTCCAGGCCGTTCGAGGCGAACTGGTTGGTCTGGCCGTCCACGCCGGTCGACACGCCGAGATTGCGGATCAGCTCGGTCATGCTCGGCGAGCCTTCCAGCTTCAGCTCCCCGGCGGTGAGCACATCCACTGGCAGCGCGGCATCTTCCGGTGTGCCGGCGATGAAAGACCCGGTGACGACCACCGTGGCCTGACGCGACTCGGCGTCCTCCTCCTGCGCCACAGCCGTTCCAGCGGCCAATGCGGCCGCCGACATTGAATACACCAATAGTGTCTTGAGACTCATGTTTTACTCCTCCCGAAAACGGCCGCTTCATGCAGCACTGATTTCAGAGAAGAGTAGTTCAAACAGGGAGATTTCAAACGCAGCTTCTATTGTGCAGCGCCGAAACATCCAAAAATTGCATAGGTGTGTTGCATATTTGCAATTCTTTCCCTGGCGGCAACCAGATTGCTCTCAGGGGCGCTGGGGGCTCGCAGGCTGTCAAAGCCGTGACATAGTGATCTGATGACCCGACCCCCGATCCTCGACATTGCCGGCCTGATCGGCGACCCGGTTGCCCCGGCCGACTTTCCCGAAACCATCTTGCGGTATCGCAACCAGCGCTGGGCGCGGCAGGTTGGGCTTGGCGCCCTCGACAACCAGAGCTGGATTTCCCATTTCGCCCGGTTTGAGCCGCTGCCCGGAAATCTCCCGGAACCGCTCGCCCTGCGCTATCACGGCCACCAGTTCGGCACCTACAATCCCCAGCTCGGCGACGGGCGCGGCTTTCTCTTCGCCCAGCTCGAAGGCCCGGATGGTCGGGTGCTCGACCTCGGCACCAAAGGCTCTGGACAGACGCCATATTCGCGCCAGGGCGATGGACGCCTGACCCTGAAGGGCGCGGTGCGTGAAGTGCTCGCCAGTGCCTATCTGGAAGCGCTCGGCGTTTCGACCTCAAAGACCTTCTCGGTCATCGAGACCGGTGAACAGCTCCATCGCGGCGACGAACCGAGCCCGACCCGCAGCGCGGTTCTGGTGCGCCTGCTCTACAGCCATATCCGGTTCGGCAGTTTCCAGCGCCTGGCATGGCTGGAGAATAAGGCCGGCCTGCAGCAACTGGTGGAGCACTGCGTGGCGACATACCACCCCAGCGCCCGGCGCGAGAGTATGGAGGAGATGACGGCGGCCTTTCTGACCGAGGTGTCGGAAGCCACCGCCCGCATGGTGGCCCAGTGGATGGCGGCCGGCTTTGTCCATGGCGTCATGAACACCGACAATTTCAACATCACCGGCGAGAGTTTCGATTTCGGGCCCTACCGGTTTCTCCCGGTCAGCGACCCGAATTTCACCGCTGCCTATTTCGACCAGACCGGGCTTTACCGGTTCGGGCGCCAGCCGACCCAGGCGGCCTGGGCACTACAGCAGCTTGCCAGCGCGCTCCTGCCGCTGGCTTCGGTGGACGCGCTGACGGCGGCGCTGGCGAGTTTCCAGGAGGTCTACCAGACCGCCTTTGCCCGCCAGACCCTGTTCCTGCTCGGCCTGAAGGACGGCCCGGACCTGGCCGGGGACCTCACTTTCCTGCAGACCTTCTATGGCTGGATGACCGCCAGCGGGGCGAACTGGGCGCAAACCTTCTTTGACTGGTTCGGCGGGGAGCCAAGCGAAGCCAGAGCGGCCGCCAGCCCGCAGGCCGAACTCTATGCCAGCGCCGATTTCGCCACCGTGCGCGAGACCTTGCTGGCCCATGAGCCCGATCGCGCCGAGCGCCTGGAACATGCCTATTTCCAGGCTGCCAGCCCCGTCAGTCTGGTGATCGATGAGATCGAATCCCTGTGGGAGCCCATCGCGGATGACGACAATTGGGATCAATTCTCAAAAAAACTCGCGGAAATTGAAGGGTTCGGTCATGCAATAAGGACAATTGCGGATGTTCCCGAATAGTTTTGCGCTCCTATCTAGAACAAAAGATCGGGAGATATAGATGAGCCAGTTTCCAACCTCCTTCCGCCACATCCATCTCGAATTGGCGCGCGAGGCCGGACATCCGGAGGGCGATGCCGGACATGGCTATGACATTGTCGCGCCGCTCGCCGCCGACGGACGTCTGGATGCGGATGAATGGAAGGGTCACCGTGAGAAATGCCGGGTGCGCCGGTTCCGCCCGCATGAGGATGACGAGATCGGCACACTGTTGCACGGCCCGGGCGGGCGCTGGTTCATTTCCTATGTCGATGGCGAGCCTGCCGAGAGCGGATATCGCTTTGAGGATGAACACTTTGTGCCCGGCGAGTATGTCTCGATTCGCGAAGATGATGGCGAGGTGCATACCTTTCGGGTCATGCAGGTGCGTGCACTAGACTGAAAGTGATTCGCTGTAGGCGTGCGAAACAGAATTGCTCAATTCTGGTCTTTGCCCCGCACACATTGCCGTCAATTCATGCTCGTCAATGCATCGGTGATGTAAAAAAGCAGTGAAACACGCAATTCCGCGCTTGCGCGACCGGCTGGTGCTTTCATCATAGCCGAACGGGGTCGAGCGCGCTCTGGTTAATGGCGAGGAGGAATTTTCAAGGCGCTACGGGGGCACAACTTAGAGGACTATGTCCAATGGACGTGTTTGCACGCTTTGCCGAAACGTACAGTCGGTCTCAGACTGAAGAACTTACCCTGCAAGACTATCTGCTTGGCTGCCGGGATGATGCTTCATTCCGGGCAACTGCGGCCGAGCGTATGATCGCCGCCATCGGCGAACCTGAACTGATCGATACTTCAAAGGACAGCCGGCTCGGCCGGATTTTCCTGAACCGCACCATCAAACGCTATCCTGCCTTCGCCGAAATGTATGGCATGGAAGAGACGATCGAACGGATCGTCGGCTTCTTCCGTCACGCGGCGCAGGGCCTGGAAGAGCGCAAGCAGATCCTTTACCTGCTCGGGCCGGTGGGCGGCGGCAAATCCACCCTGGCGGAAAAACTCAAACTGCTCATGGAGCAAGAGCCGATCTATGTGCTCAAGGCCGGTGATGAGATCAGCCCAGTTTTTGAATCCCCGCTTGGCATGTTTGATGTCGATCGGATGGGTGATGTGCTTGAGGACAAGTATAATGTGCCTCGGCGCCTCCTGCGCAGCCCGGCCAGCCCCTGGGCGGTCAAGCGGCTGGACGATTTCGAGGGCGACATCTCGAAATTCTCGGTGGTGAAGCTCTATCCCTCGCGCCTGCGCCAGGTCGGCATCGCCAAGACAGAGCCGGGCGACGAGAACAACCAGGACGTCTCCGCCCTGGTCGGCAAGCTCGATATCCGCAAGCTGGAACACCTGTCGCAGAACGATCCGGATGCCTACAGCTTCTCTGGCGGGCTCAACCGTACCACGCAGGGACTCCTGGAGTTCGTGGAGATGTTCAAGGCACCGATCAAGGTGCTCCACCCGCTGCTGACCGCGACCCAGGAAGGGTCCTATGTCGGCACCGAGAATATCGGCGCGATTCCCTATAACGGCATTATCCTGGCCCACTCCAATGAAAGCGAGTGGCGCCAGTTCAAGAACAACCGGAACAATGAGGCCTTCCTCGACCGGATTTCCGTGGTGAAGGTGCCCTACTGCCTGCGCGCCACTGAAGAGGCCGAGATCTATGACAAACTGCTGGAGCAGTCGGAGCTTTCCGAAGCCCCATGCGCTCCGCAGACGCTCGAAATCATGGCACGGTTCTCGGTACTCACGCGCCTGCGCGAGCACGAGAATTCCAATCTCTATTCCAAGATGCGCGTCTATGACGGGGAGTTCCTGAAGGACACCGATCCGCGCGCCAAGAGCATGCAGGAATACCGCGACGAGGCCGGCCCGGATGAGGGCATGGAGGGCGTCTCCACGCGCTTTGCCTACAAGGTGCTCTCGGAAGTGTTCAACCACGACACCGATGAGGTCGCCGCCGACCCTGTGCACCTGTTCTATGTGCTCGATCGCGCCATCCGGCGGGAACAGTACCCGGACGAGACCGAGGAAGCCTATCTCGATCACATCAAGACAGAGCTGACCCCGCGCTATGTCGAGTTCATCGGCTATGAGATCCAGAAGGCCTATCTGGAGAGCTATACCGATTACGGCCAGAACCTCTTTGACCGTTATATCGCCTATGCCGATGCCTGGATCGAGGACCAGGATTACAAGGACCCCGATACCGGGCAGATGTTCGACCGCGACGTGCTGGAATCGGAGCTTGAGAAACTCGAACGCCCCGCCGGCGTTTCAAACCCGAAGGACTTCCGCAACGAGGTCGTGAAGTTCGTGCTGCGCGCACGGGCGGAAAACGAGGGCAAGAATCCCGACTGGCGGGAATACGAGAAACTGCGCCGCGTCATCGAGAAGCGTATGTTCGGCCAGGTCGAGGACCTGCTCCCGGTCATCAGCTTCGGCGCCAAGCGGGACAAGGATTCCGATGCCAAGCACCACGAGTTCGTGAAACGTATGACCGAACGTGGTTATACTGAGCGCCAGGTCCGCCGGCTGGTGGAGTGGTATATGCGCGTCAACAAGGCGGGGTAGGAGAATGCCCCGCACAAGGGCTGGGGGGCCCTAAACCCGGAGACCCAATGAAGAATTTCATCGACCGCCGCCTCAATCCCAAGGACAAGAGCCTTGGCAACCGGCGGCGGTTCCTGCGCCGGGTGCGCGGGCAGGTGAAAGCCTCTGTCGACGATGCCATCCGCAACCGGAAAATCGCGGATGTTGATCGCGGCGACAAGGTCGGCGTGCCGGCGGACGGCATCCGGGAACCGCGTTTTCGCTATGAGCCGGGCTCGGGCCGGGTCGAGCGCGTGCTGCCGGGCAACAAGCAGTTCGGTGTCGGCGACCGCATCCGCAAACCCCCTCAACAGGGCGGCGGAGGGGCCGGCAAGCAGGGCTCAAACGATGGCGAGGGCGAGGACGAGTTCGCCTTCGTGCTCTCGCGCGAGGAATTTCTCGACATCTTCTTCGAGGATCTCGAACTGCCCGACCTTATCAAGCACACGATGAAGGAGATGAAGACCTTCAAGCCGCGCCGGGCCGGCTATTCGGTCACCGGCTCGCCGTCGAATCTGGCCGTCACCAACACGATGAAGAATGCCATGGGCCGCCGCATCGCCCTGCGCCGGCCGAGCAATGCCGAGGTTGCTGCGCTGAAGGAAGAGCTGTTCAAGCTTGAGAAGAAATCGGAACCCTCCGCAGCCGACCGCAAGCGCATGAAGGCGCTGCGCGAGGAGATAGAGGAGAAGAACCGCCGGCGCGCGGCGATCCCCTATATCGACCCGCTCGATGTGCGCTTCAAAATGTTCGACAAGGAGCCCCAGCCCAACGCCAACGCCGTCATGTTCTGCCTGATGGATGTGTCGGCCTCGATGGGCGAGCGCGAGAAGGATCTCGCCAAGCGCTTCTTCGTGCTGCTGCACCTGTTCCTGACACGCCGTTATGACAAGATCGAGCTGGTCTTCATCCGCCATACCCACAATGCCCAGGAGGTAGACGAGGACACCTTCTTCCATTCGCGCGAGACCGGCGGCACGGTCGTCTCCACCGCACTGGAGGAGATGCGCAAGATCATTGATGCCCGCTATCCGGCCAGCGACTGGAACATCTATGCCGCCCAGGCCTCGGATGGCGACAATTTCCCCGGCGACAGCGACCGGTGCCTTGCCTTCATGCGCGAGGCGATCATGCCGTTGGTGCAGTATTTCGCTTATATCGAGATCATCGACGAGGCCGAGGCTGAGTTCCTCCTGTCGGACGAGACCGGCGTGGAACTGTGGACCACCTACAAGAAACTCACCGCCGACTGGGGGAACTTTGCCATGAAGCGCATTTCGCGCCCGGCCGACATCTATCCGGTGTTCCGGGAGCTGTTTGCGCGCAATGCACGGGAGAGCGCCCATGCCTGACGCCACCCAGACCAAAAAATCCCCAGCCAAGCGCAAGCCGCGCAAGGCCGCGCCGAAAAAACCCGCCTATCTGTTCGAAGGTCCCGATTGGAGCTTCGACACCATGAACCGGACTTATGCCGCAATCGAGGAGATCGCGCTCAAGGAACTCGGCCTCGATATCTATCCCAACCAGATCGAGATCATTTCCTCAGAACAGATGCTCGATGCTTATGCCTCCACCGGTATGCCGCTGATGTATGGCCACTGGAGCTTCGGCAAGAGCTTCCTCAGCGAGGAGCGGCTCTATCGCAAGGGGCTTCGGGGTCTGGCCTATGAGATCATCATCAACTCCAGCCCGTGTATCTCCTACAATATGGAAGACAACACCATGGCGACGCAGACGCTCGTCATGGCCCATGCTGCTTTCGGGCATAATCACTTCTTCAAGAACAACCACCTGTTCCGCATGTGGACGGACGCCGAAGGCATCCTCGACTATCTCGAATATGCCCGCACCTTCATCGCCGACTGCGAGGAACGCTATGGCGAGCGCGAGGTCGAGCGGATCCTGGATGCGGCCCATGCCCTGATGCCCAATGGCGTGTTCCGCTATGAGCGCCCGGCCCGGCCGACCCTGCGCGAGGAGCGCCTGCGCCATCGCGAACGCCTGGCACAGGAAGAGGCCGAGGTGAACTATCTCTGGGAACGTCTGCAGGCCAAGCAGCGCCGCAAGGGGGCCGGCCGGCGCCCGGTCGAACAGGTCGATCCGCGCAGCCAGATCCAGATGCCGGAAGAAAACGTGCTCTTCTTCCTGGAACAGTATTCCCCGATCCTGGCCAACTGGCAGCGCGAGATCCTGCGGATCACGCGCCATATCGCGCAGTATTTCTATCCCCAGCGCCAGACCAAGGTGATGAATGAGGGCTGCGCCACCTTCTGCCACTACTACATCGTCAACCGGCTGCACGAGAAAGGCCTGATCACGGATGGCGCGCTGTTCGAGATTCTGCACCAGCATACCGGGGTGATCACCCAGCCCGATTTCGACGACCCGCGCTTTTCCGGCATCAACCCCTATGCGCTCGGCTTTGCCATGATGAGCGATATCAAGCGCATGGCGCTGGAGCCGACCGAGGAAGACCGGGAATATTTTCCACGCATTGCCGGGGCCGGGAACTGGCAGGACATTCTGAAGAATGTCTGGGCCAATTACCGCGATGAGAGCTTCATCCAGCAATTCCTCAGCCCGAAAGTGGTGCGCGACTTCCACATGTTCTCACTGCAGGGCGAAGAGCGCTCGCGTTATTACACGGTGAACGGGATCCATGACGATCGCGGCTTCCGCACCATCCGCAACACGCTGGCGCGCAACCATGACCTGTCGGTGATAGAACCCGATATTCAGGTGGTGGATGTGGACTTCCTCGGCGACCGTTCCCTGTTCCTGGAGTGCCACATGTCTGACGGCGCGCGCCTTGCCACGCGCGACCGGGACAGCGTCCTGCGCCATGTCGAAACCCTGTGGGGCTTCGATGTCGAGCTTGACGAAATCGGCGCATCGCCCGGCACTGGCGCTGATGTGAGCTAATACTTACCAATTACGCGGTTATACTGCTGTTTTAATTCGAAAATCTGCATGCGCAGACAGCATCGTTAACATGTTGGTCGTATTTCAATGTTTTAGCTCGGCATTGTTCCACTGCCAGCTTCCGGAATCGTCCCTTGTCATTCTTGAAGAAACTCATCGGCCGCTCCTCAGAGCCTGAAGCGGAAGTCGACAACGAGCCGGTCGACTATCGCCGTGCGCGCCGCGATGGCACCTACAAGGTTGTCACGGTGACCTATCCCACCGGATATGTGCGCAAGGGTGTGGCCGTCGATATTTCCGACACGGGTGTTCGCGTGCGCTTTTTCCAGCGCGGGGAGTTGCCGTCGCGTGTGGAACTGAAGATCGATGGCCAGTCCGGCAAGCGGACGGCAGACGTGGTCTGGCAGGAAACCCATGATGCGGGCTTCAAGTTTGTCGGCTAGGCGCGCACGGCGTATCGCTGGCGATGGTGCGCGCATCGAAGCCTTCCTTGAAATGATCAGCGCCGAGCGGGGTGCAGCCGCCAACACGCTCGAGGCCTATGGCCGCGATCTCACGGACGCATCGGAGTTCCTTGCCGGCGGGCTGGTCTCCGCCTCGGGCAATGACCTGCGCGGCTATATTCAGGATCTCGCCCGCCGCGGCATGGCGGCCTCGACCATCGCCCGCAAGCGTTCGGCGCTGCGCCGTTTCTTCCGCTTCCAGTTCCAGGAGGGCTGCCGCGCCGACGATCCGACCTCCCAGCTAGACGCCCCCAAGTCCCGCCGCGCTGTGCCCGATGTGCTCACGCGCGAGGATATGGCGCGGGTGATCGTGGCCTGCGGCGAGGATCGCCGGCTCGTCTGCCTTGTCGAGCTGCTTTACGGCGCGGGCCTGCGCGCCAGCGAATTGGTCTCCCTGCCGGTCAGCGCCCTGCCGCGCCGGCGTGGTGGGCGCTGGGAAACCCGGGCCATCACGGTGCGCGGCAAGGGCGGCAAGGACCGGCTCTGCCCGCTGGGGCCTCCGGCGCTGGAGGCGATCTCTGCCTGGCTGGATGTACGCGAAGAGCACCTGCCAAAGGGCGAGGCGCCGGCACGGCGCGCTGCGCCCTATCTCTTTCCCTCACGCGGGGCGGCCGGGCATCTCACCCGCCGGCGCCTCGGCCAGATGCTCGACGATCTGGCGCTGAACGCGGGGCTTTCGCCTGAGCGCCTTTACCCCCACGCCCTGCGCCATGCCTATGCCACGCATCTCTTGCAGGGCGGGGCAGACCTGCGCAGCGTGCAGACCCTGCTGGGTCATGCCGATATCGCCACCACCCAGATTTATACTCATGTCATTGCCGACGAGCTTGCCGAGCTGCTGGAAACCACTCACCCGCTAGCGCGCGATTGAGATCGAGATCGCGCCGAAACGCTGCGGGCCGTTCTGTTTCACAAACTGCTCGGTGCGGTGGACATAGGTGAAGGCCACCTGGACAGTTTTGTAGTGCAAGGCGATGCCGGTCTGGATGTCGCTGACAAACAGGCGCCGATCGCTGACCGACGGGCTGTCTCGGAAGGTGTTCCCATCGAGGAAGATGTCGCGCATCACGGCCCGTACATCCGCCCCGACAAACAGGTATCCGCCGAGATCCTCGTGCGGGTTGAACACGCCCGCGCCCGCCGTCGCGGGCCGGATACGCGGCGGGCCGAAATCCGAGCCGAGATCGAACCCGATCCGGGCCATGCCGCCGGTCGAGGCATAGGTGCGCACATTGCCCAGCGCGCCGCCATAGTGCAGGCCATAATCGGTCTCCAGCCCGAAAGGAAGGTCCGGCCCGTTATAGCGCTGCAGGCGCTGGGCGATCAGTTCCAGGCCGGGCTCGTCATGCAGCTGGTGGTCCCAGCCGCGCGGCTCCACGCCATTGATCATGGCGTGCCAGTTGGTCTGCACCCACTTGGCCTGGGCCGACGGGCCGACCACCCCGAGATTGAGCTGCAGGATATCCTGGGTATCCTCATCGCTCGCCACGACCGTGCCTGAGACATAGAGCCAGCCGGCATAAGGACGGTCCTCCGGATCGGGAACCAGGGCGGAAATATCCTCCGGCGTGAAGATGGTGTGAGCCAGTGCAAAGCCCTGACGCAATTTGATCCTTTCCAGATCCAGGCCCGGCACGAGGTCCGCGGCCTCCCGCAAGAGTGGGAAAACGCGGTCTGCCGGGCTCACCCGCTCGATCCGGATACCGTTGGAATAGTTGCGGTCCGTACCCCCGAACATGTCGTTTTCCGAAGTCAGGGAGATGACACCGGCGTCATCGTCGGCCGAGGCGTATCCGGCAGTATTCATTACAGAAATGATAAGTCCGACCGTGAGACATGCGCGCATGGGAACTCCCTGTTCGCCATGTCTTCTGCCACTGCCGCGGGCCTCCGGCCAACCCATGCGAAACAGACTTCGAAGAAACTAGTGCAATTTTAATCAAAACTGCTCCTCCGTTTTCAGCCTGACCTTAAAACGGACGCGGTATTTCAGGTTCCATCACGATCCCAGAAAGGGGTCTGACTGCCTAAGAAATAGGATTGGGACATGGAACAGCAGATCAATACCGCCAATAGCGTGCGCGGTCCGAACGGCGACAAGCTGACGCTCGCCGATCTTCCGCCGGCCAATATTTCCCGCTGGGTGACCCGCCGCAAGGCTGAGGTCGTCGCCGCCGTGCAAGGCGGGCTGCTCAGCCAGAAGGAAGCCCTTCGCCGGTACGGCCTCTCCGAAGAGGAATATGCCGGCTGGGAGCGTCTCTACGCCACCTACGGCGCCAAGGGTCTTCGTGCGACCCGCCTGCAGCAGTATCGCTAGCTTCTCACCGTCTGCCGTCTGACGAGGGCAGTAAGCAGGAGCCTGGAAACCCCTCCGAGTTCGGCCTTTCGGGTTAAGGCCGGATTTACCCTGAATCCATAAGGATCAGACCACGAATGATCTCCGCGTCCCCGGAGATCCTGTGGAGTGATCCCAATGCGATCCAGAACGCCCGCCACCCTGCCAACCGGATTGCTGCTGGTTGCAACCTTGCTGGCTTTCGGCCTGGCAGGCTGGCGGGCGACTTCTCTTCTGGCCCCGAGCCCGGTGCATGCCGAGCCGGCCGGGTCTTCCCTTCTTGAACAGCGTCTCACAGGCCTTCTCTCCACCGTGCTGGGTGCGGGAGAGGCGCAGGTGCACCAGTCCATCCGCCCCGATGGCAGCCGTGCCTTCCTGGTCCTGGTGAATGCCGCACCGGCCACCGACAAGGTCTCTGACGAGACGCTGGTCGATCTGGTGTCTTCGGCCGTCTTCATCGACACGATTGCCGGCGACACGATCACGGTGCGCCGCGCCGTTTTTGCCGCAAGCGGGTCTTCCCTGCCGGGCCGGGGGGAAGCACTGGAACTGGCCGGGCTGGTTGGCCTCGGCCTGATGCTGGCCGGCCTTGCCGTGATCTCGCGCATGGAAAATCCGGTCGAGCCGGCGCGCCAGACCGCCGCATCCATGCCCGCGCGCAGCGCCATGCCGATGGCCTCTGCCCCTGCCGGAATGGACACGCGCCTGGCCGCGCGCCGCATCGGGGAAAATCCCCAGCGCGCTGCTGCGGTTATTCGCGGTTGGCTCAGCCGGGAGGGCGGTGAGGCATGAGCGAGCCCCATCCCTTGCGCGGCTCCAGCCGTCCCGGTCCGCAGGAGGCCGCCCGCCTGCTGCGCGCCATCGGCAGCGAGGCCGGTCCGATCTGGGCCCAATTGACACAAAGAGAGACCGCAGCCATCACGGCACAAATGAATCGTCTGCCGTCGGATAATCAGGTTTCTGACAAGGCGGCCCTTGAGGCCTTCCTTCTGGAAACCGGGCCGGGTGGTCCTGGCAATGCTGCGCGAGAGGCCCAGGCGCTGAGCGGTGTGTGGGCGAGCCTGACAGCGAGCCATGCGCCGTTGCTCGCCGCCCTTGTCCATCAGGAAAGCCCGCAGGTGGCCGCCTGGATCATGACCCAGCTTGAGCCGAAACTGGCAGCGAATGTGGTGCGCATGCTGGACGAGGAAACCAGCCTTGCCATCCTCAAGCGCCTGATGGATTTGCGCACCCTGCCCAAGCCCGTGGCTGAACTGATCGAGGCGAGCCTTGCCGACACGCTGGCCCGCATCGGGTCTGACGCCAATCTCGATGGCCATGCCCGCGTGGCACGGATTGTCGACCAGCTCGATCGCGAGCGGGAAAAATCGCTGATGGATGGCCTCGCGGCCAGCGATCCGGGCGCGGCCGAGCGTATCCGCGCGCTGATGTTCACCTTCGAGGACCTTGCCGCGCTCTCGCCGGCAGGCATGCAGACCCTGCTGGCCCATGTCGACCGCGCGGTGCTGACCATGGCCCTGAAAGGTGGGAGGCTGGAGCTGACCAACGCCTTCTTCTCAAATCTCACCCGCCGGGCCGGCGCGATGATCCGCGACGAGATGGTTGCCCTCGGCCAGGTGCGCCGCAGCCAGGTGGAGGCCGCGCGCCAGGAGATTGTCGAGATTGCCCGCCGCCTCCTGCGCCAGGGCGATATCAGCACCGATCAGGGCGCCGCCGATGATGACGAGCTTGTCGAATGAGCCGGCGGAAGGTTGAAACTTTCAGGCCGTTTGATTTCCAGGCCGATTTCTCGCCCCAGCCGGCTGAGCCGCCGCGGGCGAAGGACGAGACCGAACTGCCGGCCTCTCTGGCCCAGATGGCCGCGCTGGGTGCCCAGCTCCAGGCCGAGGCCATGGCAAGTGCGCGTGCCACGCTCGATGCCGGCGTGCTGGAACAGCTCGAAGCGGCCATTGACCGGCTCAATACGGCTGCCAGCGAGCTCAACCGGCTCGCCGAGCTTCTCGATGCTGCCGGACAGGCCGGTCTGATCGGGCCGGGTCCGGCTGCGCTGGCCGAGCGCGCCGCAAAGCAGATTTGTGACGGGCAGGGCGATTTGTTTGCCACCTGTAAAGCCTTGCGTGCGACCGGTTCACTTTAGAAACCGACGACCCGAGCGAGGAACCCCCATGTCCCAGGCCGCCAATCCCGCCCTTCAGCGCACCCTCATGGATGTGCCCGTCCGAGTGGATGTGGTGCTGGGGGAGATGCGCATGTCGATGGAAGAGCTGATGGCGCTCAGCCCGGGCGAAGTGCTCGCCCTGGAGCGCGAGATCCGCGACGAAGTGGATATCTATGTCTCCGATCGCCTGATGGCGCGCGGCCGGCTAGTGGTCGCCGATGGCGAACTGGGTGTGACCCTGTCTGAAATCGTCGACGAGCGCCGCGCGGCCTAGATCCTAATCCTGTGCTGAGCTGCCGTTCGGGGCTGATTGCAGCAGGATGTAGCGTTCGATCCCGATCCGGTCGATCAGGTCGAACTGGGTCTCGAGATAATCGACATGTTCCTCCTCATTGTGGAGGATCTTGCCGAACAGGTCGCGGCTGCCATAGTCGCGCACTTCCTCGGCCTTCTGCATGGCATCGCGCAGGAGCGGGAGGGCGTCCATCTCCAGCGCAAGATCGCATTCGAGGATCTCCTTCACTGATTCGCCAATCCGCAGACGGCCGAGATCCTGCAGGTTGGGCAGGCCGCCGAGGAACAGGATACGCTCGATCAGCCAGTCGGCATGCTCCATCTCCTCGATGGATTCCTTGTATTCATACTCGGCCAGGATCGAGACGCCCCAATCCTTGAGCATGCGCGAGTGCAGGAAATACTGGTTGATGGCGGTGAGTTCGTTTTTCAGCGCCGCATTCAGGAAGTCGATGATTTCCGGTTCGCCCTTCATGTCTGCCTCCTTAACCGCAGCTCGTAATGTTCGAGCTAGGATAAGTCCTGCAGCGACGCAAGAAGCCAAGTAGAATCAATAGTGAGAGGCAGTTGCAGGCGAGCGCTTATTCCGCCGCCACCAGGGGCAGTTCGCTGGTCTGGCGTTGCTGTTCACAGGCCACGACCTCGGCCATGGCCGGCTTGCACTTGCCGCAATTGAACTGGCAGCCATGATGGGCCTGGACCGTGTCCGGGCAATTGGCGCCCGCCCGCACGGCTTCGCGCACGGCAGTCTCGTTCAGGCGGCGGCAGATGCAGATCATCATGACGACGAGAATTTGCCCGCAAATGCGAATGATTGTCAACCGCGAAAGTGTTAATCGCGCAGTCTGCCGCAGACGCGCCGATCCGGCTCAGGCCGCCGTGTCGGAGATCACGCGGTTGCGGCCGGAATTCTTGGCCGTGTAGAGCGAGCGGTCTGCACGCAGGAACAGCTCCTCGATCGTGCTGGCAGGTGCGCCCATGGCCACGCCGATACTAGCCGTGATCTGATGGTCTACACCAAGGCGCGGGATAAACTGGATGGCACTGATCTGCTGGCGGATACGCTCTGCCACAGCGTCGGCGGTGCGGCCATCGCAGCCGGGCAGGAAGACGGCGAATTCCTCTCCGCCGAGCCGGCCGACCAGGTCTGTCGGGCGGGCTTTTTCGGCAATTGCACTGGCGACACGGCGCAGGGCCTCATCGCCAGCCGCATGACCGTATGTGTCATTGATCGTCTTGAAGTGATCGATATCGATCATCAGCATGGCGCCGCTGCGGCCCTCAGACTGCAGCTCCGTGATCGCGGTCATCAGTGCGCCGCGATTGAGCAGGCCGGTCAGGGCATCGGTGCGCGAGGAGTGCGCCAGTTCGGCATGGGCCTGTTCAAGCTGTTCCAGGGCGCGGCTGAGCTTGATGCGTTCGCGCTGCAGGATGACGGCGACCGGGAAGGAAACCAGGATCGGCACCACGGTCGCCGTGATCATCGTCCACATGAAAATCTCGTTCAGGACTTCCGGCTGGACCGGGTCGTACCGGAAGCGGATCGGGTCGATGAACAGGGAAATCCCGGTCACCACCCATGTGACCAGGACCGAGATCACAGAGACAAGTCCTGCGCGCAGATAGGAGACGCGCCTGTGTGTGGACCGGCTGGCAATATTCAGTGTCATGGAAACAGTTCATAGGCCAATCGGCTGGAAATGTACTGAATCCAGCCGATGCAATTTCACCTATTTGCCACGAAGAGGCCGCCAGCGCGCGTGGGCGGAGGGCGCTGGCAGCCTAGCTCGCAGTTTCGGTCTCCTCGCCTTCCCAGCCGAAGACATCTTCCAGGCCGACACCGAACACGCGGGAGATGCGGAAAGCGCTTTCCAGGGAGGGAGAATAGCGCCCCTGCTCGATGGCGATGACCGTCTGGCGGGTGACCCCGATGGCCTCGGCCAGGGCGGCCTGGCTCATATCGCCATGTTCTGCGCGCAGTTCCTTGACGCGATTGGTGATGGGGGGGCGTTTTGCCATGGCTCACACTCCCCGGCGATAAAACCAGATCTGGAAGCCGTACTCGGCGATCTGGCTCAGCATCAGGCCCGCGAAGACAATGTGGAACAGCAGGTTCCCGTCATGGGTCCAGCTATAGTTGAACAGGCCCGCCACGGCGGCGAATCCCAGCGCATAGCCCGACCAGTTGCCGGCCTTGTTGAGGATCAGCTCCTCGCGTTCGTCTGCGGGGGCATTGGCCTCCTTGCCGGAGGTCGCCGCCACAATCGGCATGACGATGATCGAGGCGATGATGATGAAGACCACATAGGCGATCACCAGCGGGATGATCGGCGGGGCCGCCTCCCCTGCCGCCAGCGAGATGGCAATGATCTTCTGATAATAATACAGGCCCGCGAGCGCGAGGATCGCGATCATGGCCCAGGCGGATTTCTCTCGGAATGACATCTCTTGCTCCATACATGTCAAAAATTCCTGACATCCATGTAGTTAGAAATTCTTGACATGTCAAATTTTTCTTACACGCTATTCCGGACGTCAAAATGATTGAGCTTTTACCCGATGTGACCTAGTCAATTGTCGGGCTGCAGCCAGGGAGGCTTATATGGCTAATGACAGTGCAAGCATGATCGTGGGACTCGTGGTTCTGATCTTCTACGCCGCGATCATCATCGTCAGCATCATCGCATACTGGAAAATCTGGAGTAAGGCCGGTTTCAACGGGGCCTGGTCGCTGCTGATGCTCATTCCGATTGTGGGTTTCATTTCCTTCCTTTATCTCGGCTTTGCCGACTGGCCGGTGCGAAAGAACCGAGCCCCCAGCGCCTTCGACTAGGCAGAGCGCGCATCATCACGTATCAGGCCGGTGGTCGCCAAGCGACCGCCGGCCTATCTGTTTCTTCCCCAGCCCCGGAGCCTCCGGACATCATGACCGATCTCGCCACCCTCGCCGGAACCGCAAAAGCCTGGCCGTTCGAGCTTGCGCGCAAGCTCAAGGCGCGCGTGGAACAGATGGAAAAGGCCGGCCAGCGCGAGGTGGGTGCGCCGGTGATCTTCGAGACCGGCTATGGGCCTTCCGGCCTGCCGCATATCGGCACTTTCGGCGAGGTCGTGCGCACGACCATGGTGCGCCATGCCTTCGAGGTACTCACCGCTGGCAGCCACCCGACTGAGCTGATCTGCTTTTCCGACGATATGGATGGCATGCGCAAGGTGCCGTCGAATGTGCCCAATCGGGAGATGCTTCAGGCCCATCTCGGCCAGCCGCTCTCGCGCGTGCCGGACCCGTTTTCCAACGAGTTCGACAGTTTCGCCGCGCACAACAATGCCCGCCTGCGCGCCTTCCTCGACGGGTTCGGCTTCCAGTACACCTTCATGAGCGCGACCGAACGCTATACTTCCGGCGCCTTTGACGAGGTGCTGGTGCGCGCGGCGGAGAAGTATTCCGAGATCATGGAGGTCATGCTTCCCACGCTGGGCGAGGAGCGTCAGGCGACCTATTCGCCTTTCCTCCCGATCAGTCCGACGACGGGCCGCGTGCTCTATGTGCCGATGAAGCATGTGGATCCGGCCAGGGGCGAGGTCACTTTCGAGGATGAGGACGGCAGTGAGGTCACGCTGCCGGTCACTGGCGGGCATGTGAAGATGCAGTGGAAGCCGGATTTCGGCATGCGCTGGGCCGCCCTCGGCGTGGATTTCGAGATGTTCGGCAAGGACCACCAGGCCAATGCGCCGGTCTATTCCAGGATCTGCCGCATCCTCGGCCACCGCCCGCCGGAGCAGTATGTCTATGAGCTGTTCCTGGACGAGAAGGGCGAGAAGATCTCCAAGACCAAGGGCAATGGCCTGTCGGTGGAAGAGTGGCTCACCTATGCGCCGACCGAGAGCCTGTCGCTCTTCCAGTTCCAGAAGCCGCGCACGGCGAAAAAGCTCTATTTCGACGTCATCCCGAAGGCGGTGGACGAATATCTGACCTTTCGGGAAAAATATCCCTCCGAGGATCCGGCCCGCCAGATCGAGAATCCAGCCTGGCATATCCACAATGGCGAGGTGCCGGCAGAGACCAGCCCGATCTCCTTCGCGCTGCTGCTCAATCTTGTCAGCGCGTCCCATGCCGAGGACCCCGAAACCCTGTGGGCCTTCATCGCGCGCTATGCCCCCGGCGCGAGCGCGGAGAACCATCCGCTGCTCGACAAGCTGGTAGGCTATGCCCTGCGCTACTATGAGGACTTCGTGAAGCCGTCCAAGGCCTTCCGCGCGCCATCGGAAACCGAGCGTGCGGCCATGGTGGATCTGGCACAGCGGCTACGCATGGCGCCGGGCGAGGCTGATGGTGAGGCGCTCCAGACGCTGACCTTCTCGGTCGGCAAGGATCACGGTTTTGAAAACCTGCGCGACTGGTTCAAGGCACTCTATGAGGTCCTGCTCGGCCAGAGTCAGGGCCCGCGTTTCGGCAGCTTCGCGGCGCTGTATGGGCCGGGCGAAACCGCGCGCCTGATTGATGAGCGCCTGGCCTGATTATTGTGACAATTTTGCATCAGGACTGGGCTTCGTCCGTGTGTTTTGCGTAAGTTCTTGCGCGGCGGGGCATGAATATGCAGGTTAGGGCAACCTTGTCCCAACAACACCGATTTTGAGGCAAAAATTGTCCCAAAACCTCGATGCGATCGATGCCCGTATTTTGTCACTGATTCAGGATGACGCCGCCCTCTCCGTGGCCGAAATCGCTGACCGTGTGGGCCTCTCTTCCTCCCCTTGCTGGCGCCGTATCAAGCGGATGGAGGAGACCGGGATCATCACCCGGCGGGTCACCCTGCTCGACACCCAGAAGCTCGGTCTCGACTTCGAAGTTGTGGCGAATGTGAAGCTCTCCCTGCCCAGCAAGGAGAATCTCGATGCCTTCGAGCAGATGGTCCAGGCTTGGCCGGAAGTCATTGAATGCATGACGGTTACCGGCGCCATCGACTATATCGTCCATGTCCTGACCACCGACATGCATGCCTATGACCAGTTCCTGCGCGAGAAGCTGCTCGGCTCGGGCCTCGTCTCCGATGTCCAGTCTCGGATCATCATCCGCGTCGCCAAGCGCACCACGGCGGTCCCGCTCGACGGGCTGATCGATTAAGGCCTTTCCCCTTCAGATCGCGCATGCCAATTCTCCGCACGCCCTGCCGGGCGGCGGTCATGCCGTTGGCTTTGCCGCAAATCACGGCGGCAGAGGACGGTTCAGCACCTCGCGCGCGGCGCCATCGCACTGCATCAGCACGTCCTGCTCGCGATCAAGAAGCGTGTGCTGGCCGGCTCCCGGCGGCAGGCCGGGACGCAGGGGGCTGGTACGCGGGCTGCGTGTCCGGGCCAGCCAGAGTGCCATGCGCCGGACCGCCGGGGCCGGATTGACCGCCAGCGCCGACAGCGCTGCCAGGCGGGCGGCAAGGCCGTCCGTGGCATGGAAGGCGTTCCCATCGGCAGGCTGTTCGGGTATGTCCTGCCGCATCCCGAACCCGGGTTCGGACAGGGAGTCGAACAGGGCAAAGCCGGGCGGTCCGGCCGGCGATTGCAGGGCTTTCGCCACGGCGCCACCATTCGCCAGAACCGGGGCTCCCGCATTTACAGCCATGTCTCCTGCCAGGACTACCAGGAGGCGCCGGGTAGCGGCTTCCGCCCGGCGCAGTTCGGCAAAGACGCGAAACCAGACCGGACCGGGCAGCCAGGCCCGCTCGGCCAGCACCGCGAGCCGCGCCAGTATGGCGGCGACAAGTTGCCAGCCAAGCGTGAGGGCAGATGAGGTGCGTGGGTCCATGACCGGAAGCCTGGCATGGGCGGCAAGTCAGTCGGATTGGGGTAGGGGTTTGCGGGCAACAGGTGCCTGCGCCCGCGAGCGGCCTTTTCTTCCCCCGCCTGCGGGGGAAGTGGCCCGCAAATGCGGGTCGAAGGGGGAGCCAAGGCGACAGCCTGCCCAGACGCTGCCCCCTCCGAGCGGCTTCGCCGCCCTCCTCCCCTGTGAACGGGGAAGGATTGGTCGTTCTGGGGTGGCGGGAGAGTTGCGTTTCAGCGCCGTCAGGCGAGAAACCCCGCCTCAAACCGGTCGGACGCTGCGCGCATGTGGGTCGGCCAGCGCGATGTCGCGGCGCCTCCCGCCCGGCCAGGTCACCAGGTCCACCTTGTGGGCCTTGTCCCCGCCCCCGAACAGCTTGCCATGCTCGAAGCGCAGCCAGGCGAGGCGATGCATCTCATCGGCCTTTGCGCCCGCCGCTTCGATCGCCGCGCGTGCCCGCGCATCCGAGGCTGCATCGAAATATTGCCAGGCGATGGAGTGATAGATCACGGTCGTGCCCTCCGGGAGCGGACCTGAAAGCTCGCGCTCCAGCCAGTCGGCGGCATCGGCCTTATCCACCTGAACGCCTTTTTCCAGGGCGATGGACATCGCCGCGGCCAGCCGTTCCAGCCGGTCGGTCTGGTCCGGCCAGATATAGGCCGTCAGGCGCAGGCGGTGCTCCGGATCGGTGATGTCGAGAGGCGCGCGGTCGCATCCGCGCCGGCTGGCCACCTCGAAGCGTTCCGGCAGCTCCGGTGGGGGCCCGGTCCACTCGGTGGTGATGACGGGGGCGCCAGCTGTGCCCGCGCGCGACCAGCTTCCGCCATCATAGCCGAAACTGTCCCAGTGCAGGTTAAGCCCCGCGCTGGCACCGATCTCGCGCAGGTGCAGCGGGCCTTCAAGTGCGGCAAAGCCCGGCAGCAGGGCAATGGAGCGGCGTGTCTCGTTCGTCTGCGGCGGATTGAGAATGAACTGCGCGACCCAGTCCTGATGCGCTTCCAGCGCGGCCAAGGCCGCCGGCAGCACCTCCTCTATGTCCCAGTCCGGCCGCCCGGCCGGATAGAGCCCGGCCAGCACGGAAGACTTGCCCGTCAGCGTCATGGCATGCAGCGCGCCGGCAATCCGCAGGGGTCCGGCATCAGCGGCCTCGGGCGAAAGCGGGGTTTCACCGCCGAGAAGCAGGTGATCGAGGATCCCGCCCTGGCCGATATGCCGGGCGAGGCCTCTCAGCAGCGCAGCGTTGAAGGGCGAGCCGAGCAACTCGCACCATTCAGCCTGTTTCTCGAAATGCGCCGCGTGGGCGGATAGCTGGCCATCCATCCCGGCGATCTATCAGAAAACCCGCGGGCGGTCTTCCTTCTCGATGTGCAGTCCGCACTCGGTCTTGTCCATGCCGGCCCAGCGTCCGGACCGGATATCGGCCGGGTCCTCGGCGGGCCGGGTGCAGGGCCAGCAGCCGATGGACGGAAAGCCCTGGGCGACCAGCGGATGGCGCGGCAGGTTCCGGTGGTGGAAGAAGAGGTCGACATCCTCCTGGGTCCAGCTCGCCAGCGGGTTCACCTTGAAGCGTCCGCCCGCATATTCGAACACGGGCAGCGACATGCGCGCGCCGCCATGGAAGCGCTTGCGGCCGGTGATCCAGGCCTCAAAGCCCTTCAGGGCCGGCTCCAGCGGGCGCACCTTGCGCAGGGCGCAGCAGGCATCGGCGTCCTGGCGGTGCAGGCCGCCATCGGGGTCCTCGGCAACGGCTTCGTCGGGGTCCGGGGTGATATTGCGCACGCCGGTCAGGCCGAGGCGCTCGATCAGCCGGTCGCGATAGTCCAGCGTCTGGGGAAAGTGCATGCCGGTTTCGAGGAAAATGATCGGCAGGTCCGGCTTTACGTCCGCGATCAGCGACAGCATCACCGCGCTTTCAGCGCCGAAGCTCGACACATAGGTCAGGTCCTGTGGCCATTCGCGCAGCATGGCGACGCGCAGGATGGTCTGGGCCGAAGCCTCGCGAAGCTCGCCATTCAGGCGCGCAAGGCGGGCTTCGACCGTTTCCTGATCGCGCGTGATCGTATCCGCATAGGGCATGCTTCAGCCTTCCTGAGAGCCAACATGCCGGGCAGCGAACACGGAGCGCGCGCCGTCGGCAGCCGGTTGATAGAACGAGGAAAACTCGCTCATTGCTTCCAGGACTGAAGGTAGGTCGGCGCGGGCGGTCTCGAAAGCATCGAACCCTGAACGGTTCATATAGAGAATCTGATCCCGGAGCACATGGCCGACCGCTCGCAGCTCGCCGGAATAGCCCAGACGGCGGCGCAAAAGCTGGGCCTGGGAGTATCCGCGCCCATCGGTATATTTAGGGAAACTGATCTCGATCAGGCCGAGACGGTCCAGATGCTCGGCGAGCAGGTGCGGGTCGTCCTCCGGCATCAGGCGCACGCCAACCGCCGTGTTGCGCGCGAGCAGAAGATCGGCCTGGCTGAGCAGGCGCGTTAGCGTGACCACCACACAGCCATCGGGCGAAAGCTCGGCCTCGTCGGGCACGAAGCTCCAGACATTCTCGATCTCGGCACCGTTCTTAATCAGCGGCATAAAGCGCCTCCTTGAAGGGCTCGGTGCCGAGGCGCTCGACAACATCGATGAAGCGTTCGGCCTTTTCCGTGCGCAGGGCGCGATAGCGTTCGACCACGCGTTTCAGGGCGGGCGGCACATCCTCCGCGCGCAGGCCAGGCCCGGCGATCTGGCCGATACTGGCCTTCTCATCTGCGCGGCCGCCAAAGGTGATCTGGTAGAATTCCTCGCCTTTCCGGTCGACGCCGAGAATGCCGATATGGCCGACATGATGGTGTCCGCAGGCATTGATGCAGCCGGAAATATTGATGTGGAGCTGGCCGATATCGGCCTGATCCTCCAGGCTGGCGAATTCGCGCGCAATCGCCTGGCCGACCGGGATGGAGCGGGCATTGGCGAGGTTGCAATAATCCAGGCCCGGGCAGACGATCATGTCGCTGATCAGGCTCTCATTGGCTGTCGCAAGGCCGGCGGCATCGAGCTCGCGATAGACCTCGTACATGTCGTCCAGCGCCACATGCGGCAGGATCAGGTTCTGGGCGTGGGAAACGCGGATATCCTCATGGCCATAGGCCTCGGCGAGATGGGCGACGACCATCATCTGTCGGTCGGTGGCATCGCCTGCAATCCCGCCGACCGGCTTGTGGCTCACCGTGACGGAGGCATAGCCGGCCTGTTTGTGGGGGTGCAGGTTCGCATCGGCCCAGAGTGCGAAACCCGGATCGGCGGCTTTCGCGCGCTCGAAGGCAGCACTTGTCGCGGGTTTGCCGGCCAGCTCAGGCGGCGCGAAATAAGCGTGGATACGCTCGATCTCGGCCTGGGGCAGGGCGATCTTCTCGGCCTCGCGCTGGGCTTCGAACTCGGCCTCCACCAGGTCGCGGAAGGCTTCCTCGCCGGTTTCCGAGACAAGGATCTTGATCCGCGCCTTGTACTTGTTATCGCGTCGGCCGAAGCGGTTATAGACCCGCATGATGGCTTCCAGATAATCGAGCAGTTCGCCCTCGGGCACGAAATCGGCGACCTTTGCGGCGATATGGGGCGTGCGCCCCTGGCCGCCGCCGACATGCACCTCGAAACCGACCTGCCCGCCGCGCTCGCGCATATGCAGGCCGATATCATGCACGCGGATCGCCGCGCGGTCATGGCCGGCCGCGGTGACGGCGATCTTGAACTTGCGCGGCAGGAAGGCAAATTCCGGGTGGAATGTGCTCCACTGGCGGATGATCTCGCACCAGGGGCGCGGGTCCATCACCTCGTCGGCTGCGGCGCCGGCAAAATGGTCGGTGGTGGTGTTGCGGATGCAGTTGCCCGAGGTCTGGATGGCGTGCATCTCGACATCGGCGAGCAGGTCCAGCACGTCGGGAATGTCTTTCAGCGCGACCCAATTGAACTGGATGTTCTGGCGCGTCGTCCAGTGGCCATAGCCCTTGTCATAGTCGCGCGCGATGCGGGCGAGCTGGCGCAGCTGGCGCGGATTGAGCTGGCCATAGGGAATGGCCACGCGCAGCATGTATGCGTGCAGCTGGAGATAGACCCCGTTCTGCAGGCGCAGCGGCTTGAACTCGTCTTCCAGAAGCTCGCCGGCAAGCCGGCGCTCCACCTGGCCACGGAACTGGTTCACACGATCGCGCACGATCTGCGCGTCGAATTCGTCATATCTGTACATTCTAGTTTGTCTCCGTATCCGCGCTTTGCGCGTCACATGAGAGGGGCTCGGGGCTGCTCATAGAGCTGCTCCCTCGGCGGGATTGGCGTGGGGCAGGCCGAGGGCGCTTTCGGTGCGGCTCACCCAGCGCTCGACCGAGGGAAAGTCCGACAGGTCAAACCCGCCCTCATGAGCAAGCCGGGTGTAGGCGACCAGCGCCACATCGGCGAGGGTCATCTGGTTGCTGACCAGCCAGTCGGTATAGGTCAGCTGCATTTCCATGATGCCGAGGGCGCGGCGGCCCTTCGTCATGAGGGCCGGATCAAGTTCGGTCTCGGTCATGCCGCGGAACATCAGGTTCGACCGGCGCACGGCGATATAGGGCTCGTGGGAATACTGTTCCCAGAACAGCCAGCTCATCATCTGGGCATATTTGAACGGGTGCTGGGGCACCAGTTCGCTGCCTTCTTCCTCGGCCAGATAGAGCATGATGGCGTTGGACTGGGGCAGGACGCGGCCATCGGGCCAGCGCGCCAGCGGCACCTGGCCGGCCGGGTTCAACTCCAGGAATTCCTCGGTGGCGGTTTCGCCGGCGAAGATATCCACTTCCACCCAGTCATAGTCGATGCCCAGGGTATCGGCGACCCAGCGCGGCTTGAGGCAGTTCCCGCTCCTGGTGTTTCCGTAGAGCGTCAGCCTGGACACGTCACGCTTGGGCATCAGGAGGTCTCCGCGCGGGCAAATTCGGGATGTGTGGTCGGTCCGACCGCACGGATGGTTTCGCGCAGGGTCTCGCGCCCGGCAATGGCCCCGTCCTCAGAGACTTCCATGAAATAGGGATCGGTGACGATTCCCTCCTGGGCAGCGGCCTTTTCCAGCGCATCCTCGCCCGCCTCGCCGGTGAAGACACCGAGTTTGGCTGGGTCGGAGGTCCAGCCATGATCGGCGGTCATATAAACGACGCGGCCTGTGGCGGTGTCCCAGGCGGTGATGGTTTTCGGGGTGTCGGGCTTCAGCTTGGGGCGAACCGAGGTCATGCCACCTCCTCCAGGAGTTTCTCGATACGCGCTTCCAGCGGCAAGCCAGCCACTTCGCCGATCACCAGAAGGGCCGGGCCGGTGATGCCGGCGCGGGTGATCAGGCCGGGCAGTTCGGCGAGCGTGCCATAGACGCGGATTTCATTCTCGCGCGTGCCGTTCTCAATGACGGCGACCGGCGTCGCGCCCGCGCGGCCGGCGGCGATCAGGCGCTCGGACATGGCCGGGGCCGTGCCGACGCCCATGAAGACGACCAGGGTCTGGCCAGGGCGCGAAAGCGCGGCCCAGTCTAGATCGGGCACACCGCCGGCCCTGGCATGGCCGGTGACAAAGGTCAGCGCCTGGGCATGGTCGCGATGGGTCAGCGGCAGGCCAGCGGAGGCTGCGCAGCCGAGCGCAGAGGAAATGCCGGGCACGACATGGGCGTCAATGCCGGCGGCCTGAAGCGCTTCAAGCTCTTCTCCGCCGCGCCCGAAAATGAACGGGTCGCCGCCCTTCAGGCGCACAACGCGCTGTCCGGCGCGGGCAGCACGGATCAAAAGGTCGTGAATTTCGTCCTGCGGAACGGAGTGATGTCCCTTTGTCTTGCCGACGGAAACGCGCGCTGCATCGCGGCGGATGAGATCGAGAATCTCATCGCTCACCAGCCGGTCGTGGAAGACGATATCGGCTTCCTGGATGAGGCGCAGGGCCTTCAGCGTGAGCAGTTCTGCATCGCCCGGGCCGGCGCCGACTATATGCACCGCGCCCTTACCGGTGTCGCCCTTCGACAACATGTCCCGCATGGCCTGCTCGGCGCCTTCAAGGTCGCCGGCATAGGCACGTTCGGCCGCTGGACCGGTCAGTGCGCGCTCCCAGAAACGGCGACGCGCGCCGCCCTCTTTCAGCCGTTCGGCGACAGCCGGGCGCAAGCGCCGGGCGAGGCTTGCAAGATCGCCGACACGCGCTGGCAGGAGGGCTTCGAGCTTCGCGCGGATGGATTTTGCCAGTACCGGCGCGGCTCCGCCGGTGGCGATCGCGGCGACCACCTCGCCGCGGTCCAGGATCGACGGCACGGTGAAATCGCACAGCTCCGGCCGGTCGACGACATTCACCGGCACACCCATTTCGCGGGCGAGCGCGGCAGCCTCGCGGGCGGCCGCATCATCCTCCAGGGCAACAATGGCAAAGGCCGCGCCGGACAGGGCGCCGGCTGCCTCGTCCGGCGCGCGGCGCACGAGACGTACGCCAAACTCAGCCTGCATGGCCGGGGAGATTGTCTCGGCCACCAGGCGGATCTCTGCAGGGGTCTTTGCCAGGAGCCGGACTTTCCGCACGGCCTCGACGCCGGTGCCGAAGATCACCACATGGGCACCTTCCAGTCGGAAAAAGGCGGGGAACAAATTCATGTGAAGGGACTCCGGGGGCATTCTTACCTCTCGAAAATTGGTTCTTGACGCACTCGCAGCAACCGGCGACCCCTACAGAGAAGAATCAGAAAAACTATCGAACATGTCCGACTCCAATGATCGCCTGCCGCCGCTGAATGCCCTGCGCGCCTTTGAAGCTGCCGCACGCCGCCTGTCTTTCACCAAGGCCGCCGAGGAGCTGAACGTCACGCCGGGGGCGATATCACAGCAGATCAGGCAATTGGAAGACTTTGCCGGAACCCCGCTGTTCAAGCGCACCGGGCGTTCAGTTCTTCTGACAGATGCCGCACAGGCCTGCCTACCGCTGGTGCGCGAGGCCTTCGATCAGATCGGCGAGGCCGGGCGCATCATGCGCGCCCCGGCGCGGCGAGGCCGGGTGATGGTGTCGAGCGCGCCGAGCTTTGCCGCCAAATGGCTCGCGCCGAAGCTGGAAGGTTTCCACCAGGCCCATCCCGGGATCGAGGCCTGGGTCTCGGCGGACATGGCGCTGACGGACTTCAACACCGCCGATGCCGATATCGCGATCCGCTATGGCACCGGCAATTATGAGGGCCTGAAAGCCGAAAAGCTGCTGGACGAGACCGTGCTTCCGGTCTGCTCGCCGCAATTGCTGGAGGGCGCCGACGCCATCCGCAAGCCGGAGGATCTCGCCAGGCACACGCTGATCCACGATGAGAGCCCGGAGAACGATCCCTCCTGCCCGGACTGGTCGAGCTGGCTGGCTGCGCGCGGCGTGAAAGGTGTGGATGGCGGGCGGGGCCCGCGTTTCAACCAGGCGGTCCTCGTGATCGAGGCGGCGACCGCCGGGCGCGGCGTGGCGCTGGCCAAGCGTGCCATCGCCCAGGCCGATCTCGATGCCGGCCGGCTGGTCGCGCCCTTTGCCGATGGCTCGACGGAGATCGATTTCGCCTACTGGATCGTCTGGCCCAAGGGCCGCCATCTGAGCCCGGATGTGCGTGCCTTTATCGGCTGGGTACGCGAGGAAGCCCAGCGCAGCGAAGTGGTGGGCGTCTGAGCTTTTTCGAAAGGCTCCGTTAAGGCCCCGGGGCGAGACTGGCTCGTGAATCTCCGCCGGAGCCGCATGCCATGAAGATCGCCGTGATCGGTCCCGTCCCGCCTTTTCGCAGTGGCGTGGCCAAGCATACCGGTGAACTGGCCAAGGCCCTGTCAGCTCATGGCGAGGTGCGCACCATTTCCTTCTCGCGTCAGTATCCGGGCTTGCTCTTTCCCGGTGAGGATGACCGCGACCTGAGAACCCGCCGTAATGCGCCGGACGAAACCGAATACGAGCTCGATTCCATCTCGCCGATCAGCTGGCGGCGCGTGGCATCCGATCTTGCCGAGTGGAAGCCGGACCTGGCCGTCCTGCCGGCCTGGACCTTCTTCACCGCGCCGGGGCTGACCTATGTGTCCAACGCCCTGCGCAAGGCCGGCACGCATGTGGTCTCTGTCGTGCATAATGCCGTCGACCATGAGGGCGCCGGCTGGAAGCGCGCGCTGCTGACGCGCCAGATCCTCGCCAGCGACTCTGCCGTTACCCATAATCGCGGCCTCGCCGAAGCCATTGCGGGTTTTGCCCCGGACCTGCCCGTGGCGGTGTGCCCGCATCCGCTGTTTGATTTTCCCGAGCCGAAAGGCCTCCTGCGCCGGCGTGCGAAGCTGGAGCTTCTGATGTTTGGCCTGATCCGGCCCTACAAGGGCGCCGACCTTCTGGTCGAGGCCATGGGCGAACTGGCCGGTGAGGATGTCTGCGTCTCGATTGTCGGGGAAATGTGGGGCGATGGCGCCGCGCTCATGCGCCAGATCGCGGCCAGCCCGGCCAGCGAGCAGATCGAGCTGGTGCCGGAATTCCAGAGCGACGAGTATGCGGCGGAATATTTCGCGCGCGCTGACATTGTCGTGCTGCCCTATCGCCATGTCACCGGTTCCGGAGTTGTGCCGGTGGCGATGCGCTATGCCCGGCCGGTGATCGCCAGCGACCTGCCGGGGTTCCGCGAGACGGTGGTGCCCGGCGTGACCGGATGGCTCGCCCACCCGCAGGATACCGGCCACCTGGCCAGCCTGATCCGCGAGCGGCTTGAGCGCGGTGATGCCGGAGCGCTCCGGCCAGGGCTAATGGCCGCGCGCGAGCGGATGACCTGGCCGCGCTTTGCCAGGGCTGTTCTGGTCAGTGCGCGCGCGCCGACGGCCCAGACCTATGCAGACCGGGCCACGGCAGTCGCCTGATTGCTCAGCGCCCAGCCCAGGGCACTGCGGGCGGCGGTGAGGCGGTCTTCGGTTTCCTTTCGGGGGGTATCGGACGAAGATCGGTCGTGTCGAGCGCCAGCTGGCGTTGCCAGGGACGGTTGGCCCAAGCCATCAGAATGATCGGAAGCGTCAGGGCCAGCATGGCCAGGCCAACATGCCTTGCATCCTGTTCGGACGCGAACAGCATGCCGAGGACTGCGATCGGCAATCCGATCACACAGAAGAAGAGGAAAAGCAAAATCTGGTCGCGCCTGCCGGGGCCGGACAGGATGTCAAGATCGGGCCGCTTTGCCTGAAGCGTTTGCAGAAGGGTCCTGGCCCCTTCCATATAGATCTCCGCATCCGGGTTCATCGGGCCGAACAGGGCATATTCGGCAATGAATTTCCGACCGCCCGTTTCCAGCTCGACGCCCAGTGAGCGGCGTCTGGGCGAGGAGATATCGAAGAACCGCGCGCGCTTCACATCGGCGTAGTTCACGATCTGGGCTGGCTTGTTGCCCTTGGTGATGCGGGCATGATCGGCGCAAACCTCCAACAGGTGCCCGCTGCCGACAAGGCTGGGAGAGTAGGAATATTGCGGCATGGCGTCCCTCCTGAACTGCGCGCGGTCTCAAAAGGGATAGGCGCGAGATTCAGGCGGATCGGGTCACGGCAACCCAACTCAACGCCGGATGGAGCTGCCGGGTTCCCCGAATGACCAAAGAGCGGCCCTGCTCGTGCCACATTGTGAGTGCAGGCTCATTTCATCGAAGCCCTGTCCAAGTGGAGTCCCGTGATGTCCGCCCGCCGCAACACAGCTCTCGCCCTGCTGGCCCTCCTGGCCTTCATCTTCGCAGGTGTTTCCGCCGCCCAGCCCGCCGATCTCAAATCCACGCCGACCACGGAAGCGACGATCGACTATCCGGGATTTCTCGAAATATCCGAGGAAGTAATGGCGCTGCGCGAGACGCGGCTGGTCTCGCTGGCACAGTTCAACGAGATGGCGGGCGAGCCGAAGACGGTCATCCTCGACACTCGCTCGGCCGAAGCCTTCGCCATGGGCCATATCGAGGGCGCAGTGCACCTGAATTTCTCCGACTTCACCGATGCGAAGCTGGCCGAGGTGGCAGGCAGCAAGGACACGCGTATCCTGATCTACTGCAACAACAATTTCTCCGACAATATCGCGCCGGTGATGCTCAAGCGCGTGGAGCTTGCGCTCAACATTCCGACCTTCGTGAACCTCTATGGCTACGGCTATGAGAATGTCTATGAGCTGGCCGACCTGGTCTCCATCGAGGACCCGCAAGTGAACTGGGTCTCGTCCCTGTCCTAAGGGGTTTTCCGGAGCGCGAGGCCTCCCCCGTTCTGTTATAAGTAAATCTAAATCGCGCGTTCGCTACCTTGTGTGCTGGGCGCGCTTTTGTCATGTGCGTTGCGTGCAGAAGCGAGAATATCCATGACCGACACGGCTGCAGCCGCTGACAAGCCGCGCCCCAATCCGAATGCCCCGACCGAGGAAACCGTGCTGTCTGTACAGCATTATACCGACCGGCTGTTCAAGTTCCGCATCACGCGGCCGGCGACCTTCCGGTTCCGCTCGGGCGAGTTTGTGATGATCGGCCTGCCCAGGGATGACGGCAAGCCGCTCCTGCGTGCCTATTCCATCGCCTCGCCGGCCTGGGACGAGGAGCTGGAGTTTTTCTCGATCAAGGTGCCCGATGGCCCGCTGACCTCGCGCCTGCAGAAGATCGAGCCGGGCGACCATGTCCTGCTGGGCAAGAAGCCGACCGGCACGCTGGTCAATGATGCGCTCACGCCTGCAAAGCGCCTCTGGATGTTCTCCACCGGCACCGGCTTTGCCCCCTTTGCGAGCCTGATCCGCGATCCGGAGACCTATCAGAAATTCGACGAGGTGATCGTTACCCATACCTGCCGGCTCGGCGAAGAGCTCGCCTATTCCACCGAGACCGTGGCCGGCGCCAAGGCCGACCCGCTGGTCGGCGAGGAAGCGACCGCGCAGCTGCGCCACTTCACCAGCTGTACCCGCACCCCGGATTATCCGGTGCAGGGCCGCATCACCTCGCTGATCGAAAATGGCGGGTTGTGTGAGGCCATGGGCGTGCCGCCGCTGAGCCCGGAAAACGACCGCGCCATGATCTGCGGCTCCATGGAGATGATCCAGGACACCAAGGCGCTGCTGCTTGAGCGCGGCTTCGTGGAAGGCTCCAACGCCGCGCCGGCCGATTTCGTGATCGAGAAGGCCTTTGCCGGCTAGCTGCGACCTATGCGCGAGGCGTGTAGCGCTGGCGGGCATGCGCGGCTATATCGGCGCCCATGACGAGCTACACTTCCGATCCGCGCCGGCACACGGCCGAGACCGCCGAGACCATGGCTGATGTGCGCTATGAGGTGGACCGCCTCGACCGCCTGCTGGTCGAGATCATCAAGGAACGCCAGTCCTTCATGGACGCCGCAGCCCGTATCAAGGGCTCGCGCGAGGCCGTGCTCGACCGCCCGCGCATCGAGGATGTGATCGCCAAGGTGAAACGCGCCGCCGAGGCCGCCGGCCTCTCGCCGGCCATTGCCGAGCCGGTCTGGCGGGTCATGATCGACCGCTGTATCGCCTATGAGTTCGAGGCCTTCGACGCGCTGAAATCGGAAGAAACCGCGAATTTGTGAGCCGCCGCCGCGGCGGCCTCAAGCGCCTCGCCGAGGGCGGCACGCACATCGTCGAGCGCCACGGCCGCCTGCACGGGGGTTGCTGTGCCGGAGCGACCCAATGTCTCGGCCCGCTCACAATATCTCGCCAGCCGGATGGCCCCGATCCCCAGCGCTGAGCCTTTCAGGGTATGGGCCGCATCGGCCCAGGTGGGGGCCGGTTCCTTGGCGCTCAAGAGGCGTCCCCACATCGCGGCCTGTTCCTGAAAAATAGCAATGACTTCTGCAGCGAGGCCGGCATCGCCCATGGTCATCTTCGACAGATGGTTGAGGTCGAGGACCGGCAGGTCTGAGGTTTTGCTCATGGGTTTCAGGCGGTCTGTGGCGCGCGGATTGCAGCTTTTTAAAGCATATTATTTCAGCAAAGCGCCTAAGTTTTCATTTATGCGCCGGCGCCCATGACTGAGATTTTCATCTGAGCATGGCATCGAATTGCCATATACTCGGTTACGATAAAAAGAATACCAAAGGGAGCCCCTGCCATATGGCTGACAGCATCCGGATGACACCGCCGAAGAACCGCTATCTCGACAAGCCGAGAAACGAGGACTGGACGCTCGACCAGGACTGGGAGAGCTATTCGCCCGAAGAGCATGACCGCTGGGACCGCCTCTATCAGCGCCAGCGTTCCGTTCTGCCCGGGCGCGCCTGCGAGGCGTATGTGACCGCGCTGGACAAACTCCAGCTTTCCGATTCCGGCATTCCGCATATGGGGCGCCTGTCAGACCGGCTGGAGAAAATTACCGGCTGGCGCGTCGTGCCCGTGGCCGAACTGGTGCCCGACGAGATCTTCTTCGACCATCTCGCCAACAAGCGCTTCCCGGCCGGAGCCTTCATCCGCCCGGAAGCCGAATTCGACTATCTGCAGGAACCGGATGTTTTCCACGATGTCTTCGGCCATGTGCCCCTGCTGGCCGATCCGGTCTTCTCCGATTTCATGCAGGCCTATGGCCAGGGCGGGGCGCGCGCGCTTGAGCGCGGCCAGCTGCATCACCTGGCCCGGCTCTACTGGTATACGGTGGAGTTTGGCCTGATCCGCGAGAAGGGCGACCTGCGCCTGTTCGGGGCCGGCATCATGTCGAGCCCGCATGAGAGCGTCTTCGCGCTGGAAGACGATTCGCCCAATCGCATCGCCTTCGACCTGCAGCGCGTCATGCGCACGCGCTATATCATCGACGATTTTCAGAAGACCTATTTCGTCATCGAGAGCTTCGAGGACCTTCTGGAGACCTGCTACCGGGATTTCGGCACGGTCTATTGCGAACTGCGCAATGCGGCCGACCTGGAGCCGCATGATATCCTGCCCGAGGACACTGTCCTCACCTACGGCACGCAGGCCTATTTCCAGCGCTCCAAACGGGCCTGACCGCCAGTTCAGCTTTTGGCGCCGGGGCCCCTCAGGTCTCGGTGCCGGCGCTGTCGAGCAATATCCCCAGCGCTTCGACCCAGGCGATGACATCGCCTTCCACGCCCTCGCGGCGCAAGAGGGCGACTAGCAACTCGCTCGCCTGTCGCGGCCGGGCGCATTGCGCCACCGCCGCCTGGATCTCCGGCACGGCGCTCTGTGTGAAATCCTCGGCCATCTCGACAATCGCCCCGGCCTGGCTGGCCAGGCGTAGCGTGGTGTAGACGCCGGGGTCTTCCAGCTGTCCGGACAGGTCGCGCAGTGTCCTGAATTCGCTGCGATGCTTGCGCACGAACGGGTCGAGGATCTGGTCTGTCTTGTAGTCCACCCATTCCGGCGTGCACGGCTCGGGCTCCAGCGTGGCACAGCCGGTCAGGGCGAGCCCGCCCAGCAATGTGCCGGCCAGTGCGTGGGCAAGTCTGGAGTTCGGCATGACAAGTCCCCTGAACAAGCCCGCTCACTATCGGGTCAGCCTGGTGCGCGCTCAAGCGCTGAAACGCCGGACTGCACGGGGTTTCACTTTGCCAGTGCTGCGAACCTGCGCAATATGGCCGCTTGAGGGAGATTGAAGGGCTAGAAGACATGGCAGACGCGCGCAGCATCATTCTCCACCATTACGATCAGTCCCCGTTTTCGGAGAAGGTGCGCCTCTATCTGCGCATGAAGAACCTCGCCTGGGCCAGTGTCGAGATTCCCAACATGCTGCCCAAGCCGGACCTGATGCCGCTCACCGGCGGCTATCGCCGCACGCCGGTGATGCAGATCGGGGCCGATATCTATTGCGACACCGCGATGATCCTGATGGAGCTGGAGCGGCGCTATCCGCTGCCCACGCTGATTCTGCCCGGCCATGAGGGCCTTGCGAAAATCGTCGCGCACTGGACCGACCGGACCTGGTTCCAGGCTTCTGTCGGCGTCGTGTTCGGCGCGATCGGCGACTATGCGCCCGAGGCCTTCCTGAAGGACCGCGAAGCCCTGACCGGCAATCCCTTTAACGCGGAGGCGATGAAGACGGCGGCGCCCATGCTGCGCGATCAGTGGCGCGCCCATCTGATGACGCTGGAGGAGCGCCTGGAAGGCGGGCGCGGCGCGGGCGGTGGCGCCTGGATGGTCTCCACCAAGCCGGGCATGGTGGATGTTCACGCTCATATGAACATCTGGTTCGTGGAGCAGAATGTGCCTGATTTCGTGAAGGCGTGTCTCGATGGTGCACCCCTGGTGGCCGACTGGTATCAGCGCATGAAGGAATTTGAGGGTCAGCGCCCCGACGCGCTCTCGGCCAGCGACGCGCTCGCCATCGCACAGCGTGCCGGCCCGCGCCTGAAGGCCGCCACGGTGGACGAGCTGGAGCCTCAGGGCCTGGTGCTTGGCGACGCCGTGGCCGTCGCGCCGGACGATTATGGCCGCGACTGGGTCACCGGCTCACTGGTCCATGCCGATGACCAGTGCATCATCCTGCAGCGCACCGACGCGCAGGCCGAAAGCATCCACATCCACTTCCCGCGGGCGGGGTATCTGGTGAGGCGGGGATAGAATTGGTGGCAGTTTGCCGCCACCCAGGTCAGGTGGACACGCCAGACTTTTCCGCGCCGATCTCTCGCATGGCCCCGGCCGCGATCTCGAAGGAGCGCAGGCGTGCGGCATGGTCGTGAATCTGCCCGGTCAGGATCACCTCGTCGGGCTGGTAGCGCTCGACCAGCGCAGCCAGCTCTGCGGTGACCTTTTCAGGTCCGCCAACGGCAGACACCCACAGCGCCTGGTCGACCAGCGAGACCCAGTCCGGCTGGGCCACTTCGAGAATATCCTCCACCGGCCTCGGCAGGGGGCCGGGCTGGCCCGAGCGCAGATTGATGAAGGCCTGCTGCATGGAGGTCTTCAGACGTGTGCCCTCGGCATCGCTACCCGCCGCAAACACATTGACCGCCAGCATGAAACGCGGCGCCTCGATGTTGCCGGGGCGGAAACTGCGGCGATAGACCTCGACCGCCTGCTCCAGCATGTCGGGCGCAAAGTGCGAAGCGAAGGCATAGGGCAGGCCGAGATGGGCGGCGAGCTGTGCGCCGAAGAGGCTCGATCCCAGCATCCAGACCGGCACCCGCGTGCCGGCGCCGGGCACCGCCTGCACCTTCTGGCCGGGCTGGGCGGGCTCGAAATAGGCCATGAGCTCCATGACATCGTCGGGGAAGGTGTCGCCCGATTGCAGGCCGCGGCGCAGGGCGCGCATGGTCAGCTGGTCGGTGCCCGGCGCGCGCCCGAGGCCGAGATCGATGCGACCCGGATAGAGCGTTGCCAGCGTGCCGAACTGTTCGGCCACCATGAGCGGGGCATGATTGGGCAGCATGATGCCGCCCGCGCCGACCCGGATCGTCTTCGTCGCGCCGGCGACATGGCCGATCATTACCGATGTGGCCGCCGACGCGATGCCGGTCATGTTGTGATGCTCGGCCATCCAGAAGCGGTGATAGCCGAGCGCCTCGGCATGGCGGGCGAGGTCCACCGTGTTCGCCAGCGCCTCAGCCGGGCTTGAGCCCTCCGGCACCGGCGCAAGATCGAGAACCGAATAGGGGATCATGCGGTTTGGCTCCTGTATCTGTCGGCACTGATATAGGGGCGGGGTGGACGCATGGCACCCCGGAGTGCGGCCATGCCAGCCAGTGAGGAAATGACTCAACCCCCCTAATGCGCCTCTGCCCAGTTCTTCGCGGCGCTGGCTTCCACTTCCAGTGGGACTGAGAGTTCCAGCGTTGGGAAAGGCGCGGTCATCATGGTGTCGCGCACCGTCTCGATCACCTTGTCGGCTTCATCTTCCGGGGCTTCGAAGATCAGCTCGTCATGCACCTGCAACAGCATGCGCGCCTTCAGCCCGGCCTCGGCGAGCGCACCCGGCATGGCGATCATGGCACGCTTGATGATATCGGCGGCCGAGCCCTGGATCGGGGCATTGATCGCCTGGCGCTCGGCAAAGCTGCGCGCGGCGGCATTCTTGGAGTTGATATCCTTCAGGTGCAGTTTCCGGCCATAGGCTGTGGTGACGAAACCGGCCTCCTTCGCGCGTTTTTTCGTCTCGTCCATATAGGCCTTGATGCCGGGGAACTTGGCGAAGTAGGACTTGATGTAATTGCCCGCCTCCTCGCGCGGGATGGAGAGCTGGCGGGCGAGGCCGAAGGCGGAAATGCCGTAAATGATGCCGAAATTAATCGCCTTGGCGCGCCGGCGGATCATCGGATCCATGCCCTCGAGGGGCACATCGAACATCTCGCTCGCCGTCATGGCGTGGATGTCGAGCCCGTCCTTGAACGCGTTTTTCAGCGCGTCGATATCTGCCAGATGCGCGAGCAGGCGCAGCTCGACCTGGGAATAGTCCGCGCTGATCAGGAGGTGGCCCGGCTCGGCGATGAAGGCCTCGCGGATCTTGCGGCCTTCCTCTGTGCGGATCGGGATATTCTGCAGGTTCGGATCATTGGACGACAGCCGCCCGGTCTGCGCGCCGACCAGGGAATAGGAGGTGTGGACACGCTTCGTCTCGGGATTGATCGCGGCCTGCAGCGCCTCGGTATAGGTCGAGCGCAGTTTCGACAGCGTGCGCCAGGCGAGGATGGTACGCGGCAGTTCCTCTCCTTCCGCTGCAAGGTCTTCCAGAACATCTGCGCCGGTCTGCCAGGCCCCGGTCTTGGTCTTCTTCCCGCCGGGCAGGCCCATCTCGTCGAAGAGGATTTCGCCGAGCTGTTTGGGCGAGCCCATATTGAACTCGCGCCCCGCCTGCTCATAGGCCTCGGCCTCATAGGCGGCCATACGCTGGTTGAAATCGGCCGAGAGGCGCGAGAGGAAGTCGCGGTCGACCTTGATGCCGGCGCGTTCCATGCCGGCGATCACCGGGATGAGCGGGCGGTCGAGCCCCTCATAGACGCGCGTGACCTGTTCCTTCGCCAGGCGCGGCTTGCCCTCCTTCCAGAGCCGGAAGGTGATATCGGCATCCTCGGCGGCATATTCTGTGGCGCGCGCAAGCGGCACGCGATCGAAACTGATCTGGTTCTTGCCGGTGCCGCACACCTCCTTGAAGGCGATGGGCGTGTGGTGGAAATAGCGTTCCGACAGCTCGTCCATGCCATGGCCGTGCATGCCGGCATGCATGGCGAAGCTGATCAGCATGGTGTCGTCCACCGGGGCCAGCGCGATCCCCTGGCGGGCAAAGACGACATAATCATATTTGATGTTCTGGCCGATCTTCAGGACGGTGAGGTCTTCCAGAAGCGGTTTCAGCTCCGCCAGTGCCTCGGCCATCGGGATCTGCCTGGGCGGATTGCCGCCGAGCAGGTCGTCGCCATCGGGATCATTGTGGCCGAGGGGGATATAGCAGGCCTTGCCCGGCGCGGTGGAGAGCGAGATGCCGACAAGATCGGCCGTTACCGCATCGAGCCCCGTGGTTTCAGTATCCACCGCGACATGGCCGACGCGATGGGCCTCGGCGATCCAGGCTTTCAGCGCCTCGATATCCGTGACGGTTTCATAGGCCTTGCTGTCAAAAGCCGGCGCATCCTCCTGCACCGCCTCGACATCCACGCCCTCCATGGCGAAATGTTCGCGCACGCGGCGGGTGATGGTGCGGAACTCCATCTTTTCGAGGAATTCCAGCAGTGTGGCCGGGTCCGGATCGGCGACGGCGAGATCCTCGCACGGCACCTCCAGCGGGACATCCTGCTTCAGCGTGACAAGCTGTTTGGAAATCCGCACCGCATCGGCATGGTCGATCAGGGTCTGGCGCCGCTTGGGCTGTTTGATCTCCGCGGCGCGCGCCAGCAGGGTTTCCACATCGCCATATTCGGCGATGAGCTGGGCGGCGGTCTTCACGCCTATCCCCGGCGCGCCGGGTACATTGTCGACGCTGTCGCCGGCGAGCGCCTGGATATCGATGACCTTCTCCGGCGGCGCGCCGAATTTCTCGAACACTTCCTCCGGACCGATGGACTTGTTCTTCATCGTATCCAGCATGCGGATATCGCCCGTCACGAGCTGCATCAGGTCCTTGTCCGACGACACAATGGTCACGCGCGCGCCGGCCTCGTGGCATTTGCGGGCATAGGTCGCGATCAGATCGTCGGCCTCATAGCCCTCCATCTCGATCGCATGGGTGGCGAAGGCGATTGCCGCCTCGCGCACCAGCGGGAATTGCGGGCGGAGGTCTTCGGGCGGCTCGTCGCGATTGGCCTTGTAGTCAGGATAGAGATCGTTGCGGAAGGAATAGGAAGAATGATCGAAGATGCAGGCAAAATGCGTCGGGCGTTCATCGCCGCGCAGATCCTCCAGCAGCTTCCAGAGCATGTTGCAAAAGCCCGCCACAGCGCCCACCGGCAGGCCGTCGGAGGCCCGTGAAAGCGGCGGCAGGGCATGGAAGGCGCGGAAGATATAGGCCGAGGCGTCGATCAGGTAGAGATGGCTGCCGGAGGTAAGCGGGGCGCTGGGCATGGGGGAGAATCCTTGTTTGGAGATGGCTTAGCGTGCCTTTCCCGCGCCGCAAAGGCGCGCTAAGGGGCGCCATGGCTTTCGATTTTGCCTCCCTGCCTGCCGTTCGCGGCAAGCTCATCGAGAATGCCCCGCTCGCGCCCTATACCTGGTTCCGGGTTGGCGGGCCGGCCGATGCGCTGTTCCTGCCGGCTGATGAGGAGGATCTCTCACAGTTTCTCACTGCGCTGCCGGAGGACGTGCCGGTCACCGTGCTCGGTGTCGGGTCGAACCTGATTGTGCGCGATGGCGGGATAGAGGGCGTCGTGGTGCGTCTGGCCGGGGGATACTGGGGCAATGTGGAGAGCGAGGGCCTGTTGCTGGCCGCACGCGCCGGCGCGCTCGATCTCAGCGTTGCGAAATATGCCGCCAGGTCCGGCCTTTCGGGCCTTTCCTTCTTCTCCGGCATTCCCGGCACGCTGGGCGGGGCCACGCGGACCAATGCCGGATGCTATGGCCGGGAGTTGAAGGATGTGCTGGCCGGCGCACGCGCCGTGACACGCGGCGGCGAGGTGGTTGAGCTCACCCCGGAGCATTTCGGCTTTTCCTACCGGCACAGCGAGTTGCCCGAGGATCTCATTGTCACCACGCTCATCCTCCAGGCCGATGGCGAGGGCGATCCTGAGGCGCTGGCCGAAGAAATCGCCGCCCACCAGGCCCGCCGCGCCGAGACCCAGCCGATCAAGGACAAGACCTCCGGTTCCACCTTTGCCAATCCTGATCCTCCGGACACGGAAAATCAGCGTTCGGCCTGGAAACTGGTGGACGCTGCCGGCTGCCGGGGCCTCAAGGTCGGCGGGGCGCAGGTCAGTGAGAAGCACTGCAATTTCCTGATCAATACCGGCGATGCGACCGCCGCCGATCTGGAAGCGCTCGGCGAGCTTGTCCGTGCCCGCGTGCTCGACACATCCGGGGTCGAGCTGCGCTGGGAAGTGCGCCGCATCGGGCGGTTGAAAGCTGATTAGGGTATTGGCCAAACTCAGCCTCATGGTGAGCGGAGACGAACCATGGGGCGGTCAACAAAGAACAGTTCTCTGTCTCCGCCCTCGTCCTTCGTGTTCGCTCAGGATGAGGGCTATGTCTTACCAACTGGCCAGCTAGATCGTCAGGCCCCGTGGCGCGAGCTGTTCCAGCTCGGCCATCATCTCCATGGGCGTGGGCAGCGCCTTGCGCCGGTCGAGATCGAAGGTCACGGCGACAGCTTCCGACGTCATCCAGGGCTGTCCCGACACCGGGTCCATCATCCAGTGCACCAGCGAATGGGTTTTCTCCGCCACTGTCGCAAGGCTGGAATAGATCTCGAACAGGTCGCCCACGCGCGGCCATCGGCGATAGATCAGCCGGTATTCCAGTACGGCAGCGCCCATGCGCACATCGCCTGCGGCTTCGGCCACGCGGCTGCGCCAATCATAGAGCAGGTTGGGCACCGAATCCGAAACCCGGCCCAGGAACCAGGGCGTCCACATGGTGCCGAAGACATCGCAATGATGGCCCGGCACCATGCCTTGGCCGATCATCGGCACGCCGGCGTCCTGCACGGTTTGGTAACCGGCCTCGGCATCGCTGCGCATCTCGCCGCCGGGCATCAGGCTGCGCGGTGCAGTGTCCGCAGGCGGAGTGTCCTTCAGCTCCTCCAGGCGCGGCAGGGTGCGCGAGGACCAGGGGAAAGGCTGTTCATTGGCGGCGGTGGCGTGCACCAGCCGTGTACGGAAGGCTGCGGCCGGGGTGCCGTCGCCATGGCGCATATCCTGGTAGACCTCGACCCAGTCCTCGCCCCAGTCGGTCACGCAGCCGGTCATCGAAAGCGGCCGGCCGGGCAACACCTCGCGGACATAACGCACATGCTGTTCGCGCGGGATCAGCGTGGAAGGCGTGCGCGGGGAAAAGGCCGCCGGCAGGGCCAGGGCGCGGGCAAGCGGGCCGAGCCCCTCCATCGCCTTCTCGACATAGACGCGCACATTCATGTGCCCCATCTCGTCGCAATCCCAGGTATTCGCACTGCCTTGCCAGAGGGGGATCATCATCGGGTCCTTGCTGCACTCATCCCGAGCGAAGTCGAGGGAGTGTGCGGCCATTCCAGCCCGTTCGGCAAGAACACGTTTCGACTTCGCTCAGGATCAGTGCGAACGCCTACCCGATCACGCCATTGAGCGCTGCGCGGGCGGCGAGCTGGGGCGACATGAGATGGGTGCGTCCGCCGCGGCCCTGGCGGCCCTCGAAATTGCGGTTCGAGGTCGAGGCGCAGCGTTCGCCCGGCGCGAGGATGTCCGGGTTCATGCCGAGGCACATGGAGCAACCCGGCTCGCGCCATTCGAAACCGGCTTCCATCAGGATGAGGTCGAGGCCTTCATCCTCGGCCTGCGCGCGCACGAGGCCCGAGCCGGGAACGACCATGGCGCGTACACCGTCTGCAACCTTGTTGCCGCGCGCGATCTCGGCGACGGCACGCAGATCCTCTATGCGCGAATTGGTGCATGAGCCGATGAAGACGCGCTGGACCGGCACGCCGGCAATCTTCTGGCCGGCTTCCAGACCCATATAGTGCAGGGCGCGGGCGACCGCGGCCCGCTTGACCGGGTCGTCAATGTCGGCCGGGTCGGGCACGCGGCCGGTGACGGGGATGGCCTGCTCCGGGCTGGTGCCCCAGGTAAGGGTGGGCTTCACATCCTCTGCCTTGATGTGCACCACGCGGTCCCAGTGGGCGTCCTCGTCGCTGAAAAGGGTTTCCCAGTAGCGCTGGGCAATATCCCAGGCCCCACCCTTGGGCGTGGCGGGGCGGCCCTTCACATAGGCAAAGGTGGTCTCGTCCGGCGCGATCAGGCCGGCGCGCGCCCCGCCCTCGATGGCGAGATTGCATAGCGTCATGCGCCCTTCCATGGAAAGGGCGCGGACAGCCTCGCCGCGATACTCCATGACATAGCCGGTGCCGCCGGCGGTGCCGATTTTCGCGATGATATGCAGGGCGAGGTCCTTGGCGGTGACGCCCTCGGGCAGGGTGCCGGAAACCTCGATCGCCATGTTCTTCGATTTGTTCGCGCGCAGGGTCTGCGTGGCCAGCACATGCTCGACCTCCGAAGTCCCGATGCCGTGGGCGAGGGCCCCGAAGGCGCCATGGGTGGAGGTGTGGCTGTCGCCGCAGACAATGGTCATGCCCGGCTGGGTGCGGCCCTGCTCGGGTCCGACCACATGCACGATGCCATTATTGATGTTGCCCATCTCGAAAAACTCGATGTCGTACTCGGCGACATTGCGCGCCAGCGTTTCGAGCTGGTTGCGGGCCTCGGGGTCCTTCACGCCGGCAAGGCCCAGCGCCTGGTTTTCGGTGGGCGTGTTATGATCGGCGACGGCAAGGGTAAGGTCGGGGCGGCGCACACCGCGCCCGGCCGCGCGCAGGCCGGCAAAGGCCTGCGGTGTGGTGACCTCATGGATGAGGTGCAGGTCGATATAAATGAGGGATTCCCCGGTGCCCGGGTCGGTCGCCACGCGGTGCGCCTCCCAGATCTTGTCGTAGAGCGTCTTGCCAGCCATGCCTTGTTTGTCCTTTACGAGAGGGGGAGATGACTGTCCCGGTGGGAAAAAGCAAGATGGCGAGAGATGTCATGCCGCAATCGCCCAACTCTCAGGCAGAACCGCGCCTTGCCGGATGGGTCCGCGCGGAGCTGCGCAAGGGCATGCTGCCGGGCGCGATCCGCGCCTCGCTGCGCCGGGAAGGCCTCGGCGAGGAGGAGATCGCGGAGACCATGGGACCGGCCGTGGGCGGGATCATCGCGCCCGAGGCGGTCGATCATGAGGCGATCTTCAATGCCGCGATCACGCGGGCGACCGAGACCAATCCGAAGATCAGGCGCCTGCCCACAAACAAGGCGCAGGTCTACACCTATGAGGATTTCCTGCCGGCCCAGGCCTGCGATGCGGTGGTGATCCTCACCGAACGACGTCTGCGCGAGTCCACCGTGGTGGATGCCTTCGCCGATCCCAAGATCCGGACCTCGAAGACCTGTGACCTTGGCCATCTCGGCGAGCCGCTGATCTTCAAGATTGACGAGATGATGGCCGAGGCGCTCGGCATTCACTGGTCATACTCAGATCCCTGCCAGTCGCAGCGCTACATGCCCGGCGAGGAGTACAAGGCCCATCACGACTATTTCTATCCCGGCACGCGCGACTATCAGGTCGAGTGCCAGGATCGCGGCCAGCGCACCTGGACCTTCATGGTCTACCTCAATGATGTCGAGGACGGCGGCGGCACGCGCTTCCGCAAGCTGGAAAAGACCTTCCAGCCGAAAAAGGGCATGGCGGTGATCTGGAACAATCTGAACCGTGACGGCACGGTGAACCCTTTCACTTTGCACCATGGGATGAAGGTGCGCTCGGGCGTGAAATATGTGATCACCAAATGGTTCCGCGAGCGCGGCTTCGGGCCTATGGCCTTTCCTCAGGGCTAACGTCGAGCGCGTCTGCCATGGCCGGGATCCAAGCTTCAGCGTCCAGATCATAGGCCCGGAAGGCCGTGCCGAACCCCCAGTAGCACCAGCCGAAGCCAGCGCTTTCGGCTTGCGTGCGCACCGTGCGGGTCCAGGCGGAGCGCTCACGCGGCGGCAGGTCGCGATAGACGCCGAATTCGCCGACGAATACCGGATGACCGGCCTTGAGCGCGGCGTCCCTTGCGGCCTGGAAATGATTGGCCACGGCGGCGGCATGGCGCGGGCGCGAGCCCCAGGGCTGGGAGAAGTCCGGCGGGTTTTCCAGCCATTCGGCGCCCTCATGGGTGAACTCCCAGGGCTCGTAATAGTGGAAGGTGGTGACCACCCGCTGGTCATCCGGCCACTTGGTGTCCGCCCAGGCCTCCAGCCCGCCCCAGTCGGTCGAGCCGAGGATCACCCACCGGTCGGGATTGGTCTCGCGCACCAGTGAGAGCAGGGCGATGTTGAGGGCTTCGACCTCTGTAATGCCGATCTCGCTGTGGGGCTCGTTGAGGAGTTCGAAAATCACGTTGTCCGGGGCACCCTGGAAATGGGTGGAGAGCTGCCTCCAGATCGCCTGCAATTTCGGCCAGTTGGCTTCCGGGTCTTCGCTGAATTCATGGAAATGGTGGACATCCACGATGATCTTCAGGCCGGCCTCCAGCGCCTGGCTGACGACTTCGTCCACGCGCGCCAGCCGCGCCGCGTCGATCAGATAGGCCGGTCCCGGCCCGGTATGGTCTGACCAGTTCACAGGCAGGCGTACCGTGTCGAAACCGGCCGCGGCGATGGCTTCAAGGTGACGCGCCTCTACCGTATAGCCCCACTCGCCCTCCGAGGGGGCCTCCAGGGCGTTGGAGATATTGATGCAGCGCGCGACGGGGCTGGTCGGCACCGTGGCTGTGGCCGCCGGCTCGGTCTCGCCTGTGGTGCCTCCGCAGCCGGCAAGCAGGGTCCAGACGGTGAGGGCGGCGAGGCAGCGAAGCGCGATTTTCATGTCGCATCTCTTGGGCAATGCGCGTATCTGTGCAAGCATCTTGATATGACCAAGCCGAAGAGTGTGAACGCCTATTTCGACCAGCTGGCCCCGCCCATGCGCGATGTGGCGCTGGCCCTGCGTGCCCGCATCGAGGCACTCGGGCCGAGCCTGTCCTGCAAGCTCGCCTGGGGCTTTCCCTGCTGGAGCGGGACCGAGCGTATTTTCTCGGTGATAGCCCATTCCGAACACTGCAACCTGCAACTCTGGCAGGGCGCGCAGCTGGCCGATGCCTCGCCGCGCGTGGAGGGCACCGGCAAATCCCTGCGCCATGTGAAGGTGCGCAGCCTCGCGGAAATTGATAGCGCTCTCGACACAGTGATCGGCGAGGCCATTGCGCTCGATGCAACCGCGCCGCAAAAGATACGTTGATTGCGGGTCAGGAGGGTATGCATGCACAAGACCATTTTCTGCGCCCTGTGTGCCAGTCTCTTCATCGCCGCCTGCGGCGCCAATCTCGACAGCCCCGAACCGGCCGCCGAGGTTGAAGCCCTCGCGCCCGCCCTAGCCCCGGAGATCGACATGGCCAGCGTGCCGGAAAGCCTGCAATTTACCGCCATCAACGGCGCGCCCCTGCCGCTCAGCCAGTATGAGGGCAAGGCCGTGCTGGTCGTGAACACGGCCTCGAAATGCGGCTACACTCCGCAATTTGCTGGCCTGCAGGCGCTGTGGAGCGACTACAGGGACCAGGGACTCGTCGTGGTCGGCATGCCGTCAGGCGATTCCGCGACCAGGAGTTCGAGGAGGCTGGCGAGATCAAGGACTTCTGCGAGATCAATTACGGCGTCGATTTCCCGCTGACGCAGAAAAACCATGTGGTCGGCGCCGAACGCCATCCCTTCTTCGCCTTGGCCGAGAAGCGCCTCGGCGAGGGCGCGGTGCCACAATGGAACTTCCACAAGATCCTGCTCGGTCCTGATCTTCAGCCAATCGCCGCCTTCCCGTCGGCGGTCACCCCGCAGGATCCCGCGCTGGTCTCGGCAATAGAGGGCGCGTTGGCGGGCTGAGCGATCCGGTCCATGCGGCATAGGCGTGGCCAAGATCATGATACCGTTACCACAACCTGGGTCGCACTTGACGCTGGGCTGTCTTGACCCCTTCTGTGACTCCAAAGGCACACAACACCCGTGAAGGAGCCCTCCCATGGCTGATCAAGATCCCGTTGTTATCGTAGGCATGGCCCGCACGCCGATGGGCGGCCTGCTCGGCGACCTCTCTGCCCTCTCGGCAAATGAACTTGGCGCCATCGCCGTGAAGGCTGCAGCTGCCGAGGCCAAGCTGGGCTCCGATGAGGCCGACGAGATCATCATGGGCAACTGCCTGCCCGCCGGACAGGGCCAGGCACCCGCCCGCCAGGCCGGTTTCAAGGCCGACATGGACAAGGGTCTGGAAGCCACCACGATCAACAAGATGTGCGGCTCGGGCATGCAGGCCACCGTCATGGGCCGCAATGCCATCCTGGCCGGCGAAGCCAATATCGTGATCGCAGGCGGCATGGAATCCATGACCAATGCGCCGCACCTCATCAATGCCCGCAAGGGCCACAAATATGGCGATATGGTCTCCAAGGATCATATGGCCCTGGACGGTCTCAGCGATGCCTATACCGGCGGCCCCATGGGCATTTTCGCCGACCAGATCGCCGTGGAATACCAGTTCACCCGCGAGCAGCAGGACGCCTATGCGCTCGAAACCCTCTCGCGGGCCCAGTCGGCCACCGAGACCGGCAAGTTCAAGCGCGAGATCGCGCCGGTCACAATTGCCTCGCGCAAGGGCGAGGTGGTGGTCGACACCGACGAGCTGCCGCGTACCGCGCGCCCCGACAAGATCCCGAGCCTGCGCCCGGCCTTTTCCAAGGACGGCACGGTGACGGCCGCAAACGCTTCGGCCATTTCCGACGGCGCGGCGGCCCTGATCCTGATGAAGCAGTCCGAAGCTGAAAAGCGCGGCCTGACCCCGATCGCGAAGATCGTCTCGGCGTCCAGCCATGCCCATGAGCCGGAAAAGTTCACCACCGCACCGGTGCCGGCCATGCAGAAGGCCCTCGCCAAGGCCGGCTGGGAGGTCTCCGATGTCGATCTGTGGGAAATCAACGAGGCCTTCGCCGTGGTGCCGATGATCGCCATGAAGGAGCTCGGCATTTCCCATGATGTGGTGAATGTGAACGGCGGCGCCTGCGCCATGGGTCACCCGATCGGTGCATCTGGCGCCCGCGTGCTGATCACGCTGCTGGCCGCCATGGAAGACCGCGATGTGAAGAAGGGCGTGGCCTCGCTCTGCATCGGCGGCGGCGAAGGCATCGCCATGTGCGTCGAGCGTGCTTGATCACCGGTCTGCGCAGTAGAATTTTCGCTCCGGGGGAGCGAAAATAGGTGAGCAAGGCCACGGCAGTGGCAGGAAAAATAGGAAGCCCTTCGAATAGGCGGGCTTTTTGCGTATTGCGGACAGGCCTGTGTCTATCGCGATTCCCCGCGACTTGATCGCGGGGTCCATCTCCAAAGCCACAGCCAGGAACGCCCGGCGGGAGCTGGGCACCGCGGGTTATGCCGCGGTGAATCGTTCAATCTGCAGCACGCCTCAGCTATAGTCCGCCACCCGGCAGAGCTTCCCGTCGCGTTCCTCGAAGAAGCTCGCGCCGGAAATCTTCACCGTCTCACCCGCCGCAACGCCATTGGGCAGGTCGACCGCAGCCTTGCCTTCGAACTCGACCTCGGCGGCGGCCTTGTTGCCGGATGCGACGATATTGACCAGGCGTTGGCGGCGATACGAGAAGGCATTGCCCGAGAGTTCGGCAACCTGGCGCATGGCGTCCTTGCCTTCCAGGCGCATGGACTGGCCTGTATTGGAGATATTCTCGAAGATCACATCGTCCGTGACGCATTCGATCATCCCGTCCAGGTCGCGGGAGTTGTAACAGGCGATATAATGGGTGATGACATCCTGGATCATCGTGGCTCCTCCGGGACAGTTCGCCACTTTGGCTGAGAATCAGTCCGTTAAGGACTTTACACCGCACATGGTTTGACCATAAGCCCCGCGCCTGCAGGAGAAATGATCATGGCTACGCGTATTGCAGTCGTCGGCGCCACAGGCAATGTGGGCCAGGAAATGTTGAACATCCTCGACGAGCGGGCCTTCCCCGCCGATGAGGTCTTCGCTGTGGCCTCGCGCCGCTCGATTGGCCGCGAGGTCAGCTATGGCGACCGCGAGCTGAAATGTCATGATATCGAACAGTTCGATTTTTCGCAGGTGGATGTCTGCCTGATGTCGGCGGGCGGCAGCGTCGCCAAGGAATGGGCGCCGAAGATCGCGGCTGAGGGCGCCATCGTGATCGACAATTCCTCGGCCTTCCGCATGGACCCGGACGTGCCGCTGATCGTGCCGGAAGTGAATGCCGATGCGGTGATGGGCTATACCGCCAAGAACATTATCGCCAATCCGAACTGTTCCACCGCTCAGCTCGTTGTCGCGCTCAAGCCACTGCATGACGCGGTCGGCATCACCCGCGTCGTTGTGGCGACCTATCAGTCGGTCTCCGGCGCGGGCAAGGCGGCGATGGACGAGCTCTGGCAGCAGACCAAGGGTATCTATGTGAACCAGGCCCCCGAGCCGACCGAGTTCACCCGCCAGATCGCCTTCAATGTGATCCCGCATATCGATGTCTTCATGGACGACGCCTTCACCAAGGAAGAGTGGAAGATGCGCGTGGAAACCAAGAAGATCATCGGCGAGGAGATCGAGCTTGTCGCTACTTGTGCCCGCGTGCCGGTCTTTGTCGGCCATGCCGAGGCGGTGCATGTGGAGCTTGCCGGCCCGATGAGCGCGGCCCAGGCGCGCGCCCTCCTGCGCGAGAGCCCCGGTCTCATGGTGGTCGATGACCCGTCCGAGGACCAGTATATCACCCCGATCGACTGTGTCGGTGAGTGGGCGACCTTCATCTCGCGCATCCGCAAGGACCCGACCGTGGAAAACGGCCTGGCCTTCTGGTGCGTCTCGGACAATCTGCGCAAGGGCGCGGCCCTGAACGCGGTGCAGATCGCCGAGGAACTGCTCAATCGCGGTGTGATCAAGGCCGAGAAGGTACCGGTCTAACCGCCCGAACCATCATAGCCCTCATCCTGAGCGGAGACGAAGGAGGAGGGCGGGCGGTAGAGAACGGACCACAGCCCTGAGCGCGCTCTGTCGCGGAGCGGAGAGCAAACAGGGACTTAGCCACTGCCGTGGCCTTCTCCGCCTGAATTTGATCCCCCGGATCAAATTCCTTGCTGCGCAAACCGGCTACGAAGCCCTGAGCGCGATCCATGTGAGGGCGAAGCCCGATACGGGATCAGACCGGGACTCAGGCGGCCGCCGGGGTATCCACCACGCCGAAAGTGCTGGCGATGAAGCCGCCGCCGAGCACGCGCGTCTCGCCATCCGGATCGTAGAAGACGCAGGCCTGGCCGCGCGCCACACCGTGTTCCGGCGTGTCGAAGAACACCGCCGGCTGCCCATCGCGAAGGCCGAGCCGTGCCGGCACCGGCGCCCGGGTCGAGCGCACGCGTGCGAGCACCGGCCGCTCGGCTGCGCAGGCCTCCTCGACACTGCCGCCGCCGAGCCAGTTCAGTTCCGTCAGCGTCAGGCCAACCGTCGCAAGCGCATCCTGCGGGCCGACAATCACCTGCCGTTTCGGTGCATCGATCTTCACCACATAAAGCGGCTCGCCGGTCGCGATGCCGAGGCCGCGCCGCTGGCCCACCGTATAGTGGATCACGCCATTATGGGTACCCAGAACGCGGCCATCCATATGCACAATCTCCCCGCCACGCCCGGCGCCGGGGCGCAGGCGCTTGACCACATCGGCATAATTACCATCGGGCACAAAGCAGATGTCCTGGCTGTCGGGTTTGGTCGCCACGGGCAGCCCGTATTTCTCGGCCAGCTCGCGCACCTGCGATTTCGGCAGGCCGCCGAGCGGGAAGCGCAAATAGTCGAGTTGCTCTGCCGTGGTGGCGAACAGGAAATAGGACTGGTCGCGGCTGTCATCATGGGCGCGGTGCAGCTCGGCGCCCGCCGGGCCGGTTTCGCGGCGGATATAGTGTCCGGTGGCAAGGCAGTCCGCACCGAGATCCTTCGCCGTGGCCAAGAGGTCGGCGAACTTGACCGTCTGATTGCAGCGAATGCACGGAATGGGCGTGGAGCCGGCCAGATAAGTGTCGGCGAAATCTTCCATCACCTGGTCGCGGAACCGGGATTCATAGTCAAGCACATAGTGCGGGATGCCGATCTGGTCGGCGACATTGCGCGCATCATGAATGTCCTGGCCGGCGCAGCAGGCGCCCTTGCGGCGCACCGCTTCGCCATGGTCGTAAAGCTGCAGGGTGATGCCCACCACATCATAGCCCTGATCGGCGAGCAGCGCGGCGACCACGGAACTGTCGACCCCACCTGACATGGCGGCGACCACGCGGGTTTCCGATGGCGGTTTGGCAAAGCCCAAAGAGTTCAGCCCGCCAGCCCCGGGGGCGGTAGAAGTGGGATGTGTCATGTCTCGTCTCCAGCCGGGGTCAAGGCCCGGCGCAGCGCGTCAGTTGAGAGCGCTATTTAGTCGAGATCATGGGGGAATCAAAGTAGGTACGGCCCGTACGCCTGCAATTGTCTGCTCAGGCGACCTTCTTGCGGCGGGCTTCGGGCACCACTTCCCAGGCGCCGCGATGGGTGCGCGAGGGTTCAAAGGCCGGGGTCGAGCCGCTCAGTGTCTCGCCATGGCCAAGGAAGAGGAGGCCGCCGGGCACGAGCTTTTTCGTCAGCAGGTCGGCCGCGCGGGCACGCATGGATTTGCTCATCCCCGACAGGACATGGGCGCAGATAATGATGTCGAACTGGCCGAGCGGAGCCTCGGCATCAAGCAGATTGTGCTGGCGGAAGCCGATGGCGCGGCGCAGTTCCTCGCTGGCCTGCCACTGGCCGGTTTCGAGCTGGTCGAAATGGCGCATCAGTCTGTGCACGGAAAGGCCGCGCTGTATGTCGAAATGGCCGTAGGTCCCGGCCCGCGCGGTGTTCAGCGATTGCTTGCAGATATCGGTCGCGGTGATGTCGATCCGTGCACCGGCCAGCGCCTGGGAATGCTCACCCAGCAGGATGGCCAGCGAATAGGCCTCCTGGCCGGTGGAGACCCCGGCGCACAGGATGCGCAGGCGGCCGGCCTTGGACTGTTTCAGCTTGGCGGGGATGACATCGCTGACCAGGCGCCCCAGCATGTCGCGGTCGCGGAAGAACCAGGTCTGGCGGGTCTGAAGCGCCGCGGCCACTTCGCCTTCGAAAACCGGGTTGGGGCGCGCATCCAGGCAGGCCACGAGATCATCGCACGAGGCAAAGCCCTCACGGCGCAGGATATTGGAAAGCCGGGCCTCGACCAGATAGGCCTTGGAGGGCGAAATGAACTGCCCGGTGGTTTTCAAGGCCAGGTCCGCAAGGGTGTTGAACGTGGCTTCCTGCATAGGTGGTCCTCTGACAATCTTTGGGCAGAAAATGTACGCAACACACTGAAACTGGCGCCATTAACAAAGTGTCAAACCAGGCCGACCTCGGCGAACTTGGATTGCAGAATATCTGTGTCAAATGGCTTCATTACAAATTCATCGGCACCCGAACGAAGTGCCTCGGTAATATGATCGCGGTCTGTTTCGGTGGAGCAGAACACGACCTTGGGGGATTTTCCGCCGGTCTCGCGGCGCAGGGCGCGCAGGAAATCCAGGCCGTTCATGACCGGCATGTTCCAGTCGAGCAGGATGACATCGGGCATGGCCTTGCGGCACGCTTCCAGCGCTTCGGCGCCGTCGGCCGCCTCGGTGACGTCGAACTGCATGCCGGCCACGATTCGGCCTGCAACCTTGCGTACGACTCGACTATCGTCGACAATCAGACATTGTTTCATAAGAAAATTCGTCCCGTCAGCTCTCCCCACAAGAGCTACGGTGATTGTGTTAACTGATCGCAAAGAAAATTCCAAGCTCTGGTTGAATCACCTGCGTCCGAACAGGCGCTCCACATCGGCCAGTTTCAGCTCCACATAGGTCGGGCGGCCATGATTGCACTGGCCAGAATGCGGTGTGGCTTCCATCTGGCGCAGAAGGGCGTTCATCTCTTCGCCCGTCAGCCGACGGCCCGCGCGCACACTGCCCCGGCATGCCATGTTGCCCATGACCTCCTCGAAGCGTTCCTTCAGGGCGAGGCCGGCATCATATTCGGCGAAATCATCGGCGAGGTCTCGTATCAGGCCGGCCGCATCCATCTGCCCGAACAGGGCTGGCGTGGCCCGCACACAGACCGCGCCGGAGCCGAAGGGCTCGATCTCAAGGCCGAGCTCGGCGAGCTCTTCTGACCGTTCGAGCACGCGTACGGCTTCTTCTTCTGTGAGCTCCACCACATCGGGGATGAGCAGGGCCTGGCGCCTGACCCCGCCGGCCGCCATTTGCCGTTTCATGTCCTCATAGACGAGGCGTTCATGGGCCGCGTGCTGGTCGACAATGACAATGCCGTCCTCGGTCTGGGCGACGATATAGGTCTCATGCAGCTGCGCGCGGGCCACGCCGAGGGGATAGTCCTGCGTTGGCGTACCTGGCGCGGTATCAGGCTCGATTCGGGCGGTCGGGGCGGCATCGGGTTCGGGCGCATAGGCCGGACGCGGCGGCGCGCTGACCCCCCCGCGCGGGCTGTAGTCGCCCTGCAGGCGCGATTGCGGTAGGTGCGGGCTCGCCGGTTCGGACCTGTCCCAGATCGAGCGGGTCTCGGCCTCCGGGGTACGCTCCGGTTGGACCCGGCCGAGCGCGAAGCCGGCCACGGTTGTGCTGGCGCGGTGTCCGGCGGCTGCCAGTGAATGGCGTAGCGCGCCGATGATCAGCCCACGGACATTGCCGGCATCGCGGAAGCGCACCTCGGTCTTGGCCGGATGGACATTCACATCCACCCATTCAGAATCAAGATCGACAAACAGCGCCGCCATGGGATGTCGGTCGCGCGCGAGGAAGTCCTGATAGGCTGCGCGGATGACGCCGTTCAGCATGCGGTCCTTCACCGGCCGTCCGTTCACGAACAGGAATTGCAGCCCGGAATTGCCGCGGTTGAGCGTCGGCAGGCCGGCAAAGCCTGTGACGGTCACGCCATCGCGTTCGGCGTCGATCTCGATGGCATTTTCGCGAAACTCGCGGCCCATGATCGCGCCCAGCCGGGCAAGGCGTGCTTGCGCGGCATCGCCGGCCTCTGCGGCATGGCGGAAGACCGAGCGGCCATTGCTTTCCAGCGAAAAGCCGACATCGGCGCGCGACATGGCCAGCCGCTTGACCGCATCGCTCACGGCCAGGGTCTCGGCGCGCTCGGATTTCATGAATTTCAGGCGCGCAGGCGTTGCGAAAAAGATATCGCGCACCTCGATCCGCGTGCCGCTGTCGCTCCGTCCGGTCCAGGGCGCGGGCTTGGGCCCCTCGATCCGCCCACCTTCGACGAAGACTTCCGCCGTTTCGCAGCCCGGTGCCCTTGACGTCAGTGTCATGCGCGAAACCGAGCCGATGGAGGGCAGCGCTTCGCCGCGAAAGCCCATTGTGTGGATGTTCAGGAGGTCGATGCGCCCGTCCGGGCCGGGCACAAGCTTGGAGGTGGCGTGCCGGTCGAGCGCGGCGAGGAGATCGGCTTCGTCCATGCCGCAGCCATCATCCTCCACGGCAAGGCGTTTGAGCCCGCCATTCTCGATCGAAACCGCGATCTGGCGCGCGCCGGCATCGAGCGCGTTTTCGACCAGTTCCTTTACCGCGGCAGCCGGCCGCTCAACCACCTCACCGGCGGCGATACGGTTAACGGCATCCGGCGGCAGGCGCCGGATCTGGGGACGGGCGCGAGGAGAATCAGCCATCCAAGGAGTTTACCAGTGCGGCCGGCAAAGCGCCAAAGCATCGTGTGCGGTAGTGCCGGAAAACAACACTCCAATCCGTGTACTGCAAATGTCCGCATTGTCATGGAACGTCGCCCCCGAGGGGCCTGTTGCTCGCCCGTGACCTGCGCCGTTCGGGTGCATCACGAAATCACTCCAGAAACAGGAGACTGTTCCATGCGTAAACTTGCTACGATTTCCACCCTCGCCCTCTTTTCGACCGCCGCGGCCACGGCCGCCGCGCAGTCCTATACAGAGGAAGACACAGGGTTCTATATCGAAGGCGGCGCGGGCTACATGAATTTCGAGCCGGAAGGCGCCGAGGACGGTATCGACACCACGACGCTGAATGCGCGCGCGGGCTATCAGTTCACCCGCAATTTCGCCTTTGAGCTGGATCTCGCCAGTGGGATTGATGATGGCGAATTCGATTTCAACACCGATGAGGATGAGTTCGACCTGGACGACAATGATGATGGCGACTTCGATGACCTCATCGCGGCGTCCGGCGATGTCGGCCTGAATTACCTGATCGGCGCCTTTGGCCGCGCCAGCGTGCCAATCACCGACAGCGTCGATCTCTATGGCCGTCTCGGCTATGCCCTGGTCGATCTCGATGCCACGGTCATGACGCCCGGCGGCGTGGAACTTGCCACGGTGGAAGGCGACGAGGACGGTGCGGCGCTCGGCGGCGGTGCGATTTTCGACATCACCGAAAGCTGGAGCATTCGCGGCGACGCGACCTATTACGCCTTCGACAATACCGACACGTTCGGGGCCGGTCTGACGCTTGGCTACAAGTTCTGATCCGCCATTTGAAAACCGCCTGTGACATGCCCCGGTGCGCGCCTTGCGTGCCGGGGTTTCACATGCACGAAATTGTCCTTTCTTCAAGGCAGTGTTAACCCTTCGGCCAGGGTGGAACGCAAATTTGAAAAGGGACGCACCGTGAAGACTTTCCTGAAATCCTGCCTTATCGCTGCATCTGTTGCAGCGCTCGCCCCCATGGCCATCGCCCAGGAGGACGCCGAAGGTGTTATCGAACACCCGATGATCGAGCGTTATCCGGGCCAGTATATTGCCTGGCAGAACATCCAGAACTGGATGCCCTACAAGGTCGCGGCCGGGCCGGTGACGGGCTATCGCCATATCGATGAGTGGATCGAGACCGAAGGCCGCGTGACGCGCACCTTCTACGCCCTGGAAGGCGAGGACCGGGAGGTTTCCGAGGTTTATCTCAACTATGTCGAGGCGCTGGAGGCCCAGGATTTCGAAATCCTCGGCAAGGGTTATTCTGCCGACCGGCGCGGGGCCGATTTCGGCTCCACCAACTGGATCACGGTCGCCTATGCGGCCAACCCGATCACCGAACAGGGGCCGCAAAACTCCCTGTTTGCCGGCACGTCCTCATCCGGCGGGGCCGGCTCCATTGTCGCACGCAAGGAGCGCGCGGCGGGCATGGCCTATGTTGTCATTTCGCTGGAACAGCATTCGGCAAACTATATGGGCGCGCTGATCGATATCGTGGAAGTCGAGGCGCCCGAGACCGGGCTTGTGGTCGTGGACGCCGAAGCCATCGGGTCCGATATCGCCGAATATGGCCGCGTCGTGCTCGACGGCATCGTCTTTGAATTCAACAGCGCCGAGCTGGCAGACGAGAGCGCCGAGGCGCTTCAGGCCATGGCAGACTTCCTCACCGCCAATCCCGACAAGCTCTTCTATGTGGTCGGCCACACCGATTCCATTGGCACCTTCGATTATAACAACAATCTCTCGCGCGCCCGGGCCGAATCCGTGGTCGAGGCGCTGGTGGAGGATTACGACATCGCGTCGGGCCGCCTGGAGCCCCATGGCGTCGGCCCGCTGGTGCCGGTCTTCTCCAATGGGTCGGAAGAAGGCCGCGATGCCAATCGCCGCGTGGAACTGGTCGAGCGCCCGCCGGCGGAATAGGCAGGGGCGGCTCCACGGCACAACGAGCAGCCTTGAGCGTGATCCATGTGAGGCGCGCAGCGCCAATACGGGATCAAACAAGGAAAGCCTAATCGAACAGCTTCGACACGCTTTCCTTGTTGGCGATGCGCCGGATGGCTTCGCCGAGCAGGGGGGCGACGGTGAGGATGCGCAGCTTTTCCGACTTCAGGTCCTCATCGCGCGGCTTGATCGTGTCGCAGGCGACGATCTCGTCGAGCGCGGAGGTCTCGAAATTCTGCACGGCATTCTTCGAGAACACGCCATGGGTGACATAGGCCGCCACGCCCGTGGCGCCTTCATCCTTGAGCGCCTGGGCGGCGCCGCGCAGCGTGCCGCCGCTATCGCAGATATCGTCGACGAGGATGCAGTTGCGCCCCTTCACGTCGCCGATGATGTTCATCACTTCGCTGACGCCCGCCTTGGGCCGGCGCTTGTCGACAATGGCGAGATCGACGCCGAGCCGGTTGGCGAGCGCGCGGGCGCGCACCACGCCGCCGACATCGGGCGAGACGATCATGAGCTGTTTCAGCTTGTAGCGCCGCCGGATATCTTCCTCGATCACCGGGGCGGCGATGAGATTGTCGGTCGGCACATCGAAGAAGCCCTGGATCTGGCCGGCATGCAGATCCATGGTCAGTACCCGGTCAGCGCCGGCGGCAACGATGAGATTTGCCACGAGCTTGGCCGAGATCGGCGTGCGGCCATCGGTTTTCCGGTCCTGGCGGGCATAGCCATAATAGGGGATCACGGCGGTGATACGCTGGGCCGAAGCGCGCTTGAGCGCATCAAGGCAGATCAGCAGCTCCATAAGCGTGTCATTGGCCGGATAGCTGGTCGACTGGATGACATAGACATCCTCGCCACGGACATTCTCATTGATCCGGATGAAGACCTCATTGTCGGAGAAACGTTCGATCCGTCGTTCGGTGAGCGGCAGGTCAAGATAATCCGCAATCGACTCAGCCAGAGGCGTGTTCGCGGTGCAGGAGAGAAGTTTCATCACGGTGCGCACACTCCGATGAGGCGAGGGACGGGCAAGCGGCTGAACTGTCACGTCTGTGTCGCAAACATGGACGCGGCGCAATGTGGCAGACGCGGTTTTTAATGTTCCTGTGACAAAAGTCCGATGACTGAGGCATTCCGGCCATAGTCGGGCTCGCCGGCATGGGTGCGCCGGCGATTGGAGAAAAAGCCTCTGTCGGCGCAGGTATCAGCGGCCAGCCGGTCAACTCGCGCGAGGCCGAGGCGCACCAGCCGGTCCTCGACATGGCCGGTGAGGTCGAACAGCAGCCGGTCGCCTGCGCCAGGTTTGAAATAGGCGGCGTTTTGCGGGGCATAGGCGACGAACCGGTCGCGGAATTCAGGGCCGACTTCATAGCTTGCCTGCTGGATCGCCGGGCCGATGGCCGCGACGATCCTGGTGGCGGACGCGCCGATCTGCTCCATCGCCTCCACCACTGCTTCACCGACGCCGGCCAATGCGCCCTTCCAGCCGGCATGAGCCGCGCCGACAATGCCGGCCTCGCGGTCGGCCAGCAGGATGGGTACGCAATCGGCGGTGAGAATGCAGAGGGCCATGCCCGGCACGCGTGTCACCATGGCGTCGGCCTCGGGGCGGGCCTCCCAGGCCTCGGTCACCTCGACCACACGCGCGCCATGCACCTGGTAGCTCGACACCATCTCCGTCAGGCCGAGCGCGCCGCGCACGCGGGTGCGGTTCTCTGCAATCGCGCCGGCCTCGTCGCCGGAGCCGATCCCCACATTCAGGCTGGCATAGATGCCTTCCGAGACCCCGCCCTCCCGGCCGAAAAAGCCATGCGCGATGCCGGGCAGGCGCTGCAGGCCGGGAGCGGACTGGAAGGGCGGGTTCGTCATCCCTCCCGCATAGACCAGCCCTGCCGCGCAATGAAGCCTTGACCGAATCTCCGTCGCCCGCCATGCCGCGAGCATGAGCATACCTGTCACCGTTTCCGTCCGCCCGCTGCCCCATTTCGAGGGCCTCGCCCTGCCCGCATACGAGACCGAAGGCTCAGCGGGCCTCGATGTCCGCGCCGCCGTGCCGGAGGATGCACCGCTCGTGCTTCAGCCGGGCAAGCGCGCCATGGTCGAGACCGGGCTCTCGGTGGCGATCCCGGAGGGCTATGAGATCCAGATGCGCCCGCGCTCGGGCCTTGCCGCCAGGCATGGCATTACCTGCCTCAATTCGCCTGGCACGATCGACAGCGATTATCGCGGCGAACTGAAAGTGATCCTGATCAATCATGGCGATGAGCCTTTCACCATCGCGCGCGGGGAGCGCATCGGGCAGATGGTGCTCGCCCCGGTGACGCGCCTTGAATGGGCCGAGGTGGAGACCCTGCCGGAGACCTCGCGCGGGGAAGGCGGCTTCGGCTCGACCGGGCGATAGGGCGCGGGGCGCTTTCCTCAGCGGCAAAATGGCTTTAAGTCACCCTCGCAAGGCCCCGTAGCTCAGCAGGATAGAGCAACAGATTCCTAATCTGTAGGTCACAGGTTCGAATCCTGTCGGGGTCGCCATTCGCAGCTGGTCTGCGGCGTGCCGCAGGAAAATCGATCCGGGGGATCGATTTTAGGCGAAGAATGGGGTGGCAGCCTCAAGGATGAACTCACTGCCCGACATGGCTGCGAATGAGTCCTTTGTTTGTCTCCGTATCGCTGCGCTCACATGAGACGGACTCAGGGCTGGGTTTTTGTTTGATCCCGTATCGGCGCAGCGCGCCTCACATGGATCGCGCTCAGGGCTGTTTTGGCCAAGATTGGCCGCGCTGGCCGATTTGGCTGACAGTTCCGGCCGAACCCGCTAAACAGGGGACCCGCCGGCGAAAGGACGCCGCGCGGCCGGAGCCGATAGCCAGATGAAATTCCTCGACCAGTGCAAGATCTTCGTCGCCTCGGGTGCGGGCGGCAACGGCGCGGTCAGCTTCCGGCGCGAGGCCTATGTCGAGTTCGGCGGGCCCGATGGCGGCGATGGCGGGCGCGGCGGCGATGTCTGGGCCGAGGCTGTGCCGGATCTCAACACGCTGATCGACTATCGCTACCAGCAGCATTTCCGCGCCGAACGCGGTACGGGCGGCATGGGAAAACAGCGTACGGGCCGTTCTGGCAAGGATGTCGTCCTGAAACTGCCCGTCGGCACACAGATTTACGAGGATGATCGTGAGACGCTGATTGCCGACCTGACAGAGGTCGGCCAGCGCGTGCTGCTCGCCGAGGGCGGCAATGGCGGCTGGGGAAACATGCGCTTCAAGTCCTCGACCAATCGCGCGCCGCGTCATGCCAATCCCGGCGAGCCGGCCGAGGAGCGCTGGATCTGGCTGCGCCTGAAACTCATCGCCGATGCCGGCCTGGTCGGCCAACCCAATGCCGGCAAGTCGACATTCCTGAGCGTCGTGACAGCCGCCCATCCGAAGATCGCTGATTATCCGTTCACCACGCTGAACCCCGGCCTCGGCGTGGTCGATCTCGGCCCCGGCCAGCGTTTCGTGCTCGCCGATATTCCGGGCCTCATCGAGGGCGCGGCCGAGGGCGCCGGGCTCGGCACGCGCTTTTTGGGCCACGTCGAGCGCTGCAAGGTGCTCCTGCACCTCGTCGACGGCACGCAGGACGATGTGGCCGTCGCCTACCGCACCATCCGCGAGGAGCTGGCTTCCTATGGCGAGGGGCTGGACGAGAAACCCGAAGTGCTTGCCATGACAAAGATAGACGCCCTCGGCCCGGAGCTTTCCGCTGAGCAGGCAAAATTGCTGGAAGCCGAAGCCGGCGTGAAACCGCTGCTCATTTCCAGCGCCTCCGGCGAAGGCGTGAAAACCGCCCTGCGCGCCGTCGCCCGCCATCTCGATATCATCGCCGCCGATGAGGCTGGTGAGGAGGATGAAGACGAGGGCTGGAGCCCGGCATGAGCGCTGAGGCCCTGCGCGCCGCCCGGCGCATTGTCGTGAAAACCGGCTCTTCCCTCGTCAGCGACGGCAGTGCGCCGCGCACTGGCTGGCTTGCCTCGCTGGCCGCCGACATTGCCGGCCTGCGCGCGGGCGGCAAGGAGGTCATACTTGTCAGCTCCGGCGCAGTGGCGCTCGGGCGGGGGGCGCTGGGCGGGGGCAGGCCGAGGCGGCTGGAGGAAAAGCAGGCTGCTGCGGCCTTCGGACAGCCGCTCTTGATCCGCGCGCTGGAAACCGCCTTCTCCGCCCATGAGATCCGCGTCGCGCAATCCCTGCTGACGTTGGAAGACACCGAACAGCGCCGGCGCTGGCTGAATGCCCGCACCACGCTGGAGACCATTCTTGCCGCCGGCGGCCTGCCGGTGATCAATGAGAATGACACGGTGGCGACTGATGAGATCCGCTATGGCGACAATGACAGGCTCGCCGCGCGCGTGGCACAGATGATGACGGCGGATCTCCTGGTGCTGCTCTCGGATGTGGACGGGCTCTATACGGCTGACCCCCGCAAGGATGCCGGCGCGCGCCATATTGCCGAGCTCGAAGGCCTGGACGAGGTGCATCTGGCCATGGCGGGCGATCCGAATGCCGAGGCCGGGGTCGGCTCGGGCGGCATGATCACCAAGCTGATGGCCGCGCAGATCGCCGAGTCCGCCGGCTGCGCGACGCTGATCGCCGATGGCCGGCGTGAGCATCCCATCGCGGCGCTTGAGGACGGCGCGCGCGCCACGCTGATCCGTGCGCGCACCACACCGGCCCGCGCCCGCGAGGCCTGGCTGATGAGCCATCTCAAGCCCGAAGGCCATATCCGCGTCGACGCCGGTGCGGCGAAGGCGCTGTCGAAAGGCGCGAGCCTCCTGCCGGTTGGCGTGGTTGGCGTGGATGGCGAGTTCGACCGCGGCGCGGCCGTGGGCATCTGCCTTTCCACGGGCGAGACGATCGGCTTCGGCGTCAGCGCCTATAGCGCGCGCGACATTGCCCGGATCGCCGGCAAGCAGAGCGATGCGGTCGAGGCGCTGCTCGGCTGGCGCGGTCGGCCCGCCGTGATCCACCGCAACGATCTCGTGCTGCGCCCGGCATGAGCGCGCCGCTCTCCCTCTCCAGCCTGGAAGACACCGCGCATCTCGCCGCCCGGCTCGCGCCTCTACTGAAGGCTGGCGATGTGATCGCGCTGGAAGGCGATCTCGGCGCCGGGAAGACCACCTTCTGCCGTGCACTGATTTCCGCCCTGCTGGGTGAAGAGGCCGAAGTGCCGAGCCCGACCTACACACTGGTCCAGACCTATGAGGGCCCAAATTTCCCGATCTATCATTTCGATCTCTATCGCCTCGAAGCCCCGGCCGAGCTGGATGAGCTTGGCTGGGAGGAAACCGTGGACGGGCTCGCCCTGATCGAGTGGCCGAACAAGGCCAGGCGCCGTCTGCCGGCCTGGCGGCTGGAGATTTCCCTGAAAATCTCAGGCACCGACCGCATTGCCCATCTGGTGCCCCACGGCGAAGACTGGCAGACTCGCATGGATGAGTTTCGATCCTGACGCCCGGACTGCCGAGATCGACGCCTTTCTGGCCGCTGCCGGCTGGGGAGACGCTGCTATCCGCCCGCTGGGCCAGGATGCTTCCACACGCCGTTATTTCCGCCTGAAGCGCCCCGACGGGATGAGCGCGATCCTGATGGATGCGCCGGGCGTGGAAGACCCGCCCTGTCCGCCCGAGGCCGATGAGGCCACGCGCCTCACCATGGGCTGGAACGCCAGGACCCGGCTTGCTGCCTCGCGCGTGGACGCTTTCGTGGCACTGGCCGGGGAGCTGAACCGGCGCGGCCTCTCGGCGCCGCAGATCCTTGCGGCCGATCCCGGGGCCGGTTTTGCGATCATCGAGGATTTCGGCGAGGGCCGGGAATTCGCCCGCCTGATCGAGCGCGGCGCGGCTGATGAGATCGAGCTCTATACCAGCGCGGCGGAGCTGCTCGCGGACCTGCATTCCACCCCGCCACCGGATGCGGCACGCGGCCATGGCCAGGTCTGGCCGATCCTCGATTTCGATGCGCTGGCCCTCCGGTCCAATGCCGACCAGTTCGCCGACTGGATGCCGAAACACGACCCGCAGATGCGCTGGGGCGATGCGGCGGCAGAACGCTGGGCGGAGGAGCGCGACGCCCTGATCAACCAGGCGCTTGCCCGCCCCCGCGTCTTCACCCTGCGCGACTATCATGCGGAAAACCTGATCTGGCTGCCCGAACGGGCCGGCAAGGCGCGGATCGGCCTGCTCGACTTCCAGGACGCGGTGCGCGGCTGGGCGGCCTGGGACATGTCCATGCTCATCCAGGATGCCCGCCGGGAGGTTTCGCCCGACGCGCGCGAGGCGGCCATGGCGGCCTATTGCGCCGCCAGCGGCAAGGACCGTGAGGACCTTGAAGCCGAGCTTGCCATTGTCGGCACACTCAATGCCCTGCGTATCGCCGGGGTGTTCGCCCGCCTGATCGAAAATGGCAGGCCGCGCTATGGCGATTTCCTGCCGCGCCAGCTCACCATCCTTGCCCGTAATCTCTCCCATCCGGCGGTCGCCGGCATGGCGGGCCTCGTGCGCGAGACCGCCCCGCACCTGATGGAGGCTGCATGAGCGCCACGCCCCATACTGCCTTCCTGCTGGCTGCCGGGCTCGGCACGCGCATGCGCTCCCTGACGGACAAGACGCCCAAGCCCCTGCTTGAAGTCGCCGGGCGCAGCATGCTCGACCGCCTGCTCGACGCGCTGGTGGCCGCCGGGGTGAAACGCGCGGTGGTGAATGTGCACTGGCTGCCCGAACAGGTCGAAGCTGCTGTGGCTGCGCGCAAGGATATTGAGACGGTGATCTCCGACGAGCGCGAGGAGCTTCTGGAAACCGGCGGTGCACTCGCCAAGGCATATGGCCTGCTGGGCAAGGAGCCTGTCTATATCCTCAACACCGACGCGCTCTGGGGCCCCCTGACGCCAAAGCCCCTGAATGATCTGGCCGCGGCCTATGATCCGGCGCGGATGGACGAGATGCTGCTGCTCGCCAATCGCCGCCGTTGTCTCGGTTTCGGCGGCGCGGGCGATTTTTTCCTCGGCGAGACCGGCGCATTGACCCGGCGCGGCGCGGCCCCGCATACGCCGTGGGCCTATGCCGGGGTGCGGATTGCCAATCCGAAAATGTTCGAAGGTCTGCCGGTGGAGAAATTCTCCGCCAACCGGATATGGGATCCGATGCTTGCCGAAGGCCGCCTGCACGGCCTGCCGCTTGACGCCTTCTGGCTGCATGTCGGTGATCCCAGGGCACTGGACGACGCGAATATGTGGATGCGGTGTCACGGGTATTGAGCACGGGCTTCCTCTCCGAAGGCGCCGCGCGCGTCTGGTGCCTGCCGGCCGGGGCGCCGTTTCTCAGCGCGCTGGCCTGGGCGCTGGCGAATGCTGTGAGACTGATGGACTCGCCCGAGGCCCTTGCCGATGGTGTGGTTTACCTGCCCAACCGGCGCTCGGCCCGCGCCTTTGCCGAAGAGCTGCATGCTGCAGCCGGGGCGCGTCGGACTGTGCTCATGCCCGAAATTCGGGCCCTGGGCGATCTGGAAACAGACGATGCCCCGCCGGGCCTCGATGCGGCCTTTACCGATCTCGGCCCGGCGCTCAGCGATGCCAAGCGCCTCGGCACGCTGATGTCGCTGGTGAAAGCGTGGTTTGACAAAAGGGAGCGCACCCTGCCGGCCGCCTCGGCCCTTGCCGCCGCGCAGAACCTCGCTGCGCTGCTGGACGAAGCAGCCGTCGCCGGCAAGACGGACTGGAGCGATCTCGGCGCACTGGTGGAGAGGGCAGATCTTGCCGCCCACTGGCAGGAATCGATCCGGTTCCTGGAGATCATCACCGAGCAATACCCCGTCTGGCTCGCCGAGAAGGGTGTGGAGGACAAGCTCGCCCGGCGCCTGGCCGCCGCGCGGGCCATCGCCGCGCACTGGGACGCTGTGCCGCCGAAAGGCCCTGTGATCATTGCCGGTTCGACCGGCGCGACGCCCGCGAGCCGCATCCTCATGGCCGCTGCCAGCCGTGCGCCGCAGGGCGCCGTCGTGCTGCCCGGCCTCGACCGGAGCCTGACGCGTGCGGCCATCGAAGAGATCGCAGGGACGCCGAGCCATCCGCAATTTGCCCTGCTGGAAACCCTGGCCGAGTTCAGCCTTTCCCCGAGCCAGGTGCATGTCCTCCTGGACCTCGATCAGGACGGATTTGCGGCGCGCCGCGCCCTGGTCCATGAGTCCCTGTCGCCGGCACAGTTGACCGGGGACTGGCGCAAGCGACTGGAAGATATTTCCGCCCCCCTCGCGCCGGATGCGTTCACGCGCGCCGGCCTTGAGGGGCTTGATCTCATTGCGGCGCATGACGAGACAGAGGAGGCCCTGCTGGCCGCCTGCCTCCTGCGTGAGACGCTGGAGACCCCGGGACGCACCGCGGCTCTGGTCTGTCCGGATGCGGGGTTGGCGCGCCGTGTCAGCGCCCATCTGAAGCGCTGGGACCTGGAGGTCACGCCATCAGAGGGCACGCCGCTGGCGCACCTGCCGGCGGGCATCTGGTTCGACGCGCTGCTCGACTGGTGGATCGCGCCGGCCGATCCGGTCCGCATCGCCGCGCTTCTCCATGCGCCGGGTACCACGGCACCGGAAGGCGCAGCCCTGTTCGAACGCTGGGTGCTGCGCGGTGTGCGCTGGTGGGAAAGCCTTGAGGATATGCAGGCGCGTCTCACCGAGCGGCTGACAGTGGGCGTTTATCGCAAACCCAAAGACGAAGAGCTGGCGCAGATCGAAGCTGTTGCCGCCTGGCTGGTCGAGGCTGCCGCGGCGCTGGAGGAGGATGAGGTCCTCTCTGCGGAGGGCTTCCGCGATGTGGTCCGTGCCGTCCTGCCCCGGCTTTGCGATCCGCAGGAGCTCTGGCGCGGCGGGGATGGCGCAGCACTCGCCGGGCAGGTCGAGAACCTTCTGCAGATGGCCGAGGCCTATGGCCCCTTGCCGCTGGAAGACTGGCTCGGCCTCTGGCGCCAGATGGCGGCGGACGCGAATGTCCCGCCCTCGACGCCCGGCCATCCGCGCCTGCAGATCCACGGCCAGCTCGAAGGCCGCCTGCAGACCGCCGACCATGTCATCCTGGCCGGGCTGAATGAGGGTGTCTGGCCGAAGCCGCCCGGGGCCGATGCCTTCCTGCCGCGCCATTTCAAGACGGCTCTGGGGCTCGAAGATCCCGAAGCGCGTATGGGCCTTGCCGCGCATGACTTTGCGAGCCTTGCCTGCGCGCCGCGTGTGACGCTGCTCTGCTCGAAACGGCGCGAAGATGCCCCGGCGGTGGCCTCGCGCTGGATCTGGCGGCTGCAGACCCTGGCGCGCGGTGCGCTTGGCGGCGCTGTCGACGATGTGCTCGGGCCGGCGCCGGAGCGCGATCCGCGCCTCTGGGCCGCCGCGCTGAAGCGCCCGCGCGATAGTGAGCCTCTGATTGGCGTGGAGCCACGCCCCAAACCGCCGGTAAAACACCGCCCGCCCCAGCTTTCGGTCTCGCGCATCGATGCGCTGCAGCGCGACCCTTATGCGGTCTATGCCGAATATGTACTGAAGCTGCCGAAACTCGACGAGCTTGATCAGGAGATGGATGCCCGCCATCGCGGCACGGCGATTCACAAGGCGCTGGAGCTGTTTGAGAAAAGCCCCGCGATCGGTGCTGAAGGCCTCGCCGCAAGCCTGGAAGCGGAACTGCGCAAGGCGGGTGCGAAGCCGGAAGTGCTGCTGGGTGAGCGCGTGGCGCTGGCGGAGACAGCGCGCCAATATGTCGACTGGCATGCCGGGCGCGCGGTGGCCCGGGACAATGTGAAAACTGAAATCAAGGGCAGTTTTGAAATCGCGCGCGCAGGCGATCTGGGTAACTTCAAGCTCACGGCCACAGCCGACCGGGTGGAGATCCGCGAGGGCGGGGCCATCGCCATTCTCGATTTCAAGACCGGCAATCCGCCCTCTGACAAGGAAATCGGCGTGGGTCTCGCCCAGCAGATGCCTTTGCAGGCCCTGATCGCGCGCGAAGGCGGTTTTCCCGGTGTGCCCGCCGCCGAGGTCACCGAACTGACCTATGTCACGGTGAAGGCCGACTTCAAAACCCATGTCATCGGCCTGAAAAAGCCGCTTGAGAAAAGCGCCATGGAGCTGGCCGACGATGCGCTGGCGGGCCTGACACGCCTCATCGGCGGCTATGACAATCCCGAGCAGGCCTATCTCTCGGCCCCGCGTGCGCAGTTCGTGAAATATGAGGGCGATTATGGCCGGCTTGCCCGGCGCGCGGAATGGACCAGCGAGATCAGCGATGGCTGAGCCCATCTTCTCTCCCGACAGCCCGGCCTATCAGGACGCCGGCAGGGCGCAGGCGACCGCAGCGGACCCGGCCCATTCGGCCTGGGTGTCGGCCAATGCGGGCTCCGGCAAGACCAAGGTGCTGATCGACCGGGTCGCGCGCCTCCTGCTGAAGGATGCCGCGCCGGATTCCATTCTCTGCATCACCTATACGCGTGCCGCCGCCAATGAGATGATCTCCCGGCTGTTCCGCCAGCTCGGCGCCTGGTCGGTGATGGATGACGCTGAGCTGCTGGCCCAGCTCGCCGCCTTGGAGGGCCGGACGCCGGAAAGCTATGCGGCGGAGGAGCTGCCCAAGGCGCGTGCCCTCTTTGCCAAGGCGCTGGAGACCCCCGGCGGGCTGCGCATCGAGACGATCCACGCGTTTTGTGCGCGGCTTTTGCGGCGGTTCCCGCTGGAGGCGCGCATCCCGCCGGGGTTTCGCGAGATCGAGGAGCGCGATGCCGAGCGCATGTGGCAGGAGGCAGTGCGTGCTGGCGTGCTGCAGCTCGATGATGCCAGCCCGGAGGTGATCGATGCGCTGGCCGCTGAGGGGCGCGGCCTTGGTCTCAGCGCCTCGCTCGGGCTGGTGCGCGGGGCGGGCCAGAAGCTTTGGCTTGAGCCGGAAGAGGCCGCCGAGCAGTTGCGCGCGGAGCTGAAGACGCCGGACGTCTCTGCTGAGGCGCTCTTGGAAAAAGCCATGCTGGCCGATTTGCCGGTCACGGAATACCGCGCCGCGATCGAGAGCCTGCGGGCCGGGACCACGAAAACCGACATCGCCCTGTCGGACCGGCTGATCGCCTTGCTCGAATGCGAAGACGCCGCCGGGCGGTGGGAGCTGGTGCAGGGCATCTGGAAGACCGGTTCGGGCAGTGACCGCAAATCCAATCCCTTCACCAAGGCGATGGCGCCACACCTGGAAGACCTTTTCGCCGTCACTGTGCCCGAAGGGCGGGAAGTCACCCGCCTGCGCGCGGTGAACACAGCCTGGCGCGCGGCCCGGGCGGTTGAGCGCACGCTGGCGCTGATCACCCTCGCCCGGCCTGTCCTTGCCGCCTATGACACAGCCAAGGGTGCGCGCGGGGCCCTGGATTTCGACGATCTCATCACCGCGGCCAATACCCTGCTCACCCTGTCGGGCCAGGCCGCCTGGGTGCTCTACAAGCTCGATGGCGGGATCAGCCATGTCCTGCTCGATGAGGCCCAGGATACCAGCCCCGACCAGTGGACGCTCATCCATGCCCTGACAGAGGAATTCTTCTCCGGCATGGGCAGTGAAAAGCCCCAGGACCCGCGCACGCTGTTCGTCGTGGGCGACGAAAAGCAGTCGATCTACTCCTTCCAGGGCGCCGATCCGGACAAGTTCCATGTCCACAAGCAGGAGCTGGTCGCGCGCACGGCGGGCGGTGTGAAAACCCCGGACATGCTGATGTCCTTCCGCTCCAGCCCGGAAGTGCTGCAATTCGTCGATACGGTCTTTGACACGGATCTCTTCGACGGCGCGCCATTCTCAGGGTTCGTGCCGGAAGAGGCCGACCGCATGCGCCATGAGGCCCGACGCGCCAACCAGCCCGGCTGTGTCGAGCTCTGGCCGGTCGAAGCGCCGGTCGAGCTCGATCCGGACGACCCCTGGGAGCCGCCGGTGGATTCCATGGGCCAGGATGCCCCCAAGGCGCGGCTTGCGCGAAAGGTGGCGGCTGAAGTGCGCGCGCTGATCGACCGGGGTGAGGCCATCTGGGTGGAAAATGCCGACCGGTCCTGGTCGCGCAAGCCGGCTGAGGCCGGTGACGTGCTGATCCTGGTGCGCAAGCGCAAGGGCGGGCTTTTTAATGCCCTGATCCAGGAATTGAAGCGCCAGCACCTGCCCGTGGCCGGCGCGGACCGGCTGACCCTGAAAGATCATATCGGCGTGCAGGACCTGCTCAATCTCGTCCGCTTTACTCTGATGCCGGAAGATGACCTGACGCTGGCGGAAATCCTGCGCGGCCCGTTCTGCGACCTGGTGGATGACGACAAGCATCTCTTCCCGCTCGCCCATGAGCGCAAGACGCAAAGCCTGTGGTCGCGGCTGCAGGCGGCCGAGGACCCCGTCTTCCACGCAGCGCGTGCTTTTCTGGAAGGGGTGCTCGAGCGGGGCGCCTTGCCGCCGTTTGAGTTCCTCTCGGCGGTGCTCGACGGGCCGGTGAAGGGCGCGGAGACCGGCTGGGACCGGATCGGTGCGCGTCTCGGCACGCCGGCGCGCGACCCGGTCGAGGCGCTGCTCTCGCGCGCGCTTGCCCATGACGGCAAGGCCGGTGCGTCCCTGCAGACCTTCCTCTCGGCGATGGAACGAGATGCCAGCGAGATCAAGCGGGATCTCGCTGAATCCGGCGGTGCGGTGCGGGTGATGACCGTGCATGGCGCCAAGGGCCTGCAGGCACCCATCGTGATCCTGCCGGACACCACTTCGCCCCCTCCGGGCGCGCCTGGTGCGCTGCTCTCGGTCAATGGAATGCCGGTCTGGGCGCCGCGCAAGGATGAGGATACGGGCCGCCTGTCGGCAGCACGCCTTGAGGCGGAACGCGCCGCCCAGCGCGAGGCCCGGCGCCTGCTTTATGTGGCGCTGACGCGGGCGCAGGACCGGCTGATCCTCTGCGGTGCCTGGTATGGCAGCAAGAAGGGCGCGGGCTTCGACCTGGCCTCCTGGTATGGCCTGTGCGCGAGCGCTATGGAGCGGCTTGCCGGGCCAGCCGAGGAGGGCGCGGACCGGCAATGCTTTGGCGCGCCGCCACCGAGGCTCACTCCGGCGGTCGCCGTCGCGGCGGAGGACACACCTGCACCCGCCTGGCTGCGCCAGCCTGCCCCGAAGGAGGCCGCCGGGCGGCGCGCGATCAGCCCGTCTCACCTGCTTCCGGATGATACGCCGGTCATCGACCCGCTGGCGCCGCGCCCACCTGACCGGCGTCTGCGCGGGCGGCTGATCCATGCCCTGCTCGAACGCCTGCCGCGTCTCGACGTTTCTGAGCGCGAGGTGACCGCCCGGGCCTTTCTCGCGCGCGAGCCGGACCTCAGCGATGCCGAACGCGAGGAGATCTGCGCAACAACCCTCGCAACCCTGAACGATCCCGCCATGGCAGAGGTATTCTCACCGTTCGGCCGGGCTGAAGCCGCGATTGTGGGCACCGGCACGGGCTGGCCGGCGGGCACGCTGATCAATGGCCGGGTCGACCGGCTGGTTGTGCGGCCCGAGCGCGTCCTGGTCGTTGATATCAAGACGGACCGGCCTCCGCCGGTCGATGAATCCGGTGTCAGCGAGGCTTATCTCATGCAGATGGCGACCTATGCGAATGTGCTGGAAGCCGGCTTTCCAGGCCGGCGTGTGGAGTGTGCCCTGGTCTGGACCCAGGGTCCGCGTCTGATGCCGCTTTCCCGGTCACGTCTGTTAGAAGCGCTAAAGCGAGCACAAAGCGGGCTTTGATCGGTTCGGGAATCTCCTATTTACTTTGAAGAGTTGAGAAAGGAGCCACGCATGGCGACGAAGACGATCACGGATGATGATTTCGACACCACGATTGCGGGTGACACCCCGGTCGTCGTGGATTTCTGGGCGGAATGGTGTGGGCCCTGCAAGCAGATGGCGCCGCACCTGGATGCCGTGGCAGAAGACATGACCGGCAAGGTGACCGTGGCCAAGATCAATGTCGACGAGAACCCGATGAGTGCCTCGAAATACGGCGTTCGCGGCCTGCCGACGCTGATGCTGTTCAAGGGCGGCAAGATGGTCGACAGCCAGCTCGGCGCGATGAGCAAGCAGCGTATTGCCGAGTGGATCAAGGAACACGCCTGATTTTCAGGTTGGCCTGCAAGACCCCCCGCTGCCGATCCGGTGGCGGGGTTTTTTGTGCCTGGTGTGGGAAGCAGTCTCAGACCGCGGCAGTCAGCCCATGGGTGAGGCCGGGCGCCTCGCGCTTGAGGAAATCCACCAGGGCGCGCTCGGCCGGCGAGACTTGGCCATCCCAGCGCAGCCGGCGCATGAACCAGTCGGTTTCCTCTTCCGTCACCGCCTCGCCCGCGCGCTGGGCAGCAGCCCTGGCTGCCTTGCGGGCAAGTTCAGCCTTGCGCGGATCATAGGCCACACGCTCGAACCAGCGTCCGGCATCGAACATGCTGGTCAGGCCGCTCAGCACGCCGCCTTCCGGACGCGAGAGCCAGTCCTCGCGGGCCAGCGCTTCCATTTCGGTGATCGGATCCGGGTGAGCGGCGGCCAGAAGGTGGTTGCCTATGGTGCGAGCAAAAAGGTCGTTCCAGGTTGGTGCATTGTCGGCTTCTGCGATGGTGTCATTGGTCACGAAGAGGAGGCAGGCTTCCTTGCGCGTCACCCACAGGCCGCCTTCGCTGGACTGGGCATAGACCGCGCTGCGCACGCGCTCGACATCCTCATCGAGTGCCCGGCCGGCCTCGACAATACGCTGGCAGACAAGTTCAAGCGCCATGAGTCCGAGGCGCGGCGGGGCGCCTTCGGCCTTGCGCACCAGGGTCAGCAGGAGGTCGATATCGCCGGTCAGCACCTCGCCGGTGCGCCCACGCAGGAGACCGATCAACCAGTCGGCTTCATCATCGGTGATCCAGCCCTGGGGAGATTCCTGGGCGAGGAGATAGTCGCAGACGGCTTCGGTGACGCGGGCATTCCAGCTCGGAACGCTCTGGCTGAAGCGGGGAGAGACCCGGATCAGCGCCTCGGCTTCGGCGCGCGTGATGACGCCGTCGCGGAAGACATCATGGATGCGTGCTTCGGCTTCGTCGCGGCTGGCCTGACCCAACTCGCGGATTTTCGACAGGACGCTGCCGGCTTCTTGTGCGTGTCCCACGACCTGTACTCCACACCACCCAGTATACTACTTGATCCATGTTAAACCGGGTTGGTTTCCGAGGGCTTAAACCTCTGCGGGAAAACACATCGTATCGTGCAATTTACGATCCTGACGGCCCAAATTTATCCGGACTCCGGAACATCTTCACACGGAATGACCTGACTGAACGGGCGGCTAATGGTCGAGTTCGACATCCCAGTAGAGATAGTCCATCCAGGTTTCGTGCAGGTGGTTGGGCGGGAAACGCCGGCCAATTTCCTGAAGCTGATAATTTGTAGGCCGAACAGGTGTGCGAGCCGGGAACATGCCGGCATCCTTGGGCATACGCCCGCCCTTCTTCAGGTTGCAGGGCGAGCAGGCCGTGACGATATTCGTCCAGCTGGTGCGCCCACCGCGCGAGCGCGGCACCACATGGTCGAAGGTCAGGTCGTGCTCGGTGCCGCAATAGACACAGGAAAACCCGTCGCGCAGGAACAGGTTGAACCGGGTAAAGGCCGGCGGGCGGTCCTGGCGCACGAACTCGCGCAGCGCAATCACGCTGGGCAGGCGCATCTCGAAGCTCGGACTACGCACGACACAGTCATATTCGGCGATGACCTCGACACGGTCGAGGAACACGGCCTTGACGACATCCTGCCAGGGCCACAGCGAAAGCGGATAATAGCTCAGGGGGCGGAAGTCCGCATTCAGAACAAGCGCCGGGCGACCATTGGGGGGAAACGGAACTACCGCTGCCATGAGCGTGCTCCCTGGCAAACTAAACCGTTACGGTGCGATGCGAGCCTGATAGTGGCGGCAACCTCCCTGATCTGAAATCGCTATTACGCGATTCTCCGCTACAGCTTTATGACAATTCCCGAGTTTGCACCATCAAATGCGTGATGGCAGCAAAATTGTCAGCGATGATGTGTCGGAAGGGTCACGCGACCGGGGCGGACTGGCGGTCGCGCATCTCGTTGAGCCAGCCCCAGAGCAGATGGGCCGCCACGCCGCGCCAGGGGGCCCAGTCCTCGGCCAGGGCGCAGAATGCCCTGGAGTCGTGGCGCTCCCCGGCGTTCGACAATTGCCGGTAGCTCTCCATCAGGCCGACATCGCCGGGCGGCCAGGCATCGAGATGGCCGGTGGTGGACAAAAGGAACACCTGGGCCGACCAGGGGCCGATGCCGGTGATCGCGACCAGCTCCTTGTGGGCCTCCTCGCGCGGGCCGGTGCGTACCCGGTCGAAGCACAGAAGGCCCTCCTGCTCATGGGTGGCGATGGCCTTGATATAGCGCACCTTGGCACGCGACAGGCCGGCGGCGCGCAGGGCGTCATCGTCGAGGGCGAGAATGGCGGGCGCGGTCATCGGCCGGGCCAGCGCCTCCACCCGGCCCCAGATCGCCGCACCGGCCTTGGTCGAGACCTGCTGGAAGGCCAGCATGCGCGCCAGCGCCTCGAAATTGCACGGCCCGTTGCGCCAGGCCGGTACGCCGATCTCCTCATAGGCGCGGGCGAGCGCCTTGTCGCGGGAGGCCAGAGCCTCGCAGGCGGCCTGGATCTCGCCTGCTGTCGGCGCGCTCATGTCTCGCTTGCCGGAGAGAGGTATTCGTCGAACGGGATTTCGGCGATGCGGTTGCCGAGGAAATAGATGCCGTCCTCGCGGATTGGCAGAGGCAGGAACCCGCCATTGGCCGAGGCGCCTTCCAGGGCGCCGATATAGGCGCGTAGTTCATCGGTCATGAGCCCGGCCGATTCCAGCGCGCCGCGCAACTCGTCGGCCTGTTCGATACGGATGCCGATGCTGCCGCTGACAACTTCCTCAGGCATGGAGAGATCCATTTTCCCGCCAAGATGCGCCGGGCCCCATTCCACCATGACCTGGGGCACGCGCAGCTCGCCACCGCTGCGCAGGGCCAGGGCCAGGGCATGAACCGGGCTCGCACCTTCCTCGATCGCCGGGACGCCGTCATCAAGCTCGGCGCGAAGGATGGACGGGCCGATTACCGGTCCAAGAAAGGCTAGGTCTTCCGGCGGCGCAGTTGGCAGGCGCACTTCCTGCCAGTGGGTTTCCAGCTGCAGCATGTCCGGCTCGCCCGGGGCCGGGCGCAGATGGAACTCGAAATCGTCGACTTCCGCCGGCTCGTCGCCGGCGACATTGAAGCTCGCCTCGTTCAGGGCCAGCGAGATCTGGCGGATGGACTGGGCATCCCAGCGCAGGCTCATGGCCGAGCGCCCGTCGATGAGGCCCTGCAGGGCGCCATTGCCCAGCTCATGGCGGCCGGGCGCGCGGATGATGGCGTGATTATAGTTCCAGGGCTGCATCACGATCTGCAGGTCGTCGGCGCGCCACATGGACCCAGTATCGGGAATGCCATAGGCCGGCTCTTCCACATCCAGGACGAAACGGAACGGAAAGCCCGAAAGCTTGCGGCTGGCATAGTCGACCTCCAGCCCCATGGCGCGCTGTTCCTCGACCCAGTCGTCAATGCCGTTCGAGATCACGCTGCGGGCGATAAACCAGTAGGCCGACCAGGCGATGCAGGCGATCACGATCAGCGCGAAGAGGATGGTAATTGGGCCGGGGCCGCGGCGTTTGCCATAGGCTGTGGTCATGTCAGGCGAGCTCCAGTTCCGCGCGCGTGCGCCCTTGTGCTTCCAGCCCCTCTTCCAGAAGTTTTTCCGAGGCCGGCTCGATTGCCGCTTCAAGACGCGACATCAGCGCGCGGCGGTCAAGTCCCGGCTCGATGGGGTCGAGCAGTTCAAACACCACGGTGCCGGGCCGGCGGACAAGACCGCGCGCCGGCCAGCAAAGCCCGGAATTGGTCGCCACCGGCACGCAGGGCACGCCGAGTTTCTTGTAGAAGGCGCTGGTGCCGGCGGCGAAATAACCTGTCGTCACGCCCGGGGGATGGCGGGTGCCTTCCGGGAAGATGACGAACTGGCGGCCGACACTGGCGCGCTGTGCGGCGGCGTTCAGCATCTTCTTCACGGTCTTGGCCGCGCCGCCGCGATCGATCGCGATCATGCGCAGCTTCATCGCGTACCAGCCGAGAAAGGGATACCAGAGCAGCTCGCGCTTCATTGTGATCACCGGGTCGGACAGGATCAGGAAGGGGACGAAGACATCCCACATGCACTGGTGTTTTGCGGCGTAGATGATCGGGCCGGGGGGCAGGTGCTCAAGCCCGCGAAACTCGGTGCGGATCCCGCAAATGGCATGCAGGCCCCAGCGGATCGTGCCGGCATAAAAGCGCACGCCGTCACGGATCACGGTGCGCGGCATGAACAGGCTTGGCAGCCACAGGACGCCCATCAGGAACATCAGGCCGTACATCCAGGCCAGGAAAACCAGAGATCGCAGGAGCAACATAAGCTTCAGTTAAACAAGCTTAGCGCCTGCGTCACGCGCCATTTCATCCACTCCTGCGCTGTTCCGCGAAACGATCGCCAGTCTCGATAGGCATTGACGGGATCGATCCGGGTCGTGACGGGATAGGCAATGAACTCAACACCTTCGGCGTCGCGCGACAGGAGGAAGCGCGCGCGGGGCATGTGATAGTTCGAGGTGACGAGGACGAGACGGTCATATCCGTTCGTCTCGGCCCAGGCGGAGACTTCCTCGGCATTCTCCAGCGTGGTGGTCGCCTGGTAGCCGATATCGACACAGCACTCATAAAGGCCGGGGTCGCCGCCGGCGCTTGCAGCCAACTGGTCGAGCGTGACATCGGGGTTTACCCCGGAAATCAGGAGCCGTTCGCCAATGCCTGTGGCCAGCAGGTCCATGCCCGCGGCAATGCGCAGGCCCGAGCCGCCGGTGAGCACGACAATCCCATCGGCATCGGTGACATCGCCTGGCAGGGCGCGGGCGGCATCTTCGCGAAATCCGTTGAAGTCGAGGATCGCCGCGATGACAACCGCTGCGAGCACCCAGCGCCATTTCAGGCCGAATGGTCTCAAAACGCCCCTTTCAGCGACCGGATCACCGTAATTCGGGCGGCGATCCGCGCAGCCAGCGCGGCAAGGATTGGGGTGGCAATCAGGATGAGCAGGTCGGTCGGGTCGAGCGACAGGCGCGGCAGGAGCCCGCTGCGCCCCGATCCGGCAGACGCCATGGACATGGCCAGCGCCACGGCGGCAAGCGCAAATAATGCCCCGACCGATCCGGCTTTCAGACCGAGCACCCAGAAGCGGCGCTCGAACAGGCGGGAGATGAACCGGTCCGTCGCGCCCGACAGGTGGAGCACATCGACAATGTCGCGGCGCGCCAGCAGGGCGGCATGGGTGGCAAAGGCGATGACGGCCACGGCGGTGGCGCCAAGCAGGACAACGGTGGACAGGGCGACCAGCCGAACGACACCGAGGGCGCGGCGCACATCCCCGGCCCAGGTCTCATGTGCATCGACGCGGGAGTCTATGCCGGCTTCGGTGAGGCGGCGCTGCAGGTCCGGGGCAAGGTTTTCCAGCGCCGGATCGGCCTCAACGGCCAGGATCAGCGGCATGGGCAGGCCGGCCGGCAGGCCGCCCGCCCCGAAGCTCGGTTCCAGCAGGGCCTCGATTTCCTCATGTGCCATGACGCGCGCGCCGGTCACGCCCGGCACGGCGGCGATCAGGTCGCGCGCCTCATCGGCCGCACGCCGGTCGGCATCGACCAAACGCACCGTGATCTGGCCCTGGACCTCGGCGGTCCATCCGGCGGCGGCATCATAGGTTGCGCGCGCCGAAAGTGCGGCCAGCGCGGCCAGGAAGCACAGCGCACAGACGACGAAGAACAGGGCGGCTTCGCGCGTGTCGCGTTCCGGCAGGAGCGGGGTTTCCTGGCTCATGCGGCATTTCCCCCGAACTCCACGTCCCGCACAAGCAGGCCATGCTGAAGGCGCAGTACCGGCGCCTCGACCTTGCGGATCAGCGTGAGATCGTGGGTGGCGATCATCACGGTGGTGCCGAGCCGGCGATTGAGCTCGATGAAAAGGCGCATCAGGCGCTCGCCCATTTCCGGGTCGACATTGCCGGTGGGCTCGTCGGCGATCAGAAGGTCAGGCTTGTTGACCAGCGCGCGGGCGATGGCCACGCGCTGCTGCTCGCCGCCCGAGAGCTGTTCGGGGCGGGCATCGAGGCGTCCGCCAAGGCCGACCCAGCGCAGCAGCTCTTCCACATCGGGGCGATAGTCCATCTCCTTCTGCCCGGCCACGCGCAGGGGCAGGGCAGCGTTTTCATAGGCCGTGAGATGGTTGAGCAGGCGAAACTCCTGGAACACCACGCCGATCCGCCGGCGCATGTTCGACAGGGCATTGCGCGACAGATCATGGGTGCGGCGGCCAAACAGGGAAACTTCTCCCCGCGTTGGGGGTAATGCCAGATAGAGAAGTTTCAGCAGGCTGGTCTTGCCGGCTCCCGAGGGGCCTGTAAGACAGGTAAAGGAACCGGGTTTAAGATTTAGGTCGATTCCGGAAAGGATTTCTTCACTGGAATCATAGCGAAGTGATACGCCGTCCAGGCGAACGGCGAAGTCCAAGATCATATCCGGGTTGCCAATGCTCATGTCTGGCTAGATACCACCTGCGACCACCTAAGCCTGCGTTAACAGCAGATTGAGTCCATTCGTTGAATGAACAGGCCATGATTGTCACCTGCCCCGCCTGCGAAAATTCATACTTTGTCGAAGACAGCACGCTTGGCCGCGATGGCGCGGAGCTGACCTGTATCTCCTGCGGCCATGCCTGGTTCGAGGAGGTTGAGGGCGCGGTGGGTGATGAAACCCTCGCGCGCGGGGCCCATGAACGCTACCTGGAGGCCGTGCGCCTGCGCGGGCGCCGGCGTTCGCGCCTTGTGGCGGTCACCGTGTGGGCGCTGGTCGCGGCTATCGTCGCTGGCAGCCTGACCGCGGCGGTATATTATCGCGACGAGGTCGCGCGCCGCTGGCCGGAATCGGCAAGCGCCTTTGCCCTGCTTGGCCTCGATGTGAACCGGTTCGGTGTGGATTTCGAGAATATCCAGCGCTCGCGCGAACTGCGCGGCACGGTGCCCGTGCTCACGGTCTCGGCCGATGTGCGCAATATCACCGGCAAGGCCCAGCCGGCGCCGCGTGTGCGCGTCGGCCTGCTCGACGATTTCGGCCGCGAGATTGCGCACATGTTTGCCGATGTGACGCCCGTCACCATTCCTGCCGGTGCCTCGGGCCATTTCAGCGCTGTGCTGGAAAACCCGCCGGCGGAGTCCTACAGCCTTGATCTGCGCTTTGTGGATGTGGAAGAACCGGCCCAGCATGCCGATGCCGGCATGGACCTGACCCCAGCCGACCCCACCGAGCCATGACGGACCTGTCGAAACTGACCACACTGGTGGATGAAGCCACCCTCTCAAGAGAAATCGATGCCCTGGCAGACCGCCTCGCCCCGCACCTTCAGGGCGAGTGGACGGTGGTCTCCATCCTGATCGGTGCCACGCCCTTCACAAGCGACCTGATGAAGGCGCTGGCAAAGCGCGATGTTCACCCGGTGCTCGATGCGCTGTGGCTGGAAAGCTATGGCGACGCGCAGGAAAGCTCCGGCCGGGTGGCCGTGCGGGCCGACCTCTCACGCCCGGTGAAGGGACGCGGGGTCCTCATCGTCGACGATGTCTTCGATACCGGCCGCACGCTGCATTTCGCCCGCACCCATATGGAGGCCAAGGGCGCGACCAAGGTGATGACCTGCGCGCTTGCCAGAAAGCCCAGCGCGCCGCAGACGGGGTGTGATTTCTTCGCCATCGAAACCCCGGAACGCTTTCTCGTTGGCTATGGCATGGACGTGGCGGGCAAGTATCGCGGACTTCCTTTCATTGGAGCGCTCGACTGATGGCCCGTCAGACCCTTGCAGCGGTCACCCTCGTGGTGCCCGACTATGATGTCGGGATCGCCTATTTCACCGGCGTGCTGGGCTTTGACCTGATCGAGGACAGCGACCTCGGCGATGGCAAGCGCTGGGTTCTGGTCGCGCCGAAGCAGAGCCAGGCCTGCCGCATCCTGCTGGCAAGGGCCAAGGGGGAAGAGCAGGAAAATGCCATCGGCAACCAGACCGGCGGGCGGGTGGCCTTCTTCCTCTATACCGACGATTTCGAAGGCGATTATGCCGCTTATCAGGCCGCCGGCGTCACCTTCATGGAAGAACCGCGCGAGGAGCCTTATGGCCGCGTCGTGGTGTTCCAGGATGCTTTCGGCAATCTCTGGGACATGATCCAGCCTGGGCAGATCGACGACTAGGTTCTGTGCTCATGCCCTGAACTGGCATGTTCCCAGACCATGAGCAGCACGCCAGCGAACACGGCGCCGAAGCCGACAAGGTGAGCCCAGCGGAAGGTTTCCCCGAGCAGGATATAGGACAGGACCAGCGCCGAGAGTGGCATCACGGCCATGAAGCTCGCTGCCAGCGGGCCGGGCGCCTGGCGCACGCCGGTATACCAGATCACCGGGGCGAGGGCGCCGGTGGCGGCACCCCAGAACAGGACTGCGCTCCAGTCCGCCGCGCTGGCACCACTGATATCAAAGGGGTTCGGGTCGATCAGCAGGGCGAGCAGGGCAAAGGCCGGCATCGCCATCAAAGTGGCCGCGAAGGTCACCGCCAGTGACGAGACCTCATCGCTGAGCAACTTCGACAGCAGCGTGTAGGCCGTCTCGAAGCAGACTGCCAGTCCGACCAGGGCCGCCCCCAGGATTACCGCTTGGCCGCCATCCTCGCCGGACATGTCTCGCATCAGGTTGATCGCGACCACGCCGACAACGGCAAGGCCGAGCGCGCCGGCCTTGCGCCAGTTCATCGCCGAGCCGAGAAACACCACCGCTGCCAGCGCCGTCACCGCGGGTGTGGAACTCATCACCGTTGCCCCGATCACCCCGGTGGTCAGCCGCATGCCGAACAGCATGGTGGAGGTGAACCCAACCATTCCGACCATGGCGATGAGGGCGATCACGAGCCAGTCGCGCCGTTTGGCAAGGCGCAGTTCCTTAAGGTGCGGCGCCATGAAGGGAGCCAGTGCGATGGCCGCAATCGTCATGCGCATCAGCGAGGCGGTGAAGACCGGAAAGGCCTCCGACACGATCTTGCTGATCGGCGTGGTCGATCCGAACAGCGACATGCCGATCAGCAATTGCAGATATACGAGAGGGTGGGGAGAGGAGCTTTCAAACGCGCGCATGTTCTGCCTGCTGGGAAGGTGAGCCTGTTCGAAATAGTGATTTGCGGCTAAGACAGTTCCGGGAACGGTTCCATTAGAGGGGGAAGCCATGCGCAGTTACGCAGAAGATACCGCGGCGGCTGGCCGCGAGGTCCTGCCGGACCTGACGCGGGCCTGGGCCCTGTTCGGCATCGCGGTGGTGAATGTCGGCGTGCTGTCCTGGCCGATGGTGTCAGGCTATCATGGCGGCGCCATGCAGGGACCGGCTGACTATACGCTTTATTTTCTCGTCGTCGCCCTGTTCATGTTGAAGTCCTACTCCCTGTTCTCCTTCATGTTCGGGGTCGGCTTTGCCTATCAGATGCAGTCGGCTGAGCGCCGCTCGGTCGGCTTTGCCGGGCGCTACTGGCGGCGTATTCTCGGCCTTTTCCTGTTCGGACTGCTGAACATTTTCTGCTTCTTCATCGGCGATATCCTGGTGATGTATTCGCTGCTTGGATCGCTGCTCTTTCTGTTTCGCAAGGCGGGCACGAAGACGCTGCTCGGATGGGCCATCGGCGTTTACATCGTCCAGATCCTCTTTATCGGCCTGATGGCATTCGGGATCTGGGCCGGCGTGACCTACGCGCCGGAGGAAATGGCCAAGGCGTCCACGCAAATGGAAGAACTGGACGTTAAATCTCTCGAAACCTTCACGACAGCAGGTTTTCTCGAAACCGCGGGCTATCGCCTGGCGATCTACGCCCAGAATCTCGTCAACTTCATCTTTCTCCAGGGGATCGGTGCGCTGGCTTTCTTCCTGTTCGGCCTCTCGGCGGTAAAAAGTGGGATCATCGCCAATCCCTCCGCACCGATCTGGCGGAAGGCACGCTGGCAAGCTCTGCCGGTTGGCCTCGTCGTATCGGCATTAGGCGCCTGGTTGATGATCCAGGGCGAGGGCGTGTTCGATCCGCGCATGATGGCCGGCATGCTCCTGATCACCCTCGGCAGCCCGTTTTCCAGCTTTGGCTATATCGGCCTGATCGCCAAATGGGCCGAAGGTCCCGGCGGTCCGGTCCGCAGTTTCTTCGCGCGCGGCGGCACGGCCAGCCTCACGGCGTATCTGCTGCAGAACGCAATCCTGTCATTCACGTTCAGCGCCTATGGGTTTGGCATGTTTGCGAAGCTGCCGGCCTCGACCTGCGTGCTGATCGGCGCGGGCGTGGCGCTGTTCTCGATCGCCTTTACCAGCCTGTGGCGCCTGTGGTTCGCGCGTGGGCCGATGGAAGTGATTTTGCGGAACTGGACGTATCTGGGCGCGCGCTGACCGGGCCATCGGTAAGCTTTGCCGGGCGGCGGTGCACCGGCGCCACGCGCGAGGCGAAGACATGCTCGCCGGCATAGAGGGCGGGCAGGATTTCATCGCCCCGCAGCCCGCCATCGAAGCCGACAATGTGGCAACTGTCATAACGTGCTGGCGCGATCCGGTGTGAGCCGACCTCGCCTGCCAGCGCTACCGGGAAGTCCAGTACCGGGCTCAGCCGCAGCGCCGCAGCGCCCGCAGCCCTGGCCGAGCGATGGATCGCCCGCAGCAGTTCCACCGCGTCGCTCTCCCAGCCGGCAATCGGTGCGATGGCGAGATCGGTAATCTGGGCAATCGCCGGTTCATGCTTGTTCAGCTTTGCGAGCGTGACCATGGCGACATGGCCGGCCGGATGCAGGAACACACAGGACCGGCCCGGCGCATCCGGGTCCGCCAGCCGCCAGCGATAGCCCTCCAGCGAGCGGGCGATCCGCCAGCCGTTTTCGCACGGGGCGGCGTTGAGCACTTTCAGGGCCGCATCGAGCCGCGCCCAGTCCTCGCGCCGGAAGAGGTTCAGCGCCATGTTCTGGCTTTCCGGTATCGGCCATTGCAGGCGGGTGGTCAGCCATTCGCGGCGCGCAAGCTGGCCATAGGCCAACTGGTTGCGGGCGGCATAGCTGAGCGCGCGGCCAGCCGAATAGATCCAGGGCCGCAGAGGCCAGTCTATGCTGGACTGGCCGGCTGACCCGATCCAGGGACGCATGCCGACCTTCTTCAGGACCGGTGCGGAGGCGGCATTGTTTTTCAGTGTGGTCACCGGAACCGGTGCGCTCTTGTCCAGTACCGTCTGCACAAGCTGTCGGCCGAGCCCGGCCCGCCGTTGTGCCATGACGAAGCTGTGACCGGTGATGATCTGACGCGTTCTGCCGGCGCTTTGCACCTGCTGCCGCATGGTGCCGAGAAAACCCAGCGCCTCGCCATCGGCGCCGCGCATCAGCTGGCCGGCAGGCGCCCCGTGCTGTTCGGGATTGTCGAAGAGCAGCCAGTTCCAGCCGGCCGGACTGCGCGCGGGGAAGCCGCACGCCTTCGCGATCTCCGCGATCGCGGGTATATCCTCGCTGCGAACAGCGTCGATCTGCACGTGTGTCCTCGTCATAGGCTTACCCAAGCAAGAGCCGGGCCGTGCGGGCAGTGCCTTTTCCCGGCCCGCACGGCAGCTTTGAACTGGCAGTTCTGCACGCGCGCGTTTAATAGGGCGTTCATGACCGACACATCCGCGATTCTCGCCCATCTTCACGCCGAGCAGACCGAGGAGGATGCCGCCGGGCACGGCATCAATGCCGAGGAATGGGAGCGGCTGACCAGCCGGCTCGGGCGCCAGCCCAATCTTGTCGAGCTGGGCATCTATTCGGTGATGTGGTCGGAGCATTGTTCCTACAAATCCTCGCGCCGGCATCTGTCGAAATTCCCGACCAAGAACGAGTATGTCATCCAGGGCCCCGGTGAGAATGCGGGTGTCATCGATATCGGCGACGGGCAGGCGGCCATCTTCAAGATGGAGAGCCACAACCACCCCTCCTATATCGAGCCCTATCAGGGCGCGGCGACGGGGGTGGGCGGCATTCTGCGCGATGTGTTCACCATGGGCGCGCGGCCGATTGCGCTGGTGAACGCGCTGCGGTTTGGCGATCCGTCCCATCCCAAGACGCGCAGCCTGGTGGCCGGTGTCGTTGCGGGCATTGGCGGCTATGGCAATTGCGTCGGCGTGCCGACCGTGGCGGGCGAGACGCAGTTCGATGCGGGCTATAATGGCAATATCCTGGTGAATGCCATGGCGGTGGGCCTGGCCGATCAGGACAAGATTTTCTACGCCCGCGGCGCAACGCCCGGCAATCCGATCTTCTATGTCGGCTCCAAGACCGGACGCGACGGCATCCATGGCGCGACCATGGCGAGCGCGGAGTTCTCCGAAGGCGACGAGGAAAAGCGCCCCACCGTGCAGGTCGGCGACCCGTTCACCGAAAAGCTGCTGATCGAGGCGTGCCTGGAACTGATGGCCACCGATGCCATCCAGGCGATTCAGGACATGGGCGCGGCGGGGCTCACATCTTCCAGCGTTGAAATGGCCGACAAGGGCGGTATCGGCGTTGAGATGGATCTCGACAAGGTGCCCCAGCGTGAAGAGGGCATGACGGCCTATGAGATCATGCTGAGCGAGAGCCAGGAGCGCATGCTCATGGTGCTCAAACCCGGCAAGGAAGACCTCGCAAAGGCCATTTTCGAGAAATACGATCTCGACGCCGAAGTCATCGGCATGACGACCGATACGGGTCATATGGTGCTGACACAGTTCGGCGAGACGGTGTGTGATATCCCGGTCGCCCCGCTGGCAGATGACGCCCCGAATTATGACCGGCCCTGGGTCGAGCCCAAGCCCCGCGCGCCGCTGGATCTCTCCAAATATCCCGAGCCGGAAGACTATGGCGAAGTGCTCCTGAAACTCATGTCCTCGCCGGACATGGCCTCGAAACGCTGGGTCTGGGAACAGTATGACCGCCATGTGATGGGCGACACCGTTGACAGTTCGCAAAGCATGGGCGACGCGGCCATTGTCCGCATTCACGGCACCAACAAGGCGCTGGCGATCTGTTCTGATTGCAACCCGCATTATGTCGCCGCCGACCCCTATGAAGGCGGAAAGGCCGTGGTGGCCGAGGCCTATCGCAATCTGAGCGCGGTCGGCGCAACGCCCATCGCGATCACCGACAATCTCAATTTCGGCAATCCGGAAAAGCCGGACATCATGGGCCAGTTCGTCAAGGCCGTGGAAGGCATGGCCGAGGCCTGCCGCGCACTCGATTTCCCTGTCGTTTCGGGCAATGTCAGCCTTTACAATGAGACCGACGGCAAGGGTATCCCGCCAACGCCAGTCGTGGGCGGGGTCGGCCTGATCGGGGATGTGTCGAAAGTCGCGACACTGAAAGGCGCCCAGCCCGGCGACGTGCTGATCCTGATCGGCGAGACCAAGGGCCATCTCGGCGCCTCGCTCTATGTCCGCGAATGGCTGGGCCTGAAGGGCGCGGAAGCCGGCCCGCCGCCGCCGGTGGATCTGGCGGCGGAAAAGCGCAATGCGGATTTCGTGCGCTCGCTGATCGAGCAGGGACTGGTGAACGCCGTGCACGATGTCAGCGAGGGCGGGATTGCCTGCGCCGCTGCGGAGATGGCCTTGGCGAGCAATACTTCATTCTTCATCGACAGTGGTACAGATGTAGCGACAGTTTGTGATCTGTTTTCTGAAGATTCGGGTCGTTTCCTGCTCGCAGTCCCCAGTAAACTGTCATCCGATGACATTCAGGATTGGATCGACGCGTTTGATACCTCTGTGAAGTGGAGCCTAATTGGTGGCTTTGGCGACCACTCACCAGGCATGTATGAAGAGCCATATCTGGCGATTTCAGGAGCTTCTGCGCAGGCAGGTATTTACAACCTCGTTGAACTCCCCCTCTCCCGCCTGCGCGAAGCCCATGAGGGCTGGCTGCCGGCCTATATGGCGGGGGTTGAGTAATAGCACATCCCACAGAGCCGACTCCCCGTGGCTTGACCACGGGGCCCATCTCCTCGCGTTGGCTCCTGGCTCTCATCTTTCTGTGATGGACCCCGCGATCAAGTCGCGGGGAATCGCGAGAAATAAGCTCGTATAGTGCCTGGTGCCTGCTAACACCTAAGGATCTCCCCCATGCCCACGCTTCCCCCCTGCCCGAAATGCAATTCCGCCTACGCCTATGAAGACGGGCCGCTGCTGATCTGCCCGGAATGCGGGCATGAATGGGCGCCGGGCGAGGCTGAACCGGCCGAGCGGGTCTATCGCGATGCCAATGGCAACATCCTGCAGGATGGCGACATGGTCACCGTGATCAAGGATCTGAAGGTCAAGGGCGCGTCCAGCCCGGTGAAGGTCGGCACCAAGGTGAAGATCCAGCGCCTGGTCGATGAGGATCACGATATCGACTGCAGGATCGACGGCTTCGGCGCGATGAAACTGAAATCGGAATTCGTGAAGAAGGTCTGAGTCTGGAGCGCGATCTGGCAAAGCCCTCATCCTGAGCGGAGACGAAGGGCGAGGGCGGGCTGTTGCTTGTTTGATCCCGTATCGGGCTCGCGCCCTCACATGGATCGCGCTCAGGGCTGAGTCCCTGTTTGTCTCCGTATCGCTTCGCTCACATGAGACGGGCTCAAGGCTGCTCTTCATTACCCGCCCCATGGTCCGTCTCCGCTCACCATGAGGCTGTGAGTGGGATCGGGCTGTCAGCAACCGGCTCTAACCATCCACCGGCCCGGTCACATCCTCGATCGGGATCGCATAGTGCCGGTTGCAGAACTGGCAGTGGATCGACAGCGTGCCGTCTTCCTCGACCATGTCGCGCAGGCCGGAATCCGACAGGCCCTGCAATGTCGCACGCAGGCGCTCTTCATTGCAGCTGCAGGAATCCTTGAGTTTCACAGGCTCGGCCATGCGCACGCCGGTTTCATGGAACAGGCGGTAGAGCAGGCGGTCGGGCGTCAGGTCCGGGGAGATCAGCTCGACATCGGTAAGCGTGGCGAACAGGGCCTGGGCGGTCTCCCAGGCTTCCTCGGTGTCGCCGCGCGCATCGTCGCCCGCCATCTGCTGCATCAGGATACCGCCGCCGCGCCAGCCGCCGCCTTCACCGCCGGGTACGGTGAGTTCACCGACACCGAGCGCGATACGCGATGCGACTTGTTCGGACTGTGCGAAATAATCCTCCGCGCATTCGGCCAGCGTGCCTTTGGTCAGCGGTACGATCCCGCGATAGGGATGCATGCTCGGGTCGTCATGCACGATGATCAGGCCGAGCGCCCCGTTCGGGCCGAAGAGCTGCGGGATATGCGGGCGCGCGCCCTTGTTCACGCGCATCAGCGTGTCCCATTTCTCCTGGTCACGGCGGATATAGCCGCGCAGGTCGCCATCCTTTGTGTACTCGGCCACCAGCAGGGAGATCGGCCCGTTGCCCTCGGCCTGGACCAGCACCTTGCCCTCGAACTTCATGCCCGAGCCGACCAGCGCGGCCAGCATCAGTGCCTCGCCGAGCAGGCGGGCGGCTTCGGCCGGATAGTCATGGCGGGTCAGGATCGGGTCGAGCGTTTCGGCACCCAGGCGCGTGATGCGCCCGCGCACCGGCTCGCCATCGATCTGGAAGGCCGCCACCATGTCTTCGGTAGGGCCGGGGAGGCTCCCTAGAGTTTGTTGAGACACCATTTCAGTATCGCCTTCTGCGCATGCACGCGGTTTTCCGCTTCGTCGAATACAAGCGATTGCGGACCGTCAATGACTTCGGCATCCACCTCCTCGCCCCGGTGGGCAGGCAGGCAGTGCAGGAACCGCGCGGTTGGCTTCGCAAGTTCCATCAGATCGGTCGTCACGGCATAATCTTCAAGCAGGTCGAGGCGTTCGTCTGCATCTGCATCGCCCATGGACACGAATGTGTCGGCGATCACCACATCGGCGCCGGCCACGGCTTCCTCGGCGGTGTCGTAGAGATGTACGCGGGCCTGCAGGTCCTGGGCGGCTTCGACATCCTCTTCATCCGGGGCGTAGCGGGCCGGTGTTCCGATGGTCAGCTTGAAGCCGAACTTGGTCGCAGCCTGGATGAAGCTGGTGCAGACATTGTTGCCATCGCCGACCCAGGCGAGATGCGAGTTGGCCAGGTCGAAACCGTGTTCTTCCAGTGTCATCAGATCAGCCAGGATCTGGCAGGGATGCGAGCGATCGGTCAGGCCATTGATCACCGGCACGCTGGCAGCCGCCGCCAGCGCCTCGACATCGGCATGATCGTTTGCGCGGATCATGATCGCATCAACATAGCGCGAGAGCACGAGGGCGGTGTCCTCTACCGTCTCACCGCGGCCCAGTTGCATCTCGCCGGCGCGTGCCACAATGGCGCTGCCGCCGAGCTGGTGCATGCCAACCTCGAAGGAGAACCGGGTCCGGGTTGAGGCTTTCTCGAAGATCATCGCAAGCATATGGTCGGCCAGCGGTGCACCCTCATCCACGGCCCCTTTGGGCTTGTCGGCACGGGCACGCTTTGTCGCCAGGGCATCGTCGAGAATGGCGCGCAGGTCAGCGGCGGGAATGTCGATCAGGTCGAGAAAGTCGCGTTTGCTCATGATGAGGACTCCCAAAATGCGACCCTATGGCGGTCGCTCATGGTTTTGCAATGCGGGCGGGCAGTCAGCGCGACCTAGACATGAAAGACGGCCAAGATGGCGGCAATGGCGGCCACGGCGGTGAACATCAGGGACAGGCTGATGGCGACGATGCGCTGGGATTTCTTGCGGTGTCGTACGCCGGGCGGGGCGCCTTCGCCCTTCTTCTTCGGGGCCAATGTCCAGTTATTGGTGAGAAAACCGATTGCGGCCAGGCCCGACAGGGTTGCCGAGCCGTAAAACCCGGCCAGAACCGCCAGAGCGCAGGCGCCCAGGAGGATCACCGCGATCGGGCCGGAGGTCTCGCGGATGAGCTGGCGCACATGGCCGTCGGCGCGGGAATAATCGAGCCGGTCGAAGGAACAGTTCGGTGCCGCGATACAGGCAATCCAGGCCGCGCCGGTTGCGAGCGAGGCGGTCAGGACGGCGAGACCGCCGGCAACGGACTGGATGGAATCGAACATGGCGCACCTCTGGCTGGATTCGCCTGTGCGCTAAAGATGTCGGCTCATCTAGGCGAAAATGGCGATGGTCTGGCGGCCAACCAGGACCGGGCGGCCGTTTCGGCTCCACAGGCGCATGGATTGGCTGGAATAGCCATCGGCGGCCGTCTGGGCGACATGGCGGGCAAAGTACCAGCCGCCGTCAGTGGCATAATCCTCGGTGAGGAATTCTGCCATCCAGGTCATGGAACTGATCGGGGCGGGGGCGTCGAACATGGACATCACCGCCGGCGGGGGCGCGTCGGCCATGGCGAGGATGGAGGTCGGCGATGCCTCGGTCGCCTCGTCCCTGTGGCGCAGCCAGAGGCCGAGCACGGGCTCGGGCGCCGCGCTGATCGGGGGCTGGCCGTCGGCCAGGAACATGTCGAAATGCTGGGTGAAGTGCGGGCCGGGGCGTTCGCCGCGGAAGACCGGTCCGGTCTCTTCCGGGCTGGGCAGGCCAGCCGGCATGGGCAGGTCATTGACCCGGTAGGCGCTCTCGCGGCGCTTGCCGAAGGTGAACAGGGTGCGCGCAGCCAGCCCCTGCGGGCCGGTCAGGTCGACATTCACAAATGTGGTGCTTTTGCCCCGGCGCAGAAGGCTCGGTGTCATCACCACCTCGCCGCCCGAGGGGCCGACAAAGGCGACCTGCACTGCGCGCAGCTGCATGTCGCCGGCCAGTGTCCTTGCGGCCTCGAAGCACAGCGCGGCGGTGAGGCCGCCATAGGTTGTGCGCCCCTGCATCCAGTCCGGCGTGATCGCGCCAGACAGGGAGCCATCGGGCCGGCGGGAGAGGCCAGCCAGCAGGTCGGTGAACCCGGTTTCGCTCATATTGGGGCCAGCACGGGAACTAGTGCTGGGCTTCCGGTGTGGTGACGGTCAGGCCTTCCAGGTCTTCGCTGACCGGGATCTGGCAGGAGAGGCGCGAATTCTCGGTTACGTTCTCGGCAAAATCGAGCATGGATTGTTCCATGTCTTCCGGCGTGCCCACCTTTTCCATGAAGGACGGGTCGACATAGACGTGGCAGGTCGCGCAGGCGCAGGCGCCGCCGCAATCGGCATCGATACCGGGAATGCCGTTCTTGATCGCCGTTTCCATCACGGTTTCACCGACTTTGGCCTCGACTTCGCGGACCGTTCCCTCGAAGTCCCTGTAGATGATCTTCACCATGGCGCTCAGTGTTCCTCTCTTCAAACCGCCTCTGCGGCAATCTCTTTCATGGAAATGGATGTATCGGACAGGCGTTCTGGTGCAACCACCGCCGCTGAGGCAATCAGTTTTTTCGCGACCATGAATTCCGGGGCGCTGTTGACCGCGTCCGCCGCAATCAGGACGCCGCCCTTCAGATAGAACACTGCGAATTTGCGCGCTTCCGGGTCGCCGCGTACCACCAGCTGGTCATAGCCGGTGCCGATTCCGGCAATCTGCAACTTCACGTCATACTGGTCCGACCAGAACCAGGGCGTGTCCTCGGCCGGGCGCGGCTTGCCGAGAATGGCCGCAGCCGCGAGCTTGCCTTGCTCGATGGCATTATGGACGCTTTCCAGCCGCCCGGTGCGGCCAAAATGGACCAGCGGGCGGCAGGCGCAGTCGCCGGCGGCAAAAATGCGCGGATCGTTTGTGCGTGCGTCGCGGTCGACCAGGATACCGTTCTCGCAGGCCACACCGGCCTCGGCGGCCAGTTCCTGATTGGGTAGGATGCCGATGCCGACCAGGACCAGATCGGCCGGCAGTTCCTCACCGGTGTTCAGCACGGCGGCGGTGACCTTGCCATCCTCGCCCTTCAGGGCCGACAGACCCGCGCCGCAGCGGATCTTCACGCCATGGCGGGCATGTTCGGCCTCGTAGAACTCCGCCATCACCGGGCTCGTCACCCGGGCGAGCACGCGCGGAGCCATTTCCAGCACGGTGACATCGAGGCCGAGCTGGCTCGCCACGGCGGCCGCTTCCAGGCCGATATAGCCGGCCCCGACAATCACGATGCGGCGGCCGGCAATGGTCTGCGGCGCAAGACGTTCGACATCTTCCAGGCTGCGCAGCTCGTGCACGCCGGCAAGGCTTGCGCCTTCGATGGGCAGTGGGCGCGGCCGCGAACCGGTCGCCAGGATCAGCGCGTCATACTCGAGCACCCCGCCATGGGAGAGATGGACCTGGCGGGTCGCGCGGTCGATCTTCGTCGCCCGCATGCCCAGCATCAGTTCAACGCCATTGTCCTCATACCAGGCCGCCGGCTTGAAATAGAGCCGCTCCTCGGGCAGCTCGCCCTTGAGGAAGGCCTTCGACAGAGGTGGGCGCTGATAGGGCGGGGCATGCTCGTCGCACACCATGGTGATCGCGCCCTCATAGCCGCCCTGGCGGAGGGAGAAGGAGGCCTGCGCGCCCGCCTGGCCGCCGCCAATAATGACAATTTTCTGTGCCGAACTGAGATCCAATGTGTTTCTCCCTATGCGTCAAAGAATAATGACGCCTGCGTCAACTTTTCAAGTGGGTCATACCCGTCTGGTGTTTTACTGCGCCAGGGTTAGGGTGCGCTGCAAGACGGGTTTTAACCGCACCCGACAAGTTTGAAAGAGTATCGGATATGCAGAACGCCCTCACAATTGCCTTTTATGTCGCCCTGGCCGGTGTCCTGGTGATCCTGGCCCTCGGTCTCATCAATTTTGTGCGCAGCGATGAGCGCCAGGCTTCAAGATCGAACCAGCTGATGCGCTGGCGGGTCGGCGTGCAGGCAATCGCCGTGGCGCTGCTGGTGGTCCTGGGATTTGTGACAGGCGCGATCAAGCTGCCTTTCTAGGAGCCGACATGGTCAAGCTCGACAAGATATATACCCGCGCAGGCGACAAGGGAAAAACCCGCCTGTCGACCGGCCAGCCGGTGGACAAGTGGCATCCACGCGTCGTCGCCTATGGCTCCGTGGACGAGGCCAATGCCGCGCTGGGCGTCGCCGCGCTGCATGCGGAGGGCGAATTGGCCGCGGCGATCTCGCGCATCCAGAACGACCTTTTCGATCTCGGCGCCGACCTGGCCACGCCCGACACGGGCAAGGATCTCGGCTGGGAGCCCCTGCGCGTCACGGCGGCCCAGACCGCGCGCCTTGAGGCGGAGATCGATGCGATGAATGCCGACATTCCCCCGCTCGACAGTTTCGTCCTGCCGGGCGGCTCGCCACTTGCCGCACAGCTTCATGTCGCGCGCACCATAACCCGCCGGGCCGAGCGCCAGATCGCCGAACTGGCCGCCCTTGAGGCTGAGATTGTGAGCGCCGAGGCTCTGGCCTATGCCAACCGGCTTTCCGACTGGCTCTTCGTGGCCAGCCGCGCCGCGAATCGTAATGGCGCCGACGATGTGAAATGGGTGCCCGGCGCCAATCGCGAATAGTTAGTAAGCTTTCGCAAGTTTCATCCTGCCGCTTCATTTTCCTGCTAGGTCTGCGTGCATTGGTACACCTCTCGGGGGGTGCGTAGATTTTCGTAGACCAAGGGAGGTGGCCATGGTCGCTAGGACGTTGCCAGGACTGGCGCGGGCAGTGATTCTGCTGGCTGGACTGGGTCTGTCGGCCTGTAGTGGTGGTGGTGGAGGAAGCGACTCGCCGGCACCGCTTCCTCCACCACCATCCCCCCCGTCCCAACCCGGTCCGTCGGGCGAAGGGATATTCGAGACCGAAGCAGAGACCTCGCGTTTCCTGACCCAGGCGACATTCGGGCCGACCGCAGCCGAGATCAATACGCTGACCGGGACTTCGGCTTCGGACTGGTTCCGCCGGGAGGTCTCCAAGCGCGCCAGCAACAACCTGCAATATGTGCTCGAATACACCATGAGCGAGCGCGGACGCACCTCCAACGGCGTGAATGTCAGTTATGAGGGCAACCAGTCGCCAACCTTTTCCTTCTGGGTGAATGCGATCAAGGCCGATGACCAGTTGCGCCAGCGCATGGCCTTCGCGCTGTCAGAGATCCTGGTCATCTCGCATATCGAGTCGGTGGAACTCTTCGACGAGCCGGTCGCCGTGGCCGATTATCAGGACATTCTGGTCGACAATGCCTTCGGCAATTTCCGTGAGCTGCTGGAGGACGTCACCTATTCGCCGGCCATGGCAGAATGGCTGACCTATCTGCGCAACAAGAAGGCCGATGAGCGGACCGGGCGCATGCCGGACGAAAACTATGCCCGCGAAGTGATGCAGCTCTTTACGATCGGACTGGTCGAGTTGAATCAGAACGGGACCGAACGCACCGATGCGTCCGGGGAGCACATTCCAACCTATTCCAATGACGATGTGGTCGGTCTGGCGCGGGTCTTCACCGGCCTCTCGGTGGCCAATGAGCGCTTCGACAAGGGCTTTCACGAAGCCCCCCTTGCGTCTCATTATTCGCGTCTGCAGATCTGGCCCGAGTACCACTCCCAGCGCGAGAAGGCCTTTCTTGGCACGGTGATTCCAGAGAACACCCCGGCCGAGCAGAGCATCGCGACGGCACTCGACACGCTCTACGAGCATCCCAACCTGCCACCCTTCTTCTCGCGCCAGCTGATCCAGCGCTTCGTGACCAGCGATCCGTCGCCGGCCTATGTCGAGCGCGTGGCCAATGCCTTTGCATCCGGCCGCTACACCCTGCCGGACGGGTCGAGCGTGGGCGATGGCCAGCGCGGCAGCCTGGAGGCGACCATTGCCGCGGTGCTGTTCGATAGTGAGGCGCGCAGCGAATCGGCCCGCAATCGCAGCGATTTCGGAAAGATCCGTGAGCCCATCCTGCGCTTTACCAGCTGGGCGCGCGCCTTCGATGCCGGCGACATCCGTCCTGAGGACTCCCCGCTTCTGTGGAACACCGGTTCGGCCCAGGCACTCGCCCAGGCGCCGTACAAGTCGCCTTCGGTGTTCAATTTCTACCGCCCTGGCTATATCGCTCCTGGCACGGAGAGCGGCGCGGCCGGTATGACCGTGCCGGAGCTGCAGATCGTCAATGCCTCCTCGACGGCAGGCTACACGAATTTCATGAGCTATTTTGCCCTGGCCTATCCGCGCGATGCGCGTGAGTCGCTGGAAGCCACGAGCTTCATTCCCGACTATCGCCAGGAGCGTCAGCTGGCCGGCAATCCGGCCGCGCTGGTCGACCATCTTTCGCTGGTCCTGGCCTATGATTCCCTTTTGTCTGCCACGCGGGCGAACATTGTTGAAGCAATTGACCAGGTTCCGCTCGCCAGCCAGTATGACCCTGACTATGATGGCGAGCTGATGCGGATCGGCCTCGCCACGCTGATGGTCATGACAAGCTCGGAATATCTGGTGCAACGTTAGGAAGCCTTACGAATGACTTATTCTCGCCGTCTCTTCATGAAGTCCGCCCTTGCGAGCGCCATGACCGGCGCGACCCTCTCGACACTGGGGCCGTCCCTGCAGCAGTTCCAGGCCCAGGCGGCCAGCGCCTCGGGTTACAAGGCCCTGGTCTGCATGTTCTTTTTCGGCGGCCTGGATACCCACGATATCCTGATCCCCTACGATCCCGCCTCCTACAGCGCCTATGGTGAGATTCGCCAGGGCCTCATCGCGCGCTATGCCGCGCAGGACGGGAATTCGCGTGCCCGTGCGCGACTCCTGCCGCTGGCACCGGAAAACGCCGCCGATTTTGCCGGGCGCCAGTTCGCCCTGCCGCCGGAGCTGCCGGGCATTCACAGCCTCTTCCAGTCGGGGCGCGCGGCTGTGGTCGCCAATGTTGGCCCACTCGCCGAACCAACCACACGCACTCAGTTCAACAACCAGTCGGTGAATCTGCCCGCTCGCCTCTATTCGCACAATGACCAGCAGTCGACCTGGATGGCGAACCAGCCCGAGGGTGCCCAGTTTGGCTGGGGTGGACGGTTTGCCGATGCAATCCTGCGCGCCGGCTCGGCCCAGGTGCCGGAATTCACCGCGATTTCGACCCAGGGCAACCAGGTCTTCCTGACAGGGGAGCATGTGCTGCCCTTTCCGGTAGATCTCGACGGTGCAGGCCGCTTCGACCTGATCGAGAGCTTCCGCGACAATCCGTTCGGCCAGGACGGCAACCGGACCTATGAGCGTCTGCGCGCCCATTTTCTGCAGTCGGGCGGCCGGTCGAACCTGCTCGAGCGCGACATGGGGCTGGCGCTCGCCGGGGCCTTGGACAAGAACGAGGCGTTCAACCTGGCGGTTGAAAACGCTCCTGAGCTGCAGACTGACTTCCCCGGTTCGGGCCTTTCCCGCCAGCTCCAGGCCGTCGCTCAGACCATCGCTACGCGCAACACGCTGCTGATGAACCGGCAGATCTTCTTTGTCGGCCGGGGCGGTTTCGACACCCACTCCAACCAGGTCGGCAGCCTGCCGCGGCTCATGGGCGAGGTCGATGCTGCGATCACCGCTTTCCAGTCGGCGCTGGAAGAGATCGGCGCGGCCGATGATGTCACGCTGTTCATGGCCTCGGATTTCGGCCGCACGCTGGCGGTCAATGATGATGGCACCGACCATGGTTGGGGCAGCCATCATTTCGTGATTGGCAATGCCGTGCGTGGCAACCGCATCTATGGCGATGTGCCCCCGCCTGCCTTCGAGCATGACTATGATTCCGGCCATGGCCGTCTGATCCCGACCCTTTCGGTCGATCAGTTCGCAGGCGCCCTGGGCCGCTGGTTCGGCCTCAATGACAGCGAATTGCTGACCGCGCTGCCGGGCCTGGCGGCCTTCGATCCGAGGGTTTCGGCCGCATCCTTCATATAGACGCTGGGGAAACCTGCGCTGGAACTGCTGTGTCTGTGAAGTGACAGTCATCGGCGATGCGCAGGCAATGTGGCGCTGCAACTTGATCTTTGACGCCGTGCACAATCAAGCTTAGGCAGGAGACTTGGCCGCTCAGGGCGGTGAGTGCGGAGGCAGATCTATATGGCACGGATCGAAAGCGTAGGCGTTGTCGGCGCGGGCCAGATGGGCAATGGTATTGCCCATGTGAGCGCGTTGTCGGGCTACAATGTTGTGCTCAACGATATTTCCCAGGACGCGCTTGATGCGGCGCGAGAGACCATCGGGCGCAACTTGGATCGCCAACTGGCACGGGACCTGATCTCCAAGGCCGAAATGGACAAGGCGATGGACCGCATCGTCTACACCACCGATATCGGCGGGTTCGAGGATGTGGATCTCGCCATCGAGGCGGCCACCGAACGGCGCGAACTCAAGGAATCCATTTTCCGCAATATCTGCGAGATCGTGCCGGAAAAGACCTTGCTCGCCACCAATACCTCCTCGATCAGCGTAACGCGGCTGGCCTCGGTCACTGACCGTCCGGGCCGCTTCATCGGCATGCACTTCATGAACCCGGTGCCGCTGATGAAATTGGTCGAGATCATCCGGGGCCTGGCAACCGACCAGGAAACCTATGAGGTCGCCCTGGAGTTTGCCCACAGCCTTGGCAAGACGACGACCAATGCCGAGGATTATCCGGCCTTCATTGTGAACCGCATTCTCGTGCCGATGATCAATGAGGCGGTGTACGCCCTGTACGAGGGTGTCGGCACCGTGGAAAGCATCGACACGGCCATGCGGCTGGGCGCAAACCATCCCATGGGTCCGCTGACCCTGGCGGACTTTATCGGTCTCGATACCTGTCTTTCGATCATGCAGGTGCTGCATGATGGCCTGGCTGATACCAAGTACCGTCCCTGTCCGCTGCTGGTGAAATATGTCGAAGCCGGCTGGATCGGCCGCAAGGCAGGGCGCGGCTTTTACGACTATAGCGGCGAGGCGCCCGTCCCGACACGCTAGAGCCGCGCGAAGTCAATTATGACAATCACGCAAGTTTTGACAGCAGGGTCTTACCTTGGCCTGCGCATTACTTTATAAAACAACGTGATGTTGAGATCAGAACTGGTTGCCAAGCTGGCCGAAAGATACGGCCACATGCCCGCTGAAAAGCTGGAGAAGGCTGTTGCCATCATCCTGGACGAGATCACCGATGCGCTTGCTCGGGGAGACCGGGTTGAACTGCGCGGCTTCGGAGCCTTTTCCGTGCGCAAGCGCGAGGCGCGCCGTGGCCGCAATCCGCGCACAGGCGAAACCGTGGATGTGCCCGCCAAGTCCGTGCCGTTCTTCAAGGCCGGCAAGGAGCTGCGCGCCCGCGTGAATGCCGGCGCGGACCCGGAGGCGCGCTAGCCGCTCCCGAACTTTCTCTTCAATCCCGCAAGAACAGCTGCCACCAAGACTGGAGCCGGCTTGCCCAGTCCTGCAAATCTGTGCACGAATGCAAGGCATGCGCGGCACAGGAGGGCTGAAATGCTGAAAGAGTTCAAAGAGTTTGCCATGAAGGGCAATCTGGTCGACATGGCCGTCGGTTTTGTTATGGGCGGGGCGTTCGCCACTGTGGTCACAGCCTTCATTCAGGGCGTGTTCCTGCCGATCCTGTCGCCGGTTATGGGCGGGATCGACCTGTCTTCGCTGACCTGGACGGTCAGCCCCGAGGTCGTGAACGAGGCAGGCGAGGTCGTGAAGGAAGCCGCTGTTGTCGAACTGGGCAATTTCATCAGCGCGGTGATCTCCTTCATCATCGTCGCCTTCGTGATGTTCCTCATCATCAAGGGCATGAACCGGATGATGAAAAAGGCCGAGGAAGAACCGGCTGCTGCGCCCGAGCCGCCCAAAGAACAGCTCCTGCTGGAAGAAATTCGTGATCTGTTAGCAAAACAGGTGTAAGAGACAGAATCAGTAGAGTATGTGTAGCGTATGGAAGGGCGGCCCTGATTGGGCCGCCTTTCTTTTTTAGGCGGTACGGTTCGGGCTATGCCGCGTCCGTGATGACCGGTCCGCCTGCCGCATGCACCGCCGTTTCGAAGTCAACGGGCGAGCCATCATATTGTTCCATCTGAACGACATGGTCCGGCAGGCCCACCCTCTGGTTCATCGCTGCGGCGAGCAGCACCGTGCGTTCTTCCAGTGCAGGGTGGCGCGGCTCGGCCGGGATCAGTGCGAAGACCGGATTGCCCTTCCAGCTTCTACGCTCGATACGCGACAGCGCCTCCCAGGGGATCGTCACACTGAGGCGCTTCATGAACAGCCCGCCGGGCCCGACCCGCAGCATGACGGGACGCAGGAGGATGCGATAGGCGAGGATCGCGGCGCCGAGCAGGCACAGCGCGGCCGGTACCAGCAATATGCCAGCGACAAGGAAGTTCGCCCAGGTCACCATGGCCGCGACGGCAATTCCGGCCGTCAGCGCCGTCATAAGAAAGAAGGGCGGCAGGGTCTTTCCTGCCGATGCGGTGAATTCCGTGGTCTGCATGGTTACCAGTAAAGCCGATCGGACAGGGATTGGAAGCCGGCCCTACGGGTGAACCTATTAGACAGCCATCGAATGCCGCGCCCTGCCGCCCTCAAGGTATGTATCAAACACCGCGGCGACCACTCGCACCAGCGGTGCGCCAATGTCGGTCAGGGTCAGGCGCGCGCCTTCCAGCACGACAATCCCGTCCTCGACCATGGGGGCAAGGGCCGGCAGGTCGCCGAGATACCAGCCCGGCGCAGAGTGCGCCTCTGCCACCATATCCAGATCCACCCTTCCCCGGCACATCAGTTCCTCGATGACCTGACCGCGGATCCGGTCGTCCGGGCTGAGCGCCACGCCGCGTGCGACCGGCAGTGTGCCGGCCTCGACCGCACGCGCCCACGCGCCTGTCTCGGTGATGTTCTGCACATAGCCCGAGGGTGTACGCCCGATGGAACTGGCGCCGACCCCGAGCAGGGTCTCGGCCGTGTCGGTGGTATAGCCCTGGAAATTGCGGCGCAGGGTGCCGTCCCGGTCCGCCTTGGCGAGTTCATCTTCCGGGCGGGCGAAATGGTCCATACCGATACGAATATAGCCGGCGGCTTTCAGCGCTTCGGCGGCGGCATCGGCCTGGGCCATGCGGGCATAAAGGCCGGGCAGGGCTTCTTCCGGGATCATGCGCTGGCGCTTGGCTGCCCAGGGCACATGGGCATAGCCGAACAGGGCAAACCTGTCGGGCGCGAGATCGGCGCAGATCTCCACTGTGGAAACGAGCGATTCCACAGTTTGATGAGGCAGGCCGTAGATGAGATCGAAGTTTATCGCCGAGACACCCACCTCGCGCAGGGCCTGGACCGCACTTGCGACCATTTCCGGCGGCTGAACGCGGTTGATCGCGGCCTGCACGCGCGGATCGAATTCCTGGATGCCGAAGCTCGCGCGGGTGAAGCCGAGCGCGCCGATGGCTTCAATTGCCTCCTGCGCGAGCGTGCGCGGATCGCTTTCAATCGCGATCTCGGCGCCTGGAAGGACATCGAACAACTCGCGCACCAGATCCATGGTGTGGGCCAGATCGACTGGCCGGAAAGATGTCGGCGTGCCGCCGCCCCATGCGATGTGGGAGACTTTCATGCGGCCCGGCAGGCGTTTGGCAAGCAGGCGAAGTTCTGCGCGCAAGGTCTTGGCATACTGGCCGATCGGCTCGTAGCGCGAGGCCAGCTTCATGTTGCAGCCGCAATACCAGCAGGCCTGCTTGCAGTACGGGACATGCAGATAGAGCGAGATGGGGGCGTCGACATCCAGCCTGGAGAGCCAGCGGGCCGAGGTTTTCCCGGTGACCCCGTCATGGAAATGCGGCGCTGTGGGATAGCTGGTATAGCGTGGCACCGCACGCAGCGAGTACTTCTCAATACTGGATGTATTCACAGTATGGCGATGCAGCATTCGGGGCTCCCAAGCAGTATATGCATGTATAAATTGGAGCAAAGGGTTCTGCCATACGTAGAATCCCGGACGCGGCATGTGCGAGGCTGTTGCCGCCTAACAGGATGTTCAGGCGAAGTTCATGGCGTTCATAGTTCTGTTGTTTCAATGGCTTGGAGATGTGCGGGTTCGAAACGAGCTCTCGCTTGTGCGCCAGACCGTTGTTTCTAATCTGGTTCAGACTGCAGGTGAGGGGTATTGGTTATGTCAAAGCAAGTCCTTGCCCTTGCCGGTCTTCTGGCCGGCAGTTTCGCGGTGGTCGGCTGCGCCAGCACCGCGACAGGCGTCTCAGCCTCCACCATGCGCGTCATGCCGGGCACGGTATCTCTGGATGAAACCCGCACAGCCAATTCCACACTGGTCGTGGTGCGCTACCCCTATGTCGTCGAAGATGATGCAGAGAAGGCCTATTACGCGGCCTATATGGGCACTCCGATCGGCGGCAGCCTGAATATGAATGCCCTCGACAGCCAGGATGCACGCATGGCGGCCGATAGCATCCTCCTGAAGTCGACCTATTTCGCGCTGTCGCTTTATGACGAACTGCGTGATCGCCTGCCGCCGGACACTGTGCTCCTGAGCCCGCATGCGCTGAAACTGGATGCCAATGGCGAACTGGTCTCCGAGCCGGTGACAGCCGCGGAATCCCTGCCCAGCGTGCTGACGGTGGACTATGTCAGCTACACCTATCCCGATGCCTCGAAGATGATGGGCGCCCAGCCGCTGACTTTCGGCGACATCGTCACGCCCATGGTGGTGGTCCATACCGACCATCGCGCCGAGCCGCCGACCGATGGGCTCCTGCTGTCCTCCGCACCGATGACGCCAGTTGCCGCCGGCGGCGCGCACGAGGAGGTCATGGCGTCGCTGGCCGACCTGCAGGGCGGCAATTTCGAAACGCCGCCGCGCGAACTTGACTATATCTCCTTTCTCAAGCGCGACCCGGGCCGCACTGTCGCCAGCACGGGCCTTTCAATGTCGTCTGAGACCCATGCCGTGCAGCAGTATCCGCTCGAAAAAGTGCTGCTCGACCGCTATGCCCTTTCGCGTCTGACCTATGACACGACCGGCGATGTCGACCCGTTGGCCAATGTGTTTTCCGGCCACCTGGCCGAGCGGATCATTGATCTGCTGAACGATGTCGACATGGAAAAGGCGGTCATGGTCCAGCGTGCGGCCGCCGTGGCCCGGTTCGACCCAAACCTTGCCGCCCTGACCCTGGTCGGCGAGGGCACTCCGGACGTGGAAACCCGCTTCCGCTTCGCCGAGCGCCTCCTGGAAACCGAGCGCCGCTTCCTCTCGGTCCAGTCGCAAAAGATGTATGACGGCATCCAGACCGGCGAGTATGGCGAGAATGTCCGCGAGCTGATCTCGGCGGAATATGACGTGCTGCAGGAACGCCGGCGCCTCGCCAACCAGCAGAATATGGCAACCGCCGTGGCCGTGCTCGGCGTGGTCGCTGCGGGTGTGGCGGCGTCCCAGGGCGGGGACTTTGATGCTCTGGATTATGTCGCGCTGGATCTCGCCACCGATGTGTCCATGATGGCCGTGATGCAGGCGATCTCCCTGAACCAGCAGTCCAAGGCCGTGGGGCGCAACTTTCTCACCGCCGTCGTTCCCGCGCTGGAAGAGCAGATCACCGTGCAGGTCGATCTGATCGACTCCAGCGAGGAGATCACCGCCCAGTCCATTGAGGGCCTGCGCGACCGGCTGGGCGAGATGTATGCCGCCCGCCAGCGCGCCATGGACGATGTCGGTACCTCCTGCGCCTTCAATGGCGACACCGGGCAGGCCATCGGCACCTGGCAGGGCCTGTGCGAAAGCGGCCTCGCCAATGGCGCGGGCGTCGGCATTGTGCGCTATGATGACGGCACGGCGCTGGAATATTACGGTGGAGCCGTGAACGGTCAGCCTGAGGGCACCGGGTATGCAGTCTATCACGGCCTGAGCGGCAGCTATTCCATCGAGGGCGCTTTCCGTGGCGGGCAGCCCGATGGCGTGGTGAGCGTGTCGCGGGCTGGCCAGGTCGAGCAGCTTCGTCTCTATGATGGCGGACAGGATCGCGGTGCGGCCCCTGCGGGTGCGCAGGCGCCGAGACTGTTCGAGCCGAGCACGGCCCCGGATGTGGTCGCGGCGGTGGGAACATCGCGCGGGGCAGGATGAGGCAGGAAAGGGTGGTCGCAAGGTGATGAGGTTCGCAGGACAATTCAGGCAGGCCCTGGCCGCGCTGTGCGCGCTGGCCGGCCTGTCTGTGCCTGCGCTGGCGCAGCCGGCAGACTTCGATACGGTCGAACTGGTCGGGCCGCAGGTCACCGCGCCGGAACGCTGCCAGGCGATGATGACCCAGTTTCCCAGCGACAGTCTGCAGTCGCGCTATGAGTTCTTCCGCATGGTCAATGACGCCGCCGAGGGCGCCGATGAGGATTTCATCGCCGCGCTGGACGCCCTGTCGGCCGGCACCGTGCCGCAGGATGCCACGCTCAGCCAGGTGGTGGAGATGATCGCCAGCCCCGTGCTGCGCCAGGGCGCGCCGTCCATGACCGTCGGCTATATGGGATACCTTGTCGGCTATGGGCATGAATGCGGGGCATTCATCCAGGACCAGATCGCCGCGCTGGAGGCCGCCGAGCCGAATTTCGACGATCCCGGCTATCACCGCCAGATCACCGAGAACGCGCTGTTCATGAAGTCCATTCTGGTTGATGCGCTCTACCGGCTGGAAGCTGATGTGGATCCGGCCTATGGGCCCATGATCGCCGCTTATGAACGCGGCATGGTGCATCATCGCGACGAGATGGAATTTGCCGAATTCGACGCAGAGCTTGCCGCCCTGGAAGAGGAATTCATGGGCGATCTTGGCCAGCGGCTGGAGCTTTCCAACCAGGTGGTCGGCTCCGGCATGGACGGCGATATCACTTCCAGCTCGATCGGCCTGTCATCGGAAATGTCGCGGGAATCGCGCCGCGAGGCGCAGGAGCAGGTGATCCGTACCTGGGGGCATATCCTGAATGGCTATTGAGCCGGGATGCTGACCCATGCGATCTCGTGCCCGCACCATTTCGATCTTTTCCATGTCCGCGCTCGACCTGTTCGCCGCCGCGCTGGGCGCCTTCATCCTGATCGTGCTGGTGCTGTTTCCTTATTACAATCGCGGCGGGACCGACCAGTCGCTCGAAGAGCTTGAGGAACTGGTGGTCAAGCGTCGGGAACTGGCCGCGACCGAGCAGACCGAGTCTGCGCAGATCCGCGTCCTGCGCGCCGAAATACAGCTGCTGGAACGGCAATATCGCACCGCCGAGGAAAACATGTCGGAGGTGGAGGCCGAGACGCAGGAGCTGCTCGACCAGATCGCCGAGATCGAGATCCCCGATCCCCCGCCCGAACCCAAGCCGGTCGAGGAGCCGCCGACCCCGCCGCGCAGCGTCAATCGCGGCGTGGAATTCTCCATTCTCGGCCTCGCCACCAGCGAAAAGCGCATCGCTATCGTGGTCGACATGTCCGGCTCCATGCAGGCCCACACCGCCAAGGTGACCCAGGCGATCACTGAAGTGCTCGACCAGATGAAGCCGGACAATGAGTTCCTCATTCTCGGCTATCGCGGCGGGCCGACCTTCACCGCCTGGCCGCCAAATGGCGGCTATGCGACCGCCACGCCCGCCAATCTCACTTCCGCGCGCGATTTCGTTTCCGCCATGCCCCGCCGGTTTGGCGGCGGCACGCCGACACAGGCGGCCCTCCTGCGCGCGCTGAACACACGGCCGGAAGCGATCATCCTGATGAGCGACGGCGCGCCCGATGATGGCCTGCCGGGAAACATCATCGCCAATGTCTCGCTGCGCAATCGCGGGCAGGGCGGGGCGGAGATCCATACCGTGGCCATTGGCGACTATACCGAGGATCAGGCGCTGACCCGCTTCCTGCAGGAACTGGCGCGCAACAATGATGGCGATTTTGTCGGGAGGGCGAGATGAAACGGCGTCCTTCCCGCGAGTTCGAGATCTTCTCCCTTTCGGCCATCGACCTCTTCGCCGCTGCGATGAGCGCCTTTGCCCTGCTCACCATTGTGCTGATGCCGGATTATCAGAAGGAGCTTCTGGAGCGCACGCCGGAGAATAATATCTCTGACCTCACCTCGGCAGCCGCCGAGAGCGTCGAGCGCACCACCGAGCAGCGCAAGGCGCTGGAGGAACAGCGCGAGGCGGCCGCCGCGCTGCTGTCTGACATCCAGTCGGAAGAGAGCCGCATGCTCGCGGAATTCCGCGCCGCGCAGGAGGAGCTGCGTCGCAAGCAGGCCGAAGCCGAGCGCGTTGTCGAGGTGCCCGAACCGGTCGAGGACAAGCCCGCGCCGACGCCCGGCCCGGCGCTGGTCACCTTCCGCTTCCTTGGCATGAAGACCGATGCGGACGATATCGTCGTCGCGCTGGACATGAATGGCTGCATGCGCGGGCATGAACGTTCGATCTCGGATGTGATGAGCCGGATCATCACCTCCCTGCAGGACCATCACCGCCTCTCGGTGGTCGGCTTCCAGCAGACTGATTCAGGCCCGCGCCTGCGCCGCTGGCCGTCGGGTGGCGGGCTGGAGCAGGTCGACGAGCAGGCGCGGCAGGAAGCCATCGGCTTCTCCAACGGCCTGACGCGTCAGTTCGGTGGCAGCGCGTCGATGCGATACACCTTCGAGCAGCTTTTGAACGGGCCGGCCCAGTCCATCTTCCTGGTCAGCGATGGCCTGCCCAATCCGGCGGCCAATGGCGGGCTTCGGCCCATGAGCCTCGCCAGCGAGATCACCCGCATGAATGGCGGGCGCAAGGAGATCAATACGGTGGTGGTCGGCAATTATTTCGACTTCAACGGCACGGTGGAGTTCATGGAGACGCTGGCCGAGCGCAATGGCGGGCAGTTCATGGCGCTGGCCTCCTATGAGCCGGGCGCGTGCAGTTAGAGGAAGGGAGAGACGAGCATGCTGAGAATTGTCATCGGACGCAGCCTTCAGGCTGAATACCACCTCGCCGACACTTCGGTTTGCGAGACCCATGCCGTGCTCATGCTGGTCGGTGAGGACGATTATGAACTCACAGACCAGGGCTCGCGTGCCGGCACATTCATGTGGGTCGAGGCCGGTTGGCAAGCCGTCACCCGCGCCCGCGTTGGCCCTGAAGACCAGCTGCGCTTCGGCGCGGTCGAGGCGAGCGTTGCCGAGATTGTCGCGCGGGCGGCGCGCCTGGCGCAGTCCGGGCCGGCCCGCATCCGCATCGGCGAGAGTGCAGTGACGCCATCGCCCGCGGCCGTGCAGGAGGATGAAGACGACGCCCAGCTCCAGCGGTTCCGCGCTCCGCGCCGCAACCCGCTGACTGGCAGAATCGAGGAAGGCAGTTAAGACACTGCCGAGGAATGAGAGGAGCCTCCGAGTGTCCGGAGACATGAAGGCAATCGCGAAACTCTTTACCGTGGTCATCGCGGTGTTCGCCGCTGTCGTGGCCATTGGCCTGATGCACCTGCTTTCGGGTGAGCAGCTGAAAGAGATCCTGCTGGATGCGGATTCCTCCTGGTGGCCCTTCACCATCCAGAATTTCATGTGGGTGGCCTTCTTTGTCGGCCTCGGCGAAGTGGTGCTGCGCTGGATGTCGGTGGAGGAAGAGCGCGGCCAGCTGAAACGCGGCTATCTGCCTGATGATGATGCACTGTTGAGCCCGGCCCTGCTCGGCCAGATCCGCCAGAACATCCATGGCCGCAGGCAGGGCAAGAACTGTTTCCTGCCGCGCATGCTGGTGCGCACCATCGACCAGTACCAGCTCAATGCAAACGAGGAGCAGGCCAGCTCCATGCTCAATGCCTCGCTCGATCTCTATATGCACGAGATCGACCTGCGCTATTCGACCCTGCGCTACATCACCTGGCTGATCCCGACGCTCGGCTTTATCGGTACGGTTCTGGGTATCATGTTCGCACTCAACTATGCCGGCGTGGCCGAGAATGCCCAGCGCGACGATTTCCTCTATGAGGTGACCGCCCGGCTCGGCGTGGCCTTTACCACCACGCTGCTCGCTCTGGCGCTCTCGGCGGTGCTGGTCCTGTTCCAGTCCATGCTGCAGACGCGCGAGGAGCAGGGCCTCAATGCCGCCGGCCAGTACTGTCTCGACAAGCTGATTCTCAAGCTCGGCTACACACGGCGGTCGCTGCAGTCATGACCGGCATGGGCAGCGGCGAGCGATCCGGCCACCAGCAGGCGCTTGAGGCGGGCACGCGCTTTGCCGGCCTGACCGTGAGCCATGTGCTCGGCTACGGCAATTTCGGCATCACCTACAAGGCACTGGATGATCTTGGCCAGGTTTTTGTTGTAAAGGAATTTTTTCCTGTCGGGCTAGTGATGCGCGATGTCACCGGCGCGGTGGTGCCCATTTCGCCGGACAAGGCCGACGCCTTCGAGACCGGAAAGGAGAGCTTCCGCCAGGAGGCTGAGATCCTCTCCCGGCTCGACCACCCCAATATCGTGAAAGTGATCGGTTTCTTCGATCATGGCGGTACGGCCTATTTTACCATGCCCTTCTATGACGGCATGGGCCTGCACGAGTTTCTTGCGCGCGGCGCAACCCTCTCGCCCGAAGAAGCGCGTGCCTTCACCGGGGCCATGGTCGATGCGCTCGGCTATCTCCATGCGCGGCAGATCTATCACCGCGATATCAAGCCGGCGAACGTCTTCGTCACTGCCGCCGAGGGCAAGCCGATCCTGCTGGATTTCGGCGCGGCCAAGCAGTCCCTCGCCGAGGGTACCAGCCTGCACACCCGCGTCGGCACCGAGCATTACCGCGCCCCGGAGCAGACCGCGAGCCGGGGGAATATCGGCCCCTGGACCGATATTTACGGGCTTTGCGCCACGCTCTACCGGATGATCACCGGCGCGCGGCCCGAGGACTCCGCTGACCGGCTCGATTGCGTGTCCAATGGCCAGCCCGATCCTTTGAAGCCGCTCATCGGTTTTCCGAATCTCGCCCGCGATTTCGATCCGGCTTTTCTTACGGCCATCACGGCGGGGCTCAATGTGCGCCGCGTGGACCGGCCGCAGAGTGTGGCCGAGCTGCAGGCGATCTTCGCCGGCAAGGCTCAGCCCGGGCCGGTGATGCAGGCAGCGCCCGGCCCGGCCGGCACCGGTGCGGGCAACTGGCATCCGGCCGGTTCCGATCCGGAGCTCTCACGTCTCCCCACTCAGGACGAGCGCACGCCCTGGGGCCGCTACATGGTGCTCGGCGCGATTCTGATGTGCGTGCTTGGCGCTGGCGTCTGGCTGGCGCTCAACACCATTGTCCTGCTTCCCAAGGGTGATGATACGGTCACGCCGGATCCCTCCGGCGAGGTGGTGGATGTCGAAACGCCGTCCGACACCCTCACCGACAATGAGGCCTGGGTCCGCGCGCTGGAGGCAGACACGCTGGAGGCCTATCGCCAGTATCTCGAGCTTTTCCCCGAAGGCCGCCATGCCGAGGACGCCCAGGCCGCGATCGATACATATGACGAGGCTGACTGGGCGCGTGCCCTGCAGCGTGACACGATTCCCGGCTATGAAGACTATCTCGCAGACTGGCCCGAGGGCCTGCATGCCGAGGAAGCCCGGTCTATCATCGAGACCCGCGAGCAGGCCGCCGCAGATGCTGCCGCGCGCGCCGAAGAACTGGCCCAGCAGGAAGCCGCTGATTGGGCCCGCGCCACCGAGCTCAACACGGTGGCGAGCTACCAGGCCTATCTCGACAAGCATCCCGGCGGGCTGAACGCGTCCGAAGCGCGCCGCCTGATCGAGGCGATCCAGCGCGCAGCTGCCGACGATACCGCCTTCGCCCAGGCCGAACAGCTCCACACGGCTGCGGCCTATGAGCAATACCTGCAAAGCTTCCCGCAGGGCCGTCATGCCATGGCGGCTCAGGCCGCGCTGGAAGAGCTGCGACCCGCGCCGGGCAAGATTATCCGTGACTGCGCCGAATGCCCGCCCATGATGGTCCTGCCATCCGGTTCCCAGCCGCTCGGCGCGCCCGATACCGACCCCGATGCCAGCGCGGCGGAAAAGCCCCAGCGGCCGGTGATGTTCGCCAATACCTTCGCCATGTCCGTCACGGAGGTGACCTTCGACCAGTGGCAGGCCTGTGTGAGCGCCGGGGCCTGCGCGGCGGTGGCCTCCGATGGCGGCTGGGGGCGGGGTAATCGCCCGGTGATCAATGTCAGCTGGCAGCAGGCGAACGCCTATGCGAGCTGGCTGTCGGAGAAGACCGGGCAGGCCTATTCCCTGCCCACCGAAGCTCAGTGGGAATATGCCGCGCGGGGCGGCGATACCGGCATCTATCCCGGCGGGTCGCTCGCGGCAGTCTGTGCTTTTGCCAACGGCGCGGGCGGGGAAAGCGGCATGCAATGGGCGAATGGCGAGTGCCGCGACCCGGCAGCCGCCAGCACGCTGCCCGTGGGCGCGCTCGCACCCAACGGCTTTGGCCTGCGCGACATGCTCGGCAATGTCGCGGAGTGGACGCTCGACTGCAACACGCTGAACCTGCGCGATGCGCCCAGCGATGGCGGCGCCGATATGCGCGGCTCGTGCGGACAGCGGGCCGTGCGCGGCGGGTCCTGGTTCTCCGGCCCGCGCGACATGCGCTACACCGCGCGCCTGATGCAGCGCACCGGCGACAGCAACGACTTCACCGGCGTGCGCGTGGTGCGCGCGATTTCGGGCTAGCCAGCATGGCAGACCTGTTGCTCGCCGAAACGCCGAAGCTGGCCTGTGCGGGCGGGCAGATCCTCGGCGCGCGGGCTGACCAGCAGGATGTCTTCCGCGCTGCGCCCTGGGGCAAGCGGGGCCTTGTGCTGGCGCTCGCCGATGGCATGGGCGGGCATGAGGGCGGCGCCATGGCGGCGGATCTCGCGGTGAATGCCGGTGTCGACAGCCTGCTCGGCGCGCTAGGCAAGGATATTCCGGCCGATATGGACGCGGCCATGACGGCAGCGAACGAGGCGATCGGAGAGGCGAAGGAGAGTGAGCCGCGTTTGCGCGACATGGGCACCACGCTGGTGCTGGTCGTGGCCCTGCGGCGGCAGGTCTGGTGGGCCTCGGTCGGCGACAGCCCGCTCTGGCAGATCCGCGACAATGCCATGCGCCGGCTGAACCGCGACCATTCCATGGCGCCCGTGCTGAGTGAGCTGGTGCGCAGCGGCGAGCTTGCGGCCGAGGAAGCCGCCCGCGATCCGCGTCGGGGCCAGCTGCGCAGCGCGCTCACTGGCGCGCCGATCCCGATGCTCGATCTCAGCGATGTGCCGGCCAGCCTTCATCCAGGCGATGATCTGGTGTTGGCGAGCGACGGGCTCCTGACGTTGCCCGTTTCCGATATGGCCGACCTCGTGCGGGCGCGCGAAAGCCCGTCAGAGGCGGTGCAGGCTCTGCTCGATGCGGTCTCTGCGCGCGGCGAGCCGAACCAGGACAATACCAGCGCGCTGGTGTGCCATCGCATACGGAAAAACTGGCTGCCGCGCCTGTTCAGACGCCAGTCATCGGCTGCGCGCTAGAGAAAGCCCCATGAAACTGCACCGGTTTTTCTGGCTTGCTGCCTTTGGCCTGTCGCTCACACCCGCCCCGCTCGTCGCGGCGCAGGAAGCCGGCGCGCAGGCCCCGGATACAGACCAGACCGACCAGCAGGAAGACGACTGGCGCAACCAGAACCGGGTCGGTTCCAGCAATCCCTTCGATCCGAGGCCGAACTCGTCAAACCAGGGCTGGGGCGTGAACATGCCCCAGATGGACCCGGTCGATCAGTTGCCCGAGGAATCCCGGCGCCATCTCGCGCAGATGCGCACGCAGGCGATCACCTCGGCCGATCTCGACAATCCGGATTTCGAGAACATTGCCTATGAGCCGAGCGGTGCTGCACAGGGTGATCCGGATCTCATGGCGCGGGAAGAGGCCGCCTGGGAAGATATCCTCTCCGATATGCAAGCGGCGACAGGGAGCGGCGGTAGTGGGAGCCAGCCGGATGCCCAGCCTGCCGTGATGGCCGGGCAGGGCAGTGGCACGGGTGGCGGCAGCGGGATGCAACCGACCGCCATGTCCGGCGGTGGCAATCAGAGCGCAGCAGAGATGCTGGCGCAAATGGGTCAGGCCGGCGGACAGGCCGGCCAGGGCGGATCGCCTGGTTCGACGCAGGCAAGTCAGGGCGGCGCGCAGACCAGCGCGGCGGAAATGCTGCGCCAGATGGGACAAGGCGCCGGCAATGCGACGGGCGCCGGTGCGGGACAATCAGCTTCGCAGGCTGAGGGTGGGGGGACGCAAGCCTCCGGATCGGGACAATCCGGGAACGGAGAGAGCGCGGAGGCAGACTCACAGGCCGCTGGTGAAGGCCAGTCTGACGGCCAGGGCGATGCGGATGGCGCCGAGGGCGATGGCACTGAAACCGGTCAGGAGGGCGCCGATTCTGGCGATGCCGGCGCTGAGGCCGATGCCGGTGCGGAAACGGAGACACAGCCGCGTCCGACACCAAGCTTCGGTTCAACCCAGACCAGCCAGAGCGGTACCCAGACCAGTGCCGGGGATTTCCTGAAAAACCAGCCTGAGACCGACGAGGATTAGGGCGCCGGGGCTGCCCCAGGCCATGTTCCGAGTACGCGGTAGAGCGCCACGCGATTGAGCGCCTGGTCGAGCCGCGCATTGATCAGCTGCTGGCGGGCGCTGTAATTCTCGCGCTGGGCATCGAGTACGGTGAGATAGCCATCGAGGCCCGAACGGAACCGCTCCGTAGACAGATTCAGCGTGACATCCGTATCCTGAGCAAGCTGGTCCAGCGCATCGAGGCGGTCGTCAATGGTCTCGGCCACGGCGAGCACATCGGCGGTCTCGCGGAAGGCACTCTGGATCGCGTATTCATACTGCGCGAGCGCGGCGTCGGCCTGGGCGCGGGCAGCATCCAGGTTTCCCTGGCGGCGGCCGAAATCGAAGATCGGCACGGAAATGCTCGGTCCGGCAGACCAGCCGGCCGTTCCGTCGCCGCTGACGAAATCGGTGAGGTCCGCACTGGCATAGCCGGCGCTGCCGGTCAGCGTGATTGAGGGATAGAAGGCCGCGCGCGCCGCGCCGATATTGGCATTGGCGGCCAGAAGCTGGCGCTCGGCCGCCATCACATCGGGCCGCGAGAGCAGAATCTGCGAGGAGCGCCCGAGCGGGATATTCGCCGCAACTGGCGACGGGGAAAGCTCCGCCTTGGCGAGCATTTCCTCGGGGATGTCAGATCCGACCAGAAGGCGCAACAGGTTGCGGTCCTGCAAGAGGGCGGCCTCGAACTGGGCCGCCTGGGCGCGGGCCTGGGCGACCGAGGCCGAGGCGCGGCGTACATCGAGTTCATTGGCTGCGCCGGCATCGAACAACTCGCGCGTCAGCGACAGGCTCTCACCCTGGGAGTCCACGGTTTCATTGGCGAGTGCAATCAGTTCCTGGTCGGCGGCAAGCCGCAGCCAGGTTTCCCCGATAGTGGCGATCAGCGCGATCTGCGCTGCGTGCAGGCCGTCCTGGGTCGACAGATAGGTCTGCAGCGCCGCCTCGCTCTGGTTCTGGGTCTTGCCGAAGAAATCGATTTCCCAGGCTGTCACACCGGCCTGGACGCGGCCGGCCTCCGAGAACAGCATGGCGCCGGCGGCATCATTGTCGAATGTGTCGGCCTCGGTCAGGCTACCCGAAGCGCCGATGGTCGGAAACAGCGCCGAGCGCGAGACCATCAGGCTGGCGCGGGCCGCACGCACATTCGCGGCGGTCGCTTCCAGATTGCGGTTCTGCTCGAGCGCCTGGCGGATCAGACCGGCCAGCTCCGGAGAGGTGATCAGGGTCTGCCAGTCGAGCAGCACCGCTTCGCTCGCCGGATCGCCATAAGCCGGCAATTCGGCCGGGATCGGCGGATCCACCGGGGTGTAGCTTGGCGCGAGGTTCACGCAGGCGGCAAGCGGAGCAATGCCTGCCACCGACAGAAGAGTTTTTACACGGGTCATCAGGCTTGCTCAGCCTCCGTCAGATAGGGCTTGGGTCTGTTGCCGGCCACGCGGCGCACCAAGACATAGAAGAGCGGGGCAAACAGAAGACTAAAGCTCATCGCCGCGATCACGCCACCGAGCACGGTGAGGCCGATGGCATTGCGGCCCGCCGCGCCCGCACCGGTGCTGAGTGCCAGCGGCAGAACACCGAAGCCGAAGGCGCACGAGGTCATCAGCACCGGACGCAAACGGATGCGCACGGCTTCGATGGTGGCCTCGACCAGGGGCTTGCCCTGTTCCTCCAGACCGCGGGCAAACTCCACGATCAGGATGGCGTTCTTCGAGGTCAGGCCGACCGTGGTCAGCAGGGCGACCTGGAAGAAGACGTCATTGGCGAGTTGGCCGGCCCAGGCGGCGACGACAGCGCCGGCCACGCCCAGCGGTGCAACCAGGAGCACCGAGATCGGGATCGTCCAGCTCTCATAGAGTGCGGCAAGGCAGAGGAAGACGAACAGGATCGAGACCGCATAGAGCAGGCCCGCCTGGCCGCCCGATTCCGCTTCCTGGCGCGACAGGCCGGCCCAGTCGGAAGTGATGCCGTTGCCGAGCTGGCCGACCAGGTCTTCCACCGCGGTCATGGCATCACCGGAGCTGAGCCCCGGGGCGGGGTTGCCCTGGATGTTGAGGGCCGGCATGCCGTTGAAGCGCTGGAGCTGCGGCGGGCCATAAGTCCATTCGGAGGAGGTCACTTCGTCGACCGGGATCATCTGCCCGTCGCGGTTGCGCACCTGCCATTTGGAGAGGTCCTCTGGCTGCATCCGGCCGAGGGTATCGCCCTGAACATAGACGCGCTTGATCCGGCCGCGGTCGACGAAGTCGTTCACATAGCGCCCGCCGAACACGACAGAGAGCAGGTTGGTGAGATCACCGGTCGAGACGCCGAGGGCCTGAGCCTTCTCATAGTCGAGATCGATATTGAATTGCGGGCCGTCCTCCAGACCGTTGGGGCGCACGCCGGACAGGCGCGGATCCTGTGCGGCCATACCGAGCAGGCGGTTGCGCGCGGCCATGAACTCTTCATGGCTGATCCCGCTGGTGTTCTGGAGATAGACGTCGAAACCGCTGGAGTTGCCCAGCTCCGCAATGGCCGGCGGGGCGATCGGAAAGACCTGGGCCCGGTCGATCTGAGAGAACGCACCGAAAGCACGCCCGGCAATGGCCTGCACGGCGTTTTCCGGGCCGGGACGTTCAGACCAGTCATTCATGGCCAGGAACACCATGCCATTGTTCTGGCTCGGGCCGGCGAAGCTGAAGCCCGCCACAGTAAAGATGCCGGTGATGTTGTTGGGCTCGTTATTGGTATAGTATTCGCGTACCTGGGTGAGCACTTCATTGGTACGTTCCAGGCTGGCGCCTTCGGGGAGCTGGACGATGGTGAACAGGCGGCCCTGGTCTTCATCGGGCAGGAAGGCGCCGGGCAGGCGGGTAAAGCCCACGCCGACCAGGGCGATCACGGCCAGGAAGACGCCGAGCATGATGGGCCAGCGCCGCAGCACTCGACTTGTGAGGTTTTCATAGACGTCGATCAGGCGGTCGAAACCGGCATTGAAGATCTCCGCCGGCCGGCTGAAAATGGATTTCTTCGCGCCATGGGGCGATTTCAGGATCGTCGCGCACAGGGCCGGCGACAGGACAATCGCCACCATGATGGACAGGATCATGGCCGAGACGATGGTCACCGAGAACTGGCGGTAGATCACACCGGCCGAGCCGGGGAAGAAGGCCATCGGGATGAACACGGCCGAGAGCACAACTGCGATGCCGACGAGTGCGCCGACGATCTGGCCCATGCTTTTCACCGTCGCCTGATAGGGTGAGAGATGTTCCTCGTGCATGATACGCTCGACATTTTCGACAACCACGATGGCGTCGTCGACGAGCAGGCCGATGGCCAGCACCATGGCGAACATGGTCAGCGTGTTGATCGAGTATCCCATGATCAGCAGGACGGCGAAGGTGCCCAGCAGCACGATCGGCACGGCGATGATCGGGATGAAGGCGGCGCGGATATTCTGCAGGAAGATGAAGATCACGATGAAGACCAGAATGATGGCTTCAAACAATGTCTTCTGCACCTCGTGGATCGAGGTCTCGATGAAGGGCGTGGAATCGATCGGGAAGGTGTACTCGATATCCGGCGGGAAGTTGTGGGACAGGCGCTCGACCGTATCCTTCACGCTTTCGGCGGTTGCCAGCGCATTGGCGCCGCTGGCCAGCGACACAACAAAGCCGACCGCAGGCATGCCGTTGAAACGGGTGATATTGGCATAGTCCTCCGCGCCGAGCTCGACCCGCGCAACGTCCTTAAGGTAGATCGTGCCACCATCGGCGGTGGTGCGGATCGGCAGCTCGCGGAACTCATCGGGCGTGGACAGCAGCGATTGCAGAGTGATCGTGACGTTGATTTCCTGGCCGGGTATAGCCGGGGCGCCGCCGAGCGATCCGGCCGAAACCTGGGTATTCTGAGCCTGAATGGCTTGAATCACATCGGATGGAACGAGATTGAACTGCACCAGCTTCTGTGGGTCGAGCCAGACACGCATCGCATATTGCGAACCGAACACACGCACGCTGCCCACGCCGTCAAGACGCGCGATGGTGTCGTAGAGATTGGAACGGACATAGTCGCCCAGATCGGTCTCGTTATAGGTGCCGCCCGGCGAGTAGAGCGAGGTGACAAGAAGGAAGCCGGAATTGGCCTTGCTCACCGTAACACCCTGGCGCTGAACCTGCTCAGGCAGGAAAGGTGTGGCAAGCGAGAGCTTGTTCTGGACCTGCACCTGGGCGATGTCTGCGTCGGTGCCGGGCTGGAAACTCAGCGTGATGCTGGCCGCGCCGTTCGAACTCGAACTGGAGGTGATATAGTCCAGCCCGTCGAGCCCGGTGAGCTGCTGCTCGATGACCTGCGTCACCGATTCCTCGACCGCCGCGGCCGATGCGCCGGGATAGTTGGCGTTCACCGAAACCGTGGTCGGGGCCACATCCGGATACTGGGCGACAGGAAGCGTGACGAGCGCGAAGGCGCCGCCAAGCATCACGATGATGGCGATCACCCAGGCAAAGACCGGGCGGTCAATAAAGAATCTGGCCATGTGTGTAGTGTCCGTTCGTTCCTACTGAACGCCGCCGCGGCTGGTGGGCGCGCTGTCTGTCTGGCCCTGCTCCATCACGACCGAGACCGGGGTGCCGGGCCGCACATTCTGCAGGTTTGACACGATGATATTGTCGCTCGGCTCCAGGCCGGCGCGGATGATCCAGTTGCTCTCATGTTGCTGCTCGACCTGCAGCTGGCGCTGCTGGGCGGTACCGTCGGCGCCAACCACCATCACTGTCGCAGTGCCGGTGGGTGTGCGCGATACGACCGACTGGGGCAGCAGGGCGACATCCTCGTAGATCCCGGCGTTGAACTGGGCGCGTACGAACATGCCCGGCAGCAGGATGCCATCCGGATTGGGCACGACCACACGCACGGCCACCGTGCCGGCGGTCTCGTCGACATTGGTTTCGCTGAACTCCAGCCGGCCCTTGTGGGCATAGGTGGCGCCGTTCTCCAGCAGGATGTCCACTTCGATGGCCTTGTCATCATCGCCTCCGGCGATGTGGCCCTCGGCGGCTTGCAGGCGCCAGCCGAGCAGGCGCGAGCTGGAGACAGCCAGGTCGACATAGACAGGGTCGATCTGCACCACGCGGGCAAGTGCATTGGTCTGGTTCTGGGTGACGAGCGCACCCTGGGTTACAGACGAGCGGCCGATGCGGCCATCGATCGGTGCCTTCATCGTGGTGCGGGCGAGATCGATCTGGGCCTGGGAGAGGGCCGCCTGCTGCATGGCGATGTCGGCTTCGGCCTGCTTGGCCGCGGCCGCCGCCTGGTCGTATTCCTGGCGGCTGACGGCGTTGATGCCCGACAGGCGCTCGAAGCGGTTTGCCGTCTCGCGGGCATTCTCAGCCGTGGCCTGGGCGCGGGCCAGCGCGGCACGCGCGCTCTGCACGGCGGCGACATATTCTGCATCGTCGATCTGGTAGAGGGCCTGTCCGGCCTCCACATAGTCACCCTCGGTGAACAGGCGTTCCTCGATGATGCCGGTCACCTGCGGGCGGATCTCGGCCTCGGCGGAGGCCCGCACGCGCCCGGGCAGCTCAATCGTGTTGGGCTGGTCCTGGAAGGTCACCGGCATGGTGCGTACGGGAATGGATTGTACTTGCTGTCCGGCGGTGGCTTCGGTCATGGCGCCCTGTTCGCTGGAGCAGGCGCTGACGAGGGCAAGCATGGCAAGGCTGCCCAACATTTGGTCGCGACGAAGTTTCATGGGTCTTCCTTGACTTGCCACGGAATGCCGGGCAATGAATTAGAGTGAACGCTCTATCTAATGCTGCGCCGCAATATGTCAAGAAACGGATCGGAACAAATTTGCATGGCTGATACCGCAACACAGAAAATCAGTCCCAAACATGAAATCCGCCGGGCGCAAATCATTGCCTGTGCCGAAGGTGAATTTGAAAAACATGGCTTTCACGGCGCCGGCATGTCGGCCATCGCCAAGGCCTGCGGCATGAGTGTCGGTCACCTTTATCACTACTTCTCCAGCAAGGAGGAGCTGATCCAGGCCGTGGTTCAGGCCGAGCTTGACCGCCAGGCCTGTCGGCTGGACGAACTGGAGTCGCTTCCCCCGGAAATGCTCGCTTCGGATGCGGCCAGGAAGGTCGAGACGATCCTGATGCATAATGACAATCCCTACCGTACGGTGTTGAACTTCGAGATGCTGGCCGAGGCTCAGAGAAATCCCAAGATCGCGCAGATGCTGCAGGTCAATGACAAGCTGATGCGCGACCGTTTCTGCGCGCTGCTCATCAGTGCTGGTGTCGACGAACCGGAAGACCGGACAGAGCTGTTGCTTGCCTTCTTTTCGGGCCTGCCCGCGCGCGCCTTGCGCCACCCCGAGCAGGAACGCCAGTCCCTGGTGGATGTGCTGGTGCCGGTGGTCGAGAAGATCTTCGGCGAGCCCTTCAGGAAAACCGAGACCTAGGCATCTCCGAAACGGAAGACCGAAATACCGCGGGCGCGCGGGTCGAAATCCAGTTTCTTGTTGAGCGGAGCGTGCGCGCGAGAGGGGCAGTGCTGGCGCTCGCAGAGATAACAGTTCACGCCGATGGGCACCGGCTCCATGGCCTCCAGGTTCAGCTCGCGCGCATAGATGAGGCGCGGCGCATAGGCGATGTCGCAGCCCAGCCCGATAACATATTTTGCCGCCGGGCTGTTATAGGCCCCCTCGGCGCGAGAGATGGTGCGCGCAATCGAGAAATAGGTCGTGTTATCCGGCATCTGGATCACCTGGGTGCGCACCTGTTCGGGCGTGGCGAAGCAGTCGTGGATGTTCCAGAGCGGGCAGGCGCCGCCGAACTTTGAAAAGTGAAACCGGCCGGCACTGAAGCGCTTGGAGACGTTGCCGGCCGCGTCCATGCGCAGGAAGAAGAAGGGAATCCCGCGCGCTTCGGGCCGCTGCAGCGTGGTCATGCGGTGGGCAACCTGCTCATAGCTTGCCCCAAACCGGTGGCTGAGCAGTTCGATATCATAACGCGTGGTCTCGCATTCGCGCAGGAAGCGGCCATAGGGCATGAGCAGGGCGGCGGCGAAATAGTTCGCAAGGCTCACCCGCGCCAGGTCGCGCGCGGCCTGGTCCGGCAGGTCGGCCGCATCGGTGTGGGCCTGGATCAGATCGGCGAATTCCAGGAGCGTGAGCTGCACGGCCAGCTGGAAGCGGCGCCCGGACTGGCCGAGCAGTTCCGACAGTTCGATCCGCCGGCGGTGACGATCGAAATAGCGCAGCTTGTCGGGCATCACATCGGTCGGAACGATCCGGACGCGATAGCCATGGCGCGTTTTCAGCCGGTCGGTCAGCGCCGTGTGCGGCTCGTCGGTGGACAGGAACAGTTCGGCGGAGAAACTCTCGGCTGCCTCGTCCAGCTCGGCGAAATAGTTGCGGTGGCTGTGGAAATATTCGCGTACGGCATCCACGCTGCGTGCAGACTCTTCCAGCACTTCGACCTTTTCCCGGTCGGCGAGCAGGTTGGCATCTGAGTATTGGCGCATGGCGAGGTCCCGGTGGCGGCCATAGATGCGCAGGAAGGCGCGGGCCATGTCGGGGCTGGCATTGACCACCTCCTCCACCTCGCTCTTGCCGACACCGGCAAGCTCAAGTGTCGGATCCCGCACCACATCCATGAGTTCGGAGACGAGGCGGGCATCCATGCTGCCCCCGACGTCCGACAGGTTGAAATCATAGACCTGGGCGAGGGTGAGCAGCAGCTTGGCGCTGATCGGGCGCTGATTGGCCTCGATGAGATTGATATAGCTCGCCGACACGCCGAGATCCTCGGCCATCTGTGCCTGGGTGATGCCGAGCGTGCGCCGCAACCGCCGGACGCGCGGTCCGATCAGGAGCTTTTCCTTGCGTCTGGTCATCGCCTGCCTCGCCCGAGATTTACAAACTTAACAAAACACACAGTAGTAACTTTACATTTAAAACAGAAAAACCCAATAGAAACAAACTTATACTCGACTCGCGATCTCCCTGTAAATACAGTTGTGTTAACGAATACACCGCTGGGAGAGTATCAGTATGTCCGACGCCGCCACCCTCGACAGGCCGAGCAACACAAGAGATGGCATTGAGATCGCCGGCCAGGCCCCCGACCTGTCCCGCGTCCTGACGCCGGAAGCCCTTGCCTTCCTCGCCGCGCTGGAGCGCCGTTTCGGCCCGCGCCGCCGGGAGTTGCTGGCCGCCCGCATTGCCCGCCAGGCGCGTTTCGACGCTGGCGAGCTGCCGGACTTCCTGCCCGAGACGAAAAACGTCCGCGACAGTGCCTGGGAAGTGGCCCCGATCCCAGAAGCGCTGAAGGACCGCCGGGTGGAAATCACCGGCCCGGTCGACCGCAAGATGATGATCAATGCGCTCAATTCCGGCGCGAAAATGTTCATGGCCGATTTCGAGGATGCTTCCTCACCGACCTTCGCCAACATGATCGATGGCCAGGTCAATATGCAGGATTATGCCGCCGGTACGCTGAGCTACACCGATCCCAATTCCGGCAAGTGCTATGAGCTTGGCGAGACCCTCGCCACCATGATCCTGCGCCCGCGTGGCTGGCACATGGTGGAGGCTCACCTGCAAATCGACGGCGCGCCGATCTCCGCCAGCCTGTTCGATTTCGGCCTGCACATTTTCCACAATGGCAAGGCGCTCGCTGCCTCAGGCCGTGGCCCCTTCTACTATCTGCCCAAGATGGAAAGCCACTTGGAGGCGCGCCTCTGGAACGATGTCTTCGTCTTCGCCCAGGAAACGCTCGGCATCGAGACCGGCACGATCAAGGCCACGGTGCTGATCGAGACCCTGCCGGCCGCTTTCGAGATGGACGAGATCCTCTATGAGCTGCGTGAGCATGCCGCCGGCCTGAACTGCGGCCGCTGGGACTACATCTTTTCCTACATCAAGACGCTGCGCAATCATGCCGCCTATACCCTGCCGGATCGGGCTCAGGTCGGCATGGACCGAGCCTTCCTGAAGGCCTATTCGTTGCTGCTGATCAAGACCTGCCATCGCCGCCGCGCCCATGCCATGGGCGGTATGGCCGCGCAGATCCCGGTCAAGAATGACGAAGCGGCCAATGAAGCCGCCTTCGCCAGGGTGCGTGCCGACAAGCTGCGCGAAGTCCAGGCCGGCCATGACGGCACCTGGGTGGCTCACCCCGGCCTCGTGCCGGTCGCGATGGATGTGTTCGACGAATACATGCCCGCCTGCAATCAGGTGCGCTCTCAACAGTGTTTCCCGCCCATAGGGCAGGCTGACCTGCTCAAGCCTCATACGGGCGAGATCACCGAAGCCGGTGTGCGCACCAATATCTCGGTGGGCATCGAATACACCGCCGCCTGGCTGAACGGTCGCGGCGCCGTGCCGATCCACAATCTCATGGAAGATGCCGCCACGGCCGAGATCTCCCGCAGCCAGATCTGGCAATGGCTGAACTTCGGCGCCGAGGTGATTGCCGAGGATGGCACAGCCCGGCCGATGAGCCGCGACTGGTTCGACGCCATCTTCGCCGATGAGATCGCCAAGCTGGAAGCCGCCTATAGCACCAAGGGCTATGCGAGCGGCCGCTATGGCGAGGCAGCCGGCGTCTTCCTGGCCACCGCCACCGGCGAAGAGCTGGCCGATTTCCTGACCCTGCCGGCTTACGAGGTGCTGCGCGCCGCCGGCTGAGCCAATCCGAGCTTCCCCCCAAACACATCAGACCCCCTCTATTTGGAGTATCCCAATGAACACCCGTCCTACCTATGCCGAAACGCGCGCCCAGGTGCTCGCCCGCTATCCCAGCGGCGCGACTTCCAACGGCATCCACGTCGATCACATCGTCCAGCTGAAGCTGCAGAACACCTACAAGACCCATCTCGACATCGCCCGCGAAATGGCCGGCGTGATGCGCGCCGACATGGCTGCCTATGACGAGGACAGCGCGAATTTCACCCAGTCGCTGGGCTGCTGGTCGGGTTTCCATGCCCAGCAGATGATCAAGTCGGTCAAGCGTATGCGCGGCACCGCCAAGGGCACCTATGTCTATCTTTCAGGCTGGATGGTGGCCGGCCTGCGCAACACCTGGGGCCACCTGCCGGACCAGTCGATGCATGAGAAGACCGCCGTGGCCGACCTGATTGAGGAGATCTATGTCTCCCTGCGCCAGGCCGACGAGGTCGCGCTCAACGATCTCTTCCGGGAGCTGAAAGCCGCCCGCGAGGCCGGCGCTGGCCAGGAAGCCATCGATGAGATCATCTATCGCATCGACACGTTCGAAACCCATGTCGTGCCGATCATCGCCGATATCGATGCCGGCTTCGGCAATGAGCACGCCACCTATCTGCTCGCCAAGGAGCTGATCAAGGCCGGTGCCTGCTGCCTGCAGATCGAGAATCAGGTCTCTGATGCCAAACAGTGCGGCCACCAGGATGGCAAGGTGACCGTCCCGCGCGAGGACTTCATCACCAAGCTGCGCGCGGTGCGCATGGCATTCGAGGAGATGGGTATCGACAATGGTGTCATCGTCGCGCGCACCGACAGTCTCGGGGCGGGCCTGACCCAGAAGGTCCCGGTCAGCCGTGAGGCGGGCGATCTGGCCTCGGAATACATCAAATGGCTCGAAACCGAGGAGATCACCCCGGCCGCGCCGCTGCGCGAGGGTGAGCTCGCGATCCAGATGGGGGGCAAATTGGTGCGTCCTGTGCGCATGCCCAACGGCCTCTACAAGTTCCAGGAAAACACCGGCAAGCAGCGCGTGGTGGAAGACTGCATCGCCTCGCTGACCGAAGGCGGCGCGGACCTCCTGTGGATCGAAACAGCCACGCCGAATGTCGACGAGATCGCCTCCATGGTGAACGAGATCCGCGAGGTCGTGCCAAACGCCAAGCTGACCTACAACAACTCGCCGAGCTTCAACTGGACGCTCAACCTGCGCAAGCAGGTGCGCGAACAGTGGATCGCCGAGGGCAGGATCGCCGAGGGCGACTATCCCGAAGGCACCGCGCTGATGTCAGCCGAATTCGACGCCACCGAACTTGGCCGTGAGGCCGATGCCCGCCTGGAACGTTTCCAGTATGACATCTCGGCACGCGCCGGCGTGTTCCATAACCTGATTACCCTGCCGACCTTCCACCTGACGGCCAAGGGCATGGACGAGCTGTCGCGCGGCTATTTCGGAAAGGAGAAGATGGCGGCCTATGTCACCTCGATCCAGCGCGAGGAAATCCGCCGCGGCGTGTCTGCGGTGAAGCACCAGCACGAGGTCGGCTCCGATCTGGGCGACACGTTCAAGGAGATGGTTGCCGGCGAGCGCGCCCTGAAGGCCGGCGGTGCCCACAACACGATGAACCAGTTCGAGGCGGTCTCCTAAGGCCCCTTGAAAGTACTCTGCAAACCTTGGCGGCGCTGTCCTCATGGGAGAGCGCCGCTCCTTTTTGTCCGGCTAACCCCCGCCGGAAAACTGCGCTAAGGGGAAATCAGGACACACATTCAGATGTGCCGGGGAGGCAGGGCCATGATTATTTCGTCACCAGAGGATTTCCGCGCCGTCGCCGAAGACAAGCTGCCGCGCTTCCTGTTCGACTATATCGATGGCGGGGCCTATGCCGAGCAGACACTGGCGCGGAATGTCTCCGATTTCGGCGATGTGAAACTGCGCCAGCGCGTGCTGAAGGGCTCTAAAAAGGTTTCGCTCGAAACCCAGCTCCTGGGCGAGGACCTCAAGCTTCCCATCATCCTGGCGCCGGTCGGCCTGACGGGGATGTATGCTCGGCGCGGCGAGGCACAGGCGGCCAGGGCAGCCGAGCAGATGGGCATCGCCACGACGCTGTCGACGGTTTCGATCTGCCCGATCGAGGAGGTGGCGGCGGCGTCCTCGCGCCCGATCTGGTTCCAGCTCTATGTGCTCAAGGACCGCGAGTTCATGAAGAATGTGCTCACCCGCGCTCTGGAAGCCGGCGTGCAGACACTCGTCTTCACGGTCGATTTGCCGGTGCCGGGCGCGCGCTATCGCGATGCGCATTCCGGGCTTGGCGGGCCGAATGCCGGCCTGCGCCGGTTGAGGCAGATCGTCGAGCATCCGCAATGGGCCTGGGATGTGGGTTTCAGGGGCGCGCCGCTGGAGCTTGGCAATATTTCCGCTTATCTGGGCAAGTCCACGAAGTTTGCTGATTTCATCACCTGGATCGCGAGGAATTTCGACCCCGCGATATCCTGGAAGGATGTCGAATGGGTGCGCGACTTCTGGCCAGGCAATCTTGTCATCAAGGGCATCCTTGACCCCGAAGATGCCGAGGACGCCATCAAGCTCGGCGCTGATGCCATCGTGGTGTCCAATCATGGCGGCCGCCAGCTTGATGGGGTGGCATCATCCATCACTGCCCTGCCGCGCATTGTCGATACCGTGGCCGGGCGCACGAAGATCCTGATGGATTCCGGCATCCGCAGCGGGCTCGATGTGGTGCGCGCAATGTGCCTGGGCGCCGACGCGGTGATGATCGGACGGTCCTACATCTATGCGCTGGCAGCCGGCGGGCAGAAAGGCGTGGAGACGCTGTTGTCCCTCATGGCGAGCGAGATGCGCGTGGCCATGGTGCTGACTGGTGCAGCATCCCTCGATGAGCTCGGCCCGGACCTGCTCGATATCGCCTGATCTCAGCTCGGATCGGCCCGTGGCTCCGGCGCGGTCTCTGGCAGGTGCTCGGGAATAGGTTGTTCCATGGGCGGATGATGCCCGCACTGCAGAAGAAGCCCGTCGCACAGGGCCGGCGCCTGATCGTTGACGCGGTTGAGGATCGTCTCTCCGGCATCGCCGAGCAGCCAGCCGAGCGGCAGTTCTACCTCATAGCGATCGGACGGCGCGGTCCGCCCGCCGCAGATTTCGCCGACCTTGGCTTGCAGCGGTGAGCGTACCCATTGGACCCGGCCTTGGTCGAAATAGGTCGTGTCGAAACACGGCGCGTCGGAGCCGGTGTGGTCTTCCAGGCTGCTGGCGAGCCAGACATTGATGTCATCGCAGGATCTGTCCGGCGGCACGGCGAATGACTGAGAGGCGCTGACCAGCGTCTGGCAAAGCTGCTGGATCGGCACTTGGCCGTGCACCGAGCGGGCCTTCATCACGCCGGTGACCGGTACGGCAAAGTCGAAGAAGGTCGGCAGGCGCGCCTCGCCTGCCGCGGCCTCTGTTGGCCGGAAGATGATGTGCAGCACGATGATCGGCCGGTCGGGATCGAGCTCGAGCAGTTTCTGCACGGCCTTGTGCACGCCGGACGCGCCGGAATTGTCGTAATATCCGCCATCGATGAAAGGCCCGTGGCTGGTGCGGTTGCAATCGATGCCGCTGGCGCAGATCCGGCCGGGCGGGCTGATTAGCGGGAAACGGGCCGACAGGTGGCTGGCGCTCGCGACGTCGAGATATTGGCCAACCGGCCCGTCCTCGGCCGCCTCGATGGCGTCGATCACGTTCCAGTAGGGATAGTTGTCGAACGCGGCCGGGTCGGCATCCGCGCTGGCATAGCGGACATTCGAGGCGATGGCTGGCTGACCGGTCTGGACGTCGAACGTGTTGAGGATCACCACGGGTTCTGGGCTGTGTGCGGCATCCGCGAGCCCCAGACCGGCGCCGCGCACTGCTTCGAGGAAGCCAAGCGGATCTTCCTCCATCTGCGCACCTTCGGCCTGGGGCTGGCCGCCGAGCGAGACGCGAAACCCGCGCCGGAAGGAGTTTTCGAACACGGTCGCGCGGTCCATGCCGGACTCACATGGCAGGAACACGCAGATCGTCGCGTTGAGGGGAAAATCGCGCAGCAGGAAGCCGGCAAGCAGCGGCGAGAAGAAGTCTGACTGCAGGAACTGCGAGGTGGTATAGGGCAGGATGGCCCGGCCGCCATCGGGCGCCTCTCCGCCCGCATCATAGGCGAAATTGCAGTCCCCGCTCGTGCCGGCTTCGGTGCCGAGAACTGCCCGAAGCTGGGTGCGGGCGCTGAGATAGGTCGCAATGCCCACAGACCCGCCCGAGACCCCGGACATTGCGAAGATATTCTCGTTGAATTCCGTGTCCTGCGCATCGAGGCAGGAGAGCACGCTGGCGGTGTGCAGTGCCGCGCGGATGCCGCCGCCCTCGGCCAAAACGACAATCGCCGGACGGGACTCCACCGCCGGCTCCCCGGTTCGCGCATTGACCCAGTCGGTGACAACCTCCTCATAGCCCCGCACCGACGGTCCGGCCGGATCGCGGGTGGTGGAGATCGCCGTGGAGGTTTCCACCGCGATCTGGACATTGTGATACTCCGAACAGCTCACCACGCCTGACAGGATGGCCAGTCCCATGAGGCTCAGGAGCAGCGGGACGCTCTGGCGGCGGGCATTGAGATAGGCGGCAAAGCCGAACACGCCGGCAATCGCGAAAACGGCCGTCAGGAGCGTCGCCACCGGCCCGACAAAGCCGGCGACCTTGGCCGGATACACGGCCAGTGCCAGCACCGCCGCGAAATAGGCAAGGCCGAGGATCTGCGAGACCCAGGTGCGACCTTTCCGGAAGACCAGGAACTGGTTGGTGTTGGCGTAGAACCGCCGCAACATGAAATGGGTCGGGGTCAGGAGGACCAGCCCTGCACTCATCGTTGTGGCCGCCAGTCCGATCAGAAATCCCCAGAAAGAGCTGGAGTTCATGTCGAGTTTCTGCTGCACGGCGCCCCAGATCACGTCCACAATCGGGTCGAGCACCAGGTTGAAGGTGAAGACCAGCAGGGTGACGACAATCAGTACGAGAAGGGCGCGCTGTACGAAGCGTTCCACACGGCGAAGCGTGCGGCTGGCCTGAGGCGCGCGCCAGGCCGGCGCGGTAAAATCATAGGCCGCGCTGATGAAGAACAGGACGAGGGCCGTGATCAGCAGCCGGTCGTCCCAGACCATGGGCGACAGCCAGGCTGGCGGCGACCAGGTCTGGATATCGGCCAGGCTGATCCAGTTGTGCAGAAAAAACAGGGTCAGCCCCACCGGCACGGCCAGGGCGAGCACGGCGGCGAACTTGAACCGGCGGTCGAGCAGTGGGTTCGCCCGGCTGGAAAAGGGGTAATAGACATTGATGGTGCGCAGCGTGACCTCGTGCACGGCTGCCGCGAACAGGAACATGGTGAGCCCGGTAAAACCGAGCCGCCACCAGCCGCCGGGATAGTCCGGACTCACGGAATATTTCAGCGCCTCGCGCCCCTGGGTCGTTGCGAGGGAGATCAGCAGCACGAAGATCACGCCGGCCACGAAGGGCCAGGCGGTGCGCATCATGTTCACATGGTCGTTGAAGATCGCCCAGCGGGTGCGGCGGTCATCGTTCCAGATCGCCCGTATGCTGTCGACCAGCCCGGTGCTCGCCTGGGTCAGCGGCATGACGGGCGAGGGGGGCGCCATTACAGAGACTCCGTCGGGCCGCCGGGCAGGCGCTCAAGCCGCGGGTCGCGCCCGAAGGCCTTGCGGATCAGCCGTTCGTCCTCGTCGGTATATCCCAGCAGGGCGACCCCTTCGATCTGCGAGGTCTGGCCAATATCGGAGAGGAAATACTCCACCAGGGCGCGCACCATACAGCCGATATTCACTTCGGCCAGGTGCGGGGAGGCATATGAGCCGATGAGCGGCATAATCACCGTTCTCAGAGTCTTGCGGCCCCAGTTGCGGTTCGACTTGTCGATTTCCTTCAGCACATTGGTGACGCAGAGGGAGATATAGTCTCCGCTGACTGCCTCATAGCCCGAGCCGGGATGGTCGCCTTTCAGCTCGACAGCGGCAACATGGGCGACCGCTTTCACGCCATTCTTGGATTTCAGGTCGCCGCCGCAGGCCGTCAGGCCCGCATAGCCGGGATGGACCCGCCCGCCGGGCAGTCTCTGGGCGACCTGTCGGCGCATGTAATCGTCGCTGATTGTCCCGCCGCTGAACCAGTTCGAGGACAGGTGGCGGATCGTGCCGGAGATCGATGGATCGAACTCGCGGGCCATTTCCAGTTTGGTGTTCTCCGGGTTCACCCAGACATCGATGCCCCGGACATAGCGGATATCGCCGACCGCGATGGCGATGCGCGGAGTGTCGGGCCGCTCAATCAGGCGGTACTGGTGGAAGTCCGGCGGCATGAACTCCTTGCGCGGCGATCCGCGCAGATTGACGCTGAGTGCCTCCAGTTCCTGGAACACAGGGCTCGGCTTCGGATTGCCTTTCCGGCCCCGGTTCATGCAGTCGGTAATCATGCGCCGCAGCCGGGCGCCGACCTCTTCCTCGTGAGGGGGCCGGGCATTCTCCACACGATCATGCATGTGCAGCGGATAGGCGGTGCGGTTGCGTGTGCGGTCGAGGGCGACGGCCGAGCCGGGCGAAAGGGTCAGGCGCATGCTGAAAAAGGCGATCGCCCGATGGTCGCAATCTGTGATGTCGGCAATGCAGAGCTCGGCCTGGTGGAGCACGCGATAGGCCATCTCCAGATTGGCGCTTGGCTCGGTGACGAGAGGGTTGAGCACCACGACCTGGATATCCTGGCCCGTATCCCGGCGCGCAGCCTCGATTGCCGGGTCGATGACGCGCTCCTTGAACCGGTGGAACTGGCGCTTGGCGTGGAACTCGAACGGGCTGATCAGGACGATATCGGCATCATCGATCTCGTCCTGGGACGGGGTGTGCTCATAATCGTGCGGATCCTCGTCAAACGGGTTCTGAGAGTCCGGGTCTGCCATCGTTCTTGTCCCCTCAAGAGGGTCCCTGTCAGGTGTTGGACTGTTGCTCGCAATACTGGGTGAGGCCATCGGCCAGGGCGCGCCGGCACGTCGGTGCCATGTCTTCCACGGCGCCGTCACAGCTCATGCCTCCGGACGGCGTCACCCCGACAAATTGTGCGGCAGTGGCGGCGGCGGAGAGATAGGCGGCAGCGGCGGCGTCGGCCGCTTCGTCTCCGTCGACGGCTGCATCCAGGGTGAGGTTCCACCAGATCGGGCCATCCATACCGCCAGCAGGCGGGCTGTTGGCGATCTCGTTCAGCTTGCAGGCGCTGGCTGTCTGCTGGGCCGCCATGGGCGTGGCATCCTGCTCGACCAGCGGCAGGTCGGCGACCGCCGCAGGATAGGCCGGCCAGTCTGTGCTCATGGAGGCCATGTACATGTCCGCGCTTTCAGTGGCTTTTTCATAGTCTCCGCCCGCAACCGCCGCCTCAAAGCCGGTCAGGGCGATCTCGCTCTGGTTCAAAAGGCGGATGGACTGGCCGAGCGCGCAGCGGTTGCCAAGCCGCGTATCGGTGACATTGCCCTCGCACAGGGTCTGCAGGGCAGCCGCCTCGCCGAGCAGCTGGGTGCGATAAGCGACGACCTTTTCAGTGTCCGAACCGGACAGCTTGGCGGCTGCATCCAGCCCGTTCACGGCGACCGAGCGCCAGACAAGTTCACTGTCCTTTGCGCCGGCGAGCTTGGCCTCATCGGCATTCTCGATGGCGCCCTGGACCTTCTCGGCGATCTTCTCGGCCGTGTCCTGCTGGGCGATCTCGGTTTCCACCTCAACCCCTGCATTGATGAGGGCGGTCAGCGCACGTGCGTTCGGGCCGGGATCAATGACGGGATCATCTGTTGTCTTGCAGCCTGACAGGGCAAATACGGCGGCAATTGCGGCGCTGACATAGAGGCGTTTCATCCTTGGGCTCCTTCTCGCGGGACGGGGTGGATGACGTCATCGCCATCGGTTGGGAAAAAGGGTGGGGTGACGGCTTCTGCCGGCGTGGCGGGCGTCTCAGTCTGGCTCGAGGCAGCCATGACCCGGCGTTCGGCACTGTCGAGGACTGCCGCGATGTCTTCCTCATCGATTGTCTGATCGGGATCGGCGATCGCATCGGCGGCGAACCAGCGGAAGGCATAGATCCAGTCATCGGCCGTCATCTGGCGCCCACGCAGATGTTCGCTGCCGGCGGCCATCTGGTTCAGCGTCTGGGCGAATTCCAGCATGGCTGGCAGGCTCCGTGGCTGGAGCAGCACGCGGGCATTGGAAACGGCCAGTTCCAGTGTCGCCATCAGGGCGCGTGCCAGGGTTTCCCCGAACAAGAGCCGGCCTTCGGAGCGTTTCAGCGCCGTCGCTCCGGTGGAGCTCTGCTCGCGCAGGCTGGTGGCGGCGAGATTGAGCATCTGGTTGACCAGCTGGACGGCAAGATGCCCGGTCGGGTTGTGCTCGTCGATGCTGAACAAGGCGCCGGGATTCTTCATGGCGAGGTCGACCGCCGTCGCCGAGACCTGTTTCCAGTCGCGCTGGGTGAGCAGTCCGGCATTTTCGTTTGCGATGAAAGCCGCCACGCCTTTCGCGATCTGGACGACCTCGTCATTCACATCATTGGGCAGGACCATGCCCGGTGTTTCGGCGACCTGTTCAGCCACCATGCCGACGATCTCAAGCATCAGCGGCTGGTCGATCTGGCCCGCAATCAGGTTCGTGCTGAGGCCGCTCTGCTCGAACTGGGTGATCATGCCGTCAGCGATCGTGGAGACGATGCGCAGGCCAACCGCGGCCCAGGGCTCGTCCGAGCCGTCTTCCATGATGTTCACTGACTGCTTTTCCTCGGCCCACTGGGTGAGTGCGGTGCGAGCCTCGTCGACAGCGAACTTGCGGGCATGGCGGCGCGTGATGTCCATGCCCATGGCGAAGAGATCGGCGGCGAGGTCGGGATTGCGCGCGACGGTGGAATGCTGGCCCAGCGCGCGGCTGAGCGAGGTGAGCAGTTCCTGGCCGCCCAGCACATGCTGGCCCTTGCCGCGAATGAAGGCTTCAGGCGTTTCGGCCACAGCGCTGAGCACCAGCGGATAGGTGCGCTGTACGAAGCCTTCGGAGAAGATCTGCAGCACATTGTCCGGCGAGGCCTGGGCCTGTTCGATAAGGCCGGTAAACAGCGCCTCGGTGACGACGCCGGCGGCTTTCTGCTTGTCGGGATAGTCGCCGAAAAACTGGGTGCGGTGGGTGTGCAGGGTTTCCAGCATGCCCAGCAGCACCGGGCCGCGAATGGCCTGGCGGATGGATTCAACACGCTGGGTGAGGTTGCCGCCCGAGAGGGCATTCTCGGCGTTCAGACTGCGCAGCGGCTCGGCCACTGCGGCGACGACGGCCTTTACATGGGTCTGGTCGGACAGCAGTTCGGGCTGGTTGGCGGCGATATCGAGGCTGGTCGAAAGGAACATTTCGAACATGCGCTTTGGTGCGCCCCTGGTGAAAGCGGTCTCGACGAATTGCTCGCGATGGGTGTCGAAATAGGAATCGAGGCTCGTCGCGACCGAGGTAACGACGCGCTGGGCATCGGCGCCGATGCCCAGCTTGTGGCTGCCCGCGGAGAGCAGGTTCAGCCCGGTCTGGGCAAGCGCGACGATGATCGCATTGCGATCCTGGCGGCTCTCGTCATGGCTCACCCAGTGCTTGATCTCGGCGAGGTAGAACTCATCGCGCAGGTCCAGAGTGCCGGCCCGGGCGAGCTGCGTGCCATAGGATTCCCTCCAGGGAATGGCTTTGCCGCTGGCAATGTCGATCAGGTCCTCGATGACGGTCTGGCGGCGTTCCGGATCGGCATCGGTGGTGAGAAAATAGCCCGAGGTGCTGTGGAAGCGGATGATGTCCGCATTTTCTTCGCGATAGTCCGGCAGCGGTCCTTGCGGGCCGAACAGGGCTTCATTGCCGAGATAGCTGGTGGCGAGGGCCTCGACATTCCGCGGCTGGATGTTGCGCACGACGGTGAGCATCGGGCGCAGACGGGCATTGGTCGCGAGCTGTTCGCGCACGGCCTGCGACAGGCTGAACACCGATCGCACCAGGGCGAAGATGGTCGTGGCCGGTGTCATGACTGTGTCCCTCACTTTAACGCTACTGTTACACCGCTGGCCCGGTTACGCCTCGCCGTCCGGCCAGCGCTCTTCGGGCAGTGTGCCGATGATCCGCCCTTCCGGCGGGACGTCACCGGGATAGCTTGCGATTGGCTCGTCACCTTCGAGCGCGACTTCGGTGCCCCGGCCCATCACGGTGAGATAGGCCCGCTCAAGGTCTGCCGGGGAAAGCGCGTTGGCATCGCGCACCGGCCGGCCGAGCGTTTCCTGGCGTGACTGGCCGGACGCGGTTTCGGTGTCGGCCTTGCTGCGCCCGATGGTGGGGGCTGCCAGTGTGGCGCGCGCCATTGGCGCGACCAGGGCAGCGGCCTGCCCGAACAGCTTGAACCAGAAGGGCGCGCCGAGGCCGAGCAGTCCGCCGCCGATCAGGACGCCGAGAAACCACATGGCAAAGGTCTGGAAATTGTAGGCGATGGCGGCCACCCGACTCCAGCGATAGGCAAGGAAGTCGCCCCAGGTGCGATCGGCAAAGGAGGCGCCTGCAGGATGGGTTCTTGCGAAATGCTGTTGATAACTCTCCTGCCAGGTCCTGTTCACGGTGCGCTGCTTGTCATAGCCACAGCGCTCGTCACGATAGGTCCCCTCCGCCTGTTCGGCCGGGCCGTCATGGCGATAGCCTTCGCAATGAGGGAACATCTGGCGGCCGATGGGAATGCCCAGTTCGGTGAAACTGGCGGCCATGTTGCTGAAATCTGAGACCATCAGCTGCGGGGTTTCGACACTGACCTCGCCGTCCTGAGCAAACTGCTGGAGTTTCGAGAACTGGTCGTTCTCCGCCAGCGTGGAGAGCCGAGCCGACAGGGTCGCATTGGTGGCAAGCTCGCGATAGAGCGCGATGGCGTCGAGATTGATGAAGACGGCCACGCAGATCCCCGCGATGACAGAGAGCATCTTGGCGCGCGAGCGGAAATATTCCGACTGGGCCTCGCCGATGCGCTCGAATTCATAGGCCGCCGCTGACAGGGCCCGTCGCAACACCCGCCGGTCATAGCCGGCCAGAGCCTGGCCTTCCGGCGTCTCGGCCAGGCGTTCGATGAACTGGAGCGTGCTGAGCTTCTGGCTGCGCGAGGACAGGATCGAGCCGATCAGCGGCCAGCGGCGGATATACCAGGGCCGCAGATTCTCCGACGAGGCGCGCCGGGAAATGCTGCGGGCAAATTCGCGCGACTGCGGCGAGGAGACCTCGCTGGTCGAGAGGGTCGGCGCGCCAAGCTCGGCCGGTGTGTCGGGCGGCTGGAGGGCGGCGAGCTTCTGGTCATAGAAGGCGCGCAGCATCTCCGACATGCCGGCGCTACGCAGGGCGAAGATCTTGTGAATGCCCTCGACCACGACCGACACAATGGTCGAATAGACCGCTATGACAGCCGCGAAACCAACCAAAGCGAGCAAAAATGACATCTGTCCCCACCCTCGCGTTCTGTCTGGACGAGTTATCCACAGTCGTGCACACTTCATTAACTTTGTCGAGGTCCGCAGTGGAAGGGATGCACTTTGCAGAGACTCGAGGTGACAGCCCCTAGTGGCTTGAATATTCGGCGATTACCGGAAAATGGTGCGGCCAAGCTTGCCGCCATGCCGCCCGGAATGATCGTGGAATTGATCGAGCCACGCCTGTGGAATAATTCATGGTATCGGATCCGCGCTGAGTTCTCCCGGGCGGGCATCGTGGAGGGTTACAGCGCCTCCAGCTTCCTGCGCCCGCTGGGGGCCACCAGCCCGCCTCCGCCACCATCCGGTGCGCCCCCGGAAACCGCGCAGACCCCGCTTGAAAAGGCCATCGCCTCGACGCCGGCCTATGCCTGGAACCAGCTCAATCCGATGACCGAGCCCAGCGTGGCGCGCCGGTATGAAAACGAGCTGCATGCGACTTTCCTGGAGCGCATCCAGGCTCTGCTTGAAAAGTGCAAGCGCAACGGCCTCAGCTTCCGGCTGTTCGAAGCCTATCGCCAGCCGAGCCGTCAGGCCGAGCTTTACAATTCCTCGCGCTATGGCCGGCGCATCACCAATGCCGATGCCTGGCAGTCGATCCATAATTACGGCTTCGCCGCCGACATCATTCTCAATGTGCGGGATGTGAACCCGTGGGAGACCGGCAAGGTCGGCGGGGTCGACTATATGAAGCAGTGGCTGAAGATGCGTGACTATGCACGCGGGCTCGGCCTCAAGACGCTGACCGATTCCTCCGGCGCGGACTGGGACTTGCCGCATGTGCAGATGCCGGACCTGACCTGGCGCGCACTGCAGGCCGGCCAGTTCCCGCCCGGCGGCGGGGCGACCTGGGCGGCCAACCTGCTGCGCAATATCGAAGCCCATCCGAGCGGTGCGCCGAGCGATTTCAGCAAGCTCACCCTGGGCGGGGCGGATATGGGCACGCTGGTGCCGGGCGCTGATACGACGGCAGGCACAGCGCCACCGGCCGAAGAGCCCCCGGCACCACCGCCTCCGCCTTCCCCGCCTGTGGCCGCGCCAGCCACCCCGGTCTCACGCCTGGATCAGCTCAACGCCACCGTGCCGGCGAGCGTCGTTTCGGGCTTTTTCGATCCATCGGCGCGGCGCAATGTCGAGCGCTACTTGCCGCTGGTGCTGGACGCCCTGCGTGAGTTCGGCATTGACACCTGGCCGCAGATCATTGTCGCGCTCGGCACGATCAATGCCGAAAGCGCCGGCTTTGCCTCCATTCCGGAAGGTCAGTCGAAATACAACACCGCGCCGGGTGGGGCGCCTTTCGCGCTCTATGATAATCGCAGCGATATCGGCAATCAGGGGCCGGGTGACGGCGCGCGTTTCAAGGGGCGCGGTTTTGTCCAGCTCACCGGTCGGGACAATTACAAGAAATACGGGCCGAAGGTTGGCGTTGATCTCATCGCCGACCCTGATGCCGCGCTGGACCCGAAAACGGCGGCGCGCATCCTGGCTGCCTTCATGAAGGACAAGGATGAACGCATTCAGAGGGCCTGGGAAAACCAGGACTGGCGCGATGCACGTCGCGCGGTAAACGGCGGCACGCACGGTCAGGACCGCTTCGAAGCCGTCATCCACGCCGCCCGCAATGCGTTCGTCTGGAGCAATCCGATCTGAGCTGACGGCCGATAAATGTTTCCCCTTCGTTCTTGATCCGTGATGTGTATGCTGTAGACTTTACAACCGATACTCCCGGTGGTCCTGAAGGCAAATCGGATGCTTGAGCCTCGCCCGGCGCACGGATTGTTTTTCGCGGTAATGGTGCCGATGCAGGTCAGGCATGAGATCGCGGCATGTTTCATGGATTTTCAGGGGCGATATCCCTTTCTGAGCCGACCAATCGGGGCCGAGCGCCTTCATCTCTCCCTGAACGCGATTTTTATCGGAGACCTGTTGCCCGACCAAGTGATTGAGCTTTCGAAACGTGTGGGCAGTTCGATCCGTTTCGAACAATTCCAGATCCGTCTGGACAAGGCTCTGACTTACAGAAACCGGAAGACGAAGAAGCCATTCGTCCTGGCGGCCTCAGACGCAACTGATGTGAGCCAGCTTGGTGAGCATATCACAGAGGCCTTCGATATCCTGTCGGGTCAACAGACACGTGGCGCCAGGCCGATCAGCCCGCATGTCACACTGGTCTGGGATGAAATCATGGTTCCCGAGCAGCCCATTGTCCCGGTCATGATACCGGTTCGGGAAGTCTCACTTGTACACAGTCATATCGGGCAATCGCGATACGACATCCTGGCGCGCTGGCCGCTCGTCGGTTAACGGTTGGACACTGCATGGGAGTTAGATGGCCAGTGCCATCAGCATGGCCACTGTCCCGAAACCGGCCAAAAGCAGAAGCCCGAGTGGCGGAGAGACAGGGAGAAGAAGACCAAATTGGAACACTCCGATAGGCGTTGAATGTATTGATTATTTTAGACTTTTATCCAGATTGGTCAAAGAGAATTGGAACAGTGGATTGGAACAGTAATTGCTGCAAAAAAGTAGCGAATTCAGACCGGTTCAACGGTGGAAGATGGCCGGGTCCGGGCACGGGTTAGAGGTACTGCGTCACCTGATTTCCCCACCAGTCCAACATCCTGACGCGTTCGTCCCAATAGAGCGCCCGATTATAGATGCTTCGCACGGACTTCGTATCCACATGCGCAAGTTCAGCTTCGATTGCATCTGGGTTCCATAACCCGCTCTCATTCAAGAAGGTGGATGCGCTCGCGCGAAACCCGTGCGGTGTCATCTCCTCGCTCGAGAAATCCAGCCGGCGCAGGGCCTGGTTCATCGTGTTCTCGCTGATGGGCCGCCCTGGCGAGAGGGAGGATGGCAACACCAGCCCCGTCGTCTGGTTCTGCTCCCTCAATCCCTTCAGGACCTGCACGGCCTTCGTGGAGAGTGGCTTTTGGTGAGGACGCCGTTTCTTCGTGCGCTCAGCGGGGATTTTCCAGATCGCACGATCAAAATCGAACTCGCCCCATGTCGCCAAGCGCAGCTCACCAGGGCGTGGAAAGAGCAGAGCCATCAGCTTCAGCGCCTCTCGCGTATCGGATGTGCTTTCATAGCTCCAGATGGCGCGGATAAGCTGACCGAAGCGCCTTGCATCGGTAATCGCCGGCGTGTGCCGTACCTTAGGCGAGATCAGCGCGCCTCGAAGGACCATTGTGGGGTCAGTCTCTGCACGCAAAGTTGCCACTGCATAGCGGAAAACCTCGCCTATGGTCGTCCGCAGGCGCTTGGCAGTCTCATAAGTGCCGCGTGCCTCCACACTGCGCAGGACGGGGAGAATATCGGCGGGCTTGATATCAGTGACTGGCATGTGGCCAAGCTCCGCCCGTACAAAGCCGAGCAGCCAGGTTTTCTTTGCAAGCGTCGTTGCCGCGATACCCTCAGCTTCTCGTTTGCGGAGAAACTCATCCGCGATGCTGTTGAAGGCGACAGGATGGCTCGTCCTGCGCATCTCCGACGCATTCGGATCAATGCCCCGCCGCAAGAGACGTTTTGCTCGTATGCCCTGCTCACGCGCTTCTTCGAGTGTTACGATGGGGTAGGGACCGAAGGACAGAGTCTTCTGGCGCCCCTCATAGCGATAAGCCATGCGCCAGAGTTTCGAGCCCTTGGGCGTCACATAGATGTAGAGGCCGCGCCCGTCCGCACGCTTATAAGGCTTTGTCTGGGGCGCAAAGTTTTCGATTTGGTCGGATGTAAGCGGCATGTCCCGTCTTAGACAGAACCGTTTTAGATTGCTAATTCAGCGGGGTTGGGAATGGACCATGCGCGCGAAAATTTTTCAATGAAAACAAATCACTGGTGCCCAGAAGAGGACTCGAACCTCCACGCCTTGCGGCACACGGACCTGAACCGTGCGCGTCTACCAATTCCGCCATCTGGGCACGTAATTGGAAGGCGCGTGAATAGCGATATGAACGCGGGCCGTCAACGCCGAACCTGCACTTTAAAACCTGGTCAGCCTACATGGGTAGATATTCTGATCCGAGCTATTTGTGCACGTCGATGCCGACTGAGTGCTCCCTCCAGAAACGAAGGGTCGATATCGATTCACGCGTGTGCCCAAAGGCCGCCAGGGATTCACCCGTGCTTTCAAGCCAGTCTTCGATGATGAGACGCTGAATCGCTGGAGGCAGCATTATTGTGTCGTCGTATATGTCAGTCGTTCTTATGAAGCGGGCGAGAACGATCCCGTACAATATGAGCAAACGCGTAATTGCGATTTCGTGGAATTCTTCCCACTCATGCTTGCGGTCGAAATTGATTGGAAACCCGGCATTGCGAACGATGGCTTGAGGATCACTGTCCAGGGAGACATCTGCGAAGTTGTGGGAGACGTCCTCGTCGGAGAACAAATTCAGCAGGTTTTTGAATTCCACATCTCGCGACGAGCAACTAATGAAAACTTTCCCGGCGATAACGCGCTTGCGGGTGATTCCAGACGTCCAATTTTTACCCGTGCAGCCAAATATGTAGTCGCTGTCTAGGATGAAATCACGTGGCTTTGAGTAAACTTTGTCAATTGCACCAATTCTATCTATCGGCCTCTTTTCCAGGCCGATTGTCCGAACATTCAGTTCGCCAAAGGCGCTGGCCAAACTTCCGCCAATGGCGCCCAGCCCGGCAATTCCGACCGTCCGCCCCTCGAAGTCCAACTGCATGGACTTGATTTTCCGGACGATCGACTTGGCGATTATCTTCGCTTCAAACTGTCGTTTGACCGCAGACCGGGCGACGTCGATCTTCGGGACGTTCCGCGGTTCACGGCCAATTCCAGAAGCAGTATGTTGTATGGATATGGTCGGGATATCCCAAGTGTCGCGAATGTGTCCCCATACGGTGCTCAATAGCCCACCATCATCCACGACGATGACCCGTTGCCTGCGCCGAGTGTGCGCTGGTCTTTTCCCAACCAGCGAAGCGGCAAGATCACATGCCGATATCAATGCGTGGTATTGAGAATCATCGTACCGGCCGATTCGAAATGATGTCTCGGTATCAACGACGCGGATTCCCGTGGATGACAGGTCGTCCAGCACGCCTGGAATAGTCGAATACGGCTTTGGAACGACGATGATGTTTCGTGCCGGGAAGCCCGCATAGTTGACCAGCGCATCGACAAGAACAGAAAAAGACGGAAGACAGTGCGCATGCATCAGAAGTATGCAATTGCTAGGCGCTGCCGGCGCGACTGTTTGACTTAGAGAGGCAACGAGGTCGGTATCAAGCGTTCGAAGCAGTTTTGCCAGTCGAAGCTTGCTGTCTACCGAGGTTGGTTGTGCCAACCTGCGTGAAGATGATTCATCCACCTTCACCTCGCTGCTCCCCCTCGCCCGCGAACACGTCCAGATCGATTCGAATGATATTGCGAGTGTATTTTGAGAACTTTAACGCGCCATCTTTCTTATCGTTATCGGTTATCCAGTGCTTCCGGTCGACAAAGTCCTTGAACTCAATATCAACTTGCCTTGGCCGGCCGGATTTGTCGATTTGGTAGCCGTAATACTCCGAGGGCTTGGCGTTCTTGCGAATTTTCAGCGCCGAAAAAAAGGCGGCCTTCGGAACGGCAATCTGCTCTTGCGCGTGTTGGAAACCGGGATCGTTGTACATGTTGACAATCTGTTCCATGACCCCGCTGAACTCGCTCTCGATTACGCCTTCCAGTACCTCGACAATCGGCAGATATCGCGGGCCGGAGCCGCCAACGAAAGGGGCCAATACGGGCGCGGGTTTGGTAAACTTCTTTCCCTCGTCATCCGTGGCCAGAAATTCGCAAAGCTCTGCCGCAGGGAAGATCTCATAGTCTTTTTCGCGGATTTCATAACTGAATTTCTGTCCATGCACGCTGGTCAGTATGCGCGTCCAGACATCAAACGCCTGGCGCCTTGATCTGACAACCGAGTTGCGAGCGCCGAATAGGTCGCCGAGCGCAGTGCGCCAAAAGCCGGAAAAATAGTTCTCTGAGATTGCAAGCCGATGAGCGGCGTAGGATGCCAGTTTCAGTCGCAGCTTGGCGGCTACTTCAGATAGGTTGGAGATCTCCATTCCAAGGCCTAACCGGGTCAGGAATGAGGCTCTGAAATAAATCACATTGCACGACCAGCTGTCTCTGATGCGTGTCCACTCCTTGAACATTTCCAGGGATTCAAACAGCGGCTTGTTATTCTTCGTGAAGAATGCCGTATCGACGTCATTGTCGCCATATCGTTTCTTCAAGCCATTGCATCGGCCCTTTGATTGCGCGTCACAAAGTGGGTGGATGTTTTTGGATCCGGAGAAAATGGTCCAGGGCTGCACGGGTCGTGACGCACTATGTGCGGCGCCTTCGAATAGCTCAAACAGGCCAATCGTTTCACCCGGCCCAAGAACTACTTTGATATCGTGATGATGGGTCTGGTTCGAACCGCTGGGGATCGCGACTGTGGCGGCGTTCTGAACGACTATGCCGAATGGAAAGCAGTGCGGCTGCAGCAGGTCGTCTCCACCATCAAACGGAATGCCGCCGGGCTTCAGGGGGGTTCCGCGGTCGGCAATGGTTTCATGAAGGCGATAGCACGCCAGGTCGGCAATATGCTCAGTTTGGTCGAATTCGGTTGTAGCTTGGCGCAGCAGTGACGAGAACTCTTTGCTGTGGGCGTGATTAAGACTGCCGATCATTTGCACTACCTCGCCCAACCCCAAAGGCTGAAGCGCCCCCTTCCCAACCGTCACAATCCTTACCCCTCGGTGCTTTCTAGTCACTTGAAGACTCGTCGTGAGAAATCAGTGCGCAAAAAATGTACATAAAAAAATTCGAAGAAAATTAGCTACGGAAAACAACCATGAAAAACAAGCAATAGTTGTATCCGAACAAGAAAGCGAACGGGATGGTGGATAGATTCCGTGCGTTCTGAGTCTGGACACAATCTGGAGACCGATCAGCGCGTGAATTTCCACGAACTGATTCGACGACGGTCATTTCCTGCGAAAAAACGAAGGGAGAACGTTTTGCTGGAGCGCGAAAGATTGTGGGTATTTATAGATAGGGCCGGCGGGCCTGGAATCCGACGGTGGGGAGGCCGCTCACGGGTCTAATGCGGCGGTCTCCCCTGTCATTCACGCCCGTCTTTCAACCGGCGCCCTGCGAGTTACTCCTGCGGCGTTCGGAATGCAAGGCGGAATTCGACGGGAGAACACGTCGTGCTTCGGCTTTCTTTTCTTTTGTTGCCTTTGGCCATTACAAACCTTGCCCACGCAGATGAGGGCACCCCAAATTATGTGCGACCGGCGGAGTTTATCCGCGGCGTAGATGCTCACGGATGTGGCGACTATCCTTGTCCTCGCGGGGATCGGGTTCACAATGCAATCGACTATGCCATCACACCGGGCGATCCAGTCCGTGCGCCAATCAGCGGCCGTATCAAGCGTTTCGGTCGCCCTTACTTTGACGATACCCGTTATACATTGGTTGTCATCGAAGGCGAAGATGCTCTCTTACTGAAGGTCTTCTACATCACACCTTCGGTGCAGGTGGGTGATTTTGTGCGGGCCGGCGAGATTGTCGGCACGGCTCAGGATATTTCATTGCGATATCCTGGAATTACTCCGCATTTGCACTGCGAAGCCTACGTTAATGGCAGAAGGACTAACCCTGAGGAACTCTAAATGGTTCCAAAGGATGAACAACCGCTAGAAGCGTCTAGCGGTTGTTCTCATTTATGTTGCCATCAGCCCAAATCGTACTGCCTTCTCACATGTTCTGAAAATATGATGCTTTCACGGTGCTCGACTGACGTACGGCCTGTTTTTGATGGGTGTTCTTGGCTCTGGAAAGTCCACTCCGCGGCGGCTAGCAAAGTTGACCCCATGGCCACCAAATGTGACGAATCCTAAGCGATTCGACGGGGGTAATTCATGGCGCTTCGAGAGCTGTTGGAGCAGTATAGGGTAGGCGCTCAGAACGAGCGTGATAAGGGAACCGCGTTTGAAAATCTGGCGCTGGCCTACTTCCGCCATGACCCCCTTCAGAAAGACAATTACGACGCGGCGTGGACTTATCAGGAATGGGCTGCATCAAAGGGGTTGGACGGTCGAGACGTCGGGATCGATCTGGTCGCGAAGATAACCGATGAAGAGGGCTACTGCGCCATTCAGTGCAAGTTCTATCGGGAGAATTATCGTATCCAGAGGGGCGATCTGGACTCATTCTTTGCCGCATCGGGAAAGTCGCATTTCACGCGCCGCGTTGTTGTCGATACGACGAATGGTGACTGGGGTGCGAATGCTCAGGGCCTGCTGGAGAACCAGAACCCACCTGTCTATCGCATCGGACTGACCGATCTTGAAGATAGTCCGATCGACTGGGGGCGCTTTCTCCGCACCGACGAGATTTCTCTCGCGCCGAAAAAACAGCTCCGCCAGCATCAGACAGAAGCCCTCAAAGCCGTTCGCAAGGGCTTGTCTGAAGCCGATCGCGGCAAACTCATCATGGCTTGCGGCACAGGTAAGACGTTTACCGGTCTCAAGATTGCAGAAGACCTTGCGGGACCTGGCAAGCGCGTTCTTTTTATGGTGCCCTCTCTATCCCTCATGTCGCAGACGGTTCGTGAGTGGACAAACGACGCCGAGGTGAATCTGCACAGTTTCGCCGTGTGCTCTGATGCTCAGGTTGGTAAGCGCGTAAGTAATGAGGGCGATTACGGCGATATCGCCGCCTACGATCTGGCTTATCCCGCGACGACCGATCCAGAGAAACTCGCCGAGAAAGTGAAGCTGGCTTCATCGGACGAGATGACGGTCGTGTTCTCGACCTATCACTCCATCGATACGATCTCGAAAGCCCAGCTTTGGCATGACCTACCGGACTTTGATCTCATCATTTGCGATGAAGCGCACCGCACCACAGGCGCGCGCTTCGAGGATGAAGAAGAGTCAAACTTCATCAAGATCCATTCCGACGACAATGTCAGGGGGGCGAAACGCCTATATATGACGGCGACGCCCAGAGTGTATGGCGAAGGCGTGCGGCAGAAGGCAGATGAGGCGTCCGTCGAGCTATGCTCAATGGATGACGAGGCGCTGTATGGCAAGACGCTCTTCACGCGTGGCTTTTCCTGGGCGGTCGAGAACGGACTGCTGACAGACTACAAGGTTGTCGTCCTGGCCGTCGATGAAGAGTCTGTGGCCGAAGGCGTTCAGAAGCGACTGACGGAGGGCAGCGAGCTTAAGCTCGACGATGCCACCAAAATCATCGGCTGCTACAAAGCCCTTACGAAAGACGGCCTGGCAGATGATCTCGTTCTTGATCCACATCCCATGCGGCGGGCACTTGCCTTCTGCAAGGACATCAAGACATCGAAACTGGTCACCAATCAGTTTGCCGCTGTGGTCAACGAATATCTCGACACCGAAGAAGAGCTATCGGGCGAAGAGGAAAAGCGCCTTCGTTGTGAGCTGGAGCATGTTGACGGGACCTATAACGCCAAGGCCCGAGAGCATCTTTTGAAATGGCTCAAGGCTGACAGCGAAAACGCTTGCCGCATTCTCTCAAACGCCCGCTGCCTTTCCGAGGGTGTGGATGTACCCGCGCTGGATGCCATCCTCTTCCTGCACCCCCGCAAATCCCAGATTGATGTTGTCCAGTCGGTCGGCCGGGTTATGCGCCGGGCCGAGGGCAAGAAGATGGGCTATGTCATTTTGCCGATTGCCATCCCGGCGGGGGTCACCCCCGAAGATGCCCTGAATGACAATGAACGCTACAAGGTTGTCTGGCAGATCCTGAACGCGCTGCGGTCTCACGATGAGCGTATGGACGCCACGATCAACCGCATCGGTTTTGGCGAAAGCGTCAACGACAAGATCGAGATTGTCGCGGTCACCAACAAGGTGCCGACGAAGAAGCCTGCAAAGGGAGAAACGGCAGGCCTGGGGCAAGGCTCAGCCAATGATGACGATGACCGACCGGAGCTGACCCGGGAAGTCTCTGAGCCGGAGCAATATTCGCTTTGGGTAGATGAGTTTGCCGCCGCCATCCGCGCCAAGATTGTCAAGAAGTGCGGCACCAAGGATTACTGGGATCGCTGGGCGAGCAGCATCGCCGAAATCGCCCAGAAGCACATCACACGGATCAAGGCGACGCTGGCAAAGCCGGACACGCCGGAGCGCAAGGCGTTTGATGATTTCCTCGCCGAAATCCACGACGATCTGAACCCAAGCGTCTCAGAAGAAGAGGCGATCGAGATGTTGGCGCAGCACCTCATCACGAAGCCTGTCTTCGACGCCATCTTCAGAGATCATGACTTTGCGGCCAGCAACCCCGTGTCACAGGCACTGGAACGTGTCCTGGGCGCAATCCACGGCGACAGCATGAAAGCCGAGCGCGAAGAGCTGGAACAGTTCTACGATAGCGTCAGGCGCCGCGCTGCGACGCTCAAGACGGCCGAAGCCAAGCAGCAGGTTATCATTCAACTTTACGACAGCTTCTTCCGCAATGCCTTCCCGCGCATGACGGAAAAGCTGGGCATCGTTTATACGCCGGTCGAGATCGTCGATTTCATCCTGCAATCGGTCAATGAGATGCTTCAGGAGCATTTCGGCCAGACGCTGGGCTCGCGCGGAGTTCACATCATGGACCCGTTCACCGGCACCGGCACTTTCATCACCCGCCTCTTACAATCCGGATTGATCGCACCGGATGAGCTGGAGCACAAATTCCGAAACGAGATTCACGCCAATGAGATCGTGCTGCTCGCCTACTATATCGCGGCCGTAAATATCGAAGCGGCCTATCAGGGTGTCAGTAACAGCGAGGAATACGTTCCCTTCGAAGGCATCTGCCTGACAGATACCTTCCAGATGTATGAGGGTGACGACGAACTCGCTATCTACATGCCCGACAACTCAGAGCGGCGGAAACGGCAGAAGGCGACGGCCATTCGGGTCATCGTTGGCAACCCCCCGTATTCCGTCGGGCAATCAACGGCCAACGACGACAACGCTAACGTCATCTACCCCAACTTAAATGAGCGGATTAGGTCTACTTACGCGGCTAAGTCGTCCAACACGAACATGCGTTCGCTTTACGATAGCTATATCCGTGCGATCCGTTGGGCTTCGGATCGCATCGGCGACGCAGGCGTAGTGGCTTTCGTCACCAATGCTGGGTGGGTCGATGGCAATGCGGCTGACGGCATGCGCGCCTGTCTGGCAGAGGAGTTTACGGACCTCTACATTTTCCACCTTCGCGGCAATCAGCGCACCAGCGGTGAGCGATCACGAAAGGAAGGCGGCAAGATCTTTGGCTCGGGCAGTCGCGCGCCCATAGCGATCAGTGTCTTCGTCAAGAGCCCGGACGCAGCGGAGCATGGCCGCGTCTTCTTCCACGACATTGGCGACTACCTCGACCAGAAGCAGAAACTTGCGATTATCCGTAAGTGCGGCGCCATCAACGGAATCACCGATGCTGAAGGCTGGGAGAGAATAACGCCCAACGAGAACTTTGATTGGTTGGGGCAGCGAGACGCCGACTTTGGCAAATTCATCGACATTTCCGAAAAAAGTGGATCTCAGATCGCTATCTTTGAGACACACTCCGCCGGACTAAAAACAAACCGCGACTCATGGGTTTACAACGCATCAAGGTCCAGTCTGGAACGTCGGATTGAGCAATCCATTGCCTTCTACAATCAGCAAGTCGACGATCGCCGTTCCAATAGAAATCACAAGCCGGACACACGCGCTGATCGATTCAAGTGGTGCCAATCCACCCTGAATTCCTATGAGAAAGGAAGATATCTGTGCTTCAGCGAAGAGCGTCTTCAGAGAGCGCTCTATCGACCATATCAAAGCACTTGGCTGTACAAGGATAAAGACTTGAACTGGAGCAGCTATCTTATGCCCCGGTTCTTCCCGAACAGGGACTCTGTCAACCGCGTAATAATGGTCAAGCAAAGGTGGCACGGCGACGGCCAACTCGCTCTTATGGTAGATTGCGTTCCTGATCTTCAAAGTGATGGTGGTACGCAGTGCTTCGCCCGTTACCTTTACGGCCAGCAGGATGAGGAGCCCGGAGGCCTATTCGAAGGCCAGTCCTCCGGCCTTCAACGTCGTGATGCAATTACCGATGCAGGGTTAGCCCATTTCAAAGCGGCCTATCCAGGCGAGGCAGTCACCAAGGAAGACATCTTCTACTACGTCTACGGCTTGCTGCATTCGCCCGACTATCGCGAGCGCTACGCCGACAACCTGACAAAGGAACTGCCCCGCATCCCTTGCGTGAAGACCTATGAAGGCTTCCGCGCTTTCTCTGATGCCGGTCGGCGCCTGGGCGATCTTCACGTCAATTATGAGAAAGTCGAGCCCTACCCGGTCACGATCAAGCAGGGCGATTTGCGGCTGGCGAGCATCGACGACCCGAAGAAGTTCTTCCGCGTCGAAAAGATGAAGTTCGCCGGCAAGCGCGGCGCGCAGAACAAGACGACCGTCATCTACAATCACAACATCACCATGGAAGGCATCCCTCTTGAGGCCTACGACTATGTCGTGAACGGCAAGCCGGCGCTTGAATGGGTGATGGAGCGTCAGGTTGTGAAGACCGACAAGGCGAGCGGCATCGTCAACGACGCCAATGACTACGCCAACGAGACCATGAACAACCCGGCCTATCCGCTGGAACTCTTCCAGCGCGTGATCACCGTCAGCCTGGAAACCATGAAGATTGTGAATGGCCTGCCGGACTTAGATTTACCGGAGCCTGAGGGTGAAGGTGAGACGCCTTGAGTGAGTAGGAAGCTACTACCTCAACAACAGCGCGTGTCTTTGTGCAATTGATTGCACTTGCAAATCACCAAGGTGAGAATACCCCGTGGTGTGGCATGTGTTTTTGGGGGTCATCAAGCGCCCAACCAATCAGTGTATCGAGCTGCGCGTTTTTGATTGCTTCTGGCCAATGCGGCCAGATCTCCTCTTCAACGATTAGGTCATTGGGCATGAAGGACGTGAAATTTTGTTTAGATATCGCAGGGTAGCTCGGCAGGATGTATTCAGGCAGCAACGATAGTGCGGCGTCTATTCCTCTATAACGTGCGCTATCTAACAACCACGGCCATTCGTGCTTTGGGCATGGGGGCTCTTCAATAATCGCTCGGTGAATGTTCCAGCCCTTGAATGGAAACTTCACCTTGTGAAGGTTCTTGAACATTGTGTTGGTGTGCATGCAGCGCTCCACACGGGTATGTTCGATGTCGCCATGGAGCGGGACCTGATTATTCGCTAACTGTTCTTTTTTCTTATCATACACAACAAGTTGAGCCCGCCCTTTGGGGACAAACTTGTCGGGGATTTTGTCGCCGGAGACAGCGTAGAAGTTTGAGGTCTCGATCCCTTCGTCAATTGACGAATATGAGTAAATTTTAGCGACTTGAACGTTCTGGACGAAAAGATCGCGCGGGGAAATGTTTAGCAGATCAATGGCGATATCTAAACGTGTAAGGCGAGCGTCTGGAATGAGTGCTGGCAGGGGAATGTTGTCTAAATCAATTTCTTCCCAGATCGCGCACAGCTTCTGAAGGCCATTAGGTGGGAGGTGCGAAGGGTTGAACTCCAGACGAACCGCAGCGAGATCTCCTATGGGTTTCGTATTTAGCCTGACAGGTTCGTAGCCATCTTCGAGTTTCAAAATGACATTGAGTTTATAGTTCGGCACACGCTTTTTGGCGAATTCTATCCGAGTTTGAGTCGGATCCTTAGCCTCTGCCAAGACGCGTGCAAAGAAGCCGTTCCAGTATTCAACGGCAATGGCGGTTTTGTTGTCGCCAGTGGAATTTATGATCGCCTCGATGGCCTTGTGACCTTTCGAGGTAATAGTGATCATGTCGATCTTCGGCTTTAGAACCGTGATGATGTGATCGGGTTTTGCTTCAACCAGATTCGCAAACTCGAAGACAGTCATGCGGCGACCCTTGGGTGTTACACACAAGACTCCGTGTGGAGGTGGTGTAGGAACAAGAGTCAGGGTCGAAGCAAGATTACAGCCAACTTTTGCACGTACTGCAAGTCGCTAAACCCATGAGGTAATCCACATGCAATATACGGGCTATTAGAGACACCGGGTGTTTCGTGGTGTTGGCCTATGTGACCGTCCCATTCCGCCTCAGAATCGCAAGGAAATAACCAAGATAAACAACATGTATCTGGGGTGGAAGGCGGTATCGGATTTGGGGCCGGATGCCATCCTTTGTATGCGCCTTACAGCAAGGAACAGCCCTCTAGGGAGAACTTCCCATAGTCGAGGACTTTCCAGAGAGTGTCGCCTTCGAATAGCGCAATGTATTCTTCGGCGCCGACATAGCCCCCATAGGCATTCTTCGCATTTACGGTGAATACGCGCCCCCAGCCAGCGTGCTTGATGCGCCTTGGTGTGCCGCGCAGTTCGAAGGTGTGACAGACAACCTGGACGAAGCCATTTGCGTATTCATAGCGAGCGCTTTTGGGGTCGCGGAGGATGGTGTCGAAGTAAGCTTCGACTTGAGGCTCGTAGCCCGACGGAGGCTTTCCGAAGTCATAGTCAGCGGGAAGCTGCTCCGGCGGCACATTTGCACAGCCGGAGACGGACAGAGTCAGAGTGAGGATGGACGCAAGAAAGATTGCACGATGGATCATGGAGAGCCCCAGATTGTGGGGGAGGCAGCGCCCCCGAACTGAACGTTATGTTTTGCCTGAAACATAACGTTATATTTGGGTTGGCGTTAAGGAAAGTGGAAAATCCGAAGTGAACATCATGGAGGTTAGTTCGATTAAGCCAGACCTTAAGCCATGGCGACGAACCTTCATCATCACGTGGCAGCCGCAATCCGGGCCGCCCGCAAAGCCAAGGGCCTGACCCAGGAACAATTGGCAGCGCAGATCGAGCGCACGCCGGAGAGCCTCAGCAATATTGAGCGTGGACATGCATTGCCCTCGCTGGAAACCCTGATGCTGATTGGAAGCGCGCTCGATTTGCAGCCAGGATCATTCCTGCCTGAGACTGGAGAACTTCCTGACCGGGCGCCGCAGGCCATCAGGTTGGAACAGGAGATCGCACAGGTCGTGAGCAAGATGGACACGGCAATGCTGCAAGTCGCCCTTAAGCAACTTGCAGCCTTGGCAGAACTGGGGACGAAGAGGACGAGCTAGCGTCTCAACCTAGGAGTTTTTCAGTGCCAGTTTGCGCTGCGTCGACAGACCAAAATCGGCTGAGGCGACGGATTCGTAGAGCACATCCAAGTCCGTACCCCGGCCATAATTCCACGTAACTGAATTCGTTTCATGCCCGATGATCTGTTGGATTTGACTCTGGTCAACGCTGGCATTGCGAAGTGCATCAACGAAGCCATGCCGGAAACTGTGGGCGACAAGACGCCTATCGGTCAGCTCCAACTTGTCGAGCCAGCGGCCGAAATGTTTCGAGTACCGATCCTGGGGACGACTACCTGAAGCCAGCGTCGAGAAGAGGGGGCCGTTCTTAGCGCGCTTCTGTTGCGCTTTCACAAACTTTCCGAAACCGAAATCCAGCAGGTCAGGGTGAATCGGGATCAAACGTTCAGCAGCTCTGGATTTAAGCTTCTGCTTGCTCGGGTCCAGGTTGATGTGCGGACTGGCGCTATCCAGAACCACAGACATGGCAGGCAGTAGAATAAGTTCGGCAACCCGCATGCCGGTATAGTGAAGTAAGAGCGGCAGCCAGAACTGATCGTCGCGGTGCACCGTCTCGCCCGGCTCGTTCCGGCGTTTGAGACTCTTGCTGCCAGTATAGATCGGCGAGGAGAACAGGGTTTCCAACTCACTGGCATTGAATGGACGGCGGCGTAGACTTTTTGCTTGTGCGGGTACGGCCACTGCCAGTTTCTTATAGGGTAGGCACGGAATGAATCCTGATTCTTCCAACCAGATCATAAACCGCTTCACGGTGTCGAACTTCTTTTTCGCGGTTTTTGCGCTGACCCGCTCCTGGGGAACTGTGGTTTGTGAGTTCTTCAGGTCAGCACAAGCCGGCGTGTGTTTTCTGAGATTGATCAACAGGGTGCGAAACCCAAGCATTTGATCATTCGTGATTTGCGTGACGGGGGTATTCCCACCGACAAAATCGGCGAACCAATTCAGGACGACACGTTTTTCATTCCGCGTCTTTTCTTCCATAGACTCTGTTGTGAGATATTGGTCGATCCGGCCTGTGACATTTTTTGTCGTATCTACCCACATTTCTTCCGTTGCTCCTTGTGCGTTTGAATGCACTTCGCTGGGCCGTTGAAATGCAATTGATTGCACCAACTGGCTTGGGTGGGGGTTGGCGTGGGAGTCCTCTTTCTTGCTGGAAGAGTTGGTCGTGCGCTCTTGTGCAATTAATTGCATTCGGGCGGACTCCTTGAAGAGATCGTCTCTAGGTTCGTAGGGATCGAGCATGGAATTCTGCCGGTGGCGGGTGAGATAGGTCTGCTCGATGCGAGCCCGGACAATGCCTTCCAGCAGCTCGGCGCGCTGACGAGGTCCGATTTGGTCGAGGGAAAGTCCATGCTCGGCCAAGATCAATTTGGCATAGTCCTTTGATTCTTCTGAGAATGACCTGGATTGAAGCTCCAGGGCCAACTCGGAGCGGGCGTCTTCGGCGTGCCCCTGTTGCTGGTCATGATACTGGTCGATCTGGCTAGGCGGTATCGCCGCAAATGGCGCACACGCTTTGTCGAGTTGCTGGTAGAACTCACTGACCAAGCCTCGGGTCGGGATAACGCTTGCATCTAACATATGTATCAATTTGATACATAAATTTTGAAATGCAAGAACTGCCGGAGAGATTCTTCGCTTAGCCGCCAAGTAATCCTTCGTGTGCAGCGAGCGGCGGATTTCCTTGCAGCCAAAATGGGTGTGCAATTGCTTGGGAACGGGAATGCGGATTTGGTAAACCGCGCCTCGGCGGCTGAGATATCTTGCGCGTGGCCCGCTCATGTCCGGACCCCTGTCACAGGGTATTGGAACATAGAATTGGAACAGTCCCGGCGGTGGCGGGAAGTCCGATTCTTTAGCACGTTGAATAAAATGCAGTTTTCAGGAAACTGGCGGAGAGACAGGGATTCGAACCCTGGGTACTCTTGCGAGCACAACGGTTTTCGAGACCGCCCCGTTCAACCGCTCCGGCACCTCTCCGCGGTCGGGAGCGGTGGGCTTACTTCGGTGTGCGCAAGGTTGCAAGGGGCCAATCGCGGCTGAGCGCAGATCGGGGTTTGACTCTCTCACCTCATTAGTGTTTATGACGCGCTTCACGTCCGGGCGCGAGCGGCGATCCGGGCGCTTTTCATTTAAGGTTTTACGCGCGAGGGAGCTCAAGGCTCTTCCCGGCGCGGCGAGCGAAAGGGACGCGCCATGTTCGCGGTCATCAAGACGGGCGGCAAGCAGTACAAGGTTGCCGAGGGCGACGAGATCGTCGTCGAGAAACTGGCCGGCGAAGCCGGTGAGGATGTGCAGTTCGCTGACGTCCTCATGCTGGGCGAAGGCGGCGATGTGAAAGTCGGCGCGCCCATGGTGGCCGGCGCCAGCGTGGTCGGCGAGATTGCCGAGCAGCGCAAGGGTGACAAGGTCATCATCCGCAAGAAGCGCCAGCGCAACACTTATCGCCGCACCAAGGGCCACCGCCAGCTGGAAACCGTGGTGAAGATCACCTCGATTCTCGCTGACGGCAAGAAAGCTCCGGCCAAGAAGAAGGCCGCACCGAAAACCGAAGAGGCCCCCAAGGCCGAAGCCGCGCCCAAGGCCGAAGCGCCGAAGGCCGAGGCCAGGCCCGCTGCGAAGCCGGAGGCCGCCGCGGCTGACGACCTGACCAAGATGAAGGGGCTCGGCAAGGTCATGGCCGAGAAACTCAATGCCGAGGGCATCACCACCTTCGCGCAGATCGCCGCCCTCAGCGAGGACGAGATCGCCGCGCTGGAAGAGAAGATGAGCGCCACCGGCAAGTTCGAGAAAAATGACTGGGTCGGCCAGGCCAAAGACCTCGCCTAGGACACGCATTTCCGGTATATAGCCGGTCAAAGATCAAGGAGAGCTTCCCATGGCTCACAAGAAATCAGGCGGCTCGTCCAAGAACGGTCGCGATTCAAATCCGAAGTATCTCGGCGTCAAGAAATATGGCGGCGAGCATGTCGTGCCGGGCAATATCATCCTGCGCCAGCGTGGCACCAAGACCTATCCCGGCCAGAATGTCGGCATGGGCAAGGACCATACGCTTTTCGCCCTGACCGAGGGCAAGGTGGAATTCCGCCGCAAGTCCGGCAACCGCCAGTTCGTATCGGTTATTCCGGCGGCCGAGGCCGCAGAATAGGCGCTGCCGGAAAGGGGCGCCCAAGGGACGCGCCCCGAACCGCACTCAAGGTTCATGTCGAGGGAGACGGGGCGACCCTCTCCCTTTTTTCGTCTCCCTCATCACGAGGCCCCGCAAGGGCCCAAGAGGGAGCGTTCAGTCGTGCTGAGCCTTGAAATCTCCACCCCGCGCCTGGCCCTGCGTCCGGCCCTGCCCACCGATTCCCGTGCGATCACGGCGCTGGTCGCCGATCCGCGCATCCATCGCAATGTCGGGCGAATTGCACCCGGACAGTCGCAGGACGAGACCCGCGACTTTCTGGAGTGCGCCAAGCAGGGGCATTTCGCCGGCACAGACCATGTCTGCGTGGTCGAGCGCAAGGGGGAGCTCATCGGCTGTGTCGGCGTGCGGCGGCAGACGACGCGCGACCTGTTCGAGCTCGGCTACTGGATCGCGCCTGAAGCCTGGGGCCAGGGCTATGCCACGGAAGCCGCGAAGGCCCTGATGGACCGGCTGCAGGCGCGCGCCGGCGTGAAGGTCATGATGTCGGGACACTTCGCTGACAATCTTGCGTCGGGCCGTGTGCTGCGCAAGCTCGGCTTCCTGCCATGCGGGCGCCGCCCTTACCACTGTCTCGGGCGCGACGAGACGGTCGACCATCGCGACATGGTCTGGGTGGCCTGAGCCGTAAATAATACTGCGCCGGGCGGGAGCCCGGCGCAGCATCATCTCGAATTGAGCCGTGGCCTAGTTACTCGGCGCGTCGCTGGTCTCCAGCGCGTCGAAGGCACTCTCGACTTCGCGGCTGCTTTCCAGATCGCTCGTCATCTCGCGGATCTTGGCGATCAGCGCATCGGCCGAGCCATTCGTGCGGTCGAGCAGGGCGAGGAACTGGGCGCGCTGTTCGATGGCGAGCCAGAGCAGGTTGCCTTCGATGTTCAGGGCCACGTCCACGACCTGATACTCCCCATCGCGGTTCAGCACGCGCCAGCGCACATCCATGGCCTGGCCATCCTCGCGCGGGATGCGTGTGTTGACGATGGAATCGCGCGGCGTGCGGTCATAGGAACCGGTCACTTCCACGCGCTCGCCGCGATAGCGGTCAAGCTCGCTTTCATAGACCGCCAGCGCATAGGCGCGGAAAGCCTCGCGATACTCTTCCAGTTCGGCCTCGGTGAAAGTGCGCGCATAGCGCCCGATCACGAAATTCGACACCGCGTTGAGGTCGGTGAACTGGTCCATATAGCGTTCGAACGCCGCAGTGCGGGAATCGGCATCCAGGGCCGGATCGTTCAGGGTTTGCAGCACATTGTTGGCATTCTCGGCGACGTAGCGCTCGGACGCGTCGTCAGCCGTTGCAGCGCCAGCCAGGGCAAGAGCACCCAGCGCGCTGGCAGCCATGTATTTCAGGTTCAGTTTCATCATCTCATCCACCCTTTTTTGTCGTTGGGCTCATTCCTCGAAATCATCAAAATCATCGAAATCGGGCAAATCTGTGTACGGGTCTGCTTCTTCCCGCCCATTGCGGATCGCCGCTTCACGCGCAGACGAGTAGGCCCGGCGCAACGCGACATAGGGCTCAGGCTGGGCCCGCAGGGTTTCCAGCTCGTCATCCAGCGCCGCGCGCACCTCCAAACCGCCGAGAATTCCGCGGGTTAGGGCGATCTGGTCGTCCAGGTCGGGATCGTCAAACTCGATCCAGGTCATCGGATCGATCGCATAGTCGACCCCCATGCCGAGGCCATCACGAAGATTTGTAGGCCCGAGCAGCGGGATCACCAGATACGGCCCGCCGGAGACGCCCCAGACACCAAGCGTCTGGCCGAAATCCTCGCGGTGTTTTTCCACGCCAAGCTCATGCTTTGCAGGATCAAGCAGGCCGGCGATCCCGAAGGTGGAGTTGATCACGAACCGTACGGCTGTGTTGCCTGCGCGCTCGCCCTCGCCCTGCAGCACATCGTTCACGAACACGACCGGGCTGGACAGATTGGACAGGAAATTGCCGATGCCGATGCGGGCAAACTCCGGCGTGATCGTGACATAGGCATCCGTTACCGGGCCGATCACGGCCTTGTCGGCCGCTTCGTTGAAGGCGAAGACTTGGCGGTTTACCGGTTCGAACGGATCATAGACATCGCCCGAAGTGGCGGCCGGCTGTGTTGCGCAGGCTCCGAGCATCGAGGCCATGAGCACTGAACTGGTAAGTGAGCGATGCATCTATCTTCCCTTCGTCGGACAGCATATGCGAACGATTGCTCTAATTCTCAAGCCTTATCGAACCACGATAACGGTCTCACAGACAAAGGAGTGTCTTCACCGCAACAGGCTTGCGTGTCATATAAAAGTATCTTTATATGATCATATGGGACATTCTCTGGAGGATACGGTCGCCCGTTTGCGGGCGGCGGGAGAGCCGACACGGCTGCGGATCCTGGCGCTGTTGCGCCGGGGGGATCTGGCCGTGGGCGAGCTTGTACAGATCCTTGGTCTCAGCCAGCCGCGCCTGTCCCACCAGCTCAAAGTGCTTGCAAATGCCGGTCTTGTCACCCGCCTGCCGGAAGGGGCGTGGGTCTTTTACCGGGCCCGGCGTGATGGGCCGGCCGGCGAACTGATCGATCTCGTCCTGTCCCAGGCTGATCTCACCATTGGCGCATTTGCCCGCGATGCAGCCCAGCTTTCTGCCATCGAGGCCTCGCGCGCGAGCGCGGCGGCGGCCTATTTCGACCATGTCGCTCATACCTGGGATGCCATCCGCGCCCTGCATTATCCCGAACAGGCGATCGAAACCGCGCTGCTGGAGTCCGCCGGCCCCGGCCCGTTCGGTCAGGTCATCGATATCGGCACCGGCACAGGGCGGATGCTGACCCTGTTCGCCCCACTTGCCCTGCGCGCCGAAGGTCTCGACCTCAGCCATCAGATGCTGACCGTGGCACGCGACAATCTCGCACGCGCGCGCGTGCCCAATGCCGCCGTGCGCCAGGGCGATGCCTGCGCGACGCCGTTCGAGGACGCCTCGGCCGATCTCGTGATCGTCCATCAAGTGCTGCACTATATTGATCGACCGGCCCAGGTGCTGCGCGAGGCCGGCAGGATCCTGAAGCCGGGCGGAAAGCTGCTGATCGTGGACTTCGCGCCGCACGACCTGGAATTCCTGCGCGCCGAGCATGGCCATCGCCGGCTCGGTGTCGCAGAGGAAGCCCTGACGGACTGGGCACGCGGCACCGGGCTCGCCCCGCGCCTGGAGCACCGTTTCGATCCACCCGATGCCACCCGCGACGGCCTGTCTGTCGTGATCTGGTCGGCCCACAAACCGGGCAGCACGCCCGCACTCGTTGAGGAGGCTGCAGCATGACGCAGATGTCGGTTGCACAGCGACAGCGTGACCGCGCGCCGTCGGTATCGTTCGAATTCTTCCCGCCCAAGTCCGAGGCAATGTCGGAGAAGCTCTGGGAATGCGTCAAACGCCTGGAGCCCATGTCGCCGACCTTTGTGTCGGTGACCTATGGCGCCGGCGGGTCCACGCGCGAGCGCACCCACGACACGGTGCAGAAACTCGCCCAGGAGACCAGCCTGACCCCGGCCGCGCACCTGACCTGCGTGGACGCCACGAAGGAAGAGGTCCATCAGGTCGCCGAGGATTACTGGCAGGCCGGCGTGAAGCATATCGTGGCCCTGCGCGGGGACAGCCCGGACGGCATGGGCAAGCCCTTTGCGCCGCATCCGGGCGGCTATGCCAGCTCTGTGGATCTGGTTGCCGGCCTGCGCGCCCACCGGCCCGAGCTTGGCAAATGCTTCGAGGTGTCGGTCGCCTGCTATCCCGAGCGCCATCCCGATAGCCGGGGCTGGAACGGCGACATGGACATCCTGAAGGCCAAGCAGGATGCCGGCGCCGACCGCGCCATCACGCAATTCTTCTTCGAGCCGGACACCTATTTCCGCTTTCTCGACCGCGTACAGGCGGCCGGCATCACCATGCCCGTGGTGCCGGGCATCATGCTGCAGCCGAACTTCAAGGGCCTTCAGCGCATCGCCGGCCTGTGCAAGGCCGCCCTGCCGGACTGGCTTTGCCAGCTTTATGACGGGCTTGATGAGGATCCGACCACGCGCGACCTGATCACGGCGAATGTCGCCGCCGAGCTCTGCTTCAACCTCGCCGAACAGGGCGTGGACACATTCCATTTCTACACGCTCAACCGGGCCAATCTCGCCCTGTCGACCTGCTATCTGCTGGGCCTGAAACCGGCCGAGCCCTCCACCAAGGAAGCCGCCTGAGCCATGCAACTGACCGACACGCTCGCGGCCCTCGCCCGCGAGGCCGAGACCCGCATCCTGATCCTCGACGGCGCCATGGGCACGCAGATTCAGGGCTTCAAATTCTCCGAGGAGGATTTCCGAGGCGAGCGATTTGCCGATTGGGGCTCCAGCCTGAAGGGCAATAACGACCTTCTGAATCTCACCCAGCCGGATGCCATCCGCACCATCCACCAGCGCTATATCGCCGCCGGGGCGGACCTGATCGAGACCAACACCTTCTCGGCTACGACCATCGCCATGGCTGATTATGGCATGGAGGGGCTCGCCGATGAGATTGCGGCGGAAGGCGCGCGGCTGGCGCGCGAAGCTGCCGAGGGCGCGGGCCGCCCGGTCGCCGTGCTCGGCGCCATCGGGCCGACCAACAAGACCCTGTCGCTGAGCCCCGATGTGAACGATCCGGGTTATCGCGAAGTGACCTTCGAGCAGGTGCGCACCGCCTATGAGGCGCAGGTGCGCGCCATGGCACCTTATGTCGATGCGCTGCTGATCGAGACCGTGTTCGACACGCTGAATGCCAAGGCCGCAGTCAAGGCAATCCTCGACGCCGATCCTGGCCTGCCGATCATCATTTCCGGCACCATCACCGATGCCTCGGGGCGCACCCTGTCGGGCCAGACGGCGGAAGCCTTCTGGTACTCGATCCGCCATGCCAAGCCCTGGGCTGTGGGTCTCAATTGCGCGCTCGGCGCGGAGATGATGCGCCCGCACATCCAGGCGATCTCGCGCGTGGCCGACACCCGCATCATCGCCTATCCCAATGCCGGTCTGCCGAACGCTTTTGGGGAATATGACGAAACGCCCGACCAGACGGGCGCTTTGCTCGCCGACTGGGCGAAATCGGGCCTTGTGAACATTCTCGGCGGCTGCTGCGGGACCACGCCCGACCATATCGTCGCCATTGCAAGGACCGCAAATGGCAAGACCCCGCGCGCCATCCCGGCGGCCAGGCCCGGCATGCACCTGTCCGGGCTGGAGCCGTTTGAGCTGGCAAGCTGATGACGGACATGAGTATTTCCAGATACGGCTATAAGGATGCAGCGACGGCCAGGCGCTATGCCGCCGGGGGACGAGCGATGTTCCTGCCCGGCAGCCCCATGATGCATGCACTGACGCTCCAGTTGCTGGACGAGACCGTGCCAGAAGATGGCCGGGTTCTGGTTCTTGGCGCGGGCGGCGGCATGGAGCTCGGTGTCTTTGCCGCGCATGCGCCGGGCTGGGCGTTCACTGGCGTAGATCCTTCCGCGGAAATGCTGGCGGCCGGGCGCGAGGCCCTGGGTGAGGTCTCGAACCAGATCGAGTGGGTAGAGGGCTATATCCCCGATGCGCCTGACGGCCCCTATGATGGCGCCACCTGTCTGCGCACGCTGCACTTCGTTGCCGATAATGGCGACAAGCTGGAAGCTCTGAAGGCGATCCGGGCCCGGCTGAAGCCCGGCGGGGCTTTCATCCTGGTCGACAATTGCAATCCGGGCGGGACGCTGGACTTCGAACGGCATGCAGCCCGCTTTGTTGAGCAGGGCCGCCGGGCCGGTGCGGCAGATGACATGCTTGCCAGAGCGCGCGCGAGCCTGACCGGCAAAACCGAAATGGTCTCGCCCGAGCGTGAGGTTGAGTTGCTGACAGAAGCCGGGTTTCGCGAGATTGATCTTTTTTATGCCGCTCTTTCCTGGCGCGGCTGGGTGGCGCGGGCATGACGACGAACGGCCCCGTCTCCTCCGGCGATCTTTTCGTCTTTTATGGCCTGCTCAAGCAGGGCGCTTCCGGTATGCCGGCACATATCGACCTGGAAGCAGCCGGTACATTCGGCTCGCCCTGCTGGCTTCGCGGGGTGCTTTATGATCTTGGCGGCTTTCCCGGCGTGGTGGCGGGCGAGGGGCTGTGCCAGGGCATACGTTATCGGATGACCGACACCTCCATCATCGCCGCGCTGGACGAATTCGAGGATGTCGTGCCGGGCGACCCGGCCCGCTCGCTCTATGAACGCCGCAAGGTGGCGCTCCTGGATGCCGGCGGCGCCGGGACGGGCGAAGAGGCCTGGATCTACTGGTACATCCAGCCCGTCACGGGCTTTGAACAGATCACCGACGGCAACTGGCCGCTCGAACGGGGATGGACGAGGAAATGACCCAATCTGCCGCCCGCAACTTCATCAATATCGGCGAGCGCACGAATGTGACTGGCTCGGCGCGGTTCAAGAAGCTCATTCTTGAGGGCGACTATGCTGCCGCTGTCGAGGTTGCGCGCCAGCAGGTTGAGAATGGTGCCCAGATCGTGGATGTGAACATGGATGAGGGGATGCTGGATGGCGTCCTCGCCATGCGCACCTTCCTCAATCTCATTGCTGCCGAGCCGGATATTGCCCGCGTGCCCGTCATGGTCGACAGCTCGAAATGGGAGGTGATCGAGGCCGGCCTGCAATGCGTGCAGGGCAAGGCGGTGGTCAACTCCATCTCGATGAAGGAAGGCGAGGAGAAGTTTGTCTCCGACGCCCGCAAGTGCCTCTCTTATGGTGCTGCTGTGGTGGTGATGGCGTTTGACGAGGTCGGCCAGGCCGATACCGCGTCACGCAAGATCGAGATCTGCCAGCGTGCCTATCGCATCCTGACTGAGGAGGTGGGTTTTCCGGCCGAGGATATCATCTTCGATCCGAATATCTTCGCCGTCGCGACCGGGATCGAGGAGCACAATACCTATGCGTTGGATTTCATCCATGCTGCCCGCGAGATCCGCGCGACCTGCCCCGGCTGTCACATCTCCGGCGGGCTCTCGAACATCTCTTTCAGTTTTCGCGGAAACGAGCCGGTGCGCCGGGCGATGCACTCGGTCTTCCTCTATCACGCCATCCCGGCGGGCATGGATATGGGCATCGTGAATGCCGGCCAGCTCGACATTTATGACGAGATCGAACCGGAACTCAGGGAGCGCGTCGAGGATGTCATCCTCAACCGCCGCGAGGACGCGACCGAGCGCCTGATCGAGATCGCCGAGGGCTTCAAGGGCCAGAAGGGCAAGACCCAGGAGAAAGACACCAAATGGCGCGAGACGCCGGTGGCCAGGCGCCTGGAACATGCCCTCGTGCACGGCATTCTCGAACATATCGTCGAGGACACAGAGGAAGCGCGCCAGAATTTCGAACGCCCGCTGCATGTCATCGAGGGCCCGCTGATGGACGGGATGAACGTGGTCGGCGACCTGTTCGGCGCCGGCAAGATGTTCCTGCCCCAGGTGGTGAAATCGGCTCGCGTGATGAAGGCTGCTGTCGCCCATCTCGAACCCTTCATGGAGCGGGAAAAGGAAGAGCTTGGCCTCGTCGGCAAGTCGAATGGCAAGGTGGTGATGGCCACGGTGAAGGGCGACGTGCACGATATCGGCAAGAATATTGTTGGGGTCGTGCTCGCCTGTAATGGCTATGAGATCGTCGATCTCGGCGTCATGGTGCCGGCAGAGACCATACTCGACACCGCAGTTGAACAGGGCGCGGATATGGTGGGGCTCTCAGGCCTCATCACGCCGAGCCTGGATGAGATGGTCTATGTCGCCGCCGAGATGGAACGGCGCGGCATGGAGATGCCGCTGCTCATCGGCGGGGCGACGACCAGCCCGGCGCACACGGCGGTGAAGATCGAGCCGGCCTATGGCCGCGGGCCGATCATCCATGTCAGTGATGCCAGCCGCGCGGTCGGCACGGTCGGTGCGCTGATGAACCCGGACGAACGCGGCGCCTACTGGGAAGCGGCCAAGGCGCGCCACGAACGCCTGCGGGCTTCGCGCGCCGGCGGGCCACCCACGCCGCGCCTGCCGATCGAAGAGGCGCGTGCGGCGAAATTCGACGCGGGCGCGGAGCCCTCCGCTCCGCCGCCGAGCTTCACCGGCGTCAAGCATTTCAATGATTTCGATCTGGCTGAAATCGCGCGCTATATCGACTGGACGCCCTATTTCGCGAGCTGGGATCTGGCGGGGCGGTTTCCGCAGATCCTGGAGGATGAAAAGGTCGGCGCAGCGGCGACCGATCTTTGGGGCGAGACCCAGGCCATGCTGCAGCGGGTGATCGGGGATCAGTGGTTCAAGCCGAAAGCAGCGGTCGGCTTCTGGGGCGCGAAACCTGTCGGCGATGATATCCATCTCGACACGGGTGATGTGCTCCACACGCTGCGCCAGCAAATGGTGAAGAAGAACGGCAAGGCGAATTTCGCGCTGTCTGATTTCCTGAGTGAGCAAGGCGACCATATCGGCGCCTTCTGCGTCACCGCGGGCCCCGAGGCCGATAAAATCGCGAAAGAGTTCGAGGCGAAGGGCGACGATTACTCTGCCATCATGGTGAAGGCGCTGGCCGACCGGTTCGCTGAAGCCATGGCCGAAATGATGCATGAGCGCGTGCGGAAAGAGCTCTGGGGCTATGCCGCCGATGAGGCCTTCGACAATGCCGCGCTGATCAAGGAAGCCTATCGCGGCATCCGCCCGGCGCCCGGCTATCCGGCTCAGCCCGACCATACCGAGAAGGAAACCATCTTCCGCCTCCTGGACGCCGAGCCCGCCATCGATGTCGCGCTCACTTCCAGCTTCGCCATGCACCCGGCACCGTCTGTCTCAGGGCTCTATTTCGCCCACCCGGACGCGGCCTATTTCGCCGTCGGCCGGATCGAGCGTGACCAGGTGGAGGATTATGCGGCCCGAAAAGGCTGGGACATGCGCACGGCCGAGCGCTGGCTCGCGCCGATTTTGAACTATGATCCGTATGCACGGGTTGCGGCGGAGTAACGGAGAACCAAGGCATGGCAAGAGAGTTCGAGTTCAAATGTCATGAATGCGGAGAGATCCACTCAGGTTCACCATCACTCTCGTACGCCTTCCCGACTTATGTCTTCGGCGTGCCAGAAGAAGAACGCCCCGAACGTGTGAAGCATTCGTCGGATTTGTGCCGGATACTTGGTCCCAACGGTGTGGATGGTGATGACACCATCTATTGTGTTCGCGTCACGCTGAACGTGCCGATCCACGGCGCTGATGACCCTTTCTGTTGGGGGGTTTGGGTCACTCAGTCGAAGGAAAGTTTCGACAGGTATTTGGAGACGTTTTCAGAAGACCAGTCAGAGCTGCAAAGCTTCGGCTGGCTCGCGGTCACAATGCCGGGTTACAACACAACCGAACCCGGAGAGCCCTATGAGCACTTGGCCTGCGACGTAAATTGGGGACCTCCGGGGAAAAGGCCGAAGATCGAACTGCATGAAAGTGAGCACCAGTTGTTCCTGGATCAACGCGATGGAATTAGCTGGGACCGTGCGATCGAACTCGCCACTTTGGCCATACACTCAGGCTAGCCCCGCCGCGCGGCGCGCCTTGCCATCATTTTCTGCCCCTCGCGGGCGAAATGGCGGCGCTGGGCGAGGACCATGGGCGGGGGGCGCTTCATCACTTTTGGCTTGGCCGGGGCGGCGGCCTCCTGATGGGCGAGGGCCGGATTGGCGGCCATGGCGCGCAGGAGGGCGGCGGGGATGGTGACGGTTTCCTCTTCCTCTGGAGTTTCCGGTTCGGCCTTTACCTTCACCTTCTTGCCCTTGCGCAGGTCCCACATGGCGATCGCCAGCAGAACCGCGATCGCGCCGGCGCCGGCAACGGCGCCTTCAGCCGTGCTCGGGTCGCGCCACCAGCCCTCCTCGAAGTCGACGAGGAAGGCGTAAGGGAAGCCTGCTGCGCAGCCGAGCAGATACCAGGACAGCGCACCATGCCGGCGTTGGGTCACCAGCACCGAGGCGGTGTAAAGACACATGGCGGCGAGGAAATAGGGCAGGCCGTAATGGATGCCGAGTTCGCGCCAGTCCACATCGGCCATGACCGGGCCGAGATTGTCCTTGTTGATCATGCCGAGGATCATCACGATGGACGGCCAGCGAATGGCCGCCATGGCGCCGAAGGCGAAGGCCACGGCGAGCAGGGAGACGAGCAGGGCAATGATCTTGCGGGGCATCCAGTTAGCCTTATCCAAAACGCATTGATGGCCGATGAAGGCGGCGCTGGAATTCATTCAGCCTTGGCAACGAATTGGTCAGGCTTTCGCGCCCGACTGAGAGATCTGCGCCAAAGTAAACTGCAAGTATTTGCCGGTTTTCCTGCCGGCACGCTTGGCAAGCGAAGCCCGGTCGGGGCACCCTCCTGACAGGGGAGTGCTCAACGGCTGGAGACGAAGGATACAATGAAATCGATCGAGGGATGGATCGCCGCCGGAATTGGCTGTCTGGCGCTTGCAGCCTGTGGCGGTGGGACAGGCGGTGCCTCGGCCAGCGCCGGGCGAGATCTTGCAGAAGCCTGCACCAGCGAGCTGAACATGTCCGGGGCGGTCTGCGAGTGTATCGGGGAGACCGCCACGGAGGAGCTCAATGGCCGGCAGATCAGGTTCCTGCTGGCTGCAGTGCGTGATGAGGAGGCCCGCGCCGAACGCCTACGCGAGGAAATGGGGATGGCCGATGCCACCGAGGCAGGCCTGTTCCTGGTCGGCGCGCCGGCAGACTGCGCGCGCAAACTCTCCGGGGAGCACTGAGGCAAGGTTCGCTCCATCCGCCGCGTAAACAGAGCGTTAAGCCTGTTTCCCCAATTCACCCTGCCAGCGTGACGGAAAGCTACCACCTGTGTGCAAAGAGAGCATCCTGGAGGTGCTTTCATGGTAAATCAGGCGAAGCGGATAGCGAACCAGCAAGAAGAGGCCCGACTGGCCTGCTTGCACCGGTTGCTCGTGCTCGACGCGCCGCCGGACAATCGACTGGACACCATCGTACGCACGGCCCAGCGAGCCTTTGACGTTCAGGGCGCGCTGATCACATTGGTTGACCGCAACCGGCAATGGTTCCTGGCGCGCACGGGGTTCGATCTCACCGAGACCAGCCGTGATCTGTCCTTCTGCAATACCACGATCCGTACCTCATTGCCGGTGGTCATCGGCGATACGCATGAAGATGAGCACTATGCCGACCATCCTCTGGTCGTCGGCCCGCCTCATATCCGGTTTTATGCCGGCGTGTCGCTGACAGCCGAGCAGCGTCACCGCATCGGCACGATCTGCTTGGTCGACCCCCGCCCCCGCAACTTTCCCGACAGTCAGATTTCCCAGCTGGTCGGCCTTGCCCGCCTCTCCATGCTGGAGATCAGCCGGTTCGCGAACCAGCGCAAGCTGGCCGAACGCCTCGAACAGCTTGAGGTCGCCTGAGCCATGATTGCCGACAGTCTCTTGAGAACGGTCTTCGATGCCCTGCCCTATCCGGTGTTCATAAAGAACAGCCGACACGAATGGGTCTATGGCAATGCTGAATTCGCCAGGCTGATCGGTCGCGAGGATTTCCTCGGCAAGACCGATTCCGACCTGTTCCCGGAACATCAGGTCGAGGTGTTCTGGCGCGAGGATGACGCTGTCCTGAAGGGTGGGGAAAGCCTGAACGAGGAAGAGATCGGTGAGGGCACATATGTGCTGACCCACAAGGTCCCCCTGCAGTTGGCAGACGGCGAGCCCGGCCTCATCGCCATCGTGATTGCCATGGCCTCCGGAGAGGTCCTGACCAGCGATGTGCGCAATCGCTACGAGGCCCGCCTGCGCGAGACGGCGAAACTGGTCAACCAGCTCAAATCCGAGCTCACCACCAAGAATGCCGCGCTGAAACAGAAGCTCATGCACCGCGAGCTGGAGCTGACCCGCGCCATCGAGATCGCTCACACTGATACGGCCACGGGCCTGCGCAACCGGCTCGGTTTCGAGCAGGATCTTGCCGATGCCGTCCAGGCCTATGAGGATACCGGCAAGGTGTTCGGCCTGGCGCTGCTCGATATCGACCATTTCAAGCGGATCAATGACCGCTTTGGCCACGATATGGGCGACAAGGTGCTCCAGACCGTCGGCCAGCGCCTGCGCAAGCTGCCGCATATCCGCAGCGTGGCGCGCATTGGCGGGGATGAGTTCGCGATCATCACCGACCGTCCCTCGATACAGATCCGCGACCGCCAGGCCGACCTGGAACAGGCCCAGACCTATGTCTTCCGCCCGCTGGTGGACGGCTCAAGTGTTGTCAATCTGTCCGGCTCGGTCGGCTTCTGCGTCTTCCCGGACCATGCCAGGGACACCTCCCAGCTCAAGCGCCGGGCAGACCTCGCCCTGCTCGACGCCAAGGCGAAGGGGCGCAGCCGCCTGAAGATCTTTGACGAGGCGCTCGGCCGCGCTGCCGACCGCCGGCGCATGATCGAGGAAGAGCTGCCACTGGCCATCGCCGAGGGCGCGATCGATGTAGTGTTCCAGCCCATCGTGTCGAGCACGGTGCGGCGCGTGTGCGGGGTCGAGGCCCTGGCCCGCTGGAGCCATCCGCAGCTGGGCAATGTCCAGCCCCAGGAATTTGTCGATATCGCCAATGATATGGGCCTGACCTCACAGCTCGATGTGGCGGTGTTCCTGAAGGCGGCGCGTGCCATGCGCGAATTCCTGCTTGCCGGGCAGATCGACTATGTCTCCTTCAATGTGTCGCCCAACGACATCATCGATCCGAGCTTTGCGTCCGACCTGCTCGCGCGGATCAAGCAGTGTGGCATCAAGCCGGGCCAGGTCTTCCTGGAAGTGATCGAAAGCTCGATCGTGCACGATATCCACGCCGCGTCGGAGAATCTGCGCGAGCTTGGTGCGGCAGGTGTGAAGTCTGCACTCGATGACTATGGCACCGGGTTTTCCAATCTGCGCGCCCTGCTGGACCTGCCGATCAACCGGCTGAAGGTCGACCGCTCGCTGGTTGCCAGCCTGGAAGACAATGCCCGCATGCTCGACCTCTTCGTCTCGATCATGCAGCTGGCTCAGGGCATGGGTGTGGATGTGGTCGCCGAGGGCATCGAGACGCCCAAGCAGGCCCTCTTTGTTGAGGCCGCAGGTTGCGAATACATGCAGGGTTTCTTCTTCGGGCGGGGCGCTTCGGTGCTGGAGCTGGAAGACATGTTCGAAGCCGACCGGGATCCCGCCTCGCGCGTCGCCTAGTTCGCCGGCTCCAGCCAGCTCGCCAGAAACTCCGCCTTGGCGCGATTGTCCTCCAGGGCGAGCGCCTGGTCGCGGGCGAGGAATTTTACCGTATCGCCGGGGCGGACCTGCCCGAGAAGATGCAGGTCGCAGCCGATCACCGCGCAGATGCGCGGATAGCCGCCCGTGGTCTGGCCGTCGGCCATCAGCGCGATGGGCTGGCCATCCTCGGCGCATTGCACAATGCCGGGAAACACTGCCGCGCTGTTCATCTGCCCATCGGAGGTGAGGTACAGTTTCGGCCCGGCAAGGCGCAGGCCCATGCGGCTTGCCGCGCGTCCGGCCGTCCAGGCGGCCTCGAACAGGGCCGCCTTGCTCGCCGGGGATAGAAGACCGGTCTCCGCCGAGATTACCGCGCGCAGCATATGGCTGTTGCCGATATGCGGGCGGTGTTCCTGCGGCGTGGAGATCAGGTCAGGCTCGCCGTCCGGAGCGCCAATTTCCAGCACATCGCCCGCCTGCAGGGCGCGCCCCTCATGTCCGCCGAGCCGGGCAGGCAGATAGGTCGAGCCAGAGCCGAGCAGCTCATCGGCGGCAAACCCGCCGGCGATGGCGAGATAGGTGCGCACGCCACGGGCGGGAGGATCGAGCTCCAGACGGTCACCATCATGCACCGCCAGCGTGGTGTGATAGGCCGCGGGTCGGCCGTTGAGGCGCGCCGGCGCCGGCGCACCCGTCAGCGCGATCCAGCCGGCCTGATGGAACTTGGCGACAAAGCCGCCGAGTGTGATCTCCAGCGCCGTGGCCTCCGCCCCATTACCGACCAGCCGGTTGGCGAGCGCCATCGACACCCCGTCCGCCGGCCCGGACCAGGGCACACCCATATGCCGATAACCGCGCCGCGGTGCGCCCTGCAGCGTCGTCTGCAGGCCAGGCTTTTCCACTGTGAGGCTCATGCCGGTACGAACCGGACCGTATCGCCCGGATGCAGGAGGAAAGGATCGCCCCGCGCCGCATCGAACAGGGCCGCATCACTCTGCCCGATCAGCGGCCAGCCGCCTGGGCCGGGCAAGGCATAGGTGCCTGTGCGGCCTGTCGTGAGCCCGATGGCGCCGGCGGGCACATGGGTGCGGGGCGTGGACAGACGCGGGATTTTCAGATCGCGCGGCAGGCCGGAAATATAGGCAAAGCCCGGCGTGAAGCCGATCATGTCGACCATGTGCTCAAGGCTGGTGTGCAGCGCGATCAGCTCATCCTCGCCCATGCCGAGATCGTCACAGATGGCGGCAAGATCCGGCCCGGCTTTCCCGCCATAGTGCACCGGTATGGAGTGGGTCTGGGGCGTGCGGCCAGGAGCGGCCTCGCCCGTCGTGGCGAGCGCCCGGTCCAGGCGGGCCGTGGCCGCGCTCATGTCCAGTGCGATGGGATCGAACAGGACGCTGACACTGTCGATGCCGGCAACCACTTCCAGCCAGTCGCCGGATGCCCGCAAATGCGCCGCCATGCGCTGGGCCTCGCGCGCATCGGCTGCCGGGACGAACAGCGCGCAATCGCTCAGGGCGGCAATCTCAGCCATCGCCCCCGACCCCGATCTGCAGCCCGGCTTGCTCCAGCGCGGCGCGAATGGCTTTCGCCGAGGCCAGCGCGCCCGGCGTGTCGCCATGCAGGCACAGCGTGCGGGCGGGCAGGGGGATGGCGAGGCCGTTGATCGCGGTCACCGTGCCCTCGCGGGCGATCTCCAGCGCCTGGGCGAGGCGTGCCTCATCGCTCTCCAGCACGGCGCCGGGCTCGCTGCGTGCGACCAGTCGGCCCTCGGGCGTATAGGCGCGGTCGGCAAAGCCCTCGGCGAGGAAGACAAGGCCGAGTGCGCTGGCGGCGGCCTCCAGCTCTGAAACCGGCGGGCCGACCAGTGCCGCGCCCGGCAGGGCCTCGGCGACAATCTGCGCAACGAGGTGGGCGAGCGGGGCATCCATTGCGGCCTGATTGTAGAGCGCGCCATGGGGTTTCACATGGCTGAGGGCGGTGTCTTCCTCGTCGGCGATGTAGGCGAGCGCCGCGATCTGCTCAGTCAGTTCCGCTTTGAGATTGGTGTCGGACACCTCGATCACGCGCCGCCCGAAGCCTTCGCGGTCGGGATAGGAGGGGTGCGCGCCGATCCGCACGCCATGGGCCTTTGCCAGCCGGACGGCCTCGCGCATGCTGGCTGCATCACCGGCATGGCCGCCAGAGGCAATGTTGCAGCTGGAGATCACGGCCATCAGGCCGGGATCGTCGCCGCAGCCTTCACCGAGATCAGCATTGAGATCGATCCATCCGCTCATGGCAGAACTCCAGCAGCCCTTGCGATGGCGCGCAAGCCCAAGCCCAGCGCGACGAGCACCACGAAGCCGCCGGCCAGGTTTGCCAGCGGCCCGTTGGCATGGGCGCCGAGCATGGATTTCCGGTTCATCACGATGAGCAGGAACACTGCCACGATCGGGAGCAGCAGCCCGTTGGCGTATTGCGCGATCAGGATGAGCTCGACCGGGCGGATATTCATCAGGCCGATGGCAAGGCCGATCGCCACCACGGTGAGTGCCGTGCCGCGAAACCAGAGCTGGTGGCGGTCGGTGCCGCCACCCATCAGTTCGCCGAGCACGAATCCGGTCGCCATGGGCGCGGTGATCGCCGAGGTCAGCCCCGCCGCGAAGAGGCCTGCGCCGACCAGATAGCGCGCGAGGACGCCGAAGGTTGGCTCGATGGCGCGCGCCATGTCGGTTGCCGAACTGATCTCCGCGGCCATGCCGAACAGGCTGGAGGCGGCGGTGGCCAGCACCAGGATCGAGATCAGCCCGCCAAGGCCGATGGAGACTGCCGCCTCGCTGCGGGCTTCGTGGATCGCATCCTCGCCCGTGCCCCATTTGCGGCGCGTGGCGGCAGCGTGAAGGAACAGATTGTACGGCACGATGGTGGTTCCGATCAGGGCGACGGTGGTCATCAGCCCGCCGTCCGGAATGCGCGGGATGAAGCCGGCGGCCAGCGCGCCGAAATCCGGTCTCACGAGCAAGGCGGCGGCGACAAAGGCAAGGCCCATCACGGCAACGAGCCCGACCAGCACCTTCTCCAGCACCTGGTATCCACCGAACCAGAGCAGGGCGGCGGCAAGACCTGCCAGAGCTGCGAGGATGATCCGCCGGTCCACCGCGCCCTCGCCGAGCAGGGCCTCGATGCCGAGCACGCCGCCGGTGAGATTGCCCGCCTCATAGGCCGAGTTGCCTATGGCAAGGGCTGCGAGCACAAGCCCGCCGGCGAGCCATTTCAGCGGTCCGGAGCTTGCCGCCTGCATCAATGCTTCGCCGAGGCCGAGCCGCGCGCCGGCGCCGAGCCGGGCGGCCATGTCCTGCAGGAGCACGGTAGCGAGCGTGGCAAAGACCAGCGTCCAGACCAGCGCGAAACCGAAATTCGCGCCTGCCAGCGTGCAGGTCGTCACCGTGCCCGGGCCGATGAATGCGGCGGCAACCAGGGCGCCGGGGCCGGGCCGCCATTTCATTGCGACGCTCCGGCGCCGGTAATGCCGCGCTCGGTGGTGAGATAGGTGGCAAAACTTGCGAGCCAGTGGCTGCCTTCATAATGCGTATCGGAGACCGCCGCGACGCCGGTCTCGCGATGGATTTCTGCGGCGGCGATGAGGCCGGTGCGGCGCGGATCATCCTCCGGCAGGGCGGAGGCGATGCCCTCGAGCGCCCAGGCGCGCGAGAGATTGACGCCATCGAGATGGACGAGCTTGCCGTCGGACGGGTCGAGCACGATGCCAGGCGCGAGCCAGTCGCCGGATCCGTCCGTAGGCAGACCGGGCAGGAAGTCGGTGAGCCAGGCGGCATATTCCGCCTGCGGCAGGACGCGGCGCATCAGGTCTGCTTCCATCAGGCAGGGCGAGAGGAAGTCCTCGCCGGACGGCTCATAGCTCAGCGGGCAGTTCGTGTCCCGAAGATGGAACTCCACGGACTTGGCGATGAGCGCGGCTTCCAGCTCCGTGTCGCCGACCTGGCGGGCATAATCCACCATCAGGCCGAAGGCGAAAGCGGTCTGGTTGTGGGTACCTAGCCGCACAGGATAGGAGAGGCGCGGCAGCCAGCCGAGGACGCGCGCGACAATCGCATCTTCCAGCGGGCGTAGGGTTTCACGCCATTCGGTGAGCTTGGGATCCTCGCTTTCGTCCAGTTCGGCGATGAGCTGGAGATACCAGGCGATGCCATAGGGGCGCTCGAACCCGGCGCGATAGTCCGGCGCGTAATAATCCATCTCGCCAGCCATCTTCTCGGTGGTGAAGCTCTGATCCAGCGCGGCGATGATCGCCTCGCGCCAGTCCGCGCCGACCTCGCCCTTCAGTGTGCGGACAAGTAGCCAGTGACCGTGCACGGAAGAATGCCAGTCATAGCAGCCATAGAACATCGGCGTGAGGGCGCGCGGCGTGGCCACGTCGCCATCGCTTTCCATGACATGGGAGATCTTGTTGGGATAGGGACGGTGGATGCAGTCGAGCGCCAGCCGGGCAAAGCGCTCCTGGGTCGTGGCAGGCTCGGGCAGGGCAGGGCGTTCTGGCGCGGGCGTGGCGGCCTCCATTGCAGGCTCTTCAGGCGGCGCATCGGCCTCGGTGCAGGCGCTCAGGCCCAATGCAGCGCCGATGAGCGCGCCAGTCAGATATCTCATGTCTTGTTTCCGGCCATCGGTAAATTGATACAGGCGTATGGCTGATTGCCATACGCCTGTGTTCATTCCTGCGAGATGGTTGGCCGGGTGGCAAGCCGTCAGGCGTTAGCCCGCTTCGCGCTCTCGCACGGTGAGGTCGTATTCGCGCACCTTGCGATAGAGCGTGGAGCGGCCGATGCCGAGGCGGCGGCTGATCTCGCTCATATGGCCTTCATAATGATCGATGGCGAAGGCGAGCAGGTCGCGTTCGATCTCTTCCAGCGAACGGATATCGCCGCCCTCGTCGAAGATCGGAACCGGGCTCACCTCACCCCTGACGGCTTGCACCGGAGCGGCAAGATCATTTGCTGCACGCGGCAGGACCGGGGCGTCCGGCAGGCTTTCCAGATCCGGCATCATGCCGGAGATCTGCGGGAAGTCTTCCGGGCGCAGCCAGTCGCCGTCGCACAGCACCACCGCGCGGAACACCGCGTTTTCCAGCTGGCGCACATTGCCCGGCCAGTCGAAGGCGCAGAGCATTTTCAGCGTATCGTCTTGGGCGCCGAGGATCTTGGTGCCCTCGGCGGCGTTGAAGCGCGTCACGAAATGATCGACCAGGGCCGGGATATCCTCGCGGCGCTCGCGCAAGGACGCGACATCGATGGGGAAGACATTGAGGCGATAATAGAGGTCCTCGCGGAAAGTGCCGGCAGCAACCTGGCCGGCAAGGTCGCGGTTGGTCGCCGAGATGATGCGCACATCCACCTTGGTCGGGCGGCGCGAGCCGACAGCGTCGACTTCGCCTTCCTGCAGGGCGCGCAGCAGTTTCACCTGCATGTCGAGCGGCAGTTCGCCAATCTCGTCGAGGAACAGCGTGCCGCCATCGGCCTCGACGAACTTGCCGAGCGATTTCGAGACCGCGCCGGTGAAGGCGCCCTTTTCGTGGCCGAACAGGATGGACTCGACCAGGTTTTCCGGGATGGCGCCGCAGTTTACGGTGACGAAGGGCTTGCCGGCGCGCTCGGACGCGCCCTGGATGCAGCGGGCGACAACTTCCTTGCCCGAGCCGCTTTCGCCGAGGATGAGGACGGGGATGTCGCTGGAGGCCGCACGCTGGCCCATTTTCAAGACCTGGCGCATGGCCGGCGCGCTGGCGATCATGTCCTCGAAGGCCATTCCGCCTTCAGCCTTGCGGGAAAGGCGCTTCACCTCGCCCGAGAGCGAGCTCATCTTCAGGGCGTTGCGGATGGAGACGATGATCCGCTCGGGGCTGGCGGGCTTGACGAAGAAGTCGATGGCGCCGGCGCGCATGGACTGGACGACCGTGTCGATCCCGCCGGTGGCGGTGAGCACGACGACCGGCAGGTCCGGGCGGCGCTCGGAGAGACGCTCCAGCGTTTCCATGCCCGACAGGCCCGGCATGATCAGGTCGAGCAGGACGACATCCACGCCGTCCTTGGGATCGGCGGCCAGGGCAAAGCCGCTTTCGCCGTCCGGCGCGGTGCGGCAGGCAAAGCCCGCTTTCTCCACCGCCGCCTGCAGCAGCCGGCGTTGCGTGGGATCGTCATCGACTACCAGAACCGTCTTCGCCATACCTCGTGCCCCTTCTGAAACCTGATGAGCGGGAAATGTCCCGTTCCGCTACGCCCCGGTTTGGCACATAGGAGTGGAATTACGGTTTAGGGGAATGTTGAAATTTATGGGAATTTTCCGGGAGTGTGCTGCGCAGCTTCCAGATGATCTGGCGCTTGGGCATTTTGCGCGAAGCAGCTAGAGAAAAAGTGAAGGGCCGCAGGAAGAAAAGGGGTACACCACAATGCCGAAACTGATCGCGCCGATGGTGCCGAGAGACCCGAAGGATGCCCACCGGGCGGCGACCCCGCTGGAACTGTTCTTCGACCTTGTCTTCGTGATCGCCATCGCGGCAGCGGCCGTTGGCCTCCATCATAGTGTGGCCGAAAACCATGCGCTGGAGGGCCTTGCCTATTTCTGCGTGGCCTTCTTCGCCATCTGGTGGGCCTGGATGAACTTCACCTGGTTCGCCTCGGCCTATGACAATGACGATACGGTCTACCGCCTGCTGGTGATGGTGATCCTGGCGGGCGCCCTCGTGATGGCAGCGGGTATCCCGAAAATGTTTGATGGGCTGAACGTGGCCGGCGGGGTGACCGGCTATGTCATTATGCGCGTCGGCATGGTTGCGCTCTGGCTGCGTGCGGCGGCGGGCGATCCGGCGCGCCGGCGCACGGCGCTGGCCTATGCGGCGGGCATCACGCTTGCGCAGGTCTACTGGGTTGGCTTTGCCCTGGCCCAGCCGCTCGCCGTTCATGTGTCGCTTGGCCTCTTTCTCCTGGGGGTTGTCATCGAGCTTGCCGTGCCGGCCGTGGCCGAGCGGTTTGCCACCACGCCCTGGCATCGCCATCACATTATCGAGCGCTATGGCCTGTTGAATATCATCGTCCTGGGCGAGACGCTGCTGGCCGGCGTGATGGCGCTGCAGCAATCGGGCGGGGATCATTTCAGCCCCACGCTGATTGCGACGGCGGTGGCTGCGCTGGTCGTGGTGTTCGTGATGTGGTGGGTCTATTTCACCGACGAGGACCACCTCACCTCCCATGAGCTGCCCGATGCCCTGCTCTGGGGCTATGGGCATCTCCTGATCTTTGCCGCCGGAGCGGCGGTGGGGGCGGGCTTTGCCGTGCTCGTCGATACGCTCACCCATCATGCGCATATCGAGCTGGGCACCGCCTATCTCGCTGTCGGCATTCCGGTGGCGGTCTATTTCGCCGGGCTCTGGTTCGTGCGCGACCGCAAATGCCTGACCGGGCCGGCGGTGCATGTGTTGCTCGCCGGCGCGCTGGTGATCCTGGCGGCGCTGGCGCTGGGGGCAGGCATGTTCTCGCTGGCGGGGATTGCGGTGGTGACAGCGGGCCTGCGGACCTGGCTGGCGCGGACGGCGGTTGTGCGTGAGGCGGTCAGCTAGCTCCGCCAACTCAACACCGTCGGCTGGATCGGGTTTTCGAAATTGCCGCCATTGCTGCGCCAGTCGCTCCAGCGCCGTTTCAGCGTGCGATACCACTTCGCCTGCACGTCGATATCGTCGATCCACATCATGGCGGACTGATATTTCATGCCCTCGTTCTGCAGGTCGACCATGCGGCCATCCTGACCCAGAAACATGCGCGCAGCCGGCTTGAAGATCGGGATGGCGAGGTTGAGCAGCGGCGCGCCGGTCCACCAGGTGATCTGGGTGATGCGCGTTTTCTTCGGCGCCTGGGGCGTCAGGCAGGTGAGGGTGAGCAGCCGGGCCTTGTCGTTTTCGACAATCTCCCAGCGATAGCCCGGGAGCTGGAACAGGATCTCTGTCGTCACCAGCCCGCCGAACAGGGCCTTGTAGGCCAGCGAGTTCGAGCTCGGCTGGTGGCGGGCGATGGCCCAGCCCCGCTCGCGCGGCTCAAACGGCTTTTCCTTCACCTTGAGGCCCACCGAAGGCGGGCGCCACCACCACTGATTATGCACGAAGGGCACATGCGCCGGGTCCATCAGGCCGACCACGGCATCGTCCATATGCGCGTTGAACACCTCGGAGATCACGAATTTCGGCTTGTCCGGCAGCGGGCCGAATTCCGGCGGGGCGATACAGGGCTCGCCGGCCTCGCGCGGGTCATGGGCGACATAGACATAGACGCAGCCATTGGCTTCATGGGCGGGATAGGCGCGCACCTTGAAGCGGGTGGAGTCATAGGGCTCCTTGCCCGTCAGCGAGGGCATGTGCCTGCACACGCCATCCTTGCCGAAGCGCCAGCCATGATAGGGGCACTCCACCGTGGCCTCGCCATCGGTGTCGACCTGCTTGCCGGCGCTGAGCGGGACAAGCCGGTGCGGGCAGATATCGCGCAGGGCGAGCACCTCGCCGCTTGTCGTCCGCCCGAGCAGGACAGGCTCGCCGAGGATGATGCGCCGGAACTGTTTGCCCGGCTTCAGTTCCTTCGAGGTCGCGGCGAAATACCAGCTGTCGGTCAGGAAGCCGTCAGTCGTGATGCCCTTCTGCGCGGCGTCGAGATGTGCGGAGTCTGCCATTCCGGCCTCTTAGCATGGCGGTTCCGGGCGCGCGAGAGACCTATTCGGCGGCTTCGGCGAACACGTCCGAGCCGTGCGGTTCGGCATATCCGCGCGGGTCCGGATGGATGATGACATCTGCGGCGGGGAACTCATTCAGGATAGCCCGCTCGACCTTGACCATGGCTTGGTGCGCTTCGATCAGGCTGAGATTGGGCGACAGTTCGGCGTGGAACTGGATGTGGACATAGGGACCGGACGCGCGCGTGCGCAGGTCATGCACGCCGAGCAGGACACCCTGTGACATGGCCAGCTCGCAGATCCGCGCGCGCGCCTCGTCGGATAGTTCCCGGTCGAGCAGCTGGTCCCAGCCGCCGCGGGCGACCTCAATCGCGGTCCAGACCAGCCATAGGGCCACCAGAAACCCGACCAGCGGATCAGCCCAGCGCCAGCCCAGGAAACCTGCCGCGCCAATGCCGACGATCACAGCCAGATTGGCCGAAAGGTCGGCGGCATAGTGGGCCCGGTCGCCTCTGGTGGCGACCGACCCGGTCTTCGCCACGGCGCGCGTCTGGGCATAGATCAGGGCGAGGGTCAGCCCGATCGAGATGCACATCACCATCAGGGCAAGACCGCTCTCGGCAATCGGCCGGGGATCGCGCAGGCGCTCAATGGCTTCCAGCGCGACCAGAAAGGCCGACACGCCCACCAGCGCGGCCTGCACCATGGCGGCAAAGGCCTCGGCCTTGCCATGACCATAGCGGTGCTCGTTATCGGGCGGGGCGGCGGCGTACATCACTGCCAGCAGGGTGAACAGCGAGGCCACGCCATCCAGGCCGCTATCGGCGAGCGAGGAGAGCATCGCCACCGAACCTGAAGCGAGCCAGGCCCAGAGTTTCAGCGCGATGAGCACCGTTGCCGTGGCGACCGAAAGGCGTGCCACCGTCCTTGTGATCTTCGCTGCCTCGGCTGCGCGCATGCCGCCGGGCAATGCTTCATGACTGATATCATGGGCCATTTTCGGCTCGCCTCCTTGCGAAATCATGATTTGGTTTCGCGCTCGGCTTCTATATAGGGTAAATTCAAAATCATAACAATTACAGATACTTGAATGAGATTGAAAGGCGATTTCATTCGCAACTGGGCCATGGTGCGGCGCAATAGACTTTGACCGCCCGGAGGGTGGGAACTAGCTTCGGGCAATCTTGTGGGAGAGCCAAAATGACAGCACGCACGCCGCGCCAGTTCTTCAAGCCGCTCGCCGCCGGCGCGCCCGAGCCCTATCGCGAGCTGCCGGTGAAGCTGGAGCGGATGATCCACTTCGTCCCGCCGCATATCGAGAAGGTCCGCGCCAAGGTGCCGGGCATGGCCGATCAGGCCGATGTGATCCTCGCCAATCTGGAAGACGCGATCCCGGCCGATGCCAAGGAGGCTGCGCGCGCCGGCGCGGTGGAAATGGCTTCCATGCTGGACTGGCAGGCGAAGGGCACGGGCTTCTGGAGCCGGGTCAATCCGCTCAACTCGCCCTGGTTTCTCGATGATGTCACAGAGCTTGTGATGAAGGCCGGAAACCAGCTCGACGTGCTGATGATCCCGAAGGTCGAAGGCCCGTTCGATATCCATTATTGCGATCAGCTCCTTGCACAACTCGAAGCCAGGGCCGGCCTCACCCGTCCGATCCTCCTGCACGCCATTCTCGAAACCGCCGAAGGCGTCGCGCGGGTGGAGGAAATCGCGCTCGCCAGCCCGCGCATGCAGGGCATTTCGCTCGGGCCGGCCGACCTCGCGGCGAGCCGCAAGATGAAGACGACGCGCGTCGGCGGCGGCCACCCGTTCTACCGCGTCATCGACGATCCCCACGAGGACGGATCCCCCCGCGCCACAGCCCAGCAGGACCCCTGGCATTACACGCTCGCCCGCATGGTGGATGCGTGCGGCATGGCGGGCATCAAGCCCTTTTACGGCCCGTTCGGCGACATTGCCGACCTGGAAGCCTGCGAGCAGCAGTTCCGCAACACATTCCTGATGGGCTGCGTTGGCACCTGGAGCCTGCATCCGAACCAGATCGCCATCGCCAAGAAAGTGTTCAGCCCGGACCCGGATGAGGTGAAACTCGCCCGCCGCATCCTTGAAGCCATTCCCGATGGCCGGGGCGTGGCCATGCTCGACGGCAAGATGCAGGACGATGCGACCTGGAAACAGGCCAAGGTGATCGCGGATCTCGCCGATATCGTCGCCGCCAAGGATCCCGATCTTGCCGCCGCTTACAGCGCCTGACACGCCCTTTGAAATCCGCCGCAGCGACCTGACCGAGCCGGAGGTCATCGCGCTGCTCGAATTTCATGTTGCCGACATGCTGGCGGTTTCCCCGCCGGGCACCTCCTTTGCGCTCGATCTGGGTGCGCTGAAAGCACCCGGCATGTCGGTCTTTGCCCTGTGGGCCGGCGACCGCGTGGCCGGCTGCGGGGCGATGAAGCAGCACGATGCGGATATGGTCGAGCTGAAATCCATGCGCGCGCATCCGGATTTTCGCGGCAAGGGTGCCGGCCGGCAGATGCTGGAGCATCTCATCGCCGAGGCGCGCGCCCTGGGCTGTCGCGAGATCAGGCTGGAGACGGGCACGTCGCAGCATTTCGCCCCCGCCATCGCGCTTTACAGGCGCTATGGCTTTGTCTCCTGCCCGGCCTTTGCCGACTACTCCCTCACCGAACACAACCAGTATTTCGTGCTGGGGCTTTAGCCCCTCTCTCTCCCGATTCCCCGCGACTTGATCGCGGGGCCCAGCTCCTGCCCGTTTTGCTACGCCGCATGGTGAGACAGATATGCGCGCAGTGCCGCTCCGATCTCTCGCGGCCATCTCTCCTGTAGCCCCTTTCAGAGCTGGACCCCGCGGTCGAGCCGCGGGGAATCGGTGCTGGAGGAGGTGAATTGCACGCCCCTCCACACCGCCCATGCCAAACGCCCCGCACGCCCGGATAGGCGCCGGCAACAGGGCTCACTTGCCGGGGCTTCATGGCGGCAGGGGGCGGTTGAGCCGCTCGCGGGCCAGTGCGTCGCACACCATCACCACATCCTGGTCCCGGTCCATCAGATCGCCGCACACGCCGGGCGGCAGGCCGGGGCGCAGGGGGCTTGTGCGTGAGCTGGCCCGCCGGGCAAGCCAGCATGCCATGCGCCGGATCGCCGGCGCGGGATCGGCCACCAGCGCGGCCAGCGCGCACAGGCGCGATTCCAGACCGGTTGTTGCGTGCACAGGGAGGCTGCCCAAGGCAGGAACCGCCGCGCTGTCGCTGGCCGGCAAACGCAGGTCCGGCAAGGGATCGAACAGCGCGAATCCGGGCGTTTTCGAGCGGTTTTCCCCGGGTTTCGCGGCGGGGGCATGCCGTGGACGCGCTTCGGGCACAGCCTTAGCAGCCAGGTTTTCCGCCAGGATCAGGAGCAGGCGCCGCGCGGCCGCCTCGGCCCGGCGCAGCTGCCCGAAGGCGCGCGACCAGGCCGGGCCGGGCAGCCAACCCGCCGACCGCCCCGTCAGATCGCGCAGGCCGGCCAGCGTGGCACGCACAAGGCGCCAGCCGAGGTCCAGGGCAGAGTGAGTGCGCGCATCCATGGCCCAGAGCCTGGCACCGAAGGCAAGTGGGTCGGATTTCTCCGTCTCTCGGCTCAACATGTAGGGTGCATGGAGGCCAAAGGCCGATATGCACCGCAGGGCCCCGCTCTGGTGCATGTCGCTTGCGCTCCATGCGCCCTACATGCTGGCGCGCCGCCTTATCCCACAATCACGTGCAGGGTCGAGGCGCGGCCGCCGGGGACGCCCTTGTAGTGCAGGATATCGATGAACTCATTGTCGCTGGATTTCAGGCGCCGCCAGTGAACCGGCGTGCCGCTGTCAGTGCCTGTCTCATCGACAATCTCGAAGGCCGAATCGAGATCCATCAAGGCCTCGGTGATCTCGTCCATCACCAGCTTGCCGAGCGGGGAGACCGCCAGCACCTGGCAGGCCGCCGGGCGCTGTTCCACCTGGCCGAGCAGCATCTCGCCTTCCAGCGTCCGGGTGGTCCAGATCCGGCCCGGCTGGGGCCGCGTGATCATCCGGCCGGCAATCGTCTCGCCGATTCCGTCCACCGCATCGGCCGGAAGGGACTGGTCGAGCACAAGATTGCCGCGCAGGTTCGCCAGGCAGGTGCCGACCACCACATCCGTCATCGCGACGGGCAGGGGCGCGCTGGCAAACGGACCCTCGATTGCGGGCATGTCCGGCTCGGCCGGAATGTCGGCGACCGCCTCAGTGGCAGGGTCTGGCGCGGGAACCGCGACCACCGGCTGAGGGGTGATGGCTTCGGCTTGCGGGACAAGGACCGCCGGGGCCGCCATGTCTGGCGTGGGGGCGATTTCAGGGCTCGGTTCGGAGCCGAGCAGGGTGATCGCGGCGGCATGCAGGCCGGCGTCACTGCCTGTGGGCTGGTGCGTGGGCGCGTGGGCGATCGGCAGGATCGTGCCCCCGCCATGCAGCGCCGGCTGGGGGGCCGGTGTCGGCGTTTCCGGCGGTTCAGGTTCGTCCAGCAGCTGCGCCGGTGCCGGCTTGGCCGTGACTTTCGGCGCCGCTTCCTGTGGCGACTGCGCCGCCGCGCCGGCTGCCAGTACGGCAACAAGCAATACGATCCCCACCCGTTTCATGGAGAGCCCCTCAAACCCAATTCAACCCATTGGGGAGCTTAAAGTGTCGGCCCTGCGAGTAAAGTCATAGTTTTTCGACATCCCCTCAGGATCGGCATGACAGTCATCCGCATGAAACGGGTGGCCGCATCGCGCGCGTACGCCTATCTGGGCCGCTCATGAGCTCTGAACTTCGCACCGGTTTCTTCGCAGCGCTGGCCGCCTATCTGATGTGGGGCGCGCTGCCGCTTTATTTCCGGGCGCTGGACCATGTCCGGCCCGACGAGATGCTGGCCCACCGGATCCTGTGGTCGGTGCCGACCGGGCTTGTCATGGTCGCCCTGGCGCGCAGCTGGACCACGCTGCGCGGCCTGTTCACGCCCCGGCGGCTGGCCTGGCTCGGCTTGTCGGCGGCCCTGATCGGGGTGAACTGGATGATTTATATCTGGGCGGTCTCGGTCGAGCGCGTCACCGAGGCTTCGCTCGGCTATTATATCAACCCGCTGGTCAGCGTGCTGCTCGGGCGGATCATGTTTTCCGAGCGGCTCCGGATCGCCCAGTGGGTGTCGGTGGCGATTGCCGGTATCGGCGTGGTGGTGTTGACCGTGGTGCTCGGTTACCTGCCCTGGGTGGCGCTGGGCCTGTGCCTGACCTTCGCCTTCTATGGCGCCATCCGCAAGAAGATCGGCGTGGACGGGCGCGCGGGCTTTGTGGTCGAGGCGGTGATCCTTGCCCCGCTGGCTGCGATCTGGCTCGGCCACCTGGTCGGGTCCGGCGAGACCGGGCCGATGGGCGAGGGCGGCTGGGACCCGCTGCTCCTGATCGCGTCCGGGCCGGTGACGGCCATTCCGCTGGTCTGCTTTTCGGTAGCGGCCAGGCGCCTGCAGCTCTCCACCATCGGCATGATGCAGTATCTGGCGCCGACGCTGCAGTTCCTGATCGCAGTGCTGGTGTTCGGCGAGCCCTTCACCCAGGCCCATGCGGCTGCGTTCGGGTTCATCTGGCTGGCGCTGATCATCTTCACGGTCGACAGCCTTGTCGGCACGGCGCGGGCGCGGCGCCTGGCGCGGGCGGCGCAGCTGACCTGACCTGAAGACAAAAAAAGCCCCGGACGGGAGGGGATCCGATCCGGGGCGTTGAGTGGCATAGAAGGCAGAGCTTCGCAGGAAGCTCGATTAAATTCGTGCAATGCGTGTGCCAGATTCGCGCGGGTGGGGAAGCAGGGCCGGGAAACTTCCCTTCAGAGGCTTCCATAGAGGGCTGAAACCAGCCTCAGCGCGCGCGGATCACCTTGTAATATATTGGATTGTCGGTTCATGACATAGGCCGCCGAGAGGCCCCTGTCGGGGTCTCCAAAACCCAGCGATCCGCCCCAGCCGCTGTGTCCGAAACTGGCCCGGTTCGGTCCATAGACCTGCTGCGAGTTGCGCATCACGCCAGCGGCGAAGTCAATTTGGAACGGTAACACCCGGTCGCGGCCATGGCTGCGCGAGGCCGTGAGGCCGGCCCAGGTATCGGCTCCGATGCCGAGATCTAACGCGCCGGCATAGGCGCCATAGAGCCGGGCGGTGGCCGCGGCCGTGCCGTGCCCATTGGCAGACGGGATCTCGATTTCCTTCCAGATGGCGCCGCCACGCTGGGGCGCGGACCATTTGGTCATGAAGGCCGCGGTGTTGAAGGCGTTGATCTCGCCAAGTTCCGGCAGGGCCGTGGGGCGCTTCATGTCGGCGACGCGGGTGTGCTCGCCCGCCGGCAGGCCGATCCAGAAATCTATATCATTCGGCCCGGTGATCTCCTCGCGCAGCACCGTGCCGAGGCTGCGGCCATCCAGGCGCCGGGCGAGCTCGCCGGCCAGATAACCCCAGCTGAGCGGATGGTAGCCGGACCCGTCCCCGGGCGTCCACATCGGGGCCTGCTCGGCAAGGCGCGCAGCCAGCGCGGGCGGGTCGAGCCAGAGTTCCGGGTCGATCTCCTGCTCGAAGCCCGGCAGGCCGGCCTGGTGCGACAGCATTTGCGCGATGGTGATCTCGCCTTTGCCCTGGGCGGCAAATTCGGGCCAGACGGCGCTGACCGGTGTGTCATAGGTCACATCCGGCCCGGCCCGGTCGATCAGCAGGGCCACGACCAGCGCGCTGATGGGCTTGGTGGTGGAAAAGACCGGGACCAGGGTCTCCTCGTCCCAGGCTTTTGACTTGCCCCGGTCGGTCCAGCCGCCCTGCAGGTCGACCACCAGCTCGTCGCCGATCCAGGCGGCAAAGCCGGCCCCGAGTTCCTCGCCGGCCGCAAAATTCGCCTCGAAAGCCTCGCGCACACCTTCAAGGCCGGGGGCGACATGTCCTGAAATCGGCGTATCGGTCATGGCGTGCGGTGCTCCTCGCGATCATTGTTTTCTGCTATCGGGTGTGGACCGAGGCGCACACAAGGGTCAATGCCGCTTCCGCGTCGGGAAAGAATCTTCAGACTTTCCAAATGGATATTTGCTTTACCTTGTCCTGCAGGCGTGCCAGCTGCGCGCTGGCAAGTGTTTTGAAAGACCCTCAGGGGCATCCTGGCGCCTGGATGGCCGCGCACCGGCATGATCCCCATCCCGGCTGACAAACGGCGAGTCGATGCAATTCCGCGCAATTCTCCTGGCCCTGGGCATCATGATCCTGCTGCTTGCGGGCGCGATGGTGCCGTGTGCGCTGGTGGATATCGCCCATGAGAATGGCGACTGGCCGGTCTTTGCCATCTCGGCCTTTGTGTCCGGCGTGGTCGGCCTCAGCCTTTATGTGCTGGCGCAGGGCGAGCCTTCGCGCACCGGCCAGCGCGAGGCCTTCCTCCTGATTGTCGGGGTCTGGGTGGTGCTGCCCTTCCAGGGCGCGGTGCCATTCATCGCCTCGGGCATGAGCATCACCGATGCGATGTTCGAAAGCGTGTCGGGGCTGACGACCACGGGCGCGACAGTTCTGACCGGGCTCGACAATCTGCCGGAGGGACTATTGCTCTGGCGGGCCATCCTGCAATGGATCGGCGGTATCGGCATCATCGTGACGGCCATCGCCGTTCTCCCTCAACTGCGCGTCGGCGGGATGCAGCTGTTCCAGATCGAAAGCTCGGACATGTCGGGCAAGTTCCTGCCGCGCATGCGCGATATCGCGACCCGCATGGGCTATGCCTATCTCATCGTCTCGGTTTCCTGCGCGGCCTGCTACTGGATCAGCGGGCTCAGCCCCTTCGACGCGATTGCCCATTCCATGACCACCGTGTCGGCGGGCGGGTTTTCCACCCACGACCTGTCCTTCGGCCACTTCAACGGCACGCCGGCGATCTATTTCGCGGTCTTCTTCATGATGGTGGCAGGCCTGCCCTTCAGCCTCTTGGCCATGGCCATGTTCCAGGGCCGGATCCGCGCGCTGTGGGACGACCCGCAGCCGCGCCTCTTCGTGGCGCTGTTCCTGGGCTTTTCCATCACCATTGTCGGCCTGCACGAGCTGCAGGTGATCCCGCCGACCTTCGAGAACCGGCTGCATGCCTTCCGCGATGCGCTGTTCAATATCGTCTCGGTGATGACCGGGACCGGCTATGCCAGCGCCCCCTATGATACCTGGGGCGAGCCGGTGATCGCGATCTTCCTGATCGCCACCTTTCTCGGCGGATGCGCGGGCTCGGCCGCCTGCGGCATCAAGATGTTCCGGCTGGAGATCGCCTACAAGGCAGTGATCGCCCATTCGCGCAAGATGATCATCCGCCGGCGCGTTGCCCCGATCCGCTATGACGGGCGCAATGTCGACGAGGACACGCTGCAGTCGGTGATGGTGTTCGTGTTCCTGTATTTCGCGACCTTCCTGTCGGGGGCGGTGCTGCTCGGCATCATGGGCGAGGATGCGATGACCGCCCTCTCGGCGGCGGCGACGACGGTGTCGAATGTCGGCCCGGGCATCGGCGAGAAGATCGGGCCGAGCGCGACCTTCCAGACCCTGGGCGATCCGCAGAAATGGGTGTGCACCATCCTGATGCTGCTCGGCCGGCTGGAGTTTGTGCCGGTGTTTGCCGTGCTGACGCGCCGGTTCTGGAGCGCTTAAGGGTCGCGGGGCCTAGTATCTGGACTTCACCGCCCGGCTTGGGCATCCAGATCTGCGATATGTGTTCTGGAGATTGCAGATGACCGAGATTGCCCACCGCCCCCGCCGATCGGCCCTTTACATGCCCGGCGCGAATACGCGCGCCCTGGAAAAGGCGAAGACGCTGGCGGCCGACATGCTGCTGCTCGACCTGGAAGATGCGGTCGCGCCCGAAGCCAAGGACGAGGCGCGCGAGGCGGTGTGCGGCGCGGTGAAGGCCGGCGGCTATGGCGCGCGCGAAGTGGTGATCCGGGTCAACGGCCTCGACACCGAATGGGGTCTGGATGACATGGCCGCTGCCGTCGCGGCCGGGCCGGACGGCGTGCTTGCGCCGAAAGTGATCGATGGCGGGGATATCGACCGGATCGACGATGCCATGAGCCGCGCCGGCGCGCCGAAGGAAATGGGCCTGTGGGTGATGATCGAGATGCCGAAGGCCATTCTCAACATCCAGGAGATCGCCGAGGCGGTGGGCCGCACGCGCCTCACCGGATTCGTCATGGGCACCAATGATCTCGCCAAGGAACAGCGCGCCCAGATGACCCCCGACCGGATTGCCTTCCAGTATGCGCTGGGGGCTTCAGTCGCTGCCGCGCGGGCTTATGACCTCGCCATTCTCGACGGGGTGTTCAACGATATCAGTAATACGGACGGCCTGGAGGCGGAATGCCGGCAGGGCCGGGCCATGGGCTTTGACGGCAAGACGCTGATCCATCCGAGCCAGCTGGAACCGTGCAACCGGGTCTTCTCGCCCGAGCCCGGCGATGTCGCCCAGGCGCGCGACGTGATCGCAGCCTTCGCCGACCCGGCCAATGCCGGAAAGGGCGTGCTCAAGGTTAACGGCAAGATGACCGAGCTTCTGCATCTGGAAGAGGCGCGCCGGCTTGTCCACGTGCAGGCCGCGATTGAGGCGATGGCCACCGGCAACTGATCAATGGATTGTCAGAGAAAGTATCAGGCGGCGGTAAAAACAAGCTCCCCGAGGGGCTGGGGGGGCTGATGGGTCCGAGGATCTTGTCAAAATCCCGCCGCCTGACGAGTATGAAAGTGTATTGCGCCGGGGGCGTTTGCAAGGCCAGAATGTGGTGAAATAAGGCATTTCTGATTAAAGATGCGCAATGCAGGAAGGCCACTGTCAAGAGCCGATCCGGGAGGTGAACATTACAAAGGCCAGCGTAACCCAGATCAAGCCTGCGGCAAAACCCGTACCCAAGGTGGCCTTTCACCGAACCGAAATGTCCCCGATCCTGGATGTCTATGGCCGCCTCGTGCAGTCCGGACAGGCGCGCGATTATGCGATCGGCATGTTTCCCGACAAGGCGATCTTCGCGATTTTCCGGCGCGCGGCCGAGCAGCCCACCTACCGCATCGAGAAGGTCCCGGCGCTGGCCAACCGGCAGGGCGCTTTCGTGGTCTACGGATCGGCAGGCCAGGTGCTCAAGCGCGGACATGATCTCAAAGCCGTCCTGAGGGTCTTCGACAGCCGGAAATTCGACGTCATCTCCGGCTGAGCATGACTCGCGTGAGAGGCGAATCGAGGGGAATTCCACAGGCTGATCCGGTCATCGGACGGCCTCGCTCGTGAATCTTCCAGACTTTTAAGATTTTGCACTCGGATTTCGCCTCAGCGGATTTTTGCACTGCAGCAAGTCGAGCCTTATCGTTTTGCAACCTGTTGCAGAATTTGCACATGATACCCGACTGCGGTGCAGTCGATCACGCAAAGGTGAATGCGGTTTCGCGGCAAAGTCCCAGCATTTGCGGGGGTTTTTGCGACCGGACAAGACCTGCAAAACGGTATGGCAGGCCTGCAAAAACGACTCATCGGCTCAATTCCGCCGTGTCCGGATGATCTGGGCACGTCGATAAAAATTGTTGCACTGCAAGGTGTTGTCGATCTGCAGCGAGGCCAGAATTTCACGATTTCGTGCTTGATAGCGCAAACATTTAATGTTGCATTGTCTCCTGCAATCTTGGTGGGAGCGGTCTCCCCCCAAGTGCAGTCAATCATGACTGGCAACCGGATCTGACGGTGCCGGCACTTTCTAGGGAGGGAAGTAAGCATGAGTATCAGAAAAATTGTGACCGCTAACATTGGCGGGTCCGAGGCTGTGCGTGCGCGCCGCTGGGCCCTTCTGCTGTGTGGTGCGTCGGCTGTCTCGATCATGACGGCAATGCCGGCCATGGCCCAGGAAGACACAGATGAGGCGCTTCGCCAGGAAACCGTCGTCGTCCAGGGCATCCGCGGTTCGCTCGAACGCGCCATGGACATCAAGCGCAATGCCAATGGTGTCGTCGACGCCATCTCGGCCGAGGATATCGGCAAGTTCCCTGACACCAACCTGGCTGAATCGCTTCAGCGCATCACCGGCGTGTCGATCAACCGCGTGAACGGCGAGGGTTCGGAAGTGACCGTTCGCGGCTTCGGCCCGGGCTTCAACCTGATCACCCTCAACGGCCGTACCCTGCCGACTGCGGAAGTTGCCGCCATCGGCGAGCGCGGCAACTATGGCGCGGGCGGCGGACGCTCGTTCGACTTCTCGAACCTGGCGTCCGAAGGCGTTTCGGCGCTTGAGGTCTACAAGACCGGGCAGGCTGTCCTGCCGACCGGCGGTATCGGCGCCACGGTGAACGTGGTCACCCGCAAGCCGCTGGACAATCCGGGCTTTGAAGGCACCGTGCAGGGCAAGATCCTCAGCGATGCCAGCAATGAGAACGGCGACGATTTCACCCCGGAACTGTCGGGCCTGATGAGCTGGACCAATCCGAACGAGACTTTCGGCGTCAGCGTGTTCGGATCCTATTCCAAGCGCGATTCCGGCGCCCCGACCCAGCAGATCAATGACTGGATCGTGGAGCGCTCCGAAGATGGCACGATCTCCAGCTCCTATACACGTGCGGACGGCTCGACCTCGATCGAGAACGGCCCTTCTGCCGGCCAGCTCTACGGTATCGCCCAGGACAGCCGGTACGACTTCTCCGACATCTCGCGCGAGCGCCTCAACGGTCAGCTGGTCCTGCAGTTCCAGCCGATGGACAATCTGCGCCTGACCGGTGACGTGACCTTCGCGCAGAACGAATCGGAAGAGCTGCGCTTCGAGCAGACCAATTGGTTCGCCACGCCGATGGACCAGTTCATCTTCGACAGCGACGGACCGGTCTCCACGGCCGTGTTCATGCAGGAGAACAATAACGGCTCGAAGGATATGGGCTTTGAGCAGACCAACCGCGCGACCAAGGACGAGCTGACCTCGTTCGGCTTCAACGCGGCCTGGGATCTCAACGACTCCATGTCGATCATCCTGGATGCGCACACTTCGGAAGCGGAATCTGGCGGCAACAACCCGCTCGGCCACACCGCGACCTTCGTGACCTTCGGCGCGCCGGTCATCCTGCAGCACTCGGTGGATTACCGCTCCGGCTATCCGGTACAGGACTACACCATTGACGACAGCGTGCGTGGCAATGGCAATGGCGTCCTCGATGTCGGCGATCTGGGCACCCAGGTGCAGCGTTCGAATTCCTCGAACATGAACCATCAGGTCGACGAAATTGATCTGCGCTTCCTGTGGGAACTCGATGGCGCAAGCTTTACGGCCGGTGTGAACCATCGCGATACCGTGATGGAACGTCGGGTCCGCACCACGCAGCAGGATCTCGGCTCCTGGGGTATCGCCAATCCTGGCGATGTGGAACAGTTCGCCCCCGGCCTGGTCAGCACCTACTGTCTGTCCTGTACCTTTGATGACCTGCCGGTTGGCAAGGCGGACGTCGCGTTCCGCTCCGATGCAACCAAGCTGTTCCCGCTGCTGCAGGCGGCCTATTCTGACAATGACGTCATCCCAGGCGGTTCAACGGACATTGTTGAAGAGACCATCACGGCGGTCTTCGCTCAGTTCGAATGGGAAATGGACCTGTTCAACTTCCCGGCCCGCGTGAATACGGGTCTGCGCTATGAAGAGACGGATCTCAGCTCCAACGCGGTTCAGGAAGTGCCGTCAGGCATCCTGTGGACGGCTGACAACGACTTTCTGGTCTTGCCGGGTGAGGTGCAGCCTGTCGGCGGGGATGGCAATTATGAGCACTTGCTTCCCAATTTCGACCTTCAGCTTGATCTCACCGATGACCTGCTGATGCGGGCCTCCTATTCCAAGACCATCGGCCGTGTGGGCTATTCCAGTCTGTTCGCTTCGACGACGGCAAATGCACCGAATCGTCCATCCGTGTTGGGTGGACAGGTGACCGGCGCGTCCCAGAACCCAGCCCTGGTGCCGCTGGAATCGGACAATTTCGACCTTTCTCTGGAGTGGTACTTTGACGATTCGAGCTACGTCTCGATTGGGTACTTCCTGAAGGATGTGGAGAATTTCACCGGTACAGGCGTGGACAGCCGCAACCTGTTCGGTTTGCGTGATCCGACCTCTGGTGCGGCGGGAACGCGCTCTGGAGATGCCCTCGACATTATCGACTCTCTCGGGGTCGACCAATCGGAAGCCAACCTGTTCACCCTTGTGGCCTTGATTGATGCCAATGGCGGAGACCGGGCCGCGGCGCAGGCGGAATTCCAGGCCAATCTCGGCACCGATGGTGCGGCGGCCAATGCCCTGCCGCAAAGCTATGTCGATCTCATTCTTGGCCTCTATGACGTGGCGGCCGATGAGAATGATCCGCTCATGATCTTCGGGGTCGAACAGCCGGTGAATAACAATTCCGGTCAGATTGACGGCTTCGAATTCGCCATCCAGCACTTCTTCGGCGATACCGGCTTCGGCTTCCAGGCCAACTACACGATCGTGGATGGTGACATCGTCGCCGATGCGGCCTCCGACCCCTCGTCGAACCAGTTCGCACTGGTCGGCCTGGCGGACTCGGCCAACTTCACGGCGATCTACGAGAAGTACGGCGTGTCGGCACGCCTCGCCTATAACTGGCGCGACACCTTCCTGTCGGAGACCAATGCCACTGGTGACCGCAGCCCGATCTATGTCGAGGATTATGGTCAGCTCGACCTGAACGTGTCCTATGACATCAATGACCAACTGGCGGTGTCCTTCGAGGCGATCAACCTGACCGGCGAGGACCAGCGGACCTATCACCGCGTCTCCGAGCAGGTCTACTATGCCTACGAGCTTTCGCCGCGTTACGCGCTGGGTGCACGTTACCGGTTCTAGCCTGAGAAGGGGCAGGTGCTTTCCCGCCTGCCCCCTTTTGGGCGCCCCTGGAGAAGGCCGCTGTTCGCAGCGGCCTTTTTGGCCCGGTTGAGTGGATGCCGGGTTTGTTTCATCATTCCGGCCAGCGGGCGGAGCTTCCGCGCCGGACCGCCGGGCCTTCCCGGCCAACCCTATGAGAGGCAACGCCATGGCCAACACGGCGCTCCTGAACAATACCGAACACAAGGATCTGAAGGTCGTCACCGGCCACAGCGCCGCTTTTGGCGATGCGGTGAACCTGACCACGGTGTTCCCGACCGAGTTTGCCGAGGTCCAGCGCGACTATCCGATCCTGTTCCAGAGAGATGAGGGCGGCGCCTATCGCTCGGTCGCGCTTTTAGGCTTCGACAAGGGCGAGAACCTGTTCCTGACAGACCAGGGCTGGCAGGCGCGCCATGTGCCCGTGCTCCACCAGCGCGGGCCCTTTATCATCGGCTTCCAGAACCAGGAGGTGGATGGCGAGGTGCGCCGCGAGCCGGTGATCTTCGTCGACATGGACAATCCGCGCGTCAGCGAGAGCGAGGGCGAGCCGGTCTTCCTGCCCCAGGGCGGCAGTTCGCCCTATCTCCAGCATGTCAGCCATGTGCTGCGCGTCATCAATACCGGTGCGGAAATCTCAAAACCCATGTTCGAGGCCTTTGAGGAAGCCGGTCTCATCGAGCCGGCCAGCATGGATATCCGCCTGGATGAGGCCACCACCTACAAGGTGCCCGACATTTATTCGATCAGCGAGGAAAAGCTCGCCGCGCTGGAAGGTGAACAGCTGCAGCGCCTGCACAAGTCCGGCTATCTGCGCGCGGCCTATCTGGTGCTCGCCTCGCTGCCGAATGTGAACCGGCTCATCGCCATGAAGAATGCCCGGCGCGCGGCCGGGGCGGCGGGTTAGGGAAGGGCTCGGAGCCGGCCATGGTCGAGATCGCCCGCAGGACAGAGGAGCTGACCGGCATCGCGCCGGACGCCATCCCCTATGGCGAGCTGCTTGAAACCGACCGGCCTGTCATCCTCAAGGGCGTCGTGGCGGACTGGCCACTGGTGCAAGCGGGGCTGACCTCGCCCGGGGCGGCGATGGACTATCTCCTGACATTCTACCAGGGCCGGCCCGTGGTGGGCTATACCTGCCCGCCCGAAGTGAAAGGCCGGTATTTCTACAATGAGGATGTCAGTGGCCTGAACTTCGAGCGCGGTCGTGTTCAGCTTACGGACTATCTCGATGCGATCAGATCCCATCTCGGCAATCCTGACGCGCCGAGCTTCTATATCGGCTCAACCGATCTCGATCTCTACCTGCCGGGCTTTCGCAGCGAGAATGATCTCGCGCTCAACCATCCCATGTTCGCGGCCAATCCGCCGCTCGCGAGCATCTGGATCGGCAACCGCACCACGGCGACCTGCCATTATGACATGTCGAACAATATGGCCTGCACGCTGGTGGGCCGGCGGCGCTTCACGCTGTTTCCCCCGCACCAGATCGCCAATCTCTATCCTGGCCCGCTGGAGCCGACGCCGGGCGGGCAGGTGGTTTCCATGGTGAATTTCCGCGACCCGGATTTCAAAGCACATCCCGGCTTTGCCGAAGCGCTGGAACATGCCGAGGTGGCGGAGATGGAGCCCGGCGACATGCTGTTCTATCCCGCCATGTGGTGGCACCATGTCGAGGCGCTGAGCGATTTCAACGCCATGGTGAACTATTGGTGGAACACCTCGCCGGCCTTTATCGACACCCCGCAGAACACGCTGCTGCACGCCCTCCTCAGCCTGCGCGACCGGCCCGAGCCGGAAAAGCGCGCCTGGAAGGCGGTGTTCGACTATTATGTCTTCGGAGCAGCGGGGCAGGCCGGGGCGCACCTGCCCGAACATGCGCGCGGCAATCTCGCGCCCATGGACGAGATGCGCGCCCGGCGCCTGCGTGCGCAGCTCCTGCAGCGGCTGAACCGCTAGGGAGGCGAGCATGAAGGGCCAGAGCGTGAAACGGGTTGTGATTGCCGGCGGCGGCACGGCGGGCTGGCTCGCCGGCGCGGCGCTCTCGCGCCTGCTTGGCCCGCTGCTCGATATCACGCTGGTGGAGTCCGACCAGATCGGCACGGTGGGCGTCGGCGAGGCAACGGTGCCGACCATGCGCACCTTCCATCACCTGCTCAATATCGACGAGCGCGACTTCATGCGCGCGACCCAGTCCACCTTCAAGCTCGGTATCGCCTTCGAGAACTGGGCGCGGATCGGCGACCGCTATATCCACTCCTTCGGCCAGCTCGGCAAATCCAACTGGATGGGCGATTTCCACCAGATCTGGCTCGAAGCGCGCGAACAGGGCCTCGCCGGGAGCATCAATGAATACTGCTTCGAGCACCAGGCAGCCGAGGCCGGGAAGTTCGCGACGTCCGACAAGATCCCGATCAATTTCGCCTATCACCTCGATGCCGGGCTCTATGCGAAATTCCTGCGCGCCATCGCGGAGCAATTCGGCATCCGCCGCGTCGAGGGCCGCATCAATGAGGTGCGCCAGCACGGCGAGACCGGCTTCATCACCGCGCTGGTGCTGGAGGATGGGCAGGAGATTGAGGGCGATCTCTTTATCGACTGCACCGGGTTTCGCGGCCTGCTGATCGAGGGGGCGCTGAAGACCGGCTATGAGGACTGGACCCACTGGCTCGGCACCGACAGTGCGCTGGCCATGCAGACCCGCTCGACCGGCCCGGCCATCCCGTACACCCGCGCGATTGCCCATGATGCCGGCTGGCGCTGGCGCATCCCGTTGCAGCACCGGGTCGGCAATGGGCTGGTCTTTTCCAGTGTGCATCTCTCTGACGATGAGGCCCATGCCCGCCTTATGGGGGCGATTGAGGGCGAGGCGATCACCGAGCCGAAACTGATCCGCTACACGACCGGGCGCCGGCGCAAGGCTTGGAACAAAAACTGCGTGACCCTGGGCCTTTCAAGCGGGTTCGTGGAGCCGCTGGAATCCACCAGTATTCACCTTATCCAGACCGGCATTACGCGCCTCGTCCAGAATTTCCCATTCAGCGGCGTCACCGAAGCGCTGGCGGCGAAGTTCAACGGCGAGGCGCAATATGAGCTGGAGCATGTGCGCGACTTCATCATCGCCCACTACAAGCTGACCGAGCGCGATGACAGCGCCTTCTGGCGCGGCTGCCGGGATCTCGATATCCCCGATAGCCTGGCTGAGCGGATCACGCTTTTCCGCGAGCACGCCAAGGCCTGGAAGATGCAGAACGAGCTGTTCCAGGTGGATTCGTGGCTGCAGGTCATGCTCGGCCAGCGCCTGGAACCGGAAGGGCGCCACCATATGGGCCGGCTCATGTCGCGCGACCAACTCGCCGGCATCATGAGCCAGATGAGCGCGAATATCGCGCGCGCAGTCGAGCAGCTCCCGGCGCACCAGGATTTTGTCGACAGCTACTGCCGGGCGGGTGAGCCGGTCTGATCAAGGCCAAAGAAAAACCCCGGCAGCGTGAACTGCCGGGGCGCTTGGTTTCAGATGTCCAGACCGTCAGTCGCGGCCCATCAGGGACAGGATGATGGTGAACATGTTGTAGAACAGGATGAAGAAGTTCAGCGCGCCCCAGTTTGTCATGACCGCCTGGGAGCGGGCATCGCCGGCGAACTGGTAATAGCCTTCCTTCAGCTCCTGGGTTTCCCAGGCCACAAGGCCGCCGGACAGCAAGAGGATACCGACCTGCAGGCCAAGCTCCATCATGCCGGACGGCGGGAAGAACATCGAGATGATGCCCACTGCCACCAGGCCCCACAGGGCGATGATCATGAAGGCGCCGAGCGGCTTCAGGTTCATCTTGGTGGTAAAGCCGAACAGCGACAGGGCGCCGAAGGCCGAGGCCGTCACCAGGAAAGCCTTGGTGATGGTCATGAAGTCGATTGCGAGCTCCGTTCCGGCCCGCGTCGTCACGCCCGTATTCATCTGGGCAAGGACCACCCACATGCTCAGCGATGCGCCGAGCAGGCTGACAATCGCCCAATAAAGAATCGCCGAGCCGAGCGGCGAGGGATTGCGCATGGCAAAGGCCGAGATCAGGATCAGCGCAATCGGGCCGAACTGGACCACATAAGCCAGCGGCGTGCCCCAGATCAGGGCGGTCAGGGGCTCATAGGTGCCGACGGCGAAGGCAATCAGGCCGGACAGGGCAATCCCCAGCGCCAGCTTGTTGTAGACGCCGAGCATGAAGCTGCGCAGGCCGGCATCCTTGGACATGTCCAGGGTGCCGGGAGTGGCAGCATAGGACCTGTTGAAGTCGTTCATTTTCGAAAACCTTTCGGTTATCTGGGTTCAGGTTGCACGAGGCCCGCGCGAAAGATGACTCGCGCGGATTGCAGTGAATATGGGCGTGGACGCCGATTTCCGCAAGACAAACCGGCCCCGCAGGGCTGAGAGCTGCCTCAGGCGCGCCGGCATGCCTGACGGGCCGTGAGCAGACGGGATGGCCGGTGCTGTCCGCACACCGATCCGGCCTTGTCCGTAGACGCCCCTTGTCCCTGCGTTCAGCGTTGACTTTGGGGAAAGCCGCAGGCACCGTCCTCTTCAGGCGCAATCACTACACAATGCGCCACAAATAAGCAGAGGGAGGGCCCAAATGGCCGACGCATCAAAATACGAAGAGAACGTCAAGAAACACGCCAAGGGATACAACCAGAAGGCAGCCGAAAAGATTGTCGGCCATCTCGGTATCGCCTTGCGCAACCGGGACAGCTCGCTGGTCTCGTGCTCGGATCAGGGCGAACTGGACCGCGTGCGCGAGAAATGGCTGCGCGGCAAGCTGGGCCTGGCGCAGACCACGCCGGAGCTCGATGCGGCCATGGCCGTGATCTGCGAGAAGATGAGCTCGGAAGGCGGCAACAAGTCCCGTGTCACCTTCTATTATCTGCTCGCCGAGCATTTCGGAAAGCTCGACGCCCTGGCCGGCTGAACCACAGGTCTGGCAATGTCGAAAACCCCCGGACTGATCCGGGGGTTTTTTATGCGCCCGCAACAAGAAGCGAGCGGTGGGAAATTCAAGCCAATGGAAGTCGTTGAATTTTCTCTGTGTCCTTGTTTTATTGCGTCTTATTAACCGATTTGCGCTGCCCGCCCCGCTTGAAAACACAGCAGCAATTCCCACCCTCCTCCTAATTGCAGGTTTCACTTCTGGTTGGCGGCCGCGCCGCCTGGGAGGATCATATGTCGGCAGAAACAGTCGCGGTGGTGGAGGGGATCTATGAGGCCTTTGCTGCGCGCGACCTGTATGCGGTCCTGGCGCGCATGAGTCCCGACATTGTATGGCACGAGGCGGAAAATTTTCCCTATTCCGATGGCAATCCCTATATTGGCCGCGATGCTGTCGCTGCAGGTGTGCTGGCGCGCTGCATCGACGAATGGGACGGATTTGCCGAACAGGTGGACGAGCTACTTGATGCTGGCGATACGGTGGTTGCGATCGGCCGCTACCATGGCATCTACAAGGCCACTGGCCGGCCGCAGAATACACAGTTTGTCCATGTCTGGCGCGTGCGGAAAGGCAAGGCTGTCGATTTCCGGCAATTTGCCGACACGCTGCATATCGCACATGTAATGGCCGAAGAGTCCCTGCCGGCCGGGGCCGGCACGGAACAGTTCGCTCCGTCCTCATCCTCCTGGTGAGGCGGGCCGGCCCATGGAGTCGGTCTATTCCGCCGGCGCGACCAGGCCGCTGGCATAGCCCATGACGTGGAAGATCTCGTTCTGCTCCATCACGCCGGCGACCAGCTCGGAGCCGGGGCCGCTGGCGAAGATGGCCACGTCTTCCCCGCCATGACTTTCCGAATACATCGGGATCAGCGAGGGCTGGCGGAAGTCCGGCGCGGTGGTGTCGACATCGGTGAGATCGGCGCGCACGCACGGGGCGCCGGCTTCCTCGCGGCCGGCGCAGGCGCCCGGGCCGTTCATGTAGCCGAGCGTGGTGTAGGGCAGGCCGTCGGCGCCCTTCACGTCTTCGCCGGTATCGCTCGTTGCCTTGCCGAGGATCGGGTTGTTGCGGCGCGAATAGCCGGCAATTGTCATGGTGTGGGAATGGTCGGCGGTGACGATGATCAGCGTGTCCTCGGCGCTGGTCATCTCCAGCGCGGTGGCGATGGCCTGGTCGAAGGCATCGGTGTCGCTGACGGCGCGCGCGGCATTGCCAGCATGGTGAGCATGATCGATGCGCCCGCCCTCGACCATCAGGACGAAACCGTCGGGATCGCGCGACAGGCGGGTGATCGCAGCCGCCGTCATGTCCGCAAGGGAGGGCTCGCCGAGCGTATCGCCGGCGCGGTCGAGTTCGTACTGCATGTGAGAGGGTTCGAACAGGCCAAGCACCTTGGTGTCGCTGTCGAAATTCGTCGCCTCGAAGCCGGCCTGGCCATAGATCACGCGGTGGTCGGGAGACTTTGCGGTCCATTCGGCGGTCAGGTCGCGGCCATCGGTGCGGCTGCCCGTGGCGCCTTGCTCCTCCGGGTCCGCGATGTCGTTGGTGAGGAAATGACGGCGCCCGCCGCCCATGGCGATCTCGAAGCCGTCCCCGGCTTCCCAGTCGATGAACTGGGCGGCGATATCCTTGCATCCGCCCGGGTCCTGGCCGCGGAAGGCGGTATTGTCTTCCCAGTCGCGACTGGCGCTTTCGGAATAGGTCGAGGCCGGTGTGGCATGGGTCAGGCGCGCGGTGGAGAGGACGCCGGTGGAGAGCCCCTCGCGCTCGGCCAGGTCGAACAGGGAATCGGTGCCGTGATCGAGCGCGGCGGCGCAATTGCCGAAGGGGGCTTTGGAAGTGATGCCCAGCGTGCGCATGTTCACCTTGGCGCCGGTGGTCATGGCGGTGGCCGTTGAGGCACTGTCGGCGATCTGGCCGTCATTGGCATAGGTCTTCGACAGGGCCATGTGCGGCAGGGTTTCCATGGCCAGGCGATAGCTTTCCCCGTCCAGGCCCCGGGTCTGGCCGGCATAGATGCGCCCGGCGGTGATCGTGGAAATGCCCATGCCGTCGCCGACGAAGAGGATGACATTCTTCGCCTGCCCGCGCGGGGCGCCATGGGCGCGCGCCGTCACGCTTGCGGCCGCGCTGGCATAATAGGCATCGCCGGCCTGCTCGGGCACCAGGCCCGTGCGCCCGTTCACAATGGCCGGGGCAGCTGGCGTCAGCGCCGCAGGCGTAATGGGCGCGCTCTCGACGGGCGGAGTGGCGGTGGTCGTGGTGCAGGCGGCGATGGCCAGCAGGCTGGCGGTCAGGCAAAGGGCCGTAAGGCGCATGGGGGTCTCCCTCAGACAAGGCTCGATTTGTGCGTTACCTAGTTTGCGTATGTGTCACATTTTCGGGTGCGTCCGGAGGTGCGGCGGAACGCGCATCCACCCCGCCGCGCTGGGCGATCATCACGCCAGCCAGGATCAGCAGCGCGCCAAAGCCCTGGAAGGTGTTCAGCGGTTCTTCGAAGAGCTGCCAGGAGATCGCCGCCGCCGTCACCGGCTGGACCAGAATCAGCACCCCGGCGATCGCCGCGGGCGTACGCCCGAGGCCGAAAATGATCAGGCCCTGCCCGCCGACCTGCACCACCAGGGCGAGGAAGAGCGGGGCGGCGAGATCCATCGGCGCGGTGGGCACGAGCCGCTCGCCGGACGCCAGGGTCATGACGGCGGCCACGCACATTTCCGTCAAGGTGAGCCAGAAGATCGCGTCGATCGCGCTGAGTTTTCCGCGCGCCAGTTTCGAGCACAGCATATAGCCCGCCACCATCAGCGCCGCGCAGAGCGCCAGCAGGTCGCCGCCGAGATCGGTCTTGCCGCCGGGGGTGCCCGCCAGCGAGAGGAACCCGGCGCCGGTGACCGCGATCAGCACTGCGACGAGCCAGTTCACGGTCGGGCGCTCCTTCAGGAACAGCCAGGCGGCGAGGCCGACGCCGATATTGCCGAGATTCACGATGAAGGTCGCATTGGCCACCGTGGTGCGTTCCAGCGCCCAGTGCCACAGACCGATATCCAGCGCGAAGCAGGCCCCGGCCAGCACAATCATCGGGGTCGGCGGGGTCGGCGCGCGTCGCTCCAGGGTCAGGCAGATCGCAAACAGCACCGGCACGGCCAGGGTGTAGCGCCACAGCGCGATGGCCTGGGGCCCGAACTCGCCATAGGAGAGGCCCAGCCGCAGGCCGATGGGCGCAAAGCCGATGCACACCCCGCCGGCCAGTACGCTGAGCGGGCCGATCCAGGCCGAAAGGGGATGGGCCGCCGCCGGCGCCGGTTGAAGCGTCTCGCTCATTCAAAGTCCTGCCAGGGAAAGGATCTCAGCAGGCGATAGGCCCTCTGCCCGCAAAACACCAAGCGATTTCGCCCCCGTGCGCTTGGAAAGTTTCTCTCCGTCCGGGCCGGTGAGCAGGCGGTGATGGCGGTAGACCGGGCGTGGCCAGTCCATCAGCGCCTGCAGGAGGGTGTGGATGTGCGGGGCCTCGATAAGGTCCACCCCGCGGATGACATGGGTGATCTCCTGCAGCGCGTCGTCATGACATGCGGCCAGGTGATAGGCGGCGGGCGTGTCCTTGCGGGTCAGGGCGATATCGCCATGGCGTTCCGGCTCGGCGGTGTGGCGGGTGAGCGCGCCGGCCGCCTCGGTCTGGTAGGAGAGGCTGCGGAAGACGAGATCACCCATTTCGGAGCGCGCAGCCTCCAGCGACAGGCGCCAGGCAAAGGGCGCGCCCTCGGCAAGGCGCGCGCCTTCGGCAGCCTTTGAAAGCGGGCCGGAGCGGACAATTCCATCGGGAAACCGCGCCTGCATCTCCTGCCGGGTGAGAAAGCAGCGATAGACGAGCCCGCGCTCGCGCAGGGCCGCGACAATGGCGAGATAATCGTCGAAATGTTCCGACTGGCGGCGCACCGGCCCGTCCCAGGTGAGGCCCAGCCAGGCGAGGTCGTCATGAATGGCGGCTTCGAACTCCGGCCGGCAGCGCGTGATATCGGTATCCTCGATGCGCAGGCGGGCCTCGCCGCCCGCCGCGTCGGCCGCCCGGCGCACGATGACGGCGGACAGGACATGGCCAAGGTGCAGGCGTCCTGTGGGCGAGGGGGCAAATCGGGTGCGCAGTGTACTCATCATGACAGAATCGCGGGCATTCGCGCCGGGTCAACGCCGCATGGGAATTGCATGGCGAGGTTTTGCACCCCAACTGGGACTTCTCGGTTGCGTGTGCGCCATAGCCTCGTGTATCGCCTTTCTGAAATCTGTTTTGGGGTCCTATGACAGACGCAGCCCTGTTCTCCGAGATCGCCGCCTGGCTCGACCAACATGTCCTGGTGTCCACCGGGCTGGCCGTGATCGGCGCTGCCGCCAGTTTTGCCGTTGTCGGGCTGGTCCTGATCTACCTGTTGCGGGCGATTGCCGCACTGATCGGGGCGTCGGACAAGTCTTCCAACCGCGCCATCCGCAAGGCCGCCCAGGAGCCGGGCTATCGCGTCATGGTCGGCGATATTGACGGCCCGCAGGGCAATGCCGCGCGCGACTTCGTGGAAAAGGCTTTCGAGAAAAACTGCGGAGATTTCAGCTTCGGCGCGCGGTTCATGCTGTTCCGTGTGGCGAGCCCCGGCGGACGCCCGGAAGGCGAAACCCTCGCCAAGGCCCGCCGGCGTCTGGAAAAGACCGGAGCGGACATGCTGATCTGGGGCGCGCGCATTGGCGACGATGTCGACGGCCTGCGCCTGTTCGGTGTCACGCGCGGCGGCAATCTCACCCCGCAGCAGGCCCGCCCGTTCGCCTTCTCCCTGCCCGGGCGCCTGCGCCAGCTCGGCGATGTGCATTCGCGCGCGGTCGCCTATCTGCTGGCCAAGCGCCTGCAGCCGGCCCTGTCGCGCCCGGAAGCCTTCCGTGAGGAAAAGATCGCCGAACTCGGCACCACACTGGACGAGATTCTCGACGAGCTGACCGGCGAGGAAAGCATCGATCTGCCGGCCGAGGTGCATCGTGAGATCGAGACCGATTTTTCCGCCATCACCCTGCACCTGTCGGACCGTCAGTCGCGTATGGACTGGCTGGAAAAACTCATCACCCGGCGCCGCGCGACACTGGAAGCGCTGAAGGGCAAGGTGGAAACCGATGCGCAGATCGATGCGCGGCTCGACCTTGGCCGCGCCCTGATCAAGCGGGCGGAGGTCTCTTTCGACCCGGTTGCATTGCGTGAGGCTTCGGTGCACCTGAATTCGGCCATCGACCAGCTGCGCCAGCACGATGTGATCCGCAAGGCGCAGAATGCCAGCGATGCCCTGGCGCGCGCCCAGTCTCTGGTGGAAACCCGCCGCCGGTTCGCGGTGAACTTCTCAGCCTGAGGTCAGGCAAGCACACCACGCTCACGCATCCAGCGCGAATACAGATAGAGAGAGTGCCACGCCTATCACGACGATCACTGCGGTCATGATCAGGTAGACCGGTCCACCCATCAGTTCGAGAGAACCGGCGGCCAGATTGTGGCTGAAGGACACTGCCATGCCCACCAGCGATGCGATAAAGGCGACCACGGCAAACCGGCTGCGCAGCAGCAACAGGACACTACCGATGAAGGCGGCCCAGACCCCTGCGGCCCAGGCGGCCACCGCCCAGATGGGCATGGAATAGAAGAAGGTCTTCTGTGCGTCTGTGAAATTGGCCATGTAGTCTTCATGCTGGACTTGCGTCATCACGAAGTCGAGCGCCCCGATCGAATTCCAGAGAACGGCCAGAATTCCGACGAGCCAGAGGTGCCATGGCGTATTTGGTCTTGTCATCAGACCAGTATCTTTGTCGATCATCATCATACTGGCAAGCGCCTCCCCAATTCAACCGAATTGAAGAAGACCGTGCCAACCCGGCCTGTTCAAGCGCCCTCCCCAACTAGGAGTCGCGTTTCTCCTCACAGGGAGTCCAGAAGGAAGTGGCATAGGCCGGCCCGCTGGCGGGCAGAACCTGCTCTGAAAAGAAAGGGAAAAAGTCGCTGTCCGGTCGGATCTTCAGGAACACCGAAAGTTTCAGGTCCTCCGGCTTTTCATCCGGATCCTTCAGGCAGCCGGTGACGATGGCGTTCAGGGCCAGTTGGTTCTCGCCGGGGGTCGCGGCCTTCATGTCGGCCAGGGTCTGGCGCACGGCCAGGATGCGCTGCGTGTCCTCCTCCGACAGGGCGAAGGCCTGCATCGCAAAGCCGGGCGCATCATGTTCGCTGAGCATGGCGCTACCCGGCGCGCTGACAGGTTCCAGGTCGAACCGCTCGTCTACGCGCAGGGCCCGGGTATGGTCAAAGGCCTGGACGATGAACACCGCGCCCTCATCCATTTCGAACTCATCCTGGGTGCGTGCGGCCAGTTCGACCACGGAGAACTCCTCGCTCAGGCCCTGCAGTTCGGCGACGGCGGCTTCGGCGGTATCGTTGAAATCGGCGCGCACCAGCCCGTCGGGGATCTCCACCGGCGCCTGCTGTCGGGGCTCGTTCCCGGCCCCGCCGCAAGCTGCGAGGCCAATCGCCAGACACATTGCCAGATACCGCATATCGCACTCCCTCAAGTCGCTCCACGCATGCGCGAGGGTACGGGGCGGGGCCGGATGGGCCTAATTAAGCTTGTGTCAGGCCGGGGCTCCCTTGTGCTGCCGTGCCGGCCCGCTCCCCTCCCCCTCTTGGGCCGCCCCACAGCGTCGCAAAATTGGGGCGGTTGGGAGGGGGAGCGGGCGGATCATGACGTCGACAACAAAAAGCCCGTGCCGGAATGTCCCGCAATGTAAAGATTGGCGCACGCGCTGTGCGTGCTAGAAGCAGGTTTGATGACAGAATTTGCGGATACCAAATGAGCGCTGTGACGACCGATACCCTGACGGACCTGAACCCCACCGAGAAACTGAGCGTGCGCGATGTCTTCGGCATCGAGACCGACGCCACGGCCATGGCGTTCGCGGAGAAGAGCGAATATGTCCCGGAGTTCGATCCGGCCTACCGCTTCGATCCGCAGACCACCATGGCGATCCTGGCGGGCTTTACCCATAATCGCCGGGTGATGGTGCAGGGCTATCACGGCACCGGGAAATCGACCCATATCGAACAGGTCGCCGCGCGCCTGAACTGGCCGCTGGTGCGGATCAATCTCGACAGCCATGTCAGCCGGATCGACCTGGTCGGCAAGGACGCCATCGTGCTGAAGGATGGCAAGCAGGTGACCGAGTTCCAGGAAGGCCTCCTGCCCTGGGCGCTGCAGCGGCCCGTGGCGCTGGTGTTCGACGAATATGATGCCGGGCGCCCGGATGTGATGTTCGTGATCCAGCGTGTCCTGGAAGCCTCGGGCAATCTGACGCTGCTCGACCAGAACCGGGTGATCAAGCCGCATCCCTATTTCCGCCTGTTCGCCACCACCAACACGGTGGGCCTCGGCGACACGACCGGGCTCTATCACGGCACGCAACAGCTCAACCAGGGCCAGATGGACCGCTGGTCCATCGTCACCACGCTCAATTATCTTGAGCACGATGCGGAGGTCGACATCGTCAAGGCCAAGGCCACCGGCGTGGACGATGAGACCCTCGGCAAGATGGTGACGCTGGCGGACCTGACGCGCAACGCCTTCATGGCGGGCGATATCTCCACGGTGATGAGCCCGCGGACGGTGATCACCTGGGCGGAGAACTTCGCCATTTTCGGCGATCTCGGCCACAGCTTCCGGATGACCTTCCTCAACAAGTGCGACGAGCTGGAACGCCCGCTGGTCGCGGAAATGTACCAGCGCTGCTTCGGCGAGGAACTGCCGGAAAGCCCGCTGATGGTGAAGGTGGCTTGAGCCTCAGGCTCGTTTCGCTCTGGCGGACGATCGTCTGCGCGGGCATCTGCCTCGCCGGCGTTGGCAGTGTCTCGGCTGAAGCACATCAGATCGAGCTGGATCTTTCTGGCTGTGCCTCCGAGGGCGGGGCGGCCACGGCCCAATTCGAGAATGATCTGGTGGTGCAGGTCGAGATTTCGGCATGCAGCTCCACAGATTGCCGGAATGTGGTTCTCACAGCCGGGCCGGAAGGTCTCTACACGCTGAATGCGAGGCAGACCTTCCACTTTCCGGACGGGACTCCGGCGGGCTTTACGGAATTGTCTCTACCCGTGATGCTGGCCGGACAGGCTTCGCAATGGCTGGTTTCCGGCCCTGCCGCCATGGCGTTTGCCGCTGACGATCTTGAGGCATTACAGCTCCTGAATCGGATCTATCCGGCGCTCCTGAGCGCGTCTGAAGGCCAAGCCGTGGAGCCCGGTTGGTGCCGTGAATAAACCCGGCCGAAGTCAAACAATGACTTGATCTTCGCTCAGCCGATCCGAACTGCAAAAGCAGCTCTATTCAAGAGATAAGGAGTCCCCCATGCCCACCACACTCATCACCGGCGCCAATCGCGGTATTGGCCTTGCCCTTGCCCGCGAGTTCACCTCGCGCGGCCATGACGTCATCGCCACGGCGCGCGATCCGGGCGCGGCCGACGAGCTCAAGGAGACCGGGGCGAGCGTCTACCGGCTCGATGTCGCCAAGGCCGACGAGATCGCCACGCTTGCCGCCGAGCTGCAGGGCCAGCCCATCGATGTGCTGCTCAACAATGCCGGCATTACGGGCGGTCGCCAGCCGGTGGGCGAGACCGATTTCGACAGTTTCCTGGAAACCCTGGTGGTCAACACCATCGCGCCGGTGCGCATGCTGGAGGCCTTCACGGCCAATGTCGCGGCCGGCGAACTGAAACGCATTGTGGTGATCACCAGCCAGCTCGGTTCCATCGCCAACGCCGATGCCAGCTGGGGCATGATCTACCGCACCTCCAAGGCCGCCGTGAACATGGCCTACCGCACTGCCGCCGTGGCGCTGGCGGAGAAAGGCATCACCTGCCTTGCCCTGCATCCGGGCCATGTGGAAACTGATATGGGCGGCGCCGGCGCGCCGGTGAAACCGGCCGAGAGCGCCAAGGGCCTCGCGGGCGTCATCCTCGACACGACGCCCGCCGGCGAGCTGCGCTTCCTGGACTATCGGGGCAAGACCCTGCCCTGGTAGGCGCTTGACGCCTTGCTGCGCGCGGCCCAGCCTCCCAGCCGAAAGGGAGGGACAAGGCATGATCACACTTCGTCAGACAGGCGGCCTCGCGCTTCTCGCGCTCGGGCTCTGGCTCGGTTGGGGCTCGTGGCTGGCCTTCCACCAGTATACCAGCCGCATGCCGGACCCGGATTACCTGGCCCAGCTGCAGGATCCGGTCTTTCTCGTACCGGGCCTGCGCGCCCTGCTGGCCGTACTGGGCGGGCTGCTTGTTCTGCTGCGCCGGCCGGGCGGGGCCCTGCTCGGCCTCGCCTCGGCGCTGCTGACAGCCTTTCTCGCAGCGGCGATCATCGCGTCCGGCGGGGATGTCAGCCTGTGGGACAATCATGCCATCATGGCCGGTGTCCTGTTTGTGCTCAGCCTTGCCCTATTCCTGCGCAAACGCACATTGTGAGAACCTCCCCCAAAAGCCGCATTGATTGAAATCGGGGCGCCCCTTAGGTAAGGGCCAAATCGCTTGGCACTGCAAAGGCTTACTCCCCCATGTCTGAGACCTATGACGTCGTCATCATCGGCGCCGGCCCCGGCGGCTACAATTGCGCGATCCGCGCTGGCCAGCTGGGCCTGAAAACCGCCTGTATCGAAATGCGCGACACGCTCGGCGGCACCTGCCTGAATGTCGGGTGCATCCCCTCCAAGGCACTGCTGCACGCCTCGGAATACTATGCCGCCGCCCAGAACGAGTTCGCCGGCATGGGCATCAAGGTCGGCAAGCTCGAACTCGACCTGAAGCAGATGATGGCCCAGAAGGACGAGGCCGTGAGCGGGCTCACCAAGGGCGTGGAGTTCCTGCTCAAGAAGAACAAGGTCGACCAGATCATGGGCAAGGGCCGCATTGTCGGGCCGGGCCAGGTCGAGGTGACCGCCAAGGATGGTAGCAAGTCCACCCTGACCACGAAGAATATCGTCATCGCGACGGGCTCTGAGCCGACCAGCCTGCCGGGCATCGAGATTGACGAAGAGCGCGTGGTGACAAACACCGGCGCGCTGAAACTGAAATCCGTGCCCAAGACGCTGATCCTGATCGGCGCCGGCGTGATCGGGCTGGAGATGGGCTGTGTGTGGTCGCGCCTCGGCTCTGAAGTGCATGTGGTGGAATATCTCGACCGCTGCCTGCCGCCGGCTGATGGCGAGATTTCCAAGGAGGCGCGCAAGATCTTCGAAAAGCAGGGCCTGAAGTTCCATTTCGGCCAGAAGGTCACCGGCGTTGAAAAGCTCAAGACCAAGCTGAAGCTCTCCATGGAGCCGGCGGCGGGCGGCGACAGCCAGACCCTGGATGCAGACGTGGTGATCGTGGCGGTCGGCCGGCGCCCCTATACCGAGGGCCTCGGCCTGGAAAATGTCGGCGGCACGACCGACAAGCGCGGCGTCATCGAGACGACAGATCATTTCACGGTGGCACCCGGCGTCTGGGCGATCGGCGATGCGGTGGCCGGCCCGATGCTCGCCCACAAGGCCGAGGATGACGGCACAGCGGTCGCCGAGTTGATCGCCGGCAAGGCGGGCCATGTGAATTATGACCTGGTCCCCAGCGTCGTCTATACCAGCCCGGAAATCGCCTGGGTCGGCAAGACCGAGGAAGAGCTGAAGGCCGCCGGTGTGGACTATGTGAAGGGCAAGTTCCCCTTCACGGCCAATTCGCGCGCGCGCACCAATCACCAGACCGAAGGCTTCGTGAAGGTGCTTGCCGACAAGGCGACCGACAGGATTCTCGGCGTGCACATGCTCGGCGTCGGCGTCGGCGAGATGATCGCCGAGATCTGCGTCGCCATGGAATTCGGCGCGGCAAGCGAGGATATCGCGCGCACCTGCCATGCCCATCCGACCCTGTCCGAGGCTGTCCGCCAGGCCGCCATGGGCGTCGAAGGCTGGACGATGCAGATGTAGGTGGGGATTGGGAGCGATTTCCTCTTAACCTCGCCGCAATCTGTGCCTAGGTTGCTTGTATGATTACTCATCCCGCTGCCGGCTGGCGGATCCGTGAATACCAGTCTCAGGACCGCTATGATTGCGAAGATGTCTTCGCCGAATGCGTCAGCCAGTTCACCTGGCTGGCCGAGCCCCAGGCCGCGCCCAGCCAGTGGGTCGATACCCAGCGCTATCTGAGCACCTGGGTGGCCGAGGTTGGCGAGTCACGGGAAACCGAGGTGGTCGGCTTCCTCATGCTCTCGGCGCGCACGGCCTATGTGAACTATCTGCTGGTCGAACTCGACTGGCGCTTCTGCGGCATCGGCCAGGGCCTGCTCGATGTTGCCCGCGATTTCACCGGCGTGCCGCTGACGCTCGATGTGGATGAAGAAAACATCCGCGCCATCGAAGCCTATCGCGCGCTGGGCTTTGCGCCGGTCTCTACGCGCGCTGTCGGCGGGCGCAGGCAGATCCGGCTTGAGGGGCGGTAGAGTTACTGATTAGGAAGCAAGCGCTCGTGGGCAATGGCAATCGCCCATTCAATCACTTCAAGTGGCAGGTTCGGTTCAAACAGCGTCACGGTCATTTTGTGGCTGCTATCGGAATAGAAAATCTCGATTATCGCTTTTGATTGATCACTGATCTCAGCGAACATCCCGTCGCGAACGACGTCGCTACCTATGACGAAGTCATACTCGTTGCCGTCGTATTCCATCGCCAAATCTCAAATCCAGTATGTGCATGAGCGTCAGGATGACGACTGCCTCAGGCTCAAAGCAGCGCCGGCACCACCCGGTCCGGCGGTTTGTGCCCATCGGCAAAAGTCTTGATGTTGATGATGACCTTTTCGCCCATCTCAACGCGGCCTTCCACGGTGGCCGAGCCCATATGCGGGAGCAGGACGACATTAGGCAGGTTCTTCAGCTTCTCGTTCACCGCCGGTTCGCGCTCGAAGACATCGAGGCCCGCGCCGGCGATCTTGCCGGCCTCGATGGCGCGCGCCAGGGCCGCCTCGTCGATCACCTCGCCGCGCGCGGTGTTGATGATGAAGCTTTCCGGCTTCATCAGGTCGATGCGGCGGGGATTGAGCAGGTGGAAGGTCGCCGGTGTGTGCGGGCAGTTCACCGAGACGATGTCCATGCGCGAGAGCATCTGGTCGAGACTGTCCCAATAGGTTGCCCCCAGCAATTCCTCGATCTTCGGGCTGACGGGCTTTCGGTTGTGATAGTGGATCTGCAGGCCGAAGGCGCGGGCGCGGCGGGCGACCGCCTGGCCGATCCGGCCCATGCCGATAATGCCGAGCCGCTTTCCGGCAATGCGCCGGCCCATCATCCAGGTCGGGCTCCAGCCCTGGAAGCCGCCTTCAGCCATCAGGTCTGCACCCTCGAACAGGCGACGCGGGACAGAGAGGATGAGCGCCATGGTGGCATCGGCGGTGTCATCGGTGAGAACGCCCGGCGTGTTGGTGACGGTGATGCCGCGCTGAACCGCGCTCTCGACATCCACATTGTCGACCCCGGCGCCGAACTGGGCGATCAGGCGCAGCCTCTCGCCGGCGCGCGCCATGAGGCGGCCGTCGATCCGGTCGGTGACGGTGGGCACCAGCACATCGGCGCGGCCCATGGCATCGGCCAGGCGCGCTTCGGAAAAGGGCTGGTCGTCTTCATTCAGCTCGGCTTCGAAGAGTTCCTTCAGGCGCAATTCCACCGCGGCGGGCAGCTTGCGCGTGACAATCACCTTCAGTTTCCGCGCTGACATGCGGCCTCCCGGATTCTGTATTGAAATGAGCAATGAAAGCCCTTGTTCTTGCAGATAGCAGAGCAAAAGCGGCTCGCCAATGTTTCAGGCTTTACCCTCGATTCATGCGCGGGTGTTTTTCTGGCCGCCTTCCCGCCATTTGCGTGAAAGGAGCCCGCCTTGCGCCGCGTGAGTCTGCTTGCCGTTTCCGCCTTTTGCCTCGCCCTTTCCGGGCCTGTCACCGCACAGGAAGCGCAGGTCGAGCCGGTGCAGGTCAGCCATATGTCGGGCAAGCCGGTGCCGCGCTTCGAGGCGCTGCGTTATGCCGCTGTGAACGGACGGCTGGGTCCGAGCGAGGATCACCCGATTGCCTGGCGCTATGAGCGCGCCGGCCTGCCCATGCTGATCGTGAAGGAAACCCGCAACTGGCGGTTTGTGCGCGACCCGGATGGCGACGAGGTCTGGGTGCATGCCCGCATGCTGGCGCCGGCGGACACCGCCATGGCGCGCGAGGCTGTGGGCGTGTTCTCGAAGCCCGATCCGGAAAGCCGCGTGCTGGCGACGCTGGAGGTCGGTGCCATGGTCTCGCTCGGCCGGTGCGAGGCCGGCTATTGCCATATCGAGGCCGATCATGTGGCCGGCTGGGCCGCCTTGCCGGCGCTCTGGGGGGCGGGGCTTGAGACCGGGGCGGACGCCGCCTCCTGATTGGTGTTATACTCGCGCCGATGAGCGAGGAAGACCCATACAATCTCTCCCGCTTCCTGGAGGCCCAGGACAGGCCCTGGCAGGGCGCGACGATCTACGACCAGGCCCTTGACGAGCTGAAGGCGCGCGCCAAGCGCACCCACTGGATCTGGTTCGTGTTTCCCCAGATCGCCGGGCTCGGCCATAGCCCGACCGCGCAATTCTTCGCCATATCCGGCCTGAATGAAGCGCGCGCCTATCTGGAGCATGACCGGCTCGGCCCGCGCCTCATCGAGGCATCCGAGAGGCTGCTGCCGCCTGATGGGCGCACGGCGCACCAGATCATGGGCTCGTCGGATGACATGAAACTGCACTCCTCCATGACGCTGTTCTCCCAGTTCGAAACCTCGCCGGCCTGCTTCCAGGATGTGCTGGAGGCCTATTTTGGTGGCAAACCGGACCTTGAGACCCTCGCGCGCCTGAGCCTATAGGTTGTGCACGGCGGCGGTCTGATGCACAGAGAGGCCAGTTCTCAATTGGTGCCGCGCGCACCCACGGGCCCTGCTGGCCCTTCCGACCAGCCAGGACCATATCAGATCAAGGGAATACTCCGTGTCCGGACCCCACGACTTTCACACGCCCAAATCCAGCTACACAAAAGAAGATCTCCTGGCCTCCGGCCGCGGCGGCTATTTCGGCCCGGGCAATGCCCAGCTGCCCGCCCCGCCCATGCTGATGATGGACCGGATCACCGACATCACGGTGGACGGCGGTGAGTTCGGCAAGGGCCATGTGGTCGGCGAACTCGATATCGATCCGGACCTGTGGTTCTTCAAATGCCATTTCCCGGGCGACCCGGTGATGCCGGGATGTCTGGGCCTCGATGCCATGTGGCAGGCGGTGGGGTACTGGCTCGGCTGGTCTGGCAGCCCGGGCAAGGGCCGCGCCCTCGGCGTCGGCAAGGTGCGATTCACCGGCGAGATCACGCCGGATATCAAGCTCGTGCGCTATGAGATCGACATGAAGAGGGTGCGCCGGGGCAAGCTGGTGCTCGGCATCGCCGATGGCCGCGTCTTTGCCGACGGGACCTGTATCTATGTCGCCGAGGATATGCGTGTGGGTCTGGTGAACGCGCCCGCCGCCGAAGCCTAACCGGCCAGCCGCCAGGTTCTCACCTTTGTCAGGAAGGCCGTTTCCAGCCGCTCGGGCTGGAAGCCGGCTGCCGTCATGGCGGGGGTGAAGTCCCAGCCGAGAAACTGTTTGTAATAGGGCTCGTGGAAGCCTTCCGGGAAGTATTCCAGAAAGGGATCGAGCCCTTCGCTGTCGCCGAATTGCAGGCTGTCGGCGATGATGAAGAGCCCGCCCGGTTTCAGCACGCGTGCGGCCTCGGCGATCACCTTCTCGCGGATCTTCACCGGCAGTTCGTGGAACAGGAAGACCGAGACGAGGATGTCGAAACGGTCGTCCTCCAGCGGCAGGGACTCCGCCGCGCCCTCCAGCACATCCACCTGCGGCCAGCGCGCCAGCGCCTTCCGGGCGCGGGCGGTATAGTTCGGTGAGAGGTCTACCGCGCTGGCATGAAGTTTCGGGAAGGCACCCATCACCTGGGCTGTGAACCGGCCAGTGCCGCAGGCAAGGTCGAGCAGCTGAACCTTGCGCTGGTCGCGGCCTTTCAGTTCGCGTGAAATCTCGGCCAGTGCCGCCCGGCGCATGGCATCGCCGGCACCTGTGAACAGGATCTCGACCTGGTGGTCGTAGAGGCGCGCGCTGTCATCGGAGAGCCAGCCATCGGTCTGGTAGTGGAAATTCTGCCGGTAATAGGCCGGATAGCGCTTCGGATCGGCGCCGGGCCCGTCGCTCTTGCGTACCTCCACGCCGTCGCGGTCGACCCGGCGGCGGTCGACCTCGCGCAGGTCGCGCATCACAGCCTGCGATCGGCGCAGGGCGGAAACGAGGTCGCGCAGGCGCACATCGTTCGGTGGAGGATAGAGCCCGGCCTCGATATTGGCCCGGTCCCTCGCCCAGAGGCGGAAGAAGGCACGGCGCAGGGCGCGCGGGTCCGGCTTGCCCGATTGCGGCCTGAACGGCGCGTCGCCCGGGCGGTTGAAGCCGGCTGACTGGCGGCGGGCCAGAGCGTACTGGCCGCCATAGAAGGCCGAGCGCAGGGCCTGCGCCGCAAAATAGCGGGCCCGGGAAACCGGATTGGCACTTCGCGACTGGCTCATCTCAGCGGGAAAATGCCTCCTGCAACAGGATTTGTCGAGCCATGGCCGGAGTTTGAGCTGGCGTGGATCGGGCCGGGCAGGGTGCCCCTGCGCCTGACGTCGCATCCTATTGAATTCCTCGCCTTTCAGCGCGAATTCTCTTCTATAGACATCCTGCAAACCCGGAACGGAGACTGGGCGATGAACACGATCCTGGAGACCCTGGCCCGCAGATGGTGGGTCGTCCTCTTGCGCGGTATTGTCGCTATGGTGTTCGGCATCATGGCCCTGTTCCTGCCAACAGCCACGCTGGCGGCCCTGGTCATGTTCCTTGGTGCCTTCATGCTGATCGACGGCATGTTCGCAGCGGCGTTTGCGATCTGGAACCGCAGCCATTTCTCAGCTTGGTGGCTGATGCTGCTGGAGGGGCTGAGCGGGGTGCTGCTGGGGCTGATCGCCCTGTTCTGGCCGGGGCTGACCGCCGTTCTCCTGATCCTGCTGGCGGCTTTTTGGATCCTTTTGGCCAGCGTGTTGAGGATTGTCCTGGCCTTCCGCTGGCGCGCCATGATCGAAAATGAGTGGCGCTGGATTCTGGGCGGTGTGATCGGCATTGTGTTCGGCGCCCTGCTGATCGCCTATCCCGGCGCCGGACTGGTCTGGCTCGCCTGGATGCTTGGCCTGTTCGCGCTGTTCTTCGGCGGCGCGATGGTGGCCTTTGCCTTCAGGCTCAAAGGGCTCAGGGACGAGCTTGAGGACCGGGATTAGGACCATTCGCAATGCGCAGGAGGCGTTCGGCATTGCCATCCCCGCCGCGGATCGGGCTGTCGGCCCATCCCGCGATCTGCCATCCCGTCCCGGCGAGCCAGGCGGCAAAACGGGCTTCGGCGGCGGAAATGGCTTCGCCATCCCGCACGATTCCCCCGCGTCCCACATTCTCCCGGCCGACCTGGAATTGCGGCTTGAAGAGCACCGCGCCCTGGCAGGGGCGGGTTGTGCCGATCAGGGCGAACACCGGGCCGAGCAGCTTTTCCAGCGCGATGAAGCTGGCATCGCAGACCAGCACATCTACCGCGCCGATCTTGTCCGCGCTCAGATGGCGCGCATCCGTCTGCTCCAGATCGGTCACGCGCGTGTCGCCGGCAAGGCTCGGATGAAGCTGGCCGGTGCCGACATCCACCGCCACCACATGGCGCGCTCCGCGGCTCAGCAACACCTGCGTGAACCCGCCGGTCGAGGCGCCGATATCGAGGCAATGGGCGCCGTCCACCGCGATCTCCGGCCAAAGGTCGAGGGCGTGAGCGAGCTTCAACCCGGCGCGCGAGACCCATGGATGGGCCGGCTCGGCGAGGATCTCGGCGCCCGGGTCGAGCGGCTGGGCCGGACGGCGCACCGGCGCGCCATTGGCGCTGACCCGGCCGGCCTCGATGGCCGCGCGCGCGGCCGCCCGGCTCTCGAAATGGCCGAGCTTGACGAGGAGCTTGTCTGCGCGCGGAAATGTCACCTGCCTGCCTTCGAAACCAATCGGGGGTTTCCCGTGTTGATAGATTCTGCCTCGAAAGCCCCACAGGAGCAAAGTTCATGTTGAAACCTTCCCTTACCGCCCTCGCTGTTTTTGGCCTGGCCGCCTGCGCCACGGTGGAGTCCGAGCCGGCTTTCGATCCCGATCTCGTGCCCGTGGAAGGGGTCATTGTCGGCGACAGTGGCGAGCAGATTGGTGTGGTCGTGCTGAACGAGGGCCCGCATGGCATTCTCGGCGGTGTGACCCTGATGCCTGGCGCCGTCGAGCCTGGCTGGCACGGCATGCATGTCCACCAGGTCGGCGACTGCAGCGATACCGGCGAGTTCACCAATTCCGGCGGCCATCTCGGCAAGATCGAGGGCGGGCACGGCCTGCTCAATCTCAACGGCCCTGAGATGGGCGACCTGCCCAATCTCTATGCTTACGAGGATGGCTCGGCCACGCTGGAATTCTTCACCGACCGGTTCTCTCTTAACGATGTCCGCGACGGGGATGGCGCCGCGCTGATCCTGCATGAGAGCCGCGATGACCATGTCACACAGCCGATTGGCGGGGCCGGAGCACGTGTCGGCTGCGCGGTACTTGAATAGCACCCCTACATCACACTTAATCTTAATCTGACCTGTGTATGGATGTGTGAAAACGTCCAACAAATACAGCGGACAGGTGTGAGATGGGTATGCTGGAAGAGCTGAAGTCGAACTGGGATGTCGTCAGCGGCATGGTGCGCACGCTGAAGACGGTCGGAAAACTCGAACCGGATTCCCACCAGCTTATCCCCGACGATATCGAAGCCACGGTCGACCGCCATCGCGCCAATGTGGCAATCCGCTTCTGCGGTGAGATCGTCACCTATGGCGAACTGGACGCCCAGGCCAACCGTGTGGCCCACTGGGCGCTGGGCGAGGGCCTGACGCCCGGCGACTGCGTGGCACTGGTGATGGAGAACCGCCCGGAATATATCGCTGTGTGGTACGGCCTGTCGAAGGTCGGCGTGGTCACCGCGCTGATCAACAACAATCTCACCGACAAGGCGCTCGCCCATTGTATCAACCTGTCGGATTCTTCCCGCGTCATCTGCGGCGCCCAGCAGGATGAGGCGATCACCAGCGTCGATGGCCTGCTCAAGGACAATCCGCAGATCTGGACGCTGGGCGGGGCCGTGAGTGAGGCCCGCCACGATCTTGCCGTTGCCCTGGAGCGCCAGCCTGCCGCGCGGCCCTCGCGCGAATACCGCGCCAGCGTGCGCGCCCAGGATCTGGCAATGTATGTCTACACCTCCGGCACGACGGGCCTGCCCAAGGCCGCGCGCCTGCCGCATATGCGTGTGCAGTCGATGATGCGCACCTTCATTGCCGCCTGCAAGATCACGCCGGCCGACCGGATCTATATCACCCTGCCGCTCTATCACGGCACGGGCGGGATCTGCGGGGTCGGCATGGCGGTACAGACCGGCGCCTCGATCATCCTGCGCGACAAGTTCTCCGCGACCCATTTCTGGAAGGATGCGGTGACCTACAAGGCGACCGCCTTTGCCTATATCGGCGAGCTGTGCCGCTATCTGCTGAACACGCCGGAATGCCCGGAAGAAAAACAGCACACCATCCGCACCGGCTTCGGCAACGGTCTGCGCCCCGAGATCTGGCAGAAATTCTTCGACCGGTTCGCCATTCCCCACCTGGCCGAGTTCTACGGCTCGACCGAGGGCAATGTCTCCTTCATGAATTTCGACGGCAAGGTCGGCGCGGTCGGCAAGATCCCGGGCTTTGCCTCCATGGTCTATTCGCACGTGAAGTTCGTGAAGTTCGATGTCGAGACCGAACAGCCCCTGCGCGGCGAGGACGGCTTCTGCATCGAGTGCGAGCCCAATGAAGTCGGTGAGGTGATCGGCAAGATCGGCGAGGGCAGCCGCCAGCGCTTCGAGGGCTACAAGGATGCCGAGGCGACCGAGAAGAAGGTGCTGCACGACGTCTTCGAGAAGGGCGACATGTGGTACCGGACCGGCGATCTCATGCGCAAGGATGCCGAGGGCTATATCTATTTCGTCGACCGGATCGGGGATACTTTCCGCTGGAAGGGCGAGAATGTCTCCACCAATGAGGTCGCCGAGATCCTGTCCCAGGCGCCGGGCGTGCTGACGGCCAATGTCTATGGCGTGGCGATCCCCGGCATGGATGGCAAGGCGGGCATGGCTGCGACCACGGCCGATGGCGATCTCGATCCCGACGCGCTGATGGCCTTCCTGAAGGAGCGCCTGCCGGCCTATGCCGTGCCGGTCTTCCTGCGCCGCCAGCGCGAGGCGGAAACCACCGGCACCTTCAAATATCGCAAGGTCGACCTGGTGAAGGACGGCTTCGACCCCGTCGACATTGCCGACCCGCTCTGGTTCGCCAATCCCGAGACCGGCCATTATGAGCCGCTGACCCAGGACGAGTACGAGACCATCCTGGCGGGCGAATACCGGTTCTAGACCGGTAGTATCGGCCGGATCGCCAGAGCCCTCATCCTGAGCGGAGACGAAGGACGAGGCCCAAACGGGTCCTCCTCGCGGTCCGACAGCACGTGCCCGGATTTCGAATTTCGATCACATTTACTTGAAGCTGGGCCCGACATCGCTTACATATTGATTATCGATATGTTGCAGAAAGGGGAGCACGGCTGTGTTCGGATTAGAAGGCCCATTCGCTATGGTTGTGCTGATCGTCTTGATCGGTGTTGGCGCTGGCGTCGTGAACAATTGGATGAAACTCAAACATGAATCCAGCGGTTCGGTTGAAGATGCAGCTGAACTTGAGAGCCTGCGCGCCGAAGTGGCCGCCCTGAAGCGCCGCGTGGCGACGCTGGAGCGTCTGGCGATCGACAAGGACACCCATCTTCGTGACGAGATTTCGCGTCTCGCCTGAGATGTGAGACAGTAAGTTCAACCTCGGAAAGGAGGCCCCATGAGCCCGTTTTTCATCATCCTGATGGTGGTGCTGATCGCGCTGGCCATCGCCGTGACCCAGCTGGCCCGCAATGCCTGCGACCGCTCGCGTACCGGTGAGAGCGTGGACGAGCTGCGCAAGCGCATCCGCGCGCTGGAAGCCATCATCACCGACCAGGACCGCAAGCTGCGCCGCGATTTCGACGGCCTGGCCTGAACACCGGCCGGCCCGGCGGCGGCAGTTGCCGGCCAGCCCTCTCCCCCGCCCAACGGCCTGAAACAGGCGGATTGGGCAGAGGAGAGGGCTGTTTTGCTCGCTAAACCAGCTGTCCCTGCGCCGTTGCGAAGCGGGCAAGCAGGTATTCCGGTGTGTTCTCGACAATGTCCAGCGCGCCGAAATCGAAGGCGCGGCGATCGACCACGAGATCGGACGGACGCAGTGGGCGGGAGATTTCCAGCCCCTCCAGGCTGCGCGCGCGGGAAAAGGCGACATAGGCCTGGCCGTGGGCGAACATGCCCCGGTCGAAATCGATGAACACCTTTTCCAGCGTCAGGCCCTGAGCCTTGTGGATGGTGACGGCATAAGCGAGCCGCAGGGGCACCTGCTTGAAGGTGCCGACCACTTCGCGCTTCACCTTGCCGGTCTCAGTGTCGAGCTCGTAGCGGAACTTTTCCCAGGCCTGCGGCTCGATCTCATAGACCTTGCCATCCACCTTCACCACCACGCTGGACGGCCCGAACCCCTCTACTGTGGCAAGCGTGCCGTTCACCCATCGCCCATCCGGATCATTGCGGATCAGCATGACCCGGGCGCCCTCTTTCAGCTCCAGGTCGGCCTCGGTGGGAAAGCTCTTCTCCTCGAACTGTCCGTCCACCTTGGCCGAAAAGACATGCGCCTTGGCGGGCAGTTCCTCCAGCCGGGCCTGGTTGATGCGGAAGGCATTGGCATTGTTGGGCGTGAGCACGACATGAGTTTCGCTCGCCTCGATGGCGGTGCGCCCGGTGACGCGCTCAGCCAGCAGATCTGCGTCCGGCTTTGTCAGCCGGCCCTGTCGCAGGGCGCCGAGCAGGGCGAGGAATTTCGGGTCGGCCTGGCGGAAGACATGTTTCAGCGCCAGCAGGGTGAACTCGGCCTCCTGAAAGGCCGGCGCGTTGAAGAAATAGGCCCCGCCATAGCGCTCGCTGAGGATGTCTGCCTCCTCTCCACGCACCACGGGCGGGAGCTGGTGCAGGTCGCCCGACAGGATCATCCGCGCGCCGCCAAAGGGGCGTTTGGACTTTCGGTTCAGTTTCAGTGAGCGGTCGATGGCATCCAGCATGTCCGAGCGCACCATGGAAATCTCGTCGACAATGATGGTCTCTACCGCCTGCACGAGCCGCGTGGAGCGCAGGCGGCGAATGTCTGCCGGCTCGATCAGGCGCGGGGGGAACTTGAAGAAGGAGTGCAGGGTCTGCCCGCCGGCATTCACGGCCGCCACCCCCGTCGGTGCGAGCACGATGGCGCTTTCGCCGGCCTCGAACAGGAACTTCCTGAGCAGGGTCGTCTTTCCGGTGCCGGCCCGGCCGGTGAGGAAGATATTGCCCTGTGCGCCTGCGCCCCTGGCCACCCATTCGGCCGGCTGGGCATACACATTGTCGGGCGTGGGGGCAGGCGGTTGGCTCATGGGCCTGATCGTCGCCTGCGTCGGGCGCCCGCGGCAAGGCGCGACGTGAAAATTTCCATGCCTGCGACCGGCTGCGGCATCGCGCATGACAGATCCGTCGCGCACTGATATTCCGCCAGGCATGTCCAGCTTCGACCGGCTTGAGCGCCACAAGCGCCATATCCTCCTGAAGGAAATCGGTGGGCCGGGCCTTGCGAAGCTTGCTGGTGCGAAGGTGACAATTGTCGGCGCCGGCGCGCTCGGCGGTCCGTGTGCGCTCTATCTGGCGGCGGCCGGTGTCGGGCAGATCACGATCCATGATGACGATCGGGTGGACCTGTCGAACTTGCAGCGCCAGGTCCAGTTCACCGAGGCCGATATCGGCGCGCTGAAGGCCGAAACCCTGGCGGCGCGGCTGCGGCGGAATAATAGTGACATTCAGGTCACGGCCATTGCCAGTCGCTTCCACGCGGAGACCGATCTGGGGGGCGATGTGGTCGTGGATGGCACGGACTCTTTCGAGGCGCGCTATGCGATCAACGAAGCCGCTGCCCGTGCGCGCGTCCGCCTCGTCAGCGGTGCAGCAACCGGCTGGCAGGGCCAACTCGGCGTCTTTGCGCCGGGACAACCTGAGATAGGCCCTTGTTATCGCTGTCTTGTGCCCGAGCCACCCGCGCAGGCCGAGGATTGTTCAACGCTGGGTGTGGTCGGCGCGGTGACCGGAATGGTCGGCGCGCGCATGGCACTGGAAACCCTCCGCCTGCTGACGGGTGCCGGGCCGGACCCCATCGGATGGTTCTGGACCTTCGACGGACTGACCGGCACGGGCCGCCGTCTGCGGATCCACCCGGACCCGGAATGCGATGTGTGCAGTTGACGAATATTAGCCTTTGACAGGCCTGAAGGCGGGCCAGTACCAAGGTGACAATTGCGTGACAGTTCAGCGAGTAATCTGATGAGACGTTTTCTAGCGGTCCTGCTGACCCTCGTGGCTGTTTTCGGAGCCGGCTGGCTGTCCCTTCGGCGGCCGGACATTCCCTACGACACGCTGGAATCGGCCTATGCCTCGCCGGAATCGAAATATCTCGCGCTGAGCGATTCAGAGCGGATCCACTATCGCGACCAGGGCAATCCGGACGGCCCGGTGATCGTGCTGGTCCACGGATTTTCGGCCTCCCTGCACACATGGGAGCCCTGGGTGCGCGCGCTCGGCGACGAGTACCGCCTGATCTCGCTCGACCTGCCGGGCCATGGGCTGACGCGCGGCTTTGATGTCGACGAGATGAATGTGACCAGCTTTGGCGATGTCATTGTAACGCTTACCGATGCGCTGGGCGTGGACCGTTTCATCCTGGCCGGCAACTCCATGGGCGGGCATACCGCCTGGGTCTATGCGGTCGACCATCCCGGCCAGGTGGAAGCCCTTGTCCTGATCGGATCTGCGGGCTGGCCGCCGACCGAGGAAGAGCTCGCCGAGACGCCCTGGATGTTCAAGGCGCTGCAATACGGGCTCTTCCGCGCGATCGTCCGCGATCTCGACAATTCGGCCATGATCCGCGCGGGTCTTGAGGCGAGCTTTGTCGACCAGGGCGCGGTGACCGAGGATATGGTCCAGCGCTATGTGGCGCTCAATCGCGCGCCGGGCCACCGCGATGCGATCATGCAGCTCGTGGCCGACAGCAATAACCGCCGCCTGGCGACGCCCGAGCAGATGGAAAGCCTGCAAATGCCCGTGCTGGTCATGCATGGCACCGAGGACCAGTTGGTGCCCTATGGCCAGGGCGAGGCGCTGGCGAATGCCATTCCCGGCGCGCGTCTCATCACCTATGAGAATGTCGGCCATATCGTGCAGGAGGAAATCGCCCGCCGGAGCGCGGCCGATCTCGACGCCTTCCTGGACGAAAACGACCTTGTCCAGCGCACTGTCAGCGAAGAGACCGACCTGGCCATCACTGAGGAAATCGGCCAGTAGCGGCCCCGCGCTTCAGGGCGTTCCCACAAAGGGATATTCGAACGGGTCCTTCGGCGTGAGCCCGAAGGATTTGGCCGGGGTGTCATAGTCCCCGACCAGAACCTCGTAATGCAGGTGTACCGGGATCGAGTAGGAGGCGGTATTGCCCATCGGCCCGAGCGGCGTGCCGAGCTGGACCTTGCCGCCTTCGGCAATATCGGGTGCAAAACTGGCGAGATGCGCATAGCGGGTGAAGACGCCCTCGCCATGATCGATCACGACCTGGTTGCCATAGTCCTGACGGTAATGGGCCTCCAGGATGGTGCCCGGTGCGGCGGCATAGACCATGCCGGGATCGTCGGTGCGGAAATCGAGGCCCTTGTGGACCCGGCCATTGCGCACGCCCATGCCGGAGCTCACGCAGCCCTCTGTCGGCGCCACGGCAAGCAGCACCGTGCCCTCGGCCTGGACGAAGGGTTCATAGCCGGCAATGGCGAGATCTTCTTCGGTTTCAGGGGCGTTTGAAACGGTCATCCGCGGGCAGATGCCGAGCGTGCCCGTGAGCTCGAAATCGCTGGCGGCCGGGATCGGCAGTTCGGCATCGGGCACAGGATCGACCGGCGGGGGCGTGGTGTCGGTGGCGGCCTCTTCTGCGGGCTCGGATACGGCAGGTTCGCTGTGTTTCGGGATGGTGTCGGTCTCCGAGACTTCGGAGATGGTCTCACCTGTTTCGCCCGGCGCGTCGGCATGCGCGGTGTCCAGCGTGGGATTGGCCCGCTCGACAACCATTCCGAGAAAATCAATCTCGGTCCACTGGCCGAACAGGGTCACGCCGGCAAGGCTCACCACCATCAGGACCACAACCAGGACTTTTTTCATGTCCGCCTCCCGCCTTGTGAATTCCACACACGGTGTGGTCGAAGCTCACAATGACGAGGGGAACGTTACGGTCAAACAACATTCCGGTAACCATTGCCCGCTGCCGGTTTGGCCTGCGCCCGGCTTGCTGCTAGGACTGGAAGCGGGAGAGGACGCACATGATCAGACACACAATGATTGCGCTTGCGCTCGGCTGGGCCGGGACGGCCTGCGCGCAGGGCCTGCCGGGGCCGGACCAGTCCATTGTCATCCTTGAGACCGTGGCCGGGCGAGGCGAAGCCTGCGGGCTTCTGGCGCCCTGGCAGGCCGACGGCTTGCGGGCGATGATGGAAATGGAGATGGCCGGCTGGGACAATGCGCGCCGCGCTGAAGTGGCTGCCGCGGCGGCCGAACGCGCCGGCCGGACGCCCTGTGAGGACGAGTTCCTCAACACCTATATCGATGCAGCCGGACAGAACATGGAGACGGAACTCCTGCCGCCCTATCTCATCGCCTATCGGGTGTTCGCCAAGATGGACACACCGCCGGCCGTCTTCCGCCAGACCGCGCTGCGGCTTGACCATTCCGATATTCTCACCGCCATCGATACCAAGCTTGCCGAGCTGGAGGCCTCCGGCCGTCCGCCGGAAGGCGGCAAGCCCTGGCCGGATTTCATCGCGCTGACCGAGACCCGGGTGGCGGGCCTGATGGAGAGCTTCGACGGGGATGCAAGCGGTGAGCGCTACAGCGCCGATCAGGCCGCCGCGATGATCGCCCAGTCGGTGCTGATCACGCATTCCTGGTATGAAGGCGAGGCCGGCGAATGAAACGCCTTGCCATGCTGGCATTCGCGCTCGGCTGGGCCGGGCTCGGCGCGGCGCAGACCTGCGAGCCGACGGAGGAGACCCACGCCGTGGCGATCCTCGGCACGGATGGGTCCGGCGAGCTCAACCGATACATTCCGCCGGAGATCCATGGTGAGCACAATTTCAGCCAGACCCTGCCCAATGGCTGGGAGTTTATCCTCTCGCGCGCCGAGCCTGGCTGGCAGGTGCATGTCTTTGCCGAGGGCGTGGACCTCACCACCGGCACGCCGCCGCGCCATGGGCCGAGCCCGCGCGAGATCTATGGCTGGCACTTCCGCAATGCCGATAATACCGGCCCCAATACCGGCGAGGTGAACGCACCGCAGGAGATGCGCGCTTTTGTGGTGGCTCCGGACCTGGCCGGGTTGGAGACCACCGGCGATGGCATCGGCTGGCTCAAGGTCCGCGATTATGGCCTGTCCGACCTCGCGCCGGGTGAGACGGCCAGGATGACCTGGCTGGAATTCGAGGCTTGTGTGAGCTGGCCGAAAACCGAGGCTGAGATCCGCGCTGAGGCCGATGCGCAGAGCCCGGATTACCTGCCGCAGGAAGAGGAAATCTTCGCGGCCTGCGGGCTGGATTTGGCGACGTATGCGTTGGATGCCCAGATCCTGCCGCGCACGCTCGGCGGGGACGTTGACGGCGATGGGTCACTGGACGAGGTCGCCCAGATCCGCCGCCGGCAGGATGGTGCCCGTGGTCTGGCGCTCTGCCGGGCCGGGACATGGCTCGATATGGCCGGGATTGCGGGCGAGTTGGCCGGCCTACCGCCGGGCTATATCGCGCAGACCGAAGCCTGGCACTGGATCGGCGAGGGTGACACGCTGCCGCCCTCTCTCGGCGGGGTCACCCTGCCGGACGCCGATGGCGGCGTGCTGATCCTGGAGCGCGTGGAAAAGCAGGCGGTGGCGATCTATTGGAAGGACGCCGGGCTGCGCGCCGAGGAGCTGTTCCACCTGGTGACAGAATAGGCGCTAACCCCGCGAGCCCTTCACTTCCTGCAGGCTCGTCTTCTTCACCGTGCGGCCGAGATCGACCTTGCCGCGGCCATAGCTTGGTGCGCCGGCGCCTGAGCCGGAAACCGCCGTGCCCCCGGCGAGCTTTTCCGTCAGCGGCGGGACGGCCATGGCTTCCGGGTGTGGCCCGTCCGGGTCGAACAGGGCAGCCAGCTGTTCGGTCATCGCGCCGCCGAGCTGTTCGGCGTCCACGATTGTCACCGCGCGCTGATAGTAGCGCGTGACATCGTGGCCGATGCCGATGGCGATCAGTTCCACCGGGCTCTTGTTCTCGATCTCGGCGATCACCTGGCGCAGATGGCGTTCGAGATAATTGCCGACATTCACGCTGAGCGTGGAATCGTCGACCGGCGCGCCGTCGGAAATCACCATCAGGATCTTGCGCTGCTCCGGCCGGGCGATCAGCCGGTCATGGGCCCAGAGCAGGGCCTCGCCGTCGATATTCTCCTTTAAGAGGCCCTCGCGCATCATCAGGCCGAGATTGCGGCGCGCGCGGCGCCAGGGGGCGTCGGCGGACTTGTAGATGATATGGCGCAGGTCATTCAGGCGACCCGGCGCCGCCGGCTTGTTGGCCTTCACCCAGGCCTCGCGCGAGAGACCGCCCTTCCACGCCTTTGTGGTAAAGCCGAGAATTTCGGTCTTCACCGCGCAGCGCTCCAGCGTGCGCGCCAGGATATCGGCGCACAGGGCCGCGACCATGATCGGCCGGCCGCGCATGGAGCCGGAATTGTCCAGGAGCAGCGTCACCACCGTGTCGCGGAATTCGCTGTCATCTTCCTGCTTGAAGGAGAGCGGCGCGGTCGGATCGGTGACGACGCGGGTAAGGCGCGCAGTATCGAGCACGCCTTCTTCCAGGTCGAAGCTCCAGGACCGGTTCTGCTGGGCCATCAGGCGGCGCTGCAGCTTGTTGGCGAGCTTGGCCACCGCGCCCTGCAGGCCCTGCAGCTGGTGGTCGAGATAGGCGCGCAGGCGCGTGAGTTCCTCCGCATCGCACAGGTCCGGCGCACTGGCGACCTCGTCGAACTGGCGGGTGAAGACCTTGTAGCCGAACTCGCGCGTATCGTCCCCGTCGCGGAAATTCGGGCGCACGGGCTGGGCGCCGTCATCGCTATCGTCCGGGGTGTCGTCGGCCATCATGTCATCGTCGGCCTCGACCTGGACATTGGTCTCCTCGCCCTCGGTCTCCTCGCCTTCGCCGGCTTCGAGCTGTTCGGTGGTCGAGCCGGTGGCCTCTTCCGGGCTGTCATTGTCGCCGGTGTCCTGGGTGGTGTCCTCGTTCTGGTCGGCCTCGGCCTCGTCATCGGAGGCCTCTTCCGGGTCGCCGGTCTCTTCGCCGGCGGTGAGGTCGCGGATCATTTCGCGCACGGTGCGGGCGAACGCGGCCTGGTCGGAAAGCTGATCGACCAGCTTCTCGATCGCGCCGCCGGCCTTGGCCTCAACCTCTTCGCGCCAGAGCGAGGCAATGCCTTCAGCCTCCTTCGGCAGGGGCCGGCCTGTCAGCTTCTCGCGCAGCAGGAATTCCAGCGCCGGGGCGAGCGGGGCGTCCTGGCGGTCTTCCATGCGGGTAAAACCCTCGCGCTCGCAGCGCTCTATGAGGGCCGCATCGAGGTTTTCCGCCGTGCCGGACATGGCCCGGGCGCCGATGCTTTCCACTCGCGCGCGCTCGGCGGCTTCATACACTGCACGAGGAATGTCGCCCTGGGGGCGGTGTTTGGCATGCGCGGCCTCGTTATGGTGCGCCAGCCGCAGGGCCAGCGCATCGGCCATGCCGCGGGCGCGTGCGGCCTGCCCCGGCGAGAGTTCGCGCGGGGGCGAAGGCAACACGATGCGCTCCTTGGTGGCGCGCGGTCCGTCATTGGAGAAGCTGACCTCGGTGTCGCGGTCCCCGCCCATGGCCTTGGCTACGGTGGCGAGAGCCTGCTTGAACAGGTCATAGGCGGTATCTTCGGGCGCTTTGCTCATGTTTCACGACATAGCGCGCGCGTGGGGCGGGTGTAAGGGGCAAGCGCAATTGACGTGGCGCCAGCGGCGAAATAGGTCAGCCCGGACGCCTGACGGGGGAGGGAGTGCATGGGTATCGCGCGGCGGCTTCTGGCCGAAGCCCTGGGCTCGCTCTTTCTGTCAGGCGTTGTCATCGGCTCGGGGATCCTTGCTGTGGATGTGGCCGGCGGCAATGACGGCGTGGCGCTGATCGGCAACACGGCGGCCACCGGGGCGATCCTGTGGGTGCTTGTGGCCGTGCTCGGGCCGGTGTCGGGCGCCCATTTCAATCCTGCCGTGACACTCGCCTTCGCCCTGCGCCGGGAAATCTCGCCCGCGATGGGCCTGGCCTATGTCGCCATGCAGGTGGCGGGCTGTGTCGCCGGGGCCTGGCTTGCCCATGCCATGTTCGAGCTGCCGCTGATCCAGATCGCGACGACAGACCGCTCCGGCGCGGCCAAGATACTGGCCGAAGGCGTGGCCACCTTCGCGCTGGTCTTCGCGATTTTCGGGGCGATCCGGTATGCGCCGAAAGCGGTACCCGCTGCTGTCGCGCTGGTCATCACGGCGGGCTATTGGTGGACGGCCTCGACCAGTTTCGCCAACCCGGCCATCACCGTCTCGCGCGCCCTGACCGACACCTTTGCCGGCGTGCGCCCGGCCGATATTCCGGGTTTTTTCCTTGGCCAGTTTCTCGGCGCAGCTTTGGCCACGGGCGTTTGCGCGCTACTCTTCCCGCCGGCAAGGAAGGATGAGGCATGAGCGATTTCCCTGTGGTGATCCATCACAATCCGGCCTGCGGCACCTCACGCAATGTTGTCGCGATTGTGAAGGCGGCCGGTTATGCGCCGGAGATTGTCGCGTATCTCGACACCGGCTGGACGCGCCCGCAACTGCTCGCGCTGTTTGCCGCCGCCGGCCTCACGCCGCGCGCGGCCCTGCGCGAGACCAAGTCGCCGGCGGTCGAGCTGGGCCTCCTCGAAGCGGGCGTGCCGGGCGAGACGATCCTCGCGGCCATGCTGGAGCACCCCGTGCTGGTCAACCGACCGATCGTGGCGACGCCGAAAGGCGTGAAGCTCTGCCGGCCGAGCGAGGTGGTGCTCGACCTGCTGGAGGCGCGCCCGACCGAGGCGGTCTACAAGGAAGACGGCGAACTGGTCTGGGCGCCGTGAACCGGCTTTGCTAGCCGTCCGAGCGGGACCGCCTGAACTGAGGCAGGCCATCGCCGAATGTTACCCAGTCGATATTGTCGCTCAGCCAGGAATGATGGGTAGGCGGCGCGCGTTCGGGATCGTCCAGGCTGGCGGTGGTCAGGTCTATGGAGTCCGGCTCGTCTTCGGTTGCATATGTCAGGTGCGTGCCGCATTTTCCGCAGAAACCGCGCTCGACTCCTTCCGATGAGGTGTAACGGCCTGGACGGCCCTGCAGGAAGGACAGCCCTTCGCGCGGCACCGATATCCAGGCGACGACCGGCGCGCCGCTGGTCTTGCGGCAGGTATGGCAGTGACAGATCATGGAACCGGTGGTCGGCTGGGAAACCCGGTAGCGTACGGCGCCGCAATGGCACCCTCCTTCGAGTGGCTGGTGGCCTGAACTCATTCGGTCACCCGTTCTTGGAATGGCACACGGCCTGGAGCTTGTTGCCGTCCGGATCGCGGACATAGGCGCCGTAATAATTGGGATGATAGTGCGGACGCGGGCCGGGCGGGCCTTCATCCGTGCCGCCATTGGCGAGCGCGGCGGCGTGGAAAGCGTCCACCTGCGTGCGGGCCTTCGCGAGGAAGGCGACATGGGTGCCATTGCCGACCGTTGCCGGCTGGCCGTCAAAGGCCGGGCCGATGAAGATTTTCGGTCCCGTTGGCGTGCCATAGGCAATGCCGCCGGGATATTCGAACAGGACGGGCAGTTCCAGTACGCCCGTTACCGCCTGCCAGAAGGGTTTGGCGCGGGCAAAATCATTCGTACCGAGGGTGACATGGCTGAACATGCCGGCATGGTGCCTGAGGCCGGCAAATTGGCAAGATGTGACGTAGAGGCTGCCTAGCGCAGCTTGCGCCAGACCTGCAGCGGGTCGAAGGCGCCGGTTTCGGCGGCAGCCTTGAGGCGTTCGATCTGCAGGTTCACCGGGCTCTGGCCGGAAGTCTTGCTGCCATAGATCGAGGCATCGATCCGGCAGATCCGGTCATACAGCGCCTCGGATTCGCTCACCAGCTCCAGAAAGCGGGTCGGCAGTCCATTGCTGACCTGGGCCGAGGCGTCCAGCGGCGGGGCCTCGCGCACCATGCGGTATTTCGGCGCCAGTGCTTCTTCGGACTTCATGTCGCCGTCGCGCACGGCCTTCTGCATGACAAGCCAGCTGGCCGCCTGCATCAGGCGTGTGGTCAGTTCCATGCTCCAGGAGGCATAGGTCAGGCCCGCTTCGCGCGTAAGCTTTTTCGATTCGGTGCGACCGGGGCCGTCGAGATAGGCCGCGGCCTGCTCGACCAGCGCCATGCCCTCGGCAAAGACGTGTTCGAAGAGCTGTCCGCCCGTGAAATCGGACGGGCCGTCCCGGCCTTCTGCTTCAACTACGCGTTCGCCCATCAGGTCGCCCTTGTTCGCTCCAGTGCGCTGCCATGCTATTTCCGTGCCTGTTTCCCAGCCGTTAACCTCGACCGCCGAACAGCGCATCGGCCGCCGATTTGTGGGCTTCCTTCTTCCCGATCTCTCTCTCGCACGCTTCGATCTCGGCCTGCAATGCGGTGATTCGGGCTTTCAGCTCATCGACTGACATGTCCTCCAGCGCCTGGGGGCGTGTCGAGAGGATGGGGTCCAGATCGTCCATTGATACCGCCTCCGCTTTGCTTACCTTGAGCCATGAAACCTTATCTCGGCACGGCGCGCAACGCGTCCTGACACTGCCGGCAGCCCCGGAGCCCTTCATGGCCGACACCATGCTCGCCATCGCCACAACCCCCGATTCGCCGCTGGCGCTACAGCCGATCGCGCGGCCGGAGCCCGGCCCGCAGGAGGTCATCATCGACATGCGTGCGGCCGGCCTGAACCGGGCAGACCTCCTCCAGCGCAGGGGCATGTATCCGCCCCCGCCCGGCGCGCCGCAGACCATGGGCCTGGAATGTGCCGGCGTGATTGCGGAGGTCGGAAACGGTGTCACGCGCTGGAAGGTCGGCGACCGGGTCTGCGCGCTGCTCGCCGGCGGGGGCTATGCCGAGGCCGTGGCCGTGGACGAAGGCAGCGTGCTGCCGCTGCCGGATGCGATGGATTTTGTTGAAGGCGCCTGCCTCGCCGAGGCGATGATGACGGTTTACGCCAATGTCTTCCAGCGCTGCGAGCTGAAGGAGGGCGAGACCTTCCTGTGCCAGGGCGGGACCAGCGGGATCGGCGTGATGGCGATCCAGATGGCCAAGCTGGCCGGCGCCGGCCTCATCCTCTCGACCGCCGGCAGCGCGGAGAAATGTGCGGTGATTACCGATCTCGGCGCCGATGTGGCGATCAATTATCGCGAGGAAGACTTCGCCGAGGCCGCCCAGAAGCGCGGCGGCGTGGATGTTGTGCTCGACATGGTCGGCGGCGACTATGTCGCCAAGCATCTCGACATCATCAAGCTGAACGGGCGGATCTGCAATATCGCCTACCAGAACGGCCCGGTGGTCGAGCTCAACCTGATGCGGCTGATGCTCAAGCGCGGCATTCTTACCGGTACGACCCTGCGCGCGCGCACCGCGGCGGAAAAGCAGGAGCTGCGCGATGCGGTCGAGACCATGTTCTGGGACCATGTCGAGACCGGCCGGATCCGCACCATCGTGGATTCCACCTTCCCGCTGGTCGAGGCCGAGGCGGCCCATGCCCGCATGACCGAGGGCGGTCATGTCGGCAAGATCGTGCTGACCCGCAATGCCTGATAGGGCCGTCACGGTTCTCGGCATCGAGACGAGCTGCGACGAGACCGCGGCGGCCGTCCTGCGCCTGGACGGCAGACGGGTAGAGATTCTCGGCGAGACCGTGCGCAGCCAGACCGAGGCGCATGCGCCCTATGGCGGGGTGGTGCCGGAAATCGCCGCGCGCGCTCATGCCGATCTGGCCGATCTCTCCGTGCAGCGCGCCATGGACGCCGCCGGCATCGGCTATGGCGATCTCGATGGCGTGGCCGCGACCTCCGGGCCGGGCCTGATCGGTGGGGTACTGGTCGGCCTGATGACCGGGAAGGCCGTGGCCCAGGCGACCGGCGTCCCCTTCATCCCGGTGAACCACCTGGAGGGCCACGCCCTTTCCCCGCGCCTCACCGAAGACTGTCCCTTTCCGTATCTCCTCCTGCTGGTCAGCGGCGGGCATTGCCAGTTCCTGCAGGTGCGCGGGCTCGGCGACTATGTCCGGCTCGGCACCACCATCGATGATGCGGCCGGCGAGGCCTTCGACAAGACAGCCAAGAAACTCGGTCTTGGCTTTCCCGGCGGACCGGCCGTCGAGCGCATGGCCGAGGGCGGTAACCCACAGGCGGTGGATCTGCCGCGCCCACTTTTGAACCGACCCGGTCTCGATATGAGCTTTGCCGGCCTGAAGACCGCTGTCGCGCGCGCCGCCGATGAAGGCGTTGATGCTGCGGATCTCTGCGCCAGCTTCCAGGCCGCTGTCTGCGATGTGCTGGCCGATAAGACCCGCCGCGCGCTGGAGATGACCGGCGAGCAGCGTCTTGTCGTGGCCGGCGGCGTGGCGGCCAATCGTGCCATTCGCGGTGCGCTCGACAGCGTCGCCGAGGCCGCCGGTGCGCGCCTCATCGCCCCGCCGCTGAAATACTGCACCGACAATGCCGCCATGATCGCGCTGGCGGGCGCCGAACGGCTTGCCGCAGGCCTTGCCCCGGAAGACGGCCTCACCGTGCGCGCCCGGCCGCGCTGGCCGCTCGACGAGTTGGCAGCGGCCCGGGATCCGGCCTATGGCGGGGGCAAGCGCGGCGCCAAGGCTTGATGCACTCGCCGGTGCAGCGTAGCACTTTCCGGTTACCAGTCCGGAGGGGATACCGGCATGTCGAGCGAATTGCCCGTCTGCAAGAATTGCGGCGCAGTTCTGGAAAACGATTTCTGCGGCGAGTGCGGTCAGCGGGGCAAGGAAATCCGCCGGCCGGTGATCGGTCTCGTGCAGGATGTACTGATCGATACGCTGGCGATCGACAGCAAGCTGTTTCGCTCGGTCGGCCTGCTCCTACTCTGGCCGGGCCGGCTGGCGCGGCTCTATCTCGACGGCAAGCGGGCTTCTCATACCGCGCCGTTCCGCATGTATCTCTTCACCAGCCTGTTCTATTTCCTCGCCCTGTTCGCCTCGCTGTCCTCGGAAATCAGCAACTGGCAGCCCGATGCGAACGGAGACATTCTGGGTGGGGCGTCCGTAGACCCGGAGGATGAGAACCTGCCACCCGGCGTGCGGATCGGGATTGGCGGGGATGCAGACGAGCCTGGCCCCGACGAGGATAGCGCCGCAGACGATGTCGGCGGAGAGCTCATTCCCGGCGATATCGGCGACCTTGCCGAGGGTGCCACGCCGTCTGATGAGGCGGCTCCCGGGGATGAAGAAGGTGCCGAGGAGGACGGAAACGGCTTCAATACCGGCTACGAGCCGCTAGACGCCATCGGCCCCCGAATGGAAGAGGCGGTTGAGCGGATCAGCCAGGATCCACGCCTGTTCATGGCCCAGCTGAAGGACAATGTGCCGCGCATCATGCTGGGCGCGCCGATCGTCTACGGGCTGCTGCTGGCCATCGTCTATATCTATCGCCGCCGGTTCTATTTCTACGACCATCTGGTCGTGAGCCTCTATATGCACTCTGCGCTTTATGCCTATCTGCTGATCGCGCTGGCGCTGACCTATGTGCCGGGGGGCGGCTGGTTTTTCTGGATGCCGCTGGTCTGGGGCAGTATCCAGCCCTTTGCCGTGCTCAAGCAGGCCTATGGCTCGCCCTGGTATTCCGTTCTCGTGAAGGGCACGGTGACCAACTCGATCTATCTCATTGTGGTGCTGATGCTGATCGTCTTCGGGCTCGGCTACGCGGTCTATCTCAGCTGACTGGCCTGATATCCAAGAAGAACCCCGGACCCTTTCGAAGGTCCGGGGCGAGTCCGGCATTGCGACAGAGTGAGGAAACGCGAGCCGGGAACTTTTCGGGTCTGGTCTAACCGATCAGGCTGATCGTGCCGGCCGCCGCGGCGAGCACCAGGGCGGTGAGCGGCAGGGCGGCGAAGAGGCCGATCAGGTTGCGGGTCAGCTCGTTCGAATTTGAAAGCGTGGTCATGGGAGGGCTCCGATGGTCTGTCCGGCAGGTCTTCTCGCCTGCCATGAAATCCATATAGCCAAGCTCTGATCAAAAATCAATGAATAATTTCGTTATCATTCATTCTTTATCTCGCGCGGCTCGACTCCGGCGCGCAGGCCGGCCAGCAGAATCGAGGTCACACCGTCCAGTTCGCGATGCAGTTTCGGCAATGTCAGGCGCGAGAAGAGCTGCGGATAGCGGAACTTCATGATCGAGACCTGCAGCATTTCCGCGATGAAACCGGTGTCGTGCAGCGGTGCAAACTCGCCGCTGGCCACGCCATCCTCGAGGATCTTGGCCAGGTAGATGCGCTCCTGGGCCAGTTCCTCATTGACCATCAGGGGGCGGTTTTCCGAGAGGACTTCAGCCACTTCGAGGATCTTCGCATCGGAATCCAGCTTCTGGAACGTGCTCTCCATGCCGAAAGTGAAGAATCGCCTCAGCCGTTCAGAAGCCGGCAGGTCCAGGCGCGCGATGCGGGCATATTCCTGGTAGATCTCGGTGTTGAACTTGCGCGCCATGGCTTCGGCAATGTCGAGCTTGGAGGCAAAGAAGCGATAGATGTTCCCGGCGGACATGTCGCAGTCCCGCGCGATTTCGGACATGGTGGTCTTGGCGTAGCCATAGTGCATGATGCGCTGCATGGCCGCTTCAAGGATCCGCTCGCGTGTGTCAGTCTTTTCAGTCATGGACCTAATAGTAAGGGTATTGTCTGAATGATCAATGAAATATTCAGAGCATACTCCCGGGAAGGCGTGCAAGCATGAACCAGTTTGAGCAGATTGCCGTGCTTGGCGCCGGCGCCTGGGGCACCGCGCTGGCCTATACCGCCCAGCAGGCCGGGCGGAAGGTCACCATGCTTGCGCGCGAGGAAGAGGTCGCCGAGGCGCTCTCCTCCGGGCGCGGCAACCCAGCCTATCTGCCGGGCGTCAAGCTGCCGCCGATCGAGACCTCCACCGATGTTGCGGTGCTGGAAGGCGCGGGCGCCGTGCTGGCCGTGGTGCCGGCCCAGTTCGCGCGGGAGAATTTCCGTGCCGTGCGCCCGGCCATGGCGCCGGGCACGCCGGTGCTGCTCTGCGCCAAGGGGATCGAGCAATCCACGCTCAGCCTGATGACCGATGTGCTCACCGAGGAACTGCCGGAGGCCGTTCCGGCGGTGCTCTCCGGGCCGTCCTTTGCCGCAGATGTGGCGCGCGGCCTGCCGACGGCGGTGACGCTGGCCTGCCATGATGGCGAACTTGGCCATGACCTGATGGCGGCCATCGGGCGCGACGTATTCCGGCCCTATTGGAGCGATGATCTGATCGGCGCGGAGATTGGCGGGGCGGTGAAGAATGTGCTCGCCATTGCCTGCGGCATGGTCGAAGGACTGCAGCTGGGGCGCTCGGCGCATGCGGCCCTGCTCACACGCGGCTTTGCCGAGATGACCCGGCTCGGCATCGCCATGGGCGGGCGGGCCGACACGCTGGCGGGCCTCAGCGGGCTCGGCGACCTGGTGCTGACCTGTTCCTCGGTGCAGTCGCGGAACATGAGCTTCGGCAAGGCGCTCGGCGAGGGCCGCTCGGCCGAGGCCGTGCTGGCCGAGCGGCGCGCGGTGACCGAGGGTGCGGCCACGGCGCCGGCCATCGTTCAGCTCGCCATCCGCCATGAGGTCGACATGCCGATCTGCACCGCCGTCGCTGGCATTCTCGGCGGCCATATCACCGTGGGCGAGGCCATGGAGGGCCTGCTCTCGCGTCCGTTCAAGGGAGAAACCTGATGGCGCAATTCCTTCTCACCTGTCTCGACAAGCCGGGCGCGCTGGAGATCCGCCTGGCCAACCGCCCGGCCCATATCGACTGGCTGAAATCGCATGGCGACAAGGTGCTTATGGCCGGGCCGCTGCTGGGTGAGGATGGTGAGAGCATGATCGGCTCGGTGCTGATCATAGAGGCCGAAAGCCTTGAGGCGCTTCAGGCCTGGCAGGCAGCCGACCCTTACGCTGCCGCGGGCCTGTTCTACGAAACCTCCGCGCGGCCGATGAAATGGGCGCTGGGCAAGGGTCCTCAGGCTTGAGCAAGCCGCGGCTGCTGATCTGCGGCGGCGGGATTGCCGGGCTGACGGCGGCGCTGTGTGCCCTGAAGGCCGGGCTTGAGCCGCTGGTGATCGAGCGCGCAGAGACGCTTTCGGAGGTTGGTGCCGGCCTGCAGGTGGGCGCCAATGCCATGAAGGTGATGGCAGGCCTTGGCCTCGATGAGGCCGTGCGCGCCGCCGGCCATGTGCCCGAAGCGCTGGAGCTGCGCGACGGTGAAAGCGGGCGGGTGATTTTCTCGGTGCCGGCCGGCGAGGCAGGGCGCGCGCGCTGGGGCGGCTGGCATGTGAATATCCGCCGCGCGGCCCTCCAGCAGGTGCTCGCCAGCGCCCTGCAGCATCGCGCGCCGGGCGTGCTGCGGCTTGGCGCCGAGGCGGTCGACTATACTGAGATGGCAGATGGTGTGGTTGTGGAACTCGCCGATGGCGAATGCATCGAGGCGCAGGCCGTGATCGCCGCCGATGGCATCCATTCGGCCCTGCGGCGCCGTTTCGCCAGTGGCAAGCACCCTGAATATACCGGCCACACGGCCCTGCGCGTGATGGCGGAGGCCGATGACGCCCTGCGCGTCCTGGTGCCGGACGCCTCCATCGCCTGGGCCGGGCCGAAGCGTCACGCGGTGACCTATTATCTTCACGATCGGCGCGTCATCAATTTCGTCGGCGTGGTCGAGCAGGCCGCGCCGGTGCCCGAGGGCTGGCACACCGAGGCGAGCCTTGCCGAGGCGCGCGCGGCCTTTGCCGGCTTTGCCGAGCCCGTCGCCGCGATCCTGGAGGCAGCCTCCGAGGCACGCCGCTGGGGGCTTTATGACCGGCCGCCGCCGAGCCGGCTCGCGCGCGGGCCGGTCGCGGTGATCGGCGATGCCGCAGTGCCCATGCCGCCTTTCATGGCGCAGGGGGCGAGCTTTGCGATGGAATGTGCCTGGGCCTCGGTCTGGAGCCTGGCGACGGCCGGCGGATTTGCCGCCTATGAAAAGGCCATGGCTGTACGCGGCGGCCGGATCCTTGAAACCGCGCGCCGCAATGGGCGTTTCTTCCATGGCAAGAGCCTGCCGGCACTGGCGGGCTATGCCCCGGTCCGGCTCGCCGCGAACCTGTCGCCTGGATTCATCAAACAGCGCTTTGACTGGATCTATGGCTACGATGTCACGGCGGGGCGGGCTCTGGACGCATAGCGCCATGAGTGCTGGCTCAAGTCGAAGTATATATCCGCATATCGCCTGGATCGGCGATGTGAACGGAAGCTTTGTATCTTGAGGTATAAAGTATTTGTCCGGAAATAATCTTAAGTAAGGCAAAATTTAAGCATGTATTAATACATCGTAATCAGATTTGAAAACTTGAATTTAGCTTCTAATCTCCATTCCAGTTACAAAAGGAGATCTATCATGCTTAGTTGGGCACTTGTGTTTTTCGTTCTGGCCATCGTCGCCGCCGCCCTTGGTTTTGGCGGTATCGCCGGTGCGTCAGCCGGGATCGCGCAGATCCTGTTCTTTATCTTCCTGGCGCTGATGGTGCTGAGCTTTGCCGCTCGCGCCCTGCGTGGCCGTCCCCCGGTCTAGGCGCCAGCCGGCTGACAAGAACGCCGCATGACAGCGGCGCGCGAGACCGGGCAGGTCACCTTCGGGAGGCCTGCCCGGTCTTGTTTCCGGCGGTTCGCGTGCTGCGCGCCGGGCGTCACCCAGTTCACCCTGCTCAATGCGATCGAGACCCGCCGGCCGGATTCCATCTCCCGGCTCGGCGAGATCCTGGACATCGACCGTACAACCCTGTCGCTGCTGGAAAAGGCCGGCCTGGTTCATCTTGGCAAGGCCGGGGCGCGCCGCAAGCGCGAGCTCCTGCTGACCAGCCGCGGGCTGGACCAGCTCCGCGCGGCCTATCCCCGCTGGCAGGTCGTCCAGGACAGGCTGGAAGCCCTGTTCGGCGAGGGCGAGCTTGACGATCTGAAAGCCGCGCTTGGCAAGATTCAGCCCTGAACCGGCGCGCATAAGCCTCCCTTCAGAATTCTGCGATCGCCAATGACGGCTGCCACTTTCATGGGGCAGGCAAGATATTCATTCACACAAGAATAAAGATTGACTCAAGGCTGAATCAGGGTTCAATGACCCTCAGGCGCCACAGAGCGCGGGATACAAGTGTTCAGGGAGGAACATCATGCTCAGACTTTTGTGGCTCGGTACGTCTGCGATTGCGCTTGGCCATTGCGCGGCCATGGCCCAGTCGGCCACTTCGGACGCCAGTGATGAGGATGCCGAAGCCACGCTCGGCACCGTCACGGTCACCGCAGAGCGGCGCGACACGGACCTTCAGACCACCCCGATTGCCGCCTCTGTTCTGACCGGCGATGAACTCGCCGATCTCGGCGTCATCACGGTCGATCAGCTCCAGTTCATCACCCCGGCGACCACGGTGAACAATTTCGGCCAGGGCATCGACTTCAATATTCGCGGCATCGGCAAGGCCGAGCACAACACCCAGACCACAACCGGCGTGATCACCTATCGCGACGGCGTTGCGAAATTCCCCGGCTATTTCACCGCCGAGCCCTATTACGACATCGCCTCGGTGGAAGTGCTGCGCGGGCCGCAGGGCACCTTTGTCGGCCAGAACGCCACCGGCGGGGCGGTCTTCGTGACGTCCAAGGATCCGATCATCGGCGGCGGAAACAGCGGCTATATCATGGGCCAGCTCGGCAATTACGGCGACATTGCCGGCCAGGGCGCGGTGAACCTGCCGATCAGCGACACGCTGGCTGCGCGCGTGGCTTTCTTTGCGGAGTCCCGCGAAAGCTTTTATGAAATCTCCGGGCCGTATACCGGCGATGATGGCGTGAATATTGGCGCAATCCGCGGCAGCCTGCTCTGGGAGCCGACCAGCGCGCTCTATACGCACCGCTCCAATTATCTCCATACATTACGCGCGCTGCAGGCCGATGCCATCGCGCTGACGGGGGAGGACAGCCTGCTGGTAGGTGTGCCCATGTTCCATGCCAATGGCTGGGGCCTTCCCTTTGCCGCCCCGGCCGTGGGCGCAAAGCTTGTCCTGCCGGGCCGCAACACGGACGGGGCAAGCCTTGCCCGGCTGATGCGCGATGAGAAGGTCACCGTGGCGGCGGGTGTGCAGACCCTCTGGCTCGGCCTGATGGATGCACTCGATGAGACGGGCGAGGACCTGCCGGACCTGAAACGCGTGCTGATCGGCGGCTCGAAATGCCCGCTCGCGCTGATCGAGCGCATGGAGCGGCGCCTCGGCGCGGAGGTGCAGACCAGCTGGGGCATGACCGAGCTTTCGCCAGTGGGCACCATCGCCCCGCCCGGCGCGCCTGCCCGCACCAAGACCGCTTCGGGCCGTCCAGCCATGGGCCTTGATCTCAAGCTCACCGATGAGACGGGTCGGACCCTGCCGGAACAGCGCGGCGTGATCGGCCATCTCAAGGTGAGAGGCCCGAGCGTGGTCGACCGCTATTTCAGGGCCGAGAGCGATGCGCTGGACGCAGAAGGCTATTTCGATACGGGCGATCTCGCCATGATCGACGCGGGCGGCAACCTCACCATCTGTGGCCGCACGAAGGACCTCATCAAGTCCGGTGGGGAGTGGATCAATCCCGCCGAGATCGAGGACATTGTCGGGCGCGATCCCGCCGTTGGCCAGGTCGCCGTGATCGGGCGGCCGGACGAGAAATGGGGCGAGCGCCCCGTCCTGGTCGTGGAGCCGCGCGCGGGGGAATCCCTCGAAATCGGCAACCTCGTTGCATCCCTCAAAGGCAAGGTCGCCGACTGGTGGATCCCCGGCGAGGTCGTCACGGTGCCCGCCATGCCGCTGGCGGCGACCGGCAAGATCAACAAGATCCAGTTGCGTACAGATTTCCAGACCGGTGTGCTGACTGCACAGGCCGCGACTGGTTGAGGGTTGTGAATCACCCCAATTACGCTAGGTGTGAAAGGCGTAATCCCATGTCCAGAGCCACTCGGAAAAAGCCGCGCAGCAAGGCGGAGCAACGCGCTGAAAGCATTGAGCAGATCCTCGATGCGGCCGAGTTTCTGTTTTCGAAAAACGGGCTTTACGGGGTAACCCTGCGTGATGTCGCCAAGCGGGTCGGCATCCACACCACGCTGGTGCACTATTACTTCCAGGACAAGCAGAATCTGTTCGAGGAGGTCTTCGCCCGGCGCGCCGGGGTGACCAGCGGTCGGCGCATGGCTGCGCTGGAAGCCTATGAGGCCGAGGCCGGCGAGACGCCCACCGTGGAGGGGGCGCTGCGCGCCTTTCTCGATACCGATCTTGATCTCTATTATGAGGGCGGCGAGCACTGGATGAACTATGCCGCCTTCTGCGCGCGGGTCTCGAACACGCCTGAAGGCGCGGAGCTGATGGACAGGCATTTCGATCCGGTGGTGCTCAAGCTCGTCAGTATAGTCAAGAAAGCCCTGCCGCATTACAGCGACGAGGACATTTTCTGGGGCTATCATTTCGTCACCGGCGCGCTGATGAACACGCTGGCGCGCACAGGCCGGATCGACCGGCTGTCGGACGGCCTCTGCAAGTCCGACGATTTCCCCGCCGTGAAAGCCAGGATCGCCCGCTTCATGGCCGCTGGCTTCATGTCGCTTGGCACGAAGGTTTAAGGCGCCTTTCTAGGGGCAGCCCGATTCCTCACCCGAGATCAGCGGCGGCGACCAGAGGCCGGCATTCCAGTTCCAGGGCTGGCTGCCCTGAACCCGGCGCCGGCAGACCGCGCGCTCATGCAGCTCGAACATGCCCGGCATGAGATGTGTTCCGGCCTGAGGGCCGTCATCCAGGAAGGCCATGTAGCCGCGTTCGTTGCCATAGGCCGGCCAGTCGGGCGCATCCTCGGCCTTGGGTGTGCCGGTGCTGGCAAAGCTCGCCCAGTAGCCCACCATGGCATCTGAGATGGCCTCCTCGGTGCGGGTGTTGGGGATGGCCGGCCAGTTCGGCCCGACCTTGCGCGGATTGCCGAACATGTAGGGCAGCTCGCTGCCATGAAAGGCATGCAGGCCAAGCGCCTCGGCGGCCGGATAGCCGTGATCGAAGATATAGAGATAGGAGGGGTGGCCCGCCTCGGTCTGCTGGCGGACCATGCGTTCCGATGTCCAGCCATAGAGCGCGTCGCGCGTGGTGGCATAGATCGCATCCTGGCCAAGCTCGGCCGGGTAGAGCTGGAGGAAGGCATCGGCAAGCTCGCCATACTGGGCGCGGATCGTGGCCTCATAGGCGCCTCTGTCTTCCGGCATGGTCGGCGCGAGCATGGTCAGCGAGCGGATCTCGCCGCTGTTGAAGCCAGTCAGGATCGGCACCTGGGCCTGCTCGCCAAGGTCGAAGACCTCCACCAGCTGGCGCTCAAGCGCATGGCCGTCAATATTGGCGAAAGCGGCGAAATTGGCCTGCCGCGAGGCGGCTGACAGCTCCTGCGCATCCATCTCGCGCAGGGCAGCGACGGTGGGTTTCTGTATGGCCGCGGCCAGGAGCATGCCGATCTGTTCGGCCGAGGGCTGGCCGTGGCTCAGATCCTTCAGTTCCGGCGTGGTGATCATATAGGCGCTCTGGGCGATGGCCTTGTCGAACAGGTCATCGGCGAGTGGAGAGGCCATGAGATACATCACGCTCAGCGCGCCGGCCGATTCCCCGGCAATGGTGACATTCTCCGGATCGCCACCGAAAGCCTCGATGTTCCGTTCTAACCATTTCAGGGCCTCGACCTGATCGAGCAGGCCGTAATTGCCCGAAACGCCGAGCGGGGATTCCGCGCTCAATTCGGGATGGGCGAGATAGCCGAAGATACCGAGCCGGTAATTGATCGAGACCAGGATAATGCCTTCCTCGGCGAGGCGCTTGCCGTCATACATCGGCTCCTTGCTGGCGCCGGTGATCAGCGCGCCGCCATGGATCCAGACCAGCACCGGCGCACCGTCTGCGTCTTCCGGCGCCCAGACATTCAGCGACAGGCAGTCCTCGCTCATCTCGCCGATATCGGCGGCATAGATGCCGGCAAGGCGCGCATCGGGCTGGATGCAGGCCGGGCCGAAGCTGCTGGCATCGAATGTGCCCTCCCAGTCGGGTTTGGTGACCGGCGGGGTCCAGCGCGCCTCGCCCACCGGCGGCTGGGCATAGGGGATGCCCTTGAAGATGCGGATATCGCCGTCCATGCGGCCGACAAGGGTGCCGACCGGTGCGCTGACCACGGGTCCTGAGGGCGCAGGCTCGCCTGCCGGCGCGGCGCTGTCCGGCTCGCCCGAGCATCCGGCCAGGGCGCACAGCATGACTACTGCCCCGGCGATAAGTTTAAGCGGTTTCATGGTCTGCCCTCCCCGCGGGTCGTTTTTTACCGGCTCGCCGCGCGGCCGAACCTCAACCGCAGGCATATCGCCACAACGGCAGGCGGCGCCAGCGTCTAAAAGTGCATGTGGTGGGAGTCGACCGGTCAGGTCGACGAGATCGAGGCCGATTCCTTCCAGAAATCGGTGTTGCCGTCTGTGGCATGCCGGTCGATCTCGGTCAGTTCCTCGGGTGAGAAATCCAGCCCGTCCAGGGCGCCGAGGGAGTTCTCCAGCTGCTCGACCGTGCGCGCCCCGATCAGCGCCGAGGTCACGCGCGGATCGCGCAGCACCCAGGCAATGGCCATCTGCGCGAGAGACTGCCCGCGCCGTTCGGCAATCACATTGAGCGCGCGGATGCGGGTGAGCTTGTCTTCGGTCAGGGTGCTTTCATTGATCAGCCGCCCCCTGGAGGCGCGCGAGCCTTCCGGAACACCGCCGAGATATTTCGAGGTGAGCAGGCCCTGGGCGAGCGGGGAAAAGGCGATGCAACCCGTGCCGAGGTCCTCCACCGTGTCGAGCAGGCCATCCTCGATCCATCGGTTGAACATGGAATAGTTCGGCTGGTGGATGAACAGCGGCACACGCTCTTCTTTCAGAATGGCGGCAGCCTCGCGCGTGAGCTCCGGCGAATAGCTGGAAATCCCGACATAAAGCGCCTTGCCCTGGTGATGGAGCTGGGCGAGCGCGCCCATGGTTTCCTCCAGCGGCGTGGTCGGGTCGACCCGGTGGGAATAGAAGATGTCGACATAGTCGAGCCCCATGCGTTTCAGGGACTGATCGCACGAGGCGATGAGATATTTCCGGCTGCCGCCGATCCCGCCATAGGGCCCCGGCCACATGTCCCAGCCGGCCTTGGTGGAGATGATCATCTCGTCGCGATAGGGCGCGAAATCGGCGGCCATGACGCGCCCGAACATCTCCTCGGCCGAGCCATAGGGTGGCCCGTAATTGTTGGCGAGATCGAAATGCGTCACGCCCCGGTCGAAGGCCTTGCGCAGGATGGTACGGCCGGTCTCGAACACGTCCACGCCCCCGAAATTCTGCCACAGGCCGAGTGAGATCGCCGGAAGGTCGATGCCGCTGCGCCCACAGCGGCGGAAACTCATATTGCTGTCATAGCGATCGGGTGCGGCTTCATATGGCATGCTTGTCTCCTTCGGATCGGGGCAGGGCGCTCGCGGCGCGGCCGGCGCCTGCTGGTGAGAGCGATATCACCCCCCGTCCTGCCAGATACGCATGCCATGCCCATGGGGCAATGGGGATTGCGAAAAGTGAATTGGCGGGCCGGGCGCCTTGCGCGCACATTCAGGCAGGCCACCCCTTCGGACTCCCGCCGGACATGCTAGAGGCGGTGGCTGGCCCGCCGCCCAAAGCCGGAGACTGCCTTATGCCCAAGCCCGCCCAGAGGGGCCTTCCCTCCCGCCTTGTCCGGGTCTGCGTGCTGGCCCCGTGCCTGGTGGTGCTGGCCGCATGCCAGAGCGTCCTGGCCGATGAACCGGCATTGCAGCCGGAGAGCCTTGCCGGCCGGGTTGTCGATCTTGAGGGCCAGCCCCTGGCGGCCAGCCTCGACCTCAATGGCGCGCGCATCGAGACCGATGCAGCGGGCCGGTTCACGGGCGACTTGCCGGAAGCTCCTGTCCTGCAGGTGAAGGTCTCCGCCGAGGGTTATTATCCGATGCTGCACACATTCAGCCGCGCCGAACTGCTCGCCGCGGGCGCGCGCGAGGGCACGGCGCAGCTCGGCGATATCCTGCTGGTGGCGCGCACGCCCGGCCGGACGCTGATGGTGTTCGGCGGCGACACCATGATGACGCGGCGCTTCTATGAGCCCCATCAGGGCGAGCCTGTCCTGATCCATGAAGACACGGCACTGGAGGAGTCCAGGGCGCTACTCGCGGAGATGAAGCCCTATCTGGAACTGGCCGACTATGCCTCGGTCAATCTGGAAACGCCGATTTTCGACGAGCTTCCCGGCGAGCCGGTGGCCAAGCTGGTGGCGCTGAACTCCCGGCCGGAAACCCTTGCCGCGCTCGCCTGGGCGGGCGTGGATTATGTCGCCCTCGGCAACAATCATGTCTATGATTTCGAGGATGAGGGCCTGCGCGAAACCCTTGTTCAGCTGGGGCAGAGCGCACTCGATTTCTCCGGCGCGGGCCTGACCGAAACCGATGCCCTGCGCGCCCATCGCGAGACGCTCGCCGGCACGGCCTATGATTTCCTCAGTTATGTCGGCTGGGCTGCCGGCCCACCGACCCAGATCGCCGAGGCAGGCAAGGGCGGGGCTGCGTTTGGGTCGGAAGCCAATCTGCTGGCCACCACGCGCGAAAGTCTCGCCAGCGGCGCGGTTCCGGTCCTGCAATATCATGGCGGGCTGGAATATGTGGACGGCCCGACGCTGGAGATGGAAACCCGCCTCAAACGGGCATTGGATGACGGCGCCGGGCTCGTCATCGCCCATCACCCTCATGTGCTGCAGGGACTGGAACTCTACGATGGCAAGCTCATCGCCTGGTCGATGGGAAACTTCCTGTTCGACCAGTATTTCTACGCCACCCAGCCCTCCATGCTGCTCTATGTCTGGATGGATGAGGGCCGGTTTCATCATGCCGAGATCGTGCCGGTGTATCTGAAGGGCTATCGCCCGACCCCGGCGGTCGGCTGGATGCGCGCGGCCATCAGCCGGCGTCTCGCGCGGCGGTCGGCGGCGCGCGAGACGGTGCTCGTCCCCACTGGCGGCCATCTCGCCGTCCTGGCCGATCAGGAGCGGGCGCAGACATTTGCGGCCTCTGCGCTGGGGATTGGCGCGCGATACGAGACCCTTGCGCCGCCAGACCTGCTGCAGTGCGTGCAGGACAGCACGAAGCGGCGTTATGGCCGCGACCTGCTCGCGCGCGGAGACTTTGATGCATATGAGCTGTTCGACAGCCCTGACCGCTCCTGGCTCGATCTTGATGAGCGCGTGAGCATTGTATCAGCCCCGGATGAGCCGGCCGATCTGGAGATGGAGATCGCCGTGCCCGCCGGCGGGGCGGTCACCACCGGTATGCGCAAGTTTACCCGCGTCTATTCACCCGGCGCGCCGATGACCATGGCCCTGCACGCATCGACCACCGCGCCGGTGCGCCTGAACATCCATCTCCAGTATCGCGGCTCGCGCCAGTCCCTCAGCACCGCGCTTGAGGAGGGCGAAAAGATCCTTGTCGGGAGCTATCTGCTCGATCCGGACGCCCCTGCCACGATCGAGGCCAGCTTCGATGCCCCGCGCGTCAGTGTGCGGTCTATCCGGATACTGATGGATGCAGAATCGCTGGATGGCGAGCCGGCAGATCTGCGCCTCGACGATCTCGCTTTCATTGAATGGTCAACGCCTTATCTGCCTTCCGCCGCCGCACCGGAAGAGGCCCGCTGGAACAGCCATGCCCAGTGCGCGCCCAGCCGCTGAGCTAGCGCACGAATATGGGCAGGAAATTGCCGCGATCCTCGCCGACCTCGGTCTGGATCATCGCATTTGTCCGCTGGTTCATGCGCTCGACCTCGGCCTGGAAAGCCGGGTTTGTGGCGAGGTTCTGCCGCTCGGTGGGATCGGTGAGCGTATCGTAAAGCTCGATATCGTTGCGCGCGACGAGCTCCTCCCAGCTCGCAGGGAGGTGATGGTCTGACGGGCTGAAATAGCGGGAGAATTTCCAGCGCCCATCATAGAGCCCGCGCATCTGGCCGCGCTTGTCCCAGTCGACTTTCTGCACGGCAGAAAACTGCGCGATGCGTTGTGACAGGCCCTGTTTCTCCAGCGCCTCGGCCAGGATGCGCGGGCCGTTCGGGTCGATGAAGGCAATGCTGGTCCAGTAGGTGAGGATGCCGTCGAGATCGCGCTGTGTCTGCGCGTCCGGGCTTTCCGCCAGCGCGCTGAGATCATGGCCCTTCAAGCCTGAGGCCTGCTCTTTCAGCGCACCCTCATCCACACCGGCCAGCGAGAGAAGGGTCGGGGCGAGATCGAGCTGTGAGGCGAGCGCTTTCACCGTCTCGCCCTTCATGCCATCGGGATGGCAGATGACGAGCGGGATCTTGCTCGCCTCGCGATAGGCGGTCACGCCCTTGCCGCGCAATCCGTGTACGCCGAGATATTCTCCGTGATCGGATGTGAAGACAATGATGGTGCGATCCGCCTCGCCCGAGGCTTCCAGCCCGTCGAGCAGGGCGGCCAGGTGTCGATCACAGTCGCGGGTGCAGTTCCAGTAGAAATTCTGGAAGTCGCGCGCCACGCGCGGATCGGTCATCTCCATCTCGCCCATGGTCGAATAATAGGCGCCCATATAGTTGCGCACGGCTTCGGGCCGGCCGGGCAGGGACGCCTCTCCCCAGTCACCGAAGACCTCATAGCCGAGATCGGTCTGGTAGAAAGGGTCGCTGGGCGGGCGCACGCTTTCGTCGGGATAGTGGGTCACCCGGCTCGCCGTCATCTCCGGGCCGGAGGTATAGTACATCACATCATGGGGATTGAGCAGGTTCACCGCCAGGAACCAGGGCTGGTCGCCATCCTTGTTGCGGTTGATGAAGCGCAGGGATTCAGCGACCGTGAGCCCGTCCTCCTCGAACCCGCCATTGGCGCCGTCGCGCTCATGACGGATCTCACTTTCATCGAAACCATAGCTGCGAATGATGGAATTCACCTCGTCCTCGGGTAGGGGGACATTGTGGGGGTGCAGCTTGGACAGGTGCCACTTGCCGGCATAGCCCGTGCGGTAGCCGGCATCCTGCATCAGCGTGCCGAGCGTCGGCAGTTCGGTGGAAAGATCCGAGGCGGTCGGGATCGGCACATTCTCCCACACGCCGTTATTCTGGGCGTGCACACCGGTATAGACCACCCCGCGCGCCATGGAACAGAGCTGGATCGGCGTGTGTGCGCCGTCGACATAAGTGCCGCGTTCGAGCAGCCGCGTGCGCGCCGGACAGTGGGTTTCGATGAAGCCGGGCGGATAGAGATCCCAGCTTCGCTCCTGGTCGGACAGGACGAAAAGGATGTTGAGGCCGGATTTGCGCGCTCCGCTGAGGTCGAGGCGCGGGCGTGGCTTCGGGCGGGACTGATAGCGCCAGCCGGCATAGCCCAGGGCGGCCACGCCCAGCGTGGAAAGCAATAGCGTGCGGCGGTTCATGTTTTCCTCCCAATGCTGACCTTTTGGTCAATTATGTTCTATTTTGTGGCGCCGGGGGCGCTGCTGGCCGCGACCACCCGGTTGGTCTGCTGGCCGAGATCGAGTGCGCCGTCGGCGCTGCGGACCGTGGAGGTCATGGTCTGACCGGGCTTGAGATATTGCGGGCGCTTGAGCTGGCCTTTCAGGAAGGCTTTGAAGCGCGCGGCCGGGCTCATGAAGCCGGCAAGCGCCTGGATAAAGCTGGGCGGCGGGCGCAGGGCGACGCCGGCGGGCGTGCCCGTGGCAATGAGGTCTCCGGGCGCAAGGTCCATGATCTGCGACAGCTCGGTGAGCGTCTCGGCGGGTTTGAAGATCATCTCGCGCGCCAGCGCCTTCTGGCGCACCTCGCCATCCACTTTCAGTTCCAGCTCCAGCTCGAACAGGCGGGCCAGTTCGTCCGGCGTCGGCAGAACCAGCCAGGGGCCGACCGGGCCAAAGGTGCGGTAACTCTTGGATTTGTGAAACTGCATATGGCTGATCTGGACATCGCGCGCCGTGATATCATTCACGATCACCAGCCCGCCGACCCAGTCGGCCAGCGTCTCCGGCGTGATCGCCTGGGGGCCGTCGAAGCCGCGCTTCAGGACAAGGCCCAGCTCGATTTCATAATCCAGCAACTGCACATGCGCCGGGCAGATGATGTCACTGTCCGGCGGGGCGATACAGGAGGAGGCTTTCACGAACAGGATGTTGTTCACGACATGCGACGGATCCCCGCCCACTTCGCGGATGTGATCGGCATAGTTTGTTGCCTGACAGACGAATTTTGCGTCCTGTGTGACGGGGCTGAGAAACGCCGTCGCCTCTACCTGTGCGCCGTCTGTCATCGCGGCTTCAGCATCTGCCGCGCCGCCCTGCTCGAAGAAATCCCGTGTCGTCGCATAAGCCTGCGAGAGGCGGCGCAGGCCGTCCGGGCTCTCCACGGCCCAGACCGTGCCGTCGTTTGTTGATACTCGCGCAACTCTCAGTGCCATTTGGTTTCTCCTATTTCAGCCAGGGGCGTGAGGGAGCATCGATGGCCGCCATCAGGCGCTTCACGCGGGCAAAGCTCAACTCGCGGCTCTTGCGGATGTTGCCGATCACCTTCAGCAGGAATCCCGGCGTCAGTTTCGGCTTTTCGAAGTCCTTCGGAACCGGCGGGCCCCACTGGTAGAGCCCGGCGGCGTTCAGTAGGCTGTGGCCGGTTTCGACCGAGGCGTCGAACAGGTCGCCATCGGCATAGTGCTCGACCTTGTCGCCATACGGGTCGCGCCAATAGTCGAAAATCTGGCTGCCGAGCAGATGGCGGCCGACGCCCCAGGCATGCTTCCAGCCCTTGGAGAGCAGGAATTCCTGGCCCATGGCCACATCGTCAAGATCGATCACCTCATAGGCCGAATGGCTGTAGGTGTTGGTGACATTCTGCGAGACGACCACGGTGTGATGGTCGGCAGGCTCTGCGCCGCGATCGCAGCGCAGGAAGGTCAGCGCCGGCGTGCCGTCATCGAGATACTGGATGTCGGAGGGAATGAGCCCGAAAGTCTGGATGTACCATTGCGCGGTCTCCAGGAATTCCAGGACGCCGAGCACGCAATGACCCGGGCGCAGCACGGTTGCCGGCGAGGGAGGCGGGCGCACGCCGGCGTTCAGGCGGTCTCTTTCGATGGGAGTGTTGGCTGGTGTGGGCGCGCGGATCTCGTCTGTGGCGATGGGCGCCTGTTCGGCCACGGCCCAGATATCGAATCCGGCCGGGTCTTTCAGGCGAACATGCAGCCCGCCGCCCGGCAGGTCGAGCGGTTCGATGCCGGAAGCTTCCGGCAGGGCCGCGAGGGCGTCGAGATCGGAGCGATCCGCCACACGCAGGGCAAAGCCTTTAAAGCATGGTTTGGCCGCCTTCCAGGTGACATGGGCCGGACCGGGGCCGCGCGCGCCGCGCATGACCAGCCGGTCGTCTGAGCGCTCGGCCTGTTTCATCCCGAAATCGCCGAGGAAACGCGCCATCAGATCGAGATCGGGACGCTCGAACATGACGAAGGCGAGGTCCTGCGCCTTGACCACGGGCGCGGTGGCGCGCGCCAGATGCGGGTCGGACTGAAACTCGGTCATTGCAGGGTGTCTCCGGTGAGGCGCGTTCGCATCAGACATGTCGGTCGTCAGCGCTCCCGGAGGCAGGCGCGCGGCCTGTGGCGGTTCACCCGCCCGATGCAGCCTTGCCTCCCGGAATTGATTTTGACCATTTCGTCCCCCTGTGGCAGGAACTGACCAAATAGTCAATATTGGGTGGCAGGCTGTCCACCCTGCCAGTTAAGGACACCGCCCGATGATTACCGCGCCCACACTCGATCCGCGTTCGAACCCCTATACGGGCTGGGATGTGCGCACCCTCCTGGAGCTGCAGGCGAAGCTCCTGGGGGACAAGCCCTGCCTGATCTGGGAGCCGTTCGAGGGCGCAGGCGCGCAGTGGTCCTATGCGGCGTTTGTTGAAATGGTTGCCAGTGTCGGGGCCGGCCTCACCGCGCGCGGCATCGGACGCGGCGACCGGGTGATCCTCCACCTGGAAAACTGCCCCGAGCAGGTCTTTGCCTGGCTCGGCTGCGCCTGGATCGGAGCGGTGGCGGTGACCACCAATGCCAAGTCCAGCGGCGCCGAACTTGCCTATTTTGCCGAGGTCTCGCGTGCCCGCGCCGCGATCACTCAACCGAAATATGCAGAGCTTCTGGCCGGTGCCTTCCCGGGGGCGGAGTGGATCGCCGTCACCGACAGTGATGCCGGCGACATGCCCGCCCGTGCGCCTTCGGCCAGCGAGAGTTTCTCGGCCCTGCCGGCTGATCCATCCACCTGTCCGCCGGGCCTCTCTGACTGCGCCGCGCCTTTCGGCGTGCAGTTCACCTCCGGCACGACATCGCGTCCCAAGGGCGTGTTGTGGACCCATGCCAATGCCCTGTGGGGCGGGCAGGTCAGCGCGTCCCACGAGGCCCTGCGCCCTGACGATGTCCACATGGTCTACCTGCCGATGTTCCACACCAATGCACAGATCTATTCGGTCATGGCCTCGCTCTGGGTAGGCGCGACGATTGTGCTCCAGCCACGCTTTTCCGCCTCGCGCTTCTGGCCGGTGGCACTGAAGCATCGCTGCACCTGGACCAGCATGGTGCCCTTCGTGCTCTATGCCCTGATGCAGCAGGAAAAGCCCGACACGCACCATTTCCGCATGTGGGGCAATGGCGCCTGCGACCTGCCGTTCGATGCCCATTTCGGCGTGCGCACGCTGGGCTGGTGGGGCATGACGGAGACCGTCACCCACGGTATTGTCGGCTCGCCTTTCCATCCTGATCGCCCCATGTCCATGGGGCGTGCCGCGCCGGAATACGGCATCTCGGTGCGCCGGGAGGACGGCACACCGGTCGAGCGCGGCGAGACGGGCGACCTCTTCGTGCGCGGCGTGCGCGGGCTCTCTCTCTTCAGCGAGTATATGGAAAACCCCGAAGCCACGGCGGCCGCCTTCGGCCCGGATGGCTGGATGATTACCGGCGACCGGGTAACGTTCGCCGAGGATGGCTGGCTGGTCTTTGCCGACCGGTCCAAGGACATGCTGAAAGTGGGCGGGGAGAATGTCGCCGCTTCGGAAATCGAGCGGGTGATTGCGTCAGTTCCCGGTGTCCGCGAGGTGGCTGTGGTCGCCCAACCCCATCAGATGTTGCAGGAAGTGCCAATTGCCTTTGTCCGTCTCTGGACGCCAGCCGATGCCGCGCCGCCGGATTTTGCCGAGCAGGCGCTGGCGGCCTGCGAGCAACAGCTGGCGAGCTTCAAGGTGCCCCATGGCATCCGGCTGGTGGATGATTTCCCGCGCTCGACCCTGGACAAGATCGCCAAGGCCGAGTTGCGCAAACGGCTTGAGGCGGAGGGCTGAGGAAGGCCGGGGCCGTCAGGCCTCCGCTTCCATCACCGCTTCGATGGCGCCGAGCCCGCCCACCTCGCAGCGCACCACATCGCCGGGCTGCAGGAACTGTTTCGGGTCCATGGCCGCGCCGACCCCGCCGGGCGTGCCGGTGAAGATGAGGTCGCCGGGCTCCAGCGTCATGGCGGTGGAGAGATGTTCGATCTGCTGCCAGACATTGAAGACCAGGTGGCTGGTGTTCGAGTTCTGGCGTACTTCGCCGTTCACGCTGCACCGGATATCGAGAGCGTGCGGATCGGCAATCTCGTCTGCCGTGGTGATCCAGGGCCCTATGGGCGCATGGGTGTCGAAGCTCTTGCCGAGGCTCCATTGCCTGGTGCGGTGCTGCCAGAAGCGCTCGGTGACGTCATTGCCGACGCAGTAGCCGAAAATGTGGTGCTTCGCGTCCGCCGCGCGGATATGCCGGCCGCGCTTGCCGATCACCGCGACAAGCTCGACCTCATAGTCGACTGTGGCGGTGCCCTTCGCGATCTGGACCGGTGCGAAGGGTGCGTTGATCGAGGTCACGGCCTTGGTGAACCAGAGCTGGTGCTCCGGGGTTTCCATTTTGCTTTCGGCAATATGGTCTGCATAGTTCAGGCCAATCGCGAAGACCTTGCCGGGGCGCGGCACGGGGGCGAGCAGCGTCACGTCTGCCAGCGGGATGCCGGCGCCGGACGCGGCCTTTTCGGCGAGCTGCCCGCGCAATTCCTCCCAGTCCGTGATGAGCCCGATCATGTCGTGCGCAAGGCCTGTCGGCACGAGTGTGTCACCGACGATCAGTCCGGTCTGTGGGCCGGCGCTGCCGGCATAAGTGGCAAGTTTCATCTGGTTTTCCTTCCCCGGATCTGGGCGCCTGTCGGGCTAGGGATGCGTGCTGCATCCGGCTGGCGCTCGTTTGGGGGAGGGATAGAGATTGGAAAGATTGGGAGTGAGACGTGAATTGGGTGCCGCCGATACCTGCAGGATATCGTGCGCCGCAAAAGTGCGATCTCAAGCGACTTGTAAGTGTGAAGCAGTGATAGCTGGGAACTATCGCTCAGCGATCATTGTCATATAGTTCGCCTCACTGGCTTCGCCCAATATCGCCGCAGATCGTGGATATCATATGCACGATGCGTATCGCACGCCGGTCAAGAAAACAGCAATGACCGGGCGAAATTGGGAGGAGTTTTGATGTTTTCCATTTCCAGCGCTCGGCGGGACTCCGAGCGTTCACCTGCACATGCCCTGAGCCTGCGCAGCCTGCGGCTGGGGACCGCGCTGCTGACCGTGTCGCTGACCCTGTCGGGCATGGCTGTCGCGCAGGACGCTGACGAGGAGGCCGACCGCGAGGATTCGGTTGCGATGATGTCCACCGTCACGGTGACCACGCAGAAGAAATCCGTCGCCGAGGATATCCAGTCGGTGCCGATTGCGGTCACCGCGCTGACCAGCGCGCAGCTTGATGCGCTGAATTTCCGCAGCCTTGAGGATGTCGGGATCATCTCTCCGAACGCCACGCTGGACCGGAACGGCAACTCGAAATCGCTGGCCAATTTCACCATTCGCGGTGTGGGCTCGAACAGCTCCATCGTGTCCATCGAGCCGGCGGTCGCCGTGTTCATGAACGGGGTCTATCTCGGCATTCCGGCAGGCAATGTGGTCGACACATATGACCTCGCCAATGTTCAGATCCTGCGCGGGCCGCAGGGCACCTTGTTCGGCCGGAACGTGACCGGCGGCGCGGTGCTGATGGAAACCCGCCGTCCGTCCGGGGAAACCGGCGGCGAAGTCTATGTCTCCTATGAGACGGGTCCGGAATATTCCGTTGCCGGCGCATACGAGACCTCGCTGGCCCCGGGCGTTGCGGATCTGCGGGTCGCCGGTCTCTACCGCAAGGACGAAGGCTGGTTCACCAACGAGTTCGATGGCGAGCCCTTCGGCGAGCAGGAGACCTGGTTCCTGCGGCCCACCCTGTCGCTGTCGCTGGGCGAAAGCGTCGAGCAGACCTTTATCCTGGACGTGGGCGAGGAAGAAGGCGACGGCGCGGCCGAGCAGGGCTTCAACCTGATCGGCGAAGGCGATGGGTTTATGCTCAATCTGAACCGTGTCGACCCGGTGAAACTGGAATGGACCTCGCTGACCTCTGATACCAGTATCAATGTCGGTTTCGGCAATGGTGTGATCACCAATATCTTCGGCTATCGCGCCTATGAGAGCAGCGGCGCGACGGATATCGACGCCTCGCCGGCCCTGCTGTTCCACTCCAACTCGTATATCGATCAGGAGCAGTTCAGCAACGAGCTGCGCTATGCCGGCACCTTTGGCGATCTCGACCTGACCACGGGCGTTTTCTACTTCACCCAGGATGTCTTCCTGGCCGAGGACCGCGACCCGTTCATTGCCGGCCCGCAGGGCGGCGGCGGCACGCAGGACCATTCTTCCTACGGCGTGTTCGCCCAGGGGACCTATGCCCTCAGCGACCAGCTGAACCTGGTGGCCGGCCTGCGCTATTCCTACGAGGAGAAATCGGCCCGGATCGTGCGGCGCCAGCCTGGCGGGTGTGATGCCTCGGAGGAATTCTGCGACTTCTCACTGATCACGGTGGACGATAGCGACTCCTGGAACAGCCTGTCGCCAAAGCTCGGCCTGGAATACACGCCGAACGAGGATGTCCTGCTCTATGCCACGGTCTCGCAGGCGACCCGCAGCGGCGGCTTCAACCTCCGCCTCGCCTCGCCGATCGATCCCGGCAAGTTCGACCAGGAAACCGTGACAACCTATGAGATCGGCTCCAAGGGCGACTATTTCGACAACCGGTTGCGGGCCAATCTCGCGATCTTCCACAACGAGTTCGACGGCCTGCAGCGCACGGTGAACCAGACGATCACCACGGATATCATCCAGACGCTGACCAATGCCGCCGATGCGAAGTCGACCGGTTTTGATGCCGAGTTCATCTTTGTGCCGGTCGAGGGCATCGAGCTGCTCGCGAATGCCGGCTATGTCGACATGGAGTACACCGAGGTCTTCTACGATCTCAGCGGCGATGGCGTCGTCGACGAGACCGATCTCGCCCTGAAGACCCCGCGCGTGTCGCCCTGGTCCTATAGCTTCGGCATTCTCGGCTATCATGAGCTTGAATCCGGGGCCCAGCTGCGCGGCCAGCTGATCTTCTCCTATCGCGACCCGCAGGCCGCGCAGGATCGCAACGACACCTACTTCGATGCCCGCAACGATCTGAAGGCGAACATCACCTATGTGTTCCCCAGCGAGCAGTTCGAAGTGTCGGTCTATGGCCGCAACCTCCTGAACGAGCCAGGCAATTCCGGCGCCCGGGGCCCGCTCGGCGGGGCATTCCCCTCCGGCGGTTTCAGCTCGCTTGGCGAGGGCACATCGGTGGGCGTCTCGCTGCGGGCACGGTTCTAGTCAAACCGGGTTTTCCTCCCGGAACTGCGAAGGTGCGCTCCCTTGCGGAGCGCACCGTTTTTTTGGGGGTAAGCCGGATGGCGGCGTGAGGGTGGGGGCGCTGCAGGCGCTATTTCAGCTTGAGGTCCACATCCGCGCCGCTGGCCTGCACTGTGCGCAGATCAGGCTGTTCGTTCCCGACCCAGGCCGCCACGGACAGCGCGACACGCCGCAGGATGGGCACGGCCTCGCCGGGCAGGCTGACAGGCTCTGCGATGGTGACCTGCTGCACTTCCACGTCGCCAGGCGTGACATGGGCGATCATGTAGCCGAAGGCGTCGCTGTCGACATACTGCAGGTGCGGGTTCACCGCCGGGTCGGCTGCGCCAAGCATGTCTTCGGCCGGCGCGCCTTCTGAGCATAACCGCGCGCTCTCATGCCCGTGCAGCATCAGCTGGTCCATGCTCGGCCGGATCAGGTTCTCGCCGACCTCCGGGTTGCCTTGATGGAAGAAATAGCCGGCATAGCTCGGATCCCGCCTTGTGATGCCGGCCATGATGGCGAGCCGGTTGGGCGCGCTGATTGCCGCGCCGCAGAACTCCACGGCCACAGGGCGCTGATCGCTGCTGTCGAAATCCTCGAAGACATAGCCGGCCATGTGCATGTGCCGGTCGCCGGTCAGCGACACGAGATTGCCGAAGCCGCGTGCACGGAAGGCCGTCGTGAGTTGGGTGCGCTCGCCGGGAAAGCCGTCCCAGCCATCGAGCCAGTAGAGTCCGTTCTTTTGCCCCTTGGGCGAAAAGCTGTCGTCAAAGGCGTGGCGCATCAGTCCGACATTCAGGCCGAGCAGTTTCCATTGCGCATCGGAGGCTTCCAGCCGGCCGAGCAGCCAGTCGCGCTGGCGCCCGCCCAGCATGGAATTGGCCGGCAGGTCCCGGCGGGGATTGTCGAACTCGACGCCGAGATAGGAGAGCTTTTCGCGCGGCGCGCCGCCATTGGCCGTGCGCCCGGCATCGAGCTCTGCGATCAACTCGGTGGGCAGGGTGGCGAACTGGCGTGCCATGATCCGCGCCATGCGGAAGGCAGGCACATCCGGCGGCGGGCCGCGATAGCTGCGCCCGTCGACGAGGAACAGCTCAAAGAGGCACCCCCAGCGAAGGCTGCGATAGATGGTCAGCGAGCCGATGGCGGCCAGGTTGCCGTCATTCTCGATCAGGAAATCCTCGCCCACCGGCTCGGCCGGCATGGCGGCCGCTTCGGCGGGGACGAAATCATGGGCATGGTGATCGCTGCCCGCATCCGAGAGCGAGAGCGCGGCGGGCACGAACTCGAACCAGGCCTGGTTGCCGGCCAGCCTGAGTTCGTCAATGGAGCGATCCTCGGTAAAGCTCTGCCAGACATCATTGTAGATCTCATGATCGTCCCAGGTCTGGACGAAGGGATAGGCCGCGCGCGCCGCCTGCAGGTCGGGGTCGCTGAGATAAGCCAGATAGAGGTGGCGGTAGTCCTCAAGCGTTTTCGGCCCCTTATAGTCGAAGGCCCCGGGCTGGCCGCCGGACGGATAGCCGCCGACCCGGCGCAGGGAGCCGTCGGCATTCATCAGGCGCGGATCGTTCCAGTTCAGGTCGTGCCAGCCCTTGGTGTCCTCCTCGCGGACATTCTCATAGACGAAATCGCCGACATGCAGGACGAGATCGACCTTGCGTTCGGGCCGGGCGGCGGCGTCCTCTTCCATCATCGCCCGGTAGGCGGAGAAATAGCCCTGCTCATAATTCTGGCAGGAGAAGACCGCGATATTGGCCGGCTTTTCCGACGCCGCATCCGGCGCGGTACGGGTGCGCCCTGTCCGGCTGACCGAACCGTCCGGCGCGATGAAGCGGTAGTGGAACCACTGGCCGCTCGGCAGGTCGGTGACGAGCACGCGCACGGTGTTCAGATACTGCGCCGGTGCGGTGACGGCCTTGCGCGTGAGCACCGTCGCAAAGTCTGCATCCTCGGCAATCTCGACCATGAGGTCTACGTCGCCCTCGGCCCCGGCCACGCGGGTCCACAGGATGAAGCCGTCCACTTGCGGGTCGGCCGAGGCGACGCCCTGTGGAAAGCTGAACGTGTCGCCCGGACCGGTCGGGACAGCCGGCAGGCCATCGACGCCCGTGCAGGCCGAGAGGATTGCGCAGCCGGCTGTGCCGACGAAAAGGCGGAGCAGGTCTCTACGAGTGGTCATGGCCGTTCAGATGCCGGACTGGCCAATAGATGCTGGCGTGGCGATAGTCATGAATGGCCTCCCGGGAGCGGTGCGGATCTGTCCCTGTCTCGCCACAACCGGGCGAGCGCGCACCATTGTGGCGACCAGTCCTACCCGCCCGCCAGCGCAAACAGAAGACACCTGTTCATCCGGTGCGATACCTGACAGCGATCAAGGCCGGCGATTGGCAGTCTCTCCGAGTGCGTCCGGTGCAACTAGCCTTGCCCAAAATCTCAAGACGTTCGCCGCCCGGCCAGGCAGGTGAATGCATTATGGGAGAGGCAAGACTTGGTAGACTCCACAACTCATCCGCTGCGATCGGCAATGGATGCTGCTCCGATGAGCTTTCGCCAGAAGCGGGCGGTGGCGGTGCTGGGCGCCCTCTCGGCCCTGGATGGCTATGACGTCCTGTCGATCACCTTTGCCGCGCCGGGTATTTCAGCCGACTGGGACATCTCCAAGGGCGTGCTCGGCATTGTCCTGTCCATGGGTCTTCTGGGCATGGGGCTCGGCTCGTTCCTGCTCGCGCCCTTCGCGGACCGGTTCGGGCGCCGCCCGCTGGTGTTCACATGCCTTTCGCTGATGACCGTCGGCATGTTCTTTTCCGCCTTTGCCACCAATGCCGAGATGCTCGGCTTCTGGCGGCTGGTCACCGGGATCGGCATCGGCGCCATGGTGGCGACGATCGCGCCGCTGGCGGCCGAGTTCGCCAATGCCAAGACACGCCCGCTGGCCGTGGCGGTCATGGCGCTGGGCTACCCGGTGGGCGGCGTGCTCGGCGGCGTGACCGCAGCTCTCCTGCTGCATAGTTTCGGCTGGCACGCGGTCTTCCTGTTCGGCTTCGGTGTCGCCATGCTGCTCTTCCCGGCGATCTGGTTCTGGGTACCGGAATCCATTTCCTTCCTGCTCACGCGCAAGACCGAGGCGGCACGGACCCGCCTCGATCGGATCCGTGGCCAGTTCAACCTGCCTGAAATCAGCCTCGCACCCGTGGCGGCGCAGGCCCGGGCCAAGCCGGCCGCGAGCATCTTCAAGGGTCCGGCGCTGTGGGGCACGCTGCATCTGGCGGGCGTCAATTTCCTCAATGTGATCGCGGCCTACTACATGCTCAGCTGGATGCCCCAGCTGGTCGCCGATGCCGGCTTTTCCGAAGCGCAGGGAACGCTCGTTTCCGCCACCGCCAGCATTTGCGGTGTCGTCGGCGGCGTCCTCCTGGGCTGGCTCGGCAGCCGCTATGCGATCAAGCCCTTCGTGGTCGCGACGATCATCTGCATGGGGCTTGCGACCCTTGCCTTCGGCGCGGTGCCGGACAAGCTCGTCTTCCTTGTGGTGGCTGCCGGTGTGACCGGCTTCTTCCTCTATCCCGGGGCGGTCGGCATCTTCAATGTGATCGCCGATTTCTTCCCGGCGGAATCGCGCATCACCGGCTCCGGCTTCGTGATGGGCGTCGGGCGGGGCGGCAGCGCCGTGGCGCCTTTGCTCGCGGGCTATCTCTTCCAGGCCGGGTTCGACCGCGGCGAGGTCTCCGCCGTGATGGCCTCCTGCGCGATTGTCGGCGGCATCCTGCTCGCCTTCCTGAAGGTTGGGCCAAGCCGGCAGGCGCCAGCCCTCACACCCTCGCAGGCCAATACATGACCGCGCGCCGATAGCTGCAGGGCATCGATATCCCGCAATCCTCATCCTCCAATTGAATCTGATCGGTCTAGGCTTGGCGGGTCAGGGGAAAGGTTCAAGAATGACGTCCGAATCTCAGAAGCCGGCAGTGGTCATCGTCGGCGCGGGGCCGTCCGGTCTCGCCATGGCCATCGAGCTGGGCACGCGCTCGATACCCTGTCTTGTGGTCGAGCAGGGCACCCGCGCAGGGCACGCCCCGCGCGCCAAGACCACGCACACACGCACCCGCGAGCATCTGCGCCGGTGGGGCATTGCCGACAAGCTGGCGGCCGCCTCGCCCTTCGGCATCGAGTATCCCTCCAATGTCCTGTTCGTCACCCGGATGAACGGGCGCCTGCTCAAGCGGTTCGAGAACGCGTTCAACTGCCATCCGGCGAGGAATGAGTTTTACTCCGAGCACGCCCAGTGGGTGCCGCAATACAAGCTGGAAGCGGTGCTGCGCGAGCATGCCCAGTCGCTGCCGGGTGTGGAGGTTCGCTTCGGACAGGAATTTGTCGGTTACAGCCAGGATGGCGAGACCGTCAGCGTGGACATCAAGGATGTCGAGAGTGGCGAGATCCGGAGCATCGAGGCCCAGTACCTGATCGGCGCAGATGGCGCGCGCAGCCGTGCCCGCGAACTGATCGGAGCGAAGATGGAAGGCCAGTACGGCCTCTCTCATCACCTCAACATCATCTTCCGCGCCCCCGGCCTGCGCGAGGCCAATCCGCATGGCGATGCGATCATGATCTGGCAGCTCAATGCCGAGATCCCGAGCATTCTCGGCCCGATGGACCAGAACGACACCTGGTATTTCGGCCCGCATATCGCCCCGGACCAGACCTTCGAGGAAGAAGAACTGGTCGAGATGATCCAGCGCGCAACCGGGTTCGATGTGCCGATCGAGATCCTCAGCTCCGACCGCTGGGTCGCCAGCACGCTGATCGCAGACAAGTATCGCGACGGCCGGGTCTTCCTGGTCGGGGATGCCTGCCATCTGCACCCGCCCTTCGGCGGCTATGGCATGAATATGGGCGTTGCCGATTCGGTCGATCTCGGCTGGAAAATCGCGGCCACACTGCAGGGCTGGGGCGGGCCGGCCCTGCTCGACAGCTATGAGCCCGAACGCAACCAGGTGCATGATTTCGTGGTCAGGGAAGCTGCTGAAAACCACTCGGTCCTGCCGCGCCACCTGATTGCCGACCTGATGGAGAAACTCGACCTGGACACGCCCGAGGGCGAGATGATGCGGGCCAATATCGGCTCGGTGATCGAGGCGACCAAGCGCGCCGAGTTCTACTCGCTCGGCGTCTCGCTCGGCTATCGCTATGGCACATCTCCAGTCATTGCCTATGAGGCCGATGATGATTGGAAATGGTCGCGCGACTACACGCCTGCCTCCGTGCCGGGGTGCCGGGCACCGCATGCCTGGCTCGATGACGACACCTCGCTGTTCGACACGTTTGGCTCGGGCTTTACCCTGCTGGCTAAGGCCGGCGTGCCGGCCGATATCCTTGAGGCGGCAAAACGGGATGCAGAAGCGCTCGGCATACCGCTGAAAGTGGTGGTGCTGGAAGCCTCCCATGCGGCGGGTCTCTATGATCGCGAGCTCACGCTGATCCGTCCGGACCAGCACATCGCCTGGCGTGGGAATCACTGGCAGGCTGATGCCCTGCGCAAGGTCGCCGGGTTCGCCGCTGACGGGCAGGGCGAGACCCTGCAGGCGCGCTCCGGCTGACCGGTCAGGCCTCGGCGAGTGTCTGTGCCTTGCGCTGGCGCTCATGCTGGATCGCCACGCGCCGCAGCATGTCGGCGAGGTATTCCGCCATCGGCGTGAGCGGCATGTCGTGACGGCGCACCAGTGAGATCGTCGAGGCGGGTAGCGCCTCCCGGATCGGGATGGCCTGCAGGCTTTTCTGGAAGAGCGGGGAGTCCATGCAGACCTCCGGCATGATCGTTAGGAGATCCGATCCGAGCTGAGCGACCAGCGAGGCGAGCGTGGAATTGGCGTGCATCACGATCTTCGGCGGTGCGCCGCCGATCTCCTTCACCATGCGGTCGATATCCACCTCGGTGCTGCGTACCGTCATGGTCGGGCGCACCCAGCGCGCTTCGGCCAGCTCGGTGATACTGCGGGCATTGGCGAGCGGGTGGCCGCAGCGCGCCGCCACGACCCGGCGGAATTCTGCCAGCGGTTCGACATGCAGCTGAGTGGAGGAAATTTTCGGGTCTACCGGCCCAACATAGAAATCGATATTGCCCGACCGGATCTGGGCTTCGGCGCCCTGAAACAGCGATTGCGATGTCTGGATCAGGCCGTCGGGATAGCGCTTGCGGAAATTGTCCACGGCCTTCGGGAGCAGGGCGATGATCGCTGCGCTCGACATGGCGACCGAGACCTGGCCGGTCGAGCTGCCCTTGAGCTGGTCGAGCTCCTCGGTGGCACGGCGGATCTCGCTCTCGATGGCCTTGGCCCGGCGCAGGAACACCTTGCCGAGCGGAGTGGGCGTTACACCCTTGGCATGGCGCTCGAAGATCGAGATGCCGAGCTCGCGTTCGATATCGCGAATGCTCCGGGTGATGGCCGGCTGGGCGATGTCGAGATGCCGGCCCGCCGCGCGCAGGCTGCCACATTCGGCTACGGCCAGCACATCCCTGACATGATGCAGTTTCATGATCTTATCCTCCCGGCTTTATCGATATCTTTCAGATATCGATATCTCTTGGGTGACTTCAAATCAAGATCGTCTGCGATGCCTGATCCCTATCGCCAATGCGCAACTCTGATCGCCTCAGCCAAGTCACGGGTCTCTAGCCTGACGCGGCAATGATCTCGGCAGGATCCAGCCGGCCTTACGGTCCCTGCCAGGCAGGGAGGAGACACCGCATGACGGTTCAGGAAGGCGCCCTTCTGTGGGAGGGCAGTCCGCAGTTTCACAAGTCGACGAACATCCATGCCTATATGGTCTGGCTCGAACGCACGCGGGGCCTTGCCTTTGAGAGCTATGCCGAGCTGCACGCCTGGTCGGTGCGTGATCTCGAAGCCTTCTGGGCCTCGATCTGGGACCATTTCGGCGTCATGTCCGATACGCCGGTCGAGCATGTGCTCGGCAGGCGGGAAATGCCGGGCGCGGAATGGTTCCTTGGCAGCCGGGTCAATTATGCCGAGCATATCCTGCGTCACGAGCGCGAGCATCCTGATGATGTGGTTCTGCACCATTCCTCCGAGATCCGCCCGCATGCCACGACGAGCTGGGCGGAACTGGGCCATGATGTCCGGCGCCTGGCGACCCGCCTGCGCGCGCTCGGTATAGGGCCTGGCGACCGGGTGTGTTCCTATATGCCGAATATTCCCGAGACGGTGGTGGCCATGCTGGCCGTCACCGCCATCGGCGCGGTCTGGTCGTCCGCCGCGCCGGAATTCGGACCAGACACGGTCAAGGACCGCTTCTCCCAGATCGAGCCGAAGCTGATCTTTGCCGCCGATGGCTACAGTTTTGGCGGGCGCCATTTCGACCGGCGCGAGGAAACCCGGCAGATCGTGGATGCCATTCCTTCCATTGAGCATGTCATCTGGCTCAACTATGCCGGGGAAGCCGATCCGCCGGGCTTTGCGCACGCGGCCGTCACGCCCTGGAGCGAGCTTTACGCTCTGCCGGATGTGGCCCTGGAAGACTTCCGGTTCGAGCGCGTGCCCCACGACCATCCGCTCTGGATCCTGTTTTCCTCAGGCACCACGGGCCTGCCCAAAGCCATTGTGCATTCCCATGTCGGCATCATTGTCAGCCAGTTCAAAGGCGGCGCGCTGCACAGCAATCTGAAGCCCTCAAGCGTGATGTTCTTCTATTCCACCACCGGCTGGATGATGTGGAACGCCCTGATGCGCGCCCCGCTGATGGGCGGGGCGGCGGTGCTCTATGATGGCAGCCCGGTCTTCGAGGGCTTCGACCGGCTCTGGAAGGTTGCCGAAGAAGCCGGTGCCACCAGCTTCGGCGCGAGCCCGACCTTTATTGAACTGATGCGCAAGCATGGCGTCGTGCCGAAGGAGACTATCGATGTGTCTTCCATTGAGGCGGTGTCGCTGTCAGGCTCCCCGGCGACGCCGGAGACCTTCAGCTGGTTCTACGAGAATGTGAAAGAGGATCTCTGGGTGATGTCGGCTTCCGGTGGGACGGAGTTCTGCACTGGCCTCGTGGTCGGTGTGCCCACCCTGCCGGTCCATGCCGGTGAGATCCAGGCGGTGGGCCTCGGCATCGATGTGCGCGTGCTCGATGATGACGGCAACGAGGTCTCCGGCGAGGTCGGCGAACTGGTGGTCGCCCAGCCCATGCCTTCCATGCCGCTCTATTTCTGGGGCGACGCTGGGGACCAGCGTTACCGCGAGACCTATTTCAGCACCTATCCCGGCCTCTGGCGCCATGGCGACTTCATCAAGATCAATGACCATGGCGGTTGCTACATCTATGGCCGCTCGGACTCCACGCTCAACCGCTATGGCGTGCGTATCGGTTCCTCGGAGATCTACCGCACCATGGAGGGGATCGAGGAGGTGCTCGACAGCCTGGTGGTGTGCATCGAGACCGCCAATGGCGGGTTCTACATGCCGCTTTTTGTAAAGCTGCGCGATGGCGGGGACCTCACCCCGGCGCTGCGCGAGCAGATCAACACCGCCCTGAAAACCGAGCGCAGCCCGCGCCATGTGCCAGACGAGATCCGCGCCGTGCCGGACATCCCCTACACGCTGACGGGCAAGAAGATGGAAGTGCCGGTACGCAAGATCCTGATGGGCCTGCCGCCGGAAAAGTGCTTCAGCAAGGATGCCACGCGAGATGGCGATGCCATGGACTGGTTCGTCGATTTCGCCGCCGCGCGCCTTGCCGCCATGGATGCCTAGAACGGGTTCAGGCTGTAGCCTTCGGCGCTGAGCACGGCATGGGCGGTCATGGCCGAAAGCGCCATGTCGGCATCGACGGGCGCGGCTGGGCCGAAGTCCTCGATCACGGGGCCGGTCACAAAGCCCTTGTCGGCGGACTGGGCCTCGACGGCGGTCATCGTTGCGGCAGCAACTATTGCGGTGAGCAGGGTTCGGAACATGATCGGGTCTCTCCGGTTTTGTTATGGAAGCGCCATGCGGGCGGAAAGGGCCAGTACGGCGTCTTCCGGCCGGAATGCGAGCGAAGCGTCGCAGCGACATGGGTTGGCCATTCCGCTGGCGATGTCCATATATGTGGTATGGATGCATCGGCCCACCGCTTCGCCAGGCCGGTTCACAATGAGGCAAGGAAACACCAGATGATCCGCCCAACCTATATGCTGACCGCCGCTGCCCTGGTTCTTGGGGCCTGCGCCACCTCCACGCCCTATGCGCCGATGGACGGGCGGTATGGCTATTCTGAACAGAGAATCGAAACCGACCGGTTCCGCGTGGAATTCCACGGCAACAGCTCGACCTCACGCGAAACCGTCGAGACCTACCTGCTCTACCGCGCCGCCGAGCTGACAGTGGAAAACGGCTTTGACTATTTCCTCGTGGTCGAGCGCGACACCGATGTGAACAAGACCTATTCCACCCTGGGCGCCCGGCCCGCGCCCTTCGGGCCATATCCCTATGCTTATAGCCGGTTCCCCTATTACGCCTATGGCTACCCCTGGGCGCAGGATGTGACCGTGCATGAGCGCCGCCGGTTCGAGGCCCAGGCCTATATCGTCCTGCGCCAGGGCGAAAAGCCCGAGGACGATGTCATGGCCTTCAATGCCAGCGATGTGCTCGCCAATCTCGGCCCGCAGATCCTGCAGAGCCAGCAGGCGGCGCAATAGCGCGCCAGGCCTGCCTTACGCGTCGAGGATCTTCCTGCGGAAAACCGTGATCATCAGGATCAGCGCGACATTGGTGGCGATGACGAAGAACAGCGCCGGCAGGCCGGTGCTAGACATGGATCGTCACGCCGCCGTTCATGGCTGATATCGATGCGGCTCTTCGACAGTTTGGGGTGCGGGTGTATAAATTGCGCCGGAATGTAGCAAGGAAGCTGTCGCATTTACATGCTACAAGCCCGGGATGTTCGTGCGTTCGATCCTCATGATGGTGCGTTTGCTCGCTGTGCTGGCCGTGACGACCTCGCTGCTGCTTTCACCGGCCGCAAGCGAAGAGATCGAACTGGAGGCGCCTGCCGTGGAGCTCTGCACAAGCCTCGATGCGGACCGGGCGGACAAGCCTGCCGAGAAAGACCATTCCGGCCATGCCCACCACGACCATGCCTGCGGCTCCTGCCATATTCACCTGCTCGGCACAGCGTCTCCGGTCCTGTCGGGCCGCGCTCTGCCGCCGGTGAAACGGGCGATCCTGCCCGACGCCGGACCTGAACTGGTCGAGCTTGCCGGACTGTTCCGGCCTCCCCGGATCTGATTCTCGAAACACGTGCAGCGCCTTCGTGCGCTGCGGTTTTAGGATCAATCAGGGAAATCCAATCTCATGCTACGACATCTATGCGTGGCGGGCATTGTGCTCGCCGGCGCCAGCGCGCTGCCAGCCGCAGCCTCGCCATGCTTGGCGCGCGCGGGCGATCAGACCGCCCCTTCAGGCGGCCCGCTGACACTCGCCACGGTTCTCGCCAATGTCCGTCAGGCTTCGCCCGAGCTGCTTGCTGCTGGCCTGGAAGTGCGCGCGCGCACGGCCGAAGCGGCCCAGGCCGGACGCTGGACCAATCCATCACTGACCGTCGAGATCGAGAATTTCGCCGGTGGCGGCGAATATTACGGCTTCGATCAGGCCGAAACCACACTGGCTGTTGAGCAGACCCTGCGCCTTGGCGGCAAGCGCCAGCTTGGCGAGCAGGCCGCCCGGGCCAGCGCCGCGCTCGGAGAGGCTGAATGCGCCGTGCTCCTGCGCGAGGCCGAACTGGAGGCCGCGCTGCTCTATGCCGAACTCGTCGCAGCCGTTGAGGCAGAGGCGCTGAGCGCTGAGGCCGCCGAGCTCGGCGAGGATCTGCTTGCGATTTCCGACCGGCGTGTGGAGGCTGGAGAGGCTGCCCCGCCGGAGCGGGCACGGGCGCGTGCCGAGGCCGCTCGGTTGAAGGCCGATGCCGCCGGCGCCGCGTCGCTGATCGAGCAGAGCCGGTATGCGCTTGCCTCCATCTGGGGCGGTGATGGCGAGGCGATCGGCTTGCCGGTCTCCGGGCTCCAGTCCGGCACAGACACCGATACCGGCCCTGCTGTCAGCCATCCTCGGCTCGATGCAGCCCGGGCCGCAGAATCCCTGGGAACGCGCATCGAGGCGCTGGAACGGGCGCAGATCCTCCCGGATCTCGATGTCTCAGCCGGCATCCGTCGGTATGAAGCCACCGGCGAGCAGGCCCTTGTTGCGGGCATCAGCGTGCCCCTGCCGATCTTCGACCGCAATCGCGACGCGGCAGACGCTGCACGATATCGCGCCGAGGCGGCCCGTGCCGGCACGCGCGGCGTGGAAGCGCGCCTCCGGGCGCAGCAACAGGCTGCCGTTGCCAGGCTGAGAGCGGCGGAGATCCGGGTCTCGCTCCTGAACGAGGAAGCCGTCCCTGCTGCCAGCCAGGCCTATGAGGCCGCCCTTCAGGGCTACCGCATCGGTCGGTTCGATCTTGACCAGACGATCAATGCCCGCGCCGCACTCGTTGCCACCCGGCTGGACCTGATTGCCGCCGAGCTTGAGCGCAACAAGGCCAGTCTCAACCTTCGCAGCCTGATCGGGGCTGCCCCTTTCGATGGAGGCCAATGATGCCTGCCGACCCCAGAAAACGGACACTTGCGGCAATGTTGGCCGCGCTGATGCTCGCCGGTTGCGGCGGGGCCGACTCAGGCCCGGACGATCATGATCATGCCAGCCAGGACAGTCTCGACCATGACGAGGACCATGATGACCATGGCGAGGATCATGAGGAAGGCGAGGCGCGTGACGATCATGACCATGAGAGCGAAGGCGATATCGTCCGCCTGACGGCCGCGCAGGCCGCCGAGGCCGGTGTTCGAACAACCGTCGCGACCTCGGCAACCCTGTCGGACCGGATCGAACTGCCGGCCGAAATCCGTTTTGACCAGGACCGCGTCGCGGCTGTGGCATCGCAGGTCAACGGCACGGTTGCGCGCCTGTATGCCGGCGAGGGCGACACGGTGGCCGAGGGCGAGGTCCTGGCCACGGTTTCCAGCCGCGAGCTTGCTGGAATGAAAGCCGACTTCCTGACCGCTCGCACACGTGAGGCACTGGCGCTTGCCGGCCTGGAGCGCGAACGGGTGCTATATGCCGACGAGATCACGTCCATGGCCGACCTGCAGGCGGCCGAAGCAGCCTATGCCGCCGCCGAGGCGGATCGAGAGGCGGCCGAGAACAAGCTGCACGCCATCGGCATTGGCCATGACGAGCTTGACCGGATGCACGAGGCGGCCGATGGCGCCCTGGCGCTCAGCTCTGTGCGGGCACCGCTTTCCGGCACGGTCATCGCGCGCCAGGCAACGCTCGGCGCCAGCGTGACGGCCGGCGATGGCGGGGGCGATGCCCTGTTCCGCATCGTCGACGACAGCGTGGTCTGGGCCGACATTGCGGTCTACAAGGCCGATGCGCCACTCGTCCGCGAGGGACTTGGGGTGGAACTGGTCTCGGGGGCGAGCGAAACGCTCGCCCGGGGCCAGATCGCGCTTGTTCTGCCGGTGATCGACGAGACCTCGCGCACGGCGACGGCTCGGCTGATCCTCGACAATCCGGCGGGGCGCATGCGTCCCGGCCAGTTCGTCAGCGCGCTCATCAGCCTGCCAGCCGGCCGATCCGGCGTTGTTGTACCCGATGCCGCGATCCAGACCGTGGAGGGCCATTTGTCGGTGTTCGTGCCTGTCGAAGAGGGCTTTGAACCCCGGCCCGTAGACACCGGGCAGAGCTCGAATGGGCAGACCGAAATCACCGGCGGCCTGGAGATCGGCGACGCTTATGTCTCCGAAGGCGCCTTCACGCTGAAGGCGCAGCTCGAAAAAGATGCCTTTGGCGACGGCCACGTGCACTAGGGGAGGGCAGTCATGTACGATCTGATGCACAGAATTGCCGGTGGGCGCCTGCTCGCCGCCATTGCCGCGCTCGCCATGACTATTGGCGGGCTGTTTGCCTTCCGCGCCTTGCCCGTGGACGCTTTTCCCGACCCGTCTCCCGCGCTGGTGCAGGTCTTCACCGAAACCGGCGGGCTCTCGCCGGAAGAGGTCGAGCGCTATGTCACCTATCCGGTGGAAACGGCCATGTCCGGCCTGCCGAAACTGGAAAGCACGCGCTCGGTTTCGAATTTCGGCCTCTCGGTCGTGAACATCTATTTTGAAGACGGCACCGATATCTATTTCGCCCGCCAGGTGGTCGGCGAGCGCCTGGCCGAGGCGGCCGATGCCATTCCCGAAGGCTTTGGCGAGCCGCGCATGGGGCCGATTTCCACCGGGCTCGGCATCATCATGTATTTCCGGTTGGTCGATGAGACCGGCGAAAGGAGCCTTATCGAGATGCGCGAGATTGCCGACTGGCTGGTGAAATACCAGCTCCAGTCGGTGCAGGGCATCACCGAGGTGCTCGCCCTGGGCGGCTTCGAGAAGCAGTATCAGGTCCAGCTCGACCCCGATGCGCTGCTGGCCTTCAATGTCCAGGTTTCCGATGTGATCGCCGCGCTGGAGCGCGCCAACCGGACCGAGGGCGCACAGTTCATAGAGGTCGGGGCCGAGCAATACACCGTGCGCGGTGTCGGTCTGGCCACGCAGATCGGCGATCTTGCGGAAACCCCGATCCGGACAGAGGACGGCCGGGCCGTGCGTGTCGGCGATCTCGGCACGCTCACCGTTGGCGGCGGCGTGCGGCAGGGGCTGGCGACCGCCAATGGCGAGGGCGAAGCGGTGGCCGGACTGGTGTTGAAACTCTACGGTACCAACACTTCCGATGTCATCGAGCTGACCAAGGCCCGTTTCGATGCGATCAACGAGACCCTGCCGGATGGCGTGCGCGCCGTGCCGTATTATGATCAGGGCACACTGGTCGACAAGGCAGCGGCCACGGTCACCACCGCGCTCTGGCAGGGCGCCTTGCTGGTGGCTGTTGTCATTGTGCTGTTTCTGGGCGGCTGGCGGCCGAGCCTCGTGGTGGTCCTTTCCATACCCTTCTCTGTCGGCTTTGCCGTTCTCGGCATGCTGGTGCTCGGCATGAGCGCGAACCTGATGTCGCTCGGCGGGGTCGCGATCGCCATCGGCATGATGGTGGACGGGGCAATCGTCATTGCCGAGAATGTCGACCGGGGCCTGCGCGAGCGAGGGGCAGGGGACGACGCGCGCGCCACGGTGGCCCGCTCGACCGCGGAGGTCATCGCTCCGCTTGTGGCGGCGGTGGCGGTGGTGATCATCGTCTTCCTGCCGCTCTTCTCGCTGCAGGGTGTCGAGGGCAAGACCTTCCGGCCGCTGGCCGCCTCCGCCGCGCTCGCCATGACCGGGTCGCTCATCTATGCGCTGCTCGTCGCGCCGGCCATGGCTTTCGGTCTGATGCGCCCGCCAAAGGCAGGACGCGAAACCGGCGACAGCCGTCTTGCGCGTCTCATCCGGCCGGTTGCCAGCTGGTTCGTTGCGCACCGTCTCGCGGCGGTGGGCCTGGCAGCCATCCTGCTCGTGGCAGGCGGATTGGCCGGCTCGCGTCTCGGCTCGGAGTTCAAGCCCGCCCTGGAGGAGGGCGATATCCTGATGCGCGTCACCATGGCGCCGTCGATCTCGCTCAGCGAGGCACGGGACACCATGACCCGTGTGGAACGTCGCCTGCTCCGGGACTTCCCGGAAATCGACTCGCTCGTCAGCAGGATCGGGCGCGGCGAGGTCGGCGCTCATGCCGACCCGGTCAACAGTTCCGAGACCTTCATCGCTCTCAAGCCCGAGCGCGACTGGCGGCCGGGCATGACCGCGCCGGACCTGCGTGCGGCGATCTCGGACAATCTTGCCGACTATCCCGGTATCCGCGTCAATATCGGCCAGCCCATTGCCATGTCGGTGGACGAGCTCCTGACCGGCACCAAGGCGCAACTGGCGGTGAAGATCTTCGGGCCGGATACCGATGTGCTGCTGGAAGCCTCGCAGGACCTGCAGGCCATCCTGCTGGGCATTGAGAGCGCGAGCGACGTCCAGGCCGACCAGATCACCGGTGCGCCACAGCTCGTGGTCTCGGTCGACCGCGAGGCGCTCGGACGCTACGGCCTGTCGGTCGGGGATGCGCTCGACACTTTGCGTGCAAGTGTGGGCGGGGCAGAGGCCGGCGTCCTGTTTGAGGGCGTGCGGCAGTTTCCGGTCATCGTCCGGTTGGAAGAGGGCGCCCGCGACAGTGCGCGTGCCATTGAGCGGCTGGTCCTGGAATCGCCGTCCGGGGCGCAATTGCCGCTGGAACAGGTGGCCAGTGTTCGGGAAGTGATCGGGCCGCGTCAGATCACGCGAGAAAATGGCGAGCGGTTCATCACTGTCCAGCTCAATGTGCGCGGGCGCGATATCGGCTCCTATGTCGGCGAGGCCCAGGCAGTTGTGCGTGCCGGTCTCGATCTGCCACCTGGCTATCGCGTGGAATGGGGCGGGCAGTTCGAGCTGCAGCAGCAGGCGAACCGGCGTTTTGCCGTCGTCATTCCGGTGACGCTCGGCATTGTGTTCCTGATCCTGCTCATGGCGTTCGGGCGCCTGATGTCCGCAGTGCTGATCCTGCTCAACATACCGCTGGCGCTGACCGGCGGGGCGCTGGCGCTCTGGCTGGCCGGCCTGCCGGTCTCGGTGCCGGCCACGGTCGGCTTCATCGCCCTGTTCGGCATCGCGCTTGGCAATGGCATGGTGCTGGTGAGTTTCATGGACGATTTCGCCCGGCAGGGACGCGACCGCAACGCGCTTGCCGTGGAGGCTGCTGCCTTGCGGGCAAGGCCTGTCCTGATGACGGCGCTGACCACCGCGCTCGGCCTCGCACCGCTGCTGTTTGCGGCTGGCGTCGGGGCGGAGGTGCAAAGGCCGCTGGCGACCGTTGTGACGGGCGGTCTCGTCTCCTCGACCCTGCTGACCCTGCTCGTCCTGCCGGCGGTTCACCGCTGGTTCGCACCGAGGCCGGACGGCCATCATTCCCTGCTGGAAGCACAGCATGCTTATGGCGAGTAGGGTGTCCGGCGGCAATGCAGGGTTCGATGTTCCCCTGAGGTGGCTTGCCCATTGTGCGATCATGCAATGGCGGGTCTTAGCGATGGGGCCCTGCCACGCTGTCATGGTCGGCTGCGGAATAATGCCGGATCGAGTTGCCGCGGAACTTCCGCATTGCGGTGTAGCCGGCAAAGGCAAGTCTGGCAGAAGCCGGCTCGAAATTCCTGATGCCTGTCTTGAAGCTTGGCCGCGCCATCGCGCGGCTGAGCCAGGACTTCATGCGGGGAAAGCGCTCGAAGGGATAGTCCATCAGCCGAAGTCGATATGCATTCACCAGCCATGATATGTCGGCGAGCCCATAGGCCGGGCCGGACAGCCATTCTGTGTCTCCAAGCCGTGTTTCCAGTTGGCAGAACCTGTCCCCGATATCACTAATGGCGGCCTGAATGCGCTCTGCGCTGAACCCCTTTCCGGCCGTGAACTCGCGGTGGAAGTCGACAAGCGCCGGATCGGCGTCTGTCGTTTCAAAGGCTCTCAGCTTCTCAGGCGATTTCAGGGCCTTGGGCTTGAAAAGGAACTCGTGCGAGAGAAGTTTCATGGCGCTTTGGGCGCCACTGGAACTTGCGATCGATTGTTCCACAAATGCGAGGTCGGCCGCGCTGTCTGGATGGAGCCTAGCCCCGGGAAAAGTCTCATCGAGATACTTGATGATGTCATTGCTCTCCACATGAGTTCTTCCATCGTGAACGAGGACGGGAACCAGTCCCTTCGGGTTCAGCCTCAGATACTCGGGCGTCGTGTGCTCGTCTCTGGTCAGATCCACGATGTGGCTGATCCACGCGATCCCCTTCTCCGACGCGGCGATGCGGACGCGCTGCGAGCAATTCGAGATCGGGAAATGGAAGATGTGAACGCCTTGTAGCGCCTTTATGTCTTCCCGCTGGGTCGGGATTTCCATTGAGCCTACTCTTCCGCCAGGTCGCCAGGGGCGAGCTTCTGGGGAAGCGCAGACGGCGCTTCGGGAGCCGCCGGACACGCCCCGGCAGCCCAGCGGACCCCATTGGCGACCAGCCGTCGATAGACCGGGTCGGCGTAGACTTGCGGAGCGTGACCCAGCGCGGAGTAAAAGGAACGTCCCTGCGCAACCTCGCGCGCCCAGATTACCGGGTGATCGTCGCCCATGGACAGGTCTGCGCCGAAAAGGCCGGTGGTGGAAATTGAGCTTTCATCGACCGTTGCAAGGATGCGCGCTCCAGCCTCGCGGGGATTTGCGACGAAGGCATACCATTCATCCTCAACCGCCCACACGTCTGGCACTTCATTCGACAGACAGTCCTCTCCGGCTTCGATCCGGACGGTACCCTCCTCGATTTGCGGGTCGTGCGGGTGACCAATATATTGCGTGCCGATGAGCGTGTTCACATACCAGTGCCAGGCGTAGAAGCGGTTTCCCCCGGCGCCATGCAGCCCGACAAATCCGCCACCTGCCTCAACATAGGCTCGGAATGCGTCACGCTGTGAAAGCGTGAGGACATCGCCGCTGACATTGTCCCATATCACCACATCAAACTGCCGAAGAATTTCGGATGTGAAGGCAGCGCCGCTATTTGTTCTGACCACCGACCAGTCATTTTCAGTGGCAAGGTCCTGCAGCATCTGCTCAGACGCGGCCATGGCCTCGACTTCCCGATGCGCGTTCGTCTTGTCAAAGACCAGAATTCTGATCTGCCCCTCTGCAACTTCGATCTCGGGCGGAACGACCTCATAGCGTTCGCACCGCGCCGCCTTGATCTCATCGGTCAGCGGAAGGGCTGCCAGCTCTCGGGCGATCTCCTGGACGACGGGATCGGGCATCTTCTTCATATTGGCGATGACGGCGATGTTGTAGCCCGCTGACAGGGAAGGTGGGGTAACCCGTTTGAGCTCGTCCGGCAGGGCGCCGAAAAAGCCCGGAGCCGCGCGTTCGACCGCCTCGATCGCCCGCGGGTCCATGAGGATATCCATGAGCGGCGTGTCGAGATCGTAGGAAGCCTCGCGCAGCGGGCAATCGATCCGGGCGGCTTGCTGTGGGGCTGGTTCGGGCCCGGCCGTGCATGCGGGCAGGAGTATCACTGGCCCGGCCAGACAGATGCGCAAGGCCGTTCCTATCCCTACCATGGACAGCTTTCTCTTCGTGCACTGCTGTGATGCCCGGTGAGACAGCAACGGTTTATCTCCCGATGGACGAGGTAAAGCGCAACAGTTTCATCAAGGGCTCCGTTGTTCAGGGGGCGTTCGCGGGACCAAGCAGGCCGAGCGCGTTGCCGCGCTGAACGGTGGCGAGCAGGTCCGGACTGTCAGAAAAGGTCTGTTCGAGACCGGTTTTCAGCCTCTGGACGAGGGGCTCCGGCGTGAATGGCCAGTCGCTGCCATAGAGAAGCCTGGAATCGGATGCGAAGCTTCGAAGCGCGGGCAGCTGGCGGGGCAGGGGCGCCCCGGCAAGGTCATAATAGAATGTGCCGAGTTGCTCGATCACCTGTTGTGGATTGAGGTCACCGGCGGAGGGGATGGCAGCACTTGCAAACGCGATCCGGTCTGCAAGTGCGGGTAGCGCCGCGCCACCATGAGGGATGATGAATCGGATGCCGGGAAACCGTATGGGCACTTGCCTGTAGACCAGATTGGTGACGACGCGGGTCGTCTCGAACATGAATTCAAGAATCGGTGCGGGAAGACTGTGACCCTGCCCGACGCCGCAGGTGCAGTGCGGCGATGTCGGGTGCAGGAAGACAACCGCGCCGCGCCGGTCGAGCGCTTCAAGCAGCGGATCGAAGTCCGGATCGCCAGGATAAACGCCATGGTGGTTGCTTTCCAGGATGACCCCGCTGGCCCCTAGCTGGTCGAATGCGTAGTCGATTTCAGTCAGGCTCGCGGAGACATCCGGCAGGGGCAGTGACGCAAAGAAGCCAAACCGCCCGGGATAGCGCGCGGCGAGGTCGGCCGCTTCCCGGTTTACAAACCGTGCCAGGTCCGCGGCAGCATCATCGTCGCCAAGGTGAACCCCCGGGGAACTGACCGATAGGATTGAACGCGTGATGTTCTGCCGGTCCATCATGGCTACCATGTCCTCGCCGCTCCAGGCGGGAAAGCCAGGCATGCCGTCCGGATGGCCATGGCCGGATGCTATCGCGGTTTCCGTGTAGTGTTGCGGAAGGAAATGGGCGTGAACGTCGATCGATCCAGTTGTCACCGGCGTGGGCTCTCCTGTGGATGCGGGGATTGAGGTGGTGCAGCCGGTGAGCCCGGCAATTCCTGCCGCGCCGATCATTTTCAGATTGTCGCGGCGCGTGTACTTGCCGCCGGTCATCGTGATGCGCTGGCCGGCCGGTTCGAATTGGGAACAAATTGCATGGCCGGGCCTCCCACGGGCTGAGTTTGTCGCTGCCTTGGCGCAGCTTGATTGTTATGGGAGCAATGAATAGATTTAAATGGACTATTCGTCAATTAAGTTTGGCGAAAACCAGGACGAAGCCTCAGGGCCCGCCAGCCAGAGCGGCGCACGCACAGGGCAGACTGGTCGGGATTCTAGGTGCCCTCGACAACGGGCCGGATTATCTTTTCAGCCGCTTCGGATGCGATCAGTTCGGACTCGATGGGCGACAGTCCATACCCGCGCAGCAGGAGCGTATTGAACTGCTGGCAGGTGGAGACGGCCAATGACTTGTGCTCAAGGGATATAATGCGTGCGATCAGTGCCTGGGAGATACCAAGAAGAACGGCAAGACCTGTCTCCAGGCAAAAGAAGGCCAGCCTGCCTTCTGACAGGCCCGACTTGAGATCATTGATGGTTGGTGAATGCATCGCAGAAGTCGGCGCTATGTCATAAAGCGGCAAGCGGGCAAATATGCCCCCATCCTCCGGGTTGCGCAGGGCCTGTGCGGCGTAGATCGAAACGGCTGTGGCGACCCGGCGCGCAGGATCGGTTTGTCCCTCATTCTCACGCGTGACGGCCGCATCCACGCGAGCACGCGCGAGCATCAGGATTTCCCGGACAAGCTCATCCTTGTCCGAGAAATGATTGTAAAAAGTCTGCTTGGCAACATTGGCGACGCGAATGACTTCATCGGTGCTGATCGCACCGGGATGCTGTTCGCTGAACAAGGATCGTCCGGCCTGCAGGATGGCTTCCCGGGATCGCTTTCGTCTGGGATCCAGGCGCTTTTTGCCTGTATCTTCTGCCGTTTTGGGCAGTTTCTTTGACTTTTGTTCCATGAGTAGAGCGAATTGCACACTCCTGGAGCTGCGTCAAAAGAATCCTTGAAATCGAGGCGCCCAAGATTTAGACGTTTCGTCCAAGAAAATGGGTTGGCGGGATCCCGCGCCAGCTGACTGGAGGACGCAAGATGTCAATAGCGCACGCCATGGCGATCTCTTCCGTCCAGGCAATCCGACGAGTGTGACGGATACCCCGACCATGATGGGTCATCAGCGGGGGCGGCTGCGCCCGAGGATTTCGCGGTTTGACGGCAGAACTGAAGGTGTGGGCAGGAACCAGAATGAAAACTATCAAATGTGATGTCGCGATTGTCGGTGCGGGGCCCGTGGGTGTCGTGCTGGCCGGTCTTCTGGGGCAGAAGGGTGTGTCTGTCTTTGTCGCTGACAAGTCTGAGGATGTGTACCCGATGCCGCGGGCTGCGCATTTCGATCATGAGATCATGCGCGTTTTCCAGCAGCTTGAGATCGTCGACGAGATAGAGGATTCGATCCTGTCGGTCGGCCGCTATGTCTTCCAGAACAGCGAGGGCGACACTCTTCTGGAGTTCGATGCGTCGCAGCCTGCGGATACTGGCTGGAAAAGCTACATGATGCATCAGCCAGGCATAGAAAATGCCCTGCGCTGCCGCCTGGAAAATGATCCCTATGTCACGTTTCTGACCGGAACCGTGCTTGAGGCGTTCGAGGACAGGGGCGATCACGTCGTGTCGCGGTGGAGTGGAAAGAGTGAGGGGATCGAAGTCACATCACGCTATCTGATCGGATGTGATGGCGGCACCAGTTCTGTGCGCCGTGCCCTGGGTGTGCGCCTTGATGATCTTGGATTTGATGAGCCGTGGCTTGTTCTCGACCTTGTTGTTCGGCCGAACAACGAATTCCCGACACACAATATTCAGTTCTGCGATCCGGCCCGGCCGACGACCTATGTTGTGATGGGCAATTCGCGCCGGCGGTTTGAATTCATGCTCAAGCCCGGCGAAACGGCGGAAAGTATTGTTGAGGATGCCGCGATTGCCGAGCTTCTCGCGCCGTGGAATCGAGACGATATCCTGAAGGTCGAACGCAAGGCGGTCTACCGTTTCCATGCGCTGGTCGCTGAACACTGGCGGCGGGGGAATGTGTTTCTGGCCGGTGATGCCGCCCATCAGATGCCCCCTTTTGCCGGCCAGGGCATGTGCTCGGGCATCCGCGACGCTATCGCGCTGTCCTGGCGTATTCCCCTGGCGCTGAATGGCTATGATGAGGAATGTCTGTTCCCCAGCTACCAGATTGAACGCGAGCCCCATGTGCGGGCCATCACGCATGCCGCCATCGAGACAGGCAAGGTCGTTTGCACGCTTGATCGGGCCATTGCCGCGGCCCGCGATCAACAGATGAAGGCGGCGAAAGCAGCGGGCATGGAACAGCCTTCCATTGAATCTCCACCCTTTCAGATCGTTCTGGGGCTTCCGCAAGCGCCTGAGGCTGGCAAGCGTTTTTTCCAGCCATCGATGATACAGGAAGACGGTGTTTTGCGGCTGGATGATGTTCTGGGCTCACAGGCCTGGCTGATCAGTGCGGGTGCGCTCCATGCAAGAATGATCGACCGCAGGCTCAACATCCTGCAGGTCTCGACGGCGGCCCCAATGTTGGCGGCATTTCGCCCCGAGTTGGAGGCCTGGCTTGCGAAAGCCGGTGCCGAGGCGGTTCTGGTGCGCGAAGACCGTTATGTTTTCGGGACCGGGACCGCAGGTGAGTTGGTGAGGGCATATCAAGCGATGCTGGAAGGTCCTGCGGCTCAGCCGGACCAGGCCCGTGAGCTGTCGGCTGTGTGAATTCTGCCTTGGGGCCGTCGCGCTTGTTTTGCTCCATTTGCGGGCATGTAAAGGACTATTAGTCAAAAAAATTAAAACTTATCCGAGTGATCCGGGAGATCGTGAGTGCTGCGGTTTAAGGCATGAATGATTAGGATTGCGTGCTTCCGCCGGATGAGTTTCCTTGGCGGCAAACAGATAAAAGTAGACTAATAGTCCATTTTGTGTGCGCCTATACAGGCAACCAACACGCCGGGCTTTCCGGTGATGCCCATGGACTTCGTGGTGAGCGACTCGCTGAGCTTCTCCTCGACTGATCCGAAGATTACGCTCGACTATGATGTCACCGACGATGTGATGATCTACGGGACCTATGCCGAAGGCTTCAAAAGCGGCGGCGTTCAGTACGCCGTCTACGATCCCGCCTCAGCCAATTCCTCCTTCGATGAGGAGCGCCTGCGCTTGGTCGAAATCGGCTTGAAATCACGCTTCTTCGATGACCGCGTTCAGTTCAACTCGGCAGTCTATCAGTACGACTATCAGAACCAGCAGGTGCAATCGATTGTTGCGATTGGCGGGGCGCCCCAGGCGCTGACGCAGAATGCCGGCGACAGCACGCTGACCGGCATTGAAACAGAGTTTGTTGCGCTCCTGGCCGAGGGCCTGACGGTGACGGCAAACTACACCTATCAGCGCCACCTTCGACCGCTTCGAATCCCTGACCGGCAGCCTCGCAGGAAACCGCCTTCCGCGCACACCTGAACATGCCTTTACTCTCGGTGCTGAGTATGCCGCCGATCTTGGCCGCAACGGCCAGCTGACCCTGAAGGGCAATTATGGCTGGAAGGACGACTATTACTTCAATTTCGAGAACACGGTCGGCACAGATTCCTATGGCGTCCTCGATCTGACGGCCTGGTGGGACCTGCCGAACGGATCAACTCGGCTTCGCCTGTTCTGCGACAATTGTTCGGATGAGGAATATCTGAACCAGGTCGTGGTGTTCCCGCCGACCCTCGGCGGTGGTGGCCGGGAGAGCTGGGCCAATCCTCGCCGCTACGGTGTCGAACTTACGCAAAGCTTCTAGGATGGCAGACCGGCCGCTAGATCAGGGAAAGACAATGAGTCATACGCCTTCACTCGCCCTGTACCACTTTCCTGGCGCCTGCTCGATGGTGAGCCGAGTTGCGTTGGCGGAAGCCGGGCTGGAGTACGACCTCAATATCGTCAATCTGGACAGGAATGAGTAGTATTCAAAGGTATATCTGAGCGTTTCGCCGCTTGGGAAAGTGCCAGCCTTTGTCGCCGATGGGGCCGTGATCACGGAGAATCCCGCCATTCTGGCCTATATCGACGCCCTACGCCCTGAGGCCGGGATATTGCCGGCCCGGGATACGCCCTTGATTGTCGCCGAGATTCAGCGCGGCTTTTCGTTGTGTTCGGGCACGCTTCATCCCATTGTGCGGGGCTTGGCCAACCCTGTCCGCTTCACGACGGGCGATGTCGGCCCGGTGCGCGAACGTGCACAGGAGCTCGCTGCGGCGAGCTTCGGCTATGCAGCAGCGCGTATTGGCGAGCGCGGCTGGTGGCTCGGCGACTGGTCAATCATCGATGTGTATCTGGTCTGGTGCTTCTTCGTCGCCTGCCATGCCGGCTTCGATGGCGCAGCCATGCCGGCATTGCAGGACCATCAGGCGCGCGCGCTGGAGCGCGAGACATTTGCCGCCGTCTTCAAGGACGACATGGCACGCCGCGCCAGCATGGGCCTGTAGGAATTCATGCGATTGCAATCGAGGGACAGCCCCTGCTGGATCAGTTGAAGTTGCCGTCGCCGCTTCACTGATCATGCCCGGCAACGAGCGCATCGAGATCTGATTTGCTGAAATATCGCCCGCCGCGTACCACAGCTGCGATATCATCAAAATTGTCCACGCTCTCCAGCGGATTTGTGGTGAGCAGCACGATGTCGGCAGCCATGCCCGGCGCAATCTGGCCCATCGTGTTCGTTCGGCCCAGAAACCTTGCGGAATCAATGGTCGTCATCTGTAGAATCTTCAGTGGAGACAGGCCGGCTTCTGCAAGCTCCTCAAATTCATCCTGCATCGTGCTGGCCGGCGAGAGACCGGAGTCATCGGTGCCGATCATCATTGGCACGTTCTCTTCATCCCATATCTTGATGACGCGAAGATGGTATTGGTATGAGCTGAGATAGGTCGCCTTCATCTCTTCCGGCAACTGAGCATACACCTCATCGACTTCCTGGCGAATTTTGCGCTCGTCCTCATCCCAATAGGCGACCGCGGCCTCGCTATCGAGGTCATATTCAGGCAGTTCCCCGTTTTCCTGGTGTCTCAATCTCACCAGTGTTGGAACCTGCCAGGTTCCCAGCTCGGCGAATCTCCGCGCCAAATCACGACATTTTTCCTCATCGAAATCATCAATCGCCCTCTGGCGCAGAGCAATGGCGTCCTGTTCTGCATATGCGGCGGGATTGATCATGATCCTTTTCAGCCGGCCCTGGGCCATTTGCTGGGCAAGCGGGATCTTTGTCAGCCAGGCTGGAATTTCCGTATTATGGGCCGGATCGGAATAGTAGGCCTGCGGATCGGAGGAGCAGTCGTAGAACAGGTTTTCCCCGGTCCCGAAATGCTCCATGGCCCTGTATCCGGCATCGGCGGCTTCGCGCATGGAAACATCGCCCGGCAAATGCCCGGCCGAATACAGGCCGACCTCAGATGCTTTTGCGGTCACGGCAAAAAAGGTCTCGCGGTCAACCAGGCCGACCTTGATGAAATCAGCTCCCTGTTCGGCTTGCCGTTCGATTTCCCGCTCGGCGGCGTCGGGCGATCCTGCATTGAAAGGCGTTAGGACTTCACCAGGCATGGTCAAAAGCGCCGGTCCGAGCTCGAAATCCAGACGCCCGCGCGCGCGGGCCTCAAGCGCGCCCCTGTTTCCAGACATTTGCCGGAAGCCCGTGATGCCGTTTGCCAGCATCATTGCGAGCTCTTTGTCCCTGTTCGAGAAGTCCGTCACAGTATGGGTGTGCATGTTGTTGTATCCGGGAGTGGCGTAGGTCCCGCCCGCATCAATGACCTGGAGATTCGGAGGCGAAGGGATGTCGCTTGCGCTCTCGAACACGCCCTCGATCACACCATCGACGATAAGGATGGAAGCATCCTCCCGGACTTGGCCATCCAGCGTGTCGATGACATTGAGATGATCCAGGCGAATGGCGCCAAGCGGCTCATCAATTGTCTCCGGTTGAGGCGTTCTGGAGCCGCTGCAGGCTGATAAGGATGCCAGAGCGAACACCATCAAAAGACCGAAAAATCGCAACTTAGTCCTCCCTGAGCTTTCGGCCGGTTTCACCCTTTCCCGAGGCGTGCACGGCACCTGCGCCCATATGAGCGAGCTCTTTTTTCTCATCGCGTCGAAATTACACATAAATGGACGATTAGTCCATATAAACTTGCCGGCCCGTAATGGTGTGGCGTGATGCGGAACCGTTAGCATGCGCACAAACATGCTCGATGATGTTTCCTCCTGTTGACGTGTCAGTTCGTGGCGCTGCTACAGCCCGCCTCCAATCCCTTCTGTATAGTGCATGTGCGTAAAACCGGGCCAATCCTGTGGCGTTGTGGCCGCCAGGCTGTGTCGCCAGTCACACACGGGATGCAAAAGACAGAGCGCGCGAAAAATCGGCGAAGCAGTGAGTTGACACGCCGCCCATTAAAATAGACTAATAGTCAAATAAATGTCTCGGAAAACGATTCCGAAGACACTTTTGGGAGGAAGGCAGTGAAAAGAATTCTCATTTCATCGGTGGCGACTCTGGCGATCGGGCATGGCGGTCTTGTGATTGCGCAAGAGGCCGGAGAGGCTGAAACCGATAATTCGCTATCCTTGTCGACAGTGACGGTAACCGCTGAGCGCACGACGCAAGACCTCCAGGACACCGCGCTGGCCGTCACGGCGCTTCCTGCAGATGAGCTCCAGGACCGCGGTGTCCAGGATGTGCGCGACTTGTCGAGAATTGTCCCAAGTCTGCAGTTCGGTACCCAGATCAATGGCGGCGACGGGGTCAGCTCGACGGTGTATTTGCGCGGTATGGGTCAAAGCCGGGCCGGCAATGGCAGCGAGCCGGCCGTTCCGATCTATATCGACGATTTTTACTATCCGTCGCTTGCCGGGAATGTCCTGCGGGCACTGGACATTGAGCAGGTCGAGGTTCTGCGCGGCCCTCAGGGCACCCTGTTCGGCCGCAACTCCGTTGGCGGTGCGATCCGCTACCAATCCAGGAAGCCGGACCAGGATCTCGGCGGCTTTCTCGAAGGAACACTTGGAAGCTATGACCGCCAGGATCTCATCGGCGCGGTAAACATACCGGTTGGCGACATGGTGGCCGTTCGGCTTACCGGGGCGTCGCTGGAAACCGGTGGCTTCATGGACTCCGTCAACGGCGGTGAGAAAGGGGCGTCGACGGAGAACACGCTGTTTCGAGGCCAGGTCCGCATCATGCCAACCGACGATCTGACCATCGATTTGAGCCATCAGATTTCAGATAATGATGCTGCTGGCTTGGCGACCCGGAACGTGTCCATCAACCCTGCGGCCCAATTGGCGGCGTTCTGGAATCTGAACCCCGCCAATACCCCGAGCTACGACGCTTCGCTTGTGAATGACTGTTTCTATTGCAACTATGGCGACCTGCCGGTGCCGGATTACGCATTTGCCCGGACCCATAACTCCGGTGCGAGTGTGTCCTGGATCGCGACCGACGATCTCGAATTAAAGCTCCTGGTCAGCAGGACCCTTGTCAAGGACGGGTGGAGCAATGACGTCGATGGAACCCCTGCAGTTGTGGCGCGCCAGTTTGTAACCACGAAAGTGCAGGGCGACTCAGTTGAGCTGCAAGCCCTGGGCGATCTGTCGTCCTGGTTTCACTATGTTGCCGGGGTTTACTACTACGAGGAAGAAGTCGCGGCTGGTGGCGGCCAGGAGTTCACGCACCCCCTCATGGGCTTGGTGCGCCAGGAATCGGAAAATACCCGCGAAAGAAAATCAATGTCGGGTTTCGCCAATATCCGGTTGGACCTGACGCCCGACCTGTCGGCGACACTCGGTGTGCGCGTCGCCAATGAGGAAGCCGCGATTGTTGCGGGGCCGGCGACTGATACATTCGATGAAGATGTCGTCCTTCCGCTCGCGAAGCTGCAATATAGCTGGACCGACAACATCATGACCTATGTGTCTTATGCGAAAGGGTACCGCGCGGGTGGGTACAATATTGTCAATGCAACCGGCGAAGTCATTCCCTTCAACTCCGAAGATGTTGAATCCTACGAGATCGGCGCGCGTATGGAATTCTTCGGTGCCCGCGCCCGGGTCAATCCGACCGCATTCGTCACCAAGTGGGACGACATGCAGATCAATGGACTGTTTCAACCTGCCGCTGGCGCGCCGACATCCATTCTTCGAAATTCAGGTGAAGCGACAATTTCCGGGGTGGAGCTGGAATCCAGCTTTGTTGTCACCGAAGAGCTCGCGCTGAATTTTAACGCCTCCTATCTCGACGCAGAGCTCGATAGCCTCGCTCCGGATGCGACAATCACTCTGGATGCACCTTTCGCGAATACCCCGGAATTGTTCTACGCGATCGGGGCCAGATATTCGCGCGACATTGGATCGGGTCTGGAGCTTTCCGCAAACCTGGATTGGTCCTGGAGGGCCGATCAGGAATCAACCTCGGATCTCAATGATTCCGTGACGCTGGAAAGCTACGGACTGCTCAATGGGCAGGTCGAGCTTGCGAGCCTGGAGAGCAATTGGAACGTCTCCTTGTTCGGGACCAACCTCCTTGACGAAGAATACCTGGCAGGCGGCCTGAACCTGACACCGGCGGTTGGGAATATTCGCCATACTGTGGGCCGCCCGAGGGAAGTCGGCATCCGGATCAGAAAAGACTTCTGAAGTTTCCTCCCGAACTTCAGCCCGTCTTGATGGTGGGGCGCTGCCATCAAGACGGGGTACTTTTTCCGCAACAGCGCAGTCATCGCTCTGGCAAAACCCACAAGGTGAGGTATCGGAATGCAAAGATCCGTAGGCCGATTGATTTCGGGCCGGCCCGGTACCCCGGGGCGACAAAATTCCGGCGCGGCGGATATGAGCTGGGATCGAAGAACCCTGCTTGCCGCTGGATTGGCGGCTCCGGTCGCGACCCTGCTGCCAGGTTGCGCGGCGACGGCCATGGCGCAGCCGGGCGTCTTTCCAAATGGCTTTCTCTGGGGCGCTGCGACAGCCGGGCACCAGATCGAAGGAAATGACGTCAATTCGGACTATTGGCTGATGGAAAACGTGCAGCCAACCCTGTTCGTCGAGCCGGTGGGAGATGCGTGCGATTCCTATCACCGATATGAAGCGGATGCAGATCTCGTTCAGGCCCTTGGCTTCAACTGTCTTCGAATGAGCCTTGAATGGTCGCGTATCGAGCCCGAGCCCGGGGCGTTCTCGATCGCCGAACTGGATCACTACAAGCGCGTGCTTGAGGCTCTGCGAGAGCGGGGAATTGCTCCGTTCATTACGTTCAATCACTTCGCATTGCCGCGCTGGTTCGCGGCGCGGGGCGGCTTCGAACAGGAAGATGCGCCAGAGCTGTTTGCTCGCTATGTCGAGCGCGCCACACGCCATCTCGGACATCTGATGCATGCCGTGGCGACCTTCAATCAGCCGAACCTCATCAAGACCGTGTTCTGGCGTAAGAACCTCTTTGAGGAAATGCCGGTCATTCGCCCGATGCTGGCCTCTGCGGCGCGCGCTTGCGGCTCAGACCGGTTCGTACCTTTCCTGCTCGGCGACCAGGACAAGATGCAACCGATCCTGAAACGCGCGCATATGGAAGCGATGGCTGCGGCAAAGTCGGTTCGCTCAGACCTGCCGATAGGGGTTACCCTGATCATGCAACATGATGAGGTCGTTGATGGGCCAGGCGACCTCCTGCAGGAAATGCGTCGAACATCCTATGATGACTGGCTGGCGGTTGCTGCTCAGTCTGACTTTGTTGGTGTGCAGATCTATACGCGTGGACGACTGACCGAACACGGCGATATCGGCGCGCCTGAAGGCGCCGAGACGACGCAGATGGGCTATGAATTCTACCCGCAGGCTGTCGGGCCGGTTCTTCGCTACGCTGCGGAAAAGGCCCGTGTGCCGATCTATATTACGGAAAACGGGATCGGCACGGAAGATGATGCGCGCCGCATCGCCTATACTGATCGGGCACTCGCGGATGTCGAAGCGTGTCTTCGCGAGGGTGTTGATGTGCGCGGCTATCTGCACTGGTCGCTCATGGACAATTTCGAGTGGCTCTACGGATACCGGCCGAAATTCGGACTGGTCTCTGTTGATCGCAGCACCTTCGAACGCACCCCCAAGCCGAGCGCTCTTCATCTGGGGGCAATCGCCCGGAGGAACCGGGCCTATTCTCCGACATAAGCAGGTCAAAGAAAATGCGGGTCCCATTGCTAGCGACAGCCGTTCTGATGGTGGCGGCATGCCAATCCGGTGCCCTGACATCTGCTGATGAACAGGTGGTTCTGGAAACCAGGGTCAAGCCAACCCTGATCTCCGACGGGCTTGTCTTCAAGGACCTGAATGCGAACGGTGAACTCGATCTCTACGAGGACTGGCGGGAGGCGCCGTATGAGCGCGCTGCCAATCTCGTGTCCCTGATGACGCTTGAGGAAAAAGCCGGAGCAATGCTGATCGCCACGCAGAACCCGGACTGCGACGGCACGATTACCGAAGACGGGCTTGCGCTGATGAATGAACAGCACATGTCGCGGTTTATCGTCCGGGCAATCGTGACGACCGAACCGGCAGACTGTTCGGTGCGCCTTCAGGGCTGGCGCCTGCGTGGCGGCTACAATCAGACACCGCGCCAGATGATAGAGTTCATGAATGCCGTTCAGGAAGTCCGGGAAGCCTCGCGGCTCGGCATTCCCGCAATCTTCAAGGACAACCCTCGCAATCATGTCGAAAACCAGCCCCGCTTCGGCATAGGCGTGGAGGGCGGGGCGGTGACCGAGTTTCCAAAACCTGCCGGAATTGCAGCCGCGGCGCTGGGAGCTGCTTCGCCCCCGGATATTCACGGCAGCATTCCCGAGACTCTGCCGGTGGATGCCGGCATTGTCCGGGCCTTCGCCGAAGTGGTTGGAGAAGAGTGGAGAGCGCTCGGCATCCGGGGGATGTACGGCTATACAATTGACCTTGCGACCGAGCCGCGCTGGTCTCGGATCCACGAAACCTTCAGCGAGGATGCGGGGATTACCGCCGCCATTGTCTCGGATCTGGTTTTGTCATTGCAAGGGCTGCCTCAGGCAAACGGACTGGCGCTCAGTCCGCAGACGGATGTTTCCCTGACGATCAAGCACTTTCCCGGTGGTGGGCCGCAATATATGGGGTGGGATCCCCATTACACCTTCGGAAAGTCGCAGGTCTATCCATCCGCCGACCGAGGATTTGGCTTCGACTATCATCTGAAGCCGTTCACTGCTGCGATAGATGCGGGGGTGGCCGCCATCATGCCCTATTACGGGGTGCCCACGGGGGCGCGGCGCGAGGGTGAGGCCATTGAAGAGCTGGGAATGGCTTTTTCAGAGCAGATCATTACCGATCTTCTGCGCAATGATCTCGGCTTCAGGGGCTATGTAAACAGCGACAGCGGAGTTTTCCCCGGCCACTTTCTGCTTGGCGGCGGGCGGAAGCTGTGCGAGACAAAAGATATATCATTTAGAGGGGCGTTCATGCGAGACCTGTTCAGACATCTGGTAGTGGCTTTGTCGGCGCTGGTGGTATCGGCCTGCGCAACCACTGGCGCCGCGCAGCCGGCGGAACTCGATCCGAACGAGTCCGCCGATACGCTGCAGATGCTGCGCAAGATCCAGTGTTCCACCGTGGACAATGAGCCTGCCATATTCACCTGGCACGGTGTGGCCTATTCTCGTCGTCAGGGCGAGCGAGACCGGCATCTGTTCGATGTCGAGGGCATGAATATCCGTGCCTGCTCGACCATTCATGACGAGGAGAAAGGCGACGGCTTCGCGCTCGTCTCGCGCGAGATCCTGCTTTATCTTGACAAGGATACCGGCGAGGTTCTGAAGAGCTGGGACAATCCCTGGACTGGCGAGACGCTGCCTGTGCAGCAGGTCGCGAATGACCCGGTCAACATGAAGACTTATTCGGTGGACCGCTTTGGCCAGCCCCTGAAATGGAGTGGCGACATTCTTGAGGGCAACTGGTGGCTGCGTGTGACGGTGCCGCTCTGGTATCCCAACCCGCTCGGTGGGGCCTACCAGGCGGAGGTCGGCGGAACATACCATGCCTCGGAGCTGTTCAACTTTTTCGGGAAGGAAGACGAACTGCTCGATCCGGAGACCAATTCGGTCTCGGTCACGGTCGGTTGGACCCGCATGGCGGACTGGTTGCCGTGGATGAAGATGAACGGGCGCGACGGGATGGTCTATTTCCATACTTCCGGAACGCGCATTTCCGACTTTGAAAGCTTGTCAGAGACCATGAAGACGGAGATCGCCACCCATTATCCGGACTGGACCTCGCCGCCACCCGAAGGTGATGCACGCCCGAACATGACGAGCTGGCTGTACTACAAGGGAGTTGCGGAAGGCAGCATTGAAACCCCGCAGCGCTAGAGAGACCAGATTCAGAAAGACGCAAGAAGCCGGGCCAGTATGGCCCGGCTTTTTTTCGCGCTTCAGCTTAACAGTGACAGCTGTTTCTGGAGGCCACCAAGTATCGCCTGCCTAATCCGGCATCACGCAAGTTCAATCGTGTGGCTGATGCAACAGCCTTTAAAAAAGATATACCAAATCGCAAAAGACGGCTTGCCAAATCGCAACAAGTGCTTCCCGATATAAAAGATATATCATTTGTGCGCCGGTTTCGACCGGAAATGGATGATCTGGAGCGGGAGAGCAGGGAATGAACAAGTCAGCATTATTCGTCAGTGTCGCGGCCGTTGCGGTTGCAGGCCGCATGGCCCCACCGGTCTGGGCGCAGGAGGACAGTCCGGAACTCAAGCAGGAGACGATCATCGTCTCGGCCAGGAAGATTGATGAGGCTCTGGTCGATGCACCTGTCGCCGTCTCGGCGTTCGGGGAAAGCGCGATCGAGGACCTGCAGCTCAACTCGATCGATGATGTGGCCAAGTTCACGCCAGGCCTGTCTTTCTCCAAGGCTTTTGGCCGGTCGACCGAACGGCCCGTCATTCGCGGCCAGTCCAACGTGCTGGCCGGCGTCCAGTTCGGCGTGGAAAGCGGCACGGCCTATTTCATCGATGGTGTCTATTATCCCGGCTCGATCCAGAGCCTCGACATGAATGATATTGCCAGGGTCGAGGTCATCAAGGGTCCGCAATCGGCGCTCTATGGCCGGAACACCTATGCTGGCGCCATCAACTTCATCACCAAGGATGCGCCCGAGGAATTTTCCGGCATGGCCAAGGCCCGTGTCGGCACGAACGGATACTACCAGTTCTCGGCAAGCATGGGCGCGCCCATCGGGGACACACTCGCCTGGCGCTTCAATCTCAGTAGCGATGAGTATGATGGCGAGTACACCAATCAGGTGACCGGGCAGAAGGTCGGTCAGGAATCAACGCTGAACATTTCCGGCGTGCTGGACTGGACGCCGACCTCCAATTTCGATCTGCGCCTGCGCGGCATGTATACCGAGACCGATGACGGTCCTTTGCCGCTGTTCTTGCAGAGTGCCGAGGCAGACAATTGCATGCCGGGCTACCGGTCTCTGTCCTCCTGGCCGATGTCGGACAGCTCGAATACAAACCAGTATTATTGCGGCGTCATACAGCCCGGCCAGGTGGCCCTGAATACCGCGCCCGACGCCGATGGTGTGCCGAATACGATCCCGGGCGTTCCGACGGATGCGACATATCCCAATTTTTCCGGGGTGCCCGTCCTGCCGCCCTTTGACAATGGACCCTACAGCCTTGCGCAGGGGATCGCGTTCAACGGCATCGAGACGACCGAGACCATTTTCCAGCTTTCCTCCGGCTACCGCTTTGGCGACAGCGGCTATGAGCTGAAACTGCTGGGCGGCTATCGCGACAGCGAGGAGTGGTTCGGTTACGACTCAGATCATTCCTCGGTGAACCTGATGAACCCGCTGCTGGGCGATGAATCCTTCTTTGCCAACACCACACGGTCGGATTTCGAGGAATACAGCGTCGAGCTGAAGATCGCCTCGCCGCAGACGGAGCGGTTCCGCTGGATGGCGGGCCTGTTCTACTATGACCAGACCATCGATGACTTCGATATCACCTTTGCCGATCCGACAGGCGCGAATACGCCGACCGGCGTGCGCACGGTGGAAAACCAGGCGATTTTCGGCCTGGCCGAGTATGACATCACCGACAAGCTGAGCCTCTCGGTGGAAGGGCGCTATCAGGAAGAAACCAAGACCGACAGTGCCGCGACCCAGACCCCGGAAATCGAGTACAACAAGTTCACGCCGCGCGTGACCCTGGACTATGCGCTCGACGGCGGCGGTACGATTTATGCGACCTTTGCCCAGGGCGTGAAGCCCGGCGGGATCAATGGCGCCGAGGGCGAAGAGGTCGGTATGGCAACCTATGACCAGGAAGAGTCCGACAATTTCGAGATCGGCTACAAGACGCCACTTTTTGACGGGGCGTGGACCTTCGCCTCGGCGGCCTATTTCATCGATGCGTCCAATGTTCAGGTGACCTCGGCGATCGCGACGCCCTCCGGCGCGGTCAACTCCGTTGCCAGCAACCAGGGCGCGGGCGAGATTTTCGGTATTGAACTGGAGCTGAATGGGGCCTGGAATGAGAACTGGAGCGGCGGGGCCTCCTATTCCTGGACTGATACCGAGTTCACCGAGGGCTGTGATGCCGATGAGTGGACGTTGACGTCCGGCGGCGGTGTCTATGACAATGATGCAATGACCGGTACGGATTTCACGACCGATTTCGGCATCTCCGCCCCGGCAAGCTGCGATATCTCCGGGCGCCAGTTCCCGCTGACCTCGGAGCATCAGGCCAGCGGTTTTGTTCGCTACGACCAGCCGGTCTTCGGCGACAAGAACCTGTTCTGGACGACCAGCCTGAGCTATGAAAGCTCGAAATTTGTGCAGGTTCACAATCTGGCGGAAACCGGCGATGCGACACTGCTTGGCATGCGCGCCGGGCTCGAAGCGGGAGCCTGGACCTTCGCAGTCTATGGCGACAACATCCTGGATGAGGACTCCATCACCATGGCCACGCGCTGGCTGCAGATCCCCTATTTCACGCTTGCGTCCCAGAACGCTGCGCCGGCAGGGGCCTCCACCGGTGCGCCGCGCGCCTATTTCGGGTCTCTGCGGCGCGGCGCCCAGTTCGGTGCGGAGATCAATTTCCGGTTCTAGGTGGCGGATTTTCCGATCAAAACGATGCCGGCCCTGTGCGGGGCCGGCATTGCCGTCTTCGGATACCACTTTGCCGAAAGAGCAGGCATCTTGCGATTTTGACTGGGCGGACAGGTGCTTTTTCGCGGAAATCTGCGTCTGATCCGCACTTTCGTGCTCGACCTTCAGATCAAATGATATACCATTATTGGAGTCGATCCGGATTGGTAACGCATGGCGATGACGCCGTGTCATAGGGGTTTCAATGACTGTACGGGAAGAATTTGCGCGTGGTTGGCCCGTCCTGAGCGCGGCCTCGATCGGGGTCGGGCTCGGCCTGTCACCCCTGCCATTCTACACCATCGGCGTAATGCTGCCTGAAATCCTTCAGGAGTTCGGGCCGATGGGCTGGACAGCGGGAGATGTCCTGACCGCGTTGCTGGTCTACACGATCGGGGCGTTTCTGATGTCGCCGCTGATCGGTATGCTTGCCGAAAGGTTCGGGGCCCGGCGCGTCGCACTGATATCGATCGTGACCTTCTCGGTCTCCATGATGGCACTCAGCCTGAATACCGGCTCGCGTACCCTTTACGCGATCCTCTGGGCCTTCGTGGCGATCGGGGGAGCCGGGACGCTGCCCATCACCTTTACCCGCCCTGTCGCGAACTGGTTCCAGGAGCATAGGGGCAAGGCGCTCGGCATTGCACTGATCGCCACGGGATTGTTCGGTACGCTGGCCAAGTTTTTCAGTCAGCACATCATCGAAATCAGCAGCTGGCGCATGGCCTATGTCGCGATTGGCCTGCTGCCGCTCGTGATTTCCCTGCCGGTGAGTTTCCTCACGCTTCGAGACGTGACGGATGTGTCGTCCAAGGATGCGAAGGCCACATCGCTGAAGCTTCCGGTCCTGGCAGTTTCCCTTGTCGGGCTGGTCGCCCTGGTGGGTATCGTCCTGGCCGAAATCTTTCCCCTGATCCAGCAACATGGTCTACGCCTGCAATATCTTCAGGCTTTCATATTCATTCCCATCGTCGTGCTGCCCTTGCTGGCCCTGATCATCTTTCCGATTGCCCGTGAGCCCGATCAGGCCATGCTTGCGGCGCGTGGCAAAGGCAAGAGCCTGCCGGGCATGACACTCGGCCAGGCGCTGCAAAGCTGGAAATTCTGGCTGCTGGCGATCTGTTTCGTCCCGATTTCCTATGCTGTCGGCGCTGTCATCCCGAATATCGAACGTATCGTCACGACAACTGTATTTCTGGTCGAGCCCGGCGAACAGGTGAGCCAGAGCGTGCGCTCTGCCGCGGTCGGGCTGGCCGCGCTGACGGGCCTGGCCGTGCTGGGCGGACGCCTGATCGGCGGCTTCCTCATCGACAAGTTCTGGGCTCCGGGCGTGGCCTTCCTGTTTCTCGCCTCGCCGGCGATTGCCCTGTGGATGCTCGGCCAGCCCGGCATTTCGCAGAACACCGCGACGCTGGCCATCCTGATGATCGGCTTCGGCGCAGGCGTTGAATATGATTTCATGGCTTACATGGTGTCGAAATATTTCGGCATGAAGCGCTACTCGGCCATTTATGGCGCGCTGTATGGCTTCTTCGCGATCGGAGCTGGCTTCGGCCCGAAGATCATGACGGACATGGCGGATGCCGGAGGGTGGTCGCACACGCTGACTGTGGCGGCTGTCGTCCTGTTCGTCTCGACCGTGCCGCTGCTTTTCCTGGGGCGCTATGCGGTGTTCTCCGATGAGGCGCCTGATTTCGACGACGCCCTGACGGAAGCGGAAGAAACGGTCGAAACCGCCCACGCATGAGGCCCCGGTGGCAGCTTACATGATCATCTTCGCCCGCGTGCATGACCGCGCGCGTTTCCTGGAGGCATATGCGGTCCCGGCGGCGCGGTTGCTCGTCCGGTTCGGAGGCGAATATGTCACGCGGGCGCCGGGGGTTACCGCGCTGGAAGGCGGGCTGTTTGAAGGCGCAAGCGCGGTCATTTCCCGCTGGCCTGACCGCGCCGCGATCAAGGCCTTCTGGAACAGCCCGGAATATTCAGAACTCAAGTCAGCGCGTCAGGCGCTGGCGGAAGTTCATGTCATGGTGGTGGAGGACCCCGAATGAGAAGACCTGTTTTCACCCTGGTGGCCGCGTTCGCCCTGGCAGCCTGCGCCACGGTTCAGGCCGATGATGCCACAGGGCTGCCGCCTGCGTTGGCGGACCGCGCCGACATGCCGGCTGTCATACAGGTCGATCCCTCCCTGACGGCCCATGACATTGTCGCCCGGGCGCATGAAGCGGCCGGCGGCGAGAGCTGGGTGCATCCAGGCGCGCTGTTCCTGAAGGGCTACAACATCATCCGCACCCGTGAAGGCGGTGAGGTCCTGTGGGATCATTACGCGATGTGGCGCGTCTTTGCCGACGAAAAGCCTGATGCCCACACCGTGGAAGGCAAGGTTCGTATCGAGGCGTGGACGGACGGAAACCTGTCGCTGCTGCTGGGCTATGACGGCGCGCAGACCTACAACAAGAACGGGCTGATGGACGACCAGTCGGCCAATGCCATGTGGAGCGCCAATTTCGGCTTCGGCGCCATTCGCAACGCGCTGGACGAGGGCTGGACGCAGATGCGCCTGCCCGACGACATGGTCGATGGCCAGCCGGCCTATATGGTGGAACTGACCGACCCTTCAGGCGGGATGACGCGGTTCGGCATCCGCCAGTCCGACTATGCGATCCTCTATGTCGGCTTCGATACGCCGCGCGGCTGGCATGAGCGGCGCTATTCCGACTTTTTCACCAAGCCCGGGATCAGTTGGGTCCAGCCGGGGCGCGTGCGCCTGTTCTATGACGGCGTGAAGGCCAATGAGGCCATCTGGCTGGATTTCGAGATCGGCGAGGATGTTCCAGAAACCGATTACGCCCCGGCACAGGCCCCGCTCGCGCCGACTTTCTGACCTGTCAGGGCGCGTCGCTCACTGCGGGCTTGCGGCGCGCAAACGGGGCCAGAAGGCAGAGGAAGGATAGAAGCCAGGGTAGGGTGCGCGCCCAGACATTTCCCGGGCCGCCCGGCAGGATGAACTCATAGGCCACCGAAAGGGCAAAGGCTGCCACCAGTGACGCCAGGATCGCGCCACCGGCTGGCCGGATGCCGAGCGTGCGGACAACCACAATCGGCCCGAAGCTCGCGCCCAGCGCCGTCCAGGCAAAGAGGGTGCGTTCGAAGATCGTGGCCGGCAGGTTGAGCGTGAAAAGGATCGCCACCACGGCGACCAGCGTCACCGCCAGGCGGGAAGCCAGCACATCGCGCTCACCGAACAGCCGCCGCAGTCCGAGATCATGGCTCATGGCCGCGCCGGCCACCAGAAGCTGGCTGTCGACGGTCGACATGATGGCCGAAAGCGTGGCCGCCAGGATGATGCCTGCCAGAGCTGGCGGAAGCGCGATTGACGCGACTTCGAAAAAGACGCCCTCTGCCGGCGCTTCGGCGCCGAACAGGACGCGTGAGGAAAGGCCCAGCACAGCCATGCCCGCATAGACAATTGCCGCCCAGCCGATGGCGACCGCGCCGCCGCGCGAGATGGTCTTGCGGTCCCGGGCGGCCATGATCCAGGTGACCAGATGCGGCTGACCGAGCGCGCCGAATCCGGTCGCGGTCAGGCCGAGGACGAAGCCGGCCGCCATCCAGCCGGACATGGTGCCGAAGGGCACCAGAAAGCCTTGCGGAAAGGCGTCTGCGGCTGAGGCCATACCCGCCATGCCACCGGCTTTGAAGAAAGCCAGCACTGGCAGGAGCACCGCGACCAGCCCGATCAGCAGGCCCTGGATCGTGTCGATCAGCGAGACAGCGAGGAAGCCGCCAAGAAAGGTGTAGAGCAGGATCACGACGGCGCCGATCAGCACCCCTGTGGTCAGCCCGCTGCCGAAGATGACATCGAAGGCGATGCCTGCGCCCTGGAACTGGGAAGCGATATAGTAGCAGAAGCAGAACACGATCATCGCCGAGGCGAGGATGCGGATGGCGCGCTTCGTGCCAGGGCTGGCATCTTCAGTGAGGAAATCGGTCAGGGTGAGATGGCCCTTGCCACGGCTGGCGGCCTGCAGCACCGGGCCAGCCCAGAACCAGACAGCCGCATAGCCGGCCAGAATGCCGGGCACCATCCAGAGCGCCGACACGCCGACAGCGTAAACGAAGCCGGAAAATCCGAGCAGGACCCAGGCGCTGGAACTGGAGGCGGCATAGGCAAGGCCGGCGACCCAGGCGCCGAGATCGCGCTCGCCGAGAATATAGCTCGCCTCGGATTTGGCCCGGCGCGAGACCCAGAGGCTGATCGCCACCAGGGCAAGTGAATAGACAATCAGCGTGATGAGTGCCGACACATTGTTCATGCGCTTGCCTTCTCCGGTCTATTCGGCGGGGACCGTCGCCCGAGCCTGCTTGAACCCCAATGGGAGGCCCGCATCGGGAACGAAGCCATAGAGTGTTTCATCGGGCATCCCCTCGGCCAGGATCTGCCGCGCCTCCAGAAGGGAAGGCAGGTCGATGCCGGTGGAAACACCCATAGACTCGAACATGAAAACAAGATCCTCGGTGACAATATTGCCGCTGGCTCCCGGCGCAGTCGGGCACCCGCCAAGCCCGCCCTGTGAGCAGTCAAAGGTGGAAATACCCTCTTCATAGGCAGCCAGCGCATTCGCAAGGCCCAGCCCGCGCGTATTGTGCAGGTGGACCCCGGTCAGGTTTTCCACGCCGACCACGGCCCGCACGGACCGGATCAGTCGCCGGATCGAGGCAGGATCGCCATAGCCTGTGGTATCCGACAGGCCGACCTCGTCGCATCCGGCCTGCATCAGGCGCTCGGCGCAGGTCAATATGACTGCTTCGGGGATTGGGCCTTCCAGGGTGCAGCCGAAGGCTGTCGACAGAGAACCCTCGAAATGCGGGCGCTGGTCTTGCGGCAGGCTCGCGATGAGGGCGCTGATCCGCTCGGCTTCCTCGATGACCTCATCATGCGTGCGGCGGATATTTCGGATGGAGTGGGTCTCGCTGACCGAAAGCGGCAGGGTGATCTTGTGCGCGCCAGCCTCTACGGCCATCTGCGCACCCTTCAGGTTCGGCACGAGGACCGCAACCTCGAGACCCGGGATCGTGCGCGCATGGGCAACAATCGTTGCGGTATCGGCCATTTGGGGCAGCAGTTTCCGCGAGACAAAAGAGCCCACCTCGATCTCGCGAATGCCGCTCGCCGCCAGGGCGGTGATCCAGCGTTTCTTTGTCTCCGTGTCCATGATGGCGCTGCAATTCTGCAGACCGTCACGCGGGCCGACTTCGCTGATCAAAACCTGATTGTCTGGCATTTTCCGGTCCCTTGATGGTCGCTTTCTCGGCGGCAGGCAAAAAAAAGATCATTCAGCCCAATTGCCCAAAATGATATACCATTTAAAAGAAGAAGAAGCCAAGGGGAAGCGCCGTATGCCTGATAGTAACAAGCCACTTGCCGGACTGAAGGTCGTCGAATTCACCCATATGGTCATGGGGCCGGCGGCGGGGCTCATTCTGGCCGATCTGGGCGCGGACGTGACCAAGGTCGAGCCGATCAGTGGCGACAAGACGCGACGGTTGAAAGGCTCCGGCGCCGGCTACTTCGCCATGTACAATCGCAACAAGCGCAGCCTGTGCGTCGATCTGAAATCCGAGGCTGGCGCGGAAATCGCGCATCGCCTGGTGGATGGCGCGGATGTGTTCATCGAGAATTTTCGCCCCGGCGCCCTGGAAAAGCTCGGCTTTGGCTATGACCAGTTGTCAGAGCGAAACCCCAAGCTCATCTACTGTTCGGAAAAGGGGTTTCTGCCAGGGCCTTACGAACACCGCACCGCGCTTGACGAAGTGGCGCAGATGATGGGCGGGCTGGCCTATATGACCGGTCCGCCGGGGCGACCTTTGCGCGCGGGGGCCTCCGTGGTGGATGTCACCGGCGGCATGTTTGGGGCGATCGGTGTTCTGGCTGCGCTGCAGCAGCGACAACTGACTGGCAAGGGCCAGCATGTCTCGGCGGCCCTGTTCGAAACGACCGCCTTCCTGGTTGGCCAGCATATGGCCCAGTTTGCCGTGACCGGCAGCGCCGCAGCCCCCATGCCCGCGCGGATATCGGCCTGGGCGGTCTATGACGTGTTCGATGTGGCCGATGACGAGAAGGTCTTTGTTGGCGTCGTCTCCGATACCCAGTGGACCGTATTCTGCGAGGCTTTCGGGTTCACCGAGTGGCGCGGTGACGCCTCGCTTGCCACAAACAATGACCGGGTGGCGCGCCGCGAGGAGATCATTCCTGTCCTGCGCGAAGCCTTCGCAAGGATGACCAAGGCCGAGCTCATGGACAAGCTGGAAGCCACGGGGTTGCCATTTGCGCCGATTACCCGGCCGGAGGATCTGTTTGACGATCCGCACCTCAACGCCCAGGGCGGGCTTTTGGACATCCAGCTGCCCGGCGGTCAGCAGGTCAAGCTTCCAGCCTTGCCCATGACCCTGGATGGCCTGCGCATGAGTCTGTCGGCAAACCCGCCTCTTGTCGGGGAGCATACGGAAGATGTGCTTGGGGAGCTGGGCTACGGAAATGACGAGATTCAGGCCCTGAAACTGGAGGGCATCGTCGCCGGCAAGGGGTGATCTTCAGTCGCTCTCCGGGGCGGTGGAATAAACCCAGGGGCGGGCCTGCCGATCGGCTTGGAGGAAATGGGTGATCTCCGGCAGGTTGAGCTTGGTCAGGCCGATCGGGTCGAGCCCTTCCTGCAAGAGGCGCTTGGGAAAGGCCTTGATATCGAAAGAAGCCTCGAAGCCGGGAGCCGTCACGGTCTGCGCTGCGAGATTGATCGTCAGCTCCACAGGAGGCGGTGCGGACAGCAGGCTGTCGACCTGAGCGCCCGGCAACACGATCGGCAAGATCCCGTTGCGCGTGCAGTTTGTGTAGAAGATATCGCCAAAGGACTTCGCGACAATTGCGCGAATGCCGTATTCGGCAAGCGCCCAGACGGCGTGTTCGCGCGACGAGCCGCACCCGAAATTTTCTCCGCTGACGAGGATCTGCGCGGCCTCGAAACCCGGCTTGTTGAGGATGAAATCCGGATTTGGCTCGCGGTCGGCCGGCCTTGTATAGCGCCAGCCTGCAAACAGGCCGTCGGCGAGCCCCGAACGGCTGACGGATTTCATCTCGCGTGACGGGATGATCTGATCGGTATCGACATTGTCGATCGCGAGCGGTGCGGCGATGGCCGTGAGAGTCTTGAAGGGCTCCATCCTGGTCTTCTTATGCAGCGAAAAGCGGGTCGGCTGGGCTTGTGATCTTGCCGGCAACAGCCGAGGCGGCAACCGTGGCCGGGCTGGCAAGATGGGTGCGCACACCCGGACCCTGCCGGCCTTCGAAATTGCGGTTGGTCGATGAGATGACGCGGCTTCCGGGCGGAAAGGTTTCCCCTCCGGCATAAAAGCACATGGCGCAACCGGAGGCGCCCCATTCAAAGCCCGCGTCGCTGAATACCTGGTCCAGGCCTTCGGCTTCCGCGGCCTGCCGGACCGCCTGCGAGCCGGGCACGCAGACCGCGCGCACATTGGCGGCAACCTGCCGGCCCGCGAGAATCTCTGCCGCCGCGCGCAGGTCCGACAGCCGGCCATTTGTGCATGACCCGATAAAGGCGCCGTCGATTGCAAGGTTATCGACCGACTGGCCCGCGCGCAGCTCCATATAATCCAGTGCCTGTTGATCTGCATCGGCGGGGATCGCACTGCCCAGGGGAATGCTCTGGCCCGGGCTGGTTCCCCAGCTCACCATCGGCCTGATATCACGGGCGTCCAGCCTGATCTCATGATCGAAGCGCGCGTCCTGATCCGAATGGAGCTGGCGCCAGTTCGCAGCGGCGGCAGCTGCCATTGATGCATCGGGTGCATACTGCCGGCCCTGGAGATAGTCGATGGTCGTCTCGTCCGGTGCGATCAGCGCCGTGAAGGCGGAAAACTCTATCGACAGGTTGCAGAGCGTGAGGCGCTCTTCGATCGACAGGGCAGAGACTGCTTCACCGGTATACTCGATGGCGCAGCCCTGTCCGCCGGAGACACCAAAGCACGCAATGATGTGCAGCGCGAGATCCTTGGCTGAAACGCCTGAAGGCAGGCTGTTTTCCACGGTAATGCGCATCTGGCGGGGCCTGGCGACGCGCAGAGTGCCGGTCGCCATCGCATGCTCGGTCTGGCTCGACCCGATCCCCCAGGCAAGCGTGCCGAGCGCGCCGAGGCTGCAGGTATGGCTGTCGGGACAGACAAGGCTCAGCCCGGGCAGGGCGATGCCGAGTTCCGGGGCGATGACATGCACGATGCCCTGGCGCGGATCGTCTGTATCGATGAGATGAATTCCCGCTTTCCGGGCAAGGCGCCGCGTTTCGGTGATAAATACCTCGCCCCCCGGCGAGCGGGCCTCGTCGCGGCCGCGTCCGGAGCGGAAGGACACAATATGATCCATGACCGCGAACACGCGCGCGGGATCGAGAATGCCGTGACCGCTGGCTTCCAGGCCCTTGAGCGCGACAGCGCCGGTGCGTTCGTGAATGCAGACCCGGTCGATCGCAATCAGGTCCACGCCATCGCCGCAATCGGCCACCCGGTGCAGGCTCCAGAGCTTGTCGAAGAGGGTTTGCGCTTGCGTCATGGTTGAGGCGGCATTCCTGGTTCGGGAAGGGAAAAAGGACACCCCGATCGAGTCCTCGGCCGGGGTGTCCAGGTCAGTTTCGGTGGGAAGGAGGTCCGAAACTAAAAGGTGTAATCGAGGTCGATACCGTAGGTCAGCGGATCGGACGGGTAGATGTTGAAATTGCCCGCCGTGGCTGCACGCCAGTATTCCTGATCGCCGAGATTCTTGCCCCACAGGGCGACCGACCAGCCGGCATCGGATTCATACTTGATCCGGGCATTGAACAGCGGATCGACATCCGTCAGGGCGTGATCGGGGGTGTTCGCGACCAGTGACCAGTTCTCATCCTCGAAGCCGACATCACCGGTCAGGATCAACTCGCCGCTGCCAATCGGGTAGGTGTACAGGACGCCGATGGCGCCCTTGTAGTCCGGCGCATTCTTCATATCGAGACCATAGGCACATTCCAGCGTCACCACGCCGCCACAGGCGGGGGTGGAGCCGCTATTGGTCAGGGCGCTGGCCGAAGACATGGTCAGCTCGGTATATTCGGCATCGAGCAGGCCGAGATTGCCGTTGACCTGGAAATTGTCGGTCACCTGCCAGACATATTCGAACTCCAGGCCCTGGATCTGGGCTTCTTCCACATTGAAGCGGGTAAAGCCGACATCCGGCACGGTGGCGCCGATCTGGAGACCGTCATAGGTGTTGAAGAAATAGGCCATGTTCAGGCGTACCGTGTCGTCGAACAGATCCGTCTTCGCGCCGATTTCCCAGCTTTCCAGCGTTTCCTCCTCCACAGGCAGGAAGACGGCGGTTGCGCTGAAGGCATCCGGCGACCAGCCGCCGGATTTGAAGCCGGTCGAGAACTTGCCATAGGTCATCACCGCATCATTGACGCGATAGTCCAGGCCGACAGTGTAGCTGACATTGTCGAAATCAGCTGAATCCGTGCGGGTGAAGCCGATGGCCTGGTTGAGGCCGTAGAAATCCTTGGACTCGCTGGTGTAGCGAAGCCCGGCCGTTGCCGAGAGCTTGTCGGTGATATCGTATGAGCCCTGGCCGAACACGGAATAGGACTCGGTGGAAGAGCTCATGGTGAACGGGAACACAAAGACAGTGTCGAGCGTCATGTCCTCCTCGAAATAGTAGAGGCCGGCCACATAGTTGAACGGGCCGTCAAACTTCGAGGAGAGGGTAAACTCCTGGCTGAACTGCGACTGGTCGGTCCACTGCTCATAGGGCGAGCCGATGCGGCCGTTCAGATGGTCTTCCAGCTCGCGATAACCGGTCAGCGACATGAAGTCGTAAGAGCCGAACGCCCCGGACAGCTCCGCCGAGATTCCCTTGGATTTCGATTCCTGTTCATAGCCCAGGAAACAACCCGTTCCGCTCGACGTGGCCGCACAGACCGTGCCCGGCAGTGGCTCCGTGGTGAAGATATCGCCGTCTGCATCGTTCGGCGTGGCGACCGAATCAATACCCGGGTCGGACTTGTCATCAGTATAGTCCGCCGTGATGTAGAGGCTCCAGTCGGGATTGAAGTCGTGGAGCAGGCTGCCACGCAGGGCCGTCACATCCCATTCGCCGACATCCTTGTCCATGCCGGCCAGTTCGCCATTGGGATGGATCGTCTGGAAGCCATCCCGGTCGCGCTTCAGGCCGGAAAACCGGACTGCTGTGCTGTCGGCGACCTGGAAGTTCGCCATGCCGCGGAAGTCCAGGCGGGCATTGTTGCCGACCGTCGTGCCGATACGGCCGGTATTTTCCATTTGCGGGCGCACCGAGGTGAGCTTGATCGCCCCGCCAATCGTGTTGCGGCCATACAGCGTACCCTGCGGGCCGCGCAGAACCTCGATCGAAGCCAGGTCGACGATATCGAACAGGGAGCCGACCGAGCGGCCGATATAGATACCGTCGACATAGATCCCGACAGCCTGGTCAACCGCGCCGCGGCTTTCATCCTCGCCGACGCCGCGCAGGAAGATGCGGGCCGCGTTCGCCGTGCCGGTGTTTGTCCCCATGCTGATGTTCGGCACCTGGAACTGGAGATCCTGTACATCCTGGACCTGGCGGTCTTCCAATGCCGTTCCGTCCAGCGTCGAGACGGCGACGGGCACGTCCTGCATGCTTTCCTCGACACGCTGGGCGGTGATCGTCACCGTTCCCAGCCGGCGCGTTCCGTCCTCGCCATCGTCTGATTGGGCGAGAGCGGGAAAAGCCAAGCTACCCAGAGCAGCAAAGCAGGTCACAGTGGTAAGAAGTCTGGTCTTCATATCGATTCCCTCCGGTAGCGCGGCACGATGACGAAACGCCTTCGACTTTGCAAATGATATATCATTTATACGTGGATGGTACCGGCAAGGTGCAAAAAAGCTTTGCCAAAGCTGAACTTGCTCAAGAAGCGCACACGGATGAGCGCTTCGTGGGCATATTGGTATATCATTTCAGCCGGTCCGGCATCCGGCGGCCTGTCTTTGTCGCGCAGCCCTCGCGCAAATCGCCTGCTATATTGAGAAAAATGAGGGGCGGCCGATCCACAAACCGGGGGTTGTCATCCTGCGGCACCCTGCCGGTTGCGGCTGGACAAGACTTAAAGGATATATCATTTAATCCGGAAGAGGATTACGCGATGCCTGATGAAAATCCCCCCGGTTCGACGATGCAGCTGTCCGACAAGACGGCCCGCCAGATCTATGAGGAGGTCCGGGCCAATCCGGCGCGCAAGCGCTTTGGCTTCGGTGAAAAACTCTGCATCGTGAATGTCGATCCGCAGAAGGGCTATACCCGGCCGGACCTGTTTCCCAAGACCGGCTACATCACCGATCCGGCCCAGATGGAGCATGTCAACGCCATCTCCAGCCAGGCGCGTGCCAAGGGCCTGCCGGTTGTCTGGACCCGTGTCGCCTATATGGAAAATGCCGCCGATGCGGGTGTCTGGGGGACACGCACTGACACACCCGACAGTCTGCAGAACATCAAGGCCGGCAGCGTGCGCCATGAGTTCGACGACCGGATCGAGATCCACCCCGACGTGGATGCTGTCTATGAAAAGAAGATGCCCAGCGCGTTTTTCGAAACCCAGCTTCAGAGCTTCCTGGTCTGGCACAAGGTCGACACGCTGGTGATCACCGGCGGCTCGACCAGCGGCTGCATCCGCGCCACGGCGGTGGACTCGCTCAGCCGGGGCTACCGCACCATCGTCCCGGTCGAGTGCGTGGCCGACAAGCATGAAAGCTACCACTTTGCCAATCTCACCGACATGATGCTGAAATATGCCGATGTCGTGCCGGTGCAGGAGGTCTATGACTGGCTGGAGGACTATCAGGCCTGATGGTGTCCGATCCGAACCTTTATGACTACTGGCCCTATGCCGGGCGTCCGCAGATTCGCTGGCCGGGCAGCAAGAAGCTCGCCTTCTGGATTGCGCCCAATATCGAATATTACGAGTTTGCCCCGCCGCCGAACCCGAAACGCCAGCCCTGGCCGCGCGGCAATCCGGACATCCAGTCCTACACCCAGCGCCTGTGGGGCAATACGGTCGGCCACTGGCGGCTCATGGAGCTGCTCGACCGTCATGGCATGCGCGGATCGATCTCGCTCTCGATTGGCCTCATTGACCATCATCCGGAGATTATCGAGGCTTGTGCGGCGCGCGACTGGGAGTTCTTCTCTCATGGCATCTACAATACGCGCTATTCCTACGGCATGGACGCCGCCCAGGAGCGGGCGGTCATCGAGGATTCCATCCGCTCGGTCGAGGCCGCCACGGGCCAGCGCATTCGCGGCTATCTCGCCCCCGCCCTGACCCATACCGAAGACACGCTCGACCTGATCGCGGACATGGATTTCTGGTACACCTGCGACCTCTTTCAGGATGACCAGCCCCAGCAGATCAAGACGAAGACCGGCAAACTGGTTTCCATGCCCTATTCGCTGGAGGTCAATGACGTGATCACCTATTCGGTGATGGGGTACGATCCGTTCCAGTATGCCGATATCCTGAAACGCCATTTCGACCAGCTTCTGGAGGAGGGCGAGGACAGCGGCACGGTGATGTGCATCCCACTGCACGCCTATCTGGTGAGCCAGCCGCACCGGTTGCGTGCGTTCGAGGACGCGCTGAAGCACGTCGCCGCGCATTCCGACGATGTCTGGATCACCACCGGGCGCGAGATCGCGGCTCATTTCCGCGAGAATTACTGGGAGACGGCCTCTGCCGATATTGCCGCACGCGGCGTCGTGACGGGAGGGACCGGCTTTGCCCCTGCCGAATGACTATCTGACCTACCCGCACCGCCGGCACGGTGTCGACCATGACCGGTTTGCCTGGACGCCGGATACGCAGCGCGCGCCGCTGGAACTGACCGGCGGCAAGAAGGCGGTCGCCTTTATCATCGTGCCGCTGGAATTCTTCCCGCTCGATCCGCCAGCCGAGCCGTTCAAACATCCCGGCGCAATGAAGACGCCATATCCGGACCTGCGCCACTATACGACGCGCGATTATGGCAATCGGGTCGGCGTCTTCCGCCTGTTGAAATTCCTTGATGCGGCCGGCCTGAAGGCGACCTTTGCGGTGAATGCAGAGGTCGCCGAGCGCTATCCGCCCCTTATGGCGGCCATCCGTGAGGCCGGTCATGAGGTGGCTGCGCATGGCGTTTCCACCGCACATATCCATCATGAGGGCCTCAGCGAGGCGGAAGAGACCGCACTGATCGGCAGATGCCGCGCAGTGTTGCCCGAGGCGACAAGCTGGCTGAGCCCGGCACGCAATGAGAGCTATCGCACGCCGGACCTGTTGGCCGCGGCCGGCTACACAACCCTGCTCGACTGGGAGGCCGACCAGCGCCCGCTCTCCTTCGCGACGGAGAATGGCCCGCTGACGGCCCTGCCACTGATGCACGAGCTGTCGGACTTCAAGCTGATGGTCGACAATCGCCAGCAGGCCGATGTCTGGGCCGACCAGATCATCGAGGCGGCGAGATTCCATGTCGTCGATCATGCGCGCGCCGGAGCGCAATGCTTCGGTTTCACGCTGACACCCTATGTCGCCGGCCAGCCCTTCCGGGCCGCGTCTGTGAAACGGCTCCTGAATACGCTGAGCGCCATGGACGGGCTGGAGGTCTGCCCGGCCGGCGAGGTGGCCGGGCTGTTTGCGCAGGCAGGTCCCCAGGCGGACTGAAGGCGTTCATCCCGCACTCCAAACTCCCACGACGAGGACATAAGACCATGGCAGCAGGCGCACGTCACCGCGAAATTTCCGGCACGATCAGCTACCGCATCGACGGCCATCCCGATTTCCCGGACGGGAACTGGGGCATCGAGCACTGGCGCATGACCCAGCATGCCGATGGCCAGCGGGTGATGCGTTCATACTGCGAACTCAATGATGACGAGCCGATCATCCGCGATGTGATCTCGGCGGTGGATGCGGAGTTTCATCCCCACGACACCTATGTTCGCCTGACCAAGAACAACCGTTTCTATGGCAGCACCTGGTATCGCTGGACCGATACCGAAGGCGAGTATCAGGGCTATACCGCAGAACTGGGGCGGATCAGCGACACGGTGCCGATCACGCGTGCGATTCGTGGGTTCGGGACCCACAATCTCAACTCCGATTCCTGGCTGGCAGCGCGCTTTGACCGCTCAAAGGGGCCGGGCATCCAGACCTTCAAGGACAATCTGCTGACCTCGATCGATCATCGCGGCGCGACCGGGCCGGCTTTCGAGCGCACCACAACCAGCAGCCTGCAATATTTCGGCGAAGAGACGGTCACCGTTCCGGCCGGCACTTTCGATTGCCATCACTTTGCATTCGTGATGACCAGCAATGATCATCCGCCCTATGATTTCTGGGTCACCAGCGATGGCGACTATCTGTTTATTCGCGGCGTGGTGGCCGCCCCGTACAACTGGACGTTTGAGCTGGAAGAACTGATTGTCGGGCGAGAGGGGTTAGATCAGGCCTGAGTCCGACAGGCGTTTGATGACCTGCTGCTGACGCGACAGGAAGAAGCTCCGCTCCGGCGGCGCATTGCCATCACCGAGGCCCTGCTTTTCCGCCGCCTGGAAGCTGGCATATTGCCCGGCCCAGATCTCCATCGGGTGGCGCGAGAGCAGGTTGCCCATGCCGGGGCGCTGGCGATAGGCGCGCAGTTCGGCAAGCGAGATTTCCGAGAAGGCATTGATGCTCTCGCCCGCCCCGGCGCGGGCCAGGATGCGGCCCTTGAAGTCGATGATCTCCGAGCCGCCATCGGTGGAGTTCTCCGGTATGCCGCACCCGGGCAGGCCGCCGGAATTGGCCGAAACGACATAGGCCAGGTTCTCCACGGCGCGGGCATGGCGCGTGATCGACTTCGGCGTCGGCAGGGGGCTTGAGACCTCCGATGTCGGATGTAAGAGGACCTCGGCGCCCTTGCTGGCGAGGCACCGGGCGATCTCCGGATAGAGGATTTCTTCCGACGCGATCGTGCCGAGCTTGCCGATCTCGGTGTTGCAGACCGGCAGGATGGCCTCGGAGCCGTAGATATCGAGATAGGCGTCCCAGATATCGAAGGGCGAGGGGGCGAACATGGAAATCAGCCGGCGATAGCGCAGCACCTGATCGCCCGATGGCGAGACAATGACATTGGCCTGGAAGTAAAGGTGCGGGAAATTGGGGTCGCGCTCATAGAGATTGCTGACGATGTAGACACCGGACGCTTCGGCAGCCTTTGCCAGCGCCTCATATTCAGCCCCGTGCATATCGACTGCAGCGCGCGCCAGCCACTCTTCGGGCGTGTCGCCCCAGGGGAAACCGGTCAGGGCATATTCCGGCAGCACGACCAGCTTGAGGTCCTGGCCGAGGAATCTCTTTGTTGCCGAAATCTGCCCGGAAATGCGGTCAATCGCGGCCATGATCATGGCGCGCGCTTCGCCAACCGGACGCTGGTTGACGGCGCGGGTCTGAACCTGGAGAGCGAGGGCGTAATAATCAGCCATTTGGTATATCATTTATCCGGGTTGCTGCCGCTTGTCGATTGCGGATAGGTTTTCTTTTTACCATTCTGATTTCACACGGATGACCATGATCAAGGACGTGCAGCTGGAAATTTCGGCCGATGATCTCGACGAGGCATCCAGTACGCCTCTCTATCACCAGATCTATACGATTATCCGCCGGGACATCCTCGACGGCAAGGTTCCCGTCCACAGCCGCCTGCCGGCCGAACAGGAACTGGTCCAGCGGCTAGGTGTCTCGCGCATCACGGTCAAGCGCGCCTTCAACGAACTGGCAGTCGCTGGCCTGGTGCGCCGCTATCGCGGGCGCGGCACGGTGGTGAGCTATGATGCGACCGTCCCGACGGTGAAGGGCGGATTTGAGAATTTCTTTTCCGGCCTCAAGCGGATGGGCCTGGAAACCAAGGTTCAGCTTCTCGATTGTGAGATGGTCACGCCGACGCCCGCCATTGCCGAGACCCTGGCGTTGGGCCGCGGGGCGAGTGTCCAGAGGATCGTGCGGCTGCGGCGGCTTGAAGACGAGCCCTTTTCCTATCTGGTGACCTATATCCCCGAGGATATCGCCGAAAAATACACCGAGGACGAACTGGCCACGACAACCCTGATCGAGCTTCTGGAGCGTGCCGGCCATCGGCCCTGCGAAGCAACGCAGACGATTACGGCTGTGCCGGCGCAAGCCGCTGTGGCGGCTGTACTGGGTGTCACGGCTGGCTCGCCCCTCTTGCGCATTCACCGCGTCATGAAGGATGCGGATGGCCGGCCGGTCCAGGACATCACGGCGACCTACCGCGCCGATCGCTATCAGTACGAGATGCGTCTTTCGCGTGAGGATGATGCCGACTGGAGCGGCGAATAACGGCTCGCCCGGGGGCCGACAATTCCAGATCAGACCTGCCCGGAAATGCGGCATCCGGCCGTGCAGCCCTATTTCCGAGCATAATCCACCGGCAGGCTCTGGTCAGCCGCCACAAATGATATATCATTTGGGTCTATTCTGCTGAGACGGATCGGATGCCCTTGGAAATCGCTTTGTGGACACTGCTCCACAGTCTTGTCTTTGTGTACTGGCTTGGTGGCGATCTCGGCGCCTTTTATGCCAGCGCGTATCTGACGCGTCCCGGCATCAGTGCGGATCGCCGCCTGATGGCTGGAAAGATAGTGGCCGATGTCGATATGGCGCCCCGGACCGCGCTGATCATGGCCGCGCCCACCGGCTATGCGCTTGCTGTCCGGTCGGACTGGATTCACGCACCGGCATGGACCGTCTGGCTCGTGCTGGCTGCTGGTCTGGCCTGGCTCGCCCTGGCCTGGAAGATTCATCTCTCGCATGGGGCCGCGGGCACAGCCTTCCGGACGACCGATCTCTACATCCGCTGGCTGTTCCTGGCGGGGCTGGCGCTTGCGGGCGTGTCCGGGCTCGCCGGGCTGGTTGAGCTTCCGGGTTTCATCGCGATCAAGCTGCTCCTGCTCGCGGCGGCCGTCCTGATGGGCCTCTTGATACGCGGCGCGCTCAAGCCGCTCGGGCCTGCCCTGGCAGGGCTCAGTGGCCCGGATCCCGGCGCGGCCGAAGCCAGTCTCGCCAGAATGCTGAACATGGCGAAGCCCCTTGTGGTTGTCATCTGGGCGCTGATCATCCTGGCCGCGTTTACCGGCCTTTTGAAACCGACGATCTGAGGAGGGCTTGTCCATGCCTGAAACCGCCATGCAATCAAGAGCCGAAACCCTGAAGCAGGAGCTTGCCGGCACGCTCGGCGCTGACAGGATCAATGATGATCCCGATCATATCGAGCTTCTGAGCCAGGATATCTGGGTAAAGGGTGTTCCTGCGGAATACATTCTTGGGCCGCGCTCGACCGAAGAGCTTCAGTTCATCGTCGCCGCTGCCGCGCGCCATGGCGTTGCCCTCAATCCGCGCGGGGCGGGCATGTCCTACACAAAGGGCTATACGCCGGATCGCGAAGGGGTGGTGATGCTCGATATGAGCGCGATGGACCGCGTGATCGAGATCAATACCGAGGACATGTATGTCACCGTCGAGGCCGGTTGCACCTGGGATGCTCTTTACAGGGCTGTGTCCGCCAAAGGCGTGCGCACGCCTTTCTGGGGGCCCTTGTCGGGCCTCACCTCGACGATTGGCGGCGGGCTTTCACAGAACAATGCGATTTTCGGGGCCGGCAAATATGGTTCCACCGGCGACAGCGTGCTGTGCTTGAGTGTCGTGCTGGCAGATGGAACCCTGGTGCAGACCGGAACTTCGGGCACCAAAGGCGCCAAGCCGTTCTGGCGCCATTACGGGCCCGACCTCGCGGGGATATTCATCGGCGATGCCGGCGCCATGGGCTTCAAGGCGGAGGTGACCTTGCGCCTCATCCCGATGCCGCAGGCCGAGGACTGGTGCAGTTTCGAGTTCGAAACCGGGGCGGACTGCGCCCACGCGCTCTCCGCGCTCATGCGTGCTGACCTCGCCTGCGAGATCTACGGTTTCGACCCCACCCTGACAAAGGTCCGCATGGCACGCGCTTCCATGATGGAGGATGCAAAGGCGCTTGGAAATGTGATGAAGAAACAGGGCAATATCTTCCGGGCCCTGAAGGAAGGCGCGAAGCTCGCCATGGCCGGGCGCGGCTTTCTGGACGATGCGGGTTTCTCGCTGCACATCACGGTGGAAGGGCGCAGCGAGGCGGGTGTGCGCGAGGAAATGAAGATGGTGAAGGCCATCTGCGAGCAACATGCCGGTACCGAGATTGAAAACTCGATCCCGAAGATCGTCCGTGCCAACCCGTTCCAGCCGCACAACAACATACTCGGCCCAAATGGCGAGCGCTGGGTGCCCATTCACGGGGTCGTGCCGACATCGCAAGGAACGGCCTGTCTGGCCGATCTCGAAGCCGGCTTTGCCAGCATGAAGGATGAGCTTGACGCCCATGACATCGTCACCGGCTATCTGTTCTCCTCGCTCGGCACGACCGGGTTCCTGATCGAACCGGTCTTCATCTGGCCGGAGGAGCTTTACGCCATCCACGAAGACACTGTGGAGGATCATGTCCTGGCGAAGATGAAGCGCTTTCCGAAGAATGAGGCCGCGACACACGTCGTCGAGAAGGGCCGCCAGATGGTGATGGATGTGTTCGGCGCGCACGGTGCGGCGCATTTCCAGATCGGCCGCACCTATCCTTACAGGCAGACGCGCATGCCCGGCACGCTGGACCTGCTCGACCGGATCAAGGCCGCGCTGGATGGCGAAGGCCGGGTCAATCCGGGCGTAATGGGGTTTGAATGATGGAAACATCCTTTCTCAAGGTCAGGAATACCAGGACGGGTCTGATCGACCATCAGATCCCGGTCGCTGGCCCGGCTGAAATCTCAGCCGCCGCTGCGCGCTGCCGCGCGGCCCAGGTTGACTGGCAGCAAATCGGACCGGCCGAGCGGGCAAGCCGGCTCTCCCGGCTTGCAGACTGCATGCTGGCTCACAGGGCCGGGATTGCGGCGGCCGTGGAGGCTGATACCGGCCGGCGGCGCATTGCTGGCATTGAAGTCGACGCAGTGATCGGCACGGTCCGAGGCTGGGCCGCCTTTCAGGGCGTGCCGGAGAAGACCGATTGGACCCAGGGGCGCAGCAACCCTGCGATCCGGCATCGGGGGCAGTATGTTCCCTATGGCCTCATTGGCGTGATCTCGCCCTGGAACTATCCTCTGCTCCTGTCTCTCATCGACGCCATACCGGCCCTGCTGGCCGGGTGTTCGGTCATGATCAAGCCGAGCGAAGTTACGCCGAGATTTGTCCGTCCCTTTCAGGTGGCGCTGGATGAAGCCGGCTTCGGGGATCTTGTCGCCATCGTTACCGGCGGCGGTTCGACGGGTTCAAACCTGATCGATGTCGTCGATCTGGTCTGCTTTACCGGCTCGGTTGCAACCGGGCGCAAGGTTGCCATGCAGGCCGCGGGCAGGCTGATCCCTGCCTTCCTCGAACTTGGCGGCAAGGACCCGATGATCGTCCTGGCAGGGGCGGATCTCGATTTGGCGACCGATGCGGCGCTGCGCGGGTCCGTGCTCGGCACCGGTCAGGCCTGTCAGTCGATCGAGCGGATTTATGTCGACCGGTCCATACACGAGGAATTTGTCGACCTGCTTGCCGCGAAGGCCAGGCAGATCCGCTTCAATGACGAGGATATCGGCCGGGGCGATCTCGGGCCGATCATCTACCAGAATCAGGCTGATATCCTGACCCAGCACATCGCCGATGCCGTGGCGCGCGGGGCGAAGCTGGTCTGTGGCGGCAGGATCCATCTGTCCGGTGGCGGGCTCTGGCTTGGGCCGACCCTGCTCACCGATGTGACCCAGGACATGCAGGTCATGCGCGAGGAAACATTCGGCCCGGTCATGCCCGTCATGGCTTTCGACACGGTCGAAGAAGCCATCGCGCTCGCCAATGACACCGAATTCGGCCTGTCGGCCGCGGTCTTTGCCGCCGATCTCGACCAGGCCGAAGAGGTCGCCCTGGAGCTTGAGGCCGGCGCCATCTCGCTAAACGATGCGGCGCTGACCTCGCTGTTCCACGAGGCCGAAAAGCAGGCCTTCAAATCCTCCGGCCTCGGCCCGAGCCGGATGGGCGCTGCAGGCCTGACCCGGTTCGTGCGGCGCAAGGCGCTGATCGCCAATACCGGCCGTCCCCTCACAATGTCCCAGTTTGCCGAGGATTCTGAATGAGCTCTGCACCCATCTATCTCGAACGCGATGGCGATATCGGTTTCATCACCCTGAACCAGCCCGCCCGGCGTAATGCCATGTCGCAGGCCATGTGGAGCGCGATGCCCGGTCTGATATCGGAGGCAGCAGCCCAGCCGGAGGTCAAGACGATCATCATTCATGGCGGCATGGCCGGGGCCTTCAGCGCCGGGGCGGATATCTCCGAGTTTGAGGAAATCTATTCCACTCCAGAAACGGCGGCAGCCTCCGGCGAAGCCATCAAGCAGGCTCTTCTGGCCATTGAGCGCTGCCCAAAGCCCGTCATCGCCGCGATCGACGGGGCCTGTGTCGGGGGCGGCGTCAGTATCGCCACGGCTTGCGATTTCCGTGTCGCCGGGCGCCGCTCGAAATTTGCCGTGACGCCGGCCAAGCTCGGGCTGGTCTATGCGGCAGATGACACGCGCCGCCTGGTCGAGCTGGTCGGCGCGGCGCGCACCAAGGAAATCCTCATGACGGGACGTTTGGTCCTGGCCGAGGAAGCCGCCGGGCTCGGGCTGGTCAGCCATCTCTGCGAGGCTGGCGAAGCGCTCGAAACGGCGCGCTCCCTGGCGGCATCCATTGGCGGTGTCTCGCAATGGTCGGTCCGTGCGGTCAAGCGCATGGTCGACGGTGTGGCGGCCGGCTGGGACAGTGACAGCGAGGAAGCCCGGGCGCTGTTCCTGGAGGGCTTTGCGAATGAGGACTTCCAGGAAGGGTATCGCGCATTCCTGGAAAAACGTCCGCCGGACTTCACCTTCCGCTGAGCGGTCTATTCAAGGCCGGGCGGCAGGGGCGGCGCGCCGAACAAGGCTTCGAAGGCACCTGCGATCTCAAGCGTCTCCCTGTCGCTGCCCTCCGGACCGATTACCTGCAGCGAGGTCGGCAGACCCGAGGCGGCGTCCAGCCCACTGAACACGGCGGTCGCGGGCAGGGCGGCAAAATCAGCCCATGCGGTGAAATCGGCCTGGTTCGCCGGCGCCGGCTCATCGAAGCTGAAAGCGGTCTGCGGCGCTGTGGGGGCGATAATCGCATCCACCCCGTCAAAGGCCGCAGGCGCGGCGGCCCGGATCGAGCGCAGATAGGCATAGGCCGCCTCGACGCGCTCGGCCGGCTGGCGCGCACCCCATGCCAGAAGCTTGCGGAAACCTTCGGAAAAGCCTTCCGGGTTTTCGGCAAGGCGCTCGGCATGCACCCGATTGGCCTCGAACTCGCAGACCAGGAGCCCGGCCAGGCGTGAGCGGCCATATTCGTAGTGCGGCGGCGTGACTTCGACGAGATCGGCACCGGCATCGCGCAGGCGCTGGCAGGTCACCTCAAGGCCAGTCGCGACCGCTTGTGTCAGGGTGACTTCGCCATTGCCATGCCAGACACCGATCCGCAGGCCAGACAGCGCTTTCGGGACAAAGGGGGCCGGGGCGCCCCAGCCCGCCATTACATGCAGGCTGGTCCACAGACCCTCGACCCGGCGGGCTATCGGGCCGACATGGTCATAAGTGTAGGACAGGGCGATCACACCATCATTGGGAACAAGGCCGGTGGTCGGCTTGTGTCCCTGCACGCCGCAATAGGCGGCAGGAATGCGCACGCTGCCCATCGTGTCGGAGCCGAGCGCGACATCGCAGAGGCCCGCCGCGACCGCCGCGCCGGACCCGCCAGAGGACCCGCCCGGCGTGTAGCCGTGTTTCCAGGGATTGTGCGTGCGCCCGAAATGCGGGTTGTCGGTGGTCGCCCCGAGGGCGGCCTCATGCATGTTCAGCGTGCCGAGAATGCCCCCGCCCGCCGCACGGATCCGGCGGACCACCGTGGCGTCGCCCTCGGCGATCTGACCGGAAAGCGCGCCGATTCCCGCCGTCCAGGGCAGGCCTGCGACAGCAATATTGGATTTCACGCCATAGCATGGACCCGCGCTGTCTACCGGTTCGGTCAGGTCCAGGAAGGCATTGATCGATGGGTTCAGCCATTCGATCCGCGCGCGGCAGGCAGCCTCTCGGGTCACTTGAACCGCTCATCGATCAGCCGGATCGGCTTCTGGCGCACCTCGGTCTGGGTCAGCGGGGCAAGCTCGCCAGGTTTTGCCAGTTCCACGCCGCAATCAATGCCGATGGCTTTCTTCAGGATGGCGCGGAAACGCTCGGCTGTGGCTGTATCGAGTGCGCCGTTGATTTCCGCGCAGACAATGAAATCGTCGCGCCCGTTTGCATCGCGCGTGGCCTTGCAGATGAACTCCCCGGCAAAGCTCGCATCCTCTTCCAGGATCGGGCCCATGGCTTGCGGGAAGATATTGATGCCGCGGATCTTCACCATATTGTCGGAGCGGCCGAGGAATCCCTCTATCCGGGTCAGGTTCAAGCCGAGGGAAGAAGTGCCCTTTTTCACCTGTGTCACATCATGGGTGTTGAACCGGATGATCGGATAGACATCGTCCTTGTGGATGCTGGTGCAGACAATGTCGCCGCTCTCCCCCTCCGGCACTGGCTGGCCGTTTTCGATGTCGCAGACTTCCATGACCTGCGCATCTTCCATGACATAGAGCCCGTCACGGTCCGGCCCCTCGCCGGCAATGATGCCGGTGTCGCCGACGCCATACCAGTCATAGCAGTCCACACCGCCCCAGGCGTCTGAGAGCGTGGTCTTGTCCTCACGGCCGAGATGGCCGGAAATCATGCGGATCTTGAGGTCCTTGACGGGGTCGATGCCTTGCTCGACGGCGACCTTGGCGAGCTTCTTGATATAGTCGGCAAAACCGACAATCACCGTCGCGCCGAAGTCGCGCATGATCTCGACCTGGCGGGCCGAACGGGTCTCGATGCCTGTGCCGGCCGACAGGAAGACCGCATTGGTCCAGTGCGTGACGGCCTCGCGCACATAGTGCCCGCCATTGATCATGCCGTGGCCATAGACCGAGTGGACGATATCGTCCGGGCGCAGGCCCTGAAGCTGGTAGATCCGGCCCAACATGATGTTCTGGACCTCGCGGGACTTGGCGCCGAACATCAGGACCTGCGGATTGCCGGTTGTGCCGGAGGTCGTGTGGATGATCACCGGCGGATGGTCGCCCGATGCCAGGTCGATCCCGCCGAAATCGCCGAAGGGCGGTTTGGCATCGATGCTCGCCATGATGTCGGACTTGTCGAACATGGGCAGGGAAGGCAGTGTCTCCAGGCCCTTGATGTCGCCCGGCTCGATGCCGGCATTGCCCCAAAGGCGCTGATAGAACGGGATCTGCCAGGCGCGCGCGACACAGCGTGCGAACAGGCGCTCCTGATGGGCGCGGATCTCGTCCCGGCTCTGGCGTGCGAAGGCGATGAAGGCGTCGCCGACGGGGTGCTCGCGCTGCAGCGCCTCCCAGTCGATCGCATCGTGATAGAGATTGTGCTTCATTCCGGTGTCTCCTTTCCAGCGGCGAGGCGCGCCAGTTGCGAGGTGTCTTGAAGGGTTTCGATATACTCGACCCGGTCGATGATCTGCTGTGCGAGGGCCGGTCGCGGGCCGCCAAATCCGAAGGCCAGGCAGGCATGGAACTTGGCCAGGTGATCTTCAGGCGTCATGGGATTGGCTGGCGCACCATAGATCGCGTCGATGGTTGCGGTGACGGTTGAGCCGTCCTTCAGGCGCGCCGTGGCGACCTGCGGGACGAAGGCTGCCGGGTCGGGCGTCCCGTCATCCTCGACCTGAATGCGGGGGCCGAGCGCGCGGGTAACGGGATCGCTCAGGGCTTGCTGCGAGAAGTCCTCCAGCGTCACGGTGCCATGCAGGAGGGCAACCGCGCCGGAATACTGGAAGCAGAGGCGCGCATAACTCACCGACATCTCGTCAAGGCGCGGGCGCCCGACGAGGCGTTTGATCAGCGGTGGCGCGCGCAGGGTCAGCGCTTCGAGATTGTCGGCCGTGACGCCCTGATCGTGCAGCTTCCGGATCAACGTAATCCCGCCATGCGCGGCGCGCCCGGTGGGGAAGGGCTTGTGGCTGACCTCGGCGATGCGCCAGGCTTGGCCGAGGCTCTGGGCTACTGGTGTGAGGTCGAATTCCTCTTCGAACAGGGCGAGATAGCCATAGGGGCCTTCCAGGGCATCCTGTGCACCGGGAATGCCGGCCGACACAAGGTCCACTGCCATTTGCGCCGCGCGGGCCGCATTCGCGACCTGAAGCGCGAGAGATGGCAGCCCCTCGATATGCGCCTGCATGGTTCCCGAGCAGAAGGAGAGGGCATGGCCGAGGGCGCCCTTGGTCTGCTCTGGAGAAAAGCCCCGCAGGCGGGAGAGACCGAGCGCGGCGCCGAACAGGCCGGCATTGGCCGGACGGAAAAACCGGATCGGGCTCGACACTGCCACGCCGAGCCCGGCGGCCATGTCCACCGCGATCGTGATCGCGGCCAGCAGCTCCTTGCCTGATACCGGCGCGGGCGCGGTTTCCGTCTCGGCCATCAGGGCGGCAAGAATGACCGCCATGGGATGGACCACAGCCGGCTCATGCACGCAGTCGAATTCCTGGCCGTGGATCTGGAAGGCGTTCAGGAAGGCCGCGTCGGGCGCCGAGGCTTTCAGCCCGCCCGCGCCCCAGACATGGACGCCGTCTCCGGTGCCCCATGAGAGGGTCGTCTGCCGCACAGTGTCGGTGAGCGGCGCACCGGCCCCGGCAATGCCAACGCCAAGGCTGTCGAGCAGGAAGATCTTCGCCTTTGCGGCAGCAGGTGCGGGAATATCCTCAAAGCGCAGGTTCAGGGCGTGAGCGACGAAGGCATCGGTATTGGTCATCCCAGCACCTCATTCACCAGGGCAGCGAAGGCCGCGTCCGGGCTTCTCGATCCCGCAATCAGGCCCTCAGCCTGATCGGCGCTGACGCCGCCATGTGCCATCAGCGTGCGGGCCTTGGCGTGGATCTCATCCATGGTCAGGGGATTTTCAGGATCGCCGAGCGCATCAGGCGCCGCGCAGCGGATCTGGCTTCCATCGGCCAACTGTACCGACACCGAGGCGCCATAGCGTGCGGGATAGTTGGAGATGTAGGGCTCGTCGGCCTCAACGCGTGTGAGCTGGCGCAGGCCAATCAGTTCAGGGTCGGCAATCGCGCCGGGATCGAAATCGGCAATTTCCGGCTTGCCGCGTGCGAGGACGACGGCTGTGCTGTGCTGCAGGGAGAACTTGGCTTCGATGGTCGTGCCCGGCTCCGGCTTGTCGCAGAATTTCAGGGCGTCGGGATAGGTGGTCACCAGGATCTGCCGGATCTGGGCACCTTCGTGCAGTTGCTCTCGCACCAGAAGTGCCGCGTCGATGGTGGCATGGGCATGCCGGCAGGCTGCCCAGGGCTTGAAACTGACATCCTCGATCAGCCAGGGCGAAGGATAAGGCCGCATCAGATCGGCGGGAGTGGCCCCCGGCGCGCAGGCGGCGAAGAAGCCCTGCTCGCCTTCCAGGATTGTCAGAGGCCCCTTGAAGCCTGCTGCGGCCAGTTGAGCGGCGGTCAGGCCGGCGCGTGCGGCATGGGCGGTGTGGAGCTGCTTGCCCATGCTGTCCGGCTCATGCCGGGTCTGCCAGAGGCCGCAGGCCTGGCTCATGGCAAGGGCGAGGGCGTGTGCCGTGGCCAGCGTGTCGAGGCCGAGCAGATGGCTGCAGGCCGCCGCTGCGCCGATCGCGCCGCAGGTGCCGGTCGTGTGCCACAGCGCATAGTGGCCGGGCCCGGTCGCGCGCCCGAGGCGGATTGTGGCCTCGTAGCCGACAATGATCGCATCCGGCAGGCGTTCCAACAGCGCTAAGTCAGCTTCGCACAGGGCCAGAGCGGCGGGTATGATGCTTGGGCCGGGATGCAGGATGGCCTGTTTGTCGACATCGTCCATTTCCAGCACATTGCCGAGCAGGCCGAGATAAAACGCCCGCGCCGCCATGGAGCCGTCATTCAGCACGGCGCCAGCCTGGGCCGCATCGGACCGACGCGCAGCCGCCGCGCAGCCGAGCCAGTCGAGCAGGTGCAGGCCCGCGCGCTCGCGCAGCGCTGCACTCCGGTCACGCTCAAGCAGCGTGGCCAGTTGGAGGGTCAGAGGGGGTGTTTCGACTTGGCCGGTCATCAGGTCTTTCTAACGGTGCTGGCATGTGACACACAAGATAAATGATATATCATTTGTGATCTGTTCGAAAAAGCCCGATTTCCGGCCCATCCGGCTCAATTCGTGATCACCGGGCGGACGCTGCACGCGTCAAATCGTGCCGCGCGCTTTCAGGGCCGCGATGTCTTCCGTGTCCAGCCCGGTTTCGGCGGCGATGTCTTCCGAATGCTGGCCGAATGCCGGGACATCGAGCTTCGGCGCGCTGGCCTCAGCGCGAAAGCGGATGGGCGGGCCGATATGGCGATTGCCGTCCGCGTCGGTCATGACCATGCCGCGCTCGCGGACGAAGGGATCGTCGAACACCTCCTTCAGGTCGCGCACCCAGCTCCAGCAGCAATCCACGTCGGCGAGGAAGGCTTGCCAGTCGGCGAGCGGTTTGCCCGCGAAGGTTTCGGTGAAAAAATTCCGCAGCGGTGCCTGCCCGGGGCCGGGCGGGAGCTTTGCGAATTCGAGGAGATCAGGCCGGCCGAGAGCGTCGAGCAGATTGGCCGCGAACTTCACCTCGCTGCCGCCAAGGACGAGGAAGGCGCCATCAGAGGTCGGATAGATATTGTACATCGCGCTGCCGCCGAAACTGCGCATCTGCTTCGGCTCGGGCCGGCGGTTTTCCGCAAAGGTCGGTCCGAGCACATTCGGTGTCCAGGCGAGGGCGGAATCAAACATGGAGATGTCGATATAGTCGCCTTCGCCGGTCATCTGACGGCGATAGAGTGCCATCAGGATGGCCGACAGAGCCATCAGCGAGGCCGAGGCGTCGGCGAAGGGTATACATGGCATGGCCGGCTTGCCATCCTGCCCGCGATTGAGGTCAACCAGACCGGCCATGGCCTGGACGGTGACATCATGGGCAGGCTTGGTGGCAAGGCTGGAGGCCTGCCCGAAGGCCGAAATGGAACAGTAGACAAGGCCGGGATTGGCCTCGCGCAGGCTGTCATAATCCACGCCGAGGCGCTTGACCACGCCAGGCCGGAAGGCCTCGACCACGACATCGGCCGTGCTTGCCAGTTTCAGGAATAGGGCAAGCCCGTCCGGGTCTTTCAGATTGAGCTTCAGGCTGCGCTTGCCGCGCGCGATATTGCGGAACCAGACCGAGACCCCGTCAGCGGTTTTCTCGCCGATCTCGCGCACCGGTTCGCCGAGATCATTGGCCGGCTCGATCATGATTACGTCCGCGCCGTGATCGGCCATCATCATGGTCATGTGCGGGCCCGGCAGGAAAGCCGACAGGTCGAGGACTTTCAGGCCGGCGAGCTTCATTCCAGCAGGCTCTTGTCATGCTCGCCGATCAGGGGCGCGCGCGAGGAGACAGGGCGCTTGCCATTCACCTTGAAGGGCGAGGCGAGCAATTGCAGCCCCTCCGGCCGGGCCGGATGGTCCACGGTTTCGATCATGCCGATCTCGTGGACATAGGGGTTTTCGAAGGTGCCGGCGAAGTCGAGGACCGGCGCGAACGGCACTTCGCCGCCGAGCAGGTCCATCCATTCCGCAGTGGTCCGCGTGGCCAGGATGGCGTCGATCGCCTCGGTCAGGTCCGCGAGATGTGCCCGGCGGGCGGTGTTGTTGGCAAAGCGCGGATCGCTCGCCAGATCCGGGGCCTCGGCCAGTTCGCAGAACCGGTCCCAGAATTTCGGGATCTGGCACATCAGAAGGCCCCAGCCATCCTTTGTCCGGAACAGCTGGGAGGGCGCGATGGAGGGGTGTGCGCCGCGCGGCAGGCGCTCGGGCTCATGACCTTCGTTGAGATACCAAGTGGCTGGATAGGAAGTCTGGTGCAGCGCGGTGTCGAACAGGCAGACATCCACGTCGCAGCCCACTCCGCTGCGCATGGCAGAGATGACCCCTGCCAGCAGGACGGTCGCCAGGTGGCTGCCGGTATGGAAATCGACCATGGAGAGGCCGAACCGGACCGGCGGCCCGCCGGGCTCGCCAGTGACCGACATGAAGCCGGCTTCGGCCTGCATGAGATAGTCATAGCCCGGCCAGGCCGCGCGCGGCGTATCGCGGCCATAGGCTGAGAGATGCGCGCAGACGATTTTCGGATTGGCCGCCTTCAGTGCCTCGAAGGTCAGGCCGAGCTTGGCCGGCTGGTCGCCGCGCAGATTGTTGGCGACCGCATCGGCGCCCTCGACCAGGCGGAGGAAGGCCGCGCGCCCGTCTGCCGATTTCAGGTCCAGGCAGACCGACTTCTTGCCCTTGGAAAAGGTCTGGAAGAACTGGCTGTCATCCTCGCCAAGCGGGTAGGGGGTCACGCCGCGCGAGACATCGCCGCCACGCGCGCGATCCTCGATCTTGATCACTTCCGCGCCGAGATCGGCCAGCAGCATGGTGCCATAGGGGCCGGCGCCATACTGTTCCACCGACAGGATGCGGATACCGTCCAGGAGCCCCGCCATCAGATCGGATTCCGTTTGATGAGCTGCTTGGCAATGATGATGCGCTGCATCTCATTGGTGCCCTCGCCGATGCACATCAGCGGGGCGTCGCGGTAGAGCCGCTCGACGGGATACTCCTTGGAATAGCCATACCCGCCATGGATACGCATGGCCTCGCTGGCGCAGTACATGGCGGTTTCGGAGGCGAAATATTTCGCCATGCCCGCTTCCATGTCGACGCGCTGGCCGAGATCATAGAGGCGCGCGGCATCCTGTACGAGCAGTTCGGCCGCGCGGGTCCTGGCCGCCATTTCACCGAGCTTGAGCTGGATCGCCTGGTGCTCGCTGATCGGCTTGCCCATGGTCTTGCGCGACTGGGCATAGGCGACCGATTCCCGCAGGGCGCGCCTGGCGATGCCGACAGAGCGCGCCGCGACATTGATCCGCCCGATCTCCAGCCCGCCGGTGGCCATGTAGAAGCCCTTGCCCTCCTCGCCGCCGACCAGGCTGAGCTCGGCGTCGCATTCATAGCCGTCATAGATCAGCTCGCCGGAATCGATGCCCTTGTAGCCGAGCTTTTCCAGCTTGTTGCCATTGGTGACGCCCGGGAAGTGATCCTCGGTGTCCGGCGCGCTCTTGGTCTGGGTGATGAGCATGGACATGCCCTTGTAGCGCGGCTGGGCCTCGGGGTCCGTCTTCACCAGCGCGGCAGCGCAATTGCCCTGGATGGCATTGGAGATCCAGGTCTTGGCACCTTCGACGACATATTTGTCGCCGACGCGCTTGGCTCGGGTGGTCAGCGCTTGCAGGTCGGTGCCAGCATTCGGCTCGGTCAGCGCCAGGCTGCCGCGGATCTCGCCGGCGGCGAATTTCGGTAGCCAGTACTCCTTCTGCTTCCGGGTCCCGAATTTCTGGACGATGGTGGCCATCATCAGGTGGGAGTTGAAGATGCCGGTCAGGCTCATCCACTCTTCGGAGATCAGGGTCACGATGTGGGCATAGGTCGAGGCCGAGAGGCCCAGCCCGCCATATTCCTCGTCTATGATCGCGCCGAACAGGCCAAGCTCCTTCATGTCCGCGACCAGGTCGTGGGGATAGATATCATCATGTTCAAGCTGCATGGCGACGGGCTTGACGCGCTGCTCAAGCCATTTGCCAATGGCGTCGAGCATGAGGCGGTCGTCTTCTGTCAAAGTATCGGTCATCTCGCGCGCCTAGTAATTCTCGACCTTGTCTTCCACGGCATTGCCGGCAGACGGGATCAGCATGTTGCGCTTGAAGGTGCAGATCATCGTGCCGTCCTGCTTGTAGCCGCGGGTCACGATCGTCACGATGCCCTGGCCGGGGCGCGATTTGCTCTCGCGCTTGGCCAGCACCTCGCTCTCGCCATAGATCGTGTCGCCGGCGAAGACCGGGGCGGTGAACTTCACCTCGTCCATGCCGAGATTGGCGATCGCCTTCTGGCTGCAATCGGTCACGCTCATGCCGATCAACAGGGCAAGGGTGTAGGGGGAGACGACGAGGTTCTTCCCGAACTCGCTGGCCTTGGCGAACTCGGCATCGAAATGCATCGGGTGGGTGTTCAGGGTGAGCAGGGTGAAGAGGTGGTTGTCATACTCGGTTACCGTCTTGCCAGGGCGGTGCTCATAGATGTCGCCGACATGGAAATCCTCGAAATACCGGCCGAAGGTCTCGCGATAGCGGTTCTCGCCGACCTGTTTGAAATTCTGCACCATTGGGGCTCTCCAGTGTTCAGGATGGGCGGGCGAGCATGCGCTCGGCCGCCAGGATGATGGGACGGTCGACAAGCTTGCCGCGGTGCAGGACCGCGCCGCCTTCGGCCGCGTTCAGGGCCGCGATGATCGCCCTGGCTTCTTCCAGCTCGGCCGGACTCGGCGTGAAGACGCTGTTTACCGTGGCGACCTGTTTGGGGTGGATGCAGGCGCGGCCGGAAAACCCATAAGCTTTTGCCGCCGAGGTGGTCTCGCGGAGGCCATCCTCATCGCCGACATCGAGGAATGGCACGTCATAAGCCGGCACGCCGGCTTGGCCGCAGGCCGCCGCGATGGCGCCGCGCGCATGGCTCATGGCCGGCGCGCTGGAGAGATCCGCGCCGAGGCTGGCGGAGAAATCCGCGCCGCCGAACAGCACGCCCATCGGGGTGGCCCTGGCAATATCCATTGCATTGGCGAGGCCGCGTCCGCTCTCGATCACGGCGACCACGCGGTCGTTGTCGAGCGCCTCGCAGACGATCTCGATATCCACACCGGTTTCGGCCTTGGGCACCATGATGAATTCCGGCTGCACACCGGTCTCGATCAGGGCTGCCAGGTCGGCGCTGCCATAGGGCGTGCGCAGGGAATTGATCCGCAGCGCGGCGCGCAGACCCGCCGGCCTGGCCGCCAGCCAGTCCAGCGCCGACTGCCGCGCCGTTGCCTTGTCTTCCGGAAGAACGGCGTCTTCGAGGTCGATGATGATGGTATCAGCACCGGCACTGGCGGCCTTGTCGAACCGATCAGGGCGTGCGCCGGGCACGAACAGAAGAGACTTGTAACTGGAGGTCATGGGATACACCGAATTTGTCGCCTCAGATTAAATGATATATCTTTTCCGTAAACCCCATTCAGACGCCGCAATGAAAAAACAGGTGCCGGCCGGCACCTGTTTCATCAGGAGTCCTGAATTCATCGACTCAGACCGGGGCGGGCACGGTCTCGGCAAAGTGTCGGGCGACCTGTTCGCGGGTCGTGATCCAGACATCTTCCTTCGAGGTCACATAGTTCAGGAAGTCCCGGAAAGCGCCGATCCGGCCCGGACGGCCGATGATACGCAGATGCAGCCCGAGGCTTATCATCCGCGCGCCCTCTTCCTGGGATTCGGCATAGAGCCAGTCGAAACTGCGCTTGGCATAATCGAGCCACATATCCGGGGTGAAGGCCGGGGCGAGCCAGAACTTCATGTCATTGGAATCAATGGCATAGGGCAGCACGACAATCGGCTTTTGCGAGCCGTCCTCCATTTCCGTCAGCGCCCAGAAGGGGAAATCGTCGGAATAGTCGTCCATATGATAGGCATAGCCCTGCTCGATCAGGATGCGGCGCGTGATGTCGCTATGCAGGTAGCGCGACAGCCAGCCGGCCGGCTTGCGCCCGGTCGTCTCCAGGATCGAGTCGGTTCCCTTGGCGATGAAGGCGCGCTCGTCTTCCGGTGACATGAAGCTCGTAAAGGCCCATTTGTGTCCGTGATTGCAAGGCTCGTCGCCGCGTTTGGCAATCGCCTCGCCGAGCCAGGGCGCCTTCTGCAGGGCCTGGCCGCAGACGGTCCAGGTGGCGGGCACGCCGGCCTCATCCAGCAGCTTGAGGACGCGGGGCGCGCCGCGATTGATGCCGTACTGGTAATTGGACTCATTGCCATGCACGCGGATCGGCTTGCCCGGTACCGCGCCAAGCTCGTCGACGGGTTCTGGGCGCTTATCGCCTTCGTCGATGCGCCGTTCAGCGCCTTCCTCGACATTGACCACGATGGTCAGGGCGAGCTTTGCCCCGTTTGGCCAGGTAAAGCCCTCCGGAGCGGGATCTTTGACATAGCTCATCAATGAGGCTCCTCGCCGCCGGAGACATTCATGCTTTCGGCGGTTACGTAATTGGCTTGGTCCGAGCAGAGCCATGCAACCGCATTGGCCGTGTCTTCCGGCAAGCCGGGTCGCCCCATGGGGATGCGTTTGGCCATGGCGTCGAGATAGTCCTCGACTGACTCCGCGCCGACCACCTTGGAGAAATACTCGTTCTGCCAGGCGCCGAGCCCGGTGGTGACATGGTTGGGGCAGACATTGTTCACGGTGATGCCGTGCGGGCCGAGTTCGATGGAGGCCGACCGCACCAGGCCGACAAGGCCATGCTTGGAGCTGGTATAGGCCTGGGCGTGGGGGAAGCCGGACTTGGCCGCCTGCGAGGCGATATTGACGATCCGCCCGCCCTGGCCGCGCGCGATCATGTGCTTGGCAGCCGTCTTCAGGCCGAAAAAGGCGCCGGTGAGATTGACGTCGATCACGGCGCGCCAGTCGGCTTCGGAGACTTCCAGAAGCGGCTTCATGATATAGCCGATACCGGCATTGTTCACCCAGATGTCGATACCGCCAAACGTGTCGACTGCATGCGAGGCGAGGGCCTCGACTTCGCCGAGATCGCGCACATCGCAATTGAAGCAGGAAGCCTTCGCCCCCAGCGCCTCAATCTCGCTGGCGATTTCAAGCATCTCCGCCGTGTGGCCGATATGGCCGTCGGATGTGGCCGTGTCGCGGGAGGTGCCGAGGTCGGAGAGAACGATGTTTGCGCCTTCGCTGGCCAGGCGTTTGGCGATGGCTTCGCCCAGCCCTTTCTTGCGGCCCGAGCCGGTGATGACGGCCGTCTTGCCTTCGAACTGTCTGGTCATGGCCGCCTATCCGAGCTTGTCGGTGAGGATGAAGGCGAGGTCGCTCGCCATGGCCTGGAACTCGCCGGCCACGGCCTGCATGGTCTCGCTCGACACTTCCTGGCCGAAGACGCCCATATCGTTCACGTCGATGATCTCGATATAGGCATAGGGCGGGGCTTCCTCGCTGCCCAGAAGGCCGGCGCTTCTGAACACGGTGAACGCATCCACCGAGGTCAGCCCGTTCACTGTCGGAATGTCTTTCGTTTTCGCCCAGGCTTCATAATCTTCCGCCGAGACGCCGGGTTTCAGATTGAACAGGACCACTATCTTCTGCACCATTTCCCATCTCCGCTCTTGAGAAGGATCAAATGGTATATCATTTATTGGAGAATGATAGGGGGTGTGATAGGAAGTGTGCAGCAGGCTCACTCATGCTTAAAAAGGAGACAGCTCATGGCTGACGGAGAAGGCAGGAATGCAAGCCCGGACTATGACGGCCCGCCCGACTATCGCGTCGTTGGCCGCCATGGCATGTTCCCTGAGACCACGCATGACGAAATCGCGCGGTTCAACTTCCTCACCCATATGAACCGTCACCTCTCCACCCGGGTCATGCCCGGTGTGGCGGAAGCCTTCGAGGCGCGTGTGGCGCCGAAGCACGCTCAAGAAACCGGCAAGCCCTTTGCCGACCGTCATGAGGTGCGCCGCGCGCTGACCGGCGATCCGATGTGGCAATGGTGGTCGGCGCTGCGCCGCTCGACCATGGAATCGCGCCAGCAGGCCGGCCGCTGGGTGACCCAGCGCCAGGCCGACAGCCTGAATGCGAAAGCCCGCGAGCTGACGGAGAACGATCCGCGCCTGAAACTCAATCCGGGGATGAAGCTGCCGCGCGGCGTGGAAATGATCGACCATCACTGCATGCCGGGCAGCTATCATACCGAACTGGTGCCGGGCGATGTCACCGGGCCGGCCAATTATGATTCCGGCATCTTCGCCACCACAGGCGGCATGCTGGGGCGTTTCAATGATGGCGGCGGCATGGCCGTGGCGAAATGGGTGAAGGAGACCTTCCCGGACTTCAAGCCCAAGCGCATCCTCGATATCGGCTGCGGACTCGGCCACAATGTCCTGCCGCTGGCAGAGGCTTTCCCTGATGCGGAAGTGATCGGCGTGGATGCCGGCGCGCCCATGCTGCGCTATGGTCTCGCGCGCGCCAAGACGCTTGGTGTGGAGAATGTCTCCTTCGTGCAGGCCGATGTGTCCGATCTGAAGGATCTGTTCGAGGATGAGAGCTTCGACTGGATCCAGTCGACCATGTTCCTGCACGAGACCTGCTATGAGACCATGCCGAAAATCTTCGCGGAAACGCGGCGCCTTCTGAAACCGGACGGCATCGTCCTGCATGTCGAGCAGCCGCAATATGATGCGAGCATGACCTTGTTCGAGCAGGCCATGCGCGACTGGGACGCCTTCTACAACGCCGAGCCCTTCTGGTCGAAAATGCATGAGATCGATCTCGATGCCTGGATGAAGGAAGCCGGCTTCGGCGACAATGAGTTGATGCACGGTGCGGTCGCCGCGGTGGTCGACAAGGAAGTCTTCCCGGATGCGGCAGACGATGACAGCGAAGATTTCGGCCGCAAGGCTGCCTGGCATGTCGTCGGCGCAAAGAAGGTAGCCTGATCCATGACTTCTTCCATTGATCCCTTCCTGCAGGCGGGCGCCAAGTCGAAAGGGGCCCGCCCCTGGTTCCTGAAGGATGGCGATGTCGAGCGCGTGCTTAACATCACCATGGCGTTGGCCCAGGAGGTATCGGTTTTGCGCGAGCGTCTCGATACGGTGGAACGGCTGCTCGAGCGTGGCGACACGGTTTCGAAGGCCGCCATCGACGGGTTCGAGCCGACCCGTGAGGAAGCGGCCGAACGCGCCCTGACGACCCAGGAGTTCATCGCGCGCATTCTGCGCGTGATCCAGCAGGACCGCGAGGCCATCGAGGCGGGCGAAGAAATGACTTCCGAGCAGGTTGGTGACCAGCTGGCGTCCTGATTTCAGGCAATTTCTCCACAGTTGGCGCATCGGACACAGGAATGCTCGACAAGACCAATTTTCAAATGATATATCATTTGAAAATTGTCGGAGTTCCACATGCTCGAATTTCTCTCGCTTCATGAACTGGCCATCCTGCGATGGCTCCACATCATCGCCATGGTCTACTGGCTTGGCGGGGAATGGGGCGTCTTCCAGACCAGCTATAATGTGGTGAACCCCTCGCTCAGTTTCGAAGAGCGCATGCGCCACATGAACACCGCCTACCGGATCGATATTCTCGCGCGCACCGGGATCATCACCCTCCTGCCGCTCGGCCTGCACATGGGGTATCTCTGGGGCATCCAGCCTTTGGGCGGGGGCTGGCTCGTGGCCATGTGGGTGGTCTGGGTCATCTGGATGGCGATCACCTGGGGCGCCTTTGCCAAGCGCGGCACGCCGATCGGCAACACCCTGTCGCTGATCGAGGACTGGTCGCGCTACCTGCTGATTCCGACCCTTATCATCGTGTCGATCTCCTCCCTCCTGGGCCATGGCCCCTTTGCGGCGGGCGCTGGCCAGAAATGGTATTCGGCCAAGATCCTGACCTATGGCAGCCTCCTGATCATCGGCGTCATTCTCCGGCTGGTCATGCATGAGTGGCGCAACATGTTCCCGATCCTCGCCCAGGGGCCCAATCCGGAGGTCGAGGCGAAGCTGAAGCGTTCGATCCTCCTGGCGCGTAGTGTGGCCTATCTCTACTGGGCCGGCATCATGCTGACGGCCTTCTTCGGCGCTGTGAAACCGTTTTGAGACAGGACCTGCCCACCTTATTTCAACAAGCTAGCCTGAAAGGCGAACCGTTCCATGAAACTCCTCCGTGCCGCCACGCTGACCGTCGCCGACCTGGCCGCCTCCACCGCCAATTTCGAGCGCTATTTCGACTATTCCGTCATTGACCGGGGCGAGATCTCCGATGATCTGGCCGCAAGCTGGGCCGCACCCGGTTCGGCGGGGTGCAGCTATACCTGCCTGCAGCCAAGCTCCGGGGCCGACATCTATGTCCGGCTGATCGAACAGCCGCCGGTCGAGGGCTTCCTGGCACTGCGCTCATATGGCTGGAACGCCATCGAGATCTGCGTCCAGGATGTGCTGGCAGCCAATGAGCGCATGACAGGCAGCCCGTTCGAGATCATCGGCCCGCCGCGCGAGATCGAGGGCCTGCCGGCGATCTACCCGATGCAGGTGCGTGGCCCCGATCAGGAGATCATCTATCTCACCCAGATCCGCGAGGACCTGCCCGCTTTCGACCTGCCGCGCGCGGCCACGCCGATCGACAAGCTGTTCATCCTCGTCATGGGGTGCTCCGACATGGACGCGTCCAATCGCTGGCTGGAAAGCCATGCCGGGCTTGAAATGGGCCGCGACATGGAGATCAAGTACACCATGCTGGCAGGCGCCTATGGCACCGATATGGACGAGCTGCATCGCATCTCGACCATGGTGCATGGCCGCGATGTCTTCCTCGAACTCGACCAGTATCCCGAGGCGGCGATTGTGCGGCCATGCCATGGCGGCATGCTTGTTCCCGGCTGCGCAATCGGCACCTTCTGGCACCCCGATTTCGACAGCCTGAAGGGCCCGTGGATTTCTCCGCCCGTTGAACGTGACGGCCCGATCTATAAAGGCAGGCTGGTCGGCACGATGAAGGCGCCCGATGACACGCTGGTCGAGATGGTGGCCGGATAGGGGGCATGAAACAGGTCACGCTTGCAGCGCCGGTCGGCCACAAGCCCGTGGCGGGCGACTTCCAGATGTGCGATGTCGCGACGCCGGACTGTCCGGACGGGGGCGTGCTTGTCCGCGTGGTGCACCTTTCGCTCGATCCCTATGTCGGTTCCCAGATCAGGGGCAGGCATATGGGCGAGCCGGCACCCCGGCCGGGCATAGATCCCATTCCCGGAGCGATTGTCGGTGAGGTTCTGAAGTCCCACGACAGCGATGTGTCAGAGGGCGACTGGGTCCATTCCATGCAGGGTGCCTGGCAGGAAACTGTCGCGCTCAAGCCAGGCGACTATCGCAAGCTGGATCCGGACCTCGCGCCGCTCGCGGCCCATATCGGCGTGCTCGGCATGCCAGGCCTCACGGCCTGGGCCGGCATGACCCAGCTCGCCAAGGTCGGCCTTGGCGACACGGTTCTGGTGGATGCCGCGGCCGGTCCGGTGGGCGGCACCGTCGGCCAGATCGCGCGGATCAAGGGGGCTTCGCGTGTCGTCGGCATTGCAGGTGGCCCTGCCAAATGCGCAATTGTCACGGGCACTTACGGCTTCGACGCCTGTGTCGACTACAAGTCTGATGGCTGGCAGGATCAGGTTGGGCCGGCGCTCGGCGATGGCCTGTCGGTTTTCTTCGAGAATGTTTCGGCTGAAATGGCGATGATGGCCCTCACCCATGCACGGCCCTATGCGCGCGGCGTCCTGTGCGGGCTCGCGGCTGCCTATCAGAGCGACGTATCGACCGGAAACCCACTCAATATGGGCCTCATCATCGGCAAGCGCGCCCAGCTCTACGGGCTCGTCGTCTATGATTTCTATGCGCTCTGGGACGCCTTTGTCGCCGAGGCAAGCGGCTGGCTACGCGATGGAGAGCTCGCCTTTGCCGAACACCGGGTCGAAGGTCTCGACCGGGCCCCGGCGCTGTTTGAGTTGCTCATGAACGGTCAGAATGAGGGCAAGGCGGTGGTCACCGTCGCACCGGAGGTGGTCTAGGATGGTGAAGATCAGAAGGGTTTATTTTGAAGGCCGCTACGGTCAGGTTCACGCCTATATCACCGGAGAGGCGCGTCCCGGTGTCTTGCCGCTTTACTGCGCCCATCAGAGCCCCAAATCCGGCCTTGAATTCGAAAGTTTCATGCGGGCAGCGGGGCGTGAGCGGCTCGTGATCGCACCGGACTATCCCGGCTACGGCATGTCCGACACTCCGCCATCGGAAGACCTCGCGACCATCGAGCTCTATGCCGAGACGCTATGGGCGGTGGCCGACCAACTCGGGCACGGCAAGATCGACCTGTTCGGCAACCATACCGGCGCGAAGGTGATCGCTGCCATGGCGATGGACCGGCCGGAGGCGGTCGGAAGCCTCGTCATGATCTCGGCCGCGATCCTCACCGATGAGGAGCGCGCGGCTTTCGGCGATTTCTTCACGCCCATCCCGCTGGACGAGGCCGGCACACGTTACACAACGATGTGGAAGCGCATTATCGAGCGGCGCGGGCCGGGCACCACGCTTGAAATGCTCGGCAGGTCGATGATGCAGAACCTCCTGGGCGGGGAGGAATATGAATGGGGCCACGCGGCTGCCTTTGCCTGGGGCGCGCCGTTCGAGCGTGCGCTGAAGACGCTGAAGCATCCGATCACGATCCTCAATCCCACCGACGACCTGACCGAGGTCACGCGCCGGGCCGCGCCCTGGCTGAAGAATGGCGAAGTGCTGGAAAAGCCCGAATGGGGCTATAATTTCATGGATGTCTGGCCGGAAGAATCCGCCGGGCTGATCCTGTCCTGTCTGGAAAGAGGGGCGGCGCCTGTCTGATGCGGACGGATCTTTCAACGCGTTAGCCGCTGGGGGGCGGAGTGTCCGCTCCCTCTCGTTTAGCTTTCTGGACATGTCGGCACTAATCTCGCGTCCCGGAAGTTGCTTGAAAACCCGCAGACTGGCTGGCGGTGTTGTCTGTCTAATGCGAACGGTTTCCGGCAAAACTGAGCGGCAACCACTCCAGATGCCAAGAAGCACCCTCCAGGCTACCGGTACCAAGCTTCCGGTGTTAGAGCGTTATCACGGCCTGACCGACAAGCTTCACATCTCCACGTTGATCGGTCGCTGCGATTTCAAGGACGAGACGATCCTCACCTTCATGTTTCACCTTGTCCGTGACCCGACCGGAACAGGTGATTTCATCCTGCAAATGCGTGATCGATCCGAACCGGACACCGTATGATCGGATGTTTCGCTGGTCCGTCAGCTGGGTAAGCAGTTGCGCCAGATAGGCCATAGAGAGCATGCCATGTGCAAAGACATCCTCCATGCCGGCTTCGCGAGCAAAATCGATGTCGACATGGATCGGGTTATGGTCATTGGAGGCGCCGCAAAACAGCGCCAGAGTCGTTCGTGTGATCGGGGGCTTGGTCAGCGCGGGCAGCGCGTCTCCGGGCTTGAGTGTGGAAAGATCAGCCATGTTTTTGCACCACGGTATTCTTCATCCTGAGAACGATATCGCCGTGCTGGTTCGTGGCGACCGCGTCGAAGATGTAGAATTGCAGGGCGCCCCCCTTTTTCTCGTATGCGTCGGAAAGGGTCTCTTCGATGGTGATGACATCCCCGGCGCAAATCGGCTGCACATAGTCAAATTGCTGCTGACCATGCAAAATCTTGCCGAGATCCAGCCCCAGATCCGTGTAGCGCTTGAAGGGATCGGGACGGGCATTGCTCAGCGAGAATGCGAAAGTCGGCGGTGCGGGCAGGGACCGGTAACCGGCCTCCCGCGCCGCAGTTTCGTCCGTATAGACCAGATTGGTTTCACCCGTTGCCTTGGCAAAGAATTTCAGCTGTCCGATCTCCACAGGGACGGAAACCGGCGGTGACTTAGTCCCGATTTTACTGGTGTCCAGCATGGCTTCTTATTTGCTGGACTGCACGCGCGTGCGAGCCGCCGCCACGCGCTCGGAGATTTCCGGGTGCCAGTGCACATCCCGGTATTGCACATGGCCGTAGACATAAGCGGCCATCGGGTCCATCGACCAGCTTCTGCGGAGCATCTCGGTCGTCCGCACGACGGTGTCGAGGGATGTCGAAGCAATATCCTTCGCCATCGCGGTCGCCGTATCTATGAGTTTTCCCTCCGGGGCAATTTCATCGATCAGTCCGATGCGGAGGGCTTCCTGGGCATCGATCTTGCGCCCCGTCAGCACCAGCAGCTTGGTCTGGCTGGGACCGACAATCCGCTGCAGGGGGTCCACAAAGGGAGTCAGGCCGAAGCGCACCTGCGGGAAACCAAACCTGGAATCAGGCGACGCAATCCGGATGTCGCAGAACACGGCAATATCGCAACCACCCCCGAATGTGGTTCCGGCAACCGCAGCGATGGTGGGCTTGGGATACTCAAGCAGCTCCAGATAGCCATAATAGGTCGCATCGTACCAGCGAATGCGGTCTTCCTGGGTCTTCCAGTTCATTGTCTCCAGATCGAGGCCCGCGGAGAAGAACTTCTCGGTTCCCGTCACGACGACGCAAGTTACGGAGTTATCGTACTTCCAGCTCCTGAGCGCATCGGTCATTTCCTCGAACAACTCGGTGCTCAGGGCATTATGCTTTTCCGGACGATCGAGTGTGATTGTTCCAACGCCGTCAGATACGCTCGTGCGGATGGTTTCGTAGCTGCTCACAGTCTGTCCTTCTCTGTGCTTGATGCGCCTGGTCAGAGATAGCCCGCCATGTGAAAGGGCATGCTTGACCAACTTACTGACCATTCGGTAACTTCATTTCGAAGCAGGGTCAAGGGGGCAGCCCTTTCGAATGTGAGTGTGGCTGGGGCTTTCCAAATCCAGCTGTGAACGATAGTCGTCAGCTTTGCGCAATCGGAGACTGGCGGGCAGATGAATTCCGGTAAGGGATCCGATCCCGATTGGGGGCCATATGAAATCCGATGATACTGATGAGACAGAAAAGGTTGGCCGGGGGAACATTTCTGCCGAAATCGTCCTGGAAACCGCAGCAAAGCTCTTCTACGAGCGCGGCTACGACCGCACGAGTATGAACGAGATCGCAGCGGCTCTGGGGGTTACCAAGCCGAGTCTCTACTACTATTATCCAAGCAAAGGGGCGCTTCTGCTGGCCTGCATTCATGAAGCCGGCTTGATATTCAATTCCAAGGTCGACCAGATTGCGGAAGCACAGATGTCACCGGGGGACAAAGTAACTGCAATATTCAGGGCTTATGCCGATGCCCTGCGAAGCAACATACACCGCGTTCTGATACTGGCCGACCGCCGGGCCTTGTCGGACGAGGGCGTCCAGGTCATGGCCAAGGCAAAAGGCCGGATCAACACGGTTGTCGAACGGCTAATCCAGGAAGCCATTGATACGGGAGAGTTCAGGGAAGTGGACCCCCGCCAGGCGGCCAATGCCGCATTTGGCATGTTCAACTGGATGGCTGTCTGGCGCGGTGAAGCTGCGTTCAGGGACAGCAGTATCGATGAAGCCTTCATCGACTTTGCGCTGCATGGACTCAAGGGCTGCCGCAAATAGCCTTCGGTGCCCCAGCTTATGCCTGCCTGCTCCTGCGATCTGGAGAGCGCAGGTTTATGCCGTTCTGGGTCTTGCGAAGATTGCGCTTGCGCGTACGCAGGGTCCTTCATGGGAAACGATCTGCCCTTCACAGAAGACCAGACTGCGACTGGCCCGTACGATGCGGGATTCGCTTTCTATCCAGACGCCTAGCCTGGCAGGTCTCGTGAAATCCAGACTCATCGAGATGGTCGGGCCAGGTTCGTCGCGCCCGCTAATGTGAGCGGCATTAATTCCGAGCGCGCAATCGACCAGCCCGGCCAGAATTGCGCCGTGGCAGGTGGAAAACCGATTGCAGTGCTTTTCCTCAACCCACATGCCGATCTTGAACCGTTCCTCGGCATTGTCAGGTGTACGCAGCAACCTGATCGGGCCGTTAAGACTGGTATAAGAGTCGGGCCAGGCCCATGGCTCCCACTGGCCTTGTGTCAGGGGCGGTTCTGCTGACGGCACTTCAGTTGCCACCCTGTGAAATCGCCAGGAAATTCAGGCCATCGTCCAGATGCTCTTCGGCGAACAGCTTGCGGACATCCTCCGCCCGCCGCTGGCGTACGGTCCTGGCGCTGACATTGCCCTTGTCCGTCACCTCATTCTCGTCGAATGACAGGGGGGCTGACATGATACGCGCCGCGCCGATGCGGCGTGACGATCCGGTCTGAGACCTGTTGAATGCGGTGATCCGTGCCGACACCTCATCGTGCAGGTGCCGGCTTCCGGCGTCCGCAGGGTCTCGCGGCCAGAGCAGGGCGCCGATCCAGCGCTCATTCACGCCGCAAAGGACAACTTCGCTAACTAATCCGGACAGGGCTTTCAGCAAGTCTTCCCGGAGCGACTTCACGAGCACGAATGTCCCGCTGGCGAGCTTGAAATCATCTGCGATGCGACCTGCGAAAACGAGGCCATCTTCCGGTCTTGCGGGATCGGAAAATCGCACGGCATCGCCGGTATTGTAGAAGTCTTCTTCATCGAACAATCCGGCACTTGCCTCGGGCGCGCCCAAATAGCCCGAACGCGGCATCAGCCCGCCGGATTTGATCCACAGTTCGAAGCGGTTTCCCTGCGGCTCCGGTTTCAGTTTGAGGTTCGCCCCCGGCAGCGGCAGGCCGATGACATCGGTCGGGCCGCCTTTCCAGTATTTCAGGGTTCCGAAGAGATATTCGGTCGCGCCATAGAATGAAAGAATCGGGACTTCCGAACCCCGCGCAGCCTGCGAGAGATCAAGCAACCGATCCTTTGTCCTGTCGTCCAGGACGGCGCCGCCAAAACCGAGGAACCGGATATTCTTGAAGAAGCTATCGCGAAGCGCAGTATCGGCTTCCATGGCATCGCACAGCATCTCGAATCCGACTGGGACCGTTATGAAATAGTGGGGAGATACCTCGCGCAGGTTCGCAATGGTTTGCGAGAAAAACTGCGGGGTGGGCTTGCCAGCATCGATATTGATGGTCCCTGCGGCGCCGATGACATTGTTGAAGTTGAAGTTCCCGGCCATGATATGGCTGAAAGGCATGGCTTCCAGAATTTGGGGGCCTTCTCCCCCAAAATCCGCCAGTCCAACCGCCTCGTTCTGGGCGACCGTCAGGGTTAGATTGTATTGTGACTGAGGCACCGCCTTGGGCGACCCGGTCGACCCGGACGTGTACATGATACGCGCCGTGGTCTCAGGCCGCAGCTGGCCCATGCGTTCGGCAACCGCCGCCGTAGGCTGGGTTCCGACGAGGTCTGCAAAGGAGGCTGTCCGGATTCCGGCGGCCTTTCCGCTCACGGCAACGAATTCGATGCCCAGGCCTGACAAGGCGGCCATTGCGTTCTGGAAAGCAGAGGCATCGTCGACAATCGCAAACCTGGCGCCTGCGCGTGTCATGCAATCCTTCAGCTTGCCGAAGTCCGATGACAGGAGCGAATAAGCTACGCTGATCGGCGCGATCGCCGCGCCGGACCTTTGAATGCCGATTGCCGCAATCGCATGCTCAATCGACGGCTTCGACAGGAAGGCAACACTGTCACCGAAACCAACACCATGGTCGATCAGCCATTGGGCCATCCCGTCTGCAGCCCGTTTCGCTTCGCCATAGGTGATGGAACGCCAGCTTCCGTCTTCTGAATAGCGATCGCGAACGAAAATCCGTTCCGGATAAGCTACCGCCTTCTCGTCAAACAGATGCGGGAGCGACGGTGCAACCTTTGGCAGTTCCAGTCCTGATTGCAGGTATAGGACACCGTTCTCGCTCGTCCTGACAGAGACACTGGGGGCAGGGGTTTTCGCAAACGCCCGCTTGCCTGATATCTCCTGCATGATCAGACCTTCTTGCAGACCCGCCAGACGCAATTGTCATGGCCCATAGGGCGGCCTTCGGTGGTGACAACTTCGAAGTCCTCACCGAGACCGGCTTTTACGACGCTGTCCATCTCCCGGCCGCAGGCCTTGTTGCAGGGAAACTCGCCACGCATCTCTTCTGAAAAGGCGCGCCATTGCGGACACCCGTGGTCTGTGATTGTGAGGCGGCCCTCCGAATCGCTGATCTTGCGGATATGGGTCACATCCCGATAGCCGCTGCCCCAGACTTCTGCTCCGTAGACGGCCATCAGTTTGAGGGCACCATCGATATTCCCGGTGAATTCCTCCGGATGGTCCTTGGCGAGCTTGCGCCCGATCGGGCCGGCCCAGCCCGGCCGGGTTTCATCGGAGAATTTTTCCCAGGCCTCGGGTCCCTGATGGGTCCAGACATGCTCGTCCGTGCGCTGGATGATGAGGAGCCCTTCCCAGGCGCATCGGCGGTAGCGTTCCTGGGGATCGAGTGCCTTCCAGTCCAGCGGTTCGCCTTGAAGATCGTGGTCGTGCGCAGGCATGGTATTCCTCCAGACTGATTTGTAATTACTTACTGGTCAGTATATTTCTGAGGCAAGTGCAGGTCAACCTTGGCCTGAATCGAAATGGAGCATGTCAGGCCTTGTGGTCCCCGACCACGGCCCCAGTTTGCGCACACGGTGAAATCTGTGGCCGAGCGCATCCGCGATGCTAGGCAAACCTCCAGGGTGCCGCCGCACGCCATGACTGTTCGTAGGCGTCGATCCGGTCGCTGTCTCTCAAGGAAAGAGAGATCTCATCGAGCCCCGAAAGCAGCCAATTTTTGTCTGCTTCATCAACGCTGAAGTCATAGGTCTTGCCCTTGGCCCTGATGGTCTGATTGTTCAGATCGACCTGGAACCGGCAAGAACTCGGATTCCTGGCAACGGCCATGAGGTGGTCGGCAAGCCGTGTCTCCACCGCTGCCGTGAGGATCCCGTTCTTGGTGCAGTTGTTCCTGAATATGTCGCCGAATGAAGGTGCGATGATGCACCTGATCCCGAAGTCCTTCAGCGCCCAGGGCGCATGCTCGCGCGATGAGCCACAGCCAAAATTGTCCCCGGCAACGATGATGGAAGCGCCATTCCAGGGCGTCTTGTTCAGAACGAAGTCCGCTTTCGTGTTTCCATGCTCATCATAGCGGCGCGCATGGAAGAGGCCCGCGCCGAGCCCGGTTCGCGTGACCGTCGACAGGTAACTTGCCGGAATGATCTGGTCGGTATCTATGTTTCGGTCGGGAAGAGGAGCGGCGATGCCGTCTATCGTTCGAACAGGTTCCATCTCAGCTCCTCGCGCCCATCAGTCGTCTGACATCGGTTACTCGCCCCTCAATGGCTGCGGCTGCTGCCATGGCGGGGGACATGAGATGGGTAATGCCGCCGGGGCCCTGACGTCCCTCGAAGTTGCGGTTGGAGGTGGACGCGCACCGTTCCCCCGGTGAGAGGCGGTCTTCGTTCATGCCCAGACACATCGAGCACCCAGCTTCGCGCCACTCGAAGCCGGCACGGACAAAAATCTCGGACAGCCCTTCCCGTTCCGCCTGTGCCCGAACCAGGCCGGAGCCGGGAACGACAAGTGCGCGGACCTTGTCAGACACGTGTCGGCCGCGAACAATCTCGGCTGCGAGCCTGAGATCCTCGATCCGGCCATTGGTACAGCTGCCGATGAAGACGGTATCTATGGGCAGGTCATCCAGGGACTGTCCTGCGGACAATCCTGTATAGGAAAGTGCTCTTTCCGTGCCTGCGGAATGGGGGATGCGGCCTGTTATCGGGATGGTGTGTTCCGGGCTCGTCCCCCACGTCACCATCGGTTCGAGCTCTGTGACATCGAGGGCGACGGCATTGTCGAAGCGAGCTTCCGGATCGGATGCAAGATGGCTCCATGAGTCCATGGCAGCTTCAAGCGCCTCAGGGTTCGAGGCAAGGCGCGGGCGGCTTTTCAGATACTCGAACACTTTCCGATCCGGAGCGATGAGACCGCAGCGCGCCCCGGACTCAATGGCCATGTTACACAGGGTCATCCGCCCGGACAGGCTCATCCGGCTTACCGTATCGCCGGCATATTCGATCATATGGCCGGTGGCGCCAGCCGTACTGATCTGTGCGATAACAGCCAGCGCGACATCCTTTTCGGTCACCCAGTCCGGCAAGTGCCCGGAGAGCGAAATGCGCATCTGGCGAGGCTTCTTCTGCCGGAGCGTCTGTGTCGCCAGAACATGCTCGATCTCGGATGTGCCAATGCCGAATGCGATCGCGCCAAATGCACCGTGCGTTGAGGTATGGCTGTCGCCACAGACCACGGTCATTCCTGGCAGGATAAGTCCCTGCTCGGGAGCCACGACATGGATAATCCCCTGTCGCTCATCCCCGAGGCCGAAATAGTCAATTCCGTGCTCCCTGGCATTGGCCGCCATGGTTTCCACCTGGAGCCGGCTGGCCGCATTGGGGATCTCGAACCTGTGTTCCGGCAGTGTCGGGACATTGTGGTCAGATACCGCGAAAGTGGCTTCGGGGCGGCGGACATGCCGGCCCGTATCGTGCAGCCCCTGAAAGGCCTGGGGGCTCATGACCTCGTGCAGCAGATGGCGGTCGATATAGAGAAGGTCGGTTCCGTCCGGGTAGGATCTGACAAGATGATCATCCCAGATGCGATCGAACATGGTCTTCGGTTCGGGCATCGTCCCTCGCCTCCTTTCAGTTCACGGTCTCATGCGCGCACAAGCTCCCCGCCGAACTCCGACGGGTCTGGAACTCCCTTCAGGCGCCTTTCAGGACTGGCTCACTCCGGAAGCGTAATCGTCCATTCCGGGGAGAGGTCGTCATAGACAGGCGCGCGCTTTTCCCGGAATGCCGTCAGCGCTTCCTTGGAGTCGTGGTGTCCGCTCATTTTCACGGTGAAGCCCTGTTCGAACTCGTATCCGGTCTTGAGATCCATGTTTTCGATCCGGTTCAGGACCTGCTTGCCGAGCTTGACGGCAGTCGGACTGTAGGAGGCGATCCGCTGGGCCAGACGCAAGGCTTCCTGAACAAAGCTGTCCTCGCCGGCGACCATGACCCCGCCACCAGCGGCTTTGAAGTCTTCTGCAGTGAGATGCTCGCCGGTAAAGAACATTCGCCGGACAAGCGGCTCCGGCGCGATCCTGGCCAGGTGCCGGGCGCCGCCAAACACGCCAACGGTCAGTTCCGGCAGTCCAAAGCGGGCACTCGGCGCTGCGACCACGAAATCGCAGGATGCGGCGATGGCCAGTCCGGTGCCGAGCGCGGCGCCATGAACGGCCCCGATCACGGGGACCGGGCAGTCCTGAATGGCGAAGAAGGCTTCCCTGACCCGCCACATGCGCTCGACGCCGTTTTCAGGGGTCATTGTCGCGAATTCGTCCAGGTCGTTGCCGGCGCAGAAATGCTTTCCTTCGCCGGTGAGAATGATCGCCCGGACATTTTCGAGAACCTTATCTGGCGCAGAGAACAGGCGTTTGATCTCGATATACATCTCCCTGTCGACGCCATTGGCCGGAGGACGGTCTAGAGAAACCCGGAATACGCCCGGGGCTTCTTCTGAGAATTTGAGGTATCGGAAGGACAATTTTGACGGCCTTGTTTTGCGATTCAGAATGTTGGCATGGGGCCACGCGGCAGTGTTTTTCGTGACGGAGACGACCGGCGTCAGACCTTTTCGGGCTCGTAGAGTTCAGCCGGATATTCAGCGATCGTCGCCGGGCTGTCGTCGAGCAGGAGCCTTTGCGCCTCTTCCTTGTCGGCGTCAGTCAGTTCGCCATGCCTGACCGTGAACTCGACAAGATTCTTGTCGGGGTCGAGCGTGTAGATCGACTCGATGAAGTCATGGTTGACCTGCGTGACGCGCAGCCCGAAATCGAGCCATGTCTGGCGCTTCCGCAGAAGCTCTTCCTCATTCTCGACCTCGAAGGCGACATGATTGATCCAGGTCGGCAGGCCGAGCCCGGACGACCAGGACGCAGACCAGTCCTTGCCTTTCAGCTCGCTCAGATGCCGAAGGTCCCATATCGCAAAGAGGCTTCCGCCGCCGGTGTTGTAGAAAATATGCTTGGTCCAGCCTGCGGTTTCGCCGCCAAGAGCCAGTCGCTTGACTACTTTGACAAGCTCGAAGCCCATGGCCTCGGTGTAGAACTTGTGGGACCTGGCGACGTCGCTCGATGCAATGGCGAGGTGATGGATCACGGTGTTCCTCCTAAATGCTCTGATCTTCAATCAATGGTTTTGCCGATCCAGTCGGTGATGATGCTCAGCGCCTCCTGGAGCTGGGGTTTCTGATCCTTGCCCGAATAGTAGTGATTGGCCCCGGAGATGTGGTGCTTCTCCCTGTCCTCATGGGTGATCGCTTCGAAGATCGCGTTAGTGTGAGTGGTCGGGCAGGCATCGTCTGCGTCGTTCACCACAACCAGGACAGGGCTTGAGATGCGCGACGCGGCGTCTACGGCATCGACCTGGGCTGCGTCATAGCTCCATTGAGAGAGCCAACTGCGCAGAGAGGAGTAGCGCGCCAGAGCTGCAAGGCTGTTATTCGCGATCTTCGGGTGGCCGATATACGATCCGACAGGACGCTCATTGGGATCTATGCTCGTGTCGATCCAGCGCGGATCCGCCATAGTTCCGTGGACAATAAAGGCCCGCTCGGCGGTGGGATCGCCCCTCTCGGCAAGCTCGGCAAGTTGCGACTTTACCCACCGGGTGATGCGCCGGTTCCGGGCCAGCTGAGCGGCCCTGTATTTTGACAACCATTCGCGGTCAAACGGAAGCGCGCGGTCTCCGGAGGGGGGGAAGAGATCCAGCTCCGGATCTCTGAGATAGGGATTGTTCTCGTCGATGATCGCCGGATCGATGAAGTCCGTGAGCAGATGGTGACGGCTGCGATGGGGGGCGAGCAGCATGACGGCATCTGCCGGAACAAGCTCGGTGTCGGCGAGCGCATTATACTCGCCTGCAGCATTGGTCGTGATGCGCTTGTCTTCTGCCTCGGCCTGATACCCGGCGATCAGGCTGCCTCCGCCGCTCCAGCCGGCCAGAACGACTTTCCTGTAGCCCAGCCGCTCTTTTGCATCGCGAACACAGGCGCCAAGGTCCAGCAGCACATTTTCCGTCTGCAGGGCAAAATCCCCGCTGGTATAACGGTTGGCCGCGCTGATGACATGGTGGCCGGCTTTCGCCAAGCCTGAGAAAATGGGCAGATAGGCCTGAGAGCCGATCTGATGCGTCGTGATGATAACTGTATCGCTGGGCTCATTGCTGCGCATGAGCTGGGCCTGAACGGCGATGTGGCCTCCGAATGAACCATAAATGTCCTGCCGGCCCGCGACTTCGGGTTCGCGGTAGACGACGAGATAAGGCTGTCGTGTATACTCTACCTGTTTCACGGTACCTCCCCGGGCATTCTGATCGCCCATCATTGTTCTGTTGCGAGTGCTGCACGTGCCAGCTCGGCCGCGCGCACCCTTCCGCCTGTAAGTGAACCCGGCAGTTTGCAGACTTCCGTAGCCAGTCTGACGAGCGCATCTATCCTGACATCTGACAGAACGCCCATGCCTTCGAACATCCAGGCCAGATCTTCCGTGGCCGAATTGCCGGTTGCGCCCGGCGCAAACGGGCAGCCGCCCAACCCTGCGATACTGGCGTCGAAAATGCGCACACCAGCCTTGTGGGCCGCCAAGGCATTGGCCGCGCCAAGCCCGTAAGTGTCGTGACCATGGAATGCGATCTTGTCAGGCCGGCCGGTCATCACGCTCAGCTGTTCCATGACATGCTGCACATTTGCGGGCGTGGCCCGCCCGGTTGTATCGCAGAGCGCAAGCTCGGCGCCTGGTGAGATGTCCAGCGCATCTGCCGCCAGTTTCAGGACGAGACCGGGGTCCACAGCCCCGGAAAACGGGCAGTCAAAAGACGTTGCGATATTGAATCTGAAGCGTGCGTCAGCGGGTGCGTCCTCCACGAGGCGAGCATACTCGGCAACAGATTCCGCGGGCGAGCGTTTCACATTCCGCTGATTGTGAGCTTCGCTTGCAGAGACGACAAAACTCAGATGCCGGGCGCCGGCTTCAAATGCCTTGATGCCGTAGCGGGCATTCGGCACGAGCACCTGGGCGTCCAGGCCGGGCAGTGCTTCCGTGGCCCGCAAGACCGCTGCGGCATCCGACATTTGCGGGAGGGCGGCCTGGCTCACGAAGGATGTGACCTCCATGCGCCGTATGCCGGCCTGGTAGAGTTTCCGGACGATCTCGATCTTGCCCTGGGTGGGTATGAACGGGCCCACGGACTGGAACCCGTCGCGCGGGCCGACCTCAACCAGTTGCACCTTACTCATCCGACCACTCCCTCTTCCCGCAGGGTGGAAATGTCTTCGGGCGATTTGCCGAGGAGTCCGGTCAGGATATCGCTGGTGTGGCGGCCCACTTCCACGCCGGCCCAGCGCACGGTTCCCGGCATTTCCGGAATATGGGGCACGACACCTGCGTGCAGGATGTTTTCCCCGAAGGCCGGGTCGAACACTTCTCGGACCATCTTCCGGTATCGATACTGTTCGTCTGCAGCGCAGTCCGCTGCGGTGTAGGCCTTGGAGGAGGGGATGTCGGCCGCGCTCAGCTTGTCCAGCAAGTCCTCGGCGTCATACTGGAAGGTCCACTTGGCGATTTCGGCATCCAGGACCTTGGCATTCCTCACTCTGGAGACATTGTCTGCATAGTCGGGGCTCTGCAGCAGGTCGTAACGCTCCATCAAGGATGCAAGCTTTACGAAGAGCGGGTCCGAGTTTGCTCCGATCAGCACCCAGGACTTGTCGCGTGTGGGGTACGCATTGCTGGGCGCCGCCGTGGCAATGCCTCCGCCGGTCGGTTGTTTGATCTTGCCCAGCTTGCCATATTCCGGAAGGAGCCCCTCCATCAGGGACAGGACGCTTTCGCTGAGTGCCACATCGACTGTGCAGCCTTCGCGGCCCTCTCCGTCGTGATCGCGGTTCCACAGTGCGGCCATGATGCCGAAGGCGGTATACAGACCGGCGACAGAGTCGCCGATGCTCACGCCTGTGCGAACGGGCGGCAGATCGGTTTCGCCAGGGGGATGATTGGTCAGGTATCGCAGCCCGCCAACCGCCTCTCCGATAAGTCCGAACGCGGCACGATCGCGCCCGGGGCCTGATTGTCCGTATCCGGAAATATGGGCGATCACGATCTTCGGCTGAGCCTGTTTCAGAAGCTCATCGGGCAATCCGAGCCGGGCCAGTTGCCCCGGCCTGAGATTTTCAACGAAAACATCGCATTGCCTGACCAGGTCCAGAACCAGGTCGGTGGCCTTTGCAGCCTTGAGATTGAGGGCCACGCTTTTCTTGTTGCGCCCGTGGAGCGACCACCAGAGCGACCGTCCGTCAATCTGTTCGCCCCACTTGCGGACCGGGTCGCCGGACAAGGGTTCGATCTTGATAACCTCAGCGCCGAGGTCTGCCAGCAAGCGCGTGCAAAAGGGGGCTGCTACATAGTTGCCGACCTCGAGTACTCGCAAATTGGAGAGTAGCGATCTGTTTACGGACATTCAAAGACCTCATGTTGGCAGAAGTCCAACATGAGGCTAGCAAGGCGACAATTCGTATTTGACGAAGCCAGACTTCGAGAATGCGCCCGGCATCAACAGGCTTTTGACGTGCCTGGCCGTTTTGATGTGGACCCTGTATTTCCCGAAGCAGATTGAATTGCCTTCCGCGCAACGAATGGCTGGAAATGGTTCTCCAGCAAGCGTTTGATTCTCTTGGGCATCGTTTCGCGATCCCGTTCCGCAAACGCATTAAGCCGATGCTCCAGCACGCCAGTCCAAAGGTAAGGCGAGGCCTATTGTCACCTCCAGAACACCAATTCACTTGAAACTTACCGACCGGTCGGGTAGTAAGCTTTCAAAGAATGGAATTCAGGGCCTGCAAGCCAACACGATGTGTGCGTGGCGTGTTCAGGTCAGATCGGCGAGCACCACACCGCTCACCTCAGGATCCATACACCGAAAGAATTCAAAGGGAGGTTTTTGCATGAGTGAGTTGAAGCGCCCGGACGACCTTGTGTCCCGATGACAGACAATTTCCTGTTTCGCGGCGAAGCCGATATCCTGAAATAGCTGCGGTGATTCAGTGTGGCTCAGTCACATATCTCGTGGAATGGCATTGACCTGACGACGCTGCGGTTGCTCGTTGCAGCTTGCGAAGAGGAAAACCTCGGGAAGGCGGCTGCGCGAGAGAACATCGCCGTTTCGGCGCTCAGCAAGCGCATCACGACCCTGGAAGCCAGGTTCCAGATGGAACTGTTCTACCGGCATGATCGCGGAGTTCAGCCAACTGCTGGGACGCTCAGAATTCTGCCGCGGATTCGCTCCCTGTTTGATCTCCTGGACCAGATTGCCACGGAAATGCGGGCGGTAGGGAAGGGCGATATCGGTGTGGTTCGGCTACAGAGCCATATGACGGCCATTTCGGGTCCGTTGCCGAAGCGGATTCTGGAATTTTCTCAACAATATCCTGAAATTAATGTCGAGCTGGAAGAGGTAACCAGTCCGTCGATCGTCCACTCCGTCCAGGTCGGAGCTTGCGATGTCGGCCTGATTTCCGGCACGACCGACAGCCGGGGCCTGGAATGCTTCCCCTGGGCGATCGACCACCTCGTGGCCGTCCTGCCGATCGGCCATGAGCTGCAAGACCGGAAGGCTCTGGAATTCGGAGAATTGCTGGCCTACCCCTTCATCGCCATGCAGCGCGACAGTGCGCTGCTCACCATGTATCGCGGAAAAGCGACCGAGCTTGGCAAGGAGTTGCAGGTTCGGATGCATGTCACCAGTTTCGAAGCCGCCAGGAACATGGTTGCCAGTCATCTGGGGGTTACCATTTTACCGGCAACCGCGGTGCCGGCCATTCCGGCCGATAGCGGCCTCGTCGTTCGCCCGATTGATCATGAATGGGCAACCCGCCACCTGACACTGTGCGTGCGCGATATGACGAAACTGTCAGCGGCTGCGTCACATCTCGTTGAGTTTCTCTTGAGCAAGGATCCTGGCGCGGTTCAGAAAAAGGTATCCGTGTCGCGATAGAAGCCGCCTCACTGGTTTGGCCAGCAGTCCAGTCTGGATGGCATCTCCTCATTCAGGCGCAAATAGTCCTGGACCAGCGCGTCAACGATGTCCGGCATGGTTTCAATGGCGGTAATTCTTCCGACGGACTGACCGGCACCCCAGATCGTCTTCCAGGCCTTGGTTTCCGCGCGCAGGGTCGAGAAGTCGATTTTCTCCTTTGCCTTGATGCTGTCGGGTGTGAAACCGGCTTCGTAAAGGCTCGCCTTGAGCCAGCTTGCGAGGATACCCGTGGGCGCTGAGGACGTAATGATATCGCTCATACCGGACTGTATGATCATCGCCCTGTAGGCGTCTGAAACCATGCTCTCTCGCGAAGCGAGGAAGCGCGTTCCCATATAGGCGAAATCTGCCCCAAGTTCGATGGCCGCCCGGATGCCGCGTGCAGAACCGATCGCTCCCCCAAGGATGAGCGGACCGTCGAAAAAGCTCCGCACTTCCTCGACAAAGGCAAATGCACTGTAGGTACCGGTATGTCCTCCAGCCCCGGAGCAGATGAGGATCAGGCCGTCTGCGCCGGCATCAAGCGCTTTGCGCCCCTGTTCAGGCGTGACGACATCGCAGAAGACTGCGCCCCCATAGTTGTGGACCTCGGGCTGCACCCGGGCAGGGCTGCCCAGGGCGCAGATGACGACAGGCGGACGATACTGGCTGATCATCGCCAGTTCGGCATCGAACCGGTCATAGGTCTTGTGGGTGATCATGCTCACGGCCCAGGGGGCAGATTGCGGCGTCACCGACTGTGCGATCTTTTCCAGTCCGTGATGGAAATCCTCAATTTTGCGCGCGTTGGGAGCCAGATAGGTGCCTGTGATCCCGGTCCGGCAGGCTTCCACGACCATTTCAGGCGTCGAGACCAGGAACATCGGCGCGACAATAACCGGCAGGCGCATTTGCCGGTGAAGACGCTCCTTCAGAGCGGGCCCCGCGCCTGTCTCGGTGGTCTCTAGTTTGGTTGGCGTCCTCGTCATTTCCAAGTCGCGCTGAATTCTCACACCCCGGTTGGCGGCTGCGCTTCCTCGCGACCTGGCTGGCGGTGTGCGCTTTGCCCGGCCCGCCTGAGTAATCGCTGGAATGCAACTCGATGTAGAGCTTTCTCATCCTTGGGCGGCTTAATGACAAACAGCGTTTCGCGAATGCTGGGTTTCCCAATCGCCAATAGCCTTCAAGTCAACCAGGCGCTTTTCTCTTCACATGGCAAATTCCGGAATAGCAGTTCTGTGCGCGATCAATATGGGCTCGGGCTTCGCCACGCCCCGCTATCAGGCGCACCCGGTTGCAGTGCTGGCACTGCGTCGGCCCGTTTCGAGAAAATCTACAGACCGGGGAGGCAGGCATGAATCATAAATTGCTCGTGGAAATGACACGTCACAACATTGCTCACGTCAAAGCCGACACTGCCGATCAGAGCAATGATATCCTGGAAATCCCGGGGTCGTTCTACACCGACCCGGAGCGGTGGGCATCAGAATGCCGCAATGTGTTCGGCCGCCTTCCCCTCGTGGTCGCCTTGTCCAGCGAGATCGCCGAGCCTGGCATGTACCGCGCGGCGGAGTTCATGAATCGCCCGGTCCTGGTCGCCCGTCGCAAGGACGGGACAGCGCAGGCCTTCGTGAATATGTGCACCCATCGCGGCGCCCAGATTGTCGAAGACGGTAAAGGCAAGGCAAACCGCTTCACCTGCCCCTATCACGGCTGGACCTTTGCCAATACGGGCCAGTTGATCGGCGTTCCGTCCGCGAAGGAGTTCGGCGAGATTGATCGCGATTGCTTCGGGCTGACGCACCTGCCGACATTCGAGCATAACGGATTCGTGTGGGCTGTTCTGGACCCCGCATCACAGCTGAACATCAAGCAGTTTTTGAGCGGCTATGACGATGTGTTGGGTGTTTTCGGATTTGAGTCCTGGCATGTATTCGGCCGCAAGCGTCTGGAGAGCGCGAACTGGAAGCTCACTTATGATGGCTATGTGGATTTCTACCACCTGCCTGTCCTGCACAAGAAGACCTTTGGGGACAAGTTCTCCAACCGGGCCATAAGCTTCAATTGGGGGCCTCACCAGCGGATCGTCACGCCTGATCCCAGCCTGTTGAAACTTGAGGAAAAACCGGAGTCCGAGTGGGACACGAAGAAGATGCTGAAAGGCGTCTGGCCGATGTTTCCGAACGCTGCGCTGATCTCAATCGACGGGCGCGGCGATGCGATGATGTTCTCGCAGATTTTCCCGGGAGACAGTGTCGAGAATTCCTATTCGACGCATGTGTTCATCACGGAGCGGGAACTGACGAGACAGGAAGAACGGGATGCTGCGGAAGAGCAGTTCTCTTTCCTGGTGCGGGTTCTTGCCGAGGAAGATTATCCCGTTTGCTACGACATACAGAAAAATCTCAACAGCGGTGTGCGCGACAAGGTTGTCTTCGGCCGGAACGAGCCGGGCGGACAGATCTTTCACGGCTGGGTCGACCGGGTTGTCCGGGCCTCTTCCGATGAAGAACTCAATATGCTGTTCGCCGAAGGGCAGGCCGAGAATGAGTCAAGGCAGACGGAGAACGTCTGAACACGAACATAACATATGCGGGGCCAATGGCTCCGAAAATAATAGTTTGTGCATGTATAGGGAGGAAAACTACATGAGCAAATCGAAGATACTTGGTTGTTCATACGCTGTGCTTGGAGCTGCTCTGGTGCTGCCGCTTGCAGCGGTTGCTCAAGAGAGTACCGAAGCCGTCGAGGCTGTTGAACAGCAAGCCCAGGTCGAAGAGAGCAGGTCTCTCGATGTGGTCATCGTCACGGCGCAAAAGCGCAGTGAATCGATCAATGAAGTCCCCCTGTCCATCAATGTGGCATCCGGCGAAGCTCTTGAGGCCCAAGGCATCCATGACGTCCAGGGACTGGTGAAGGTCGTTCCCGGTTTCAACGCGATCGATAGCGGTTACGGCACGCCGGTATACTTCCTGCGCGGGATCGGCTTCTTTGACAGTACACTGGCGGCCAAGCCGACTGTCGGTATCTATATCGATGAAGTTCCGATCGCTTACTCGATCATGTCGAAGGGGGCTTCGTTCGATCTTGAGCGGGTCGAGGTCGTCAAGGGACCGCAGGGCACACTGTTCGGGTCGAATGCCACGGGCGGGGCGATCAACTATATTGCGGCGAAGCCGACCGATGAGTTCGATGCCGGTTTTTCCGTGGACTATGGACGCTTCAACCGCTTCTTCGTGGAAGGACATGCCAGCGGGCCGATTTCGGACACGCTCTCCGGGAGGGTCGCTCTGCGCATTGAGGGCGGTGATGACTGGCAGGAAAGCTATACCCGCAGTGATTCTCTGGGGGCGCGAGACTTCGCTCAGGGGCGTGTGATCCTGGCATGGGAACCGACAGACAATCTCGACGTCGATTTCATGTTCAACTTCAATCAGGACAACTCAGACACGCAGGCGGCCCAACTCGTCGAACCCTTCCAGCAATCGTCCGGGTTCTTTGACCCGCGGCTGGTCGCCTATGAGCCGGCTCCGGAGGATAATCGCGCGGCTGACTGGGGGAGCGATTTCTTCCCGCTGGAGCGCGATAATGAAATGCAGCAGAGCTCGCTGCGCATCGATTATGATATCCTCGATTCTCTGACGCTGACTTCCATTACGTCGTATGCGGAGTTTGAAGAGGCCTACGGACAGGATTCCGATTCCACAGCCCTGCGCCTGACCGATCTCTATATCACCGGCAATATTGAGGCGTTCACTCAGGAATTCCGTCTTGCCGGCGATATCTGGAACGGCGGAAACTGGATCCTTGGCGCAAACTACGAAACAAGCAGTACCAGCGAACTGGTCTCCCAATTCCTTGCAGATCAGTCGTCAGCTCATGCCTTTGACGCGCTCGGCCTGCCCTCCATCACGGAAGTCCCCCAACAAAGCGAGATCGACTATGACAGCTGGGGCATCTTCGCGAATGTCAGTATTCCGCTGACATCGACCCTGACGGCCAGCGGGGGTGTTCGCTACACTGAGACGGACATTGACTTCTCCGCCTGTAACCTCAATGGCGGGAATGGGAGCTATGGGCGTGGCTTGGAAATTCTCTTCGGAATGCCGGAAGGAACAATTCCGATCGGTGCATGCGCGACGCTCGACCCGAATAACGTGCCGACGCGATTCAACGGAACGCTGCCTGAGGACAATGTGTCCTGGCGGGCCTCGCTTGAATGGCAACCTGCTGACTATCAGCTGATCTACGCAACCGTGAGCAGGGGCTACAAGGCGGGTTCATTTGCGACCCTGCCGGGAAGCCAGGTCGATCAGTACAATCCTGTGAACCAGGAGGAAGTCACAGCCTATGAGCTCGGCTTCAAGTCAGGCCTGCTCAACCAGCTGCTGCAGCTCAACGGTGCCGTTTTCTACTATGATTATACGGACAAGCAGCTGAAGGGGCGGACAATCGTGCCGATCTTCGGGCCGCTGGAAGCGCTTGTGAACATTCCGAAGTCCCGCGTTCAGGGGGCGGAGCTCCAAGCCATAGCGTCACCGATGGAAGGGCTGAACCTGAATGTCGGCGTGACCTATCTGGACACCGAAGTGACGGATACCTTCAGCAACTATACCGCATTCGGCGCACTTGCAGACTTTGAGGGATCGGCATTTCCATACACGCCGCAACTCCAGTTCAATAGCGATGTTGAATACACTTGGTCTGCTTCCTCGACGCTCGATGCCTTTGTTGGCGGCAGCTACACATATCGCAGTGAAACCAGCGGCGATTTCATCGAGGATGAGCGGCTCGACATCGATGCCTATGGGCTGCTGGACCTGCGTGCGGGCATAGCGTCTGCCGACGGGAACTGGAGGCTGTCTGTCTACGGACAGAACGTGACGGATGAATATTACTGGCATACCGCGGCGCGCCGCGGCGATGCGGTCATCCGGTTCACGGGCATGCCAACGACCTATGGCGTCAATCTTCGGGTGAACTTCTAACCCGCAGGCGAAAGACCCGGTGAGTGCGTTTCCAACCAATTGGAGATGCACTCACCATGGTCCTCGCACCCAGTGTAAAACGAGGCTTGATGTATCGACATGGATTTTGACGACACCAGGGAAGAAGCGGAGTTCCGGGCACGCGCGCGCGCCTGGATCACGAAGAATGCTCCGCATGAGCTGCACACTGAACTCGTCAATGCCCCCTTTGGGCATCTGGATCTGCGGAGTGTCGATGCGGTACAGGCGGCCCGGCAATGGCAAAGCCGGAAGGCGCGGGATGGCTGGGCCTGTCTGAGCTGGCCGGAGGAGTATGGCGGGCAGGGCGCGCCACAGATGCATACGATCATCTGGAGCCAGGAAGAGGCGGTCTATTCCCGGTTGGGTGCGCCTTTCCTGGTGTCCCAGGGCTCGCTCGGCCCTACCATCATGACCTGGGGGACTGAGGCGCAGAAGCAGAAGCTGCTGCCGCCGATCGTGACGGGCGTGGACATCTGGTGCCAGCTCTTCTCCGAGCCCGCTGCAGGGTCCGACCTTGCCGGCATCCGGACAAGGTCAATCCGCGAGCAGGATGGTTCGTGGACACTCAAGGGTCAAAAGATCTGGTCGAGTGGTGCACGCGAGGCCGACTGGGGGGTCATCCTCACGCGGTCTGATCCGGACGCAGTCAAGCATCACGGCATGACCATGTTCTTTATCGACATGCGCGCGCCGGGCGTCGTTGTCCGCCCCATTCGTCAGATTACGGAGCAGTCACATCTCAACGAGGTTTATCTCGACAATGTCCGGGTGCCTGACGAACATCGCATCGGCCCGGTAGGCGCGGGGTGGAAAGTCGCCCTGACCATGCTCACCAATGAGCGCATCACAGTCGGCAGCCACATGCCGACCGGGTTTGAAGAGCTGTTCAGTCTCGTCAACCAGATCACCCAGTCTGGGGTGCCGGCAGTCTATGACCGTTCGCTGCGCTCGCGCCTTGCCGGATTTGCAAGCAGGGCCAACGGCTTGAAATACACCTATTACCGGGCGCTGACAGAGCTCTCGCGCGGCGGGGAACCTGGCCCTGAAATGTCGATCATGAAACTGGTTGCGGCATCCACAATGCAGGAGATCGCAACGCTCGCACTCGATCTCCAGGGGCTGCGCGGTGCGGTCGTCCAGGAGGGAATGGACGACAATGATGACCGCTTCCAGATGATGCTGCTTCGCTCTGCTGGCGCGAGGATCGAAGGCGGAACAGATCAGGTCATGCGAACGATCATTGCGGAACGCGTCCTCGGATTGCCGCAGGATATGCGCGCCGACAAGGGCATCCCCTTCAGTGCAATACCGACATCTCCTAATCAGAAGGCGCCCGCTGCCGCGGAGTGATCAGGAGAAGCCTCATGTTGGGAGAAGAAATCTTGCTGTCAGATCTGGCGACATTGGGAAGCGACCGCGAAAGTCACGTGGACTGCCGCACAGCGCATGATGGCAGCATCTATCTGTCCTCACGGCTGCCGCTCGTGCCCCCGGCCAAATCCATCACCCAGATGTTCGATCTGGTTGCGGAGACATATCCGGACAGGCCCTTCTTGAAACAGAGGTGTCCGTCTACGGGTGGATGGCGTGAGATCTCTTATGGTCAGGCCCAACGAGATTCCCGGGCCATAGCGCAGTGGCTTCTCGACCAGGGGATCAGGCCTGGAGAGACATTTGCCATATTGTCAGGCCCGTCGATCGAGCATGCTGTGCTCGCCATCGGGGTCCAGCGCGCCCGAATTGCCTCAGCGCCCTTCAGCGCCGCCTATTCCCTGCGCGACAAGTCTCTCGCAAAGCTCGCCGGCTGCATGGACCGCACACAAGCGCGCGTCGCTTTCGCCGACGGCGCGTCGCAATTTGCCGATGCCATCCGGTTTCTCGATGAGCGCGGAGTGCAGGTTATCGTGACGCGGGGGGAGGTCGAAGGCGTTTCGCTCACCCAATATGCCGATGTCATTTCTACAGTGCCCACTGAGGCGGTGGACACTGAGACCCGCCGTATTACACCGGACACAATTACCCGCATCATGCATACCTCCGGGTCCACGGGCAGCCCGAAGGCCGCGCCCCTTCCGCAGGCGAATCTGACGCTGACCGTTGCTCAATGTGAATCGGTTGGCCTGTTGAACCTGGGATCGGATCAGCCGCAATTTCTGGAGTCGATGCCCTTCAGTCACATCATGGGGGGCAACTACAATTTCTACAATATGATCCGCATGGGTGCGGTGACCTATCTTGATGAGGGCAAGCCGACGCCTGAGCTTTTCGGGCAGACCCTTGCCAATCTCCGGGAGGTTTCGCCCCACATTTTCCACACAGTGCCCGCGGGCTTTACGATGCTCTGCAATGCGCTTGAGACAGATGTGGACCTCCGCAAGCGCTTCTTCCGCAACCTTGTCTATATGGGGTGCGGCGGGGCGGCGCTCACCGACAGTGTGGTCAACCGCCTGAAGGCGATGTCGCGGGCCGAGCTCGGAAGAGAGATTCCGATTTACGGCTTCTATGGCGCCACGGAGTACTCCCTGGGAACCGTGCGCTACTGGACGTCCGACCGCATGGATGTCATCGGTCTGCCGCTTCCGGCGACCGAACTGAAGCTGGTGCCCACCGAGTCCAAGTACGAACTGCGCATCCGCAGTGGCACACTGATGCCGCGGAGCGGTTATCTCGGAAATCCCGAAGCCTCCAATGATCTGTTTGACGAAGAGGGGTTCTTTCGGACCGGAGATGCCGCGAAGTTCCTCGATCCCGAGCGCCCGCAGGACGGTCTCGTTTTCGACGGGAGGATTGCCGAGGAGTTCAAGCTTGCAACAGCCACCTGGGTTTCGGTCGGGGCCTTGCGAACGGATTTGCTCAGCTCCAGCGGCCCGCTCATCAAGGATGTTGTGATCTGTGGCATCAACCAGCCCTATATCGGCACCCTGATCTGGCTTGATGAAGACATTGCCCGGGCAAGCCTGGAGCAGGATGGCGCCGGGTTGTCGGCCGAGCAGTTGGTCAGGCACCCAGACATTGTGGAGCGGATCCGCAACGCGATCCAGCGTTTCAATTCGGAAAATCCTGGCGGTTCGAGAGCTGTGCGCCGGGTGCGCCTGATCGCAGAACCTCTCTCCGAGACGGCTGGCGAACTGACCGAAAAGGGCAGCGTGAACCAGCGTCGGGTTCGCGAAACGCGTGCTGCTGAAATCATGAAGCTGTTCGAAGAAAACAACGCCGAAAACCTGCAGTTCTGAAGGGCTGTGGCTGCGTCGATAGACGGGAGAAGAAGCATGAACTGCCAGAATTGCCATCTCGGACCTGACGGCAGGCACCTCTCCCACGATGAGGGCGCAAGGTCATGATGAAACCCGGTTCCCTGGCGACCGGCGACCCTCAGCCGGCGCCGCTCGCCTCGCCTGTCCGGCGCTATTTGCCGTATGCCGGGTGGGGGGTGGTCCTTCTGGGGTTCCTCCTCCAGGTCGTATCCACGGGACCGATCTTCTATGCGTTCGGCAACTATGCCCTGATCTTCAAACAGGAGTTTGGCGCGTCCAGCACGCTGATAAATCTTGCCTACACCCTGTTGCTGATGGTGGGCGCCTTGGGCTCGGCGCCAGTCGGGTGGGGACTGGACCGTTTGAACCCGAAATGGATCGCGCTGATCGGGACGGCCGGGACGGCAGCCGGGCTTGCTCTTATGGGGCTGACCACAGCCATCTGGCAGGTCGTGTTATTGTTCGGCACGCTGCTGGCCACGAGCGACGTTCTGATCGGACATGTCACAAGCAGCTATCTGATCTCGCAATGGTTTGAGCGCCGCCGGGGGCTCGCCCTTGGGATTGCCATTCTCGGAGCCTCGGTGGCGGCAATCTCGTTTCCGCCCCTGACCACGGCGCTGACCGATCAGTTCGGCTGGCGGAACATGTTCTTCATTGTGGCGCTCGGGTCGCTCATTCTGATCATCCCCATCCTTTTGTGGGCGAGACTGCCGCGCGAGATTCCCGAATTCGAGCGGCGCTCGGGTCTGCTGGAGACCGCTGAGCAGGGCGAGCGCCTGCCCCTTCTGGCGATGCTGAAGACATCCGCGTTCTGGATCATCAGCATCGGTATTGGCGCGATGATCGGGATTACCGGCGCCGTTACGATTTCACTTGTGCCGCATGCCGCCGCCCAAGGCTTTTCGGTCATGCAGTCGTCCCTGCTTGTCTCCGTGGTCGGCAGTGGGGCGTTTATCGGCAAGGTCAGCTTCGGGGCCCTGTCTGACCATGTGGAACTTCGCTGGGCCATGAGAGGCGGACTGGTCTTGATGCTTGCTTCCACCGCCATGCTTCTGCTTGGGGGAAGCTACCCGCTCCTGTTGGCGGCTTCTGCCCTGTTCGGACTCAGTCTGGGCGGGATGATGCCTGTCTGGGCCGTGCTGGTTGCGCATGTGTTCGGCCTGGCAAGTTGCGGAAGCGCCCTGGGTGCGACGCGGGCCGCTATGGCGCCCTTCGCCCTGGCGTGCCCGCTCATCGCTGGCTGGGCCTTCGATCTCTTTCAGAGCTATTCCTATGCCTGGGCCATCTTCTGCGCGCTGCTCCTGTGTTGCCTGGTGAGCACTTTCATTCTGCGCGGCTGGTCAACGCCGCTGCAGGTCGCAAGCAATCCCCCGGAAATAGTATCTTGAGGACGTCACCGTGAATTTCGACTTCGACTCAAATCAAAAATCTCTGCAGTCCGAGATGCGCCGCTTCCTGGAGCAACGCTCGCCTGTGAGCGAAGTGCGCACGGTACTGGATGGCAAACGACCCTTTCAGGAGAGCCTTTGGTCCGAACTGGGGGAAATGGGGTATACCGGCGTTGCAATCGACGAATGCTATGGCGGGACAGGGCTCGGATATCTGGAGCTTTGCCTGATCAGTGAGGAATTGGGACGTACGCTGGCTGCCGTGCCCTATTCCTCCACTGTCTACATCTTTGCCGAGGCTCTGAAGGAGGCGGGGACAGAAGAGCAGAAACAGAAATGGCTTCCGAAGATTGCGAAAGCCCAGACCGTGGCCTGCTTCGCCCTGGAAGAAGGGGCGGGCAGTACGCCTTTGCAGAAGATAAAGACGCGCTATGCAGACGGCGCGATTTCAGGCGTAAAGAAGCCGGTGGTAGATGGGCAGATCGCCGATGTTGCCCTGGTGGTCGCGCGCGATGATGAGACAGAAAACAAGTGCTCGCTGTTCATTGTCGATCTCACTGACGAAACAAGGTTCGAGCGTACCCAGTACAAGAGCCTCGACCCGACTCGCAGTCTGGCGTCTCTGAACTTCAAGATGGCGCCGGCCGATCGTCTGGGCGTTCCCGGATCCGCCGAAATATTGTTGTCCTGCATTCTGGACCGGGCTGCCGTCTTTGCGGCGTTCGAGCAGATTGGAGGCGCCGAGAAGGCCCTCTGGATGGCGCGCGATTATTCCCTGGAGCGGTTTGCCTTCGGTCGTCCTATCGGCTCCTTTCAGGCGATACAGCACATGATGGCGGACATGTACGCAGCCACAGTGCTCGCGCGATCGAATGCCTATTATGGCGTGTGGGCACTTGCGACCCAGTCCGATGATCTTGGCCTGGCGGCTGCCAATGCCCGGGTCAGTGCCACGCAAAGCTATCAGCTGTGCGCTCGCGATGCGATCCATATTCATGGCGGCATGGGCTTCACCTGGGAATTCGATTGCCATCTTCATTATCGGCGTTCGAACTTTCTCGCTGTGCAATATGGCTCGCTTTCCCAGTGGGAGGACCGCCTGGTAAGGCAACTTTGCGCAAGTGACGGCGTGGAAATTGACTGAGCGGCGGGTTGAACCATGACGGGCCTGTCTTCCTCCCCTCCCTTTGAGGCTGCTGGCGCCCAGACCTCGCCAGCACAACGCCTTCCCGGAAAGGTCGCCCTGATTACGGGGGCGGCCAGTGGAATAGGCGCCGCGATTGTTCGCCGGTTCGTTGCCGAGGGCGCGATAGTCCATGCCTGCGATATTGACTGTGCAGGTGGGAGCAGGCTGGCCTCAGAGACGGGCTGTCAGTTCCATGAGCTTGATGTGACCGATCCCGAAGGATGGGCGGCCATATTCGCCAGGATATGGGAAAGACACGGGCGTATCGACACCGTCATAAACAATGCCGGGGTCACGATCCGCAAATCGATAGAAGATGTTGAACTCGACGAATGGAATCGCGTGTTGGCCATCAATCTCACCGGCGTGATGCTTGGATGCAGACACGCGCTCGCGGCCATGAAACGGAACCCCGATGGCTCCGGCGGCGCCATCGTCAACATCGCCTCCACCACGGCTTTCGCCGCCCACCCCTATGACGCGGCCTACACCGCCTCGAAGGCGGGGGTCTGCATGCTGAGCAAGTCCGTTGCCGTTCATGCAGGGCGCAATGGCTACGCCATTCGCTGCAACACGATCGCCCCGGGCGTGATCGAGACCTCAATGACAGGCGAAAGCTTTGCGGCAGATCCGGCGCTCAGGAAGAGGTTTGCGGGGATCGCGCCCCTGAACAGGGTCGGCGACGCCGCGGACATCGCAGCCATGGCCGTCTTTTTGAGTTCAGACGAAGCCTCGTTTGTGACGGGAGCTGATTTTCGCGTCGATGGTGGCACGCTCGCCGGACATCCGGGGCTTTGACCGCACTCTGGGCATAAGCCCCGCACAAGAGATGAGTATCAGGGAGGACAGACTTGGCAGGTGATCCAGATCATATCGACCGGCAGGCGCAAGCATTCTTTGACGCCTTTGTCTCAGGCAATCTGGAGGCGGCAAGCAGATGCCTCACGGAAAACTTCAGGGCCTGGCATAATACCGACAATGTCTGGCAGACGCGGTTGGAACACCTGGCCACGCTCGCCTGGCTGAACAAATCGATCCAGCAATTGCGCTATGAAGAAGTCGTCCGAAACATCTTTCCCGGCGGATTTGTGCAACGGCATGTCCTTAAGGGCGTTGCGAACGGAACACCGGTCGAGCTTCGCGCCTGCATTGTGGGTGAGTTCGATGATGCCGGAAAAATTGTATCGACCATGGAGTATCTGGATTCACAAAGTTTGCGTCCACTTTATGCGAAAGCCGGGCAGTGACCAATGTCAGCGCCGACCTGCCAGACGCTCCACAATCACTCGGATAGAGACGGTCACCTCGAATTCGATGTGATCGTCGCAGGTTCCGGGGCAAGCGGCCTGACAGCGGCTCTGGTCGCGGCCCGGCGAGGCCTGTCTGTCGCGCTCCTGGAAAAGGCCAGGCATATTGGCGGCACATCCGCGCTCTCTGGCGGTGGGCTGTGGATTCCCTGCAATCACCATATGCCGGAAGCCGGCCGTCTGGATGACCGTGAAGCTGCAGAGCGATATCTGGGCCATGTTCTGGGCCAGGACGCCAACACTCCGCAGATTGCCGCTTTCCTGGAGTCGGCGCCGGATATGGTCCGATACCTTGAAGAGATCGGCGCGGCCAGCTTCGTGCCGACCCGGCTGCCTGACTATCAGTCCGAACTGCCGGGTGCGGCGAAGGGCAGAAGCCTCCTCACCGCGGAATACGACGGCCGCAGGCTTGGGGCATGGCTGCGCGCTCTGAAATCTCCATTGCCAGCGCTCTGCCTCTTCGGCTCCATGCAGATCGATCAGATGCATACGGGCCGCTACACGAATGCACTGAAGAAATGGTCGGATTTCCACTTCGTTGCCGGGCGGATGGCGTGTTTTATAAAAGACCGTCTCCTGTGGGGAAAGGGCACGAAGCTCGCCAATGGAAACGCACTTGTGGGGCGCCTCCTTCATGCTGCGCTTGACGAGGGAGTCTGCATCTTTCGCGAAACCGGCGTTTCGCAGCTGTTGGTCGATGATGCTGGTGTGTCGGGTGTTGTTGCTTCCCGGCAGGATAGATTGGTGCCGTTCCATGCTCGCCAGGCCGTTGTGCTGGCGACGGGGGGCTTCGGTGCGAATGAGGAGATGGTGTCGAAATATGTGCCGATGCCGCATGCTCATCGCGCCATCAGTGCCGAGGGCTGTCAGGGAGACGGTGTGGACCTTGGCTTGAGAGCGGGTGGGCGGATGGCCGCTCCGAACAGGTCGAACGGGATATGGGCACCGGTATCGACGCTGGAGCGTCCTGGAAAAGGCAAGGCCAGGATGTATCCGCATTTTGGCATCGATCGCGCGAAGCCAGGTTCGATCATCATTGGCTCGGATGGATGCCGCTTTGCCAATGAGGCTGCGCCTTATCAGCAATTCGTCGAGGCCATGCATGACAGTGGTAACGAGGTGGCATGGCTGATCGGCGACAGATCCTTTCTCCGAACATACGGGATGGGCATGGCCTTTCCCGCGCCCATGCCTGTGGGCAGATATCTCCGAAACGGGTATTTGATCAAGGCGTCCACGCTCTCTGAACTCGCATCCAAGCTGAATGTCGACCGTGACAGCCTTCAAAAGACCGTGGCCGAATTCAACGCGTTTGCATCTGACGGGAGCGATCCTTTCTTCCGGCGCGGAGAGTCAGCCCATGACAGATCTTTGGGAGACAGGCAGGTCAGACCCAATCCCAATCTGGGACCAATCGGGCCAGGGCCGTATTATGCCCTGGAGCTGAGGCCGGGCAGTGTGAGCATGATCCTGGGGCTGGAAACAAACACCAATTCGCAACTGCTCGATCATGCCGGAAGTCCGATCAGGGGCCTCTATGTGATTGGCCTGGATCACAACAGTCCGTTTCGCGGCAGCTACCCCGGGGCGGGCTCCGGCCTCGGACCGGCCATGACATTTGCATATCGCGCCGCTCTGCATATTGCCGCGTCAGCAGGCTGTGATGAGCCATCCGGGAAGGCTCGTGCCGGCAGCAGATAGGGCAGCCATCCCGTCCTGCGATCCCCGTCTCAGTTGTCCTGATTGAGTCTTTCCTGCGGATATGTTGCCGCATTCAGTGAATCTGCCGTCGATATCGGGTGATCGCTGCCAGCGCTGAAATCCATGACACTCTCCCAGTTCTCAAGGAATTGGGCGGGACTGGCCCTGTCGGTCCATATGCCGAGACTTCTCTCCCATCTCATCGCCCCGGCCCATCCCCCGCCGGCCTCGATCACAGTGCCGGTCGCCCGGTTCTTCGGATGGATCAGTGCCAGAGCGACAGCGGACACCTGTTCGACAGTCAGCGCGTTCAGCATCTCCTCAGACAGAACCGATTTGGTCATGTCTGTTGTCGCCATGGGGGCGATGGCATTGACGCGAATACCGGACCTGCGGCCTTCAATCGCGAGGGTCTTGCAAAGCCCGATAATCCCGGCTTTCGCGGCGGCATAGTTCGCCTGACCGAAATTACCGTGCATACCGGCACCTGAGGTCGTGAAGAGGATGGCACCTCCTCCCTGTGAGGCCATGACAGGCCAGGCGGCCCTCGCGCAGGAAAAGGAGCCGGTCAGGTTCACCGAAATGACCTCGTCCCACTCCTCGGCAGTCATTTTTGCAAAGCTGCGGTCCCGTACGATGCCGGAATTGATGACCAGGGCGTCGACCCGCCCGTGAGCCTCCAATACCTGGCGGATGATGGACTCGCCATCTCGCGCATCGGCCTGGACGGCCAGTGCGGCGCCGCCATTTTCCCTGACCAGCGCGGCAACGGCCTCGGAAGACTTGCTGGGGCCGGCGGCAACAACCGTCGCGCCCGCCTTTGCAAGATCAAGGCAATACTGGCGTCCGATCCCGCGGCCGCCACCTATGACAGCCACAACCAGACCCTTGAACGAGATATCGTTGGCTTGCATGAGTGATCGGGCCTCCCGGCGCGCTATTCATAATGCGACTGTCAATTTACTATATGGTAAATTTGATCCCCACAAGCTGGATGCGGGCATTTTGGCGTGAGCTGTCTTCTTGAAGGTCGAGATTGCCAATAAATACTGGAAGTGTATTTCGGAATTCGAGGTCTCGCGCCTTGACAAGGACCATCCATAGGCTCAGCTGCTAAAACTTTCTATTGAGTAACAAATGAGATTTCAATGCGATCACAGCCGGTTTCACTGAAAGCTTCAGTGGCGGGTAATCCCATCGTTCAGGCAGCATGCAGTGAACCTGTCGGGACGCTTAAGGATATGTGTTGAAACAGGGCAGCGGTTTGGAGAATGGCTTCAGGGAGCGGGATAAATGGACACATCGAAACTGATCTATCGCGACAATCTGTTGTCCGGACAGCGCATCCTCATAACGGGAGGCGGATCGGGACTTGGCAAGGAGATGGCGGAAGGCTTTCTCAAACTAGGAGCGGAGGTCCATATATGCGGGCGCCGCGGCGGGCTGTGTGAGGAAACGGCCGACCAGCTCATGCAAATGCACGGCGGGAAGGTCGTCCCGTTCAGCTGTGACATTCGCGATCCTGAAGCCATCGATGAGATGCTCGACTCCATCTGGCAGGATCATGGCGCGCTGACCGGGCTCGTGAACAATGCTGCCGGCAACTTCATTTCCCGCACAGAAGACCTCTCAATTCGCGGGTTCGATGCCGTGGCGAATATCGTCTTCCGGGGATCGTTTTACATGACCCATAATATCGGCCGGCGCTGGATCGAACAGCAGCTCGGCGGCAATGTCATATCGATCCTGACAACATGGGTCTGGAATGGTGGGCCATTTGTCGTGCCTTCGGCCATGTCGAAGGCCGCCGTCAACACGATGACCCAGTCGCTTGCCGTTGAATGGGGACGTCATGGCATCCGCCTCAATGCAATCGCCCCTGGCCCCTTCCCGACCGAAGGCATGTCCAAGCGGCTGGCGCCCGGCGAAGACAGCGAGAAGCAGATGAATGCCGGGCGCGGTAACCCGATGGGACGGGCTGGTGAAATGCATGAACTCGTCAATCTTGCCGTCTTCCTGATGGCTCCGGGCGCTGAGTATGTGAACGGACAGACCATCGCGATTGACGGCGCCATGTACAACGCGACCGGTGGCAATTTTTCGGAACTGGCAGCCTGGACGGACGCGCAGTGGAAAGCTGCGCGTGAGGCGATTGACGAACAGAACCGCAAGGACAAGGCGAACCGGACGGGCTGACAAGCACCTGCAGGCGCTCTTATCTGCCGGCTTGCTCAAACGCCGCCTTCATGGCCGCATGGATGGCCTGCATGCCCTTCAGCGGGCGCACCATCACCTTGAAATCGGAGATCTTTCCGTCCTCACTCCATTGGATGATGTCGACACCATTGATGAAGACGCCTGACAGCGTACAGGCGAATTCCAGCATCGCGCTCTCACCATTATCGATTTCGCGCACATACCGGAAATCCGCGTGCCCGAGCACCTGTCCGGCAGTCGACAGGTAAGCGATGACCTTCGCCTTGCCTGCCTGGGGCGTGTGCACAACCGGCGAATGGAAGACCGCGTCATCTGCGATCAGGGGAGCGAGGTCTCCTGGCTGGTGGCTCGGAAAAACATCCAACCACTTCTGCAGATTTGCCGATCTGGACATGTCACTGCTCCTGCTATCCTGTGCTGCTCCTGCGATGAATTCGCCCTTGCGCAAGATTATACCGACTGGTAAGTAATTTTCTGTCAATGATAGTCAAGCGACGTTCGGCAGCCGGGCGATTCCGGCGATTCCTCCAAACTGGTGCGGTAGCTCAAGGTGCCGCGCCACTTTTTGGACCTTCCTGTTCGGGGCGGGTATCGCCATCAATGCCGCTGAGAATGACGGACATGAAATGCTCGAAGATCTCATCGTTCGAGATCTCGGGTTTGTCCGGGCTCCATTTGGCCGCCCAGTTGAACATCCCGAATATCGCATAGCTGGTCAGTGTCGGGTCGCCTGTCCTGACGCTCCCGTCGGATATGCCCTGGGTGAGAATCTGCATCAGCTGGCGATTGATGGAGTTACGGTACCGCACATACAGCTTCCTGCCCTCCGGCGAGAGAACATGGGGTTCGCTCAGCACCAGGCTAATCCCGAAATTCCCGGTCGTGATGACGAGATAGTTCTTGAGAAACACGCACAGTCGGTCACGCCCGGACGCGGCTGAAAGCGCCTGCGCCTGCATGAGCCCCTGGAAGCGGTCAAAGGCGTCCTGCACACAGGCCAGGAGAATGGCTTCCTTGCTCTTGAAATGATAGTAGAGCGCCGGCTTCGTCACACTGAGCGATGCCGCAACATCGTCCATTGAGGTGTTCTGATACCCGTTCAGGTAAAACAGCTCCGACGCTGCCTCCATGATCCTGGATGTGTTGAGCGTGCCTCGGACATGCTTGGATCGCTGGGCTGTTTTTTTGTCCATTCCCATCCTTTCAAATAGAAGCTGGTCGCTGTCAGCCGCAGTCTCTCAGCGGCGATCGAATGGCGGAATGCCCTATCATGCTGGACTTTACTATCAAGTAAGTCTCTGATCCATGGCGTTTAGGCCATGCCAGCCGATGACCGGCGTCCGGGCTGCCTATGATGCATGAATACACGGTGCTCGGACCTACGCAGACATTGACCGCGTTCGCCAAATACAGCATTCTACCAATCGGTAAGTTTTGATAGGTGCCTCATGACAGACTACCCCCATCTCAAGCTCCAGGTTGAAGACGGTGTCGGCATCCTTCAGCTCAATCATCCCGAGAAGAAGAATGCGCTCGGATGGGAGCTGCATCTTGAGATCATCGGTGCACTTGAAGGGTGGATCGAAGATGATGATGTGGCCTGTGTCCTGCTGATCGGAACCGAGGATTATCTCTGCGCGGGCTGGCGTCTTGATGTGCTCGACGGGATCACGGGCGATGAGCGGCGGCGTTTCACAGACCTCGCCCTCAAGCTGATGCGCACATTATATGACTATCCCAAACCGATGGTCGCGGCCGCAGCCGGCGTCTGCCCGGGTTACGGCATGGATATCTGCAATATGTGTGACATCACCGTCGCCTCGGAGAATGCCTATTTCGGTTCAACCCAGGTCAAGTATGCGATGAACGGGTTCTATCACGCCATGCTCCAGCGCGTCGGATCTCAGGCTGCCCGGCGGCTGTACTTTACCGGTGATCCGATCAGCGCACAGGAGGCGCTGAAGATCGGCCTGGTCTCCGAGGTCGTCCCGGTGGGCCAGTTGCGTGTGGCTGCCCTGGCGCTTGCCAGGCAGATCGCGGAGGCAGGGCCGGAGCTTGCGCGGGTGCTGAAAGGCACGGCGCTGCGGTCTGGCAATATGGACCATCTGAGCGCGCTCGAATACGAGCTGACCGTGACCCATGACCTGACCCAGCGGGCCATTTTCAAGGACCGCGTGAAGACCGGATACAGCCAGCTGAAAAGCGGAGTCAGCAAGGCGATTGAGCGTCTGGCCGACTAGTCGTTTTCCATGCCTCGGCTTCAGGCGCTCGGCGGGCATGCGGATGTGGTCTGAGCAGTCCTAGAGACCGCGGGCGATCAGCAACTTCATGACCTCGTTGGCGCCGCCATAAATGCGGTGAATCCGGCTGTCGCGATAGAGCCGCCCAATGGGGTATTCCAGCATGAAGCCATACCCCCCGAACATTTGCAGGCATCCATCGACGATCTTGGACAACAGCTCGGACACCCAGTATTTCGCCATGGACGCCTTTTCCGATGACAGCGCATCCGCGATCAGCAATTCGGAGCAATGCGCCAGGAAGACCTTGGCAATGGTCGCCTCGGTCTTGAACTCCGCCAGCTTGAACTGCGTGTTCTGAAATTCGGCCAAGGTCTGGCCAAACATCTTGCGGCTTTTGGCATACTTTATGGTTTCGCCCAGCGCTCTCTCGATCATCGCCATGGCCTGCCAGGCGATGACAAGGCGTTCCTGCGGGAGCTTGCGCATGAGCTGCTGCAGGCCGTGCCCGGGCACACCGCCAAGAATATTGTCGCTGGACACGAACATCTCGTCAAAGAAGAGCTCGGACGTGTCCTGACCCTCCATCCCGACCTTGTCCAGGTTGCGCCCGCGCTGAAAGCCCTTTTCGACTATGGAGGGTTGGACAAGAAACAGGGATATCCCCTTCGACCCGGCGCCGGGATCCGTCTTGGCCGCAACGATGATGAAGTCGGCGAGTTGGCCATTCGAAATGAAGGTCTTCTGACCGCTGAGAAGATAGCCGCCTTCCACAGGCCTTGCGCTTGTGCGCATGCCCTGCAGATCGGAGCCGGCGCCCGGTTCGGTCATGGCGATCGCGCCAATCATGTCGCCTGAGCAGAGCTGGGGTAGCCAGGCCCGTTTCTGCGCTTCGGTTCCGAATTCCGTAATATAGGGAAGAATAACCGGGTTGTGCAGGGAAATGGCAAAGGCATCGGCGCCCCGCCGGCCGATGCTTTGAATCAGCATGATCTCATGCCGGAAGTCCCCGCCGGCGCCACCATATTCCTCAGGCACGCTGATCCCCAGAAGGGCCGCCTGGCCAGCTGCCTTCCAGATCTCCTGCCCAACGCACTTATCCTGGCGCCATTGGTCGACTGTCTCCGGCCTGGCGTATTGGTCGAGGAAACGCTCAACGCTCGCCTCAAACATGCGCAGCTCTTCGCTCGCCAGGAGCTCAGGCGCCTCAATTTCCAGTGCTTGCGTCAAGGTCTGCTCCTTTTGCTGCAGTTTGTCGAAGGGCGGCGAAGGTATATTGGGCTCGCACTTGTATTGCGGTCCTGACGACGCGGCCCTTTCGACTCGATCATATGGGCTAGAGTCGATATATTACCTACCAGTCGGTAATTTAATAGATCAAATCATTTGCGGGCAGTGTTATCGAATTAGATGTCCCTGATATCTTGAGAGAATCCCTGTTCCGTTGTTTAGGGAACTTGGCGCACAAGCCACTGTAATCACTGCATAAAATACCGCTCCAGATCGACTGGAACAGGTGTTTTCTCCGATTTTCCCTGTAAACCAGCCCCTATCAGGGAAAACCGGCCTACTCTGTCGGCCTGTAGAGACTATGGCGGATGGTTGCGGGAATTCCGCCCTGAAGCCGGGAAATCGGAGACGGGAATGTCGGACGTGGCTGTGTAAGTCCCGGACTTGGGGACTAAATACGGCTCGGCGAAATTGCCTGAAAACCAGCAGACTGACTGGCGGTGAGACAGGGATTCGAACCCTGGAGACTGTTGCCAGCCTACACGCGTTCCAGGCGTGCGCCTTCGACCACTCGGCCACCTCACCTTGGCGCCAGAAGGGCGTGTTTATACAAACCATTGTGAGGCCCGCAAGAGACGATTGCTGTGGCGGGCTGCAAACCCCATATCGGGGGCCTGTTACAAGATGAGCGGAAGGGTAATCTCATGCTGTTTTCTTCCAGGCCCAAGACCGTACCCGGCCCCGGCGAGGCTCTGCCGGGACGGGCAAACCCGATCCCGACGGCCGAACGCCACTTTGTGTCGGGCCGCCCGCTGAAGGCCGAAGCGCCCGAGGGCTTTGACGCGCTGTATCTCGCGATGGGCTGCTTCTGGGGGGTGGAGCGCCTGTTCTGGGGGCTCGATGGCGTCTGGCTGACAGCGGCGGGCTATGCGGGCGGTGAAACGCCCAATCCGACCTATGAGGAGACCTGCACCGGCCGCACCGGGCATACCGAGATCGTGAAGGTGATCTACGACCCAGCCAAGGTCAGCCTGGAGAGCTTGCTCAAAGTGTTCTGGGAAGAGCACGACCCGACTCAGGGCATGCGCCAGGGCAATGATGTCGGCACCCAGTACCGTTCGGCGATCTATGCCACGACGCCCGAGCAGCTTACGGCGGCAAAAGCGAGCGCAGCGGCGTATCAGGAGGCCCTGAGCGCGCGTGGGCTTAGCGAGATCACGACGGAGATCGGGCCGCTGGATGCGTTTTATTTCGCAGAAGACTATCACCAGCAATATCTGGCGAAAAATCCCAATGGCTATTGCGGGCTTGCCGGTACGGGCGTGAGCTGCCCGATCGGGCTTGGCGTCAGCCCCAGCTGATCAGGCCTGCTCGAATGCCTCAAAGGCGGCGATGAGGGCATCATTGGCCGCCACGGTGCCGACCGAAACCCGCAGGGCGGCAGGCAGGCCATAGGCTTCCAGTCGGCGCAGGACGACGCCACGGGCGCGCGTATGGGCGTCCATGGCCTGGGCTTCCGCCGGGCTGGTAAAGCGCACCAGCGCGAAATTCGCCACGCTCGGCACCACATCATAGCCGAGCGCCGACAGCGCCTCGGTGAGACGCGCCAGTTCCGTGCTGTTATGGTCGGTCGAGGCCTCCAGGAACTTGCGGTCGCGGATGGCGGCGGTGGCGGCGGCCTGAGCCGGGCCGGAAACGTTGAACGGTCCGCGCACCTTGTGAAGCGCCCCGATCACGCTGGCCGGCCCATAGCCCCAGCCCACGCGCAGGGAAGCGAGCCCGTGGATCTTGGAGAAGGTGCGCGTCATCAGCACGTTCGGCGCGCTGCCGGCAAGCTCGATCCCGGCGGAGAAATCATTCCTGCGGACAAACTCTGCATAGGCGCCGTCGAGCACGAGCAGGATGTCCTCGCGCAGACCGGCATGCAGGCGCTGGATCTCGTCGAAGGGCAGGTAGGTGCCGGTGGGATTGTTCGGATTGGCCAGGAAGACGATGCGCGTGCGCCCGGTGACCCGTTCAAGGATGGCGTCGACGCTCATGGTGAGCTCGGTTTCCGGCGCGCTGATCGTATGGGCGCCGGCCTGCTGGGCGACCAACTGGTAGACGAGGAAGCCGTGCTCGGTCTGGATGATCTCATCGCCCGGCGCGAGATAGGCGCGGCCGAGCAACTGGAAGATCTCGTCGCTGCCCGCCCCGACAAGGATGCGGTCGCGATCCAGGCCATAGGCCTCGGCAATTGCACTGCGCAGCTCGAAAGCGCTGCCGTCGGGATAGATTTCCAGCCCGCCCGCAGCGGCGATCATGGCCGCGCGTGCAGCGGGTGAGCAGCCGAGCGGGTTCTCATTGCTCGACAGCTTGTAGCCGCCCGAGCCCTTCGGCTTTTCACCGGGCACATAGGGTATGATGTCGGCGAGGGCGGGCAGGGGGCGCGGGCCGGTCATTTGGGTTCGTCCTTGTTCGGACCGTTGGATTGAAACGCCCCCGGCGATCCGTCAAGCCATGGGCGCGCTGGTATTTGCCGGCGGCGTTCCAATATGGACACTTTCCGCGATCCCACTAATACCCTTGGCCCTGATGCCCGATGCCTCTCGCCCCACGCCCGACAGCCTGCAGAAGCTGGTCCTGCCCGAGCCACTCAGGCTCGATTGCGGGCGCGTGCTCGACCATGTCGAGGTGGCCTATGAGACATGGGGGGAGCTGAACGCGGCCAGGACCAATGCGGTCTTGGTCTGCCATGCGCTGACGGGCGACCAGTTCTGCGCCTCGGACAATCCTGTGACGGGCCGGCCGGCCTGGTGGCCGCGCATGGTCGGACCGGGCCTGCCGGTGGACACCGACCGGTACTTCGTCATCGCGACCAATGTGCTCGGTGGCTGCATGGGCACGACCGGTCCCGCCAGTCTGCATGGGGATGGCGAGCCCTGGGGCACGCGCTTTCCGGTCATCACCATTGCCGACATGGTGCGCGCCCAGCGTGCGCTCGTTGCCGCGCTCGGCATCGACAGCCTTTTTTGTGTGATCGGCGGGTCCATGGGCGGCATGCAGGTGCTGGAATGGGCGGTGCAGGCACCCGACAAGGTGTTTGCCGGCGTGCCGATTGCCACCGCCGCGCGCCATTCAGCCCAGAACATCGCCTTCTATGAAATCGGCCGGCAGGCCATCATGTCTGATCCCGAATGGAAGGACGGGGCCTATCTCGCCCATGGCACGCGGCCCGACCGGGGCCTCGCCATTGCGCGCATGGCCGCGCATGTCACCTATGTCTCGGAAAGCGCGCTAAAGCGGAAATTCGACCGCGGCCTGCAGGATCGCGAGCGGACCAGTTTCAGCTTCGACGCCGATTTCCAGATCGAGTCCTATCTGCGCTATCAGGGCCGCAGCTTCACCGACCGCTTCGATGCCAATTCCTATCTCTATGTCACCCGCGCCATGGACTATTATGACCTGGCAGGCGCGCATGGCGGGCGCCTGAGCGACGCCTTTACCGGCTCGCCGGTGCGCTTCTGTCTCTTCTCCTTCAGCTCCGACTGGCACTACACGCCCGCCGAGGGCATGGCGATCACGCGCGCATTGGTCGCGGCCGGCGCTGATGTCAGCCATATCGAGATCGAAACCGACAAGGGCCACGATGCCTTCCTTCTGGAAGAGCCGGGCTTTGAATCCGCGCTGGCAGGTTTCCTGTCGGCCTCAGCCAAGCGGCGCGGCCTGTGAGCGTGCGGGCCGATCACCTCGCCATCGCCTCGCGCGTGCCCCAGGGCGCGCGGGTGCTGGATGTCGGCTGCGGGGATGGCGCCTTGCTGGCGCTGCTGCGCGACGAGCGCGGGGCGGATGCGCGCGGGCTGGAGATCGACAGCGACGAGGCCGGGCTTGCCCTTTCACGCGGGCTGTCAGTGGTGCAGGGCAATGCAGAAACCGACCTCGACATTTTCCCCGATGACGGCTTCGATGTGGCGATCCTCTCCAAGGCGATCCAGCAGATGCGCCGTCCGGCCCAGGTGCTCGCCGAGCTCAAGCGCATCGCGCCGCGCGTCATCGTCTCCTTCCGCAATTATGGTCACTGGCCGCGGCGCCTGGCCCTGCTCACCACCGGGCGGATGCCGAGCCGGCGCAGTTGGTATCACGCGGAAACCCTGCATCCGTGCACCTGCGCGGACATGCTGGATCTTGCCCGGGAGACCGGCCTGCAGGTGGCCGCCGCCGCGCAGGTATCCGGCGGCCGCGTGACCAGCTTCCGCTCAAGTGGATTTGCCGGCCTGAACTGGGCCGCCGACGAGGTGATCGCGGAATTCGAGCGCGCCTGAACAGGCCCCTGCAGCAATGGCGCGCATGGCAAGATGCGGCTGGCTGTGGTCAAACCGGGCCAATCCCTTCTGATGGAGCCCGACCCGCCATGGCCAAGCCTTCTCCCGTGATCACCGGCCTTCGCTGCCGCTGCTACAAGTGCGGTGAGGGCAAGGTGTTCGATGGCTATCTGAAGCTGAAACCGGCCTGCGAGGTGTGTGGGGAGGATTACGCCAAGAGCGATACCGGCGATGGGCCGGCTTTCTTCGTGATGTTCCTGGCGCTGATCCTGTTCGGGCCGTTCTTCTTCCTGTTGCCGCTGGCGCCCTGGCCCATGTGGGGGCTAGTGACGGGCTTCATTGTGCTGGCGGTGGTGATGCTGGCTTTCATTTTCTGGATCCTGCCACCATTCAAGGCGGTGCTGCTGAACCTGCAGCTGGCCAACAAGGCAGCGCCGGCCGAGTTCGAAGACTAGGCCGGCGCGCTAAATTCGAATTTGTGATCTGCCAGACGGTAGTCTTAGCGATAGACAATCGGCGCGGGGCCGCTCGTCTGGGCTGTGCGGACGCGCGGTGTGGGTGCGGAAACAGTCCGTTCGCGCGACGTTGTGGAGACGGTGCCCATGCGGCGCGAGGCCGGCGTGAAGCGGACCTGCTCGGCGCGCACTTCACCGCGCCAGGCAGCATCGGTGTAGAGCATCGGCATGTCGCTGGCATCGGCTGAGGCCAGTCGCACTTCCGCGCTGACATAGCGCCGGTCGGCAGAGGCCATCACGACATTGGGTTCGGGCGCAGTGTCGGGCGCGGCCTCCGGTGCGACACAAGCGGCATCTTCATGCGCGCTCATCCGGTTGCAGAGCATGTTGCGCAGCGCAGCCTGGGCGGCGGCATCGGGCATGGGCGGGAAGGTGGCATCGGCGCGCGCCATCACGACGGGCGGCTTCGGAGAAGCCGGCGGCGGAACCGGGCGGTCGATCGTCACGCGTACAGGCTCGGGGGGACTGGAGACACGCAGAGCGGGATAGGCGCCCGGTGCGGGCAGGGCGGCGGAAGCCAGTGTCAGCTCGGCGAAGCTCTTGTCGCCGGACACGTCGAACAGATCGTCAAACTCCGCCAGTTGCCCCATGGCGCGCGGTGTGGTCGGCACGAGCGAGATGGACCTGACCTCTGCTCCATCGGACAGGATCATCGGCGCAATGCGCCAACTCAGCATGCTGATCGCGGATGCGTGAGCCCCTGCCACCAGCACAACTAAACTTGCCCTCTCGAGGGCCGGATTTGAGAACACCCCTGACATAAATGCAACACTAGCAGCGCAAATCTACAAGTGACCTTAATTTTACGAAAGGTTCGCTGCTTTTCCCTTATTTTTCCACAGATCGAGCACTTTTCGCCTTGGTTGTTCGCGATGCGTGCTCATTTTCCGGACATTTTGACGCTCAGGCTGGCAGCGGAATCTTGCCGCGCGTGAGATTCGTATAGTCCTCAATGAGAGTCGCGGTCATGTTTCCGGGCTTGTAGGCATGCCCGGCAATCTCGCGAACAGGCGTGATTTCTGCAGCTGAGCCGGTCAGGAAAACCTCGTCGAAGGTGCCGAGTTCATCGGGGAAGATCGCGCGTTCGATCACCTCGATCTGGCGCGCGCGGGCGAGCGCCATCACTGTCTGGCGGGTAAAGCCGTTCAGGAAGCAGTCCGGCGTCGGCGTATGCAGCGCGCCATCACGGCGCAGGAAGATGTTCGCGCCGGTCGATTCGGCGATCTGGCCGCGATAGTCCAGCATCAGTGCATCGGCATATCCGGCCCGCTCTGCGGCGTGCTTGGACATGGTGCAGATCATGTAGAGGCCGGCCACCTTGGCATCGTGGGGCGCGGTCTCCGGCGAGGGGCGCTTCCAGTCGGCCATGGTCAGGCGGATGCCGGCCATCTTGTCGGTGAAATAGTCGCCCCATTCCCAGGCCGCGATGGCGAGGTGGATGGTATTGTTCTGAGCCGACAGGCCCATCTTTTCCGCGCCGCGCCAGGCGATGGCGCGCACATAGGCGTCTTCCAGGCCGGACCGTGCGATCACTTCGGCCTTGGCATCCTCGATCTCGTCCACCGTGAAGGGCAGCTTGTAGTCCAGGATGCGCGCGGAATTGGCCAGCCGCTCGGAATGGTCGCGCGAGCGGAAGATGGTGCCGTTATAGGAGCGCTCGCCCTCGAAGACGGCCGAGCCATAGTGCAGCGAGTGGGTCAGCAGGTGGACCTTGGTCTCCCGCCAGGGGATGAATTCCCCATTCATCCAGATGTAGCCGTCGCGATCGTCGAACGGAATGAAGTCCATGGTTCTCTATCCCTGCCCGTTATGGGCTCCGCAAATGCACCTTTCCGGCGCTTGCGTGCTGTTGTTTGACTGGCCATTGTCAAACCATGGTACGTGAAGTCAACACAGATCCTGGTCAGGATGCACAGCGGATGGCGCCAGCAGATACGCGCCTATACCTGCGCGACGAGGAACTCGACCGTGGTGTCGGTCTGATTCTGACTGGCGAAAGAGCACTGGTGGCGGCCGCCGAGCGCGGTCGAAAGGCTGCGGGGCTCAGCCGGTCGGAGCTGCGCGCCCTGATGGCGATTCGTCACAGTCCGGGCCTTGATGTCACCAGCCTTCGCGCGCGCCTGTCGACCACGGTGCCGACCTGTGCGCGCCTGCTGGCGGGCCTGGACGCGCGTGGTCTGATCCTGCGCGAGACCGCTGGTGGCGGTGATCGGCGCCGGCGCAAGTTGACGCTCTCTCCGGAAGGCGAAGCGCTGGTCGAGCCCATCGCGGAAGCCATGCGCAGCGCCCTGCGCGAGGCCTATCGCAAGGTCGGCGCGGAATCGGTGGCTGGGGCGCGGGCGCTGCTGGAGGCCTTTGCCGAATGAAGGATGCGCATATCCTGGTCGTCGATGACGATGACCGTATCCGCGACCTGCTCAAGCGGTTCCTGATCCGAGCGGGCTATCGTGTGACGGCGGTGCCGCAGGCCGGCGCGGCGCGCAAGATGCTGCAGACCATGGCTTTCGATCTGGCCATTTTCGACATCATGATGCCGGGCGAGGACGGGCTTTCGCTGCTCTCGGCAGTGCGCGACGAAATCGACACGCCGGTCATCCTGCTCACCGCGCGCGGGGATCCGAACGACCGGATTGAGGGGCTGAAACGCGGCGCGGACGATTATCTGCCCAAGCCCTTCGAACCGGAGGAACTGGAGCTGCGCGTTGCCGCCATCCTGCGGCGCAGTGCCAAGGATGCCCCGCCGGGGGAGATCTACATTTCCGGCATGCGCTTCGATCCGGGCCGCGGGGAGCTGAGCCAGGGTGATAAACGCGTGCGCCTCACCGAATCGGAAACCGCGCTGCTGTCACGGCTGGCGGCCACGCCGGGTGAGCCGGTCAGCCGGGAAGACCTCGCCGAAGCCACGCGCTCGAGCCTCGATCGCGCTATCGATGTGCAGGTCACGCGCCTGCGCCGCAAGATCGAGCCGGACCCGCGTGAACCGGTCCACTTGCAGACCGTGCGCGGTGTGGGATACCGCCTGATGATCGACTGACCGGCCGAGACCTTCCCCCATGAGACAGCCCGCCTTTGGAACCTACGCGCCCTCGTTCTGGGTGAAATTCCTGCTCAGCCTGTCGCAGAACACGGTGCTCGGGCGCGGCAAGGCGCGCCGGGCGATTGCCGGTATGCTGAAGGAGGCTCATGCTGGCCCGCTGGATGCCCACCTCTGGGGCCAGCCTGCGCGCATCCATGTCGGCGCCAACAATAATGAGCTGAAGGCCCTGCTCAATCCGGACAGTTTCAATCGCGCCGAACTGGATGTGATGCGCACTCACCTGCCGCGAGATGGTGGAGTGTTCGCCTATATCTGCGCCGAAGCCGGCCTGACCCGTATCGACGTGTTGAAAGTGGATGTGGAGGGCTATGAAGACCAGGCCCTGCTGCCACTGTTTGAGACCGGGCCGGAAACGCTGTGGCCGCATGTGGCCATCATGGAGCACTGCCATTCAGGCCGCTGGGCGCGTGATGTGGTGGTCGAGATCAAGGCGCGCGGCTATCGCGAGCTGCGCCGCGACCGCCAGAATGTCTGCCTCCAGCGCGAGGTGCCATGATCCGCCTGCGCGACATCACGCCCAAGGGCTACTGGCCGCGCATCGCGCTGATCGCCTTCCTGCCCATCGTCGCGATGATGGTTGGCATGACCTGGTATTTCTTCGACGGGCATATGCGCAGCGTGAATGAGCGCCTCGCCGATGCCGTCGCGCGCGACACCGCCCTGTTCGCCATGGCGCATGACCGCGATCCAAGTTCCACCCGGCTCACTCTCGACCTGTTCAACGACACGCAGGGCGAGCACCTCGACATCGCCGAGGCCTGTCCGCAACCCGATGACCGGGCTACCCTGCAGCGCCGGCTGCCCTCGGTGCTTGCTGCGCTGGACACGCAACTCGACAGGCCATTCGAAATCTCGCTTCAGGGGCCTCGCGACGATATCCTGCTCTGCCTGCCCAGCAACGATGACACGCTGGTCTTCACCATCCCGCGCAAGCGTGCCGTCATCATCAACGGGCATATCTACATTGTCTGGGTGCTCGGCTTCGGCATCCTGATGCTGGCGACCGCTTTCGGCTTCCTGCGCAACCAGGTGCGCTCCATCCTGCAACTGACAGAAGCAGCCAAGGCTTTCGGGCGCGGTCAGGATGCTCCGGACTATCGTCCGTCCGGGGCCACCGAAGTGCGCGATGCCGCGCGCGCGGTGATCGAGATGCGCCGGAAACTGACAGCCTTCGCCGATCAGCGCACCGCCATGCTCGCCGGTGTCAGCCACGATCTGCGCACCCCGCTCACGCGACTGAAACTGCAGCTTGCCATGATGGAAGACGACCCGGACATTCGTGCGGCCCGTCAGGATATCAGCCATATGGCGGCCATGCTGGACGAGTATCTCGCTTTTGCACGCGGCGAGGAGACCGAGCAGGCAGGCGAGGTTTGCCTTGATGAACTGGTGCGTGAAGTGGTCGGTCGGTTCGATCAGGAGGTCGAGTTCGGCCCGATGGCCGAGGTGATCATCACCGGTAGGCGTATGGCGCTGACGCGGGCGATCTCGAACATCGTTTCGAATGCCGTCCATTATGGCGGCAGGGTGCGGGTGGAACTGGTGGATGGTCCGCGCGCGGCCGACCTGCTGGTCGATGATGACGGGCCCGGCATTCCCGCCGATGAGCGGGAGATGGCCTTCAAGCCCTTCCAGCGGCTTGAGGACGGCCGCACGCAGAACCTGCCCGGTAGCGGGCTGGGCCTCGCCCTGGCGCGCGACACCGCCCGCGCCCATGGCGGCGATGTCAGGCTGGAGACGTCCCCTTCGGGGGGGCTTCGGGCGCGCTTCCGTCTTCCGCACTAGGCGTGTCGGGGGCGGGCGGCTCGTCGCTCCAGGCCTCGCCCTCGTCGGAGGATTTGCGGGGGCGGCCCCAGCGGAACTTCGTGAACCGGCCCGCGCCTTCCTCAAGCTGGCGCAGCGCCTTGTCGAGTTCGGCCATGGTGCGGGCAAAGCCCGGATCGGTTTCCTTGCGCCAGGCCCGCTCGGCCCGGCCGATGGCATAAGCGACGCCAAGGGCACGCAGGTCGCGCGGGACGGCCTGGCCGGTACCATCGAGGCCGGCAGAGACCAGCGCCCAGTCGGCGCTCGCCTTGCGGGAGGCGACCAGCTTTGCAAGGCGCATGGCCGAGCGCTCGCGCCATTTCATCAGGTCCTTCAGGCCCTCGCGATAGGGCTCCATGGCTTCAAAGCGCAGCATGATCACGTCGAACAGGCGCTCGCGTGCCGTTTCCTCGCTGTCCACGCCCTCGCCGGACATGGCCTTGTCGAAATAGCCTTCGGCCGCGTCGGCCAGTGTGTCTGTGGTGGCGATGCCGTGGAAATCGGTCAGCTTCAGCCCGGCGGCCGTCGCAATGTCTGACAGGGTCAGGGCCTGCCAGCCGCGTTCGCCGGCCAGTTCAAGCGCTGCCAGCAGGCCTTTCTCGATAATCTCGTCGCGTGTGTGGCTCATCTCTCTCCTTTCGGAGGCGCCGACAATTCGCGGTCGCGGGCCACCGCAGCCGCGAGGGCGTCCCGGAATAGAGATGGCATCGCGCCCGGCGCCATCAAGACCTCAAGCGCGGCCTGGGTGACGCCTTTGGGCGAGGTGACGGCCCGGCGCAGCTCTGCGGGCGGGCTGCCGGACTGGGCGAGCAAGCTGGCCGAGCCTTCGAGGGTTGCCACGGCGAGGCGCTTTGCCATGTCCTCGGGCACGCCCTGGGCGACGGCGGCATCGGCGAGCACTTCGGCCAGCAGGAAGACATAGGCCGGCCCGCACCCGGAAAGGCCCGTGGCGGCCTGCAGCATCTCCTCGCTCATCGGGCCCTCGACATGACCGAGCGGGGCCATCAGCGCCTTGGCGGCGGCAATATCGGCTTCGCTACAGGCCGCGCCGGGGCTGAGCAGGGCCACGCCCTTGCCGATGGAGCCGGGCGTATTGGGCATGACGCGGATGACCCGGCTTGTGCCCAGCGTCTTTTCAAGGTTTGCGAGCGTGACGCCGGCCATGACGGAGACCACCACGGTTTCCGGCCCGACCCATGCGCGTATGGCATCCAACGCAGTGGGAAAGACCTGTGGCTTCACCGCGATCATCAGGAGGCCTGCCGGGCTCGGCGGCGGATTGACCACCGCGCGCCCGGCCGCTTCCCAGTCGGTGACCCGGCCTCGCGGATTGGGGGCAATCACGGTCAGCCGCGCGCCGGGATTGGCCGCCAGCCAACCCTCGGCAATCGCGCCACCCATATTGCCGGCGCCAAACAGGACGAAATCGGCGTCGGACATGGGATGCCCTTCTTGTTTTCGGGTGGGGTCAGGCCTCGCCCAGGGTTTCGAACATCACCGCATCCATGGCCTCGCGCGGCGACTTGCCGGCCCAGACCAGGAAGTTGAAGGCCGGCACGAACCGGTCGCAGCTGTCCACGGCCGCGGCCATCAGCGAGCGGATCTCGCCCGGCGTGGGTGCATCGCGGTCGAGCATGGGCAGGGCGTGGCGGAAGATGATCACGCCTTCCTCCGACCAGTAGTCGAAATGGCCCAGCCACAGCCGCTCATTGCAGAGCATGACCAGTTCGGCCAGCGCGGCGCGCTTGCCGGCCTGGGGCTTCACATCGAGCGTCACGGAAAAATGCAGCGCTGCCGGCTCGCGGCGCAGCGCGAACAGTGCGCCCATTTCGCCCCAGCGGGTGGGACAGATGCACTGGATGGATTCATCGCCATCCTCGCGCTCATGCTGCCATCCTGCAGCTTCAAGCATTTCCTCGATCGCATCGAGGGCTTCGGTGTCGGTGGTCTGGAAATCTGTCTGGCTCAAGCTCATCTGCTGTGCCCTTTCGAATCAATCCGGCTCCCCTTGCCGTATCTGAAGGCTACCATGCGTCGCATGAGCTGCAACATCGCGGGGGAGGGTTGTCCACGGGAAATTCCGCGTTAACTGCCTTTTTTGCGGGCGTTTTCGAGCTTCTCGATACGCGCTTCGAGCGCTTCGACCCGCTCCAGCGCCGCCGTGGCGAGGGCCTTGAGCGCCTCGACCTCGTCGCGCCCGGCCAGGTCCATGTCGGCAATCATCGAGCGCACACGCGACTGCATGGCGGTGCGCGCCTCGTCGCCAGCCGCGCGGGCTGCACCCATGGCGCCCGTCATCAGCTCCGCCAAGTCGTCGAGCAGGGGGGGAGGGGTGGGCATGGGCGAACTCCTTCACTTCGGTCAGACGCAAGCCGCAGATGGGTGCTTGCGCTGACCTCTCAGCCATTGCACATGGGGGCGCACAGACAAGGGGAAAAGAGGCGATGATGCCATATGCCGCCATGGGTGCGCTGAGCTTCCCGGAGTTCAGTCCCGCCATTGTCGAGATCGGCGGCTTCCCGCTGCGCTGGTATGCCCTGGCCTATATTGTCGGGCTGGTGCTGGCATGGCGCTATGCCGTGGCCCTGATCAAGCGCCCACGCCTGTTCGGCGGCATGAGCCCGGCGACCTCCGAGGATATCGACGACCTTCTGTTCTACGCTACGCTGGGGGTTATCCTGGGCGGGCGCATCGGCTATATCCTGTTCTACCAGCTGCCATTCGAGCCCGACCGGGTCGCCGACGATCCAATGATGCTCCTGCGCGTCTGGGAAGGTGGGATGAGCTTTCATGGCGGCCTGATCGGCGTGGCGCTGGCCCTGTTCTGGGTTGCGAAACGGCGTGGCGTGAAGCTGCTCGCCATCGGCGACATTGCCGGTGTGGTGACCCCGATCGGGCTGTTCTTTGGCCGGCTGGCGAATTTCATCAATGGCGAGCTTTACGGCCGCCATACCGATGGCCCGATGGGCATGGTGTTTCCCGAAGCTCATGTCGGCGGCGCGCCGGGCGCCTATGACTGGGTGAACAAGACCTGGGTCTATTGCCGAGATGCCATCGCAGAAGGTCTGGGCCGCGACTATCGTTGCGTGGGTCCGGAGATGCCGCGTCATCCGAGCCAGCTCTACGAAGCGACGCTGGAAGGGCTCATTCCGTTTTTGATCCTGAGTCTCTGCGCCTGGAAATTCGGCCTGCTCAAGCGACCGGGCCTCGCTGCAGGCCTGTTCCTCCTGCTCTATGGCGTTGGCCGCTCCATCGCGGAGAATTTCCGCGAGCCCGATGCACAGGTCGGCTTCCTTGAGTTCATTCCCGGCGAATGGCTGACCATGGGCATGCTGCTCTCGCTGCCGATGTGGATCGGCGGGGCCTGGCTTGTCTGGCAGGCCGTGCGCCAGCGGAGCGCGCACGCGGCCTGATGTCCCTCAGCGCGCGCCTGAAACAGATCATTCTCGATGACGGGCCGATGCCGCTGTCGACCTGGATGACGCTCTGCCTTCACGATCCGGCGGAAGGCTATTACGCGACCCAGCCGGGCCTTGGCCGGGATTTCCGCACCGCGCCGGAAACCAGCCAGGTGTTCGGTGAATTGCTGGGGCTCTGGGCCGTGCACGAATGGCATGCGCTGCGCGCGCCATCGCCCTTCACCCTCACCGAGCTTGGCCCGGGGCGCGGCACGCTGATGCGGGATATCCTGCGCGCCACACGCGGGGCCGAGGCCTTTCGCGAGGCGATAGATCTGCGGCTGGTCGAGGCCAGCCCTGTCCTGCGCAAGGCCCAGTCCGATCTCCTGAAAGAGGCCGCGCCGCGCCATCTGGCGAGCCTTGCAGACCTGCCGGACCAGCCGGCCATAATCCTCGCCAACGAGTTCCTCGATTGCTTGCCCGCGCGCCATTTCGTGAAAACGCCGGAGGGTTGGGCCGAACGGGTTATCGGGCTGGGAGAGGGCGGCGCATTCGAATTCGGCCTGGCGGTGGACCGCGCGCCGGACGGGCTCAGCCAGATTGCCGAAAGTCTCGTCGACATCCAACCCGGCCTTGAAGGCATGGTCGAGAGGCTGGCCGCGCGTACCGCGCCGTTCCGGGCGCTGTTCATCGACTATGGCCCGGCCGAGACCGCGCCCGGAGATACGCTGCGTGCCTTCCGGGAGGGCGCGCAGGTCGATCCGCTTGCAGCGCCTGGAACCGCCGATCTCACCGTGGATGTGGATTTCGGTCGGCTTTCCCGCCTTGCCCGTGCGGCGGGGCTGGAGGTCGCGGGGCCGGCGCCGCAGGGGCTTTTTCTTGGCGCGCTCGGTGCAAAGGCGCGGATGCAGAGATTGATCCGCGCCAATCCCGATGAGGGCGAAGCGATCCATGCTGGCGTCGCCGAACTGGTCGACCCGGCCAAAATGGGCGAGCGGTTCAAGGCGATCTGCCTTTCCTCGCCCGGCCTGCCTCCGCCGGCGGGGCTCTAGACCGTTATCACCACCTTGCCCTGGGCGCGGCGCTCCATCAGCTCTGTGATCGCAGCAGGCGCTTCGGCCAGCGGATAAGTGTTGGAGATATGCGGCTTGATCTTGCCGGCCTTGTACCACTCCATCAGTTCGCGGACATGGCCCTTGTGGCGTTCCGGGTCGCGCGTAACCGAGGCGCCCCAGAACACCCCACGCACATCGCAGGATTTCAGGAGGGTGAGATTGAGCGGCAGTTTCGGGATGCCGGCCGGGAAGCCGATGACGAGGAAGCGGCCTTCCCAGTTCATCGCCCTGAGGGCCGGTTCGGAATAGTCCCCGCCCACCGCGTCATAGATGATATCCACCCCGCCGCCGCTGACTTCCTTGATCTGGTTGGAAAACTCTTTCTGCTGGGCCCTGTCCAGCGGGCCGCGGTCATAGACGAGGCCCTTGTCGGCGCCTTTCGACAGGCAGAAATCCACTTTCTCCTGGGTCGAGCAGGCCGCGATGACTTCCAGGCCCATCGCCTTGCCCAGCTCCACCGCCGCGATGCCGACACCGCCGGCGGCGCCGAGCACGAGCAGTTTCTCGCCGGGTTTGGGGTCGGCGCGGTCCTTCAGGGCATAGTGGCTCGTGCCATAGGTGAGGATGAAGGCCGCAGCTTCCTCGAACGGCATTTCGTCCGGGATCGGGATGCAGCGGACCGCCGCCACCACGATTTCCTCAGCCATGCCACCCCAGCCGGTAGAGCCGATCACCCGGTCGCCGGGCTTGAGATGTGTTACGCCCTCACCGATGGATTTCACAACTCCCGACACTTCTCCGCCGGGGGAGAACGGTCTTTCGGGCTTGAATTGATACTGATCCTGGATGATCAGCACATCCGGATAGTTCACGCCGACGGCTTTGACATCCAGGACAACCTCGCCTTTCCCGGGTTCCGGGGAGGGCATTTCCTCCAGCACCAGCGTTTCGGGCCCGCCGGGCGCTTTAGACAGGATCGCTTTCATGGTGAGTTCCTCCGCATCTGTGTGCACTGCTGTCCGCGAACCTAGCGCGTGCGCTGCGCTGCACAAGCTTGACCAAGCGGCAATCGGAGCGCGCCGGGCATGAGCAGGGTCTGGAGCATCGCCCTTCATGGCGGGGCCGGGCCGATCCGGCAGGCCGACTACAGTGCGGCCGAGGCCCATATGGCCGAGACGCTGAAAATCGCTTGCGCTGCCCTGGAGGTCGGCGCGCGCGCTGTGGATGTAGCAGAAAAGGCGATCATGGCGCTGGAGGAAAGCGGCCATCACATTGCCGGGCGCGGAGCTTCGCCCAATGCGCTTGGCCAGTGGGAACTGGATGCGGCGATCATGGATGGCGAGACGCGTAATGCCGGCGCGGTGGCCGCCCTGCGCGGCTTCCGCAGCCCGATCCGCGCCGCGCGCATGGTGATGGACCATTCCCGGCATGTCATGCTGGTCGGCAAGGGCGCGAGTCTTTTCCTGCGGGGCCGAGGGCTTCGGCGCGTCTGGAACCCGCGCGATTATTACCGCCCGTCGGTCAAGCGCACGATCGAGCCCGGCGAGCTTGCCCATGGCACGGTGGGTGCGGTGGTGCTCGACGGGGAAGGGCGGCTCGCGGCGGCGACCTCAACAGGTGGCCTGCTCGGCAAGATGCCGGGCCGCGTCGGCGATACGCCGATCCTGGGCGCGGGCACCTGGGCCGATGAGCGCGTGGCTGTTTCCTGCACCGGGCAGGGGGAGTATTTCATGCGTGCGGCGGTGGCGGCCGATATCTCTGCGCGCGTGCGCTATGGCAAGCTCGGCCTGAAGGAGGCCGCCGCCGCAGCGCTGGAGGATGTCCATTTCCTCGGCGGGGATGGCGGCCTCATTGCGGTGGATGTGCTCGGCAACATCACCGTGCCCTTCATCTCTGAAAGCATGAAGCGCGGCATCGCCAGCTCGCGCGGCGAGTTCCATGTGGCGGTGCGGCGATGAGCATGCCGGCACATGATATCCTTTTCTGGATCGCCGTGATGGTGGCGGTCTTCATTCTGCTGCTCGGCATACAGTTACGCTTTTTTGCCGGGATGGGGCTCAGGATCTATATCGCGGACAAGCTGAAACAGGCCAGCCGGGGCGAGGTCCAGGCGATCATCGCCGCTGCTGTCGGTGGGCCGCGCGCGCCCTACCCTGAGAAGGCCGACCATATCGCCCTCATCGATCATTTGTGCGCCGATCACCCCCGCCCGCTGGCACAGATCAGGCTCGGACGGCGCATCACCGCCATGCTGCCCTTCGTGATCGCGCTGATGCTGGTCGCTCGCCGCTTCTGGCCTTTTTAGGCCGTCATAATCCGCCCGCTCCCCCTCCCAACCGCCCCAATGGTGCGATGCTGTGGGGCGGTTGGGAGGGGGAGCGGGCTGGCGCGCTGAACCTGAGTTCGGCGTGACAGGTCAGGAACTTGGAGTAAAAACATCGCCATGCGAGGATATTTTGCCATTGGGGCGGAAGGAATTTCCAAGCCCATGAATCTCGGCGCGCTGATGCGCACGGCCAATGCCTTCGGGGCGAGCTTTGTCTTCAGCGTGGATGCCGAACACAAGGTGCGCGATGCCTACCGCGCCGACACCTCAAAGAGTTTCGAGCATGTGCCCTATTATCAGTGGGACACGATTAACGAGATGGCCCTGCCGCGTAGCTGCCAGCTGGTCGGCGTGGAGCTGACAGACGATGCAGTGATGCTGCCGAGCTTTCGCCACCCGGCGGCGGCGGCCTATGTGCTCGGCCGGGAGAAAGGCGATCTCACGCCCGAGATGCTCGCGCGCTGTGACCATGTGGTGAAGATCCCGACCAGGTTCTGTATCAATGTCAGCCTTGCCGGCGCGCTGGTGATGTATGACCGGCACCTGGCCATGGGTGGGCATGCCCCGCGCCCGATCATGCCGGGCGGGCCGAAAAGCTAGGTCACCGGCCAGACCACACTACCAGGGTGTCGTGTCGCCAATCGTCATGGCATCGCGTCGGTAGTCGAAGGGGCCTTCCCCGGCCCAGTCATCCCCGTTCGGGAACCGGACCTCGACACCCTTCAACTCGCCCGGATCGAAGAGCCGCATGTTGACGCCCATGAGATCAATCTCTGGATGCTGCGCCTTGAAGGGTTCTGAGAAGACCCAGTGGGTCGCTGTGGAGCAGGTCTGGCAGGCGTGAACCTCTGCCGCCGCATTCGGCTTGTCGTGACGCAGGTACGACGTGGTGGTTCCGGTCGTCGTGACCAAGCCGGTCGGGAAGTAGCCCCAGGCGCCGCCGGTTTTCCGGCACAGGCTGCAATTGCAGTCGTGGATGAAATCCGGCTTGGCTTCGATCGTGACGCTGATGGCGCCACACAGGCAGTTTGCTGTCATCTTCTGGTCTTTCCCTGGCGTTTCGCGAAAGCGCGGTTGCCCACGACGCTAGAACAGCAAGACAAGGACGTGGGCAAGAGCTAACCCAGAAAGCGCTGGACGATGCCCAAGAGACCCTTGAACCTCAGCCCGCCATCGCGCACGGCCAGCACGATGCAGACACCGTCATCGTCGCCCACCGGTGTGTGGGTGTCCTCAGGCCCCTTCACCGTCATGTCGCCAGGGCCGAAGCTGCCGGTCTCGTCGGAAAACCCGCCCTGGATGACGAGGGTGAACTCGGTTGCCTCATGGGTGTGGCGTGGCACGGCGGCGCCCGGCTCTATGCGGTAAAGTTCGGCCTCGACCGCGTCGGAGACATTCAGGCGCAGGCGGCGCAGGCCCGGCCCGGTATAGCGCCAGCCCTTCACGCCGGCCGCCATCAGCGCGGTCTCGCGCAGCGGCTCGGGCAGGGAGAGCAGTTCCTGCAGGCCGTCAGCGGCGTTCGCGGCAGCCGCGCCTGCCGTCGGCGCGGTGTCTTCCAAGAGGTCGATTGCAGACAGGGCGCGGGCCAGGGCACCCTCACTCATGGCGACCGGCGCGGAGGCCTCCAGCTGCGTGCCGGCAACCACCTCGCTGATCTCCAGCGCCTCGCGCACATCCTGGCGCAGCGCGGCCTGGGTCTCCACGAGCAGCGCAAAGGCCGGATCGAGCGATCCGGACACATAGGCGCTGTAGAGCGCGCTATAGGCAGGGGCAGGCGCTGAGAGGCTCAAGGAGTTGGCTCCAGTTCTTCCGTCGAATGGAAGTATTGTTCGATCAGGGGCGAAATCAAGAAAATGGCCGGCGCGATTGCAGTCATGGCTCTGCTCTGTCTTCCAGCTGCCCGCGAAGGCGGGCAAATGCCAGCCGAATGCGCGATTTCACCGTGCCAAGCGGCAGGTCGAAGGCCTTTGCGATCTCGCTATGCGTGAGGCCCTGATAGAAGGCGGCCTGAAGCAGCTCCAGCTGTTCAGGGGGGAGCGTTGCGAGTTGGGCGCGCACGGTTTCTTCCAGCTGAGCACGGCTGAGCGTGGCATCGGGTTGTTCGGGGTCGGCCGGGCGCAGCATCGGTTCGTCGGGGTCAAGCTCGGGCTTGCGGGTGCGCCGATGGGCATCGATACGGCGGTTGCGGGCAATGCGGAAAATCCAGGTCGAGACCGAGGCTTTCGCCGGATCGAACTGGCCGGCCTTGCGCCAGACCGTGATCATCACTTCCTGCGCCAGTTCCTCCGCTTCCCCCGGATCGGTGCCCAGCTGCTGCATGTAACCCTTGAGGCGCGGGGCGAAATATTCGAACAGTTGGGCGAAGGAATCGCGGCACCGCCTGTCTGCGATGGCGGCCAGAAGCCCGGCAAAGCGCTGGCGGTCGGAGGAATTTACAGGGGTCTCGTCCGGCAGGCGCACGGGTGTTGCCTTTTTTGTTCGCCTTGCGCCATTCTAAGGCTGCAGAATAGGTTGGCAACCACAGTGAAATACAGCTTGCGAACTGTAATGGGCGATGGCCAATGTCACATTTGAGCCGCAAGGCTCAGCTAACAAGTTGGGGCCAGTTATCCTGTTTGCCAATCTGAATTCGACCCAGGTTTTTGACATGCAACTCCTGCAGAAGCTGTGTTTTCGGATGTTCTGCCTTCTGGCCGGGACGACGGCGCTCGGCCTGTCCGCGTCGGCCAATCCGACCGCCGTTGCGCGGTTCAAGGACTGGCAGGTCTTCACCGAGGATATTGGCGGGGAGACCATCTGCTATGCCGCCACCGAGGCCACCGACAAGGCCCCGCGCACGGCCAATCACGGCGATGTCTGGTTCTATGTGACCTATCTCAGCTCCGGGCGGATCGCGAGCCAGCCGAGCCTGCGCGTGGGCTATGACCTGCGCGAGGACCTGCCGTCGCGCGCGCGTGTCGGCCGCTCGGCCTGGGCCCTGTTCAATGTCGGCAGCGAGGCCTTTGCCGATGATGAGGATGACCCGCAGATTGTGCGCGCCATCGAGCGTGGCAGCGAGCTTCGGGTTGAGAGCGTGTCGGCGCGCGGAACGTCGGTCGCCTATCATTTTTCCCTGTCCGGTTCGGCCGATGCAATCAGCCGGGCGGCCAGCGCGTGCCGCTAAGCCCTTGTTGAATCTGGATAGTCTGTAAGGCCCGTAAAATAGCTTGCCATTGGCAGATGGCCCAAGGCCCGTTACAAATCCGAATCTAGGCAGTGGGCCTGAACACACCCGATTGGCTTGGGGAGGAGGATTTACTCATGGGCATGATGGACGCCGTACAGCTGTTCTTCAAACGATACACCGATTTTCAGGGCCGCTCGCGGCGGGCCGAATACTGGTGGGTATACCTGTTCAACCTGATCATCATTCTTGTCCTGTACATGATCATGATCTTTATCGGCGGGATGGCGCAGGGCGAGATGAACATTCTCGGCATTCTGTGCATGATCATCATCCTGCTCTACTCGCTCGCTGTGCTCATTCCGGGCCTGGCGATCGCCTTCCGCCGCATGCATGACAGGGATATGTCGGCATGGTGGCTCCTGCTCGGCCTGATCCCCTATCTCGGAGGCATCATCCTCCTGGTGATGTTTGCACTGCCGGGCACGGCCGGCCCGAACAAGTTCGGCCCGGATCCCAAGGGCGGACTGGGCCCGACGGCTGCGGCGACCTTCGAATAGGGCGGAGCTGACAGTTTGAATTTGCTGGGGGGCGGCCGCATGTGCCGCCCCTCGTGCTTTTTGCGGGAAAATGCACTAGATAGCGCGCATGACCACACAGCTTGATCTCTCGCGCGCCCCCGCGCCACAGCCGCGCTCGCTTGCCGGCCTCTCCCTTCCCGCCCTGAAGGCGGAGATGGAAGCGATGGGTGTGCCGGAGAAAAAGGCCGGCATGCGCGCCAAACAGCTGCGCGGCTGGGTGCACCATTTTGGCGTCACAGACTTCGACGCGATGACCAATGTGGCCAAGGAAATGCGCGCCGAGCTGGCCGCGCGCTACACGCTGGCGCGCCCGGAGATTGCCGAGCACAGGATCAGCGTCGACGGCACCCAGAAATGGCTCACGCGCTTCGGCCCGAATGTGGAAGGCGAGAGCGTCTATATTCCCGATGTTGGCAAGTCCGGCGCGCTGTGCGTGTCCAGCCAGGTTGGCTGCACGCTCAACTGCACCTTCTGCCATACCGGCACGCAGAAACTGGTGCGGAACCTGACGGCGCAGGAGATCGTCGCCCAGGTGCTGATCGCGCGCGATGAGCTGGCCGAGTGGCCCTCCAGCAATGAGGACCGCAAGCTCACCAATATCGTCTTCATGGGCATGGGCGAGCCGCTGTATAATCTCGACAATGTCGCCGAGGCCATCGACACGATTTCAGACGGCGACGGCATCGCCATTGGCCGCCGACGCATCACCGTCTCGACGGCGGGTGTGGCGCCGAAAATCCCCGAGCTTGGCGCGCGCACCGGCGCGATGCTGGCCATCTCGCTGCATGCGGTGCGCGATGACCTCAGAAACGAGATCGTGCCGATCAACCGGAAATACGACCTGAAGACGCTGTTCGAGGCGATCCGCGCCTATCCCGATCTCGGCAATTCCAAGCGCGTGACCTTTGAATATGTCATGCTGGCGGGGGTAAATGACAGCCTCGCCGAAGCGCGCGACCTCATAAAACTGCTGCGCGGCGTGCCAGCGAAGATCAATCTCATCCCGTTCAATCCCTGGCCCGGCGCGCCCTATGCATGCTCCGATTGGGAGACGATCGAGGCCTTCGCAGACGTGCTCAACCGTGCCGGCTATGCCAGCCCCATCCGCACCCCCCGCGGCCGGGACATCTTCGCCGCCTGCGGCCAGCTGCGCTCGGAGAGCGTGAAGAAGAGCGCGGCGGAGCTGAGACGCGAGGCGCTGGCGGCAGAGTAAGCCATGGCGGAGCCAAAGCTCATCACCCTCGGCTGTCGGCTGAACAGCTATGAATCCGAAGTCATGCGCCGGCATGCGGCTGAGGCTGGCCTGTCTGACGCCGTCATCATCAACACCTGCGCGGTGACCGCCGAAGCTGTGCGCAGCTCGCGCCAGACCATCCGCCGCGCCGCGAAAGACCATCCCGGTGCGCCCGTCATCGTCACCGGCTGCGCCGCGCAGATCGAGCCGGAACGCTTCGCTGAAATGCCGGAAGTCACCCGCGTCATCGGCAATCACGAGAAGATGCAGGCGGAAACCTGGCGCCCCGCCGCGCTGCTGGACGAGACCCGCCCGAAGGCGCAGGTGAACGACATCATGTCCGTGCGCGAAACCGCCGCCCATCTCATCGACGGGATGGAGGGCCGTGCGCGCGCCTATGTCCAGGTCCAGCAGGGCTGCGACCATCGCTGCACCTTCTGCATCATCCCTTATGGCCGGGGAAATTCGCGCAGCGTGCCGGCCGGCGAAGTGGTCGCCCAGGTGCGCGAGCTTGCCGCCAGCGGGCACCATGAAGTGGTCCTCACCGGCGTGGATCTCACCAGCTGGGGCGCGGACCTGCCGGGCACGCCGCAGCTCGGCAATCTCGTCCAGCGCATCCTGAAACTGGTGCCCGAGCTGCCCCAGCTGCGCATCTCAAGCATCGACGCCATCGAGATCGATGACGCCCTGTTCGAGGCCATGTCCGAGCCGCGCCTCGCCCCCTTCATGCACCTTAGCTTGCAGCATGGCGATACGTTGATCCTGAAACGCATGAAGCGCCGCCATTCGCGCGAGGAGGCCGTGGCGCTCGCCGAAAAGCTCCGCACCGCGCGGCCCGACATCGCGCTCGGCGCCGACCTCATCGCCGGCTTCCCGACAGAGACCGAGGTCGCCTTCGAGAACAGTGTGAAACTGATCGCCGACTGCGGCCTCAGCTTCGTTCATGTCTTCCCCTACAGCCCGCGCCCCGGCACACCCGCCGCGCGCATGCCGCAGCTCGACAAGGCGACCATCAAGGCCCGCGCCGCGCGCCTGCGCGAAGCGGCCTCCGCAGCCCTCATCGCCCATCTCGATGGTAAACGCGGCCAGACGGTTATGGCGCTTGTCGAGCGGGGGGAAACCGCGCGCATGCCCGATTTTACACCGCTGCACATCCTTAACGGCCCCCTCCCGGTTGCGGGCCGGCCCGCACGCTTCCACATTACCGGTCACGACAATGAACGGCTGACAGGTGTGCCCGCATGATCCTCTGGTTCGGAAAGAAGAAGAAAAAACAGGAACTGGAAGAGGCCGAGCTGCCGTCCCCGGCTGAGCCCGAAGCCGAACCGGTGGTGGAACTTGAGCCCCACAATGCCGACTTCCAGGCGCCGCTGGAAGAGGGCGACCCGGCCTCCCCGCATCCCGATCCCGCCGATGAGGAACCGCTCGACCTGCCCGGCGCCGAGCCCGCGCCCGAGGAGGTGATGGACACCCCGGAACTGGCGCATCTCCACGACGCCTCGCCCGAACCGGAGGCCGAGCCCGACCCCATCGCGGAAACGAAAAAGCCCGGCTTCTTTTCGCGCATGGCGTCCGGCCTCTCGCGATCTTCCTCGCGCCTCGCCGAAGGCATCACCAGCGTCTTCACCAAGCGCAAGCTGGACGAGGAAACGCTGGAGGAACTGGAAGACCTGCTGATCGCCTCCGATCTCGGCGCGGGTGTCGCCGCGCGCGTGACGGCGGGCCTCGCGAAGGACCGGTTCGACAAGGAAGTGACCGACGAGGAGATCAAGGCGGCGCTGGCCGAGGAGATCACCGCTGTCCTGAAACCGCGCGAACAGATTGTCGATTTCGCCGACGGCCCGCGCCCGCGCATTGTCCTGTTCGTCGGCGTGAATGGCTCCGGCAAGACCACCACGATCGGCAAGATCGCCTCGAAACTGAAAGCGCAGGGCGCCAAGGCCCTGCTGGTGGCGGGCGATACGTTCCGCGCCGCTGCGATCGAACAGCTCACCGTCTGGGGCGAGCGCGCGGGCATCCCGGTGCTGTCGAAGTCCACCGGCGCGGACGCGGCCGGGCTTGTCTATGAGGCGGTGGAGCGTGCGCAGCGCGAGGGGCTGGATCTCGTCCTCGTCGATACGGCCGGGCGGCTGCAGAACAAGTCCGAACTGATGGCGGAGCTCGCGAAAATCATCCGCGTGACGCAAAAGCTCGACCCGGATGCACCCCATGATGTCATCCTCGTGCTCGACGCCACGGTCGGCCAGAACGCGCTCTCCCAGGTCGAAGCCTTCCGCCACACGGCCGGCGTGACCGGCCTCGTCATGACCAAGCTCGACGGCACCGCCAAGGGCGGCGTGCTGGTGGCCATCGCCGACAAACACGATTTGCCGATCCATTTTGTCGGCGTGGGCGAGAAGGCGGAGGATCTGCAGCCGTTTAGTGCAGAGGCGTTTGCGCGGGCGCTGGTGGGGCCGGGGTAGCCGGTCGCATTTGGGCACTGTCGCTCCGGCGTAAGGGGCCACTTTAGTTAACTGGGTATTTCCTTGTTTCAGCGCGTCTGTGGAATCTCATTTAACAAGTGCAAGGTGGTATTGGCTATCATCCCTGTGCTGTACGCAGGTGGGGGAATAGTATGAACGTTCCGGCAAACATCTCTGAACTTCGAAATGGCGGTTTCGAAGGCTTTATTTCTGTTTCTGCGTTGCAGCGTAAAGATATCCCCGATGTAGCGGGCGTATATGTTGTTGTCCGTGACACAGACATAACACCTAAATTTCTTGAAATCGGAACCGGTGGTCACTTTAAGGGAAAGAACCCAAACGTCTCTGTTTCTACACTTGAACAAAAGTGGGTTCTCGGTGAGCGGATAGTGTATTTTGGAAAAGCGGGCGGCAAAGGTAGTGCATCCACGCTGCGTCGTCGAATTGGCGCTTACCTCGCGTTTGGTCGCGGTAAGCCGGTCGGCCATCGAGGAGGGTGCTACATTTGGCAGCTTGTGGATTCGAGCGAACTTTTGATCTGTTGGAAAGCTACACTTGATGAAGAGCCTCGCACGGTTGAGGCAACGCTCATTGCCGGATTCAAGCAGCGAACGAAACGTTGGCCGTTTGCAAACCGATCCGACTAGCAAATCGGGCAGATTGAGTTTGGCTGAGATGCTGGAACACTCAGATGGTGGGATTTCATCCCGCCCGACGTTTCCATTTCAGCACCAAACCTCACCACACGCGCCTCCCCCTCCCCACGGGAGGAGATAGAGGGGGCGGGGGACCGCCAGACGCTACATATGCACAACCCGCCCATAGGCATCGAGCACGCTCTCATGCATCATCTCTGACAGCGTCGGGTGGGGGAAGATGGTGTGCATCAGGTCTTCTTCGGTGAGTTCGGCTTCGCGGGCGATGACATAGCCCTGGATCAGTTCGGTCACTTCCGCGCCGATCATGTGGGCGCCGAGTAGCTCGCCGGTTTTCGCGTCGAACACGGTCTTCACCATGCCGTCGGCCTCGCCCAGCGCGATCGCCTTGCCATTGCCGATGAAGGGGAACTTGCCGACCTTCACCTCATGGCCGGCCTCTTTCGCCTTGGCCTCGGTGAGGCCGACACTCGCGACCTGGGGATGGGCATAGGTGCAGCCGGGCACATTCCAGGCGTCGAACGGATGGGCCTCGTTGGCCCCGGCGATGCCCTCCACGCAGATGACGCCCTCATGGGAGGCCTTGTGGGCGAGCCAGGGCGGGCCGGTGAGGTCGCCAATGGCATAGAGCCCCGGCACGCCGGTACGCCCGAAGCCGTCCACCTTGACGTGGGTGCGGTCGACCTCCACGCCGAGCGCTTCCAGGCCGAGATTTTCCACATTGCCGACAATGCCGACCGCGAGGATCACCCGGTCGGCCTCCAGCACCTCGGTCTTGCTACCGGTTTCCACCGTCGCCTTCACCTTGGTCTTGAGCTTCTCCAGCCCCTTCACCTGCGCGCCGGTGAGGATGGTAAGGCCCTGTTTTTCAAACTGTTTGCGCGCGGCCTTGGAGATGTCCTCGTCTTCGACCGGCAGGATGCGGTCCAGCACCTCGACCACCGTCACCTCGCTGCCAAGCTCATGATAGAAGCTCGCGAACTCGATGCCGATAGCGCCCGAGCCGATGACGAGCAGGCGCTTGGGCAGCGTGTCGGGCACCATCGCCTCGCGATAGGTCCAGACCTGCTTGCCGTCGGGTTCGAGGCCCGCCTGCGGGATGGCGCGGGCGCGCGCGCCGGTGGCGAGGATGACATGGGCCGCCTGATACGGTGTGTCCTTCCCATCCTTGTCTTTCACGATGACCTTCGGGGCGGGTGAGCCCTTTTCCAGGCGCGCGGTGCCCTCGATCACGGTGATCTTGTTCTTCTTCATCAGGTGCTTCACGCCGCCGGACAGCTGCGCTGCCACGCCGCGCGAGCGTTTCACGATGGCCTCAAGGTCCGGCTCGGCCTTTTCGATCTTGAGGCCATAAGCCTCGGCATGCTTGGCATTGCGCAGCACTTCGGCCGAGCGCAAGAGCGCCTTGGTGGGGATACAGCCCCAATTCAGGCAGATGCCGCCCAGCGACTCGCGCTCGACAATGGCGGTCTTCATGCCCAGCTGGCTGGCGCGGATCGCGGCGACATAGCCGCCGGGGCCGGAGCCGATGACGATGAGGTCGAAGTCTGTGTCAGCCATGGGTGGTTTCCTCAATCTTGTATGGGGGGAGCCCCGTCCGGGACGATTTCATTAGCAAGGCAGTGCTCGGGAACTGCGCGATAAAATTCGCGGCTGAGCCCGTCGCCGCTCAGAAAAAGGGCGACCAGGATGATGACCCAAGCCAAGCTGGTGCCGAGAATGGCGCGCAGCGAAAGCCAGCCGACCCGCCAAAGGATGATAGAGATGGTGGCTGCGATGAGTAACCAGACCAACAGTAATGGAATCACCCCGCGAAAAAAATACCAATAGACGGATTCCGGCATATGCGGCGGGTCGCCTGCCAGTTCGCACAGATATTCCGGGTCTGCGATTTCCGCCATGGTCGTCCAGGCCATCCCGATCACGGCGAATAGCCACGGGCCGAGCATGAAGAGGGTGTAGAGAACGAGGACCCATCGTGTCGACTTCACTGTCCATCCGCCTGCGCGCGGCCGAGGGCCATGGCGGCTTCCTCGACGCGCTGGTCGGTTTCTTCAAACATTTCTGGGGTGCAGACATATTCGGCTTCGGCGTCCTCGAACTCGGCGGCGACCTCGGCGTTCACCGCGGCGATTTCGTCGGCCCATTCATCGGGCGCGAAGACGATGCCGTTTTCTTCCGGTTCCTCGCCGCCGCAGAACTTGTTCAGCTCGGATTTGTAAGCCCAGGCGCGCACCCAGGGCTCAAGCTCCTCCCAGGTCGGCTGGTCCGGCGCGCGTGAGGGCGCCGGAGCCGGCTCGGGCTCCTGAAGCATTTCCGTCACGATGGCTGACAGGTCGGCAGCTTCCTCGCGCTGATCATCCACGCAGCGCACCAGGGCGCGGTCATAAGTTCCAGCGAGCGGCGTCAGGCCGATCAGCAGCGGCAGCCCCCAAGCGAGCACGGAGGCCATGAGCACCATCAGCACAGTGCGTATAGAGGTGCGCTTGAAGAGGAGCAGCACGACTGAGGTGAGCACGAACACCACTGCCCAGGGCAGGAGATAGAGATAGGCCATGATGAACGGCCCGTGGCGCAGCGGATTGAGATAGACCTGCGCCTGGCAAAGGGTGAAGACCGGCCCGTCACCGTTGCCGGAGATCATCGAGACGGTCTCCCAGAGCAGGAGCACCCCGATCGCCAGCCACACGCCTGGCCCGAGCGCAACCAGGAACCCGGTGGCCCAGCGGGACTGGGGCGTCGATTGGCTCACAGCAACATCGCCTCGGGCGTCTGCACGTATCGCCTGAACGCGGAGAGGAACTGCGCGCCTTCCGCGCCGCCGATGACGCGGTGGTCGCAGGTCAGCGTCACGCTCATCACCGTGCCGACCGTCAGCTCGCCATCCGCGCCGACCACAGGCCTCTTCTCGCCCGCGCCGACCGAGAGGATCATGCCTTCCGGCGGGTTCAGGATCGAGCCGAAGGACTTGATGCCGAACATGCCGAGATTGGAGATCGAGAAGGTGCCGCCCATATATTCCTGCGGTTTCAGTTTGCGTTCCCTTGCACGCGTCGCGAGGTCCTTCATCTCCGCGGCAATGGTCGACAGGCCCTTTTGTTCCGCATGGAAGATGACCGGCGTGATCAGCCCGCCATCCACGGCCACGGCGACCGAGATATGGGCATGGTGATGATAGGCGATGCCCTCGTCGGTATAGCTCGCATTGGTCTCCGGCGCGTCCATCAGGGCGAGGGCGCAGGCCTTGATCAGCATGTCGTTGACCGAGACCTTCACGCCCTCGGGCGCATTGTCATTGATCTTCTTGCGGAAGGACAGGAGTTCATCGAGCTGCAGGTCCATCTCCAGCGGGAAGTGCGGCACCTGCATGAAGCTCTCGGTCAGGCGGCGCGCCACGGTGCGGCGCATGCCATCCAGCGGGACGAGATCGTAGCTTTCCGGGTCGTAGACGCGCTGGTCGAGAGTTGCCGGCAGGATGAGATTGCCCTCCTGGCGCACAGCCACTTCGCGGCTCTGCTGGGTGGCCGGGGCAGGGGCTTCGGCGGTGGGTGTGGCAGCGGGCGCGGAGGTGCCGGCTTCGGCGGCCTCGACATCCTTCTTCACGATGCGGCCATGGGGACCGGAGCCCTTGCCGGCGAGCGCGGCGAGGTCGAGCCCCTTCTGGGCGGCGATGCGGCGCGCGAGCGGGGAAGCCTTGATGCGGCTGTCGCCCTTGCCGAGCACATCGGCGGAGGCGAGCTGGCTCGGCTGGGTGGCGAGCTCGGGCTTTGCCGGCTCTGACTTCTGAGGCTCGGGCGCGGCTTCGGCCTTGGGCTCTTCCTTCGCACCGCCATTGGAGGCGGGCGCCTCGACACTGTCTGCGTCTTCACCCTCTTCGGCCAGCACGGCGATGACGGCGTTGACCTTAACGCCCTCGGTGCCTTCCTCGACCAGGATCTTTGCGAGCGTGCCCTCGTCGACGGCCTCGACTTCCATCGTGGCCTTGTCGGTCTCGATCTCGGCGATGACATCGCCGCTCTCAATCGTGTCGCCCGGCTTCTTCAGCCATTTCGACAGTGTGCCTTCCTCCATGGTCGGCGACAAAGCGGGCATGGTGATGTTGATGGGCATTATGGATCCACCTTTGCCGGTTCGTTTAAAAGCACCTCGTCAGCGCACGTCATGTCATCATCCAGATCCGAAAAGCACTGATCCACCAACTCACCTTTATCGTTGAAACGAACCAGTCCGATGGTTGAATTCTGCCAGTCGCCATACTTCACAAACATGTCCACGGATCTTTGATCTGCGAGGAAAACAAGTGTCTCTCGATCAGTGGAATGGAAAAGCCTCTCAAGTGCGTATTCCCGCATGGCGCTCCGCTCATTTGAAAGCTGATGAAAACTATCCTCGACATAGTTCCATCCGACAGTGTCTGAATGGATCAGTGCGCTGAGGAACCACGTCGCCAGTATGCTGATCAGCCAGGCAACACCTATGATGAGGAAGCGCAGCACAACAGTCACATCCCCTCACAAACAGTGCGGGCGGCGGCGACGATGTCTTCCGTGCCCGGCAAAGACAGCGCTTCCAGATTGCCGGCATAGGGCAGGGGGACATCCTTCTGGGTGACGCGGGTCGGCGGGGCATCCAGATAATCGAACGCCTCATTGACCACCGTGGCGCAGATTTCCGCGCCGACGCCCATGAAGCGCCAGGCTTCCTCGCAGGTGACGATGCGGTTGGTCTTCTTCACACTCTCGACAATGGTCTGGGTGTCGAGCGGGCGGATGGTTCGCAGGTCGATGACCTCGGCTTCGATCCCGTCCCCGGCAAGGATTTCCGCCGCCTTCAACGCAAAGCCGACCATTCTGGAATGCGCCGTCAGCGTGACATGGCGGCCCTCGCGGCGGATCTTCGCCTTGCCGATGGGCAGGACATAGTCGTCAAGGTCCGGCACCGGATGGCTCTCGCCATAGAGCAGCTCATGCTCAAGGAAGACGACCGGGTTGGGGTCGCGGATGGCGGCCTTGAGCAAGCCCTTGGCATCGGCGGCGTCATAGGGCGCGATCACTTTCAGGCCGGGCACATGACCATACCAGGGGGCATAATCCTGGCTGTGCTGGGCGCCGACGCGCGCGGCCGCGCCGTTGGGACCGCGGAACACGATGGGACAGCCCATCTGGCCGCCGGACATGTAGAGCGTCTTGGCAGCCGAGTTGATGATCTGGTCGATGGCCTGCATGGCGAAGTTGAAGGTCATGAACTCGACAATCGGCTTCAGGCCACCAAAGGCGAGACCGACGCCGACCCCGGCAAAGCCGTGCTCGGTGATCGGGGTGTCGATAACGCGTTCGGCGCCGAATTCCTGAAGCAGTTCCCGCGTCACCTTGTAGGCGCCCTGATACTCGGCAACTTCCTCGCCCAAGATCAGCACCTTGTCGTCGCGGCGCATCTCCTCGGCCATGGCATCGCGCAGGGCGTCGCGAATGGCGGTGTCGGTGAAGCTGGTGCCTTCGGGCAGGTCCGGGTCGATCAGATTGGCCGAGTTGTGGCCCATGGTGGCGGGCGCAGGCTCCGGCGCGGGCGGCGGGGAGGGGGCTTCGGCCTCGATAGCGCTACCATTGGCGGCCGGCTCACAGGCCGAAACATCGGATGTGTCCTCGCCCTCCTCGGCGAGCAGGGCGATGACGGCATTGACCTTCACCCCCTCGGTGCCTTCGGGAATGAGGATCCTGGCGAGCGTGCCTTCATCCACGGCTTCCACTTCCATGGTCGCCTTGTCGGTCTCGATCTCGGCTATGACATCGCCGCTCTCGATCCTGTCGCCCTCTTTCTTCAGCCATTTCGAGAGCGTGCCCTCCTCCATGGTGGGCGACAGGGCCGGCATGAGAATATCAACTGACATTAGTTTGCCTCTCCATCCGGCTGGAAAACGCCGAAAACATTGTGATCCGGATCAAGCAGATATGCCATCCAGCCTGCGCCTGGCAGCGCGAATTTCGCCATGGCTTCGGTCGCGCCAGCCGCCAGGCCTTTCTTCAAGGTGCTGTCGATATCATCGACTTCAACCGTAATTACCGCGCCCATCACCACCGCGCCAGCACCGGGGCCTGGCCCCATGCGATTGATCAGGCGCCCCGTGGCGCCCTTCTCGCTGCCGGTCTCGATGTCCCAATAGCTCACCTCGCCGAACTTGTGCTCAACGAATGTCCAATCGAGCGTGGCGGTGTAGAAGGCGATGCTTTGGGCGGGGGCGGCGGCGTGGATCTCGAAGCTCGTCACCGCCGCCATCACACAGCCTCCGCCTCGCGCAGAACGTCGGTCCACAGCTCGGCCGGATCGGGCTCGGGGCTTTCCAATGCGAAATCGGCCGCATCCTTCACAATGGCCTTGATCTCCTTGTCGAGGGCTTTCAGCTCGTCCTCGGTGGCGATCTCGGCGTCGATCATCTGGTGCTTCAGGCCCTCGATCGGGTCGCGGTGGGAGCGGATATCGTCGACTTCCTCGCGCTTGCGATATTTGGCCGGGTCGGACATGGAGTGGCCGCGATAGCGGTAGGTCTTCATTTCGAGAATGTAGGGCCCCTTGCCGGAGCGGGCATGCTTGACGGCCTTCTCGCCAGCCTTCTTCACGGCCATGACATCCATGCCGTCGACTTCCTCGCCCTCGATCTCGAAGCTGATGCCGCGCTTGTAGAGCTCGGTTTCCGCCGAGGCGCGCTCAACGCTGGTGCCCATGGCGTACATGTTGTTCTCGATGACATAGACGACAGGCAGCTTCCACAGCGAGGCCATGTTGAAGGCCTCGTAGACCTGGCCCTGATTGGTGGCGCCGTCGCCGAAATAGGTCAGGCAGACGCGGTCTGAACCCTTGTACCTGTTCGACATGGCAAGACCGGTGCCGATCGGCACCTGGGCGCCGACAATGCCGTGCCCGCCATAGAAATTCTTTTCCTTGGAGAACATGTGCATCGAGCCGCCCTTGCCGCGGGAATAGCCGCCCTCGCGGCCCGTCAGCTCGGCCATGACGCCTTTCGGGTCCATGCCGCAGGCAAGCATGTGGCCATGGTCGCGATAGCCGGTGATGACCTGGTCGCCATCGGTGATGGCCGCCTGCATGCCCGTCACCACGGCCTCCTGGCCGATATAAAGGTGACAGAAGCCGGCAATATGGCCCATGCCGTAAAGCTGCCCCGCGCGCTCTTCAAAGCGCCGGATCAGCAGCATCATGCGGTAAAATTCGTGGATATCGTCCTGGGTGGCGCCCTTGAGCGGCCCCTTGGTGATTTTCGTCGCCTTTGGCATTGATGTTCCAACCCTGTTTTTGCCTAACTTGGAACAGAGGTGACGTAAGGTCCAGTGCTCAGGCTATGCGTTACTGCATAGCCTCTCTGTCGTCAGCCAGCAAAATCAGTTCGTTAGGGTACACATAGGCGAGTTTTTCGCGCGCCAGGGCCTCGATGAAGTCCGGGTCCACCGTGCCGGGCGTCAGGCGCTGGATATCACGCTCCAGCAAGGCGATCTCGGTTTCCAGCGCATCGAGTTCGGCCTGCTTTTCCGCCAGGTCGCGCTGCATGTCGCTCCAGGTGCCCAGCCCCGTCTCCCCCGCAAAGGCGTGGAAGGCGAAGTAGAGCATGAGGGCCGACAGGCCGAAGGCGGCAAGCTTGTTGGACATGGCGCGCCAATTTGCGCCGCGAGCGGTTAACACGCTGTTTACGTTATGAGGCGCAGCGACCTGAGCGCATTAGCCCTCTTGCATGCTGGCCCGGCGAGGCGGAGATGTAGCGCCAGCCTGCATTTGGGCCGGAGCCGCACTGCCAATGAAACCGAAGATTCTCACCACGCTGCAGACCTACACCCTGCAGCAATTCTGGGCCGACCTGTTCGCCGGGGTGACCGTGGCCATGGTGGCCATGCCGCTCAGCCTGGCCATCGCCATCGCCTCGGGCGCGGACCCGGCCAAAGGCATTGTCACCGCGATTGTCGGCGGCTTCCTGATCTCGCTGCTCGGCGGCAGCCGGGTGCAGATCGGCGGGCCGACCGGGGCCTTCATCGTGGTGGTGTTCGGGGTCATCGCCGATCATGGCTATGACGGCCTGGTGCTGGCGACCTTCATGGCCGGGATCATCCTCCTGGTGGCGGGCGCCCTGCGGGTCGGCAACCTGATCAGCTTCATCCCCGAGGCCGTGGTGCACGGCTTCACCATTGGCATCGCCATCATCATCGCGGCCAGTCAGCTGCAGGATCTGTTCGGCCTGACAGCGGGCCATGTGCCGGCCGATTTCCTGGAAAAGCTGCCCGCGCTCTGGGCCGCGCGCGACACGCTCAGCCTGCCGGCGCTCGCCATCGGGGTTGTGACCATGGTCCTGATCGTCGCGTTGCGGCGGCTTTCGGCGAGGATACCGGGCCTGATCATCGCCGTGGCGCTGACCTCGGCGGCGGTGGTGCTGCTCGCCCTGCCGGTGGACACGATCGCCTCGCGCTTCGGGGCGCTGCCCAATCACCTGCCCATGCCCTCCATGCCGGCCATGTCCGGGGCGCGGATTGTGGAGCTGTTGCCTTCGGCCTTTGTGATCGCCTTCCTGGCGGGGGTGGAGTCGCTCCTCTCGGCCATGGTCGCCGACCGGATGAGCGGCGGGCATCACCGCCCGAATGCCGAAGTGCTGGCCCAGGGCGCGGCGAATATCGGCTCGTCCCTGTTCGGTGGCCTGCCCGCGACCGGCGCCATCGCGCGCACCGCGACCAATATCAAGGCCGGCGGCAAGACGCCGGTGGCCGGGCTTGTCCATGCGCTGACGATCCTCATCGCGATGATGTTCGCCGCGCCGCTGGCGGGCTATCTCGCCATGCCAGCGCTGGCGGGGCTGCTGTTGCTGACCGCCTGGAACATGAGCGAGCCTCAGAAATGGCGGGGCTATCTCTCCCTGCCGCGCGCCGATCTTGCCCTCCTGATCCTCACACTGGTGTTGACCGTGGTGGCCGATCTCACCATCGCGATCGGTGTGGGCGTCTCCCTCGGCCTCGCCCTGCGCCTGCGCCGGCGCAAGGTGCCCCCGGCCGAGTGGGACACGCCGGAGCGGTAGCTGGCATCAGGCGAAGGTGTCGCCAACAGGTTCGACCGACCCTATAGGCTCAGCCTTCACCTGTTTGAGCTGCAGGTAAATCGCCACCATGAGCGGCGCAGACATCAGGTCGTAAAGCAGGACCGTGACCGGCCAGACCACATAATTGGTCAGCCATTCATAGCGATAGAAATGGTCCACGGTTCCGGAGCCGGGCTGGGTCGTCGTGAAATTCACGAGCATGGCATCGGCGGCAAAACTGATCCCGGCAATCAGCAGACTAGGCAGACTGGTCAGGACCAGGATTCGCAGCCGGTTGTTGCGTGTCAGCTCCATGCTCGCCACAAAGGCGCGGATCGGGTTGTCGGTTTCCGCGGCCAGGACAACCGGTGCCACACATAGTGCCAAGGTTAGGATGATCGCAGGAACAATAAGCGCTATCGTGCCGAGCACGATAGCCAGTGTGGTCAGTAGGTACAAAGCGGTGAGCTGGGGTATCAGTCGAACCGCGAACCACAATGCACCTTGTGGTGAGAGGCCTTCCCCTAGGGTTCGGCTGATAACCAGGCTTGCAAGTGTAACCAATGCAAAATGGCCGAGCAGATTGCCAAACAGGGTCCAGAACAATTCAAAAGCGTAATCGCCGGGGAACGGATCGGGCAGGTGCGCCATCCGCATCGCGCCCTCGATCAGGCTCGCGCCGGTTGCGAAACAGAGGCTGGCGATGAGGATCAGCCACCAATAGGCGGCGAGCAGATCGCCAGCCTGGCGCAGTGTCGGCCCAATGCCCAACCGGGCCTTGGGCTCGGTTGGGCGGGTGATGTCCATTTGGGGCGCGTTCTACGCGTTGATATGCGCGCGGCCGGCATAATAGCCGCTGGCGCCGAGCTCTTCTTCGATGCGGATGAGCTGGTTGTATTTTGCCAGCCGGTCCGAGCGCGCGAGCGAGCCGGTCTTGATCTGCCCGCAATTGGTGGCCACGGCGAGGTCGGCGATGGTGGTGTCCTCGGTCTCGCCGGAGCGGTGGGACATCACGGCGGTATAGGCATGGCGGTGGGCCAGCTCGACCGCTTCCAGTGTCTCCGTCAGCGTGCCGATCTGGTTGACCTTGACCAGGATGGAGTTGGCCGCGCCGCGCTCCAGGCCCATGGCGAGGCGTTCGGGATTGGTCACGAAGAGGTCGTCGCCGACGAGCTGGCACTTGTCGCCGATCATGTCGGTGAGAATGCCCCAGCCGTCCCAGTCATCCTCGGCCATGCCGTCTTCGATGGAGATGATCGGATAGCGGTTGACCAAGTCTTCCAGGTATTTCGCCATGCCCTCGCCATCGAGTGTCTTGCCCTCGCCGGCCATGACATATTTGCCGTCCTTGAAGAATTCGGTGGAGGCCGCATCGAGCGCGAGCGCGATATCGTCGCCCGGCGTGTAGCCGGCAGTCTCGATGGCCTTCATGATGAAAGTGATCGCCTCGTCGGCTGAATTCAGGCCCGGCGCAAAGCCGCCTTCGTCGCCGACATTGGTGTTGTGGCCGGCCGCATGGAGCTGTTTCTTCAAGGCGTGAAACACTTCCGCGCCCATGCGCACGGCATCGGCGATGCTCGGCGCGGAGACCGGCATGATCATGAATTCCTGGATGTCGATCGGGTTGTCGGCATGTTCCCCGCCATTGATGATGTTCATCATCGGGGTCGGCAGGATACGGGCATTGACGCCGCCGACATAGCGGTAGAGCGGCAGGCCGCAGCTTTCCGCCGCCGCCTTGGCCACGGCCAGCGAGACGCCGAGCATGGCATTGGCGCCGAGGCGGGACTTGTTGTCGGTGCCGTCCACCTCGATCATCAGTTCGTCGATCAGGCGCTGGTCGGTGGCATCGAGGCCTTCAATGGCCTGGAAGATCTCGCCATTGACCGCCTCGCAGGCCTTTTCCACGCCCTTGCCGCCATAGCGCGCCGGCTCGCCGTCGCGCAGTTCATGGGCTTCATAGGCACCGGTGGAGGCGCCCGACGGCACGGCGGCGCGGCCGGTGGAGCCGTCACCGAGCGTGACATCCACCTCGACGGTGGGATTGCCCCGGCTATCCAGGATTTCGCGGGCGAAAATGTCGACGATCTCACTCATGCCTTCAGGCTCCCCAATCGGCGGTCGGTATAATTGCCACGCGCATAGAGCGATTACCGGGGCAGGGCAACTGATGCTCGCGCGGCATGGTGCCCGCCAAGGCCCGGATTCACCCGCCGGTAGGCTTTTGGGTGTTGGGGAGTTACTGGATGCGCTGGGCGCTGTAGATCACGCCGTGACCGGAACCCTGGACAAGCAGGGCGCAGCCACTGGCACAGCTTTGCGACAGGGCTACAGCGCCGCCATGGGTCAGGTGGGCGAGCGTGTCCATGCCGGTGACGGGGTTCACCATGGGCGTGGTGTTGTCGGCGGCATCGAGGAAACCGACCAGGTGGACATCGGCGTCCATGCCGGCGGGCACATCCACCGTCCAGCCATGCTCGGTCTGGCGGATGGCAATGCCGGGCCGGGAGGTCCCACCAAGCTCGTCCAGCCAGTGGGCGACATCCTCGGGCTTGTTGCCCTGGCATTCCCTGGTGCCGTTATAGACAGTCTGGGGGGTGTAGGGCCCGCGCAGGCCGAACCGGTCGACATAGGCCTCCTGGCGCAGGGTCGACATCTCGATCGCCATCGGGTCGGGCTCGCCGAGATAGTCCCAGTAATCCACCGACCAGGTGAGGATCAGTACGTCATCGCGTTCGGCCTGTACCTGTTTCATCGTACCATGGGCTTCCTGGCTCGCGGCGCAGTTCTGCGAGGAGAACAGCTCGATCACCATGGGCTGCGCCAAGGCGGGAGATGCGGCCAGAAGGGATGAGCCGAGGAGGATGAGAAGTGTTCGCATGACAGGGATGTACTGTCGCGCCAGCACACTTGAAAATCAAACGGCTGTGAGCAGTTGCCGGCCCCACAATGTCAGTGGAGCCGGCGAGAGGACTCTAGGCGGCTTCTTTTGCCAGATTGCGCAGCACATAGTGCAGGATGCCGCCATTGCGATAGTAGTCGAGCTCGTTCTCGGTATCGATGCGCACGGTGGTCGGCACGGTCAGCGTTTCGCCGCTCGCGCGCGTCACCGTCACGTCCAGTTTCTGGCGCGGCGTGATGTTGGCAATGCCGGAGATGGACACGGTCTCATCGCCCTTCAGACCGAGCGATTGCCAGGAGGTGCCGTCCTCGAACTGCAGGGGCAGGACGCCCATGCCAATCAGGTTGGAGCGGTGGATGCGCTCGAAGCTGCCCGCGATCACGGCGCGCACACCCAGCAGGATCGTGCCCTTGGCCGCCCAGTCGCGCGAGGAGCCTGTGCCGTACTGCTCGCCGGCCATCACCACCAGCGGAACGCCCTGGGCCTTGTAGCGCATGGCCGCATCATAGATGTCCATCTTCTCGCCGGTCGGCTCATAGATGGTGTAGCCGCCCTCAACGCCCGGAACCATCTGGTTCTTGATGCGGATATTGGCGAAGGTGCCGCGCATCATCACTTCATGGTTGCCGCGGCGCGAACCGTAGGAGTTGAACTCCAGGACCGGCACCTGATGTTCGCGCAGATAACTGCCTGCCGGGCTGTCTGCCTTGATATTGCCGGCTGGGGAAATGTGGTCGGTGGTGATGGAGTCGGCAAAGAGGCCCATGATGCGGGCGCCCTCGACATCCGAGACTGGCTCCGGCTCCAGACCCATGCCCTCGAAATAGGGCGGGTTCTGCACATAGGTGGACGCAATCGGCCAGTCATAGGTCTGGCCACCGGAGACCTGGATGCCCTGCCAGTGCTCGTCGCCCTTGAAGACATTGGCGTAGCGCGCGGAGAACATTTCCGGCGTCACGGCCTCGCGCATCACCGCCTGGATCTCGGCATTCGAGGGCCAGATATCCTTCAGATAGACATCATTGCCGTCCTGGTCCTGGCCGAGCGGTTCGGTGGTGATGTTCACCTTCAGCGAGCCGGCAATGGCATAGGCCACCACCAGCGGCGGGGAGGCGAGATAGTTCGCCTTGATGTCCGGACCAATCCGGCCTTCGAAGTTGCGGTTGCCCGAAAGCACCGAACAGGAGACGAGGTCGCCTTCGGCGATGGCGTCGGCAAGCTCGATCGGCAGCGGGCCGGAATTGCCGATACAGGTGGTACAGCCATAGCCGACCAGGTTGAAGCCGAGCGCGTCGAGATCGTCCTGCAGGCCGGCCTTGGCGATATAGTCGGTCACGACCTGCGAGCCGGGGGCGAAGCTGGTCTTCACCCATGGCTTGCGGGTGAGGCCCTTGGCGGCGGCGTTGCGCGCGAGCAGGCCGGCGCCGATCAGAACGGACGGGTTGGAGGTGTTGGTGCACGAGGTGATGGCGGCGATGAACACATCGCCATGGGTGACAGTGTAGTCGGTGCCTTTCACCGCGATTTCCGTGGCGTCATCGGCGGCGGTCTTGAAGTCCTTGACCATGGCCTCGGCGAACTTGGTGTCGGCCTCGGTCAGCAGCACGCGGTCCTGCGGGCGTTTCGGGCCGGCGAGCGAGGGCACGACGGTGGAAAGATCAAGCTCCAGCGTGTCGGTGAAGGTCGGGTCTTCCATCTCCGGAGCCCAGTAGCCCTGGGCTTTGGCATAGGCCTCGACCAGTGCAACGCGGTCGGCCTCGCGGCCAGTGTCCTGCAGGTAGGTGATGGTTTCGGCATCGACCGGGAAGAAGCCGCAGGTCGCGCCATATTCCGGCGCCATGTTGGAGATGGTCGCCTGGTCTTCCAGGGTCAGGTTCGCAAGGCCGGGGCCGTAGAATTCGACGAACTTGCCGACCACGCCCTTCTCGCGCAGCATCTGCACCACGGTCAGCACCAGGTCGGTGGCAGTGGCGCCTTCCGGCATCGTTCCGTCGAGTTTGAAGCCGATGACTTCCGGGATCAGCATGGAAACCGGCTGGCCGAGCATGGCCGCTTCGGCCTCGATGCCACCGACGCCCCAGCCGAGCACGGCGAGCGCATTGATCATGGTTGTGTGGCTGTCGGTGCCGACGCAGGTGTCGAAATAGGCGACGGTCTCGCCGTCTTCTTCGCGCGTCCACACGGTCTGGCCGAGATATTCCAGGTTCACCTGGTGGCAGATGCCGGTGCCCGGCGGCACGACGCGGAAATTCTTGAAGGCCGAGCTGCCCCAGCGCAGGAACTCGTAACGCTCGCCATTGCGCTCATATTCGCGCTCGACATTCTGCACGAAGCTTTGCGGCGTGCCGAAATGGTCGACCATCACCGAGTGGTCGATGACGAGGTCCACCGGCACCTGCGGGTTGATGGCTTCGGCCGAGGCACCGAGCTTGGTGGCCGCATCGCGCATGGCGGCGAGGTCCACCACGGCGGGCACACCGGTGAAGTCCTGCATCAGCACACGGGCAGGGCGGTAGGCGATCTCGTGCTGGGCCGAGCCCTTGTCATTCAGCCAGGCGGCCATGGCCTGGATGTCTTCCTTCTTCACCGTATTGCCGTCTTCAAAGCGCAGGAGGTTCTCAAGGAGCACCTTCAGCGAGGCCGGCAGTTTCGACACATCGCCGAGGCCGTTTTCGGCGGCCTTGGCGAGGGAGTAGTATGTATAGGTCTTGTCGCCGACGGTAAGAGTGGTTTTGGCTTTGAAACTGTCGAGTGACGGCATGGCGGGAGACCTCGCGTTCTGGAATTGCTGTTCTGTTGCCGCCTCTTTAGACCTGCCGGCGGCAAGCTGCAATCATACCATGGGCGCGGCTTCGCGAAGCAGGCGCATGCGACGCGCGCAAAGGATGACATTGCGGCGGAACGCGCATAGCAGTCAGACATGACCTCGGCGCTGCTTTCTGCCACCCACCTTGCCGCCGCGCGCGGGGAGCGACTTCTCTTCCGGGAGGTCTCGCTTTCGCTCGCGCCGGGCGAGGCACTGGTGCTGCGCGGAGCGAATGGGGCCGGCAAGACGACGCTGCTGCGCATCCTGGCCGGGCTCACGCGCCCTGAGGCCGGCGAGGTGACCCGCGCAGGGCCGCTGCACTGGATCGCCCACCGCACCGGCCTGAAGCCGCATGAGACCCCGCGACAGCATCTTCAGCTCTGGGCGCGCGCCTGGGGATCTGATGAGGCCGAGATTGACGAAGTGCTTGCCGCCATGGGGCTGGCCCGTCCGGCCGATGTACCTGCGCGTCTTCTCTCAGCCGGCCAGCGCCAGCGCACCGCGCTCGCCCGCCTGAAGCTGCAGCACCGCCCGGTCTGGCTGATGGACGAGCCGTTCAGCGCGCTGGACGTGGATGCCCGCGCCCGGCTGGAAAACGAGATTGAGGTGCATTGCGCGGGCGGCGGCGCGGTGATCGCGGCGGTCCACGGCGCGCCGGGCTTTTTGACTAGCAGGGAGATCACGCTGTGAGCGCGCCCCGTTTCCGCAACTATGCCACGCCGATTGGTGTCCTGCTGATCACCGGGATCGTCGGGGGACGCATCGCACACAGGCTGCAAGATGAGCTGGGCGATGTGGCGCTCTGGCTCGGGCTCGGCATTCTTCTGTCCGGGATTGTCCTCGCAGTCTGGCTCTGGCGCAGGCGGGCAGCATGAACACGCTGAGACAGATCGAGGACTGGGCGATGCGATGGATCGGGTTCGACCCGACCGACGATTTCAGCCGCTGGACGGTGCGCCTCTGGCTGATCTATGCGCCCTTCTTCGCCGCCTATGCCCTCTGGTCCCGGCTGACCGGCCACACTCCGACCGGGCGCTATGGCGGTCCGGCGGAGATCACCCTCGTCGCCGTGCTCGTTCCGCTGATCATCCTCGGCCTCTTCGCCTATTGGCGGAACCGGCGGAGGGAGCGGAAATGAACGGCTGGCGCCAGTTTGAGGGTCAAGTTCTGAAGTGGATTGGCTTCGAGCAACCGCAACGACTGCATAGATGGGCTATCCGGTTTTGGATCTTTGGCACGATCTGGGTGATCGCGTCCTTCGCGCTTGTTGCGATGCTGGGGCAAGGCTTTGCCGATAGGTTTGGCAGACTTATTGAGTTCGGCTTTTTTGCTGTTGCCATACCGTTTGGAGTCATCGGTTTGTATTTGTATTGGCAGGACCGACGCCATGACAGCTAGCCCCATCCTTTCTGCCTTCCGGCAGGCGCTCGGCGAGGCCTGGGCCGGTGGAGCCGGGGCGCTGCTGCCGGTCGGCTTCTTTGCCGGGGCGGCGATGCTGGTGCCATTCGGGATCGGGCATGAGGATGCACAGCTGCGCGCCATCGGGCCGGGCATATTGTGGGTCGCGCTGGCGCTGTCTTCCCTCGTCACCATGGAGCGGCTGTTCCAGGCCGACCTCGAAGACGGCGCGCTCGATCTCTGGTTGCAGACCGATGCGCCGCTCAGCGCCATCGCGGCGGGCAAGACGCTGGCGCACTGGCTGGCTGCGGGCCTGCCGCTGGCGCTGATCACGCCGGTGCTCGGCCTGATGCTGCAGGTCCCGCCGGAGGATGTGCTGCCCGCCAGCGCGGCTTATGCGCTGGGTGGCCTCGCCTTCTTCTTCTGGGGCGGGGTCGGTGCAGCGCTCACCGCCACCGTGCGGCGCGGAGGATTACTTATCGCGCTGATCGCCTTGCCGCTTTATGTGCCGACCGCCATCTTCGGCGCACTTGCGCTGCAATCTACCGCATCGGGATTGCCGCCGGAGGCTCTATACCTCGCCGCGAGCACGCTCTTTGCACTGGCCGTGGCACCCTTCGCCATGGCCGCCGCCCTCAGGCTGGCCGCCGACTAGAGGACACGCATGATCCAGGTCTTCGCCAATCCGCACCGGTTCATGGCCTTCTCCAAGGCCGTGCAGCCCTGGCTCTATGCCCTCGCCACGGTGATGATCGCCTACAGCCTGTGGCAGGCTTTCTATGTGGTCGCGCCCGAACAGGTGCAGGGCGACAGTGCGCGCATCCTGTTCATCCATGTCCCCGCCGCCTGGCTCTCCATGTCGACCTATGTCGGCCTCTTTGTTTGCAGCTTCATCTGGTTCATCTGGCGCCATGAGCTGGCCGACACGGCGGCGAAATCCCTTGCGCCCATCGGCGCGGCCTATACCGCGATCTGCCTTGCCACCGGCTCGATCTGGGGCAAGCCGACCTGGGGCACCTGGTGGCAGTGGGACGATACCCGCATGGTCTCGGTGCTGGTCCTCTTTTTCCTCTATCTCGGCTACATGGCCCTGCGCGCGGCGATGGACACACGCCAGAAGGCCGCCCGCGCCGGGGCGATCCTCGCCATGGTCGGCCTTGTGAATGTGCCGATCATCAAGTTCTCCGTCGATATCTGGGCGAGCCTGCACCAGTCGGCCAGCGTGATCCGCATGGACGGGCCGAGCATGGATGCCTCCTATCTCGTGCCGCTCCTGATCGGCGCGCTGGGACATACCCTTCTGATGGTGGCGCTGGCCCTGACGGCGATGCGCACCGATGTGATGACGCGCCGGGCCAATGCGCTGGTCCTGCGACAGGCTGTGGGCTGAGCGATGATCCCGAACTTCGATCATACCGGCCCCTATATCTTCGCCGCCTATGGCCTGGCGGCGGTGGTGCTCCTTGTGCTGGTCGGCGTCGTGCTGTGGCGTGCACACGCTGCAAGGGCGCGGCTCGAACGCGTGCAGAAGCAGGCCGAGAAGGATGATGCGGCATGAAGCGCTGGCTCTACCTCTTGCCGCTGGTGGCGCTGATCGGCTTTGGCGGGCTCGGCCTTGTCCAGCTCTTCGACGGCTCCAAGCCGAGCTTCACCCGGCCCCTGCGCGATGCACCCGATCTCGCCTTCGCCCCGCTCGGCGGCGGTGAGCCGATCCGCTACACCGATCTGGCGGCCGAGGAACCGATCCTGGTGAACCTCTGGGCGAGCTGGTGTGTGCCCTGCATTGTCGAGCATCCGCTGCTTGTGGAGCTGTCGGCGGACTATCCCGGCCGCGTACACGGCCTCGTCTTCGATGACACCGAAGAGAACGCCGCCAAATTCCTCGCCGAGCGCGGCAATCCATTTGCCAGCGTCGCCATGGACCCGGACGGGCAGGGCGCGCTGGCCTTTGGTCATCTCGGCGTGCCGGAAACCTTCATCATCGCGCCCGGCGGGGTGATCACCTACCACCATGACGGCCAGCTCACGCCGGCCGATCTGGATGTGCTGCGCGCCGCCCTGGACACGCCCTTCGATCCGGCGAGCTAGCCGACCGAGGGCGTGAAACTTGTCGCGGCCGGGGCCACGAGTTCCGCGCCCGTACCGGCCTTGATCTCCATGATCGCAAGCGCGCGCTGGGGCGTGCCGTCAACGCGGAAGCGGAAGAGGCCGTTTGCGCCGATGAAGCCATCACTGTCGGTGATGCCGGCAAAGTCGAGCCGGTCCTGGCCTGCAAGGCCGATGGCCACGCCTGCCGCATCGAAGCCGAGGCTCGACAACTCGCTCGGCGCGCGGCCATAGACACGGGTATAGCCATTGGTAAAATTGGCTGCGTCCTGGGCGCTCGGCACGGGGAACCAGCCGCCGGCCAGGGTCGGCTCACGCCAGAGGCTGGCATCGTTCCACTGGCTTGTGCCGAGCATGCGCAGGCGACGGAAATCGACCCCGTAATAGGGCAGGAGCGGCGCGACCGAGCGCAGCTTCACCCCCGATTCCGGGATCATCACGCCGATACGGCCCCCCTGGCCGCGGGTCATCGGCTTGAGGATGTTGGCCAGCGTCTGGGCCTCGTCCACCGGCGCATCATTATAGGGGCTGTAGAACTGGCTTGCGACCACATAGCCGCCCTGGCGCGCGGCCTCGAAACGCAGCGCGCGTTCCACACGTTCGCCATAGGCATTGCGCGGGCCGAGAAAGGCGAAGGTGGTGACCCCGTTCAGCGCAGCATGCTCGATTACGCGGGCCACCTCCTCCTCCACGGTGAAGGCGGCGAGATAGGCCCCGTCCCCGGCAGCGGAAGGATCATTGGAAAAGGCGATGACGGGGATGTTCAGCTCATGCGCCATGGGCGTCACGATACGCACATTCTGGGCAAAGAGCGGGCCGAGAATGACATCGGCGCCCTCGTCCACGGCTTCCTTGAAGGCTTCCTCGGCTCCGGCCGCGGTCCCGGCCGTGTCCTTGGGGACGATCAGGAAATCATCTCCGGCGCGCTCGAACAACGCCATCTCGATGCCGGCCAGCATGCCCTGGGCCTCGTTGCGAACCTGGCGGTTGGGATGGGAGAAGGGCAGGAGCACGGCGGCGCGGGTAATCTCGCGGCCGACCATGTGCGGCGGTGTGATGCCATCTTCCTGGGCTTTCTCGACCTCTTCGGGGGTGGGCTTTTCCAGGTCGGGCTTTTCACCGCCGGCCAGCGGAGGCTGGGGCTCGACCCGCGGGTTCCCGGAAGAGGGCGGCAGGGGCGTGCTCGGCGTCGTCGAACAGGCCGCCAGCATCAGCGCGGCCAAAAGGAAGCTTGGCGCCAGGGCCAACACGCGCAATTGTTTCATTGATGTCCTCCAATGATCCTGCAAGCCCGACTCGCGTCTCGCGCGACCCTAAGCCCGCCCCTGAGGGGCGGCAACAGGTCGATGTGCGTCTTGAGGCCGGCCTCTACATTGTCTCGACGCCGATCGGCAATCTTCGGGATGTGACATTACGCGCCCTCGATACACTTTCCGCCGCCGACGAGATCCTTGCCGAAGACACACGCACCGCCCGAAAGCTGCTCGATGCCCATGGCATTTCCGGGAAAGTGACGCCCTATCATGACCATAATGGGGCGCAGCGCCGGCCTGAGCTGCTGGAAAAGCTGGCCGGTGGCGCGGCCATCGCCCTGATCAGTGATGCCGGCACGCCGCTGGTTTCCGATCCGGGCTTCAAGCTGGTGCGCGAAGTGGCCGCTGAAGGCATAAAGGTCGTGCCCGTGCCGGGCGCCTCGGCCCTTCTGGCGGGGCTGGTCATGGCCGGTCTTCCGAGCGACCGGTTCCTCTTTGCCGGCTTCCTGCCGCCGAAATCCGGCGCGCGGCGCAAGGTGCTGACAGAGCTGGCGAATGTACCCGCCACGCTGGTCTTCTACGAGACCGGCCCGCGCCTGGCCGCCGCACTGGCCGACATGGCGGAAATGCTGGGGCCGGCGCGCGAGGCCTGTGTGGCGCGCGAACTGACGAAACTGTTCGAAGAGGCCCGCCGTGCCAGCCTCGCTGATCTGGCGGCCCATTATGAGGAGGCCGGCGCACCCAAAGGGGAGATCGTCATCCTGATCGGCCCGCCCGAAGCCGCCGAGGTTGGCGAGGCAGACCTGGACGCCGCCCTTTCCGAAGCCCTTGCCCGCCTGCCGACCAAGCAGGCCGCCAATGAGGTGGCCGATGTGCTGGGTATCCCCAAGCGCGAAGCCTATCAGCGGGCGCTCGCCCTGAAAGCCGATGGCGCGGGCTGAACGCATCGCCGCCGAGCGCTGGGGGCGCGTGGCCGAACGGCTCGCGGCCATCGCCCTGCAGGTGAAGGGCTACCGCATCCTGGCGCGCCGCGTGCGCACATCTTCCGGCGAGATCGACCTCATCGCCCGGCGCGGGGACACGTTCGCCTTCATCGAGGTGAAGGCGCGCGCCAGCGTGGAAGACGCCCTTGATGCGGTCTCCGATGCCTCCTGGCGGCGCATATCCGATTGTGCAGAGGTCTGGGCGGCGCGCCACATGCCCGCAGGCGATCTTGGATGGCGCTATGACCTTGTCGCAATCTGCCCATGGAAGTGGCCAAAACATCTTCGTGATGCCTGGCGCCCAGATTTTGCCCTAACCATGAAGTAACGCATGCTAAGAGAAACCGATTCCCAGATTTGAGAGGTTCATTTCCCATGTCCCCTCGCCTTGTACTTGCCGCCGGACTTCTCGTCCTTCCCCTTACAGGCTGTGTCGCCGCAGCCGCAGGGGCTGCCGGCGCCGTTGGTGTAGCCGCAGCCCAGGACCGTACGGTCGGCCAGGCCGTCGATGACGCGACCATGTCGAACGAGATCAAGGCCAAGCTCTTGTCGGAGAATGGCTTCGGCGAGGTCGATGTCGAGGTCGCCAACGGTCTTGTGCTCTTGTCCGGCCGGGTTTCCTCACCGGAAATGCGCGTGCGCGCGGAAGACATCGCCTGGAGCTCTAAGCTCACGCGCGATGTCGCCAACGAGATCCACATCGAACGTCCCGGCGGCTTCTTCGCCAATGTAAATGATGAGGTCATCACCGCCCGCGTGCGCGCCGCGCTGCTTACCTCCGCGACGGTAAAGAGCCTCAATTTCAACATCGAGACCTATGATGGCGTCGTCTATCTGATGGGCGTTGCCCGCACACAGGAAGAGCTTGTGGCCGCTGCTGAAAAGGCGGCCAATGTCGGCGGCGTACAGCAGGTGGTCTCCTATGTCCGCGTGCGCGATCCGGCACCGATTGACCAACGCGCCCCTTCTCAAGGCTCCCCGTCGCCCGCATATAGCGGCGCAGAAGCCGGGGCAGATCAGGACCTTCTCGGCGGCAATTACTAACTCGCCGCGTGGGCCCGGAGCCTGACGGCGCTGCCGGAAGGGGCATAAGGGATGGCCTTGCGCGTTGCGATTCAGATGGACCCGCTCGAAACGGTCGATATCGACGCCGATACGAGCTTTGCCCTGGCCGAGGCGGCTCAGGCGCGCGGCGCCGAGCTCTGGGTCTATGAGCCTGATCATCTGACCTATGAAGGCGGGCATGTGCGCGCCCTCGCCCGCCCGGTTCAGGTCCAGCGCGTGGCCGGGGCGCCGGGTGTGTTCGGGCCGGCCGAAGTCATCGACCTGGCCGAGGATGTGGACGTGGTCCTGATGCGCCAGGACCCGCCCTTCAACATGGCCTATATCACCGCCTGCCACCTGCTCGAGCAGATCACCGACAAGACCCTGGTACTCAATGACCCGATGCAGGTGCTCGCCAGCCCGGAAAAGATCTTCCCGCTGCTCTTCCCGCAGCTCATGCCGCCGACCCTGATCTCGCGCGACCCGCAGGCCATCTCCGCCTTCCGCGCGCGCCACAATGACATCATCCTGAAGCCGCTCTACGGCAATGGCGGGGCAGGCGTCTTCCGGGTGAAGCCCGACGATGGCAATTATGGCTCATTGCTGGAAATGTTCTTCGAGCGCTCGCGCGAGCCGATCATGGCCCAGGCCTTCCTGCCGGCCGTGCGCGAGGGCGACAAGCGCGTCATCCTGATCGATGGCGAGGCGGTCGGCGGCATCAATCGCCGGCCCAAGGCAGGCGAGACGCGCTCGAACCTGCATGTCGGCGGCACGGCCGAGCCGACCCAGCTCACGGAGGCCGACAAGGCGATCTGCGCGGCCATCGGGCCGGAGCTGAAAAGGCGCGGTCTGGTTCTGGTCGGCATAGATGTCATTGGCGGCAAGCTCACCGAGGTGAATGTTACCTCGCCCACCGGCGTGCAGGAAATGAAACGCTTTTCCGGCGTGGATGCGGCGAGCCTGTTCTGGGACGCAGTTGATCGCCGCCTTGCCGAGCGCGCAAAAACTTAGGATTTGTTCTTTCTTTGTTCGTGCGGCTGTGTTAACCCTTTCTCCGGTGGGGGGAACGCGCGCATGGTCAGCCGGATTACGACATTTGCCTTTGAGGGGGTCGAGGCCCGCCCGGTGGATGTCCAGGTCCAGATCACAGGGGCGAACAAGCCTTATATCGGCATTGTCGGCCTGCCCGACAAAGCCGTGGCCGAAAGCCGCGAGCGGGTGCGCTGCGCCTTCGCCGCCATCGGGCTCGCCATCCCGCCCAAGCGCATCATCGTCAATCTCGCGCCGGCTGACATGCCCAAGGAGGGCAGTCATTACGACCTTGCCATAGCGCTCGCCATGCTGGCCGCCATGGGTGTCATCGCGCCCGATGCGCTCGACGGTCATGCGGCCATGGGCGAGCTGGCCCTCGATGGCCAGGTGGCCGAAACGCTCGGCGTTTTGCCCGCGGCCATGGCGGCCAATGCCATGGATATGCGATTCGTCTGCCCCGCGCCCTGCGGGCCGGAAGCGGCCTGGGCCGGCGGGGAGGTCATCGCCGCCCCGAGCCTGATTGCCCTGATCAATCATTTCGCCGGACGCGCCATGCTCGCCCCGCCGCGCCCGGGCGATGTCGAAGACCCGCCCGCCGGGCCGGACCTGCGGGATGTAAAGGGCCAGGACAGCGCCAAGCGCGTGCTCGAAATCGCGGCGGCCGGCGGGCACAATCTGGTGCTGTGCGGGCCGCCCGGCTCAGGTAAGTCCATGCTCGCCCAGCGCCTGGCCGGCCTCCTGCCGCCGCTCTCGGCGCGCGAACTGCTCGAGGTCAGCCAGATCCAGTCGGTCGCCGGCCTGCTCGCACGCGGGCGCCTGTCACGCCAGAGGCCGTTCCGAGCCCCGCACCACTCGGCCTCCATGGCCGCGCTTGTCGGCGGCGGCATTCATGCCAAGCCGGGCGAGGTCTCGCTTGCCCATCACGGTGTCCTGTTCCTTGATGAACTCCCGGAATTTACCGCCCAGGTCCTCGACAGCCTGCGCCAGCCGCTGGAAGCCGGTGAGGCTGTGGTTGCGCGCGCCAACAGGCATGTACGCTACCCGGCCCGCTTCCAGCTGATCGCGGCGATGAACCCGTGCAAGTGTGGCGGCGGGCCGGGCGAGGCCGCCTGCCGGAAAGGGCCACGCTGCGCCATCTCCTATCAGTCGCGCCTGTCAGGCCCCTTTCTCGACCGGATCGATCTCTTTCATGATGTCGCCCCGGTCACCGCCATGGATCTCACTCTGCCGCCCCCGGCCGAAGGTACCGCGGAGGCCGCAGCGCGCGTTGCCGAGGCACGGACTATGCAGGCTGAACGCTTCGGCCAGCCAGGCCTCGATGCCGAGTTTGGCGCACGCCGCCCGATCAATGCCGATGCCCCCAGCGCCGAGCTCGACCGGGTCGCCGCGCCCGACCAGCCCGGCGCCGCGCTGTTGGCAGATGCCGCCCAGAAACTGATGCTTACCGCGCGGGCCTATCATCGCACGCTCAAGGTCGCCCGCACGATCGCAGACTTGGAAGGCAGCGACGCGGTGCGCCGCCTCCATGTCGCAGAAGCCCTCTCCTATCGGCGCCGCCCGCCGGGACATGTCGACATCCAGCCGGGCAGTCAGGGCCTGGTCTCGTGATTTCATTGAAAATTTTCATGGCCGTTAAGCGATCCATCACCGCCTTTTGCTATGGCGGGGGCCATGAGCGACCATTCCGACGATCACGCCGCAGAAAAGACCTTCCTGGCCACGGCCAGCCACGAAATTCGCACGCCCTTGAACGGTATTCTGGGCACGGTCTCGCTGCTTTTGGAAACCGAGCTGGCCCCGGCCCAGCGCGAATATGCCGAGACGATCCGCACTTCCGGCGCACGCCTCCTCGATCTGCTCAACACCGTGCTCGACCATGCGCGCCTGGATGCCGGGGGGATAGAGCTGGAGAGCGAGGTCTTCTGCCCGGTCCGGCTGGCCCGCGACGTGGTCGAATTGCTCAGTCCGCGCGCCCATGCCAGCGGGCTCGATATCGCATCGCGCGCCATGTATCTGCCCATGGCGACCCGGCGCGGGGATGGCGGGCGCATCCGCCAGATCCTGTTCAACCTGATCGGCAATGCCCTGAAATTCACCCGCGAGGGCGGGGTTCTGCTCGACATCCTGCCGGCGCCGGACGGCATCATATACCGGGTGATCGATACAGGGCCGGGGATCCGGCCGGAGGATCGCGAGCGCCTGTTCGAAGCCTTCCGCCAGAACGATGCGCGCGATGCCCAGAACGAAGGTGGTGTGGGCCTCGGCCTGTCGATCGTGCGCCGGTTGACCCACCTGCTCGGCGGGGAGATCAGTATCTCCGGCGGGCCGGGCCTCGGCACCCAGTTCGAAGTATACCTGCCGCTGGAAAAAACCGACCGCAAGCCGACCCAAGATCTGCCCCAGCTTGGTGGCCGGGTCGGCATTATCGGCGTCCCGGCTGCTTCGACCCTGGCGCTTTCGGCCATGCTGTTGTCGGCCGATATCACGCCGGTCCTGTTGCCGGAGACCGCGCCGACCGGCGGTCATGGCTGCGATGTCCTGCTGATCGGGGCAGACCTGCCGGCACGCCGGATCGTCAGCCACGCGGCCCAGACCACCAGCCTGATCGTTCTGCGTCCAGAGGACCGCGGCGCCATCGCACGCTTCAGGGACATGGGCTGCAAGGGCTGGCTGGTGCGCCCGATGCGCGCTTCTTCCGTGATCGAGCGGATCTTTGTCGCGGGCGAAGACGCTGCCGAAGCCGAAACCGAGCTGTCCTCGGGCGAGGGCCTGCATGTGCTGATCGCCGACGACAACCCGGTCAACGCGATGATTGCACGTCGTGCCTTGGAATCGACCGGATTTACCGTCAGCGTAGCGGCAACGGGTGTCGAAGCCCTCGAATCCCTCAATCATCGCGAGGTGAATCTGGTGCTTATGGATCTCAGAATGCCGGTCATGGACGGGTTTGAAGCCACACGCCGCCTGCGCGCGGCCGGCCACGAGGTGCCGGTCATCGCGGTCTCGGCAGAGGTGAACCCCGATATCGAACGTGAAGCCAGGTCGGCCGGCGCCAATCTCGTGGCCGCCAAGCCGATCGATCCTGAGACCCTGCGCCGCATGGCCGTGAAATGGGCACTGAGGCCCGCGCACAAGGCCGGCGCAGCATGAGCGGCGCCGCCGCGAGCGAGCCCCCCCAGCCGCCCCGCCTCCTGCGTGCCCTGAAGGCGCTCCGGGACCGGCGCATGGGCGCCATGCTGATCCTGTCCTTTGCCGCGAGCCTGCCCTATGGCGCGGTGCTTGGCGTGCTGACGGCCTGGCTCACCGAGGAAGGCATCGACCCGGCGGCCATCGGCGTGCTCTCGCTGGTCACGCTCGGATACGCCTTCAAGTATCTCTGGGCGCCGGCCTTCCAGACCGCGCGCGACATTCCCTTCCTGAGGCTTGGCGGGCGGCGCTCCTGGCTGGTCGCCTTGCAGGTCACCATGGCCGTGCTGCTCTGCGTGCTCGCCTTCTCAGATCCGTCCGAGCATATCGGCCTGGTCGCTCTTGTCGCGCTGATCATCACCCTGGTCTCGCCGACCCATGACCTGATCCTGGATGCCTGGCGCATCGAGGTGGCACGCTCGGAGGAAGACAAGGACCTGATGTCGGCGCTCTACCAGTTCGGCTACAAGTTCGGCGGCTTCATTTCCGGTTTCGTCGCTCTGCTCATGGCCGCGCGGTTCGGCTGGGTGGTGGTCTATGTGATGATCGCCGGCTTCGTGCTGGCCACCGTGCTCGGCAGCCTGCTGGCGCCCGAGCCGGCTCATTCCGGCCGGAAGAATCGCTCCCAGATCAGCTTTCTCGATTCCCTGCCGCAGGGCGTTGTCCTGCCGGCGGTGGCGATCGTGTCCCTGAGCTGGCTGGTCGCCTTCGTGCTGATCGCCAAATTCGTGGTCGATGCGCTCGTGCTGGAGACCGGGGCATCAGGGGGTACTTTCATCCGCACGCAGGGCCCGCTGATCGTCATCCTCACCGTGCTGGTGCCGGCTCTGGCCGCCACCGTGCTGACCTTCGGCTATCGCGGACAGGCGCGCGAAGTGCCGGCCGGCGGCCTGCCCGGTTCGTCGATTCCGCCGATTGTGCGCACGCTGTTCCGGGCGATTTTCGATCCGATGATGGAGCTGGTCTCGCGTCTGAAATGGGGCGCGGTGCTGGTGCTCTTCCTGGCGCTGACCTACCGGTTCACCGATGCGGTCTGGGGCTCGTTCGCCTATCCTTTCTATCTCGGAGAGAATTTTGGCGCGCTTGGCCACAGTCTCGATGATGTCGCCATCGCCTCGAAATTTTTCGGTGTGATCGCGACCATTCTCGGCTCGCTGATCGGCGCGGTGCTGATCGCGGGCATCGGGCGCATGCCGGTCTTCTTTGTCGGCGGGGTGATCGCGGCGGTGACGAATCTCCTCTATGCTGATCTTGCCGCCGGGGCGGCCCATCTCGACGCCTTCCTGGCTTTCACCCATCTCGATGCGCCCCTGGTCGCCTTTGCCGAATGGGCCGCGAAGATCCAGCCTGACACGGTGGTACTCGCCGAGGATCAGGGCCAGCGCATGGCCAGGCTGATGATCACAATCTTTGCCGAGAACATTGCCGGCGGTTTCGCCCTGGTGGCGATGACGGCCTATCTCACCTCGGTTGTGAACCCGCGCTTTGCCGCCGTGCAGTATGCGCTGCTGGCCTCGCTGACCATGCTGATCGGCACGCTCGGCCGGCCTTGGCTCGGGGAGATGATCGAGACGGACGGGTTCTACACCGTGTTCATCGTCACCTTCTGGCTGGGCGGCGTGGCGGTGGTGCTGTCGGTGCTGGAATGGCTGCGGCAGGTCTATTGGAGTTCGCCGGGCGAGCACCTTGTCCTCGAAGACGATCCTGTCGCTGCCGAATGAGCCTGCCTGCACGAAAAAGCCCTCCCGCCAGGGAGGGCTTTTATGCGTCTCCAAACCCGGAGGCTAGCTGGCCACGGCCTGTCCGCTGACGCCATCGACATCATAGGCCGCGATGGTCGCGAGCGTGACGATATCGGACACGGTGGCGCCGAGATTGGCAATCTGTACGGATTTTTCCAGGCCCAGCAGCATCGGCCCGATCACCGTGGCTCCGCCCATGGCGTCCATCAGCTTGGTGGCGATGGAGGCCGAGTGAATGGCCGGCATGACCAGCACATTGGCCGGGCCGGTCAGGCGCGAGAAGGGATAGGTCAGCCGGTGGTTCGGGTTGAGCGCCACATCGGCGGCGATGTCGCCCTCATACTCGAAATTCACGCCGGGATCGGCATCGAGAATGGCCACCGCCTCGCGGACCTTCTCGATCCGTTCGCCCATCGGATTGCCGAAAGTGGAATAAGACAGCAGGGCAACGCGCGGGGTGAAGCCGAGGGCGCGCACCGAGCTGGCCGCCTCTTTCGCGATGGCGGCCAGGTCTTCGCCATTGGGCAGTTCCACCACGCTGGTATCGGCGATGAACACGGTCATCCCGCGTGAGATCACCAGCGACATGCCCATGACCGGATGGTCGGGCAGGGGGTCGAGCACCAGCCGGGAATCCTCAAGGGCGACCTGGTAATTCCGGGTCACGCCGGTGACCATGCCGTCGGCATCGCCGAGCGCGAGCATGCACGAGCCGAACACGTTGCGGTCCTGGTTGACCAGCCGCTGGACGTCGCGTTTCAGATAGCCTTGGCGCTGCAGGCGGGCATAGAGATAGTCGGTATAATCGGGGTTCTTGTCCGACAGGCGCGCATTGATGATGGTCAGCGAGCCCTTGGGGACGCCCATTTGTTTCATCGACTGTTCGACGCGTTCGACACGGCCGATCAGGATCGGCTCGCCGAGGCCCTGGTTCTTGAACGAGGCCGCCGCGCGCACGACAGCCGGCTCCTCGCCCTCGGCGAAGACGATGCGCTTCTGGGTCGCGCGCACTGCGCTCTGCAGGCCCTGCATGAAGCTGGCGGTCGGGTCCTGGCGGCGGGCGAGGTCGTGGCGGTAGGCCTCCATGTCCTCGATCGGGCGGCGCGCGACGCCGGTATCCATCGCGGCCTGGGCCACGAAGGGCGGCACGAAGGTGATGAGGCGCGGATCGAACGGGGTCGGGATGATATAGTCCGGGCCGAATTGCGGGCGCGAGCCGTGATAGGCAGCGGCCACCTCGTCGGGCACATCCTCGCGGGCAAGCTCTGCCAGGGCGCGGGCGGCGGCGACCTTCATCTCTTCATTGATGCCGCGCGCGCGCACATCCAGGGCGCCGCGGAAGATATAAGGGAAGCCCAGCACATTGTTGACCTGGTTGGGATAGTCCGACCGGCCGGTGGCGATGATGGCATCGTCACGCACCTGCTTGATCTCTTCCGGGGTGATTTCCGGGTCCGGGTTGGCCATGGCGAAGATGATCGGATTGTCAGCCATGGAGGCGACCATTTCCTTGGTCACCGCGCCCTTGACCGACAGGCCCAGCAGGCAGTCAGCGCCGTCCACGGCCTCTGCCAGCGTGCGTTTTTCGGTCTTCACCGCAAAGGCGGACTTGAACTGATCCATCTTCTCGGTGCGCCCTTCATAGACGACGCCGCTGGAGTCGCACATCAGGATGTTTTCCGCCTTCACGCCAAGATGACGAATCAGGCCTGCGCACGAGAGGCCCGCCGCGCCGGCGCCTGACACCGCCACTTTCAGGTCTTCCAGTTTCCGGCCGGTCACCGCGCAGGCATTGATGATGCCGGCTGCCGCGATGATGGCGGTGCCGTGCTGGTCGTCATGGAAGACCGGGATGTTGAGCTCCTCGCGCAGGCGCGATTCGATGATGAAGCAGGCCGGCGAACCGATATCTTCCAGATTGATGCCGCCGAAGGTGTGGCCGATATTGCGCACCGTGTCGCAGAAGGCGTCGACGTCCTTGGTTTCGACTTCGATATCGATGGAGTCCACATCGGCAAAGCGCTTGAACAGCACCGACTTGCCTTCCATCACGGGCTTGGACGCCATGGCGCCGAGATCGCCGAGGCCTAGAATGGCGGTGCCGTTGGAAATCACCGCCACCATGTTGCCCTTTGAGGTGTAGTCGTAGGCGAGATCCTCGTTCTCGGCGATCGCCTTGACCGGCACGGCCACGCCCGGGCTGTAGGCCAGCGACAGGTCGCGCTGCGTGCTCATCGGCTTGGTCGGGGCTATGGCCAGTTTCCCGGGGCGCGGAATGGAGTGGAAATCGAGCGCTTCCTGATCGGTGAAGCTGGGGCGTTTGGTGGTCATGTGCGGGCGCGCCTTGGAACTTTCAAAATCTCTATAATGGGCTCTCTCAAGGCTGCGGACCTTATGCCTGTGCCCGATGGGCGACAACCCGCTTTTGGGAATGATTGCGTTGCTGCATTCATGGCAGGCGTGAAACGCTATTTGCCTCTTTGTGCAGACTCGGTACTCAAGGCTCATGCCCGACACTGCTTCGCCGCCCGCCGACAAGGCGCCCACGCCCTTCATGGCGCAGTACCTGGACATAAAGGCGCAGCACGAAGATGCGCTCTTGTTCTTCCGCATGGGCGATTTCTACGAGCTGTTCTTCGAGGATGCCCAGCGCGCTGCCGCCTTGCTCGACATCACGCTGACCGCGCGCGGAGAACATCTCGGCGAGCCGATCCCCATGGCCGGCGTACCTTATCACGCTGCTGATGCTTATCTTGCGCGCCTTATCCGCAGCGGTGAGCGCGTCGCCGTGTGTGAGCAGACCGAATCGCCGGCTGAGGCGAAAAAGCGCGGCTCGAAATCGGTCGTGAACCGCGCCGTGGTGCGCATCATCACGCCTGGCACGCTGACCGAGGACACCATGCTGCCGGCACGCTCCGGCCAGGCGCTGGCGGCGGTTGCGCCCATGGCGGGCGGCAGGACGGCGGGTTTTGCGGTCGCCGATATCTCCACCGGGGAGTTCCAGGTCGGTGAGTGCCGGGCGAGCGAGATTTTGGAACGCTTGTCGGCCTATCCCCTCGGCGAGGTGGTGGTGCCTGACAATGAGGCCGGAATGGAGGCCGAAGCCGCGCTGCGCAGCGGGTTGGGCCTGCCCGTCACGCCGCGCCCGGCCCGCAATGCCAGCTCAAGGGGCGGGGAGGCGGCTCTGAAACGGGCCTTCGAGGTCTCGGCCATCGACAGCCTCGGCAGTTTCGAGCGCGCCGAGCTGGCCGCGATTTCCCTGCTGCTGGATTATGTCGACCTTACCCAGGCCGGCGCTGCGCCGCGGCTCGATCCGCCACGCCAGGCCCGGGCGGCAAGCGAACTCGCCATAGATCCGGCAACGCGCGCGAGTCTGGAGCTGGACCGGACACTTTCCGGCGAACGCGCCGGCAGCCTGCTCGCCACCATTGACCGCACGGTGACCGCGCCCGGCGCGCGCCTGCTCGCCGAGCGCATCTCGCGGCCCCTGCTCGATACCGTCGCCATCTCCGCGCGCCATGACAGTGTGAGCTGGGCGCTGGAGGATAATGATCTGCGCGCCCGCCTGCGCGAACGCCTGCGCAAGGCGCCCGATCTGGCCCGCGCCCGCACCCGGCTTGCGCTCGGGCGCGGCGGGCCGCGTGATCTGCGCGCCGTGGCGCTGGCGCTTGAAGCCGGGGAAGCAGCGTTGGCCGAAGCGGCACGGGCACGCATCACACCGCCGGCAGAGCTTGAGCGGGCCTTTGCTGCGCTGAACCTGTCAAGCCATCCCGATCTCGCGGCGCTGGCGGGCGACATTTCCGCTGCGATTGCCGAGGAACCGCCGCTGCTCGCGCGCGATGGCGGATTTGTCCAGCCCGGCTGGTCGCCCGCGCTGGATGAGGCGCGCAGCCTGCGCGACGATAGCCGCAAGATCATTGCCGGCCTGCAGGCCGAATATGTGAAGCTCACCGGCGCGGGCGCGCTGAAGATCAAGTACAATAATGTGCTCGGTTATTTCATCGATGTGCCGACACGCGCCGGGGAGGCGATGCTGGCCGCGCCGCTCAACGAGACCTTCATCCACCGCCAGACGCTGGCCAAGAATACCCGCTTTTCCACCGCCGAACTGAGCGACCTGGCGGGTCGCATCTCGCGCGCAGAGGAGTCAGCCAAGGGGCTGGAGCAGGAAGTGTTCGATGGCTTTGTCGCGCGCATCGAGGCTCTGGGGGCGCCAATGTCTGCTGCTGCACAGGCCCTGGCAGAGCTGGATGTGGCCCTCGCGCTGGCCGAATGGGCTGATGAGGTTGGGGCCGTGCGCCCGGCCCTCAGCGAGGCGCCGGTGCTTGAGACCGAGGGCCTGCGTCATCCCGTGGTCGAGGCCGCGCTGCGCCGAGAAGGGCAGGGCTTCACGCCCAACGGGCTCGGGCTCGATGCCGGCGCCATGGCGCATCCGCGCCTGTTACTGGTGACAGGGCCGAACATGGCCGGCAAGTCGACCTATCTGCGCGCGGCGGCGCTGGCGGTGATCCTCGCCCAGGCCGGCAGCTATGTGCCCGCGCGCAGCTTCACGCTCGGTCCGGTCGACCGGGTTTTCTCCCGTGTCGGCGCCTCGGATGATCTCTCGCGCGGGCGGTCGACCTTCATGGTCGAGATGGTCGAGACCGCGACCATCCTGAACCAGGCCACGGCGCGCAGCTTCGTCATTCTCGACGAGGTCGGCCGCGGCACGTCCACCTTTGACGGCATGGCCATCGCCTGGGCGGCGGTGGAACATCTCCATGACACCAATGCCTGCCGGGCGCTCTTTGCGACCCATTATCATGAGCTGACAGACCTCGCCGCGCGCCTGAAGGGGGCGGCGAATGTCTCCCTCAGGGCCAAGGAGTATCGCGACGAACTGGTCTTCCTGCACGAGGTCCAGCCCGGCCCGGCAGACCGCTCCTATGGCGTGCAGGTCGCGCGTCTCGCCGGCCTGCCCAAGCGCGCCGTTGCCCGCGCGCGGCAGATCCTGGAGCAGCTCGAAGGCGAATCGCGCAGGGGAGAAGCCTTGCCGCTTTTTGCTGCCGCAGAGTCGCCCGCCCCGGCGCCCGTGCCGGAACGGGACAGCGAAATTCTTGCCCGCCTGGCCGCAATCGAGCCCGATGAAATCACCCCCAGACAGGCCCTGGAACTGGTCTACGAGCTCAAGAAAACCCTTCCCGCCCCCCCATGATTTGATGGATTTTTTTGCTCGGTACGGGCGGGATGACACAGCTAAGTCATTGATAACGATAACATGCAAAAAATTGCGTTGTGCGCTTGCCCAGTGCGGTTCGGGGGTCCAGAACTTGCACCCACGCATGCCAGTGGCGTCCAGATTTTATTGCTTGAGTGGCGCGATTGGAAAACCGGCCGAACGCCGAATTTAGAGTGTTGGGGAAATAAGAATGACTCAGGAAACAGGCCTAGCGGATCTGGGGGTGAGCCCGAAGGCCATCCACGCCAATTGGAACGAAGCCCGGCTGTATGAAGCCGCTGTCCAGGCCGGCGCGCGCGTCGCCAGTGGCGGCACGCTGGTGGTCGAAACCGGCCAGCACACCGGCCGCTCTGCCAAGGACAAGTTCACCGTCCGCGACGAGACGACCGAAGACACCGTCTGGTGGGACAATAACGCCTCCATGACGCCGGCCCATTTCGACGCCCTGTGGGAAGACTTCAGTGCCCATCTCGCCGAGACCGAGGTCTACACCCAACAGCTTTTCGGTGGGGCCGATCTCGACCATCGCCTGCCAGTGCGTGTTGTCACCGAATATGCCTGGCACTCGTTGTTCATCCGCCACCTGCTGCGCATTCCCGAGCCGGCCGAGTACGAAAACTTCGCCCCGGAATTCACTATCATCAACCTGCCGAGCTTCCGCGCTGATCCGGCGAAACACGGCACGGTCAGCGAGACCGTGATCGCGGTGAACCTCGCCAAGAAGATCGTTCTGATCGGCGGGACGTCCTATGCCGGCGAGACCAAGAAATCGGTCTTCACCATCCTCAATTACCTGCTGCCGGCCAAGGGCGTGATGCCCATGCACTGCTCGGTAAACACTTCTGATGCCGATGATGCCTGCATCTTCTTCGGTCTGTCGGGCACCGGCAAGACGACCCTGTCGGCAGACGCCAGCCGTATCCTGATCGGCGACGATGAGCATGGCTGGTCGGAAAACGGCCTCTTCAATTTCGAAGGCGGCTGCTACGCGAAGATGATCAACCTTTCCGCAGAAGCCGAGCCGGAAATCTATGCCACCGCCAGCCAGTGGGGCACGGTGCTGGAAAACGTGGTCATGGATCCGGAAACCCGCGAGCTCGACTTTGCCGATGCCAGCCTCGCGGAAAACTCGCGCGGCGCCTATCCGATCTCGGCCATTCCGAATGCTTCGCTGACCGGGCGCTGCGGCCAGCCGAAAAACCTGGTCATGCTGACCTGCGATGCCTTCGGCGTGATGCCGCCCATCGCCAAGCTGACCCCGGCACAGGCCATGTACCACTTCCTGTCGGGCTATACGGCGAAAGTGGCCGGCACCGAAAAGGGCGTGACCGAACCGACAGCGACCTTCTCGACCTGTTTCGGCGGGCCTTTCATGCCGCGCCACCCCAGCGAATACGGCAACCTCCTGCGCGAGCTGGTGGCGAAATATGACGTCTCCTGCTGGCTGGTCTCGACCGGCTGGACCGGCGGCCCGCACGGGGAAGGCTCGCGCATGCCAATCAAGGCGACGCGCGCGCTGCTGAACGCGGCGATCGATGGCTCGCTCAATTCGGTGGAGTTCCGCAAGGACGAGACCTTCGGCTTCATGGTGCCCAAGGCGGTGCCAGGCGTGGACACCAAGATCCTCGATCCGCGCGCGACCTGGGCCGACGGGAAAGCCTATGATGCGCAGGCCGCCAAGCTGGCCGACATGTTCGCCAAGAACTTCCGCATCTACGAGGCCCATGTCGACGCCGAAGTGCGCGCGGCCGGGCCGAAGCAGAAAACGCCGGCCTGATCACAGCCGCACAAGCTTGCTCTGAGGGCGCCGGGACAGTAGGTTCCGGCGCTTTCCGTTTGAGGACTTGTTGCCATGGCCGATTCCGAAGTCGCCGACCTGCCGCTCACCATCGAGGATGTGCGCGCCGCGGCGCGCATTCTGGAAGGCCAGGTCCTGCGCACGCCGCTGCGCCATTCGCGCACCCTGTCGGAAATCACGGGCGCGGATGTCTGGGTGAAGTTCGAGAACGAGCAGTTCACCGCCTCCTTCAAGGAGCGCGGCGCGCTCAACCGGCTCAGCCATCTCACGGATGCTGAGAAAGAGCGCGGCATCATCGCGGCATCGGCCGGCAACCATGCCCAGGGCGTGGCCTATCACGCCAAGCGGCTCGGCATTCCGGCCACCATCGTCATGCCCACAACCACGCCGTTCAACAAGGTCGAGCACACCCAGGCCTTCGGCGCGCGCGTCCTGCTGGAGGGCAACACATTCGACGAGGCCAAGGCTTTCGCCGACCAGGTTGCCAAGGATGAGGGCCTGACCTGGATCCATCCCTTCGACGATCCGATGATCATCGCCGGGCAGGGCACGGTTGGGCTGGAAATGCTCGAGGAGCAGAAATTCGACATGCTGGTCGTGCCCATCGGCGGCGGCGGGCTGATCTCCGGCATCGCGACCGTGGCCAAGGCGCTGGCGCCGGAAACCAAGGTGATCGGTGTGCAGGCGGCGATGTATGCCGGCATGGTTTCGGCGCTGTCGAAGGGCGAAACGCCGATTGGCGGGGCCTCCATTGCCGAGGGCATCGCGGTGAAGGAGCCGGGACAGATCACGCGCCGTATTGTCGACGCCCTGGTCGACGAGATCGTGCTGGTCCAGGAAGAACATCTCGAACGCGCCATCACGCTATTCCTTGATGTCGAGAAGACCGTGGCCGAGGGCGCGGGCGCGGCCGGCCTCGCCGCGCTGCTGGCCCATCCGCAGAAATTCGCCGGCCGCAAGGTGGGCGTCGTGCTGTGCGGGGGCAATATCGACCTGCGGCTTCTCTCCTCGGTGCTCAACCGCGCGCTCGTGCGTGAGAAGCGGCTCTGCAATATCCGCATCATCGGCGATGACCGCCCGGGCCTGCTCGCCAAGGTCTCGAAGATCATCGGCGACATGGGCGCGAACATCATCGATGTGGCGCATAACCGCCTGGCGCTGGACGTGCCGGCCAAGGGCGCGGAATTCGACATCCTGATGGAAACGCGCGACGGCCAGCACACCGAGGAAGTCGTCGATGCGCTGAAAGCCGCCGGCTATCCCCCGCGCGGGCTTTAGGCCCTCTCCAGAACCGCATGCTTTGCGACATGAGGCGATGGTTCGCCCGTGCCGGGACCATCAGGTTCTGGCACCGGGAATGCTTGCACGCAGCTGCCCGGGGGCGGACTTGTTTGAAATAATACTTGGGAATATGAGACTTCTTCGTGCACACAATGTTCCATGGTTGCACGGAATGACCGCCCGGCAGAACCCACGCGCCTGAGCCAGACGGCGGTCGTGCTGGCGATACTCGTTGCCGTCGCCGCGGTCATCGTTCTGCTCGGTGGTTGGGTGTTCGGCTCCATCCTGCTCCGACGGCTCAATCCTGACTTCGCGGCCATGGTGCCCTCGACGGCGCTCTCATTCCTCATGGCTGCGAGCGTCATTCTGGTGCAGGGAAGGGGTGAGCCATCTCGCCTGTCCAGGCGGTGGACGCGCCTGGCGGCCATCGTGCTCCTGGCCGTGTCGGCGGTCGATATCCTCGTCATCATAGGCACCGATTCAAACGGCATCGACATGCTGCTCTGGCCGGATGCCGATGTGTTTGAAAGTGCCAGCATGGCGATTGCCACGGCCACGAACTTTGCGCTGACAGGCATCTGCCTCTGGCGGCTCGACCGGCCCGGTGGTAGCCCGGACGGCGTGTTTGCCGTTGCCGCAACGCTCGGTCTGGTGCTGTCGGGGATCGCCATTACGGGCTATGTCTTCGACACACAGGCGCTCTACGAAATCTCCCTGTTCACGGCGATGGCACTGCACACCGCCCTGTTCTTTACGGCGGTCTTCACGGCCCTGCTGCTCTTGCGCCCGCAGGCCAGTTGGGTTGGCCTTCTGGCCGGTTCCGGTGGTGGCAGCCGCAGCGTGCGCCGGATGTTTCCGGGCGTCATCATCGTGCCCTTCGTCCTCTGTCTTGTCGCGCTCGAGGCCACACACCGGGGGCTGGTGAACGCGAATTTCCGGCTCAGCGTGCTGGCCATCATCATGATGGTGCTGATGTCGGCAGCCGTGCTCTACTATGCCAACATCCAGAACAGGATCGAGCGCCGGCTGAGAGCCGCGCTTGCCGATCGCGAGCTGCTCCTGCGCGAGGTCTATCATCGTGTGAAGAACAATCTCCAGATGACCACGGCGCTCTTGCGGCTGGGGCTGACAGAAACGCAGGACCCGGCGGCCCAAGCGATCATCAACGGAACGATCAAGCGTGTGGAATCCATCGGTGTGGTCCACCGGCTGTTGATGTCGGCGCGCGTGCCGTCCGAGCTGACTGCCGGTGCATTCCTGCACGAGCTGTGCGAGAATGTTCTAAGCGGATCGGATCTCGATCCTGCGATCAATCTCGAAATCCATGCCGGCGATGACCGGCTGCATGTCGAAACGGCTGTCACGCTCGGCCTGCTGGTCAATGAATTGCTGACCAATGCGGCAAAGCACGCCTTTCCGGAAGGCGGCCTCGGGACGATCATCGTCTCCTTTCATCGCGACAATTCCGGCGACGGCCTGCTGGTCGTGCGGGACACCGGAATTGGGTATAATCCTGAAACATCGCAGCGCAGTGGCGGGATCGGAACCACGCTGGTCACCGGGCTGGTCGCGCAACTCGATGGCAAGATGTACGTTTCCGATGAGGATGGAACGCGTGTTTCGGTCACGATACCGGTCGAAACCTTCGAGGAGAGAGATTACGTTGACTGACGAGAAGAAGACGGTCGTCATCGTTGAAGACGAATTCCTGATCACAATGGACCTGCAGACAATCTGCGACGCCCTGGGCGTGGATGTCCTGGGAACAGCGTCCAAGCCAGCCGAAGCGCTGGAACTGCTTGCCAGAACAGATCCGGCTTACATCCTCATGGATGTCCGGCTGCAGGGGAAACGCGACGGGGTCGACATTGCAAACGCAGTGCATGCCGAGCGCCCCGAGACCAAGATCATCTTCATCACGGGATCGAACGAGCCGCCGACCCTGGAACGGATCAATACCGACAATCCCTACCGCATCCTGATCAAGCCGATCAGTCCCGAGCAGTTGCGCGAGGCCTTCGGCCTCTAGCTCTTTCCGAGCCGAGCCTTGGTGCGCCCTTCATGTGGCTTTGCGCTCGCCGGGTCGGTGGGCCAGTCATGTTTGGGATAGCGCGCGCGCATATCCTTGGCCATGTCGAGATAGCCCCCGCTCCAGAAGCCCGGCAGGTCCTGCGTCAGCGCCACCTGGCGCTGGGCCGGCGAGGTCAGCGACAGGGTGACCGGCACGGCGCCGCGGGCGATGGCAGGATGGCTGGCAAGGCCATAGACCTCCTGCACCCGCGCGCTGACGAGCGGGGCCTTTTCGTCGAGATAATCGATTGGCGCGGCCCGGCCTGAGGGTAGGGCGAATTGTTCCGGCGCCAGGGCCTCCAGCACCTGGCTGTCGGCCCAGCCGAGATGGGCTAGAAGCGCCGCGCGGACCTGTCCCGGACCCGGAATGTCCGTGCCCGTCAGGAGCCAATCGCCTGCCGTTTCAGTCAGTGTCTTTGCACTCCAGTCAGGCATCTCCTCGGCTCCATGGGCACGCGCGAGCGCGATACGAGCCAGGAGGACGTTGACGACATCCTCCGCGCCCAGCGCAGAAAATCCGTGTTCGGACAAGGCGTCCTGCAAGGCTCTTCGCGCGGCATCTCCTGAGGGTTTCGGCAAGGGCTGGGAGCTGAGAAGGATCGCCCCGATGCGCCGCTCGCGCCGGGCGGTGAACTTGCGCGTCGCCGGGTCAAAGCGCGCCGACTCCGAGGTTTCGGGCGGGGCGAGTGCGAGCACGCGGGTCTCCGATATCGGTGCGGCGAGTGAGATGCGTGCCGCGCGCGCGCTTCCCAATGCCTCGACCACGACCAGCCATTCATGCTTTGCGAGCGGATCATGCTCAGGCAGCGTGACCGCATCCCCGCCAGCGGTGAGATAGGTCCCGGTCTGGCCCTCACGGCGCCGGGCGATGGCGTCGGGCCATGCGGCCGCGACCACCTCTTCCGGTGCGCCTTCAGGTCTCGCGCCGCCGCCCCAGCGCTCGGCCTGGCGGCGCAGCGTGTTGGCGCGGCCGCTGCGGTCGCCGGCAAAGCGGGCAAGCCGTGTCGCGAGATCGGTGGAGGGGCCGCCAAGCCCGCGTTCACTGACCAGCGCGGCGATCTGCGCGCCGAGGGCCTTTTCGCCCGGCGTGGCGGCCCCGCAAATCAGCGCGGCCTGCTCCGGCGGCAGCGGCAGGCTCGCCATTTCCCGGCCAAGCCGGGTGAGGCGCAGATCCTCGCCCAGGGCGCCGAGCTCGGTCAGGCGCGCGCGGGCGGCAGCGAGCCGGCCGGGCGGGGGCGGGTCCAGCCAGGTCAGCGCGTCGGCGTCATCGGCGCCCCATTCGGCCAGAGCGAGCGCGAGGCCGGAAAGATCGGTACGCAGGATTTCCGGCGTGATCTCGCGCGTGAGGCCGCGCGTTTCCGGCGCGTCCCAGAGGCGGTAGCAGACCCCCGGTCCCGTACGCCCGGCCCGGCCCTGGCGCTGGTCGACCGAGGCGAGCGCGGCGCGCTCTGTTACAAGACGCGTGCGGCGCCCGGACGGATCGAATGCCGGCACACGGACAAGTCCGCTGTCGATAACGGTTGAGACGCCCTCAATTGTGATCGCGCTTTCGGCAATGTCCGTGGACAGAACGATCTTGCGTCTGCCGGGCACGGCGGGCCGGATCGCGGCGTCCTGCTCGGCCGGCGAAAGTGCGCCGTAGAGCGGGTAAAGCTCCGTATCCTGTGGCAGGCCGCGCGCCTCCAACTCCTCGTGGGTGCGGCGGATATCGCGCGCGCCGGGCAGGAAGGCGAGCACAGAACCATCGCTCTCACGCAAGGCCGCGTGCACGGCATCGGCCATGGCATCCTCCAGCCTGCCCTGGGGGCGGCCGCGATAGCGCGTCTCGACCGGGAAGGCCCGCCCGGCGCTTTCCACCACGGGGGCATCGAGCCGGCGGGCGAATTTCTCCGTGTCCAGCGTGGCCGACATGGCAATGAGCTTCAGGTCCTCGCGCAAGGCACTCTGGGTCTCCAGCGCCAGGGCAAGGCCGAGATCGGCGTTCAGCGAGCGCTCGTGAATCTCATCAAACAGCACCGCTCCGGTCCCGGACAATTCCGGGTCAGCCAGGATGCGCCGTGTAAAGAGGCCGTCGGTGATGACTTCGATGCGCGTGCGCGCAGAGACCTTTCTTTCAAGCCGCGTCGACAGGCCCACCGTCTCGCCGAGCCGTTCGCCGAGAAGCTCGGCCATGCGGGCGGCCGCCCCCCGCGCGGCGATGCGGCGCGGTTCGAGCACGAGGATGCGCCCGTCGATCAGGTCGAGCAGGTGCAGCGGCACGCCCGTGGTCTTGCCTGCGCCGGGCGGAGCGGCGAGCAAGAGGCGGTTGCCGGCCACAAGTGCGCCGGTGATCTCGCCGAGGGCGGACTGGATAGGCAGGTCAGTGCACAGGGCCATGGGCGCGGCTTAGCGCGATTTTAAGGTCTTGCCGACCGGGTTGGGGCAGGCCCCATGCGGTCAGGCCTTGGTCTTCTTCTTTTTCTTTTTCGAGGAGGTCTTGTCCTTGGCCCTGGCTTTCGCCTTGGGCTTGTCCTTGTCCTTGTCCTTGGCCTTCTTCTTCGCCGGTTTGGCCTTTTCCTCGACGGCTTCAGCCTCGGGCTCTGGTTCAGGCTCCGGTTCGGCGAAGGCCGACAGGTCGCGCAGCGGCTTGCCATCGGACTTGGCGTCGATCAGCGTGGTGAGCAGATCGATGAAGGCCGAGCGCCGGTTCTTGGCCAGCACCTTGATCAGCGCATCGTCCGCATTCGCCACAGCCGGCGCGGCCAGCGAGAGCGCGTTTTCGCCCTTGTCGGTGAGGCCGACCGATTTCGCGCGTGCATCCTCCGGGGACGGTCTGCGGAGAATCAGCCCGGAGGATTCCATCCGGTTCAGCATGTCGGCCAGGGTCGACCGGTCGATGCCAGTCAGCTCCACCAGGCGCGACTGGCTCGGTCCGTCTTCCTGGGATGTGGCCGCCAGCACGTTGAATTGCCGGAGGGTTATTCCCGCCTCCCGCAATGCTGCGGCTGACTCATTTGCGGCCAGCTGTTGTGCTCTGTGAAGGAGGTGACTGACCGAGATTGTCAAATCGAATGTACCTTGCCCGTTGTCTTGCGTGTCTGCTTCGCTCATTTTGCCCTTGCCCCGTAGGTCTGCCCAAGACCTGCATCAATGCCCGTTACCGCTATCGGATTCTGCCGTGGGCGGATCAACCAGTTTCTCCAATAACGCGATAGGTTGACGTTCAGATGACACAAGGTTTGACCCCTGAATTTCAGATGGAGATTCCGGAAGGTGATGAGAGGGAAAGACGGGTCTGCAGGCATTGTTCTTTCATAGACTATCAGAATCCGAAGATTGTTGCAGGTTCTGTTGTAACTTCCGGCGATCAAATCCTTTTGTGCCGGCGTGCGATTGATCCGCGCAAGGGGTATTGGACCCTGCCGGCCGGCTTCATGGAGCTCGGTGAAACCGCCGAAGACGCCGCCACACGCGAGGCTATGGAAGAGGCGTGCGCCCAGATTGAGATCGACCGCATCCTGTCGGTTTACTCGGTTCCGCGCATCGGACAGGTGCAGATCATGTTCCGCGCAGAGCTTGTCTCAGACATTGCCCCCGGGCCGGAAAGCCTGGAGGTCGCGCTGTTCGACTGGGCCGACATTCCGTGGGCGGAACTGGCCTTTCCAACCGTGGTCTGGGCGCTCACCCATTTTGCCCAGACGCGCGGGCAGACGGGGTTTGCGCCTTTTCTCAATCCGCCGGGGACTGAGGCGCTGACTCACTGACCTCGCCATCGGGCTGGCGCAGGTGTTTCAGCATCAGGGGCACATTCGCTGCGCCGAAGAGGAAGGTGATGACCATATTGCCGAGCTTCCAGTTGGCCCACACGCCCTGGGCGTCCTTCTCGCCAAAGTTCAGGCCGGCGAAGGAATAGGGCTCGCATGGCGCCAGCTGTACCCCGAAGACCGGCATGCATTGTTCTGCCACCGGAGCAAAGGTGCGGTAGAGATATTCATTCCACACTGCCATGGCGATGAAAAAGAGGCCCCAGCGGATGGCAAGCTGGCGCCAGGCCTGGTCCGGCATGTCGAACACGGATTTGAACATTGCCTTCCAGACATTCTGCCCGAACAGCATCGGGAAGAAGATCAGACTGGCGAGGAAAAGGTTCTGCAGCGTGACCTTCACATAGAGGTAGGCCTCGTTCTTGCCGACAATGCCGAGCACACCGAAGAAGCCGACCGTCAGGGAAGATACGATCAGGAAGGGCGGCACAGGCTCGCCCCTGATCAGCTTCCGGACAATGATTCCCACCGTCAGGATGACCAGCGCGCCGGTCGCCCAGAACAGGGCATCATAGGTCAGGAACCCGCCTTCCGGCTGGATCATGCGCAGCCCGTTATAGACGAGCACGAAGGCGATGACGGGGACGAGATCGCCCCAGATCTGGTTGGCCTTGTCTGCGGTGGTGGCCACATCGGATTTCAAATCGTTCATGTCGTCTTTTACGCACCAAGCGCGCGCCTGGATGCAAGCTTTTCCTGCACGAAGCTGCGGATCCCGGCGATATTCAGCGCAAGGAGCACCCCGGCATAGGTTACCGCGCCGGCGCCGGCCTCGGCGAACAATTGCGGCCAACCGCCGAAATCCGGCACCAGCCAGACGGCAGGCGCCATGGCCGCGGCGGCGAGGGAAATGCCGGCCAGATCGGCTACCGGCCAGGGGAAGGGCACCAGCCGCCGGCCGACCAGAGAGAGCAGTGCGAGGCCCACGCCATAGCTGATAACCGTGGCGTAGACCGCGCCCATCAGGCCCACCGCTGGCAGGAGAAGAAGGTTCAGCGCGATGTTGAGCCCGGCGGGCACCAGCATCAAAAGCGCGCGCAGGCGCGTGCTGTGGGCGAGCTGGAAGGCCTCGCTGGCATAGTGGATCATCAACCCGTTGAGCAGGCCGGCAAAGGCGATCCACGGGATGATATGGATGGCCTGTTCGCGCACCGCCTCGCCGACCATGGCCTCGCCGAGCGGCTGGGCGGTGAGGGCAAGCCCCGTGGCGGCGGGCACGCCGAGCAGGAACAGGGTACGGATGAGATTGCCCGCGGCATCGCGCGCGCCGTCTGCGCCGAGGCGTTCATAGGCGGCCATGATCTGCGGCGAGGCGGCGAGCGCTGGCCAGGCACACAGCATCAGCACTGTCTTGTCAGCCACGCCATATCCGGCGGCATAGGCGCCCACGGAAGCTTCGCCGAGAAAGGCCGCGATCAGGAAACGGTCGGAAGCCGACAGCACGATATCGAGCAGGAGCGCGGCAGCGATGGGAAAGCCATAGCCCATCCATGCACGCGAGGTTTCGCGGTTGGCATGTCCGCCGCGGGTCGATTTGTGCAGGAAGATCGCCTCGCGCAGAGCGACGAGGACGGCGGCCACCGCCATTCCGATCAGCGGTGCGGCTGCGCCAAGATCGAAGGCCCAGGCGATCAGCGCGCCAGCGATGAAGCCGCCGAGCACACGGAAGGTCTCGCTCATGGAATAGCGCGCCACGCGGTGACCGGCCCGGTGGGCCTCCAGCGCCATCTGGATCACCGTATTGGTGATCATCAGCACACCGATCCAGGGCAGGGCGGCGCCATAGCCCGGCAGGTGCGACAGTGCGATCCAGACAAGGCCAAGCACGGTCAGCCCGGCGATGAGGGATCGGCGCATCATGACGAGGGCCAAGGCATAGTGGTCGGCCAGCGTGCCTTCCTCGCGGGCGCGCGCGGCGAAGCGGTAGTTGGCCGCCTCCACCCAGGTCAGCGTCAGGGTGTGGACCAGCGCGAGGATCGAGATCAGCAGCGCATAGCGGCCATAGGCCTCCGCACCGAGCAGCCGTGTAAAGACATACACCCCGCCAAACGAGGCCAGCGCGCTGGCCAGCTTGGCTGGGGCATATCCGGTGAGATGGCGCAGGAAGGGCATTGCTGCTCCATAGCGCGAAAGCGCGCAAATCCGGTTAACCGGTTACCTGCAATAACACCAATCCGGTCGCAAGCACGGCGGCTGCGATGGTGCGGCGGAGGCCAAATCCTTCCTTCAGGAACAGCCAGCCGAGCAGGGCGGCGAAGACCACGGCGGTCTCGCGCAGGGCCGAGACCCGGGCCACCTCCATCAGGCTGATGGCATAAAGCGCCGCGCCGAAAGAGAGCACGGAAACCCCGCCTGCCAGCAGGCCGGGGCGCAGGGTCGCGCGGCCGGCCTCGATCAGGGCGCCACGGCGGGTGACGATGGCGGTGAGGGTGATCATCACCGGGTCGAGCAGGAACAGCCAGACGATATAGGTGAACGGCGTGGGTGCGATGCGCACGCCATGTCCGTCGGCGACGGAATAAAGCGCGATACCGAGCGCGGTCCCGCCGGCCCAGAAAAGGGCCGAGGCATCCGGATGGCGCCGGAAACTGCCCCCGCCGCTCGGCATGCCGAAGAACATCACCGCGCTGGCGGCCAGCACCAGGCCGAAGATTGCAATCGGCGAGAGCGCCTCGCCCAGGATCAACCAGGCAAAGAGGCCTGTGAGCAGCGGCGCGGCCCCGCGCATCACCGGGAAGACGAGAGACAGGTCTCCTCGGTGCAGGGCGCGGATCATGCAGCCCTGATAGAAGAAATGCGCCGGCAGGGAAAAGCCCAGCGCCCGCCATGTCGCCATGTCGGGCGGGGCGACGAAAAAGGCCGCCGGCGAGACGATCACCGCTGCTGCGAGCGCCATGCTGACCCGCGTGGCAAGGATATCCCCGCCGCGCTTGACCGCCACATTCGCGACCGCGAGCGTGACTGCAGAGAACAGTCCGAGAAGGATGGGCAGGAGGGTCGAACTCATTCGCACTCCATCCGGCGCGCCGGGCCGGAAGTCCAGCCGCTTCAAGCGCTTCCCAAGCGGCAGGCGCGGCGATACACCGCCAGGGATGAGTGTGGCGTCCATCCTCTTTCCGCTGCCCCTGCCGGAACCCTTTGACTATGAGGTGCCAGAGGGCCTGAGCGCGCCGCCGGGCAGCTATGTCACCGCGCCGCTGGGCAAGCTGGAACGCACCGGCGTGGTCTGGGCGGTGGGCGAGGCCGGCGAGGGGCGCAAGCTGAAGGCGATCTCTTCGGTACTGCCGGCCCGGCCCATGCCGGACGGCATGCGTGCCTTTATCGACTTTGCCGCGAAATACACGGTGAACCCGCCCGGCAATGTGCTGGCCATGGCCCTGCGGGCGCGCGGTGCACTGCACCCTTCGCCGACAGAGACAGTCTACCGGTTGGCCGGCGCGCCACCGGCGCGGATGACTCCGGCGCGCGAGGCGGTGCTGGCCGCGATTGAGCCGCACGAGGCGCTGAGCGGCGCGGAGCTGGCCGAGCGGGCGGGCGTGTCGGCGGGCGTCATCAAGGGCCTCGTTGAGGCCGGCAGCCTTCAGGCACTGAAACGCGCCGTGGATGCGCCCTATCCCCCGCCGGACCCGGACGGGAAGGGCTTCGACCTCACCGCCGAGCAGGCGGCCGCCGCTGAGGCCCTGACGGGTGCGATTTCAGCCGACGGGTTTTCGCCCTTCCTGCTCGATGGCGTCACCGGTTCGGGCAAGACGGAGGTTTATTTCGAGGCAATCGCCGCCGCCCTGCACCGCGCGCCCGAGGCCCAGGTGCTGGTCCTGCTGCCGGAGATCGCGCTGACCCAGGCCATCCTTGAGCGGTTTGAGAAGCGCTTCGGCGCCGCCCCCGTGCCCTGGCATTCCGGCCTTGCCGACAAGGAACGCCGCCGGGCCTGGCGCGAGGTGAATGAAGGCCGCGCGCGGATCGTGGTCGGCGCGCGCTCGGCCCTGTTCCTGCCCTTCCAGAACCTGAAACTCATCATCGTGGATGAGGAGCATGACGGCTCCTACAAGCAGGAAGACGGGGTGACATATCATGCCCGCGACCTGGCCGTGATGCGCGCCAAGCTCGCCGGGGCGGAGGTGGTGCTGGCGTCCGCCACACCGGCGCTGGAAAGCACGGTCAATGCCGAGCAGGGCCGGTTCGGGCACCTGAAGCTCGCGGCCCGGCCCGGTGCCGCGCGCCTGCCGGATGTGGAGTTGATCGACCTGCGCGCAGAGCCGCCGGAAAAGGGCCACTGGCTCTCCCCGCGCCTGACCGAGGCCATGGCGGAAACCTTCCTGGCCGGCGAGCAGAGCCTCCTCTTCCTGAACCGGCGCGGCTATGCCCCACTCATTCTCTGCAAGGCGTGCGGGGAGAAGCTGAAAAGCCCCGGCACGGACAGCTGGCTCACCGAGCACCGCTATACCGGGCGGCTGATGTGCCATCTCACCGGCTGGTCGATGCCCAAGCCGACCCATTGCCCGAAATGCGGTGCGGAAGGGTCTCTGACCGGGATTGGCCCCGGTGTGGAACGTGTGGCGGAAGAGGCCCGCCTTCTGTTACCAGATGCCCGGATCGCGATTTTCAGTTCTGACACTGTTCAGACCGGGGCCGATACACGGGCCCTCATTGATCGCATGGCCGATGGCGAGGTGGATGTGCTGATCGGCACCCAGATCGTCGCCAAGGGCCACAACTTTCCGGGTCTCACCCTGGTCGGCGTGGTGGACGCTGATTCCGGCATGAAGGGCGGCGACCTGCGCGCCGGCGAGCGGACCTTCCAACTGCTTAGTCAGGTGGCGGGCCGCGCAGGGCGGGCGGAAAAGCCCGGCCGCGCCCTGATCCAGACCTATGATCCGGACAACCCGGCCATGATCGCCCTGTCGCTGGGTGACCGCGACGGCTTCCTCGCCATTGAGCGCGATGTGCGCGCCGAGCTTGGCATGCCGCCTTTCGGGAGAATGGCGGCGATCATCCTCTCGGCGCCCTCGCCGGAGATGGTTCAGGAGGCCGGTCTCGCCATCGCCCGAGCTGCCCCGCATGGCGAGGGGATCGAGGTCTATGGCCCGGCCGAGCCGCCGATCGCCATCCTGCGCGGGCGCCATCGCCGGCGTTTTCTGGTCAAGGCGCCGCGCCAGGTGGATCTGTCGGCTTATATGGCCGATTGGGTTCGACGGTTGAAATTGCCGGCCGCTGTGCGCATGAATGTTGATATCGATCCGTATTCGTTTCTTTAGAGACCGCTGACGTGGCGGCATGGCACACTTGTGCCAATCCGCCGCAACTTCCACCCTTTGGCCATGTTGTCAGAGGAAATCAGGGGTGCTAAGCCCCGCCAAAATTCAGGGGCGCCGGGCTCGGATTTGAGCCCCGCCCGGATATTTCCCCGGGCAGACCGCCCAGAACCAGACGGACACCGCCTTGGCCAACGCCCCGACCAGACAAGCCAGCGAAGCCGCGCAGCGCTATGCCAGTGCCCTGTTTGAACTGGCACAGGACAAGGGACAATTGTCCGAAGTCCATCGCAGCTTTACCGATTTCGCCGCGCTGATCCGCGAGAATGAAGACCTCTCGCGCCTGATCGCCTCGCCGGCTTTCTCGCGCGACGACAAGAAGGCCGCGCTGCTGGCCATCGCCGATTCCGCCGGCGTGAGCCCGCTGGTGAAGAACATGCTCGGCGTGATGGCCGAGAATGGCCGCGCGCGCGAGATCCCGGGCGCCCAGCGCGCCTTCGATATTCTCTATGCCAATCAGCGCGGCGTGAAGCGCGCGATGGCCCGTACCGCAAAATCGATGAGCGCCGACCAGCGCGCCCGGCTCGAAGGCATCCTTGCCAAGGCCGTGGGCGGTGAGGTCGAGCTTTCAGAAGAAGTCGATGAGAGCCTGATCGGCGGCATCCAGCTGCAGATCGGCTCGACGCTGGTGGATGCCAGCCTCGCCGCAAAATTAGACCGTATGAATTCCGCGATGAAGGGAGCTTGAGCTCTATGGATATCAGCGCCGCTGAAATCTCTGGCATTCTGAAACGCCAGATCGAAAACTTCGGTGTGGAGGCGGAAGTCTCCGACGTCGGCCAGGTTCTGTCCGTTGGCGACGGTATCGCCCGTATCTATGGCCTCGACAGCGTCCAGGCCGGTGAGATGGTCGAGTTCGACGGCGGGGTGAAGGGCATGGCCCTGAACCTGGAAAGCGACAATGTCGGCGTCGTGATCTTCGGCGACGACCGCGGCATCAAGGAAGGCGACACCGTCAAGCGCCTCGGCGAGATCGTGGCCGCTCCGGTGGGCAAGGGCCTGCTCGGTCGTGTGGTCGATGCCCTTGGCAACCCGATCGATGGTGGCCCGGCCGTGGATGCCGACAGCCGTAACCGCGTGGACGTGAAGGCCCCGGGCATCATTCCCCGCAAATCGGTGCACGAGCCGATGATGACCGGCATCAAGGCCATTGACGGCATGATCCCCGTCGGTCGCGGCCAGCGCGAGCTGGTGATCGGCGACCGCCAGACTGGCAAGACCGCGATCTGCGTCGACACCATCCTGAACCAGAAGAAAACCAACGAAGCGGCCAAGGATGACAGCGAAAAGCTGTTCTGCATCTATGTCGCCGTCGGCCAGAAGCGCTCGACCGTCGCCCAGGTGGTGAAGACCCTGCGCGACCGTGGCGCACTGGATTACACGATCATTGTCGCGGCCACCGCGTCGGAGCCGGCGCCGCTGCAATACATCGCGCCTTACACCGCCTGCACCATGGCGGAATATTTCCGCGACAATGGCATGCACGCGCTGATCATCTATGACGACCTGTCCAAGCAGGCCGTGGCCTATCGCCAGATGTCGCTGCTGCTGCGCCGCCCGCCGGGCCGCGAAGCCTATCCGGGCGACGTATTCTATCTCCACTCGCGTCTGCTTGAGCGCGCGGCGAAGATGAATGACGACAATGGCGCGGGCTCGCTGACGGCGCTGCCGATCATCGAAACCCAGGCCAATGACGTGTCGGCCTATATCCCGACCAATGTGATCTCGATCACCGATGGCCAGATCTTCCTGGAAACCGACCTCTTCTACCAGGGCATCCGCCCGGCCGTGAACGTCGGCCTCTCGGTGTCGCGTGTGGGCTCTGCCGCCCAGACCAAAGCGATGAAGAAGGTTGCCGGCTCGATGAAGGGCGAACTCGCGCAGTATCGCGAGATGGCCGCCTTCGCGAAATTCGGCTCCGATCTCGATGCCGCCACCCAGAAGCTGCTCAATCGTGGCGCGCGCCTGACCGAGCTGCTCAAGCAGCCGCAGTACAGCCCGCTGCTGATGGAAGAGCAGGTCTTCGTGATCTATGCCGGTACGCGCGGTTATCTCGACGGCATCAAGCTGGAGAATGTGACGCGCTACGAAGCTGAGCTGTTGACCCATATCCGTAGCCAGAAAGCCGATCTCCTGGCCAAGATCGCCAAGGAAAAGGCGCTGACCGACGAGATCGAAGCCGGCATCAAGGAAACGCTGGACGACTTCACGAAGAACTTCGCGTAAGGCCGAAAGACGGGACAGGTAGTGCTGAATGGCTAGCCTCAAGGAACTCAAGGGCCGGATCTCTAGCGTGAAATCCACGCAGAAGATCACCAAGGCCAAGCAGATGGTCGCCGCGGCCAAGCTGCGCCGTGCCCAGGAAGCGGCCGAGGCATCGCGCCCCTACGCCGAACGGCTGGCGGCAGTGATCGCCAACCTGTCGGCGGCCACCGGGGCGGATGGTTCAGGCCCGAAACTGCTTTCGGGCACCGGTGCCAGCGACACCCATCTGGTGCTCGTAATGACGGCGGAACGCGGCCTGTGCGGCGGTTTCAACGCCAACACGGTGAAGCGCGCGCGCACGCTGATCGATGAGTTGCGCGCCGAAGGCAAGACCGTGAAGGTGATCACCATCGGCAAGAAGGGCCGCGAACAGCTCGGCCGCGAATATGGCGACCTGTTCATCGACCATGTCGACCTGTCGGATGTGAAGCAGAACGATTTCACCGAAGCCGCCCTCGGCCTCGGCCGCGAACTGACCCGTCTCTATGAAGAGGGTGAGTTCGACGTGGCTTCGCTGGTCTATTCCCGCTTCAAGTCGGTGCTCAGCCAGGTGCCGACCGTGCAGCAGGTGATTCCGGCCACGCCGCCGGAAGACGCCGAGGTGATCGACCTGCAGGGTGCGATCTACTCCTATGAGCCGTCCGAAGAGGAAATCCTCGAAACGCTGCTGCCGCGCTATATCAACACCCAGCTCCTGTCGGCCATGCTGGAAAGCGCCGCTGGCGAGCAGGCCGCCTCAATGACCGCCATGGACAATGCCACGCGCAATGCCGGCGACCTGATCGATAGCCTGTCGCTGCAATACAACCGGGCCCGTCAGGCTCAGATCACCAAGGAGCTGATCGAGATCATCTCCGGGGCGGAGGCGCTGTAAGATGGCATTCTGGGTCTACGAGAATTTCGGCAACAAACGCGCGCGCATCCATGATGGCGCCTGCCGCTATTGCAATGACGGTCAGGGCGTCGGTGGCGATCAGACCAATGACGACGACAAGTGGCATGGCCCCTTCGCCACCTTCCTGGAGGCGGAAGCCACAGCAGAAGGCCTCGGCCAGAAGGACACGCGTCCTTGTGGGGTCTGCAAGCCGCACGAAATGGTCGAGGCGCCCGCCGCCGCGCCCGAAAGCCTTGTCATGGAGGCGCCGAGCAAGCCTGCTCCGGCCGCCAAGGCCTCCGCTACACCGAAACAAAAATCCGCTCCAAAGGAGACGCCCCGCATGAGTACGTCCGCCAATGTCAAAGGCCAGATTTCCCAGGTCATCGGCGCTGTTGTCGATGTGGAGTTCGACGGTCAGCTGCCCGCCATCCTGAACGCCCTGGAAACCGAGAACAACGGCTCGCGTCTCGTGCTTGAAGTGGCACAGCACCTGGGCGAGAACACCGTGCGCACCATTGCCATGGACTCCACTGAGGGTCTCGTGCGCGGTCAGGATGTGGTCGACACCGGCGGCCCGATCGTCGTGCCCGTCGGCCCGGCCACCCTCGGGCGCATCATGAACGTGATCGGCGAGCCGATCGATGAGCGCGGCCCGGTGGAAACCGAACTGCGCGCGCCGATCCACGCCCAGGCGCCGGACTTCATCGACCAGTCGACAGAAGCGGAAATCCTCGTTACCGGCATCAAGGTCATCGACCTCCTGTGCCCCTACACCAAGGGCGGCAAGATCGGCCTGTTCGGCGGCGCGGGCGTCGGCAAGACCGTGCTGATCCAGGAGCTGATCAACAATATCGCCAAGCTGTTCGGCGGCTATTCGGTGTTTGCCGGGGTCGGCGAGCGGACCCGTGAGGGCAACGATCTTTATCACGAGATGCAGGACGCCAAGGTGATCAATCTTGGCGGGGAAAGCCGCGCCACGCTGGTCTATGGCCAGATGAACGAGCCTCCGGGCGCGCGTGCCCGCGTCGCCCTGGCCGGCCTCGCCCAGGCGGAGTATTTCCGCGACGAGGAAGGCAAGGACGTCCTCTTCTTCGTCGACAATATCTTCCGTTTCACCCAGGCCGGTTCGGAAGTGTCGGCCCTGCTCGGCCGTATCCCGTCTGCCGTGGGCTACCAGCCGACGCTGGCCACCGATATGGGCGCCCTGCAGGAGCGCATTACCTCGACCACCAAGGGTTCGATCACCTCGGTGCAGGCCATCTACGTGCCTGCCGACGACCTCACCGACCCCGCTCCGGCTACCTCGTTTGCCCACCTCGACGCGACCACGGTGCTCAATCGCGCCATCGCCGAGAAGGGCATCTATCCGGCCATTGACCCGCTCGACTCCACCTCGCGGATCATGGACCCGCAGATTGTCGGTGAGGAGCACTACCAGGTTGCGCGCGGCGTGCAGGAAATCCTGCAGCGCTACAAGGAACTGCAGGACATCATCGCCATTCTCGGCATGGACGAGCTGTCCGAAGAGGACAAGCTGGTCGTGGCGCGCGCGCGGAAAGTGGAGCGTTTCCTGAGCCAGCCCTTCGACGTGGCCGAGGTGTTCACCGGCTCGCCGGGTGTGCAGGTGCCGCTGGAAGAGACGATTGCCGGCTTCAAGGGCCTCATCGCGGGTGAGTTCGACCACCTGCCCGAGCAGGCTTTCTACATGGTCGGCTCAATGGAAGAGGCCAAGAAAAAGGCCGAGAAGATGCTGGCGGACGCGTAAGTAGAAGAGGAATGCAACAGCTGATCGATCAAGCAATCAGCGTATTTGTGGGGCTCTGCATACCAGAGGTATCGGGCGGAGCCATCAAGCATCAGATGAGCTTGGATCAGTTTCAAAAGGCCAGCCCGGAAGAACGCCAGAGACAGGACGCCAATGATCACGAGGACTTGTTCCTAATCGGCGCGTCCAATCCGAGGGCTATTTGGTTGAGTATGGAGGGACCATACTGCCGGGTTTATTCTGAAGCTGGCGACAAAATAGAGGTTCGCGAAAAGCTCGCAGCGTCATTGACACGCTATGGTGCCGAGTTGGAACGGATCGATGACAGTCAAGCTGATATCTGGCGAGGCTCTGTTACTCTGACAGAGCTAGATACTGTAAATGTGGTGCTTTCCCAGAGAGCGGGGAACGCCGAAGGGTTTCACATGTCGGCGTTTCGTAGTCGACATAGTCCACGGTGATAGATAATGGCCGATACGCTTCACTTCTCTCTCGTCTCGCCTGCCAGGGAACTGTTCTCCGGCGAGGTGGCGCATGTCATCGCGCCGGGCACCGAAGGCCAGTTCGGCGTGCTGCCGAAACATGCGCCCTTCATGACCACGCTGAAGAACGGCGTGGTCCAGGTGCTGCGTCCGGGCAAGGAAGACATGCGCATCTTTGTGCGTGGCGGCTTTGCCGATGTCACGCCGGCGGGACTTACCATCCTGGCCGAGGAAGCTGTGGACCTGGCCGAGGCCGACAAGGCCAAGCTCCAGGCCGAGCTGGAAGAAACCCAGATCGAGCTGAAATCGCATAGTGCCGGCGATGGCGCCCATGTCCGCCTGGAAGAGCATATCGCCTATCTGGAAGATCTCTGCGCGGCACTCTGACAGGTGATTTTTCACCACTTGCCCGCGATTTGACCGCGGGCTAGCGCAAACAGCCAGGCCGGTCTGGCCCCGACCGCGTCTAGAAACTTCCCGACAGCCCGATTGTCAGGATGTGGCCGAAATTCCGGTCGAAGGCATAGTTCTCGATGACCGGTCCTGAGCGGTCGGGGGAATAGATCGCGCGTTCTTCCTTGTCGGTGGAATCCACAAGATTGCCGAGCCGGATGAACCCCTTGGCGCCGAACAGGTCCTTGTGCTCAAGCTCGATCCAGACAAACGGCTGGGTTTGAGTATATCGGTAGGTTTCGTCCAGGCGGAAGGAGCGGTCGTCACGGAATTGATCGCCAGCCAGGAGCAGTGCGAAATCGGTTGAGGGAATATCCCAGCGGATCTCGGCGAAGACATAGCTGACATCGTTGAAACTGATCGGCCGGTCGCGCCCGGTGACGGGGTCGGTCACCGAAGAGGTTCCCGCTTCGCCCTGCAGTTCCACCTGTACGCCCGTGAGACCGAACCGGTCGAGATTCAGCGTGACATTGCCGGAGACGCCGCTGCGGGTGGCGTGATCAATATTGCCGGGACCCTGGCCGCCGCCGGGCAGGGGCACGAGATCGACAAGGTCCTCGATCTCTTCATGGAACACGGTGAACTCGAGCGCGCCGAGATCGCCATATTTGCGATCGATCTCCGCCTCGATGCGCCAGGTCTGGTCGGGGACGATGTTCCGGTTGGCGCCACTGTCATTGCCAATGTTGATGTCCTGGCTGGCGACGAAGTCGAAGAAATCGAGCTGGCCGACCTTGCGTTCCAGGCGCAGCTTGAGGTCGGTCGTGTCCGACCAGGCCCAGGTCGCCGACAGATAGCCCTTGGGCCGGATGAAGCTCTCGCTCTGGCTGTCGGCGCCGACTTCGGAGGAAAGCTCGGAGACCTCCCCGCCGAGCGAGACCTGGACGTCGAGGCGCTCGCCCAGCGGGCGCGAATGGGTCACGCTCAGCTCGTAGCGGTTTTCCTCCACCAGGGTGGGCGTGTCGCGCGTGTCGAGCAGTTCCTCACCGGACGCCAGCATGGTGAACAGCGAGGCGCCAGCATCAAGCCGGTTATAGGCGCTTTCGGCAGCGATCTGCCAGTCGCGTCCTTCACGCCAGGACCAGTCATACTCAGCGCGCAGGATGCCTTCGTTTTCGATATAGTCCTCATCCAGCCGGATACCGTCGCGGAAGGCGAAGCTGTCGGCATCGCGCACCGTCACGCGACGCCGGTAGCGGCTGTCCTCGTGCCGATAAAGGCCGATCAGCTTCATCCGCCCGCCGAGCAGGGGCAGGGCATAGTCGCCGCTGAGCTCGGTGTTCCACTCATCCTCGCCGCGCCGATAGGTACGGTGGATTGCCGGTTCGCCGGTCGCTTCGCGCGTGCCGCGCAGGCGGTTATTGTAGTCAAAGAGGGCATAGGAGGCGTTGAGATTGGCCTCATGGCCCGAAGATGGGGTCCATGTCAGGCCCAGCGAGCCCTCAAGATAGTTTTCGTTGCCTTTCAGGTCCTCATTACGCTCTTCCAGGAGTGTACCGTCGGCGGCGGTAACATATTCCGGTCCGTTGTGGCCGAACCGGTTGGCCCCATTGTCCAGCCCGACGGTCCATTCCAGGTCTCCGGTTTCCCCGCTCACGGAGATGCTGCCATCTATGAGGACTGGTTCAAGGCGCTCGCGGATCCGCACCTGATTGTCCCACACGCCCGACACCGCGCCGCCCTTTGTGATCACGTTCACAACTTGTCCGGACAGGCCCGGAATCCCGAGGCTGGCAGCGTCCACCAGTTCCAGGCGTTCGACCCGGCCGACCGGAATACGGCTGAGTGCGTCGAGCGTGTCGGTCGACTTTCCTGACAAGCGCTTGCCGTTGATCAGGACATTGCTGCTGGCCTGGCCCAGGCCGCGTCCGCCCGAGGTGTTCTCGATCTGGAATCCGGGCACTTCACGCACCAGATCCTTGGCGGTTTGCGGGGAGAACCGCGCAAAGTCAGCCGGCGTGAAAACTGTCCCACTTGCAATGGGTTCGATTGTCTGGGCGTGCACCGACAAAGCGGTCAGTGCGGCCACGGCCGAGAGGCCGGCCAGTCTCTTGGCCATGAATAATTCCTCCGGCAACGCAATCCTACCCGTTGCCTTTGGAACGGAATGAGGTTTACTAGTAAACTACAAATGTAGCGCCGAAGCGATTTTCGACTACAACTGTGGTCGATATGTCACGCTCGCGCCGTTTTTACCCTTCATGAAGCCCTTGTCGGAATCATTCTCTCAAGGATCGGAAGGAACCAGCATGAAACGCGTTGCAGTGGTCTATGGGGGCTGGTCGTCGGAGCGCGAGATCTCCATCAGTTCGGGCACGCAGATGGCCCGCGCCGCGCGACAGGCGGGCTATGAGGTCATCGAGGTGGACGCCACCCGTCAGCTCGCCCGCCAGCTTGAGGCGGCCGAGCCCGACGTGATCCTCAACGGCCTGCACGGGCCCTGGGGCGAGGATGGCTGCGTGCAGGGCCTGTTCGAGATTCTCGGCATTCCCTACAGCCATTCCGGCGTTGCGGCTTCTGCGGTCGCCATGGACAAGCGCAAGTCCAAGGCGGTGTACGCCCAGTATGGCATCGACATCGCCGAGGACCGGCCCGTCACACGCGCTGAGGCCGCTGCCGCGCATGTGCTCGAACCGCCCTATGTGATCAAGCCCGTGGCCGAAGGATCGAGCTTCGGCGTGGTGATCGTGCGCGAGGGCACAAACGGTCCACCCCAGCAGCTCCTGTCGGAAGACTGGGCCTATGGCGACAATCTCATGGCGGAAAAATACATCCCCGGACGCGAGCTTTCGGTGGGCGTGATCGGCGACCGGCCGATTGCTGTCACCGAGATCACGACCTTAAGGGAGTTTTACGATTTTGATGCAAAATATGCAGCTGGTGGATCGCGCCATACCGTGCCCGCAGACCTGCCCAAACGGGTAGAAGAGGCCGCCCTGGAAGCCAGTTTGAAGGCTCACCGGGCGCTTGGCTGCCGCGGCGTGACGCGATCGGATTTTCGCTATGACGAGGAAAAGGACCGGCTTGTGATCCTGGAGACCAATACCCAGCCTGGCATGACGCCCACCTCGCTGGTGCCGGAACAGGCCGCCTATAAGGGTATGGCCTTCGAGGATCTCGTGGCCTGGATGATCGAGGATGCGTCATGCCCAAGATAGAGCAAAGCGCCAAATCCCGCGGCAAGGGTGCCGCAAAAACAAAGCCCAAGCGTCACGCCGAGCCCGTGCCGAGCTTTGCCGACGAGGATGTCAGCGTTTCGTCTGTCCTGTTCGGCTTGGTGATGATTGCCGCGCTGGTCGTGGCGACGGCGGCCTTCATGGGCGGCTCGCTCAGCCAGATCGGCTCCAAGGTCGACAATACCACCGACACCATGGCCCGCTCGGTCGGTCTGGCGGTGTCCAGCGTGCGCGTGGTCGGCCTTGATCATGACCCTGTGCTGAAAAGCGATGTGCGCGCGGCCGCCATGGTCGAGCCGGGCGAGAACATGTTTCGTGCCGACCCGCAGGCGATCCGCGCCCGCGTCGAAGCCACTCGCAAGGTCGTGAATGTACGCATCCACCGCCTCTGGCCCGATCAGATCGTGATCATGGCCGACGCCGCCGAACCCATGGCGCTCTATCATGACGGCGAGGACTGGCGCGTGATCGACACGCTGGGCCGCACGCTCGACGACGATCCGCTCGAACATGCCGGCCTGCCGCGCCTGACCGGCGAGGGCGCCCCCGCTGCCGCGCTTGATCTGGTTGTCCAGCTCGACATGGTGCCAGAGCTTGCCGGGGAGCTTGCCTATGCCGAGCGCGTGGCCGAACGCCGCTGGAACCTGCACATGGAAAGCGGCACGATCGCCCTGATGCCGCGCGATGTCGAGCTTGGCGACGCGCTGGTGCGCCTCGACAATCTGCAATTCGACACCGACCTCGCTGATCGCGGCCTTGCCCGCCTCGACCTGCGCCAGCGCGGACCGGTCTATCTCACACCAGCGGCGCAACCGCGCCAGGAAGGACAAGCCTGACATGTCGAGCCTGCCGCAACGCCGGGCCGCCCGTGGCCTGCCCGCACAGGGTGAACTTGCCGCTGCGCTGGATATCGGCGCGTCCAAGGTCACCTGCCTGATCGGCCGGGTTGACGCCAGCAAGTCTGAGGGCTTTTCGCTGATCGGCGGCGGGCGCCAGCAGTCACGTGGCTTCACCGGCGGCGCGATCACCGACATGGAGAGCCTTGAACGCACCGTACGCCTCGCCGTGGAAGACGCCGAGCGCCAGGCTGGACAGCGAATCGGATCGGTGCGGCTGGGCATCACCGGGCCGAAGGTGAAAAGCACACTGGTTTCGGCCACGCTCGCCCCGTCGGGGCGCGAGATCACCCCGCGCGACATGCGCCGGGTCCAGGCCAAGGCGCTGGCGACGCTTGAACAGAAGGGCGGGCAGATCCTGGCGGTCTACCCCGTGGCCTACCGCATCGATGACCAGGATGGTGTGCGCGAGCCGGCCGGCATGGTGGCCGAGACCCTTGGCGTGCTCCTGAATGTTGTCACCGCGCCGGTCTCGCTCGTGCGCAATCTCAATGAATGCCTCACGCGCGCCCACCTTAAAGTGGAGCGGATGGTGCCGTCTTCGATTGCCAGCGGCTATGGCACGCTGATCGAGGATGAGCGCGACAATGGCGCGATCTGCATCGACATGGGCTCGGCCGTGACGGCGGTGTCGGTCTTTATCCATGGCGCGCCGGCCCATCTGGATCTCATCGGCGTTGGCGGCGGGCATGTCACCGCCGATCTCGCCCAGGGCCTCGGGACGACCTTCGCTGCCGCCGAGCGGATGAAGACGGTCTACGGCCAGGCCAATTTCGGCGCGCCGGGTCTGGCCGAGCGCATCGAATGCCCCCGCCTTGGCGATGATGGCCGGCTGAACGCGGTGCGCATGCCGCGCGCGGAGCTGACCAAGATCATCGCCCCGCGTGTGGAGGAGATGTTCGAGCTGATCCACAAGCGCCTGATGGCGTCGCGCCTGCGCGGAGCCTTGCCGAGACGCACCGTACTCACTGGCGGTGCGAGCCAGCTTCCGGGTGTGCGCGAGGTTGCCGGACGCGTCATGGGCATGCCAATCAGGCTCGGACGGCCCGTTCATGCTGAAATTCTTGGCGAAAGCCTGGCAACACCGGGTTTTTCGACGGTCTCAGGTCTGCTAACCTATGGATTGAAGGGTATTCCTGACGTCGCATGGGCCGGGGCGGCGCAGGGCATTCCCGGGGTCGGAGGCCCCGGAGGGCGTGTGAACAGGACCTGGACCTGGCTGAAAGAAAATTTCTGACCGAAAGCGGGATCACTTAACCCGTTTTTAGGGGCGGAACGGTCAGTTTCATTTCCAACAGGCTCACACGCTCAGGCGTAGATTTCTTGGAAGGCGACCAGATAGATGACCGAAGAACTCAAACCCCGCATTGTCGTGTTCGGCGTCGGCGGTGCTGGCGGCAACGCCGTCGACAACATGATCGAGGCCAACCTGCAAGGCGTTGAGTTCGTTGTCGCCAACACAGACAGCCAGGCGCTCCTGCGCTCGAAGACAAACAATCGCATCCAGCTCGGCCCGGAAACCACCGGCGGCCTCGGTGCCGGGGCGCGCCCCGATATCGGTGCTGCGGCGGCCGAAGAGAGTGAAGACGAAATCTCCAAGGCCCTTGAGGGTGCCCATATGGTGTTCGTCGCAGCCGGTATGGGCGGTGGCACCGGCACCGGCGCGGCCCCGGTCATCGCCAGGGTCGCCCAGGAAAAAGGCATTCTCACCGTCGCCGTGGTGACCAAGCCTTTCGGGTTCGAGGGCAATCGTCGTATGCGCATGGCCGAAGAGGGCCTGAGGGAAATGCAGAGTTCGGTCGACACCATGATCGTGGTGCCGAACCAGAACCTGTTCCGCGTCGCAAACGAGCGCACCACCTTCGCCGATGCCTTCCGCATGGCCGATGATGTGCTCTATTCCGGCGTGCGCGGCATCACCGACCTGATGGTCATGCCGGGCCTGATCAATCTCGACTTTGCCGATGTCCGCTCCATCATGCACGGCATGGGCACCGCGATGATGGGTATGGGCGAGGCCGCGGGCGAAACCCGCGCCCTGGAAGCGGCCCGCCAGGCCATCGACAATCCGCTGCTGGACGATGTCACCATGAAAGGCGCGCGCGGTGTGCTGATCAACATTACCGGCGGCTATGACATGACCCTGTTTGAACTGGACGAGGCGGCCAACGAGATCCGCGCCGAGGTCGACCCGGATGCCAACATCATTCTCGGTTCGACCTTCGATCCGGAGATGGAAGGCAAGGTGCGCGTTTCCGTGGTCGCTGCCGGTCTCGAAACCGCGCTGGGCCTTGCCAAGCCCGATACCCCGGCTTCCAAGCCGGCTGATGCGCCCAAGCCGGCACCGGCCGAGGATCGCCCGGTCGTGGTCACTTCTGCCGGCACCATGGTGGTCGAGGAAGCCGATCCGGCCGTTCAGGACGAGGACATGTTCGAGGCCGATCCGCGCCCGGATTTCGCCGGCCGCGACCTGCCACCTGCCCATATCGAAGCCACAGAGGGTGAGGATGAGATCACTGCGGACGCCGTGCTTGGGCGTGCGCCGACCGGCCCGGTCGCGCCGCCGTCACAGCCTGCCGGACCGCCGCAACCGGGCGGTAGCCAGCCCGGTTTCTCCAATCTGTTCGGCTGGCGTGCGGACAAGGGCGGAGACAATGACGATGCCCCCAAGCCGCAGATGGATGGCGCCCTGGTCTCGACCCCGGATGACCATCCCGAGCCGGCTCCGTTTGACGATGTCGACCTGGAGATTCCCGCCTTCCTGCGCCGGTCGGCTAACCATTAATACAGCTTACAAAGCTTTCATGTGATCTATGGGGGCCGGTCCTGCTTGGGATCGGCCCTTATTGCAACAAAGGGAAACAATGCGTGTGTTGGGCCACGGGCATTGCTGCGCTTTATTACGGGAAACGGAGGTGCTTCCCTTGAGTCGCGTTGAGTTTCAGCAAACTGTACGCGCGCCGATCATGGTTGCCGGGGTCGGCGTCCATAGCGGCGTGCGCGCCCGTATGGTTATCCATCCGGCCCAGACGGGCACGGGCATCGTATTCGTGCGCACGGACCTGGACGCTGCGGATCGTACCGTGCCCGCGCGCGGCGACAATGTCAGCGATGTACAGCTCGGAACCACCCTCACAAACGCAGACGGCGTGAGCATTGCCGTGGTCGAGCATCTGCTGGCCGCCTGCTCGGGCATGGGCCTCGACAATGCCCGCATCGAGATTGATGGCCCGGAAGTGCCGATCATGGATGGTTCGGCCGCGGTGTTCTGCGACCTGATCAACCAGGTTGGCCTGCGCCGCCAGGCTGCCCCGCGCCGGCGTATCCGCATCCTGGAAGAGATCGAGATCGTCGATGGCGAAAAGCGTGCCAGGCTGTCGCCGTCCTCCGGCAACAGCCTGACCCTGCGCGCGCGCATCGATTTCGAGACCCGCGCCATCGGCGTGCAGGAAATGGCCCTGCGCCTGAAGCCCGGCCAGTTTGCCAGTGACATCGCCTTTGCCCGCACCTTCGGCTTTGCCCGCGATGTGGACTATCTCAAATCCATGGGGCTGGCCCGTGGCGGCTCGCTGGACAATGCCGTCGTCATTGATGGCGACGAGATCGTGAACCCGGAAGGCCTGCGCGCCGAGGACGAGTTCGTGCGCCACAAGGTGCTCGATGCCATCGGGGACCTGTTCCTGGCCGGCGGCCAGATTGCCGGCACCTATGAAGCCATCCAGCCGGGCCATGCGCTGAACAATGCGTTGGTGCGCAAGCTCCTGGAAACACCGTCGGCCTGGTGCTGGGAAACCGACAGCATTGCCGATGAAGCGGTCACGGCCGTCTCCGCCAGCGCCTGAACGGCGCATTGCCCTCTGCGGCATGACGCGAAACTCATGTCTTTCACCCTTGGACAATCGCAGCGAGCGCGCTAGTCAAAAAGCCACACGAGTGGTCCTGACCGGCCCGGCCGGGTTGTCACAGAACAGGTTGCGTTACATGCGTTCCAAATCCGCCCTACTTCCGCTGTTCCTGCTCACCGGCGCCGTTGCACTCACGGCCTGCCAGAATCCAGGCCGGCAGGAGTCGCTTGCCTATGTCGAACGCCCTGTGGAGCAGCTGTTCAATCAGGGGGCGGAAGAACTCGACAATCGCGACTACACGCAGGCCATTCTCTATTTCAACGAGGTCGAGCGCCAGCACCCCTATTCCGAATGGGCCCGCCGCGCGACGCTGATGACCGCCTTCTCCCACTACCGAGCGCGCCAGTATGACGATGCGGTCGGCGTGGCCCAGCGCTATATCTCGCTGCATCCGGGCACCGATGGCGCCGCCTATGCCTACTATCTCGTCGGGATTTCCTATTTCGAGCAGATCATGGATGTCGGCCGCGACCAGAAGATGACCGAGCTGACCCAGGCTGCGCTCACCGATGTGGTGCGCCGCTTCCCGGAAACCGAATACGCCAAGGATGCCACGCTCAAGCTCGACATGGTCCGCGACCAGCTGGCGGGCAAGGAGATGGAGATCGGCCGCTGGTATCTGCGCCGGAGCGACCATCTTGCCGCGATCAACCGGTTCAAGACCGTGGTGGAAGTCTATGACGGCACAAGCCATGTGCCCGAAGCGCTGCACCGCCTGGTCGAGTCCTATCTCTCCATCGGCCTGAAGGGCGAGGCCCAGGCCGTGGGCGCCGTGCTTGGCTACAACTTCCCCGAATCGGAATGGTATGAAGACAGCTATGCGCTGTTGACCAATGAAGGGCTCGACCCGGGCGCCGCGCCGAAACGCGAAGGCTGGCTCTCGCGGCTGTTCTAAAGGCGCAGCGGAGACGGGCGGGCTGAAAGATTCAGCTTGTTCCGTTTTTGTTCCAATGCTATCCAGCGCGTATGATCATCGCGCTGTCCATTCGTAATCTGCTTCTGATTGACCGGCTCGATCTTGAGCCCGGTGAGGGCTTTACCGCGCTCACCGGGGAGACGGGGGCCGGCAAGTCCATCATTCTCGATGCCCTGGCGCTGGCCCTCGGTGGGCCGGCTGATCGCGGCCTGATCCGATCCGGGGAAGACCAGGCCTCCATCACGGCCGCCTTCGCCGTGGTGCCGGGCCATCCGGTCTGGACTGCACTGGAAGAGGCTGGCCTTGATGCCACGCCGGACGAGGTGCTCACGCTCAAGCGTGTGGTGAAGGCCAGCGGCCCGGCGCGCGCCTGGGTCAATGACCAGCCCGTCAGTGCTTCCCTGCTTGCCCGGTTCGGCGAAGATCTGGTGGAGATTCATGGCCAGCATTCGGCATCCGCGCTCCTGCGCCCGGGCATGCATCAGGTGCTGCTGGACCAGTTCGCCGGCAATGACGCCCTGCTGGCGGCCTGTCGCGCGGCCTGGCAGCGCCTCGCGGAGGCGCGCGAAACGGTTGCCGAGCTCGCCGAGACGGATGCCCATCAGAGCGAGCGGCGCGAGACGCTGCAGGCAGACCTTGCCCGCCTCGAAGACCTCTCGCCCCAGCCCGGCGAGGCCACCCGGCTCGGGCCCCAGCGCACCCGCCTGATGCAGGCCGAGCGCGTTAGCGGGCAGCTTTCGGAGGCTGCCGCCGCGCTCGCCGATGGCGAGGTGGCCGACATTCTCGGCAGGGCCGCGCGCGCCATGGACCAGATCACCCGGCTTTCCGGCTTCGAGGAGGGCGAGGCCGGCGCGGAAGCGCGCGCGGCTGCCGGCGCGCTGGAGCGGGCGCTGATCGAGGTGCAGGAGGGCGAGCGTGCCATCGCCGCGCTCTCGGCCGGCATCAGCGAGGATCCCGACGCGCTCGACAGTATCGAAGCGCGGCTCTTCGCCCTGCGCGCGGCCGCCCGCAAGCACAGCGTGGAAGCCGATCTCCTGCCCGACCTCGCCGCCCGGCTGCAGGGCGAACTGGAAGGCCTCGATTCGGTGGGCCAGCAGCTGGCAAAGGCCCGCGCCGCCGAACGTCAGGCGCTCGCGGCCTGGCATGGCGCGGCCGAACAGCTCAGCGCCGCGCGCAAGGCGGCGGCCGGACAGCTGGAAAAATCGGTGATGGGTGAGCTGAAGCCCCTGAAGCTGGAGCGTACCCGCTTTCGCGCTGCCATCACGCCGCTGGAAGAGGGCAAGGGCGGAGCAAACGGGCGCGACCGGGTGGCCTTCGAGGTGGAGACCAACACCGGCACAGGCTTTGGCCGGCTCGACAAGATCGCCTCGGGCGGGGAACTCGCCCGCATCTCGCTCGCGCTGAAATGCGCGCTGGCAGGAACGGGCGAGGCCGGCGTCCTGATTTTCGACGAGGCCGACCAGGGCGTGGGCGGGGCCGTGGCAGCGGCGATCGGCGAGCGATTCTCCCGCCTCGGCGCCGCGCGGCAGATCTTCGCCGTCACCCACAGCCCACAGGTTGCCGCCACCGCCGGCACTCAGTGGGCGATTTCGAAAACCGCGCCGAAAAGCGGGCTTGGCCGAACCCGTGTCGACGGACTAGATAGCGATCAGCGAACAGAAGAAATTGCCCGCATGCTGGCGGGCGCGGACATCACGCCCGAAGCCCGGGCGGCCGCCCGCCGATTGCTGGAGGATACATGCCCGGACAGACCCCGCCCGAGGCCATGAGTGAAACCGAGGCGCAGGCGGAGCTGGCCGAGCTGGCCAAGGCCATCGCCGCCGCCGACGCCGCCTACTACCAGGAAGACGCCCCCCACCTTTCCGACGCCGAATATGATGCCCTGCGCCTGCGCAATGCGGAGCTGGAAGCAGCCTTTCCAAATCTCAAGCGCACCGACAGCCCGTCCGAACAGGTCGGCGCGGCTCCGTCAGGCACCTTCGCCAAGGCCCGCCATGCCGAGCCCATGCTCTCGCTCGACAATGCCTTCAGCGATGAGGATGTCGCCGATTTTCTCGGCCGCGTGCGCCGCTTCCTGGGGCTGGAGGAAGGCACGCCCGTGCCGACAACGGCCGAGCCGAAAATCGATGGCCTGTCGCTGAGCCTCACCTATGAAGACGGCAAACTCGTGCGCGCGGCCACGCGCGGCAACGGCCAGGAAGGCGAGGATGTCACGGCCAATGCCCGCACGATCGACGATATTCCGGTCGAGTTGTCCGGCTCCGGCTGGCCGGCCCGGATCGACATCCGCGGCGAGGTCTTCATGTCCAAGGCCGAGTTCGCTGCGCTGAATGCGCGCGAAGCCGAGGCGGGCAACAAGCTCTATGCCAATCCGCGCAATGCCGCCGCCGGGAGCCTGCGCCAGAAGGATTCCGAAATCACGCGTTCGCGGGCGCTCAATTTCTTCGCCTATGCCTGGGCGGCGGCATCGGAACCCTTCTCCGAAACCCAGTTTGAGGCCGTGGCGGACTTTACCGGCTGGGGCTTCGTCATCAATCCCGGCTTCACCCGGCATGAGACGCTGGAAGGGCTGCTCTCGGCCTATCGCGAGATCGAGACGGCCCGCGCCACTCTCGACTATGACATTGACGGCGTGGTCTACAAGGTCGACAGGCTCGACTGGCAGGCGCGGCTCGGCATGCAGAGCCGTTTCCCGCGCTGGGCCATCGCACACAAGTTTCCCGCCGACCGGGCTTCCACCAGGCTGGAGAAGATCGACATTCAGGTTGGCCGTACCGGCACGCTCACGCCGGTCGCGCGCCTCACGCCCGTCACGGTCGGCGGCGTGGTCGTGTCGAACGCCACGTTGCACAATGAGGACGAGATCGCGCGCCTGGATGTGCGCGAGGGTGACCGGGTCGAGATCCAGCGCGCCGGAGATGTGATCCCGCAGGTGCTCGGCGTCATCGATCCTGATCGTGAGGGGCGCCCACCGCCCTTCGAGTTTCCGAAAACCTGCCCGGTCTGCGATTCCGATGCCGTGCGCGAGGTCGACGACAAGGGCGAAGCCGATGTCCGCCGGCGCTGTACGGGCGGTCTCATCTGTGCGGCCCAGAGGCTTGAAAGACTGAAACATTTCGTCTCGCGCAAGGGGCTCGACATCGAGGGGCTCGGCGCCAAACAGATTGAGCTTTTCCTCAGCCTCGGCGTGATTTCCGGCCCGCAGGACATTTTCCGCCTCAAGGACGCCATCGACGCCGCCGGCCAGCCGCCGCTGGAGGAATGGGAAGGCTTCGGCGAGACCTCGGCAGCCAATCTTTTCGCTTCGATCGATGCGCGCCGCGAAGTGCCGTTTGGCCGGTTTCTCAATGCGCTCGGCATCCGTCATGTCGGCGAGGTCAGCTCGCGCGCCTATGCCCGCAACTTCATCGACTGGGCGCCCTTCTGGGAGAGCGTGCAGCGTGCAGCAGACGAGGGGGAAGAGGGCGAGGCCTGGCAGGCGCTGACCGGGATTGACGGGCTTGGCGCCGCTGCCGCCGGCGCGCTCACGGACTTTGTCCGCGAGGCGCACAATCGCGACATGCTCGCTGCGCTCCTCGCCGAAGTGACCGTGCTGCCGGAAGAGGCCGCCGCGAGCGACAGCCCGGTTTCCGGCAAGACGGTGGTGTTCACCGGCACACTGGAACAGATGACGCGCGACGAGGCCAAGGCGCGCGCCAGCGCGCTCGGCGCCAAGGTGTCGGGGTCGGTGTCTTCCAAAACCGACATTCTGGTCGCCGGGCCGGGCGCGGGTTCGAAGCTGAAAAAGGCGCAGGAACTGGGAATCCAGACTCTGAGCGAGGCGGAATGGCTTGCGCTGATCGGGGATCCCCAGACCTGATGTTCTGGCCGGTTTCGGTTCTTCGATTCCCCGTGGCTTGACCACGGGGGCCATCACCGGATTGTCCCGCCTGGAACTCCCGGCGGGAGTTGGGCCCCGTGGATCAAGTCGCGAGGAATCGGACCGTGCCGCGTTGAAACGTCCCCCTAAAGCGGGGCGCAGGCTGCTTCGAGCCAGGCTTTGGTCTCGCCATCCAGCTGCGGGCCCAGAATGGAGAGCACGCCCTGATGATAGGTGTTCACCCACGCCATTTCGCCCGGTGACAGGAGGTTCATGTCGATCAGGTCGCGCGCCAGCGGCGCCCAGGTGAGATTGGCAAAGCCGAGCATCGCCCGCTCGCCGCCGGCAATCTGTTCGGGCTCGGTGACATATTGCAGATTCTCGATGCGGATGCCGTAGGCGCCCTCGCGATAATAGCCCGGCTCATTGGAGACGATCATGCCGGGCTCCAGCGGCACCGAGTTCCAGGCCTTGGCGATGCGCTGCGGGCCTTCATGCACGCCGAGATAGACGCCCACGCCATGGCCGGTGCCATGGTCGTAATCCAGGCCTGCCTGCCAGAGGGCATGGCGCGCCAGCGTGTCGAGATGCGTCCCGGTCGTGCCTTCGGGAAAACGCACCACGGCGAGCGCGATATGGCCTTTCAGCACCAGCGTATAGTGGCGCTTCATGTCCGAGCGGGGCGTGCCGATGGGCACGGTGCGGGTGATGTCGGTGGTGCCGTCGAGATATTGCCCGCCACTGTCGACGAGAAAGAGCGTGCCGCGTTCGAGCTTGCGATTGGTGGCGGTGGAAACCCGGTAATGGGGCAGGGCGCCGTTGGGGCCGGCCCCGGAAATCGTCTCGAAGGAGAGGTCTTCCAGGCCACCAAGCTCGTCGCGGAAATGCTCCAGCCGGATGGCGGCATCGATCTCGGTCACCTCGCCGGACTGGGCCTCGGTATCGAGCCAGTGCAGGAAGCGCGTCACGGCGACGCCATCGCGGGCATGGGCCGCGCTGGTGCCGGCGATTTCCGCGCCGTTCTTGCAGGCCTTGGGCAGGAGCACCGGGTCGCGCTGGCGCAGGATCTTCGCGCCGGCCTCTTCCAGCGCATTGAAAAACCAGGCCGAGGCGGCGTCGGGATCGAGGCTGACCGTCTGGCCCGCGAGGGCGGTGAGGCCGTCATCGATCTCGGCGAGCGGGGCCACTGTCACCGTGTTTCCGAGATGCGCGCGCAGGGCATCATCGACCTTTTCTGGTGCGGTGTAGAGTGTCGCCGAGCCATCGGCGCGCAGGATCGCACGGCCGAGCGGCAGGGGTGAGCAGGCCACATCCCCGCCGCGAATATTGAAGGCCCAGGCGATGGAGGCCGGGCTGGTGATGATGGCGGCATCGGCGCCATCCTCGGCCAGCGCCTTGCCGATGGCCGAGCGCTTGTCCTCATGCGGTTCACCGGCACGGTCGAGCGGATGGGGCCGGATCGGAGCCATGGGCTGGGCCGGGCGGCCCTCCCAGGCGGCATCGACCGGATTGAGATCGAGCGATTTCAGGCTGGCACCGGCCTTTTTCGCAGCCTTTTCGAAGGCGGCCAGCGCATTGGGCGACATCAGGCGCGGATCATAGCCGATCACGGCGCCGGGCATTTTCTGCTTTGCGAGCCAGCCGAACGGGCCGGGACCGGGCAGGCCGGCGGTCTTGAAGAGGCTGGCATCGAGCTGGTCGCGCGCCTGCACGGTGTAGCGGCCATCGATGAAGACCACGGCCTCATCAGCAAAAATCAGCGCACTGCCGGCCGAGCCGGTAAAGCCGGTCGCCCAGGCCAGGCGCTCATTTGCGTCCGGCAGGTACTCATTGTTGTATTCGTCCTCATGGGGGATGTAGAGGCCATTGAGGCCCTGCGCCGCCAGGGCCTTGCGCAGGAGCGGAAGATGGGCGCGCCCGTCCTGGGGCCCGCCGCGAACATCGAAGCTTTGTCTCATACCCTAGCGATAGCGCGCGAGAGGCCGTGCGGAAAGCGGCAATTCAGATATTCATATATGCATAGTAATGCGCGAAACAACCCCTTCTTTTTGCATGGTTTGTGCTTATATCCGTTCGCAAGTGCAGCAATGAGAAGGACAAGACCCATGAAACGCACGCATATTGAACGAACAGCAGAGGCTGGCGGTGTATTCGCCGAGCCGGCCCGGCCGGTGAACGCCATCGAGCACGGCTCTGTTTACGGCCGGACGGTTCAGCCCGCCGAAGCCGTGGCCAAGCCGCGTCTGCTCGCCCGCCGGAATGCCCGTATCGCGCGCCGCGCGACCCGCTAGCCCATCGGCTCTACGCGAGACGGCGATAGACCAGCGTCGACCAGCCATCCCGGCGGATGCGCTGCTCTAACGCCAGTCCGTGCCCGGCAAAGGCGCCGCGCACCATCGGCTCCTGATGGGTGAGCAGGCCCGACAGGATCACCCGCCCGCCCGGCGCCAGCACCTTCGCGATCCCCGGCGCCAGCCTCACCAGCGGCTTGGCGAGGATATTGGCAAAGACGGTATCATAGGGCGCGCGGGACTGGATCTGGTGGTGATGCGTGCCGGTGGCCTTCAGCGCCTTGAAGCGCGCGGTGGCCTTGTTGGTGACCGCATTTTCCCAGGCCGTCTCGACACTGTCGGCATCGATATCCGTGGCGAGGGCGAACCTCGCGCCGGCTTTCAGCGCAGCGATGGCCAGCACGCCCGTGCCGGTGCCGAGATCGAGCACGCGGCCGGGGCGGCGATGGCGCAGCACCGCGTTGAGCGCAAGCAGGCAGCCCAGCGTCGTGCCGTGATGGCCTGTGCCGAAAGCGGGGCCGGCCTCCACAAGGACAGCAGTCTTGCCCGGTGAGGTCGCGGCCAGCGCATGGCTGCCGGCAACGATGAATCGCCCGGCTTCGACCGCGGGTAGGCCTTCCAGCGAGAGCTTCACCCAGTCGCGATTTTCCAATGCCTCCACCGTGGGCGAAAGCTCCAGCGTGGTCTCCCGCACAATTTCCGCACAGGCCTCGGCAGCTTCGCGCGTGGCGGCATAGGCATCCAAGCGCCAGGTGGTGCGGCTTTCCTCCTTGGCATCGACGGCGTCGGCAGGGGAGGGATCGGCCCAGGCGAGGGCGTCCCAGGCGGATTCGATGGCCGCGCGCGGCCCGATGGCGAAGACCTTGAACATGGCGGGGGTTTAAGTGCTTTCCAGCAGTGAGGGAAGCGCCTACAGCCAGTGCGATGTCAGACGCCCTCGCCCCTCTGCCAATTCCGGTTGCGCAGGCCCAGCGCATGGAACTGGTCGATGCCCTGCGCGGGTTTGCGCTGTTCGGGCTGTTCCTCATTCACATGACGGAATTCTACGAGCTTTACTGGGCCAATCCGGTGGGCGGGCCGGTGCATGAGGTGGTGTTCGGCCTGTTTGCCGGCAAGTCCTATGCGCTGTTCGCGCTCTGCTTCGGGCTGTCGTTTCACATCATCATGGACCGGGCGGCGGGCAGGGGTGTGGATTTTTCCGGCCGGTTTGCCTGGCGCCTCACCATCCTCTTCGCGCTGGGATATCTGCATGGCCTGATCTATCGCGGCGATATTCTCACTATCCTGGCGGCGTTCGGGCTCACGCTTTTGCTGTTCAACCGCATCGGCAACAACTGGATTCTGATCGCCATTGCCGGGGTGTGCTTTCTGCAGCCGCAGCACTTTTTCTACACCGCCAGCGCGATCGAGGGCGCGGGCTGGGCCAACCAGCCGCCGGCCTACTGGTCCGATCCCAGCATCCAGACTTTTGTGTCCGGCAGCTTTGGCGATGTGCTGGCGGTCAACCTCATGGATGGCAACCTGCAGAAGGTGGGCTTTTACTGGGCCACCGGGCGGATGGAGCAGATCATCGGCCTGTTCCTGATCGGGCTTGTGCTCGGGCGGATTGAGTTTTTCCGCCGGCCGGAAGCTTTTCTTCTGGAACGGCGCGTGGCGCTGGGCGGGCTCATTCTCCTCGCGGTCAGCCTCGACCGGATGCTGCCCTGGCTCACCACAATGGTGCCCGAGACCCATGGGCCGATGGCGCGCGTCTGGTTCACCATGGGCGTGACCAACATTGTCGATAATGCCTTCATGTTCATCCAGGTGCTGGTCTTCGTGGAGGCCTGGCGCGGGGTGGGCAAGACGCTACTCGGCGTTTTAGCGCCGGCCGGGCGCATGACGCTGACGCTCTATGTCGGCCAGTCGCTGGTCTTCGTGCCGATCTTCTATGGCTTCGGGCTCGGCCTGTATGACGATCTCAGCCAGGTCGAGGCATTGCTCTTCGGCCTTGCCGCCTTCGCCGCGCAGCTGATCGGGGCGAGGCTCTGGTATCGCTGGTTCCGCTATGGCCCGCTGGAATGGCTCTGGCGAGCGGCGACCTACACCACGCTCAAGGTTCCATTTGCGAAGGCCCGCCCGGCTGCCTAGTCTTCTCCCGTGAAACGTCAAAAGAGCGTTCCGGGAGGACAAGATGGACATTGAAATCATAGCCGAAGGCCTCGGCTTTCCCGAAGGCCCCGTGGTGATGGCCGACGGCTCGATCATCCTGGTCGAGATCCAGGCGGGCGTGATCTCGCGCATCTGGGGCGATGGCCGGCGCGAAGTGGTGGCCGAGCCGGGCGGCGGGCCGAACGGGCTCGCCATCGGGCCGGACGGGGCGCTTTACTGCTGTAATAATGGCGGCTTCGAATGGCACGATGCGGGTGGCCTCACCATTCCCGGCAACTGCCCCGAGGATTATTCCGGCGGCCGGATGGAGCGGATCGACATCGCCACCGGCAAGGTCGAGCGCCTGTTCGACAGTGTGGACGGCGTGCCTCTGAAAGGGCCGAACGACATCGTCTTCGACAAACACGGCAATTTCTATTTCACCGACCACGGCAAGACCTATCCGCGCCACCGCGACATGGGCGGGCTCTATTTCGCCGGCACCGACGGCAGTGTGAAGGAGATGGCCTTCCATCACACCTCGCCCAATGGCGTGGGGCTGAGCCCCGATGAGCAAGTGGTCTATATGGCCGACACGCTGACCGGGCGGCTCTGGGCGTTTGACCTCAAAAGCCCCGGCGAACTCTCCGAACACAATCCACTCGGACCCGATGGCCGCGTGGTGGCGACCCTGCCGGGCCTGCAATATCTCGACAGCCTGGCGGTGACGGCGGCCGACAATGTCACCGTGGCGACGATCCTGAATGGCGGCATCACCACCTTCCGCCCGGACGGCACCACATACCACACTGCCTTCCCCGATCCGCTGGTCACCAATATTGCCTTTGGCGGGCCGGACATGCGCACCGCCTGGGTGACCCTCTCGGCCACCGGCCAACTCGCGAAATGCACCTGGGACGAACCGGGGCTGGAGCTGGCGTTCAATGCCTGAAAAAACACCCTCGCGGCATTCGGCCGGGAGGGTGTGAAGAGATGGGGTCTGCTAAAGCAGCTTCAGGTCAGCCGCGCGCATTCGCGATGCGGGGGACATAGTCATAATCGTCGGACTTCTTGCGCTCGCGCTTGCGGGCGGGCTGGAACGCGATCTTGGAATGCTCGGCGCAATAGGGGCTGGAGCAGTCGGCCTTGCGGCCGCAGAAGGCGAAATTCGGGTCGGCCGGGTCGCCGATCGGCCATTTGCACATGGACGCCGACAGGTTCAGCACCGTGGCCTTCTCACCATTCTTCAGCTCCAGCGGGGCCAGGGCCTCGATCATGGCGCGATCCTCGCGGCCGGTGCGCGCGACGGTGGGACTGGTGGCCACGCGGGGCTCGGGCGTCTTGACCGTTCCATCGGGCATGACCCGGGGCTTGGGACGGGCCAGGCGCGGCGGGCGCTTGACCGGACGCGACGGGGTCGCTCGGCCCGACAGGCCCAGGCGATGCACCTTGCCGATCACGGCATTGCGCGTCACGCCGCCCAGTTCCTTGGCAATCTGGGAGGCTGAGTGCCCTTCCGCCCAGAGTTTTTTCAGGATGTCCACACGCTCTTCCGTCCAGGCCATGGTGCACCTCTCTTGCTACCCCGCCAAATGCGGCTCTATATATTGTAACGGCAGGCCCCCCGCCGTTGCTCGACACCTAGATATGGTATCCATGGGAAAAGGAAACGCAATATGCGGGGTCTGGTTGTCCACAGGAAACAAGATATAGGGGCGAGAAAATACCATGGGAGATATTCGCGATCTGCACTCGTCAGAGCGCACTCGCATCCCTATGTTGCGCGCCATGAGCGATGCCACCCTGTCTGCGCCCCCCGAAGGGGCCGTGAGTCCCGTCACTTCGCAAGCTGCTATTGTGCGTCCGCCGCGCCGCTATGGTCTGATGAATGGCCTGGGCACGTGGACGCTCTACAAGCGTGAGGTCCAGCGTTACCTGAAAGTCTGGATGCAGACCCTGTTTGCGCCGGTGATCACCACCTTGCTGTTCATGACCGTGTTCAAGCTCGCCTTCGGCGACCGCGGACAGCTGACCGGGGATTTTGAAGGGCTGGTCTACAATAATTTCCTCGCGCCGGGCCTGGTTGTGATGGGCGTGTTGCAGAATGCCTTCCAGAACACGTCTTCCTCGCTGACCATCTCGAAGGTGCAGGGCAGCCAGGTGGATTTCCTGATGCCGCCGCTCTCGCCGCTCGAACTCACCGTCGGCTTTATCGGCGGGGCAGCCACACGCGGCATCATGGTCGGCGTGATCTCGGGGCTCGCGATCCATTTTTCCGGCCCGATCATCTGGCTGGTGACGCTGGGCCAGGTGCATGTCGACAGTCTGGCCAGCCTGAACATCTCCCACCTCTGGGCGGTGGTCTATTTCGGCGCCGTGGCTTCGATCATCCTCGGCGCGCTCGGCGCCATGGGCGGGATCTGGGCCGACAAGTTCGACCATCTCGCCGCCGTGACCAATTTCGTGATCGTGCCGCTGACCTTCCTGTCGGGCACCTTCTACGACATCAAGGTGATGGTGGAGCCCTTCTACACCATCGCCCATTTCGACCCCTTCTTCTATCTCATCGACGGCTTCCGCTATGGCTTCCTCGGCGTGGCCAATTCCTCGGTGATGACCGGCGTGGCGGTCTCCGGTGTCCTCGCCGTGCTGACCAGCGCCGGCGTCTGGTGGATGTTCCGCTCGGGCTACAAGCTGAAGGCTTGAGGGGCCGCCACTTACTCGCTAGTGCCCCGCTGGCGGCCCTCTGACGTGTGCGTGGCGGCCTGCTGGCGTTGTAAAATTTCGTCTTTTCCCGCTTTTTCGTGGTATCGCTCATTTCGCCCACGAAAGGGAAAACACTCATGCAATTCAATGCGGATGCAGCCAAGATCAAGCGCTGGCGCGAGGAGCGCCACTGGTCGCAGGAGCATCTGGCCGAACTGGCCGGCATCGGCCTGCGTACCGTGCAGCGGATCGAGAACGGCGAGACCGCCTCCCAGGACTCCCTCAAGGCGCTGGCGGCGGCGTTTAATGTCGATGTCATGGCGCTGTCGGTCGACCCGCGCGTTAAGGCGGCCGAGGCGCTCCAGCGGGAACAGGCGCGCAAGGTCGCCGCGCTGCGCCTCTCCTTCTGGATCCACCTGGCAAGCTATCTGATGGGCATGGTCATCTTTGCCGGCATCAGCATCGGAATGGGCAGCGCAAGCGTCATGCTCTGGCCGGCGATCTGGTGGACAGTGGGCCTGTCCGGCCACGCGGTCACCGTGGTCATCGTCGAACTGGTCTTCCGCCACGAGCAGCAATATGGGCTCTCGCCGAGGCGGTCCTAGCCTGGGGCGGGCAGAGATTTCAAGAAATCGGATACCATCTTCCCGGAGGCCTTGGGGTTCGCTTGAAGAATGAAGTGCGGGCCTTCCACGTGGATGACGTCAAGCTCGGGGTTGGCCGATTCCATTGCTGCTGGTGCCTCCCGGCAGACCAGCCGGTCCCGGGTCGGCTTGAGATACACCATCGGGACTTTGACGTCTGACAGCTTGGACAATTCATCAACGTCCATGATCTGCCGGATGCGCGAAGCCAGTACCTTCGGCGACACACGACGAACCGATTTCAACAGGCGCTCATTCAGCGCTCTCGAACCCCATCGCCCGAATGTGAGGGGTCGGGCCAATGACAGCAGAAGAGAAGAACTTACAGGGACGACCTTTGCAAACGCAGCTATTGCCTTCGGAAGCGGCGTCGGTTTCTTCAGGAATGACGCCACAAATACAATCGCGCAAAGACCTTCGGGGCTCCGGGACGCCACCAGGGCAGCCACCGGCCCGGAAAAAGACTCTGCTATGATGGAATATGGCTCGTCTCGCGGCAGGCCTTCTGTGACCAATGCTGCGAGTTCGGCATAACTGAGTGGCGCGTTCTCAGGATACCTGAAAACCTGAACGTCGAATCCGCCTTGTAGTTCTGCTTTGAATTCGGTGAGCAATTCACCGGTCCCATCAAGGCCGGGCAACACAATGACTCTCATGTCGCGGGCTCCATGTACAGGCTATCGCCGAGGCGGTCCTAATGCCCCAGCACCTCGTCGACAAAAGCCAGCGCAATGCCCTCGCTCCAGTCGGCCTCGCCGGCGAGGCGGGCGATCTCGGAGCCGTCCGGGCCATAGACCACCGTGGTGGGGAACCCCCGCGCGCCGGCATTGTAGATGAGGTCCCAGCTTTCCGGCGGGGCGTGATAGAAAGTGAGCACGCCGCCGGTCAGCTCGTCGATCCGCTCGCGCGCATAGGCCTCGTCGGTGGACTGGTCCACGCTGATGGCGATAACCTCGAAATCTGAGCCCCCGCGCGCGGTTTCCAATGCGCCGAGATGCGGCATTTCGCGCTCGCAGGGGGCACACCAGGTGGCCCAGAAATTCACCAGAAGCGTCTTGCCGCGAAAGTCCTCCAGACTGAGCGTTTCCCCCTCCGGCCCGCTGAAAGTTCCCGCCGGCAGGGCCTCTCCGGCCCGCGAGAGGTCTAGCCCGGCAAGGTCGCCTTCGATATAGCGCTCCAGCGGGTCGGCATGTTTCGGCCCGGACATGGCTGAGGCCAGGGCGTAGACAATGACGCCTGCCCCGATCACAAACAGGGCAAGCAAGGCATAACGGGCGACCGATCGTGACATGGGCTTTAAGGCCTTAAGCGGCTAGGACAGGAAGGCGAGAGTATCGGATATGGCGACGGAAAAGGGCAAAGGCCACACCATGTGGGGCGGGCGCTTCGCCACAGCCCCGAGCGATATCATGGAAGCGATCAACGCCTCCATTGATGTCGACAGGCGCATGGCCGAGCAGGATGTCGCCGGTTCGCGCGCTCATGCCGACATGCTGGCGGAGATGGGCATCATCTCGGCTGAGGATAATGAAGCGATCCAGGGCGGGCTCGACCAGGTGTTGGAAGAGCTGCGCGCGGGGACCTTCCCCTTCGACCGGGCGCTGGAAGACATTCATATGAATGTCGAAGCGCGGCTGAAGGCGCTGATCGGCGAGCCCGCCGGGCGGCTGCACACGGCCCGCTCGCGCAATGACCAGGTCGTCACCGATTTCCGCCTCTGGACGCGCGGCGCCCTGAACGAGGCGATGGACCGCCTGCGCGAGCTGCAACGCGTGCTGGCGCGCCGCGCCGGCGATGAGACCGAAACCGTCATGCCGGGCTTCACGCACCTCCAGATCGCCCAGCCGGTCACGCTAGGCCACCACCTGCTGGCCTATGTCGAAATGTTCCAGCGCGACCGCGCGCGGCTGTTCGACTGTGCACTGCGCCTGAACGAGAGTCCGCTGGGCGCCGCCGCGCTGGCCGGAACCGGCTTTCCCATCGACCGGGACATGACGGCTGAAGCTTTGGGGTTCGACCGGCCGATGGCCAATTCGCTCGACGCGGTCTCCGCGCGCGATTTCGCGCTGGAGGCGCTTGCCGCGCTGTCCATCGCCGCCACGCACCTCTCGCGCCTGGCTGAGGAAATCGTGCTTTGGTCGAGCGCCCAGTTCGGTTTTGCGACGCTGTCGGACGCCTGGTCGACCGGCTCCTCAATCATGCCGCAGAAGCGCAACCCCGATGCCGCCGAGCTGATCCGCGCCAAGGCGGCGCTGATCACCGGCCAGTTCACCAGCCTGCAGGGCGCGGTGAAGGCCCTGCCGCTGGCCTATGCCAAGGATCTGCAGGACGACAAGATCCTCACTTTCGCCGCCTTTGACACGTTTGACCTGTGCGTGCGGGCCATGGCGGGGATGATGGAGACGATCAGCTTCAACCATGACGCCATGCTGGCGGCCGCCTCGAAGGGCTTTTCCACCGCCACCGATCTTGCCGACTGGCTGGTGCGCGAACTCGGCCTGCCTTTCCGCGAGGCCCATCATGTCACCGGCGCGCTGGTGGCGTTGGCGGAACAGAAAGGCTGCGATCTGTCCGATTTGTCATTGGAAGAGATGCAGGCAGAGGCCCCAGATATTACAGAAGGCATCTTCGATGTCCTCACCGTGGAGAAATCGGTCGCGAGCCGCACCTCCTATGGTGGCACCGCCCCTGTTCGCGTGGCAGAAGAGGTGGCAAACTGGTTTGAACGCTTAGGATTGGACGAGCCCAAATGACTCGACTGACAAAACTTCTTCTTTGTGGCGTGGCCCTTGCCGGGCTGTCTGCCTGCGGCCTGCAGGGCGACCTGACGCGCCCGGATCCGCTGTTCGGCAATCCGGACGAAGTGCCCGAGGCCGAGCGGCCCGACCGGGTCGTGACCGATGGGCTTTCCGACTTGCGCGAGAGCAATGCCGAGGATGAGGATGGCGAGGACATGCCCGACGCCGACGACGAACTGCTCGGCGGCCCCGGCAGTTGAGCGCGACGCCCATGACCACGTCCTCGCGCAGCCTGATGGCGGCGGGCACTCTTCTCACAGCAGGCCTGACCGCCTGCGCAGCGCCGCCCGAGCCGGTTCCGGCGCTGCCCCCGGGGATCAGTGCCGCGGCGCCCACGCCCGCCCAGACCGTGCCGTTCTATTCCCCGGTGGATTATATCGAGGATGGCCGGATCGACGATACCGGCTCGATCTACAATACGCTGGGGGGCGAACTGCCAGCTGCCGTACCCGTGCCGGATGTCGAGCAGGGCCGGCTGGAAGACATCACCACCGAACGCTAGGGGCCGAGCAGGCAGCGCATGCACCATTTCGCCTATAAAGACGGGGACCTTCACTGCGAGGGCGTGGCCCTCTCGCACATCGCCGATGAGGTCGGCACGCCGTGCTATGTCTATTCGACCGCGACGTTGCAGCGCCATGCCCGCGTGCTGGCCGAGGCCTTTGAGGGCCAGGACTGCCTGATCGCCTATTCGGTGAAGGCCAATGCCAGCCTCGCCGTGCTGGCCACGCTGGCCGCAGAGGGTTGCGGGGCCGATGTGGTGAGCGGTGGGGAGCTGCAGCGCGCCCGGGCCGCCGGCATCCCGGCGGAAAAAATCGTCTTCTCCGGCGTCGGCAAGACCGCTCCGGAGATGGAGCTTGGCCTGACGCAGGCCATCCATCAGTTCAATGTCGAGAGCGCGGCCGAGCTGCGCCTGCTCTCGACGGTCGCGGACCGGCTGGGGCGCGCGGCGCCGGTGGCCATCCGCGTCAATCCCGATGTCGCCGCGGGCGGGCATCCGAACATCTCCACCGGCAAGAAGGGCGACAAGTTCGGCGTGCCCTGGGCCGAGGCTGAGGCGCTGTACGCAGAAGCTGCGACCCTGCCGGGCATCCGCGTGGTGGGCGTCGATGTGCATATCGGCAGCCAGATCGGCGATCTCGTCCCGATGCGTGCGGCGTTCGAGAAGGTGGTCGGGCTGGTCCAGCGCCTGCGCGCGGCGGGCCACGAGATCGCCCGCATCGATGTCGGCGGCGGGCTGGGCATTCCCTACAAGCCGGGCGATGTGCCGCCGCCACCATCTGCATATGCCGCGATGATCGCCGAAGTGAGCGCCGGACTGGGCGTGCAGGTTATCCTTGAGCCCGGCCGCGTCATCGCCGGCAATGCAGGCGTGCTGCTGACCACCGCGCTCTATGAAAAGGAAGCCCCGGACCGGACTTTCCTGATCGTCGATGCCGGGATGAACGATCTCATGCGCCCGGCGCTCTATGGCGCCCATCACGAGATGCTGCCGCTCACCGAGCCAGCGCGTGGCGCGCCGGAAGCAACCTATGACATTGTCGGCCCGATCTGCGAATCCACCGACAAGTTCGCCACGGCACGTGCACTGCCGGCCTTGCATTCGGGAGACCGGCTCGCGATCATGTCAGCCGGTGCCTATGGCGCCGTACTCTCGTCGCAATACAATGCGAGACCTCTGGTGCCGGAAGTGCTTGTCAATGGCGACAGCTATTCCATCATCCGCAGGCGTCCCAGTTTTGAAGAGATGTTGGCCCTGGAAGAGATACCCGATTGGCTGAACTGAGATTGATCCCCGGACTGAAGGCCAAGCTGGGCGCCGTGCGCGGCAGGCTCGGGCGGCTCGCCTTTGCGCGCGCCTTCTGGCCGCTTCTTCTGTTCGCCGGGGTCTATCTCGCCGCCGCACTGTTGGGTGTGTTCCAGGTTGTCCCGCCGACTGTTGCGGCGGGCATCACGATCTGCAGCTTTCTTGTGGCCGCCCTGTTGCTGGTGCGTGCCCTGCGCGTGTGGCAGCGCCCGAGCGAGGCCGATGCCCGCGACCTGCTCGACCGCCAGTCCGACCTGCGCCCGGTCTCGGGCCTGCTCGACCGGCCCGCATCGCCGACCGGCCCGGCCCAGGCCCTGTGGCGGGCCCATGCGCTGAAGCTGCGCGCGGCGGTGGCCGAGCTGAAGGTGCCGGGTTTCTGGAGCGACTGGCGCCGGCTCGACCCGGCCTTTCTGCGTTTTCTCCTGCCACTCGCCCTGGTAGGTCTGTTCTTCCTTGCCGGGGCGCAGCGCGATCCGCGCCTGCATGCCGCCTTCGTGCCTAATCTCGGGGCGTTGGCCGGGGCGGACTCCCTGCGTGTGGAAGCCTGGATCACTCCGCCGAACCATACTGGCCGCCCGCCCATTTTCCTCGAAGCCGATATGGGCGAGCTGCGCGTGCCGGCGGGGTCTGAGATCACCCTGCGCGCCTTCCACCGCGCTGCGCCTGAACTGATCATGGAGACCGATGATCATCGCGACAAGACCCGCTTTGCCGGCACTCCGGACGGGGCCTGGCAAGCGCGTGCCACGATCGAGGGCGACACCCGCGTCTCGGTGCACTGGTGGGGCGAGCGTATCGCCTGGGACGTGCTGGCCTCGCCCGATGCCCCGCCCATGGCGCGGTTCGTGACCGAGCCGGAACTGACCACCAAGGACGAGATGGCCTTCGATTGGGCGGTGGCCGACGATTATGGCGTCGATCGTCTGGAACTGGCCGTACGCCTGAAGGACCCGCACCCGGCCGCGCCCGATGCCGAGGATCGCCTGATCGTGCCCATGGGCCCGGTCTCGCCGAAAGTCGCCGAGGAGAGCGCCACGCTGGACACAATGCGCCATCGCTGGGCCGGCCTGCCGGTGAATGTGCAACTGGTAGCCATCGACGGCGCTGGTCAGGAAGGGCGCAGCGAGGTTGTGGAGTTCGTCCTGCCTGAAAAACTGCTGCTGCAGCCACTGGCGAGAGCCGCCCAGGAAGTGCGCGTCACCGTGCTGCGCGAGCCGCGTGCCTATGGCGACCTGCCGGGCAATCCGGAATCCCTGGCTCAGGGCGGGGTCAATACCGCCGCGACCCGTCGGCTCGACGCCGCCCCGCCGGATGTGCAGATGGCGGCGGAAATGCTCGACGGGCTGACGCTGGAGCCGGCGCGCTACTATGAAGATCGCTCGGTCTATTTCGGTCTGCGCATGGCCCATTCCATCCTGCTGGCCGCGCCCGACAAGGCCGAGGCTGACACGGTGGATACATTGCTCTGGCAGGTGGCGCTGAAGGCCGAATATGGCAGCGCGGCCGATGCCTTGCGCGCGCTCCTCGCCGCTCGCCGCGCGCTGGAACAGGCGCTGCGCGACGGTGCATCGGAAGACGAGATCCGCCGCCTGATGGAAGCCTTCAAGGAAGCGGCCAATAACTATATCGCGGCGAAAATGGCTGAGGCGCTGATCAACGGCAATGAAGCCCCGAACATGTCCGACATGGGCGAGCAGGGGGCGGGCGGCGGGCTCGGCTCCGGCGATTTCCAGGATATGCTGGATGCGCTGTCGGATCTTGCCGAAACCGGCGCCACGGACCAGGCACGCCAGCTGCTTTCCGACATCACCAACATGCTCGAAAACCTCGAATTCCAGCAGGGTGGGGCTTCCAGCGGTGACGGCTTTGCCATGCCGGGCGGAGAAGGTGGTGAGCCCGGTGAAGACGAGGAAATGACCGGCGAGCAGCGCGAACTGACCGAAGCGCTCGAAGCCCTCTCGGACCTGCTGCGCGAACAGCGCGAGCTGAATGACGACACGCTGGCCGAGCAGCGCGGTGAGGGCTCCTCCAGCCAGGGCGAGGGCGGCCAGTCCGGCGCGGAAGGTGAAGAGGGCGAGAACAGCAGCATGGGCGAAGGCCTCGGCGACCGCCAGCGCGGCCTTGCCAAGCAGGCCGAGCGCCTGTCGCGTGGCATGGGCGAGGACAGCGATGCCGGCAGCGGCCAGTCTGCCGAGGTCGATCCGGAAGGCGAGGAAGGCACCGGCATGGCCGGCCTCGACGATGCCGCCCGTCAGCGCCTGGAAGACATTGCCCGCCTGCAGGAACGCGCCGCGCGCGAGCTGGAACGCGGCCGCGAGGAGTGGGCCGGAGACCTGCAGGAAGAGGCCACCGGCCGGCTGCGCGACCTGTCGACGGAACTGGCCGAGCGCCTCGACGAGATCGAGGAAGCCATGGCTGGCGACCGCACCAATGCCGACAGCGACCGGGTCGATCCTTTCGGCCGTCCCATCGGCGGACCGGGCAATGGCGACAGTGTCACCATCCCCGACGAGGCCGAGCGCCAGCGCGCCAAGGACATCCTCGACGAGCTGCGTCGGCGCTATGAGAATACCGACGATGCCGAGGAGCAGGAATATCTGCGCCGGCTGCTCGACCGGTTTTAAGCTTCCAGCCTGACAATTCCGCGATCTGGATTGCGCCGGCCAGCCGGACTGGCTACCGATGCGCAACACAGAGACCGGGAGGCCCGAGCACAGTGAGGATTTGGAAGTTTCTCGGCTGGCTTGTTATTGCGGCCCTGACCCTGTGGATCGTGGCCAGCTGCACCAAGCTGGGCCTGAATTATGCCAGCCTGGAAACCGCCAACAAGGATGCCCCCGAGCCCGAAATCGCCGTCGACACCCTGGCCGACTGGGAAGCCGGGCGCGAGGCGCTGAAGGCGCGGTTCGAGGAGGTGCTCTACGGCCCCTGGCCGGAGGGCCTGCCGGTGAGTCTCGTGTCCACGCGCGTGGCCGACCCGGACTATGCCGGCGGACGCGCGCGGCTCGAAGAGCTGCTGATCCGCGTCGGGGAAGGCGACGGCGCGGTGGATTTCTATCTCGGTCTTGCCGTCCCGAAAAACGCCGCGCCGGGCAGTCTTGGTCTCGTCATCGGTCAGACCTTTTCCAGCAATTGCTCAGTGTTCGGTTCCACGGCCATGAGCACACCAGGCGGGGAGCTGTGCGAGAAGACCGAACTGCCCTGGCTGGCGGAATACATTTTCGGCGAATACATCGCCGAAGTGCCAGTGGAAGCCTATTTCGACGCCGGGTACGCCTATGCCAGTTATTATGCCAGCGACATGGTGCCCGATACGCCGAGCGGCGGGCCTGAAGCCATGGCTGGGCTCGCCATGCCCGACGGGCGCACGCCCACCGGCGCGCTGATGGCCTGGGCCTATGGCTATAGTGCGGCCATCGACCTGCTTGAAGACGAGGACTGGCTCGACACCAGCCGTATCGCGGTTTACGGGCATTCCCGGCATGGCAAGTCCGCCCTGCTGGCGGGCATCTGGGACCGTCGGATCGACCTGGTGATCTCCCACCAGTCGGGCTTTGGCGGCGCGGCACTGTCGCGTTCGCACACCGGCGAACGGCTCGACCGCGTGCAGAAATCCTATCCGCAATGGTTCGAGCCGCATCTGGGCGAGTATATGGACCGGCTCGTCGAACTGCCGGTCGACCAGCATGAACTGCTTGCCCTCTTGGCGCCCACGCCGGTCCTGATTGGCAATGGCCGGCGCGATGTCTGGTCGGATCCGAACTCGACCTATCGCGCGAGCGAAGCGGCCAGCAAGGTGTACCGCCTCTATGGCGAGACCGGGCTCGGCGCGAAAGACATGGCCGATTATGAGCCCGGCGACGCGCTGGCCTATTATCTGCGCCCGGGCGGGCATGGCGTCGACAAGCGCGACATCGCCGCCTTTGTCGAGTTTCTTGAAGCCCATAACGGCGCGGGGGGCTCCCACCGCCATGTCATGGCCACGGACTGACGCGCGGTAAGTCTTGCAAGTCCAGCGCAATCTGCCGAGTGTTTCCGCAAACAATTGCTCGGGAGGCAAGGCATGCAGAACTACCCACAGGCTCAGGAGACGGCCGAAGAGATCATCGTGACTGTGAACACATTGTCACTGCAGGAGTTTCTCCTGCCCGCGCTGCTGCTCGCGGCATGGACGATGGTAATGTGGATCTGGATGTATGCCACGCGCATCCCGGCCATGCAGAAGGCCAAGATCGACCCCAACGATGCCCGCCATCCCGGCAGCAACAGCGCGCTGGCCGAGAGAATCCCGTCCAATATCCGCGCCGTCGCCGACAACTACAACCACCTGCACGAAGCCCCGACGGTCTTCTATGCGGTGATGGCGATTGCCGCGATTTCCGGCGGGGCCGACATGGTGGCCTGGTACATGGCCTGGGCCTATTTCGGCCTGCGCGTGGTGCACTCGCTGGTGCAGGTACTCAGCCCCGTGGTGGCGTTGCGCTTCATGGTGTTTACCCTGTCGACCTTCGCCCTGATGGCGCTGGTGGTGAAAGAGCTGCTGCGGGCCTTCGCCTGAACATTCGCCCGCTTCCCATCCCGCCCGCTCCGCATTAAACGGGCGGGATGGCTAGAATTCCCCAATCCCGCATTGACCAGGTGGTCGACCGCTTCGAGCAGGTCGAGGCGCGCATGGGCGCGGCGACCGATCCGTCCGAGATCGTCGCCCTGTCGAAAGAGCATGCCGAGCTGAAGCCGGTCGCCGACAAGGCGCGCGAACTGGCGGCTGCGCGTTCCGGCCTTACCGAGGCCGAGGCCATGATGGAGGGCGACGATCCAGACATGGCCGAGCTTGCGCGCGAGGAATACCAGACGCTGCGCGAGGCCATTCCGGAGCTGGAAGGCGAGATGCAGGTGCTCCTGCTCCCGCGCGATGCCGATGACAGCGCCGATGTGGTGCTGGAGGTGCGCGCGGGCACGGGTGGGGACGAGGCCGCGCTGTTTGCCGGCGATCTTTTCCGCATGTATCAGCGCTTTGCCAGCCTGCAGGGCTGGAAGGTGGATGTGGTCTCGGTCTCGGAGGGCGATGCCGGGGGTTACAAGGAAATCACCGCGAACATTTCCGGCGATAATGTCTTCGGCCTGTTAAAATGGGAAAGCGGGGTCCACCGCGTCCAGCGCGTGCCGGCGACCGAAACCCAGGGGCGCATCCACACTTCGGCGGCGACTGTCGCAGTGCTGCCGGCGCCGGAGAATATCGAGATCGAGATCCGAAACGAGGATATCCGCATCGACACGATGCGTGCCTCGGGCGCCGGCGGTCAGCACGTCAATACCACCGACTCAGCGGTGCGCATCACCCACCTGCCCACGGGCATCATCGCGACCAGCTCGGAAAAGTCCCAGCATGTGAACCGCGAAAAGGCGATGGAGATGCTCAAGATCCGCCTTTACGAGCGCGAGCGCGAGGAGAAGGACAGGGCCCGCGCCGATGCGCGCAAGTCCCAGGTCGGTTCGGGCGACCGCTCGGAAAAGATCCGCACCTACAACTATCCGCAAGGCCGGGTGTCCGATCACCGCATCAATCTCACCCTGCACAATCTGGACAAGATCATCGCTGGCGATGCGCTCGGCGATATCATTGACGCCTTGCGTGCAGAGGACCAGGCGTTGAAGCTGGCGGCGATGGAAGACGCGTGAGCCGTACGTTCGGTGAAATCGTCTGCTGGGCCCAGCGCCGATTAGGGGGAGCCGGGATCGAGGGTGCGCGCCAGGAAGCACGCTGGCTGGTTGCCGGCCTGATGGACATCGAGCCGGGCGAGCTGATCACGCGCGACCGGGACCCCGCACCGGCAGGCTTTGCCGCGAAGCTCGACCCGCTGCTTCGGCGCCGCGCGGTGGGTGAGCCGCTGGCATACCTCACCGGCAATACCGAGTTCTACGGCCGGATCTTCAAGACCGATGCCCGCGCCCTGATCCCGCGCGATGACAGCGAATGCGTGGTGGAACTGGCGTTTGAGCTGATGCCGGCGGGCGAGACGCTCGGCGTCGCAGATCTCGGCACAGGCAGCGGCTGCCTGCTGGTCTCCCTGCTCACCGGCCATCCCTGGACGCGTGGCACTGGCGTGGATCTCTCAGCCGAGGCCCTGTCGCTGGCGCGCGAGAATGCGGCGCTGAACTCGGTGGAGGCGAAGGCGGATTTCTTCGCGGGCAGCTGGGCGGACTGGACCGGCTGGGGCGAGGTGGATCTCATCATTTCCAACCCGCCCTATATCGCTTCTGATATCATCGAAACACTCGACCGGGATGTGCGTGACTACGAGCCCCGTCTGGCGCTCGATGGCGGGCCGGATGGGCTGGATGCCTATCGCGAGATCATCGTGCTGGGCGCAGAGAAGATGAAGCCCGGTGCCTGGCTCGTGCTCGAGATCGGTTATGACCAGAAAGCCGCCGTCACCGCACTTCTGGAGGCGGCCGGATGGACGGGAATCCTCCATCGGAGGGACCTTGGCGGGAATGATCGCGCCGTGGCCGCACAACGCCCGGTTGGTTAACAGGTGCGGCTTTTTGAGCTTTCCACAGGCCAACAGCGGATCAGGGCTTGGCGCGGGCGCCGATGCACGCTATCCAGTAAACGTCCCCGGCAGTGAATCTTCGCGATCCCGGCCAGGTGAGACACCCGCGCAAACTCAGGTTGCCTTGGGCCCAAGGGGGGCTCTCGCGCGGATAGACCCGCTCGTCTCAAAGGGAGATGAGCCGTAATCAGGGAAGCTGACATGAAGCGCCAACGCGGGCGGAACCGCCGGTCTGGCGGAGGGGGTAATAACCCCAACCGGCACTATGAGAGCAATGGACCCGACGTGAAGATTCGCGGGTCGGCTCAACAAGTCCTCGAGAAATACCTGCAATATGCCCGCGACGCCCAGACCAGCGGCGACCGCGTCATGTCTGAAGCCTATTTCCAGCACGCCGAACACTATCAGCGTCTGCTCTCGGCCATGCAGACCAACAAGGACAAGTCCCGGCGCGACCGCAATGATCGCGACGACGACAATGATGATGGCCCTGAGGCCAGCAGCGACGACAATGACAACAACGCCGACAATGATGGCGATGACGACAATGCGGCCAGCGAGAAGCCCAGCCGCGGTCGCGGCCGCCGCAACCGTCAGAACGGCGCCGATGCCGAGGCGGAAGCCGATACGTCAGATGACAGTGACAGCGGCGACGATCCGCTGAAGGTCATCGATGCCGATGAGGGCGAGGCCGCAGACGCGGCTGAGGAAGACGCGCCCAAGCCCCGCCGCCGCCGCACCTACAAGAAACGCGAGACGGCCAGCGACGAGGACGCCAAATCCCCCGGCGACGATGATGGTGTGCTGAAGACGCTTTCGCGCGGGCGCCCGAAAACCGAGGAGTCCTCGGAGGCCTCTGAGTCGGCAGCCGAATAGGCGCCCCGCTCACGCAGTACGACTTCAGACAGGCCCGGCCGCACGCTGGGCCTGTTGCTTTTCAAGGTGGCGCTCCAGGATGCGCAGATTCTTGCGATGCGCCTGGAAGGCCCAGTCGAACAGGTCCCCGACCAGCGGGATCGAGCCGATGGCAAAGTCGATGGCGATGTTCCAGACCATGCCGAGCCGCTTCCAGAACGGCACCTTGTGGCGGTGGGCCACCACCAGCGCATAGGCGCCCATGACCGCCGTGATGGCATCGCCCAGCACCGGGACCAGGCCGAGCAGGGCATCAAGGCCAAAGGGCGCGGGCAGGAAGGGCAGGGAAAACCGGTTGTCGAGCAGGCCCGACAGGACGCGGAACCCCTTCAGCATCCGGTCACTGTCCGGCGCGGGGCCAGGTTTTGCCATGTCTGTCTCCCGCGCGCTTCGCGCCTATTCGGCCGCCAGCAGGGCGTCCAGTCTTTCGCGCGTGATCGGCAGGACGCTGCCATGGCGCGAGCCTTCGGGGAAGGTGAGCTGGTCGGAAATATCCTCCCATTCGGAGAGATCGGCCGAGCGCATACCCATCATGGCATGCTCCATATAGGCGTCGAAATAGACATAGACCTCGCCATGGATCTCCGCCGCCGTAGGGCCTTCCACCCAGACGCCTTCGGGCGAGAAGGGCTCCGAGGCTGGCGACCAGGGGCCCTGGGGCGCCGGCGCGGTGGCAAGGCGGATATTCTTTTCCGGCTCGGGCCGCCTGGTCTCGTCCTTGATGAACACGAGATAGTCATCGCCATGCTTCAGCAGCGAGGCATCGATGGAAACAAAGCCGCCATCATAGAAAAGATGGGTGTCGGAATATGTCTCGAAATCCTCTGTCGTGACGGCATAGACGCGATGGTTGATAGACTTGCCCGTGGTCGAGCGGATATCGCCGCGGTCGGCGGTTTCGGGGAAGCGGTCCGGGATCGCCGAAGACCAGAAGATCACATATTCGCCTTCCACATCGTCGAAGAAGATTTCCGGCGCCCAGGCGTTCATCACCTCTGGCTCATGCGCCATGACCGGCAAGAGGGTCTGCTGCGACCAGGTGATCAGATCTTCTGAGTGCGCGATGCCGATATTGTTTTCCCACCAGCCGGTGGTCCACACCATGTGATAGACCCCGTCGGGCCCCAGAATGATGCATGGGTCGCGCATCAGCCTGCCGCCGACCTCCGGCGTGAGAAAAGAGGCATCGCCGCGCAGCGCTGTCCAGGTCAGCCCGTCGGTCGACCAGGCCAGATGAAGCCCGGTCTCGCCATCGCCGTGGAATGAGGAAAAGAGCCAGGCCCCGGCCTCCTCTGCCGCCGGTTCGGCGGGTGCCTCAGGCGTCGGTTCGGTCTCGCTCGTGCAGGCCTGCAGAACCATCAGCGCGCCGAGCGCCATCCCCGTCCAGATCCACTTCATCTCGCTCCTCCCGATTTATGTGTGCGCTATCATCGGGGGTGAAACGGTGGAGGGCAAGCCGGCAGTGGGGCAGGGTCAGTGGGTGAGGACCAGGCCGGCCATCAGCGCCAGGCCAGTGTCACGGGCCGAGATCATATCGCGCCCGGAGATTTCGTCGGCGAAGAGATCCTCGCTGGAGCGCTCCCAGCGCAGATAGCCAAACAGGTCGACGCCATGATGGAGCGCGCGCTCGGCGCCGAACTCCACGCCGTAATAGGTCCAGTTCTCGCCCTCGCCCGGCGTAACCGCGCCGATCCGACCGGCCGCATAGACGCCCCATCCGTGCAGCTCAGCGGACGGGCCGGCCATGGCCTCCATGCCGTAATCCTCGAACTCGGTATCGTAAAAGCCGATCAGGATGGGCGATAGCGGCGCATCGAATACCAGCTCGCCGGCAAGCTCCAGGCTCTGAGTGCCGCCTGATCCGGGATAGGTCAGCCAGCTGGCGGCCATCACCAGTTCGTGGCGCCCCAGCGGCAGGGCGTAGCCGAGCGTGTAATCCACTTCCTCGGTAAAGGCTTCGTCATCTGCGCCCAGCGGCGTGATGCGGTAGACATCGGCAAACAGGAGGCCCGGCCCGACGGCGCGCTCCACGCCGAGGGTGGTCTCATTCACGCCGGCCGCAAGCTGCTCACCGCGGTCGATCAGCATCGAGCCGAAGCTGGAAACCGCGAAGAATTCGGTGTCCTCGGCCAGGGCGAACGGCGCGAGCAGGGCTGCCAGGCAGGTAAGGGTCATCAGCCGCATGAAACTCTTCTCCGCTAGTCCGGCGAGATTGCCATGATCGGGCTGTCATATGTTCGTGCGTTCGGGCCAAATTTGACCTGTGCGGCGCCAGCCATTGATTTGCTCCGGCCCAAGCCGGAACAGATCGGCAGAACGCGATCGCGCGCCCGGATGATCGGGCCTATCTCGTGCGGATCGCTGTAGACTGTAAAAGGAGATTATGTGTCAGGATGGACACATATCAGGCTGCCGAGGAGCGGTTTTCCTCGATCGCCTGGACGACTTCCTCGGCCGGGGTTTCGCGCAGGTCCTGGCGCGCCTGGGTGATCCCGGCATAGAAGTCTTCCGGCCTCGCCATGGTCGGGAAGTCGATTTCCATCTCCCCGCGTCCGGCCACGCACACTACGCCATAGCCGAACAGGCGGCCGAACATGCTCTGATGCACCGTGCCGCCCTCGATGGCGTCGAGCGCCAGCTCTTCCACGTCGGCGGTCAGGATCCCGCGCTTGAGCATGATGCGGTGATTGGTGACGGCGAAGTCCGTCGTCTTCATGCGCAGCATTTCGTAGATGAAGATCACGATGCCGACGAGGAAGATCCCGAGCAGGATCAGCGCCAGCCAGGCCCGGAAATGGCGCAGCCAGTGAAAGTCGCCGCGATAGACGACCCGTTCGCCGGGATGCAGGTGCTTGTCGATATAGCTCATGATGCGGCGCCTCCTTGGAAGGATACGTGCGCCGGTCTGCTGGAGTTCCCACTAGCCGTGCCGCGCGGCCCCGTGTATGTGCGCCGCAACAGCCCTCCCGCACCTGAAAGCCTATACGTCCATGTCCGAGCCGACCTCGCTCCGCAATATTGCGATTATCGCCCACGTCGACCACGGCAAGACCACGCTGGTGGACGAGCTGCTAAAGCAGTCCGGCACCTTCCGCGAAAACGCCCAGGTCGCCGAGCGCGCCATGGACTCCAACGACCTGGAGCGCGAGCGCGGTATCACCATCCTTGCCAAGACCACTTCGGTGGTCTGGGGCGACACGCGCATCAATATCGTCGACACGCCCGGCCACGCCGATTTCGGCGGCGAGGTGGAGCGCATCCTGCACATGGTGGACGGTGCCATCGTGCTGGTCGACGCCGCCGAAGGCCCGATGCCGCAGACCAAGTTCGTGGTGTCGAAAGCCCTGAAAGTCGGCCTCAAGCCCATCGTGGCGGTCAACAAGATCGACAAGCCGGAAAGCCGTCCGGACGAAGTGATCAACGAGGTGTTCGACCTCTTCGCCAATCTCGGCGCCACCGATGAGCAGCTCGATTTCCCGATCCTCTACGGCTCGGCCAAGCAGGGCTGGATGTCGGAAGACTATGAGAACCCGACCGAGGACATGGCTGCCCTGTTCGAGATGGTGATCCGCCATTTCGAGGAGCCGAAGGTCGAGGACGGCCCGTTCCGCCTGCTGGCGACCACGATCAGCGCGGACAATTTTCTCGGCCGCATCCTGACCGGCCGCGTGGCGTCCGGCAGTGTGAAGCCGAACCAGACCATCAAGGCGCTGGCGCGCGACGGGAGCCTGATCGAGCAGGGCCGCGTTTCCAAGGTACTCGCCTTCCGCGGCCTGGAGCGCATTCCGATCGACGAGGCGAAAGCTGGCGACATCGTCTCCCTCTCGGGCCTGACCAAGGCGAACGTGGCCGACACGCTGGTCGATCCGTCCGTGACCGAGCCGATCGCCGCCCAGCCCATCGACCCGCCGACCATCTCCATGACCTTCCGCGTCAATGACAGCCCCTATGCCGGCACCGAGGGCTCGAAAGTGACCTCGCGCATGATCTGGGATCGCCTCGAAAAGGAAGCTGCCGGCAATGTGGCGCTCCAGGTCGAGCGCGCGCCTGAAACCGATGCCTTCATCGTCTCGGGCCGGGGCGAGCTTCAGCTTGCCGTGCTGATCGAGACCATGCGCCGGGAAGGCTTCGAGCTGGGAGTCTCCCGCCCTCAAGTCGTGTTCAAGGAAGACGAGAATGGCGAGCGGCTCGAGCCCATCGAGGAAGTCGTCATTGATGTCGATGACGAGCATTCCGGTGCCGTCGTTCAGAAACTGTCGGAACGCAAGGCCGAGATGCTGGAGATGAAACCCTCTGGCGCGGGCCGCACGCGCATGGTGTTCCATGCCCCGACGCGCGGCCTGATCGGCTATCAGGGCGAACTGCTCACCGATACGCGCGGCACGGCGATCATGAACCGCGTCTTCCACGATTACGCCCCCCACAAGGGCAGGATCCAGGGCCGTCATACCGGCGTGCTGATCGCCATGGACAAGGGCGAGGCGGTCGCCTTCGCCCTGTGGAACCTGGAAGACCGCGGGCCGATGATGATCCATCCTGGCGACAAGGTCTATCAGGGCATGATCATCGGCGAACATACGCGCGAGAACGACCTGGAAGTGAACGTGCTGAAGGGCAAGAAGCTGACAAACGTCCGCGCTTCGGGGTCCGACGAGGCTGTCCGCCTCACCCCGCCGCTGCAGATGACGCTTGAGCGGAGCCTTGCTTATATCGCCGATGACGAGCTGGTTGAAGTGACTCCGGAAAACATCCGCCTGCGCAAGCGTCATCTCGACCCGCATGAGCGCAAACGGGCCGCGCGGGCGGAAGCCTGATAGCTCAAAACGGCAGGTCCGGGCAGACCGATGCCTCCTGGCTGAGCTCAAGCGTGCGGTCGGCCAGGCCCTCGTCGCTGGTGAAGTCGAGCGTGTAGCCTGACCCGCTGGCGCTGATCGTGGCTGTGATCTCTCGACCGTCCTCGCTCCATTGTGCGCCGTCATCGCCGTCGCCCGACCATTGCGACACCCGGTAGGGATTGGCGCACGCGCCCTGCATGAGCGTGCCGTCCGACAGGAAGATGTAGAACGCCCCGGGGGCGGCATTGGCGCTGGTGTCGAGAAGCAGCGTGTCCTGCCAGCTTGCCTTGCTGGCCGCGGGGGTGTTGTCGGCGGATGTATCGTCTTGAGCGCAGGCGGCCAGCGCGAGGGCGCTGGCCGCGATCAGGGGAAGTGTGAGGCGCATGGGCTTTCCTTTCCGGTGAATTGTCACAGTGAAAGGAAAGCGTGGCGAAGGAGGGGCGGTTCCCCCTGGCGCCTATTGTGCCCGCCGGATCTCGGAGCCGCCCACGCTCAGGTCGCGGGTCGGGTTGAAGAACTCGTCATCGGTCAGCACGAAGGTGCCATCATCGAGTTCCCAGACATGGTTGTGGGTGTCGGGCAGTTCCACGCGCCCATCGCTGGCCGTCCAGACATCGGTCTCGCGCATCGCGCGGACCTGGCGCTCATGGCCGGCATCGCGGATCGCCTCGCGCTCGGCATGGCCTGTGGTGATGATGTCCATGATCTCGGCATTCGCACGCGAATTGATGCGGGAGATATTCATGATCGTCTCGCGCTGGTCATTGTTGACCTGTGCCCACCAGTTGGCGACCTGCTGTTGCCAGTCCGGGTTCCAGCGCACCGAACTGCTGATGAGGTTCAGCATCATGTTGTCATCGGTGCTCTCGCCAACCGGCGCCGTCATGCCGATCGCCAGTACGAGGCTGGAACTGGAGTTCCAGATCTGGCCGCCCCAGCCATCGGAAAAGCTGAACAGGGTATGCTGTGTGACCATGATCAGCGTCAGTTCATGGGTCTTGCCTTCCGATGTCATGCGGCCCCGCACGACAACGCCGTCGGCATGGCCCCTGCCGGAGCCGGCCGTCATCATCTTCGCCTGCTGGTCGAACAGGCCGACAATCTCGCGCAGATGATCCGGGCGTTCAAAACGCAGATTGGTGACGCGGACATTCGGATTCAGCGCGAGATAGGCACGGGTGACCTGCTCGGCATTCTCGAAACTTCCGTCATGGCAGCCCGAGGCGCGCCCATGGCTGCCCGCGCCCCAGCTTTCGCGCGGCAGGAAGCCGATGGAGTAGGCCTGGTCCGGGCTGGAGGCGCTCCAGACCGTGTTCGGCCCAAGCTTGCACCCGCCCATCCAGGACACGCCGCCCTGGGTCGTCCAGTCCGCCGGGATCAGGGTGGAAAAGACGCGGGTCGGCCCACGAGGCGCGCCCTGGTCGATCACATCGACCTGGCGGACATGCATGGAGGAGCCTGCATCGGCGAAGGCGCCGGCGGGCAGGGCAAGCAGGGCCATTGCGGCAGCCAGCTTGCGGGCGGTCTGAGCGAAACGGAACATCGGGGTCTCCAGGGTTCAAGGGGCTCTTGCCGATGAAGGCGGGAAATTCGCCTGAAAGGGGTCAGAATGATTTTTGCTCTCCGCAACGTCAGCGATTGTCAGGGCATGGTCTGGCCCGCTAAGTCGGCGCATGGACGATACTTCCTCCCCCGACTTCGACCCTGTCCCGCTGGCGGCCTATGACGGCGCGGTGCCGCCGGCACCAGCCTGGTTCACCCGCGCGGTGGCAACGCCCCATGAGACGCGCTTTGTCGAGGTCGGCGAGGCGCGCGTGCACTATCAGGTCTGGGGCGAGGCGGACAAGCCGGGCCTGTTATTCGTGCATGGCAATGGCGCGCACGCCCACTGGTGGGATTTCATCGCGCCCTATTTCATAGAACACTACCAGGTCGCGGCTCTGACCTTTTCCGGCATGGGCGACTCAGACCGCCGCGATCACTATACGATGGACCTCTTCGCGGCCGAGGAGATGGCGGTGCTGGAAGAGACCGGCATGCTGGCCCATGCCATCCCGCCCGTGATCTGCGCGCACAGTTTCGGCGGCTTTGTGAACCTGCTGGTGGCGGCCGAGCATGGCGCGCGGCTCGGCGGCACGATCACGGTGGACACGCGGATCAATCCGCCCGGCGGAGAGCAGATGGGCCCGCCGACCCGGCCCATCGGCACGCGGGTCTATCCGAGCCTTGAGGCCGCCCTCGCACGCTTTCGTCTGGCTCCGCCCCAGCCCTGCGAGAACCACTATATCCTCGACTATATCGCCCGCCATTCGCTGAAAGAGGGGATCGGCGACCAGGGCGAGCCGGGCTGGGCCTGGAAGTTCGATCCCGGCATCTGGCGCCACTATGAAGGCCGCGACAATCCCGGCGAGTTGATGGCGGCCTGCCAGTGCCGCACGGCGGTGCTCCGCGGCGAGCAGTCCATTCTGGTCGGCAATGATGTGCGCGATTTCATGCTCGAAAATCTTGGCCCGGTGCCCTTCATCTCCATTCCGCATGCCCAGCACCACATCATGCTCGACCAGCCGCTCGCCTTCGTGGCCGCGCTGCGCACGCTGCTGGCGGGCTGGCGCAGCATGGACGCCTGAGTCCCAAGGGACAGGTGCCCGCCACAAAACGCAAAAAGGCACCTCATGGCGAACGGGTGAGCCATGAGGTGCTGCAAGTTGTAGAACTCATCATCCGGTTCCCATCGCGATGATGAGAACAGGGGGTCTAGGCGTCCGGGAAGAGCATCAGGCCTTCCACGCCGAGCGGGTCGACATTCTCGCCATCCACGATGACCTCGAAATGCAGGTGCGGGCCGGTGGCGCGCCCGCTCATGCCGACCAGGCCGATCACATCGCCGGCCTGCACAATGTCACCCTCGGCCACGCTGGCTTCCTCAAGCTGAGCGAAGATCAGGATCGTGTCCTCGGCGATTTTCAGTTTCACATAGTTGCCATAGCCGGCCGTGCTGGTGCCGACATGGCCGACCACACCGGCCGCCGGCGCGGTGACGGGCGCGCCGAGCTCGGCCGGCACGTCGACGCCCTTGTGTAGGGCGATCTTTTCGGAGATGGGATCGGTGCGCGTGCCGAAGCGCGAGGAGATCTTGTGCGCATCGGCCACCACGACAGAGGTGTAGATCGATGAGCCGGAGGTGGCATCGCCGGCGATCTGCGCCACGGCCAGGGGCGCGGCGATGAGGGCGAGCGCGGTGAGCGCGGCCATGGTGCGCGGTTTGGAGTGAGGCTTGGGGCCTGTCATGGCCAGGATTCGGGTTTTCATGCTTTGATTGCCTTTGGTGTTGAATGCCGCCGCAGCGGCAGGTGACGACAGGAACCGCGCCGCCTTTATCAGCGTGCGTGCGTAGGGGGCCGGGGTGCCGAGCTGGGCGATGGCCTCACGGTCGCAGGCCAGTTCACGCAGGGCTTCCAGACGGGCGCGGGCGAACCAGACCGGCGGCAGCCAGGCGAAGAGATCGCATACTGCGCGCTCCACCCGGCGCCAGATCAGGTCGCCGCGCCGGATATGGGTGCACTCATGGACGAGGATGACGTGCCGTTCGGCAGGTGTGAGTACGGCCATGGCCTCGCGCGAGACATGGATCTTGCCAGACCAGAGCCCGGTCACGAAGGCGCTGTGGCGCGAGCAGATCTCCACGGTTTCGGGTGTGTGCAGCAGGCCGGCGGTGGCCGCCGCGCGGCTCGCCTCCAGGCAGAGTTGGGCGCTGGCGGGCTCGGGCGCCGCCGATTTCAGCGCCCGCGTCAGGGAAATTGCGGCGAAGATGGCCACGCCGGCCCGCCAGACCAGGACACCCGCTATCGCGGCCATGAGACAGGCCTCCAACGAAAAACTCCACCCGGTGATCGCGACCGGCGCGGCGGCCACCCCAGCCGTGCCGGCGGCCTGTCCGGTGAGGCCGACATCGAAGCCGTCGAGCGTCAGCACCGGCTGGATCGGCAGGCGCAGGCCGAGCTGGTCAAGGGCACAGGCCAGCACCGGCAGGGCGGTGACCATGAGCGCGATGCGCCAGAGCCATTGCCGGTCGCGAGGGTCGCGGAAGATCAGTTCCAGGCCACGCGCCAGCGCAAGGCCGGCGAACGAAAAGCAAAGCGACATCAGGGTGAGTTCAAGCATCTCCGTCCTCCTCCAGAGCTGAGCTGACCAGCGCTTCGAGTTCGGCGGCCTCCGCCTCGCTGAGAAGCGGGCTGTCGGCGAAGAAGCTGGCGGGCACGGCGCCCCTCATCTCGAACACATCACGGGCGAGGCTGGTCATCAGGCCGGCCAGGGTCGAGACCTTGTCGGAAGCGGCGGAATAGACCGAAAGCCCGTGCATATCCCCGCGGGTTAACAGGCCCTTGGCTTCCATGCGCGCAATCACCGTGCGCGTTGTGGAGGGTTTCCAGCCGGTGGCTATGCTGATGGCGGCATGCACTTCGCGCACACTTTGCGGACCGGCTTTCCAGAAATGCTTGAGAACCGTGAGTTCGGCATCCGAGGGGGGAGGATGGTGCATATGCGTGGCGCCTTCGCTATCTGATTCGCGGTTACGCTACATATGTAGTGTATTGCGGTCAAGCGATATGAATCGGAGGTCGGAGCATTGCCTGTTCGAGAACCGATTCACCGCGGCTCGACCGCGGGTGCCCATCTCCTGACTGGGGTTCCTGGCCGCTCTTTCCGTGATGGACCCCGTGGTCAAACCACGGGGAGTCGCGAAGGTGAGGTGCTGGAAAGGTGGAGCCCTCAGCCCCGCCCGGACGCCTTCGAGAAAAACCGCAAGGCCGTGAATGCGCCGCCGAGTACGGAGCCGACCCCGCCCAGCACCATAAAGAGTGGGTTGGCCGTTTGCGCCATGGTGATGGCCTGGCGCAGGGCGGACACCTTCACGGTCACCTCGTCATGGAAGGTGCGCACGGGCAAGGCGCGATCCCCGCGCAGAGCATAGATTTCCAGCACGAGATCATGCTCGCCATTGGCCAGCGGAGTGACCTTCCAGCGCCAGGTATTGGCCGTCAGCGTGGAAATGGCCTGGTCGGCCGGGCTCAGCGGCTCGATCTCGAAGGCGGTGCCGATCAGCGCCGCGCGCACATCCAGGCCCACTTGGGCAGTGCCCTCGACAGCTTCGGTGCGGCCGGGCAGGGCCTCAATCGCGCTTTCCGCCCCGGTCGCGTCGATGGCGAGCGTGACATCAAAGGGCTGTCCGAAGCTCGCCTCGGTGGGCGTCTCGTGGGCGATGGGCACGCGGCGCAGGGTTTCCACCTCGGCCGCTTCGGTCGGAGCGCTGGCCGTGCCGAAGGTCGGCTCTTCCAGGCTGCGCTCCGTCCTGGGCGGAGCAGGGGCTGCGGCGCTGCTTTCGACCTCGGCGCTCTCGGCGACCTTCACCGCTTCGGGCGCCTGCCAGGCCAGAAATCCGAGTGCAACCGCGCCGATCCCGACAAGGATCAGGATGAGGGAAATGAGACGCATCATGGGCTGTCCTCCGGCAGGTCCGACTGCGCCTATACCAGCCGATCAATCCGGCGAAAATACGCCTCAGATATTCATGTTGCGTTGGGCGAGATAGAAGGCGATGGCCGCCGCGTTGGAGACATTGAGGCTTTCCATGTCCCCGCTCATCGGGATGCGCGCGACCTGGCCGCAGGCCTTGGCGACACCGGGGCGCAGGCCAGAGCCCTCCGCGCCGAGCACCATGGCATGGGGGCCGGGCAGGGCGAGCGCGGTTTCCAGCTCGGTTTCGGTCTCGCCCGCAAGGCCGATCACCGCATAACCGGCATCGGCGAGGGTATCGAGCGCGCGGGCGATATTGACCACCCGCACTTCGCTGACGCGCTCCACCGCGCCGGCGGCCGATTTCGCCACCACACCGGTGAGCGGCGGACTGTGGCGCGTCTGCAGGATGACCGCCTCCACACCGAAGGCGGCGGCCGAGCGGAAGATGGCGCCGAGATTGTGGGGGTCTTCCAACTGGTCGAGCACGCCGACACAGCGCGGGCGCGCGGCCACCATGTCCTCAAGCTCAACCGGCGTGAGCAGTTCGGTCTGCAGGGCCACGCCCTGGTGCACGGCGCCGCGCGGGAGAAGGTCGCCGATCTCGCCCGGATCCATGATTTCGGCATTGGAAAGCGACATTCGGCGCGCGGCATTTTCGCTCGCCACAAGGCGCAGGCGAGTGCGCGCGGGATTGGCGAGCGCCGCGTCCACCGCATGAATCCCCCAGAGCCAGAGCGGGCCACCCTCATCGGGTGCATTTTGTTTTCGCCTCAGCGGCTTCTGGCGGTTGCGTGGGTGTTTCGACATGCCTATAAGACGCCCTTCCAGCCGCTCAGGGCGGCCCTCAAAGGGGTCGCCATAAGCGTTAGCCGGCAGCAAGGCAATTGCTGACAAGCTGATGCATCCCGTGGAGGGGTGGCCGAGTGGTTAAAGGCAGCAGACTGTAAATCTGCCCGCATTGCGTACACAGGTTCGAATCCTGTCCCCTCCACCATCTTCGTTTGATCCCGTATCGGGCTTACGCCCTCACATGGATCGCGCTCAGGGCTGTTCTGGTTCGAACTCTCCTCGTTCAGCTCCACCATTTCCTTCTCATATGTCCTTGTTTTGCAAGGAATGTGCCTGACCAGTCCAAACACCGTTCCCACACCTGTCCCCACATTGTGGTCTGCATAGCCGCTTCGCTCAATCAGAACTATTTACTGGAAATCTGCCTCAAGGGCGCAGCCAGTCGCATCTTCTGAAGCCGAATCAGCATCCCCATCACTTTTTCGCTCTGCCGCGTCAGCCGCTCATCCAGGGCGAGCAGCTTGTCCATGCGGAACGGGTCGAGGCTTTCGCCCCAGGCCTTGGGCTCAGAGCACACCGATACGAGACATTTAAAAAGGCGATTTCAATTCGTACTGGTGAATTGATACGCACTCCACCAAAAGCTTCGACTGTCCAGAGGCGTTTCGGGCTCGAGTAGGAAATCGAGAAGAGAGGGCAACCAAAAGATAAATCGGCCTGAAGTTGACCGGCGGTCTTCGTTTTTCCCCCAAGTTCTTGGGTCATGGCTTTTCCGGTCGCAGGGCATCGGGGTGATGAATAAGGAGGCTTTGAAGTCAATTGGTTGCGGCATGATCAGGCCGAACCTTTGAAAGCGGCCCTGAAAACAAAACAAAATTGCTGGGATTGGATCAGCATTGGTCGGGAGGAAGAAAATGAAGTTTATCAATCACAAGGCCATTGGGCTCACATTCCTGATGTGCAGCGTGTCCCCGCTGGCATTTGCGCAGTCGGAAGAAGCTGGGGAGCAACCCGCGGGGGATACACAGTCGGAAAGAACGCTTGACCAGGTGGTCGTGACGGCAACGCGCCGCGAGGTTGCGTTGCAGGATGTGCCCGTGACAGTGAGTGCCATTACGGATGAATCGCTGGCTGGAAGTGGTGTCACAGACGTCCGAGAACTGACCTTTGTTGTGCCGGGATACAATGGAGGCCGGACTTTCGCGGTTGTTCAACCGACACTCCGCGGGGTGGGCTGGTCCGGGATTTCGCCTTCGGATGAACCCAATATCGCGATCTATGTGGACGGCATCTACCAGCCGAGTGCGCAGGGCAATATCGTCGACTTTGGCGAAGTGGAAAGGGTTGAAGTTCTGCGGGGGCCGCAGGGTACGCTATTCGGCCGGAACGCCACGGGCGGACTGGTCAATGTCATCACACCGGATCCGAGCTTTTCTGCTGCCGGCCAGGTAAGTGGCCAGTATAGCTGGCTGGAGGGGGAGAATGCGGCTGAAGTGAAGGGCTATTTCACAGGTCCGATCACTGACAAAGTAGCCGCTGACATCAATCTTCTCTATTCGTCCACAGATCCGTACATCAACAATCTTGCTTCGGGGCAGAAGGTTGGCGGTACCGATTCCTACAATATCCGTACCAAGCTCCTGTTCCAGCCAAGTGAAAGTTTCAGCTCCATATTGACTCTGGGCTATGCCGACCGGCAGAGCGGGGACGGCAATGTGATTGCACCCTTGGGAGGGAACACGGCGGGCAATCTTGTGCCTGGAAACATTGTGCCCACCGAGCCATTCGATGTCGCGATTGGCATTCCTTCGAAGGTCGGGGTTCAGCAGTATACGGCAACGCTGAGGAACAGCCTGGATCTTGGGTCTGTGCGTCTTGAAACAAGCAGTGGTTATCTGGACGACAAGGTCAAGATGAATACGGATGCGGATGCCTCTCCGGTTTTAATCTCGCAGAATATCCCGCGGACATTTACGGAAGCGTGGAGCCATGAGATCCGCCTGCTGTCGCAGAATGAGTCGAATATCGAATGGATTGTCGGCGGATACTATTTCGATATGAATAGCCTCGGCATTGCCAATGTGTTCTCCGGCGTCGCCCCGACCTATACGACCGTAGGATTTAACAGATTGGTCGGCGATGCGACGGTCGAGTCCCTGGCGGCTTTCGGAGAAGTTACCTGGCATGCAACGGACAAGCTCAATCTTGTCGGCGGCCTGCGATACACAACCGAGGATCGCGGGTTTACCCAAGAGTTCAATGGCACGACAGTTGTCAGCCCTACGTCAAGAACTTATGACAAGATGACGTACCGCGCTACCGCGCAGTATTTCTTCACGCCCAATACGAATGCCTATCTTACATACAGCACCGGCTTCAAGAGCGGCGTCTATAACTCATACGGGTTCGCAGCCGATCCGGTTCGGCCCGAGACGCTCGACTCCGTCGAACTCGGCCTGAAGTCAGATCCGTTGCCCTGGCTGAGAACAAATGTGTCGGTCTTCAATTATGACTATGACGACCTTCAGGTTACAGCACGCGCATCCGATGCCGTGGGCACATCAACTTTTCTCTTGTTGAACGCAGCAAAGGCGGAGATCCGCGGGATCGATCTGGAAGTCCAGGCTGCCCTTGACGAGAACTTCTCAATCTCTGCCAACGGAGAAGTTCTGGACGCCGAATATGCGTCTTTCCCCAATGCTCAGGACTATATCCCCGTGATCGGGGCCGGTGGATTGCCGGTAGGCAATTCAGTGAGTGCGGTCGATGCGTCGGGCAACGATATGATCAGGGCCCCACGCTATACATATTCGTTGAATGCGACCTGGACCAAGCCGTTGTCACAAGGCGAGCTTGCCTTCAATACATCCTTGTTCGGCAGCGCGAAAGTATACCACGATTTCAATGGCCGCCTTGCGCAGCCCGCATACACGCGCCTGAATGCGCAGGTATCGTGGGAGTCTGCTGACGAGGACTGGAGGCTGGTTCTGTTCGGAACAAACATCACGAATGAAACGATATATGCTCAGGCGTCTGCGACACCTGTCGGGGACATCGTGATCTACGAACGGCCTCGTGAAGTCGGTGTGCGGATTGAACGCAAGTTTTAGACTCGGAGCGAAGTGAGATTGGGGTGGAAGCAAATATGGCCTTTCTGGAGCGAACCGGGCCCCTATGCGCGATGCTGAGAAGTGTTTGCTGGCTTGTTGTGAATAATGTAATGGGCGCGCGCAACGTGATCGGAGGCGGGTTCCCGGGGAGTACTGATAAACCTCCTCAGTCGATCTTACTTGCCAATGCGAGAAACTGCGGAAACTTCCGTTCCAAATGCGATCGATTTCCCGGAGAGGCACAAGGGGCTGAAAGGTTTGGTTGGCAATAGTTCTGTTTTTAGAACTGAGAACAGGCGATCAGTTTAATTCGATGTAACTCGATACGCGCCGCGCGCTGCTTGAATAATGGCATTCCGCATCCACGAGTGCGCCGGATCTCGTTCGGAAATTGAACTCCAGTACAAGAATATGTTGGTGTTTGACATCGGCACTGGGGGAGTAAACGTCTTTATCGACGCCAAGTCTTTGAATATTTCTGCTATGTATCTCTGCACAATTGCCACAGCATTCGTGTTCTTCAGTAGGAACGGCATTAGCATAAATTGTTGAACAAATGCTAAATTGTACTGTTCAACCCCAATAGAAGATAGTACCTGCGCCTCAAGGGAGGTCCAAGATTTCTCCTCCAGGTGATAAACTACGTGAGAAAGTTTTCGATACTCTTCAATGTCCATGTTATCATCTGCCAGTTTATTATTCTGGCAGGCGATTCCAACGAAATCAATTTCGAAAAGTAGTTCGGATTTCAGGAAGCCCGGATCCTCTGCGGGCAAAAACCCTTCGGGTGCCACAATAAAATCCATCACGCCCTTCTCAAGCGGATTAATCATGTGCGTACTGACATTGCAGAACTCCATTTCCAAGCCTGGAGCCTCCCTGCCAATGCCTTCAAGTAAAGGCGCGCCAAAAAGAAAGAGCAAACAGTCGGCAGTTCCAATCCTGAATGAGCGTTCCGATTTTGCAGGATCAAAGTACGGATCCCGGAAAAGCGTGTGCAGGGACTGAACAGCTTCCTCAATAGCTGGCAGCAGCTGGCTCGCGAAGGGTGTGCGCTGCATCTGGCGCCCATGTTGAACCAGTAGCGGGTCGTCAAACATATGACGTAAGCGGCCGAGAGCTTCGCTGGTGGCCGATTGACTCATGTTCAGAATCTCGGCGGCGTGAGACACACTCTCATTGATCAAAAGCTCCCGAAGGATAGGTAGAAGATTTAGATTGATGGAGCGGAGTGGCTTCATTTTTGATTTATTCCAAGTGAGGGCTCTTTTTCTATTTTTGCTTCTGGCTCGCTCAGTAATCGCATGTTTGTTTCTCGTCTGGGTGTGATGCGGTATCCGCTATGTACCTGGGCTTTCTAACTGTGAGGTGAGTAAGGACCAAGCTTAGGTTAACCAAAAAATCATACGCAAACAAAGCACACAGAACATTAAATTCATTTTGCTGACCGGATCCGAGATGTGAGATTCGATCTGGCGCCTTTTCGTGATTTTTGTGGCAGGGGGCAAATAGTCGTTACTTTGCGCTCTGCGTTCGATGCCCAGCTAAGATCTTTTCCCGCAAATTCGCGGCTCAGCATACCGTTCCATTGGTTGAGCCGATATGAGCAATCTGCACAATGGATTTTTAGCAGGCTCCCTTGCGCGCTACTTTAGCGAAAAGGGAGACAACTATGCCAGATTCCAGGAACAAAGTCGCTCTCGACACGCCAGTAGCGATTATTGGTGCGGGGCCTGTTGGCATGTCTGTAGCGCTCGATTTGGCGTCGCGCGGTGTGAAAAGTGTGATACTGGAGATACGTTCCGCGGAAGTTCCCGCAGATGCGCGCTGTAACACAGTGGCAGCGCGTACGATGGAAACATTTAGGCGTTTTGGAATTGCCGATCGGGTGCGTCAATGCGGTTTGCCCGACGATTACCCGACGGACGTGAGGTTCTCAACCGGCTTTGTGTCTGGACATGAATTGACGCGCATCGTTCTTCCTAGTCGTGCGGAACGCTTCGATGCATCAGGGCGGTCAGCGCCTGGTTTTCCGGATACGGATTGGCTTACGCCGGAGCCCGTGCATCGCGCAAGTCAGATGTATATCGAACCGGTGTTGAAAGAAGCAATCGTAGAATCGCATTACATTTCATTGCAGCACAATTCAGAAGTGTTGAACTTTACTGACCATGGCACTCACGTCGCACTGGATATTGAAGATACAAAATCTGGTGAACGACGGGTATTGTGTTCTCGCTTTCTGGTCGGCGCGGATGGCGGCAAATCCATGGTTCGAAAGAAACTCGACATACCGTTGGAAGGTGATGCAGTTCTCTATAAGCAGCGGTCGATCTTGATTGAGGCTGATGATCTCCGTGAGCGGATCAAGCATCGGCCGCCTTGGATGGAACTCGTTATCAATCACGAAGTATTTGGCGGCGTATTGGCAATTGACGGTGAACGGCTTTGGCTCGTTCATTCTATGGTTCCGGAAGGGGCGGACTTCGATGATGTGGGTGTCGATGATTCGATCCGGGCGCTGCTAGGCGTAGGAGAAGATTTTGAGTATCGGATAATTAAGCACGTCGACTGGACCGCCAGGCGGCTTCTGGCGTCGCGGTTCCGGGTCGGGAATGTCTTTCTGGCGGGCGACGCGGCGCATTTGTGGGTTCCCTATGGTGGGTACGGCATGAATGCCGGGATTGCCGATGGGGTGAACCTTTCGTGGAAGTTGGCAGCGGTTGTAAATGGGTGGGCACCTGAGGCTCTGTTGGAAACCTATCAGGATGAGCGCCAGCCGATTACCGAGCAGGTTTCTCGTCATGCTATGGAGGTGGCGGTCAGGGTATTCGAGCAGAACCAGAAGAAGAATGTACCAGAGTTACTATTGTCTGAGGGGGAATCTGGGCAGCAGGCGCGCAAAGATTTTGGTGTAGAGCTTTACGAAATGAATATCGGTCAGTTGACCTGCGAAGGACTTAACTTCGGTTATTATTATGATAAATCACCAGTTATTGCATACGACAATATGAAAGCACCGCCCTATACTATGGGTACAGCAACTCCATCTACGGTTCCAGGCTGCCGGTTCCCGCACTTCTGGCTAAAGGATGGGACATCTCTTTATGATGTACTGGGACGCGATTTTACCCTTGTTCGATTTGATCCTGGTGTAGATATCGGAGATGCGGAGCGGGTGGCACGTGAACAGGGCATCCCGCTCAAGGTGCTGGACATCCCGTATCCAGACAATGCTCCGTGGTTTTGTCACAATCTGATAATATCCAGACCCGATTTTCATGTCGGTTGGCGGTCGAATGTGGCGCCACCAAATTGGGGCAATTTGCTCGACAAGCTTCGAGGGGCTCAGTCTCAGGAGCAAGGAATTGTGAATTTGGACGATCGTCAGCGTGCATTGTGAGTAAGTTTCAGATCACACAATAGCGCCATATGGCTAATTGGCTGCGATGTGTTCGGTCGCATTGTCCTTCCCCCTTAAAACTGGGCCAAGTTGAGCTTAGTGGTTTTGGCTGTTCAGGAGGGGTTGGTGATGGTTCGGAGGCGATGACGCGCCAGAGGTTGTCGCTCGTGCGATCGTGCGTGCTGAGGGCTCCTTGAGGAGCGCCCTGAGCGTGGAGAACGCCATTCCGATCGGATTGAAGTCGGGGCTATCGGGCGGCGGGAAGCGGAGTTCGGCACCTGCTGCTTCCATGGCTTCACGTACACCGGTTGGTTTGTGGGCGGGCAGATTGTCCATCACCACGATGTCGCCAAGCGTCTCAAGCCGCTGGAAAACTAACATCAAATCCGGACCACTTTCACCAGATCACGTCACCTCATTCCCTCTCTTGCGAATGAAATGAAGCATGTCTGCTATGGATCTGGGCAATAACCCGTCTGCTCTGAGACGGTTGAGAAGATCGATCTGTCGCTCACCAGGCATGCCGGCATGCTGCGAACGGGCTGCGACTTGCTGGGCGATCGCCTCCCCGAACTGGCGGGATTTCAGGAGCGATGTGTTTGGGTCGGTCGAGAACATCTGTTCTGACAACACTGCGAGCCGATACAAGAGCGGTTCTGTGCCGGCAATGAAGCTGAAGTTCTGACTGTTCATGGAAGGGCCGGGCAAAACTGATCGCCAGAGGAAATCAGCATTCCTGAGGCTGCGTATCTCAAGCCCGCGCAGATGACGCGACAATACTTCAATTTGCTGCAATCACCCCAAGCCATTGGCGAACGCTAGCGGCATTTCGCTGAAATGCAATTGTGCGTTGCTCGCAGGGCTGGCGGCTTGTCCGCTCAGGCATGCTGGTCGGCGGAACAATTGTATTCACATTTCAAAATAAGTGCATACTGGGCCTGTAATGTTATTGCACGATCGAGGTCTCCATGCGCCGTACCGTTTCCCTGGCTCTGTTCCTGACTGTGAGCCTGCCCGTTCTCGCCCATGCCCAGAGCGGCGATACCGCGCCTGTCGCCGACACCGAGGAAACGCTCGAAACCGTCACGGTCTATGGCCGCAGCCTCGAACTGGTGGGCACGGCCGGCGCGGCTTCGGAAGGCGTGGTCGGCTATGCCGATTTCGAGGACCGGCCCCTGTCGCGCGTCGGCGAGCTCGTGGAGGTGATCCCCGGCGTGGTCGCCACCCAGCACTCCGGCGAGGGCAAGGCGAACCAGTATTTCCTGCGCGGCTTCAATCTCGATCATGGCACGGACTTTTCCGCCAGCGTGGATGGTGTGCCGGTCAACCTGCGCACCCATGGTCATGGCCAGGGTTATCTCGACCTGAATTTCGTGATCCCGGAACTGGTCGAGCGCGTGGACTTCCGCAAGGGGCCCTACCGTGCCTCCACGGGCGATTTCTCCGCTGCCGGATCGGCGCGCTACACCACTTATGACCAGCTGGAGCGCGACTTCATCGAGGTGTCGGCCGGCGAGTTCGGCTATCTGCGCGGCGTGGCAGCGGGCGATCTCGCCCTTGGCGCCGAGACCGATCTTCTGCTCGCCCTGGAGGCGGAGGCCTATGACGGCCCGTGGGATCTCGACCAGGACCTTTCAAAGCTCAACGCGCTTGCCAAGTTGGTGCACGAGGCCGGGCCATGGCATTTCTCACTGTCGGCCAGCGCCTATGACAGCGACTGGACCTCGACCGACCAGGTACCCCTGCGCGCCGTGGAAAGCGGCCTGATCGACCGGTTCGGTTATATCGATGATGATCTCGGCGGGCAGACGACCCGGCTCGGCCTGAACGGCCAGGCGAGCTATACACATGCCGATGGTGCCGAAACCCGCCTCGGCGCCTATGCCGTGTCATACGATTTCGCGCTCTATTCCAACTTCACCTATTTCCTCGACGACCCGGTCAATGGCGACGAGTTCGAGCAGAAGGATGAGCGCACCTATTATGGCGCAAGCCTGTCGCACCATCGCGACCTGACGGATCGGCTGAAGCTCCGGCTCGGCGCCGAGACGCGCGTCGACGACATCTCCGATATCGGCCTCTTCAAGACCGCCGGGCGCGAGCGGGTCTCCACGGTGCGCGAGGACAGTGTCGAGGAGACCAGCTTCAGCCTCTGGGGTGAGGCGGAATATGCCCTCACCGACACGCTGCGCGCCACGCTCGGCCTGCGTGGGGACTATTACGATGCCGAGGTCACCGCGATCAGCGAGCCGCTCAATGGCGGTTCGGCCGATGACAGCCTGCTGAGCCCCAGCGCGGCGCTCGCCTGGGAAGCCGCCGAAGGCCTGGAATTCTACGCCAATTACGGCCAGGGCTTTCACTCCAATGATGTGCGCGGGGCGACCATCATGGTCGATCCCCAAAGCGGCGACCCGGTCGACCGGGTGCCGATCCTGGTGCGCGCGGAAGGCGCGGAAATCGGCGCGCGTCTGGAACGCGGCGCGTTTCGCGGTTCGCTCGCCGTGTTCACGCTCGATCTTGATTCAGAGCTGGTCTTTGTCGGCGATGCCGGCACGACCGAGGCCAATGATGCTTCCACGCGCACGGGCGTCGAAGCGAGCCTCTTCTGGCAGCCCACCGACTGGCTCGTGGCCGACCTGTCGGCAGCATACACCGATGCCGAGTTCGACATCCCCGGCAGCGAGACGGAGATCCCCGGCGCGGTGGAAAGCGTCATCGGTGGCGGCGTGCTGGCCGATCTCGACCCGTGGACCTTCAGCGCGCGCCTGCGCCATTTCGGCGAGGCGCCCCTGATCGAGGACGGCGCGCTGACTTCCGACCCCACCACCATCGTGAACCTGTCGGGCAGCTATGACTGGCGAAACGTCACAGTCACACTGGAAGTGTTGAACGCTTTCGATGCAGAAGATGCTGATATCAGTTATTATTTCGAGTCCCAGCTTCCCGGTGAAGCTTCGCCCGTCGAGGATCTGCATTTCCACCCGGTCGAGCCGCGTCAGGTGCGGCTGAGCCTGCGCTACAGTTTCTGAATGAGGAGAGCCCCATGCAGCGTGTGACGGTTTCCATGGATGAATCCCTGGCCGGCCATCTCGACGAATATGCCGCCGAGAAGGGCTATTCCAGCCGGTCCGAAGCTGTCCGCGACCTGTTGCGCGGGACCTTGTCGGACTGGGCGGGCAACCAGTCCGGAAGCGGGTACTGCACCGCTGTCCTCTCCTTCGTGTGCGACCGGTCGGTGCGCGGCATGCCGATGCGGCTGGCGGACCTGCAGCACGAGAACCACGATCTCGTCGTCTCCACCCAATCGGTGCCGCTGACCCATCACCGCAGCCTGGAGACCATGATCCTGAAAGGCCCGATCTCCAATGTGCGGACCCTGGCCGCATCTCTGTCTGCAGAGCGCGGCATCAGCTTTGACGCGCTCAATCTCATCAGTGTCGAGCGCAATGACGAGCATGGCCATGAGGGCGCGCACTCCCATACCGGCCACCTGCACCTGAACCCGATCATCCAGTAGGGCCCATGGCGGGCCGGGTCCATTTCTCTGCGGGCTTCCCGGGGCGCGACGGTGCGGAGGCGTGAGAGAATGGTGCCCCGCGCCGCATTCCGCACTTGAACTGAAGGGGCGAGCGCAGTATCTCCGCCCATTCGGTGCGCGGGTATAGCACAATGGTAGTGCAGCAGCCTTCCAAGCTGAGGATGTCGGTTCGATCCCGTCTACCCGCTCCATTCCTGTTTGATCCCGTATCGGGCTGGCACCCTCACATGAGACGGGCTCAAGGCTGAGTCTCTGTCTGTCTCCGTATCCTCGCTTCGCTCGTCACATGAGACGGGCTCAAGGCTGCTGGCCACACAGAACCGCTTGTCCCGGCGAAAGCGGGGATCCATGGATTGTGAAGTTCCGTTGGCTGCGACTCCCCGTGGCTTGATCACGGGGGCCATCACGGAAAGGGGCAGCAAGTAGGGTGCATGGAGGCCGTAGGCCGATATGCACCGGGCGGTATCACCCGGCTGCATATCACTTTCCCCTACGTCCGAGATGACGCCCGCAGGATCGGCTGATAAGCCTTGCCTCAGACAGAGCCCGCGTCAGCCGGGCCGTTTGGGAGGTTAGCCATGAAACACACCACACTTCTGCTTGCCGCCAGCGCGCTGCTGGGCGCCTGCGCAACCGTCGCCGAGCCCGCGCCGGAGGAAGCCACCGAGGCCGCCGCGCCGCCGGCCATCGAGTTCCCCGCGCCGCCGGTGGGCGAGGCAACCGATGCCACGCGCGCGGCCAATGCCGCTATCGCCGAGCGCCTGCCGCTGGACGACCAGGGCGATTTCGAGGATGCCGCCCACGGCCTGCTCGCCCAGATCGAGGGCGATGCGATCTATGATGCCGACGGCAAGGTGATCTGGCCGATTGCCGAATATGACAAGGTCACCGGCCCCGCGCCCGACACAGTGAACCCCTCGCTCTGGCGCCAGTCGCAGCTGACCAACATGCACGGCCTGTTTGAGGTCATGGACGGCATCTACCAGGTGCGCGGATACGATCTCTCGGTGATGAGCGTGATTCGCGGCGAGACCGGCTGGATCATCGTCGATCCGCTTCTGTCCTCGGAAACCGCCGCCGCCGCGCTCCAGCTCGTCAATGACACGCTCGGCGAGCGTCCGGTGAGCGGGGTGATCTACACACACTCCCATGCCGACCATTTCGGCGGGGTACGCGGCGTGATCAGCGAGGCCGATATCGAAGAGCGCGGCATTCCCGTGCTCGCGCCCATCGGCTTTTCCGAATCGGCGGTGGCGGAAAACCTGCTGGCAGGCAATCATATGTCCCGGCGCGCGGCGCTGATGTTCGGCAACACCCTGCCGCACGGGCCGACCGGCCAGGTCTCCATCGGCCTCGGCCCCGGCCTCAGCGCCGGCACGATCGGCCTGATCGAGCCGACCGAGGAAATCTCCGGGCGCGGCACGCAGCGGGTGATCGACGGCGTGGTGTTCGAGTTTGTCGACGCCGCCGGCACCGAGGCGCCGGCCGAGTTCATGTTCTACCTGCCGCAGTTCGATGCCCTGTGCAGCGCCGAGGTCGCCACCGCCACCTTCCACAACGCGCTCACCCCGCGCGGGGCCAAGGTCCGCGATCTCCTGAAATGGAGCGAGGCCATCGACTATGTGCTCACGCGCTATGGCACCTCCGATGTGGTGTTCGCCTCCCATCACTGGCCGACCTGGGGCGAGGAGAATGTTACGAGCTTCCTGCGCGGCCAGCGCGATATCTACCGCTACACCCACGACCAGGCCCTGCGCCGGGCCAATGCCGGCGAGACGGCGGTGGAAATCGCCGAGGAGATTGACGAGCCCGCCGTCCAGGCCGAGCATTTCGACACGCGCGGCTATTACGGCACGCTCAATCACAACACAAAGGCGGTCTACCAGTTCTATTTCGGCTGGTGGGACGGCGTGCCGGCCAATTACCATGCCCACCCGCCAGTCGAGCGCGCCAAACGCTTCGTCGCCGCCATGGGCGGGATCGAGGCGGTGGTCACCGAGGGCGAGCGCGCCTTCGAGGAAGGCGATTATCGCTGGGCCGCCGATGTGCTGAACCAGGCGGTCTTCGCCGAGCCGGACTTCCAGCCCGCGCGCGACTGGCTGGCAGCGACCTATGAGCAGATGGGCTTCCAGGCCGAGAGCGGCGCATGGCGGGCCTATTATCTCACCGGCGCGCAGGAGCTGCGCAATGGAGTGCCCGAAACCGGCGACATCCAGACCGGCAGCCCGGATTTCATCAAGGGCGTACCGACGGTGGACCTGTTCGATGCCATGGCCGTGCGGTATGCGCCGGAACGCGTGACGCGCGAGCCTTTCGTGCTGGTCTTCGACTTCACCGATACCGGGGAAACCATCTCGGTGGATGTCGGCCCGGCGGTGGCCATGCCGCGCGAGGGCGCGCCCGACGGTGAGGCGACGACCACGGTGACGCTGAGCCGGGCGGCCTTCAACGACCTCATCCTGCGCGTGCGGACCTTCCCGGAACTGGTCGCGGTGGGCGAGATCGCACTGGCCGGCGACCCGACCGCCCTGATGGCCTGGTTCGGCGCGCTGGATACCCCGGCCTTCTGGTTCAATGTGGTGGAGCCTTAAGGGGGAGTGCCGCCTTTCCCCGACTCCCCATGGCTTGACCACGGGGGTCCATCACGGAAAGGGGCGGCCAGGAACACTGGTTGGGAGCTGGGCACCGCGGTCAAGCCGCGGTGAATCGGCTCTTGGGGCTCACGGCCAGGTAAACGGGCCGAGCAGGCTGTCTCCCAGCCGGCTCGCTCGGGCGGGTTGGATCGGTGTCAGGCCGATCTGCATGCCGTCATGGCCGCCGCGCGGCTGGGCCGTGTAAGTGCGCATCAGCCGGTCCCAGACTGAGAGGCAAAAGCCAAAATTGGTGTCGTGCTCGTCGCGGTGCACCGAATGGTGGACCCGGTGCATGTCGGGCGTGACCAGCACCTGGCGCAGGGCGCGGTCGAGCCAGCCCGGCAAGGCGAGATTGGCATGGTTGAAGACCGCGCAGGCGTTCAGGAGAATCTCAAAGACCAGCACGGCCAGCACCGGCAGGCCGAGCGCGAGAATGATGACGACCTTGAACAGGGTCGAAAGCGCGATCTCTATCGGGTGAAAACGCAGCGCCGTGGTCGCGTCGATATCCCCGTCGCCATGATGGATGCGGTGCAGGCGCCAGAGCAGGGGGACATGATGGCTCGCCCAGTGCTGGAACCAGATCGCGAAATCGAGGATGAGGACCCCTACGAGAACCGCGCCCCAGCCGTCAAATCCGATCAGGTGGAAAAGCCCCCAGCCCCGCTCTGCGGCAAATCCGGCGGCGGCGACCCCCGCCAGCAGTGGCACAGCGAAGGCAATGGCGCGCACCAGCACGGTCGCCAGCACCAGCATGCCGGAATTGGTCGCCCAGCGCGCAAGCCGCTTCTGCCCCCGGCGGCGGCGCGGGAACACCGCCTCCAGCGCCGAGAAGGCGGCAATCACGCCGAGAAAGGCGCTGACGCGCAGGGCATTCGCGTGGCTGAGGATCCAGTCGTCCATCGCGGGAATATGGTGCTTGGGCCGGAGATTGGTATGGCTGGCAAGGCCGCAGGGTTCAAGCTGTGATTGTGTGCCGGTCAGGTGATGGTGACGCCGCCATCGACGACCATCATCTGGCCGGTCATGTAGGCGCCGGCGGCCGAGGCGAGATAGACAGCCGCGCCGGCAATCTCGACCGGCTCGCCGATACGGGCCATGGGCGTGGTGGCCAGCGCACGTTTCAGCGTTTCCGGGTTCTCCCACAGCGCGCGGGCGAAATCGGTCTTGATCAGACCCGGTGCGATGCAGTTCACGCGGATATTGTCCCGGCCATATTCTGTGGCGAGATTGCGCGCGAGCTGGAAGTCGGCCGCCTTGGAGATGTTGTAGGCCCCGATAATCGGCGAGCCCTTCAGCCCGCCAATGGAGGAAACCAGGATGATCGCGCCGTCCTTGCGCTCGCGCATCTGCGGGATGCACATCTGGATCAGCCAGTTGTTGGAGATGATATTGTTCGACAGGATTTTCTGGAACTGTTCGTCGGAAATGCCTTCCATCGGCCCGTAATAGGGATTGGAGGCGGCGTTGCAGACCACCACATCCACCTTGCCGAAGGCCGCATTTGCGGCGTCCACCATGGCCTGCAGCTCGGCCTTTTCCGAGATGTTGGCCGGCACGGCGATGGCGGTGCCCTCGCCATGCTTCTCGTTGATCGCGGCGGCGACCTCCTGGCACGGGCCGGGCTTGCGCGAGGAGATCACCACATTGGCGCCCTGCTCGGCCATGGCCTCGGCAATGGCCTTGCCAATCCCGCGCGAGGAGCCGGTGATGATGGCCGATTTTCCGGTGAGGTCGAACAGGGACATGGGGCTCCTCCGAGTATATCTTGTCTGGCGGGGAGCCTAGCGGCGAGGGGCCTGGCCCGGCAAGCCACGCCGTTGGGGAAACCTGCCGGGATTGTTGCGCGTCGGGGCGGGCCTCAAACGTCAGCCACGCGCATCAGCTCGGCGATGGCGACATAGATGTGATAGCCGGTGGCCGCGGTCATATCGGAGAGATCGGGCTCGCCGTCGTGGCCGTATTTGTCCAGCCAGCCGCCCTGGGGTGCGGGCACGACATGGCGCGCCCACATGCGGTCGAAGCTCTCGATGGCGCGCGCCGTGGCAGCAGCATCGCCTTGCTCGATGCGCGCCAGATGGGCCTTCAGCGCCTCGGTGAGGCCCCAGGTGCGCTCGGTGGCATCGAGGATCTCGCCGCCCAGCGTATGGGAGAGGGCAACCTCGCCATCCGGGCCGGTGAGCTTCAGGGCATTGGCGTAGAGCCCTTCGGCGGCGGGCGAAACGGGCTTGCCGGTCAGGCGCGCGCGTTCGTTCATCAGCCAGACCCATTCATACTGGTGTCCGGCCTCCAGGCGGTCACCCTCTGCCGGGCCCCAGTCCATGGCGAAGACCTCGCGCAGGGCGCCGGTGCCGGGCTGCAGGAAACGGGTTTCCAGCAGGGTCTCGATGCCGGTGGCGCGGGCGAGAGCCGTCTCGTCGCCGGTCGCCTCATAGAGGGCGAGCGAGCTCTCGAAGAGGTGCATGTGCGGGTTCTGCAGGCGGTGGCCGGGCGCGGGCAGGGCCTCGCGATAGCCGCCCTCGCTGTCCGGGCGCTTCAGCTCGGTCTCGATGGCTTTCGAGGCCGCCGCTGCCGCTTCGGCCGCGCCGTCGGCCCCGGTGCGGGTGGCCCAGGAAAAGGCGAGCAGGGCGAAGGCGGTGTCGTAAAGATCGGCAGATGCGTTCGACAGCCCGCCGGTATAGGCCATGCGCGCGCCGTAGAGCCCGTCCGGGCGCCGGCAATGGGTGGTGAGCGTCTCGATGCCGCGTGCCACATAGGCGCCCGCGCGCGGATCGCTCCAGCCTGCGATCTGGGCGAAGGCGAAGCAGAAGGTCTGGCGCGCCTGCAGGCGCACGCGCGTATCGAGATCATTGATCGGATCGCCGAGTACGGTCAGGCGCTCGCGGAAACCCAGCTCCGGGTGAATGCCGCGATGGGCCCAGAACGGAAAGGAGGCATCCAGCATCCAGTCGCGCGCCTTGACCGCGCGGGCTTTCAGGCCGTCATCCACCATGTCGCGTCCTCCCCGTCTTCCACGTGAAACCGTCCGACCTGTTTGCCAGAGCCGAACCGGTGTGACTACAGGCGCTTGGTTCCACATTTTTCGCGGATGGGGTAGGGGCTGAACGAAATGAATGAGGCCTATTCCCGATGACGAGCCCGCAAACCGTGATCTGCATGCGCTGGGGCACCCGCTATGGAGCCGACTATGTGAACCGGCTCTACCGCATGGTGCGCCGGAACACCGAGCGGCCCCTGCGCTTTGTGTGCTTTACCGACGATGCCACCGGCTATGAGGAAGGCATCGAGGCGATGCCGCTGCCGCCTATCGATCTGCCGGAACGCGTGCGCTGGTATCCCTGGCGCAAGATCGCCCTCTGGCAGGACCCGCTCGCCGATATCACCGGAGATGTCCTGTTCTTCGACATCGACCTCGTCATCACCGGCTCGATCGATGCGTTCTTCGACTATTCGCCGGAAAAGACCTTCATTGTGGCCGAGAACTGGACCCAGCCGGGCAGCGGCATCGGCAATACCTCGTGTTACCGGTTCAGGGTTGGCGCGCACTCCTATCTCTATGACAACCTGATGGCCGATCCGGCCGCGAAGGTCGACGAGCACCGGATCAGCCAGGTCTATATCTCGCGCGAGATCCGCGAGATGGATTTCTGGCCGAGCGAATGGTGCCAGTCCTTCAAGCATTCCCTGATGCCGAAATGGCCTATGAACCATTTCCTGACGCCGAAACTGCCGCCGCAGACGCGCGTGGTTGCCTTCACTGGCAAGCCGGACCCGGACGAAGCCCGCGACGGGCGCTGGCCCGCGCCCTGGTACAAGAAGATCTACAAGGCCGTGCGCCCCACGCCCTGGATCGGCGAGCATTGGGGGTAGGGGGCGTGGGGCTGCGCCCGTCGCGGGCGCGTGATTGCGTCAGCCATGACCGCCTCACGCCTCGGTGACGGGCACGAAGCCGCCGAAGATCATGCGACCGCCATCGAACGGCATCTGCGCATTTGCCATGTCGGGATCGGCCATCGCGGCGCCAAAGCCGGCATCGCGCGCCTCCTTGGACGGCCAGGTGACCCAGCCGGCCGCGACCGTTTCGTCATCCTTCTTCAGGACGGCCGAGTTCATGCAATTGGTCTGGCCGGGGGGCACTTCATGGCCCCAGACATCGATCACATCCAGTGCGCCATGGCGGCGGAACACTTCGGCCATCTTCAGGCAGAAGTCGGTGTATTCGGCCTTCTTCGCCGTCGGCACGGCAGCCATCATCAGATCGACATAGGTCATGGGGCGTCTCCTTTTCGGCCCGGTTGGAAAATCAGTTCGAAATAGCGGCGCAGATGCGCGACAGCCTCGCGCGCGGGGGCGTCATTGCCAGCGGCCTTGGCGAGGATGAACCCGCCCTGCAGCGCCGACTGGGTGAACCGCGCGAGGCTCTCGGCAGTCACACCCGCCGGCGCGCCATAAAGCTCGATGGCGGCGGCGATATCGGCCTCCAGCGTTTTCGCATGGCCGAAGATGGAGTTCGCGCAGGCCGTTCGGATGGCATCGGAGGTGCGATAGGCTTCCTGCACCATGGTGCCGACGAGACAGGTGAATTCGGCGAGGTCGCCAGCGATGAGACCGGCGCGGAAGTCGATATAGGCGAAGACGCGCTCAAGCGGGTCAGATGGCGCGTGATAGGGTGCGGAGGCAAAGAGGGCGCCGGTGGTTTCCGACCAATGGTCGGCCGCCGCCGCGCCGAGCGCTTCCTTGCTGGCGAAATGGTGGAAGAAAGCGCCCTTGGTGACCCCGGCGGCCGCGCAGAGCTCATCCACGCTGGTGGCAGAGAACCCCTGCGCGCGCACGACATCGCGGGCGGCATCGAGCAGTTTCTCGCGGGCAGATATGCGGGCCATGCGTCCTCCTGATCTGTCACATACCAACCAGTCGGTATGTGTGCAAGTGATGTTTTGGCCATGCCGGGAAAAGCGGCTCAGAGGATATCATTTGTGTCGGGAAACGACGCGATTCACCGCGGCTTGACCGCGGTGCCCAGCTCCCACCGCGGGATCCTGGCTACACGTTTCCGCAATGGGCCCGGTGGATCAAGTCGGGAGGCTTTAAGTAGTAAGTCAGTCTTCTCTGGAGATCAGTGTGACCGACACGATATTAAACAGGGCATAGCCTGCCATCCCAACGATTGAGGTCAGGACAAACCGTTCATCCGATGCCTTCAGGCCATGCAAGAAGATTGCGATCAGAACCACAGCCAAGACGAGATTGGTTGCGATATGCCATGCCGGCATCCGGCGCCATCTCAGCATGTGCACATTCCCTGACCGCTCAGAAAATGTAGTCTACACATGACAGCTCAAACGCCTAGCCCAGCGCTTTTTTCACCAGCTCCATCGCGCCATCCCTGATTTCCGGATGGTCGAGGGCATAGGCCAGCACAGCTTCGAAATAGCCGAGCTTGGAGCCGCAGTCATAATCCTGGCCTTCATATTCCAGGGCGTAGAAGTCCTGGCGCTCCATCAGCGTGGCCATGGAGTCGGTGAGCTGGATTTCCCCGCCCGCGCCGCGCTCCTGGTTTTCCAGAAGGTCGAAGATTTCCGGCTGCAGGATATAACGCCCGGTGATTTTCAGGTTGGACGGAGCGTCTTCCTTGGCGGGTTTTTCCACCATGCCGGACATGCGGATCAGGTTGCCGGTCTTTTCGATGGGCGCGATGACGCCATACTTGGAGACCTCGTCCTCGGGCACCGCGTCCACGGCGATGATATTGCCGCCGACCTCATTATAGGCCTCGACCATCTGGGCGGTGCAGCTCTTTTCGCCCTTGATGATCACGTCCGGCAGCAGGATGGCGAAGGGCTCGTTGCCGATCACGTCGCGCGCACACCAGATAGCGTGGCCGAGGCCAAGCGCGCCCTGCTGGCGGATGAAGCTGGTCGAGCCGGCCGGCATGTGGATGCGCTTCAGCTCGTCCAGGATGGCGGTCTTGTTCTTCTTTACGAGGCTGTCTTCCAGCTCATAGGCGACATCGAAATAGTCCTCGATGGCGCCCTTGCCGCGCCCGGTCACGAAGACGATGTGCTCGATTCCGGCGGCAACTGCCTCATCGACCACATATTGCAGGGCCGGGCGGTCGACCACCGGCAGGAGTTCCTTCGGGATCGCCTTGGTGGCGGGCAGGACACGCGTGCCGAAACCGGCAACAGGCAGGACAGCCTTCTTGATCGACATGAAACTCACTCTCGCAATTGGCCCGGCGAGTGCCGGTCTGAAACACTTAATGGGGACGAGGTCCCACACCCCGCCCCTTTCATGCAAGGCTCGGGTCAGAAATACCATCCCTGACAGGCTGTGAGAGGCAATCTGCCTATTTGAAGGTCACCGTGTTGGTCTCGCCCTGTGTCGTGGCGGCAACCGGACGCCCGACCTGGCTCTCATCCTCGCGCAGCTCGGTGAGCATCTCCGGGCTGGCGAAGGCGAGGAAGCGTGCCCCGCTTTCGGTGCGGCAGGCGGCGATGCCGCGCTCGGGCCCGGCGCGTCCGTGCAGCACGGTATAGGTCTCCAGCACGCCGCCCTCTGGCGTCTCTGCCACCGCGACGGTTTCGTGGAAGCTGCCGGGCGCGCCGACCGGGATGTAATCGTCCGGACGGGTGGCGGCATAGATGCCCACGGCTTCCTTGGTCATCCAGCCGCCATTGGCAAGCAAGAGCCCATAGGTCTCCGGCGCCGCGCGCAGTCGCTCGACCATGCTGGCGATGCCATGCAGGGAGTAGTTGTTCCCCGGCCCACCGAAAAAGGGCAGGCCGCCGGTCATCGTCAGCGGGCGCGGATCGCCCAGCGGGTCGAGCCCGAGCGCCTCACAGGCAGAGGTGACAGCGCAGGGGAAGCAGGAATACAGGTCGAAGACCTGAATATCGCCGGCCATGCGCCGCGCCTGTGACATGGCGCGCAAATAGGCCATGTACATGGCGCGGGACCGGTCGAGATGGGGGCGCTCGGAGATGACGGTGTCATGTGCCTCGCCACCGCCATGCAGATAGACGCGTTTGCCGGCCGGTATGCCGAGTGCATCGGCCCGGCTTTCCGACATCACCAGCACCGCCGCACCCTGGTTCACCGCATCCTGGGCGACATGCCATTTCAGGAAGGGATCGGCGAGCTCATAGTTTTCCTTCGACGGCGTGGCGAGCCAGTCGGCCGAGCGCGCCGTGGGGAACTGGGCGTAGGGGTTTTCTGCCGCGACCGCGGAGAATTTCGCAAACAGCGAGGACATGGCCGCGCGGTGGGCCGAGCGCGCGCGCCCCTCGCGCGCGGCAATGGCGGTTTCGAACAGGGCGTAGATATTGGGCGCAGCGACGAGGCCATGCTTGATCTCGTGGCGCGAGAGCAGGGGCGTGCCCATGCCGCGATCATCGAAAGCGAGATCCGAACCGTCGGCCCAGTCGAGCGTGATGCCGGCGCGCCGCGCGGCCTTGCTCGCGCCGATGGCTTCCGACCCCGCGATCAGGGCGCAGTCTGCTTCGCCGGCATGTATGGCGTCGGCGAACTCGCTCACCAGCGATTGCGGGCTCTGGCCGCCGACGGTGGAATAGATGAGGCGGGCGGGGGACGCGCCGATCTCGCGCGCCAGCGTGCCGGGCAGGTTTGTGTTGTGACCATGGGGATGAGGTGCGGAGGGCACCGAGTCCTCGAAGATCCGCACGAAGGCGAGCGTGTCGACCTCGCTGCCGGCAAGGCCTGCATCGGCGAGGGCGGTCCGGCTGGCGTCTGCCGCCAACGAGAGCGGGGATGGCGCCCCGGACGGTCCCGCCGCGCCATCCCAGTGGCTTACCGCCTGCCCGACGCCCACCAGGACCGGCATGTCTCCCTTGGCCATATCGTCCTCCCGCATTCCTTCTGCGGGGAGTGATAACGCCCCCGCCCGCATGCCGCGAGCGGGGACGTCGCGGAAGGGCCTGTCCTAGAACGCCTTCTGCCAGCCAACTGTCAGGGTGAGATCGGTCTCCATCTGCGGGCCGTTCAGGTTGCGGTAGACCGGCAGGCCAAGCTCCACGCCCAGCCGGTGGCCGCTCAGCGCGCCGGAATTGCCGACGAGGTTGATGCCAAGCAGCGCTTCCACGGTGTCGCCGCCATAGAAATCCGGATTGGCCGCCTGGGTCGGTGCCATGATGTTGGGATCGATGCCGTCCACCTTCTCCACCGACTGTGCCTTCACCCGTCCGGAGACGCTGAGGCTCGGGGTGAACTCATAGGCCGCCCAGGCGGTGGCCGCCAGGCTGTCGCCGCGCGCATAGCCCTCGTCATTCTCATTCAGGCGAAACACGCCCGCGAGCTGGCCGCCAATGCTCCAGTCGCCAAACCGCTGACGGGCCGTCAGGCTCGGCTTCAGGTCGACTGTGCCGGAGCCCGGTTGCATGCCATAGGGCAGGCGCACGGTGTTTCGTGTGTTCATCGGGGTGAGCACCTCGTCGGTCTCGTCCAGGGACCCGGTGGGCAGGGACACCATCAGCGCGGCATTCACCTGACTGTGCGGGGTGGCGCCATCGTCGAGGCCGAAGATCGCGCCGAGCGTGACATCGCCGAAGCCGCTGACTTCTGTGGTGAACTCACCAAGGCGCGTTGTGCCCATCGGCCCCTGGAAGGTGATCGCATCCATCTCCTTCGTCATGTACATGCCCATCGCCATCAGCGTGACGCGGTCTGTGAGGCCGTACATCCCGCCGACCATGTGCATCTGCATGGTCATCTCCTCGGGCACCACACGCAGGGTGGGCGGCATCATCGGCGGATTGGAAAAGCGGTTGGGATAGGTGATCACCTCTTCCGGTGACAGGCTGTTCGTGCCGTCGCGATTGCCGCCCATGTCCATATACATGTAGCGGTAGGAGAGCATCCATTCGCCCTTGTTGTGGCGATGGTCTGCCGACACGCCGATGGGGGCATGGTCGGTGGCATAGGTGACGTTGCCGCCATCGCCCTCATGGGCATGGGCAGCAGGGGTGAGGGCAAGGCCGAGGGCCGCACCCGCCAACAGGTATCGCGTATTCATCTGTATTGCTCGCAAAGCTGCGCGCGGCGCTCATGGCCACGCGAATTGAAGTTTGGGGTTCAGGCTTTGCGGAGTGCAGGCGGCCCCTGCGGCGGCGCGCCGGGCCAGAGGGGTGAGCGGGGGTGGACCGCCGGGGCAGGGGCGGGATCGGGCAGGCCGGGATGGTCGACCGGCCCGGCCAGAAGGCGCGGCGGATCGGCCGGCAGGGCATGGGCCATCATGCAGGCGCCGCAGCAGGTATCGCCGGTTTTCTCAGGCGTATCCTTGCTACCAAGATGCAGCGTGACAGTGCGATCCCCGCCGAGCCCGCACAGCGGGACTTCGACCACCTTGCCGTCATCCACGCGCAAATGCGTCTGCGCGCCGTTGGCGGCATAGGCCGTCACGGCGAGCAGGAGAAAGAGAAGACGTGCCAGCAATCCCATTGCCGCGCTCTTTAGGGGCGCGGTGGCGCCATGTCCCTGCGACGCGTTAGCTGTAGAACTCGACCACCGCGTCGATTACCTGGTCCTGCACATCGCTCGTCAGATAGGGATGCATGGGCAGGGACATGACATGCTGGCTGGCGGCCATGGTGTTGGGCAGGCCGTCCGGGCTGCGCGGATAGTTCACCGCGAAGTCCTGCTCGTGGATCGGGATCGGATAATAGACCGCCGTCGGGATGCCCTTTGCGCGCAGATGGTCCTGCAGTGCGTCGCGCCGGTCGACCTCCACGGTGTATTGCGCCCAGACCGAGCGCCCGCCCTGAATGACGCGCGGCTCCTGGCGGACATGCTCTTCCAGCCCGGAATTGTAATGCGCGGCGATGACCTGGCGCTTTTCGATCTCATCGTCGAAGATTTTCAGCTTTTCGAGCAGGATCGCAGCCTGGATCGTATCCAGCCGCGAATTCATGCCGATCCTGAGCGACATGTATTTTGGGTCGTGGCGGAACTGGCGCGCCTCGATATCGGCCGGCATCGCCTTGCCATAGACGCGCAGGGACTCGATCATGTCGCCCAGCGCCCCCTCATTGGTGAGCACCGCGCCGCCATCGCCATAACAGCCGAGCGGCTTGGCCGGGAAGAAGCTGGTGGTGGTGACATCGGCCCAGTGCAGCGGATGCTTGCCGCCAAGCGTACAGCCAAAGCCCTGCGCGCTGTCGGCGATGAGTTTCAGGCCATACTTGTCGCACAGCGCGCGGATCTCGGGATAGTTCGCCGGCTGGCCGAACAGGTCGACCGCGATCACGACGCGCGGGGTCAGTTCGCCCTTCGCCTTCACGTCCAGGATGGCCGCTTCCAGGCTTTCCGCGCTCATATTGTAGGTGTCGGCGTCGACATCTACGAAGACCGGGCTCGCGCCCTGCCAGGGGATCACCTGCGCGGTCGCCACGAAGGTAAAGCTCGGGCAGAACACAGCATCGCCGGCCTGAACGCCCCAGGCCATCAGCGGCAGGGCGAGCGCATCGGTGCCGTTGGCGCACGAGATCACCTTGTCGGCATGGCCATAGGCGCCAAGCGCGGCTTCGAACGCGGTCACTTCCGGGCCGAGGACATAGCGGCCATGCTCGATCACGGCCTGCACGGCTGTGTTAATCTCGGTTTCGATGCGCTGGCGCTGGGCCTGAAGGTCGATGAACTGCATGGCGGCGTGAAACTCCACTGGCTGGGGGGAACTGGAGTGGCTCTAGCCTCGCTCGCCCGTGCACCCAACTCAAGTTTTATGCGCTTTTGTTTCGAAAAATCGCAAAGTTAACTCCAGCGCAGGGTTTGGTTTACGCCCCTGAAACCAGCGACATGTTTTTACTCATCCCATCGACGGAGCAGACGCGAGAAACGGTCTGCTGTTCCGGGAAAAACAAGGCAAAGGCAAGGGTCTGTTCCGGCCCGACGCCGAGGCTTTGTCCGGTACAGCAGGTCAGATCGGACGCCACGCCCCAGGCCATGCAGATAAAGGTAGACTGAGCCATGAAAGTTCTTTGGGTCGAAGATCACGAACCGGTGCGCGACATGCTGGCAATCGCCGCCGACAAGGCCGCGCGCGCCCGCATCCAGGTGGATCTGGTGATGGCCGCCACGCTGATGGAGGCCGAATCCCGCCTGCGCCTGGAGCGTTTCGACCTGGTCATGCTCGACCTGACCCTGCCCGACAGCTTCGACCCGGACATGACCATTGCGCGTATCGCGAACATGGGCAGCCACCGCATCGCCGTGGTCTCGGCCAGCGACCAGCGCGACCTGGTCGCCACGACGGCCCGCCGCTGCGGCGCGAATGTGAACCCGGTCGCCGTCGGCAAGGGCTCGCTGGCCTTTAACCGCTTCATCCAGCGCCCGGAAAGCTTCGAGGATTTCCTGCTGGCCCAGTTCGAAGACCAAGCTCCGGCCGTCGCCGCCGCCTGACCTGAGACACCTCTTTCTGCATGAGAAAAAGCCCGGCCGATGTGCCGGGCTTTTTTGTTTGGGGTAGGGGGCATGGAGGCCAGAGGCCGATATGCACCGCACGGTCCCGTCCCGGTGCATATCGCTTACGCTCCATGCACCCTACATGCTAGGCGAAAGCATCATCCCGCCCCGGAGCCCCCATGCGCCTTGCTGTCACCTCTCCCGGAATTCCGGAAATCTTCGAGGCGCTGCAGGGTGAGGGCGTGTCCATGGGCCGGCCGTCGGTGTTCCTGCGCACCTCGCAATGCAATCTGCACTGCACCTGGTGCGACACGCCCTACACCTGGAACTTCACCGGCACGGAGTTCCGCCACCGCAGCGCGAAAAAGTTCGACCGCGCGGCCGAGAGCGTGGACATGGATGTGCCCACCATTGCCGCCCTCCTGATGGCCGCCACGCCGCGCCGGCTGGTGCTGACGGGCGGCGAGCCCCTGCTGCAGCAGCGCGAGCTCACCGCGCTCTGCGTCGCGCTGAAGGGTCAAGACCCCGCCTGGCACGTGGAAATCGAGACCAACGGCACCATCGCGCCGACAGAAGACACTGCCGCGCAGATCGACCAGTTCAACGTCTCCCCGAAACTCCTCCATTCGGGCAATGACATCGGCCTGCGCCTGAAGCCGGACCTGCTGGCCTGGTACGCCGCCGACGCGCGCGCGACATTCAAGTTCGTCGTCAGCTCCCCGCTCGACCTGCACGAGGTGCGCGCCATTGCCGGGCGTGCGGGCATGCCGGCCCACCGCATATGGCTGATGCCGGAGGGCACCGACAGCGCCACCCTGCGCGCGCGGGCGGCCTGGCTGGAGCCGCTCTGCCTGGAGCACGGCTACAATTTCTCCGACCGGCTGCACATCCACCTGCACGGCGACACGCGCGGGACTTGATGTCAGTCGCGCTGAATGAATTCAGCGCGCCAGCCCTCTCCCCCTCCCAACCGCCCCACAGCGTCGCACCATTGGGGCGGTTGGGAGGGGGAGAGGGCGGATCATGACGAACAGGCAGAAAAAGCCACAGTGTCCGGCGCTTGCCCCGTCCGGCGCTTTCGGCCAAACACGCGGGGGCTGATCTCGTAACCTGCTGTGGGCTCCATGGAATTTCTCTCGACCTATCCGATCACCAGTGCCCTCATCGCGGCCAATCTGGTGGCGAGCCTGTTTGCCTTCGCGAGCCGGGAATTCTACGAGCAGAACCTGTTCCGCATCGGCAATATCCTGCGCCGGCATGAGTATCACCGCGCGCTGACCTCCGGCTTTCTGCATGTCGACCCGATCCACCTCTTGATGAACATGTATGTGCTGTGGATCTTCGGGCCGTATCTGGAGGCCTGGCTGGGGGCTGGCGGCTATCTGATCGTCTATTTCGGCGCGCTGCTGGGCGCTTCGGCCTGGATGCTCTGGGAAAAGCGCAATAATCTCAACTACTCCGCCGTCGGCGCCTCCGGCGCGGTGTCCGGCGTGATCCTCGGCTTCTGCCTGTTCCAGCCCTTCGCGCAGCTGTCGGTCTTCTTCATCCCCATGCCGGCCATCGTCTTCGGCATCGGCTATATCGCGCTCAGCCTGTTCCTCTCCCAGCGCCAGAACACCGTGATCGCCCATGGCGCACACCTTGGCGGCGCGCTGACCGGCCTGGCGCTCACAGCCTTGTTGCGGCCCGATGTGGTGGGCGATTTCATCCGCACGGTGTCGGGGGGCTGATGGGCGCGGTCGCAGACCAGCTCGCCGCCCGTGTGGCCGCCGGCGCCCTGCGCGCAGACCCCGAGCAGGCCCATGCCGCCGAACTTCTCGACGCGGTCACCGCCCGCATCGCCAATGCCCCGAAAGGCGGTTGGTTCTCAAGGCCTGAGCCGGCGAAAGGCCTCTATCTCTGGGGCGGGGTAGGGCGCGGCAAGTCCATGCTGATGGACCTCTTTTTCGCCGCCGCGCCTCTCCCGCCCGCCGAGAAAAAGCGCGTCCATTTCCACGAATTCATGGCCGGCGTGCACGACAGGATCGGCGCCTGGCGCGCCATGAGCCCGGCTGAGCGCCGGCGCAGCCCCTGGCGCGTGAAGGGCGCGGGCGAGGACCCGATCGCCCCCACGGCCAAACAGATCGCCGCCGGCGCGCGCCTCCTCTGCTTCGACGAATTCCAGGTCACCCAGATCGCCGATGCGATGATCCTCTCGCGCCTGTTCGAGGCTCTGTTCGCACGCGGCGTCACCGTGGTCGCGACCTCCAACCGCCATCCCGACGAGCTCTACAGGAACGGCATCAACCGCGAGCTTTTCACCCCTTTCATCGCCTATCTGAAAGCCGCCTGCGAGGTCTACCATCTCGACAGCGCGCGCGACTATCGCCTCGAACACCTGATCACCCGGCCGGTCTGGCACACGCCCCTGGGCCCTACCGCCGAGGCGGCGATGGACGAGCACTGGACGGCCCTCACGCTCGGCGCCGCCGCGCAAAGCTGCACGCTGACGGTGAAGGGGCGCCAGCTGGAGATCCCGTGCGAGGCCGCCGGCGTGGCGCGCATGACATTCGAGAGCCTCTGCGCGCGCCCCCTCGGCGCCTCGGACTATCTGGCGCTGGCCAGCACTTTCCACACCCTGATGCTCGACCATGTGCCGACCCTCGGCCCGGAAAACCGCAACGAAGCCGCCCGCTTCGTCGCCCTGGTGGACGCGCTCTACGAAGCCAAGACCAAACTCATCGCCACCAGCCAGGCCGAACCGGAACAGCTCTACCCGGCAGGCGACGGCGCCTTCGAATTCGAGAGGACGGTGAGCCGCCTGCACGAGATGCGCAGCGAGGCGTATCTGAGTGCCGAACATGAGGTTGTGTAGGGCGAAAACGCAGACTTGCGACTTTGAGCACATGCCCCAAAAGCAACTAAAAGGGGAATTTTGTTGCGCCACACTTGGTTGAAAGTATAGTTGTTGTGGGTGGTGGTGATGCGTTCTCTGCTGTTATGCTTGTTGTTGCTTGGAGGTTGCACTCATTTGGAATGCGGCGGTCAGAATTGCCCCGTTGAATCGAAGACCTATTGGGGAGTTGTGTCTGTTTCAAACTTGCCAGGCGACAGAGGACCCACTGGTCAGACCTACAGATCTGTAGGCGTCTGGGCGAAGTCAGATGGCATCGGTCTTGGATACCGTGAAGACCGCATGATCGAGATCCCGGATGATTGCAAGCTGGTTTTCTTGATTGATCGCTCAGCTCAGGTTGAAGCGTCTCTAAAACTGGCGGAATCCACGCTGGATTTTTCAGGGGGCGAAATATGTGTATCCGAGTTTTAGTGTTGATTGCTGCAGGGCTGGTTTTGGGAGGCTGTGTCCTACGTGCCGATAATCCACACAATGATGTGATGCTGTTCGCGACCAGCACTACTTTGGGTGTTGATGTCGGTGCACCAGTACAAAATGCGGGTATTCCGGAATTCACCGTCGGCTATAAACGCAATGAAGGCGTGTGGATGCCGCTCAAGCCGAATAGTTTGGCTGAAGTTGTCGAAACGCGTGGCCCCATAGCTAGTATTATCGATGCTTTCAGGGGCCGAACGTCGCCTACTGACGCCAATGTGCTGTTGGCGTTGGCCGGTGGAAGCGTTCGAGAACAGGAAGATACTCAGGCTCTGTTCGAAGAGTGCCGGGCGGAGGCTGTTTCCACCTTTGGGCTGGATGTCGCGAAACTAACCGATGCAGAGAATAGCCAGATCGCGAGCTACTGTTTGGTTAGAAGCGTTCCGACACAGAAGTACGTTTCCGCCGCTTCAGGTATCGACAGCAAAACGGGTGGCACTAATCTTGAGCTCGATACTTATTCAGTATTTGCAAGCTTCGGCGGTCGGGGAAGCATTGGCTTCAATCAAGCATCCGGGGCGCTGGCCCAGTTTTTTGCGACAGGAATTGCCGCGCAAAGGTTGGGTGCAAATCCGCAGGTTGGCGTGGCGCTGAATGCAAATGCACCAGAAGCGATCGAGGCACGCGCAAAGGCCGATGAAGCAGAAGCCAATTTGGCTGGGCTCAGGGCCGAACGCGCGGCCACGACCGAAAGAGCAGTCAAATGCATCCAGGGCTGGACTGCCGATGGTGCAAGCGTGCCCGAAACGCTGACTAATGAGCGCGCTAAGACCATCATCACTGAGTACGAGGCAGATACGAGCGCCCAGCGCAATGAACGCCTTGTAGCAAATCTTGAAATCGAAAAGCCGGCAATGGATGCCATCATCCAAGCCTGCCAATCAGGAGAGTGAACCATGGCAAAGTCTGTCGTTGTCGTTTTCTGCAAGAATGACGAAGAAGAGAAACAAGCCGAAGCGGAATATAAAGACATTCTGCAGTTCAAGCGGGTTCACACATCCAAGGCGACTTTAACTTGCAGGCACATTTATCTCGGCGAGGCTGGTTATCTTGGCTGTGAAAACAATCGCCAAGGCGAAGATCGTGTGATTGTTTTTGAGAAGGACTGATTTCTCAATCGACTGGAAATGTGGCGGGCAGGACCATTTTTTTCACATTGCAACCTGTCCGGTGGGCAGTTTATAGGGAGCGTATCCCCCGGATCAAGTCCTGGGTTCATGCGCCCTGCCCATTCCAGCCAGATCGCACCTTAACTCCCCGGCGCGTTCGCCCTACATTGGCCAGCATGCCTGGTCCTCTGAAGGGCGTTTCGGACGCCGCTGCCATATTCGAATTCGAAGCCTTCCAGACGCTGGTCGGCGCGCCCGAGCACTGGGCGCCGCACCGGCCCGAGCGCCACTGGGACAAGCTGGAGGGCGGCCAGCGCTTCCGGCTGCACAGCCCCTATGAGCCGGCCGGCGACCAGCGCACCGCCATCCCCGAACTGGTCGAGGGCGTGGGCGGCGGCGAGCGCGACCAGGTGCTGCTCGGCGCCACCGGCACGGGCAAGACCTTCACCATGGCCAAGGTGATCGAGGCGACCCAGCGCCCCGCGCTCATCCTCGCGCCGAACAAGACGCTGGCCGCCCAGCTCTATGGCGAGTTCAAGTCCTTCTTCCCGGAAAACGCGGTCGAATACTTCGTTTCCTATTACGATTATTACCAGCCGGAAGCCTATGTCCCCAACCGGGACCTCTATATCGAGAAGGAATCCTCGATCAACGAGGCCATCGACCGGATGCGCCACTCGGCCACCCGCGCCATTCTGGAGCGCGATGACACCATCATTGTCGCATCGGTCTCGTGCATTTACGGCATCGGCTCGGTGGAAACCTACACCTCCATGACCTTCACGCTGGAAGCGGGCATGCAGATCGACCCGCGCGAGGTCGTCCAGAAGCTCGTCGCCCTGCAATACCAGCGCAATGACGCGGCCTTCACGCGCGGCGCATTCCGGCGCAAGGGCGATGTGCTCGACATCTTCCCCGCGCACTATGAAGATCGCGCCTGGAAGCTCTCCTTCTTTGGCGACGAGCTTGAAAGCATTACGGAATTCGATCCGCTGACGGGCCGGAAGATCGACACGCTGCCGGCGGTGAAGATCTATGCCAACAGCCACTATGTGACCCCGCGACCCACGGCCAACCAGGCCATCGACCGGATCAAGGCGGAGCTGAAGGAGACCATCGCGCATTTCGAGGCGAACGGGAAATTGCTGGAGGCCCAGCGCATCCAGCAGCGCACGCAATATGACCTGGAAATGCTCGCCGCGACCGGCTCGTGCAACGGGATCGAGAATTATTCGCGTTATCTCACGGGCCGGAAACCGGGCGAACCGCCGCCGACCCTGTTTGAATATATCCCTGAAAACGCGCTGCTTTTTGTCGATGAAAGCCACCAGACCGTACCGCAGATCGGCGCCATGTTCCGCGGCGACTTCAACCGCAAGCGCACCCTGGCCGAATACGGATTCCGGCTTCCGTCGTGTGCGGACAATCGCCCCCTGCGCTTTGAGGAGTGGGAGGCGATGCGCCCGCAGACCGTGCATGTTTCCGCCACCCCCGGCCCTTGGGAATTGGAGCGAACAGGCGGTGTCTTCACCGAGCAGGTGATCCGGCCGACCGGGCTGGTCGACCCGCCGGTCGAAGTACGCCCGGTGGCAGCCGATGGCGCGAACCAGGTGGATGATTGCCTGGCGGAAATCCGCGAGACGGCGGCGAAGGGGCACCGCACACTCGTCACGACACTGACGAAAAAGATGGCCGAGGATCTCACCGAATATCTCACCGATCAGGGTGTGAAGGTGCGCTATATGCACTCCGACATTGATACGGTAGAGCGGATTGAAATCATTCGCGATTTACGGCTGGGCGAGTTCGATGTGCTGGTCGGGATCAACCTGCTCCGCGAGGGGCTCGACATTCCTGAATGCGGCCTGGTGTGCATTCTCGATGCGGACAAGGAAGGCTTCCTGCGCAGCGAGACCAGCCTTGTACAGACGATCGGCCGCGCGGCGCGCAATGCCGATGCGCGCGTCATTCTGTATGCGGACAAGGTCACCGGCAGCATGCAGCGCGCCATGGACGAGACCGAGCGCCGGCGCGAGAAACAGATCGCCTATAATACCGAGCACGGCATCACGCCGACCACGATCAAGCGCGATGTCGCCGACATCCTCTCCGATCTCGGCGAACGCAAGGGCCGCGGCGACCGCGAACTCCCCCGCAGCGCGCGCGGCCGCCAGCGCGGCATGGCCGAAGCGCCAGTGCCGCTCGCCGGCGAACCCGGCCACAATATGCAGGCGCATATCGCCGAGCTGGAAAAGCAGATGCGCGACGCGGCGGCGAATCTGGAGTTTGAGGAGGCCGCGCGGCTCAGGGATGAGGTGAAGCGGCTGAGAGAGGCGGAGCTTGGTGTGTGAACTTAGGTGAGCCAAGAATACCGCTATCTAATCGTGCTGAGTTGGGTATTGGCTGCGATTTATTCAACTCTGTTTGCTAAGGTGATTGAGGACGTACACACTATCATAATAAGTTTTTCGCATGTTGCTGTGCATGCATCTCGAAACGATTGTTGCAGGCGGGGAGAAGGTTGTAACGCTCAAGGAGCGTTTGGCCCCGGGACTCAAAGCTGTTCTCGTGGGTATTAACCCATCTCCAATCTCCGTTGCCTGCGGCCATTATTATCAAGGAAAGCTTGGAAAGAGGCTATGGCAGCGCCTTCGAGATGCAGGCATGCTACATGGGAAAGCACTACCTAGCTTGGAAGACGATTTGGCTTTTGAGCAGGGATTTGGAATGACGGATTTGGTTCGTAGACCAACTTCTAAGGCTGCTGAATTGTCCTCCAAAGAGAAGCGAGAAGCTGTTGCGGGCCTTGTCAAACGACTTAGCTCACTTCCTGACCGGCCTCTTCTGCTCTTTGTTTTCAAAAAACCCTATGATCTTGCCAGAAGTGAGCTTGAAGCTTGTGGCTTCGATTGCCTTCGCCTCCCGGGCCCCTACAGCTCGCGCAAGCAAGTCGAAGATGAAATGGTGCGTCTTCGACGGATGCTCTTTGAGCATAGTCAAGACCAGCAAGCCTAGCGACATGCATCACCCCACCGCATTACACGAATGGTGCGTATCGGCCTTTGGCCTCCATGCGCCCTACAAAAATGGCCTATGGCCGGAACATTAAACCTGTGAAATTCGTCTGCATTCCGCTCATTTCGGTTGCGAAATGACTCGACTCGGGGGTCGTTCCGAGTCATCTTAAGTCTTGCCGGAAGAGGCCAAGACTGGGAGCAGACCCAGTGGCAGGTGCTACCGGAAAGCACGTCGCGCCCGGACAGGGCACGGTCAAGGGTGAAGGCGGGAGACTGCCGGAACGAAGGGCCGCGTCAGGAAAGGGACCAAAGCACGCGATGTCCGATTAGGCGCAAAGCTGGCGTCGAAGCGGGGCCGTAATCTGCGAACGGGGCGCGACCCGAAGCGCAGCGCGAATGGGAGAGCCTAGAGCTCTCCCGGCCGCGACCCTCTCAAAGAGGTCGGCAAGACTGTAAAGCGTGCAATCAGGTTTTGTATCGAGGGCTGCCATATATGGCGGCTTTTTTGTGCCTGGCGCTGGGGCAACCCGGGCCGGGGTGCTCCGCGAGAGAAGACCGGCCCGGACGGGCGCCGGCGGCTGCCGGCCTGCGGGCGGGTCAGTCCCTCCCGGGCATATGCGCCAGGTGACAAGCGCGATGCGGTGTATCCGAAGGGGCCGCAAGCGGCGGCTTGAGCCGCCCTGCCGAGGCTGGGGCGCCGGAATGCCCTGTCCACAGTCCCGCGCAACGCAAGGCCCCACGTCGGGGCCCGGCCGGCTGGGGCTGGCAGGGCAGCGGAGCTGGGAGCGCGCGAATCCGTTGAAATTCAACCTATTGCCGAAACTGCCTTAAAGTAAGCGCTGTCTGGCGGCCACGCCTATTGCGCTTGCAGGCAGCATTTCTTGTAT